>SAMEA104404106__coassemble_61_pt1 | contig 709837 bp, 651 predicted proteins | sample SAMEA104404106__metabat2_high_PE_081 | metagenome-assembled genome bin SAMEA104404106 (sample SAMEA104404106) | Balaenoptera acutorostrata | reverse complement strand
CTTTGCAAGAATTTGATTCGAAACTTTATAGCTTTGTTCAGTTTTTAGGGTGCGTAACTAGAAATGAATTTTTGAAGGAGTCACTTTTGTGGCTCTTTTTTATATTTTGATATATTGTTACAAAAAAAGTTACTATTAACTAACTTTTTTAGCCTATATAGAAATAAAATTATTGAAACTAAATACACGCCATGATATACTAATAATATATAAAATAATAGTGGGGAGGAAATTAAGTGAAAATTCAGGAATCTGCTGAAGATTATCTCGAAACCATACTTGTTCTTTCAAACAGAATTGGAAATGTTCGTTCTATTGATATTGTTAATGAAATGGGATTTTCAAAGCCCAGTATATCTGTTGCAGTTCGTAAGTTAAGAGAAAATGGTTATCTCAACGTTGACTCAAACGGCTATATTACCTTGACCGAAAGCGGAATGAAAATTGCTTCAACTATATATGAAAGACATGAAGTTTTAAAGAGCTGGCTCATTAGTCTTGGTGTGAGTGAACAGACTGCACGGGAGGATGCCTGCCACATGGAGCATGCAATCAGTGCGGAGAGCTTCGATAAGATTAAACTTCATCTTAAAAATGAGCATTTAAAGAATCAGCAGTAAAAAATTAGAACCGTCAATCATTGAGATTGGCGGCTCTTTTTATATATCGCTTATTCTTTTTTATATGAAGTTCGATTAGATAAATATAATCAATAAATAATGTCACTACAAATAATATTGATAAGAAGTAAAGGATTATCATACATTGGAAGATCTGTGTTGACTTTAGAAAAGACACTCAAATTTACGATCAAATAATATGGTATGGGGTAAATCCACTTTGTTTTGCTTTCTGCGACCTTACCTGACGCTAAGAATTAGAAAAAGCCAGCTGCATAATTAAGAGTACGGGATTCAGGCTATTTTTAATGATAGAGTTAATTAATATTATAATGCAAAGAATCACTATTCCTATAATTGAGAATCCCGAAAAGATTCAGCAATAATCGTGGAGCCTTCTTAAATAAAATTTCTTTTGAACTTCCTTGCTTGATTTTTTTATTTGCTTTTTTCTGTTTTCAATTTTTAAAAAATATATTTCATCATAAGCTCTGTTAAGAATACAGCTAGACATGAGCTTGCGGCAACTGCCAAAAGGCTTTTCTCAAAGTAAGCTAAAGTACAAGCAACTGCACAGCCGACAAGAGCTGAAATAAAGCTGTTGGTTGAAGAAAATATTGCAGGAAATGTCATTACTGCGAGAACTGCATATGGTACATAGTATAAAAATGAATTTATAAATTTATTCTTAACCTTCTTTTTAAACATTACGAGCGGAACAGCTCTAACTAAATATGTAACGCCCGCACAGGTTAGGAGATATATAAAAAATGGTATGCTCTTATGCATTATCCTCAGCCTCCCCCTCGTCTTGAATAGGTGCGATTAACGCAAGTACAGCACTTGCAGCTATTGCACAGATTATAATAACAAATCCACTGGGAATTTTATTTAATAGTGGAATAAAATTGAACATACAGCTTAGTCCCACGGCTAAAAGTATGCAAAGCGCCGTTGCACGACTCTTTTTGGCGGGCGGAATTATTATTGCTATAAACATTGCATATATTGCGATTCCTAAAGCCGAAACCACGATGCTAGGCAGAATATTGCCTGCTACTGCTCCTATAAAAGTGCCGCCGTTCCAGCCTAAATATGGAGTTATTATAAGGCCGTAGAGATATTTCTTCTCTAATATTTTGTCCTTGCTTGCAGCGACAGCGAAAACCTCATCTGTGTTTACAAATGCAATTAATAATCTGTCTAATGTCTTAACTGTACTTCCTACACGCTGTGATAGGGATATTGACATAAGTGAATATCTTAAGTTAATTACAAATTGAGTCAATGCAAGCTCAAATACAGAGCCTCCTGCCGCTATAATTGGAACTGCTGCTAATTGTCCTGCTGAGGTTACATTAGTCATTGAGATAAAAAGCGTTTCTAAAATTGAAAGACCGCTTCCCGTCGAAAAAATTCCGAATGCGAATGCGACAGAAAAATAACCAAAACATATCGGCAGACCATCGCTTATGCCTTGAGAAAAGCTGTTAATGTGATTCTTCATATTTGTTTCTCCGTAGATATTTTATTTAATATTATAGCATAAGAATTAAGCGATGAATATGCTATTTATTTTTTATACAGTATATTTTTGACTGTTCATTTTTATAAAAAGAAGATTATATACTGTTTTATATTGATGTAAAGGGCTTAAAGTATTATAATACAATTTGGTATAAGCTAAATGTTTACTATTCTATCTTGAAAGGAAGATATTATGATGAATACTGAGATTAACAGCCTCTATGAGCTGTGGGTTGAAAAGACGATTGGTGATGAAATGCTTCATAACGAGCTTGTTGAAATTAAGGACGACGAGGAAGCTATATCAGACAGATTCTATCGCAGTCTTGAATTTGGTACAGCAGGATTAAGAGGAGTAATCGGTGCCGGTACAAATAGAATGAATGTATATACAGTAAATCAAGCAACACAGGGACTTGCTGATTTCTTAAATGACAGATATGAAAAGCCTAGTGTCGCAATAGCATATGATTCAAGAATTAATTCAGATGTATTTTCAAAGTCAGCAGCAGAGGTTTTGGCTGCTAATGGAATAAAGGTATACATTTATCCCGAACTTGTTCCAACTCCTATGCTTTCCTTTGCTGTAAGACGTCTTCATTGCCAGTCTGGCATCATTCTCACAGCAAGCCACAATCCCGCAAAGTATAATGGCTACAAGTGCTATTCCTATGAGGGCTATCAGATGACAGATGAAGAGGCATCAACGACTTATGAATATATTAAAAATGTTGATATGTTCAAGGATGTTAAAACAATGTCTTTTGATGACGGTATCAAAAGCGGCATAATTGAATATATTGACAGCAGCATAAATGAAGAGTTCTACGAGCTTGTACTTAAGAAGAGAGTAAATCCCGAAGCTCCTAAGGCTAACGGCTTAAAGCTTATTTATACACCTCTTAACGGCACAGGAAATAAGCCTGTAAGAGAAGTTTTAAAGCGTGCGGGCTTTGAGGATGTAAGAGTTGTTCCGTCACAGGAAATGCCCGACGGCAATTTCCCGACCTGCCCATATCCTAACCCTGAAATCCATCAGGCATTTGAAGAAGCTTTAAAGCTCGCTCAAGAGTATGGTGCTGACCTTCTTTTAGCAACTGATCCAGACTGCGATAGAGTAGGCATAGCAGTAAACGTAGATAACGAATACAAGCTTATGAGCGGCAACGAGGTTGGTGTCCTTTTAGCAGAGTATCTTCTTTCATCATTAAAGGAGCAGGGCAAGCTTCCCAAAAATCCCGTAATCACAAAGTCATTCGTAACAACTCCCTTGGTTGAAAGAGTTGCAGCTGACTATGACTGTGAGGTTGTAAATCTCTTAACTGGATTTAAATATATTGGTGAATATATTACAAAGCTTGAGAAGAAAAATGAGAGTGATCGCTTCATAGCAGGCATGGAGGAGAGCTACGGCTACCTTGCAGGTACTCACGCAAGGGATAAGGATGCAGTTGTCGCATCACTTCTTATCTCTGAGATGGCTGCCTACTATAAGGGCAAGGGCATGAGCCTCTATGATGTTATGAATTCACTGTATGAAAAATACGGCTTCTATATCAACAAGCTTTTAAACTTCGCCTTTGAAGGTCAGAGCGGCATGGAGAAGATGCTCGGCATAATGGATAAATTGAGAAATCATACTCCTGTTCAAATTTCAAAGCTAAGAGTTATCGAGGCAAGCGACTACATGAAGTCAGAGAGAATTGATACAACAACAGGCGAAAAGTCAGAAATTACACTTCCTAAGTCAAATGTATTAGCTTACAAGCTCGAGGGCGGCAACAGCGTTATTGTTCGTCCCTCTGGTACAGAGCCAAAGCTTAAAATTTATATCACAGCCTGCGGAAAAACACAGGAATTATCACAAAGATTAACAAATATGATGGCTGAGGATATGGAAAAAATTCTTGGAGTTTGATATAATATAATTATATTATATGAGAGAAAGGACTTTGATTGAAATGCAGAAGAGAGCCTTAATTACAAGAATAGTAGCGATTGTTCTTGCAGCACTTATGTTTTTAAGTGTCGGTGCAGCAGCTATCAGTGCATTTGCTATGGGTGCAGAGGTTCCGGTTACAGGTCAGGACGTCGGCAATACTAAGTGGATCATCGTCGCTGTTGTAGTAGCGATAATAGCTATTGTCGCTTGTGTGGTGCTTCCTAAAATCAAGAAGAAATAAAATAGAGTCACAAAAAACAAGAGCGGGTATTCAAAAGAATATCCGCTCTTTTAATATTTCTTCTTTATATGCCGAGATTTACTCTGTACCTTTTGAAAGTTTTATATACATTTATATATTCCATTATAGAGTTATAAAATGAATGGATAAAAATAAAAAAGAGCATCCTTTGATGCTCTGAAAATAGCCTATAAAAGCAAAAAAGACAAGGTAAACCTTGTCTTTAAATGGCGGAGAAGGAGAGACTCGAACTCTCGCGCCGGTTTCCCGACCTACACCCTTAGCAGGGGTGCCTCGTCACCAACTTGAGTACTTCTCCATATTGGTAGCGTTATATATAAAATGAAATTATAATCGATGTGGCGGAGAGAGTGGGATTCGAACCCACGGTACGTTGCCGTACGACGGTTTTCAAGACCGTTCCGTTATAACCACTTCGGTATCTCTCCGTGTTTGGTACTTGCTTATAATAACACAGATAAAACATAATGTCAACACTTTTTTTTAATATTTTCTAAAAAAATATATCTTCAGTAAGTTTGCAGTTGATAAAAGTGCGTTTTGGTGGTATTATAAAGGTATACTTTTAATTTGTTTGGGAGAGTGTTATAAATGGACTCAAGCTTTGTGCCTACAGGTTACAGCTCGCTGCTGGACATAAGGCAAACAGAGGTAGCTATAAAAAAGGTAAAGGATTTCTTTGAAAGGGATTTGGCAATTCAGCTTAATTTAACAAGAGTTTCTGCACCTCTTTTTGTTCGCTCCGATTCAGGTCTTAATGATACATTAAGCGGTGTTGAGCGTCCGGTGTCCTTCGATATAAAGGATTATGACGGCGATGTTGAGATTGTTCAGTCGCTTGCAAAGTGGAAAAGGCAGGCTCTTAAGGTCTACGGCTTTGAGAGAAACGAAGGCCTTTATACTGATATGAACGCTATTCGACGTGATGAGGATACGGATAATCTTCATTCTGTTTTTGTTGATCAGTGGGACTGGGAAAAAATCATATCAGAAGAGGATAGAAACGTTAAATATCTTAAAAAGACAGTTAAGGCAATATACAACTCTCTTTTACATACAGAGAGATATATCGCTTATGAATATTCATTTATTGAGAAAATTCTTCCAGAGGAGATTTTCTTCATCACAACTCAAGAGCTTGAGGATATATATCCCGATAAAACTCCTAAGGAGAGAGAGCATGATATAGCAAAGGCTAAGGGTGCTGTATTCATAATGCAGATTGGTGATAAATTAAAGTCGGGCGATATTCACGACGGCAGAGCGCCGGACTATGATGATTGGAGCTTAAACGGCGACTTGATTGTATACTATCCTCTGCTTGACTGTGCACTGGAGCTTTCAAGCATGGGCATTCGTGTTGATGCACAAGCCCTCAAATATCAGCTCAAGGAGAGAAATTGTGAGGACAGAGCAGAGCTTCCCTTCCAAAAGGCTCTTTTAAATGGTGAGCTTCCCTTGACAATGGGCGGCGGAATAGGACAGTCTAGAATGTGTATGTTCTTTTTAAGAAAAGCACATGTGGGCGAGGTTCAAGCCTCCACATGGCCGCAAAGCACAATCGAACTATGCAGTGAAAAGGGCGCACATCTGCTTTAATAATTAAATATTTAAAGATTTTTCTATTAGCTTCTTAAGCTCAATTTTAAATCTTTCGTTTTCTTCAGGACGTCTTTTGGAATTGCCTTTAATTCTTCCGCCCGAGCTGCGAATCTTCTTGCACTCGTAGCGGGATGCCAGCAGAGCATCGATATTAAATGAGGTATATACAAGGCCGTCCTGTCTTATTACCTGCGCATTGCGCGCTAGGCACATCGCTGCAAGACCATAGTCTTGAGTAACAACAATATCGTTTGGCTTTAAAAGATTAACTATTCTAAAGTCAACGCAATCAGCACCCTTAGAAACAGTTATTGTTTTTGCATAGGAATTATTGAATATATGGGAAGTATCACAAAGTATTAAGCATTCAAGCTTATACTCCTTAGCTTCTGCCACTGTTATATCAACAACAGGGCAGCCATCAGCGTCAATTAAAATTTTCATATTTTTGTTTTTGGTCGGTATCCTTTCGCTTATTGTTTTTTGAACTTGAATATGATAAAATCATAACAATAGCTTAACATATTATTATAAAAAATTAAACAGTAAGAGGTGTTTTTATGAATTGTCCAAGATGTGGTAACCCTATTAATAACGATACAACAGTTTGTCCAGCCTGCGGATTAATCTTTAACAACAGGGACGACAATGCAGGCTCACCTAATAATAACAATAAGAAATCATTTTTTGGTATAGCTGCACCTACAAAGGGAGCCAAGAGCTTTGCAGCGATATTTACTGCAATACTTTTCTGTCCTGCACTTTTTTGCACAGTGATTGATTATGTACTGTTCCCGAATTCAAGCTGGTCGGGTTATGTTGTGGGTGCATTGGCTGTTATCTGGTGTTTCTTTGTACTGCCAGTTTTAAGAATAATGCCCACAGTGTTAAATGTTTTAATCTGCTTTATTTCAATGACTCTTTACGGCTTGTATATCGCAAAGGCACTTGGCATTATCGGTGCATATGTAGCTTATGCGATACCTATTTGCATAGTTATCTGCATTCTCTTTACAATTACCTGCGCAGCTATTAAGTCGGGCAAGGCTAAGGGATTTCATCTTCCTGCACTTTTACTTGCACAGACGGCAATTTTCTTGATTAGTGTTGAAACAATTTGTGAGTTTCAGGCTTTCGGTGCTGTAAGATTAGGCTGGTCGTTAATTTGGATGGCAATACTTGTTTCACTTGCCGTTATCTGCGAGGCGATAGCCTATGCTTCAAATGGTAAAAAATAATGCAAAAGAAAAAGAACTGTATAAATACAGTTCTTTCTTTAGGCTTTAGCTAAGCTTGATTATTAGTCGAGAAGATCTTCATAGGTCATACCGAGAACCTCAGAAATTGCTTTTAATTCAAAATCTGTGACGTAACGAAGCTGACCTTCGAGCTTTGAGAGACCTGATGCGTTAAGGTCAATGCCCTTAATCTGGAGCTGAGTGAGTAAATCCTTCTGCTTCATGCCCATGCTCTTTCTCTTCTGCTCAATCTTTGCACCGACAATGTTTCTGTCTCCGAGTGCTTGTTTTCTAATTCTCATGTTTTTTACCTCCTGGAGTTACTAACGAACCATTACCTGATAATACAATTTGTAGAATAGTATTGATACAAAATAATACTATCTGTATCGAATATCATCTTCTCATCGTGTATAATTATATCATTAGGAAATTATTATTTCAAGCATTTTTTACCGATTAATTATACAAACTAAAATATTATATCTTTTTAGAGATATAAGATAAATTTTTTGGAAAATAGAGCTGTAAATAGTAAAAAATTGGAAAAATTAAGCATAAAGTCATTAAAAGAAATATGAAATATGAACAAGATATATTTTAAAAATGAACAGTTAATTAATTTATTGCTGTTTATAATATAGGTTAAAAAAATCACTTTATAAGAAGGAAAAGGTTATGAAAAACAACAATTCCCTAAGTGAGAGAAATCTCACAATGCTCGTTGATTTTTACGAGATGACAATGGCAAACGGATACCTCAAAAACGGTATGGGAGATACAACAGCATATTTTGATATGTTCTTCAGAAAAGTTCCCGACGACGGCGGATATGTCGTTATGGCAGGCGTAGAACAGCTTTGCGAGTATCTCAAGAATCTTTCATTCACAAATGAGGATATAGAATATCTTCGCAAGCGTGGCTTCTGTGAGGAATTCCTTGATTATCTAAAGAATTTTAAATTTAGCTGCGACGTATATGCAATCCCTGAGGGTACACCTATTTTCCCCGGTGAGCCAATCGTAACAGTCAAGGGACCGATGATACAGGCACAGTTTATTGAAACGATGATTCTCTTGACAGTAAATCATCAGTCACTCATCGCAACAAAGGCAAACCGAATTGTAAGAGCTGCAGAGGGCAGGTCTATTATGGAGTTCGGTTCTCGACGCGCACAGGGCTATGATGCTGCTGTTTACGGAGCAAGAGCTGCATATATCGGCGGCTGCTCTGGCACAGCTTGTGCATTGACAGACGAGATGTTCGGTGTTCCTGCACTTGGAACAATGGCTCACAGCTGGATTCAGCTTTTTGATACTGAGTTAGACGCATTTTGTGCTTATGCAAAAGAATATCCTGATAATTGCGTACTTTTAGTTGATACTTATAACACATTAAAGTCGGGTATTCCTAACGCTATTGAAGCGTTTAAGAGAGAGGTTCTTCCCAGAGGCTTCAGACCTAAGGGAATTAGAATCGACTCAGGCGATATAACATATCTTTCGCGTCAGGCAAGAAAAATGCTCGATGAAGCAGGCTTCCCAGATTGCCAGATTGTAGCATCAAACTCACTTGATGAATATATTATTCGTGATATGCTTCTTCAGGGTGCAAAGGTTGATTCCTTCGGCGTTGGTGAAAGACTTATCACAGCAGCATCTGCACCGATGCTCGGCGGAGTTTATAAGCTCTGCGCTATCGAGAGAAACGGCAAAATTGAGCCTAAGATAAAGCTTTCAGAGAATGTAACAAAGATTACAACACCATGCTTTAAAAAGCCGTGGAGACTCTTTGATAAGGATACAGGCAAGGCAATAGCAGACGTTGTAACGCTTAATCGTGAAACAATCGACGACACCAAGCCCTATGAGCTTTTTGATCCTAACTTCACATGGAAGAGAAAAATTGTTGATAACTATGTTGCAAAGCCCTTAATGGTAAAGCTTTTTGATAACGGTGAATGTGTCTATGAAAGCCCTGAGCTTTGTGAGATTCAAAAATACTGCAAGGAGCAGATTGATACTCTTTGGGATGAGGTTCTTCGTTTTGAGAATCCTCACACATATTTTGTCGACCTCTCCTCAGAGCTTTGGAATGAAAAGCAGAGATTGCTTGCAATAAACGGCATGAGCAGATAATCTTATAAATAAATTAACCCTTACAGTAAATAGCTGTAAGGGTTAATTTATATTTAAAGCTCTGTCAAACGTCGAAGCTTCCTTTAATTTTATTACTTGCCTGTAGAGCCGAAGCGTCCCTCGCCTCTTTGAGTTTCATCAAGCTCAAAAACCTCTTGGGGTTCTGCAATGATGACGGGAGTTAAAACAAGCTGTGCGATTCTTTCATTAGGCTCTATTGTGTAGTCATTATCAGATGTATTTAAAAGTCCTACACAAAGCTCTCCTCTGTAATCAGAATCTATAACGCCGACTGCATTTGCAAGAGTAATTCCATGTTTTATAGCAAGTCCGCTTCTTGCATAAATTAAAGCGACAATCTCATTAGATTCAATGCCTATTGCTATTCCAGTCGGAACTACCTTTCGCTCGCCTGCTTTAATTGTAACAGCTTCATCTATGCAGGCACATAGGTCAAGACCTGCACTGCCAGCTGTGGCTCTTTTCGGAATAATGGCATTTTCACGAAGCTTTTTCATCTTTATTTTTTGCATAAAGAATAAATCCTTTCTTTTATTCAACACCTCTAAAGGCAAGACCTCTTGTGAAATCGCCCTCGGGGATTGCATTGTTTCTATAATTATCTAAGACCTTTAAGCACTGCTCCCTTGATTCCTTTGTAAACCAAATCAAAGAGAAATCTGCGAAGTCAAATTGGCTCTGTTTATCTGACAGTACAACGGGTACGCTGTTCAAAATGGTTGATGCTATGTAGTTGCATTCAATCGGGAAGCTTATGCCCTTTCTGTCTGTAATCTTGCCTGTCTGCTTGCACTCTGCGCAGGTCTTGCCATTTTTAACAGGGCAGTTTCTAACCTGCATGAGAGGAAGTCTGCCGTAGGCAAATATTCCTCTTGGAAGAGTTGAACCCATAATTTCAGCCTGAGTTAATTTTAACTCGGGGGAGAGTATAGCGTCACTAACGCCTAATTTTCTATATTCCTCAAGACTGTAGCTATTAAAGATATTTGTGCCTGTGATAGTACATATGCTAAGTCCAGCCTTTTTGGCGATTGCAATGCCGTCAAGATTTGAAACAGCAGCAAGCTGGAAGCCGTTTTCCTTAGCCTTAATGAGTGACTCATAGATTCTTTTTGAAGAGCCGAAGATTGCAGGTCCGACTTCAACTGCGGGCTGAATTTTAAGCGACTTTAGCTTTGCGACAATATTAGCAGGAGTGTCAAGCGGTAAAATCATTCTTCTAACGTTTCGTAAATCTCTGGGAATCTGTGAAACGCTCTTAACTCTTACTACAAAGCCCTTATTTTTAGAAACTCTTCTTTTAAAGTAAAGATTAGGCATTTTAAATGCAATTTGTGGAGTATGGGCAATCTTACTTTCAAGCTCCTCTAAAGCCTTTCTTCTAAGGGAATTTATCTCCTTTGCACTTATATAGAGGTCGTCGTCAATTTTAACGTCAACCTTTTTAGCATAGAATTGAGTTGAGCCACACTTCTTTAGTCTTGCTTCAATTTCATCTGCCGTGACAGCTCTGTTTTGAGCCTTCTCAACAGCTTCATCTGCAGTAGCGAAAACAGATTGGTTTCTTGCACTGACGATGAGAGAAGCAGGCTTTCCTGCGTGAGCTGTGTAGGTCATCTGAACCTCAGTTAAGGGCTGCTCACCATTATAAAGCTCAGCTAGAGGGGCTAATACATCTTTAGCTGAAATGACGTCCTCTTTTCGTCTGATACCGAACATATCTCTGCCCAATTTACTGTCATAATAGCCTGAGGTAAAGCCCGAGCGGGAGAATATAGCACCTAATTTTTGCTCGTATTCCCTTGAATCTAAGCCGTCAAGGCTCTTTCTGCAGGCAGTCGTTGCAGCTGCAACATATTCAGGTCTTTTCATTCTGCCTTCAATTTTGAATGAAGCGATACCCATATCCTCAAGCTCACAGAGATTTTCAATAATAGACATATCCTTTAAGCTCAAATCGTTGCCTGTACCATGCTCACTTGCAAAGGGCAGACGGCATGGCTGAGCGCAAAGACCTCTGTTACCGCTTCTAGAGCCTAAAACAGCACTTAAAAGGCACTGACCTGATAAGCACATACATAACGCTCCGTGGACGAACAGCTCAAGCTCAATAGGTGAGTTGTCCGCTAAATATTTAATTTCTTGTTTTGAAAGCTCTCTGGGAACAACAGCTCTTGTAAAGCCTAAATCTCTTAATATTTCAATTCCCTCAAGTGTTTGAACCGACATTTGAGTTGAAGCGTGCATTTCCATATCTGGTGCAGCACGTCGAACCATGGCTGCAAGTCCCAAGTCCTGAATTATCAAGGCGTCTACCTTGCATTCACAGCAGGTCTTAACTGCATCCATAGCATCCTTCATCTCGTCGTCACGGATTAATGTGTTTAAGGTAACATAGACCTTAACACCTCTTGCGTGGCAGTATTCAACAGCCGTTTTAAGCTCGCTGTAGGAGAAATTAGCAGCGTTTTTTCTTGCAGAAAATTGCTGCATACCGAGATAAACAGCGTCAGCACCGCATCTGACAGCGGCAATAAGTGCCTCCATTGAGCCTGCAGGCGCAAGTACTTCTGATTTAAATTTTGTCATATTGTATCTCACTTATTTCTTAATGTTTCGACTTCTTTTTTGAGTCTTTCTACTTCTCTTTTATAAACCTCTGCATCTGTTCTTGCTCTGGCGGAAAGTTCAAGATATTCCTGAACCTGACTGCGAAGATTTTTAGCGTCGCTGTCCGCCTGCTTTTGAGCATCGGCATATTCTAAGGCGGCATAAATTGCTGCCTGAGTTACTGAAAGACGAGGATTTAAGCTTAAAATAGTTGAGATTCTGTCATCGAGCGAATAGGCAAGCTCCAGCATATCTTCAACATTTTCATCAGTTGAAATATAGCATTCACTGCCTGCAATATTGAGCTTTACTTTATTTTTCTTCATCTAATTAATCCCGCCTTTTTCCGCCATTAGCGCATATTTTAACTATTATATTATACATTAAAAAAGACTTATAATAAAGTGCATTTTGAAAAAGATTTTAATTCTATTTAAAAAGAATTAATGTAAAATAAAGTCTAATTTGACACATATTAGTTAAATTTAATAAAAAAACCGATTTAATAATTGGACTTTTGTGAGCTATTGTGATAAAATCAAGAAAAAGGAGGAGTAAGGCATGAAAAAAATCAATAAGATTATATTAGCTGTCATAGCCGCTATATTGGCTGTTGCCATTGTCTGTACAGGTATAGTTTTTTGGTATTATCCAAGGTATAGGCATTTAATGGTTAAAAATATCAGCCCTGAAAAATCAGATTTCGGCGTAAACATAGATATTAGAGATCTTGAAAAGGGTGAAATTAGAGCTATGAGCTGTAATGTACGCTGTAAAACACCCAGCGACCTTTTGAAAAAGAGCTGGTATTACAGAGCGCCTTTAATTGCTAATAATATTAAAAATGAAAAGCCGACAGTTATAGGTTTCCAAGAGGTTACTGTGAGCCAATATGCCTATCTTATTTTGACTCTTCCTCAGTATGATTCTGTTATACGCTACAGGGACGATTCTATGATCAAGGAGGGTACACCGATTTTCTTTAGAAAGGATTTGTATGAATTAAAGGATAAGGGTTCATTTTGGCTGTCTGCTACACCTGAAAAGATGAGCAAGGACTGGGGTGCTGCCTGCTATAGAATATGCAGCTATGTAATTTTAACAGATAGGGCAACAGGCAAGGACTTCGTTGTTTTCAATACACATTTAGACCATGTGAGCGATAAGGCGAGAATTAACGGCATAAATGTTGTTCTTGATAAGATTAAACAGTTCGGCTCAATGCCTGCAATTTTAATGGGTGATTTCAATGCCGAGGAGGACACAAAGACCTATAGGAGTGCAACAGAGAATTTTGATGATGTTAAATATTTAACCAACGATACGATGAAGAGCTGTACGTTCCAAAACTACGGCAAGGAATTAGACAGCGACTGTATAGACTACATAATGGTTTCAAAGGATGATTTTATTATAAATTCCTATAAGGTTGTAACTACAACATATGACGGGGTTTATCCGAGCGACCATTTCCAGCTAGTAGCCTCTATGAAATTAAAGTAAACAGAATAAAATTAAAACAGCTTAAAGGAGATGCCTTTAAGCTGTTTTTTATCATTGAAAAAGCAGTACCGAGATTGACTCGGCACTGCTCTATAATTATTTATCGTATATTCCAGCTGCCTTGCAATTATTTTTATGTTCAGCAAAGCTATGCGCGAAGTAATAGTTTTTGTCCTTGTCAGTTACAAAGAAATAATAATCTGTGCTTTCAGGATAGAGAGCTGCGTTTATAGCCTCTATACCGGGATTAGTGATTGGTCCTGCAGGGAGCTTCTTTTTCTTATAGGTATTATATAAATCGTTGTAGCTGTCTTTTTTATCCTCAGTTAAATAGGGATTTACCCAATCATTTAAATAAAAGATTGTAGCATCACATTGCAGCAGTGGATATGCGGGGGATTTAAGTCTGTTATGAAGTACAGACGAAACTGTTTTCATATCCTCAATGCTTGATTCCTCTTGAATGATTGAGGCTATTATCAAAATCTCGTCCATAGTGTAGCCCAAATCCTCGGCTCTTTTATACATCTCGTCAGTGAGCTTTGATTCGGTATTAGTTAAAAATCTAGACAGTGCCGCATCAGCACCCTCACCGACAAAGAAATCATATGTGTCGGGGAATATATATCCTTCCAATAAAAATGGTCTTTCATCTGGGTTTTTAATTTGAGAAATAAATTTGCTCTCGTTTTCTCTATTATTTACAGCCTCAAAGAATTCCTGTGCCGTGCAGACCTCATTTTTTTCTAAAAGCTTTGCAATCTCTGCAACGGTTGAACCCTCTGGAAAGGTTACTCGCACAGTTGCGGGCGGCGGTGGCGGAGCGGGCTTAGTAAGTTTTTTGTATGCTATAAATGAGCCTGCACCTAAAAGTGATAGAGCTAAAATAACTGATAATATTATTATGATATTTTTCTTTGAATTTTTCATATACAAGTCCTCCGATACTATGTATTCTATCAAAAATTGAACACTTTATCAACATTTTGCTATATTTAGTCGTCTGTATGAATTAAAACGAATTGAAAGGGCAAAATAATTTTGAAAGGAGAAATTTATATGAAAAAAGATAAATTAACTAGACCTTATAGAAAGCCTAATCATGAGGAGATACCGCTTTATACGGATCCTGAAAATAAAGAGGGGAGAATACCTACCGATGTTTTAGGCAGCTATTCAGGTACACCGCTGGATGGTCAGATGCCTATACAGGATGTTGACGATTTATAAATGGCTTGAGCCGTACCCCTTGAGGGATACGGCTCAATGTGCTTATAGTATGGGATGTTAGTTGATGTCTAATTAACCGAAGTATCTCTTGAGAAGGCCTTCAAATGCCTTGCCGTGGCGAGCTTCGTCACGTGCCATCTCGTGAACTGTATCGTGGATAGCGTCAAGGCCCTGCTCCTTAGCAAGCTTAGCAAGTTCAAACTTACCTGCTGTTGCGCCGTTTTCAGCTTCAACTCTCATTTCGAGATTCTTCTTTGTGCTGTCTGTGAGAACTTCACCGAGAAGCTCAGCAAACTTTGCAGCATGCTCTGCCTCTTCATAAGCTGCCTTCTCCCAGTATAAACCGATTTCGGGATAGCCCTCTCTGTGAGCTACTCTAGCCATTGCAAGGTACATACCAACCTCTGAGCATTCGCCGTTGAAGTTAGCACGAAGACCTTCGATGATTTCATCGCTTACGCCCTGAGCTACGCCGAGAACATGCTCTGCAGCCCAAGCTCTTTCCTCGTCCTTCTGCTCGATGAACTTAGAAGCAGGAACGCCGCACTGAGGGCATTTTTCGGGAGCAGCTTCACCTTCGTAAACATAACCGCAAACTGAACATACAAACTTTTTCATAATTAAAACTCCTTTTGTAAATATAAATAATTTTTAGAAATAACTAATTTTTGTTTCGACAAGCAGGACATATCCCGTAGTATATTGTCTTTTGACTGTCCACCGTTAAGCCCATATCACCTACCGCTTTTGGAACGCAGGGCATAACCTCTAAATCGATAATAGCTGAACAATTTTTACATATAAAGTGGCAGTGCGGATTCGTGTTGCCATCATAGTGAATGCTCTTATCGAGAGTTTCGAGAGTGTCTGCAAGTCCTAACTCGCAAAGGCGATTTAAGTTTCTATAGACAGTGCCAAGACTTATATTCGGGATCTCCTCACGGACACGATTATAGATAGTATCTGCTGTGGGGTGATCGCAGGAGCGTTCAACTATTTTTAATATTGTATCTCGCTGCTGTGAATGTCTCATTTCGTCAACCTCTTAATAGTAATAGTTACTGTTATTATTTATATCATAGCTTTATTAAAATGTCAACACTTTTTTAAAAAAAGATAATTTTTTATTTTCAAAGAAATAAACCGTCAAACAGAATCTGACGGTTATAATGAGCTGAATATATAATTTTATAAAGAATCTTTTCCGCTTTGATTTTTGTTCTCTTTATCGTCATCTTTTTCATTTTTTAAAACCGTGTTCTCGCTTTTAAGAGCTGTATTCCTACTATGGAAAAGCTTTTGCAAGCATTTGGGACAGTTTAAAAATTTATTAATGAACACTGCGATGAAAACGCCAATCGATGTATCTATAATTCTATTGATAGCGTAAAGGATAGGATCTTTAGAGTCAATATTAATCATAATGATTAAAAATGTGACAAGTGCTATCGACGTCGACTTTGGAGAGCCGATAACATTAAAAAATGTAATTATTAAAATTAAGCCTATGCCGACAAGAGCAAAGGGGATTCCCTTGTAGGGCAAAAGCGTAGTTATAAATGTAAAGACAAGGCCCACAAGACCGCCGACAATCGTACCCTCGATTCGGCTCGAGCCTAGCTTTAATGATTTTTCTACTGTCGGCTGCATTATGATTATAGATGCAATGCAGGCGAAAATTGGTGATTCACGGTAGAGTAAAAAGTGGAGTATCCTGAATATTGGTGCAGGATTATCGGGCAACCTTTTTGAGATAATTGTTAAAAGCGGAAATATAATTATGCAAAGCATTACCGCAACTGTTGTTTTAACTGTTCTCATACCGATGTGTGCTGAGTGAAGCTTCATTTTATCACATCCGCAATATAATAATATTTTTTATGTTGTCTGATTTCTTTCTTCCTCGGCTTTTTTTGCTTGCTGTTCTCTAGCTTCTTTTAGGGAGAATTCACAGCCGCAGTAGTCCTGTCTGTATAAATCGTATTCCTTGGAGAGCTGAATTGAGCGTTTATAGCCTTCACGCTTTTTAAAATCCGAGGGCAGGTGTGGGATGCCTACCTCTTTTCCGATTTCCTCGCCGAGCTGATTCAAAAGCTGTGAGTTTTTGTGAGGACTGACTGTGAGAGTTGAGGTGTAGTAATCAAAGTTATTTTCCTTTGCAAGCTCTGCCGTAGTCTTTAATCTTAATCTAAAGCACTCGGTACATCTTGCACCGCCCTCACGTTCCTTTTCAAGGCCCTTAGAGGCTTCTAAAAATTCCTTGTGATTGTAGTCGCATTCCATTATGGAAACCCTGTGAGGAGCGGGGAGAAGCTCTATGATTCTTCTCTGCTCAGATAGTCTATGCTGATATTCCTCATCAGGGAAAATGTTCGGGTTAAAATATAAAACAGTGACATAAAAATACTTTGTCAGATATTCAAGCACATAAGAGCTGCACGGACCGCAGCAGGAGTGGAGCAAAAGGGTTGGAACCCTGTTTTCCTTTTGAATTTTCTCTATTTCCTTGTCACATAAAAGCTGATAATTAATTTTCATTCGTTCTGCCTCCATACTCTATATCATAACCCGAAAATTGAAAAAATGCAACGTGATAAAATTCTAATTAGCAATAATTTATAAATATACATAAAAATACCTCTTTCAATTTCTGAAAGAGGTATTGAAGTTATATCTTTTTGCTCTTTTTACTAAATGTGTCTGTGATTACATTTATAAGCAAAATAGCGGTAAAAATTGAAAAAATGACTGTAGGAGCTAAGCCCAAGGTGAAAGAATCGAGCTTTGCAAAGGAATCTAAAAAGCCCGTACCGGAAATAGCACCGATTGTTATAGCACCGCTTTTGACTGCATTTGCTATAGGGGAGAATACTGCTCTCATGCCGACTGAGGACATTATGCCGATGAAGCTTAAAATCGAGCAAGCTGTTGTGTACTTAGAATCTTTTAAGAAGGTACTTAAGATTATGATAATAACAGCAACAGCGATTATTACTGCGAAAAGCACAAGCATAATGAGAATATTTACTTGATATTTCAAAAGTACGTCGGGAGTACCTGCACCTTGATACTTTTGTATCATCTCGAAAAACTCAATCGCGTTGAGCTTCTCCTCTGCCGCATACATTATAATATTTGAGCTTGCACGGAAATTGAATAAATCTACGAAAAATGCACAGCAAATTGCTCCGATTGAAAGAAGAGCAATTATTACTCTTTTAAATATTTTCATAAATATCACTCTCTTAAATTATTTTTTCCAAGAGGAGTTTAGCTGAACTGTTCTGTTAATGATAAGATTATCAGGTGTTGAATGCTTATCTACGCAGAAATAACCCTGACGCATGAACTGGAAGGTATCGCCGGGCTTGCAGTCACGAAGGCTGCCCTCTAAAAGACAACCGTCAACCTTCTTTAATGAATCGGGATTGATATTTTCTAAGAAATTGCCGTTGCCGTCCTCGCCTGCGGGATTCTCTGTGTTGAAGAGTCTGTCATAAAGGAGAACCTGAGCTTTTACGCAGTCAGCTGCGCTAACCCAGTGAAGAGTACCGCGGACCTTTCTGCCGTCGGGGCTTTCGCCGCCCTTGCTCTCAGGATCATATGTGCAGTGGAGGCATGTTACCTCGCCGTTTTCATCTGTTTCGTAGGAATTACAGGTTATAAAGTAAGCACCTTTAAGTCTAACCTCGTTGCCAGGGAAAAGACGGAAGTACTTCTTTACAGGCTCAGCCATGAAGTCCTCACGCTCAACGTAGATTTCTCTTGAGAATGTAACCTTTCTAGAGCCTAATTCGGGCTTATCGGGATGTCTTTCAAGCTCAAGAGTTTCTGTCTGTCCCTCGGGATAGTTATCGATGATAACCTTTAAGGGATTGAGAACAGCCATAGCTCTGGGAGCATTCTGGTTTAAGTTATCTCTAACACAAGCTTCAAGAAGACCGTAGTCAACAACTGAATATGCCTTTGAAACACCTACTCTTGAAATGAAATCACGGATAGCCTCTGCGGGATAGCCTCGTCTTCTCATACCGCAAAGAGTGACCATTCTCGGATCGTCCCAGCCGTCAACAATGTTGTTTTCAACAAGGTCAAGGCACTTTCTCTTGCTTGTAACGCAGTAGTTTAAGTTAAGACGAGCGAATTCAATCTGTCTGGGAGGCTCTTCAAAGCCGACTGCTTCAACGAACCAATTATAAAGCGGTCTGTGGTTCTCAAACTCAAGTGAGCAAAGAGAATACGTAACCTTTTCTCTTGCGTCTGAGAGGGGATGAGCGAAATCGTACATAGGATATACGCACCACTTGTCACCTGTCTGGTGATGTGAAACATGAGCGATTCTGTAGATAACGGGATCGCGCATATTCATATTGGGGCTTGCCATATCAATCTTTGCACGAAGAACCTTCTCACCGTTTGCAAACTCGCCGTCTGTCATACGCTTGAATAAATCGAGGTTTTCTTCAACTGAACGGTCACGATAGGGGCTGTTCTTGCCGGGCTCGGTGAGTGTACCTCTGTATTCTCTGATTTCTTCAGGGGAGAGGTCGCATACATATGCCTTGCCGTCACGAATTAATTTTAATGCACATTCGTAGAGAAAATCGAAGTAGCTTGATGCATAGAAAACATCATTCCACTTGTAGCCGAGCCACTCAATATCCTCCTTGATAGCGTCAACGTATTCCATATCCTCCTTAGAGGGGTTTGTATCGTCGAGGCGGAGATTGCAAAGTGCATTATACTTTTCTGCGATTGAGAAGTTGATGCAGATAGCCTTTGCGTGGCCGATGTGAAGATAGCCGTTAGGCTCGGGAGGGAATCTTGTTTGAATACGGGTATTAACGCCGTTTTTAAGATCCTCGTCTATGAAATCTGTAATAAAATTGGATGTGAGATTAGTTGTATCTGACATAATTTTTAATTCCTTTCAAAGCTTATTACTTTATATATTATGCTTCGTAAGCTTTAATTGCGTTTTCGATTCTCTCGAGAACACGCTCTTTGCCGAGAAGATTAATTATTGAGTGAAGGTCGGGAGTATTGCGTCTTGAGGTGATAGCAATACGGATAACAGTAGAAATATCACCGACATGACCTTTATATGCTTCGGGGTTCTTCTTATATTCCTTAACCTTAGGAGTATAGCCTAAAGGCTCGCACATATCCTTAATCTTATTAAACCATGTATCCTTGTCGTCCTCTATATCGAAAACCTCAAGATACTTTTTAAGAATTTCTGCTGCAGCTTCCTTTGTGATATTTTCGGGAAGAGTATAGTCGGGAGTATAGAGTTCATCATAGAAATATGAAACATAGTCCTTAACCTGATTCCAAGAAGCAATATCCTTTCTGGGCTTAGCGCAGTCACGGTCGATTGCGAAGATACCCTCTGCAAAATCCTTATCCTTAGTAAGAAGATTATAAAGCTCCTCATCATATGTCTTTGCCCAATCAACTACGAGCGGGTACATATCCTTAGAGTTGATTGTGGAAATTATATTCTTGCTGACGTCATTTAATTTTGCCATATCGAAAAGGCAGCCGCTGACGCTCATCTTTTTAAGGTTAAAGGGGAAGTCCCAGCAGGATGCGTCCTTGTTAGCTCTGCGCCAATCCTCAAAGTTTGAGTTTAAAAGAGTCATAATGTACTCGATTACACTCTCCTTGGGATAGCCCTGCTCAACAAAGTAGCTCACAGCTGCCTCGGGATCCTTTCTCTTTGAAAGCTTTCTCTTTGTGCCTGTTTCCTCATCCATCTTCATAACCTGAGGAGTGTGTGCATACTTGGGAAGCTTGAAGCCGCAAGCCTTAAACAGTGCTATGTGCTTGGGGACAGAGGAAATCCATTCCTCACCACGGATAACATGTGTTGTTCTCATAAAGTGGTCATCGCAGGCATGAGCAAAGTGATATGTGGGAATTCCGTCAGCCTTTAAAAGAACCTCATCGATAACATTTTCAGGCATTTCAATTTTGCCTCTGATGATGTCGTCAAAGAAAACTCTCTTATCCTCACTGCCCTCAGAGCGGAATCTAAGAACATAGCTTTCGCCTGACTTAATTCTTCTTTCCTGCTCCTCGTAGGGGAGATCTCTGTATTTAGCCCATTTGCCGTAAACGCCTGTTATATCAGCACCGCTTTTCTCCTGTTGCTCTCTCATAGCGGTTAATTCCTCAGCTGTGAAGAAGCAGGGATAAGCCTTACCCTCTTCAACAAGACGTCTTGCAACTGCGTGATAAATCTCGCAGCGCTCACTCTGCGTGTAGGGACCATATTCACCATTTTCTGTGCCGTAACCTGTAACGCCCTCATCGAATTCCATACCGAAATTCTTAAAGCCCTCGATGATAGCGGAAACACCATCCTCGATTTCTCTTTTTTTATCGGTATCCTCGATACGCAGGTATGTTAAGCCGCCGCTTACCTTTGCAGTGAGAACATCGACGAGTGCGCCGAAAAGACCGCCTATATGAAGGTAGCCTGTGGGGCTTGGTGAGAATCGTGTAACTCTTGCACCCTCCTTGAGATTTCTCTGGGGGTAACGAGCTTCCAATTCTTCAACAGTTGTTGTTTCATCTGCAAAAATAAGCTGTGCAAGTTTTTGATTATCGTTCATTTGCCGCACTTCCAATCCAATTAAAATCATAATTACATACCTTTATATTATCGCAGAAAATAGCAATTCATTCAAGTATTACACGGAAAAAACTGCACAAAATTAAAGGAAAAATAATGTAAAAATCAAATTTCCATAAATTTTTACCGATTCTTATTGATTTTTATAGAATCATCATTTATAATATACAAGAACTTGCACGAAGAGTTAAAACTAGTTTCTCAAGTGCAAAATAAACCAATTTAATTGGAGGTACAATTATGGCAAAGAGAATTATTGCTCTTCTCCTCGCTCTTTCACTTGTATTTGCTTTTGCAGCATGTAAGAAGAGCGACAAGGAAGACGAAACAACAGCTCCCGAGACAGAAATCGTAACAGACGAAAACGGCGAAACACAGTTCGTTGAAGTTGAAGACGAGACAGACGCTGAGGAAGCAACAAACGCAGAAGGCGAAGTTGTTACAGATGCAGAGGCTACAGAGGCAGCTACAAAGGCTGACGGTAAGCCCGCAGCTAAGCCCGAGGCAAATAAGCCTGAGGCAAATAAGCCTGCAGCTAACAAGATTCCCTCAACACCCGCAGAAGTAGTTGCAGCATTCAACGCAGCAGCTAACGCAGTTAAGGCTGACAAGCCCGGCTACTCAAAGACAGAGCATAACATCATCGATAAGATTGAAACAGGTACAGTTCTTGATAAGATTATCCCTGGTATTGTTAAGGCATTCCCCACAGAGGGTCCTTCAGCTAACGTAGCAAAGGGTGCTTCTCACAATGATTTCCCCGTAGCAGGCGGCAAGACTGCTCTTACAGCAGGCATGGTTAAGTCAGCTACAGCTACAAAGGCTGGCGACGGCTACACAGTAACTATCTACATGAAGGATGAAAGACTTGAATCTCTTCCTGTAAACCCCAACTCAACAAACCACGGTAAGGCTTTCAACGTTCTTTCTAAGGCAGTTGTTGACGAGCAGGTTGCTGGTATCCCCGGTGTTAAGATTACAAAGTTCCAGCCCACATACACAGGCAGCTATGTAAAGGCTACAATCAATGCTGATGGTAAGATGGTTAAGGCTGAGTACCTCTTCTACACAAAGGCTGTTCTTGCTGTTAGTGCAATGGGTATTAAGCTTGACGTTAAAGTTCCCTTCGGCGTAAAGCAGAACTATACAATTAAGTACTAATTCTTAAAGATCTAGAACTTGATTTAAACTTAAAATAGGGCAGTTCCTCGGGACTGTCCTATTTTTTTATTGTTAATTAGCTGCATTATGTTGTATAATTGCGTTAACGGCAGTCATAATAATTTCTTAGGAGGATGATGTGCGTGAAAACGCTTTTAAAGCTCACGGCAGCGGCTGTGGGTGCAGGGGCAGCAATATTCACAACTAAGGCAGCAAAGGCAGCAAAGCAGAGCTTAAACGATGAATTTTGCGATGTTTTGATTATATTGGGCGGACGTGTCAACGGTGCAGAGCCGGACAGTGACCTCAAAGCTAGGATTGACAGAGCGGCAGAATATCTAAAAATGCATCCGTGCTGTATTGCTATTGCGACAGGCGGTATATGTAGAGATTGCCAATATGTCAGCGAGGCGGAGTGCATAAGAAATCATATCGCTATGCAGGATGTGGACGAGAGCAGAATTATTATTGAAGATAAGGCGAGGACAACTTACGAAAATTTCAAAAATTCGCTTGATATTATAGAGAAGCTCAATATTAACAATCCTATAATAGGCGTACTTACAAATGATTATCATATATACAGAGCAGGCATGATTGCAAGTCAGTGCGGTATACATAATCCGATTCTTATCGGTGCTAAATCGCAGAACTGTGTAAAGGGCTATGCAAGAGAGAATATTGTTGTCTATGAGCTTTGGGGGAAAAAACTTAAACAAGCAGTAGAAAATTTAAAAGCTAAATAGAAAAAAGACTGAACCGAGAAAATCGATTCAGTCTTTTCTTAATATGTGTGGTCACAGATTTCGTTTATCTTGTCACGAAGCAGGATAAAATCGTTAAATGCAGCGGGCTTTTGATTAGGATTTCTCAAAAGTGCGGCAGGGTGATATGTACCCATATATAATGTGCCGTTTTTATCGTAGAAAACGCCATGCTCCTTTGTGACCTTAAAGTTCTTATCGATATACCTCTGTGCAGCGATTCTGCCGACACAGACAACAATTTTCGGCTTCATAAGAGCAATCTGTGCATCTAGCCAAGCTGAACAGGCGTCTGCCTCTGCAGGGAGTGGATCTCTGTTTTGAGGTGGACGGCATTTTACGATGTTTGCAATGTAGATATTTTTATCTCTGTATAAATCGACTGTTGCAAGCAATTTGTCAAGCAGCTGACCGCTTCTTCCAACAAATGGCTCACCGCGCAAATCCTCCTGCTGTCCCGGACCTTCACCGATGAAGAGAACCTCTGAATTTTCTGCACCCTTGCCGAAAACAACATTTGTACGTGTTTGGCAAAGAGGGCATTTACGGCAGTTTAGACACTGCTGTTTGAGTTCTTCCCAAGTATTCATTAAAATCATCCTTTTGTAAACTAACTTTATCCATTAATTATATAATTATTTAGTGGATTTAAATTTAACTATTAGAATTATAGAGCGTTAGCCCATGAGAGGAAGCTCAATAAGTCTAAATGCAAAGCAGTCAACAGCGATTGTTATTAGGGCGTAGCCGATGAAGCATTTCTCCAAAATGGATTTGAGCTTTGTATTCTCCAGATTGGAGAAAAGTATCAATACAGATGTTATTACTAGCATATTTGTGAAAAATGCTACTCTCTGACCTGATGAAAAAACTGTAGGGGAGAAGCTCATTGCAAGCGAAGCGAAAAATCCTGCTGCTATGCAAAGGCCGATTGTAATTCCAAGCTTTCTGTTTTCAATGATTAAATGAATAATCATAAATAAAATCATAATGCTTAGTAAAACACCCGTTACAAAAAGTATATAGAAAGGTGCTGTGAAGCTTTCGGTATAAAATGCACTTCTGAAAATCATATGTGCAAGTCCGTGACCGAGTGCAGAGCATAGGTAATTGACGAAAACACAGGATAAAACACTGAAAATATTTGCCGAAATCAAAATGACCTTTAGAGCCTTATTCTTTTTTGAATATTGATATATTGCAATGCTTAAAAGTGCAACGAAAACAAGAATTAAGAAGTTTGAGAGATAAAAGCTGTTTGCAAAGAAAGTCGAAAGTCCACATTCTAGCTTCTGCAACAGGCTATAATCTGTATACTGTTTAAATTGTGCACCCGCTTCCATTATGTTTCTGCCCTTTGCACCGGGACACGTGAAAAGGAAAAAGTCACATAAGGAAATTGGTATTAAGGGAAGAAACATAGTGACTTTTAGACGAAGCCCTTTAACTAAAATTATAAAGAGAAGTATTAAATAAAAAGCGGTGCAAAGTGCTGCTGACTGCTCCTGCATTGTACCTAGTAATGCTGAAATACAGGAAAGAAAAAGCCTTGCACTACTTATCTTATTTTCTAAAATATAAAAGACAAGCGGTGAAACTGTAAAAATCGCTCCTGCAAAAGGCCAGAGATATGAAAATGAGCCTGCATACCAAAATACACTTGGATTAAGGCATGAAACAAACATTGTAAACATTGCGAAAATGCAGAGAATCTCTCTTTTTTCATTCTCACAGTCTTTAGTAAAGCATGACGTTAGCCTTATAAAAAAGTGAACGATATAAACTATCATTGCACTGTTCAATATTTTCCAGAATATTATATTATGCCTTAAAAAGAAGGATAGGAGAAATTCTCCAACGGTTCTGCCTGAAACAGTTTCGTAGCGAGATTTAAGCCAGCCTGCATATGTAAATTCTGGGGAATTTACAATTCCAAGAAAATGTCCGTCGTCCATTTTTAAGAACAGTCTTGTAAAAAATAGGTGAAATAGGAAAACTAAAACTGCAAATATAATGATATTTTTATAGCTTGAGTATATGTTATCTTTTTTTATTTTGCTTGCTGATTTATTCATGCTGATTCACCGCCCCTGCAAATTACATATGGATTGCTTTTGCTTCCGTCGCCCTTAGCTGCAATTAATTTTTTAGTATTTAACTTTAATGCAGGGCATATGCCTGTTGTGGAATCAAAGGCTAGAGCCTTATAGAAGTTACCAGAGGAGGTTACAGTGCAGACACTCACCTTATTTGTTTTAATATCAGAGGATGTCCAGTACCACATCTTCATATTTGGAAGCACTATAAAGGGTGACTCATTATTTTTTATAGCCGCATTTGTTGCGGACTTAGTACGTTTTTTCTGAGGAATCTTATTAAGCTGATTTTGAGAGAGTAAAAATACACTTTCAATTTTTTCCCTTTGAGATGCTTGAAAATTCTGCGATGACAAAAAGCCTGCTTCGTGTTCATAACCATTTTTACCCATAAAAACGTTTTTTGAGCTTGGAACGGCATTTTTGTAGGAAACTTTATCACTTTCTGAATTAAGCCATTGTCTAATGGCAGAATATTTATAGTCAGCTGTACCGAATTTTTGCAGGTCGCTTGTACTGTGTCCCTCACATGAATCGCATTTAGCGTCGAAGGATTTAAAGCAAAGTATTTTTTCACTGAAAAGTACAGCGCTGTTCGAGCTATCCTCGATAACATTCCATAGAATAGCTTCATCGTTGTAACTTCCGAAATATATGTAGTCACCTTTTTGAAGCTCTATCTCTTTAGCTAGATTTGCATTTTCATATATTGACTCATTGTCATCCTGCGGCAGAGAATTAATTACTAAGTTTACAGCCATTGGCGACAGATAAGCGATAACCAATATAACTATCACAGAAATTAAAAGCTTTTTTCGCATTTTTGTTACTCCCTCAATTAATACATATTATCTCCACAGAGTGAAAATAATATCGATTTCCCAATTTTTGTGCTTTTTAACCATTTATTATTATAATATAAAATTGCGTTAATTACAAATAAAGCCCTCAAGAGCCGAAGCTCCTGAGGACAATTACTTAATTTACTTATTTCTTGAAGATAGCTGCAATATCTGTAACTGTGATATTCTCAGGAACAACAAGCTTAGTGCTTTCAAGGAGAACTCTTGCAGCGTCAAGAGAGGTGAGGCAGGATGTGCCTGCTTCAACAGCAAGTCTTCTTAATTTGAAGCCATCTCTATGCTCGAGTCTGCCGTGAGTGGGAGTATTGATTATAAGTGAAACTCCGCCCTCGTGAAGCATATCATGGATATTCGGGCTTTCACCTGTGAGCTTATTTACAGGCTTTGCATCGATACCATGCTCAACAAGTGCCTTTCTTGTGCCGGGTGTTGCGTAGATTTCAAATCCTGCATCTTCAACGCTCTTGATAATCTCGCAAACCTCTTGCTTATCCTTATCGCAAACTGTTACGATAACTTTGCCGCCCTTTTCGAGTGAAACTCCGCCGCCCTCGAATGCCTTGAGGAGAGCCTCGTTGTAGTTCTGTGATACGCCGAGAACCTCACCAGTTGACTTCATTTCAGGGCCTAAGGATGTATCAGCACCGACAATCTTCTCAAATGAGAATACGGGAAGCTTGATTGCATAGTAGCCGCTCTTCTCGTAAAGACCTGTGCCGTAGCCTAAGTCCTTGAGGCTTCTGCCGAGCATAGCCTGAGTTGCGAGTGAAATTGCAGGAACGCCTGTAACCTTGCTGATATAGGGAACTGTTCTTGAAGAACGGGGGTTAACCTCGATTATGTAAACCTGCTCGTCCTTGACGATGAACTGAATATTCATCATACCTACAACCTGTAAAGCAGAAGCAAGTCTTCTTGAATATTCTGCGATTGTATCCTGAACCTTCTGTGAAAGTGTTACTGCTGGATAAACTGAAATAGAGTCGCCTGAGTGGATACCTGCACGGTCGATATGCTCCATAATACCGGGGATTAAGATGTCTGTACCATCGCAGATAGCGTCAACTTCAACTTCTTGTCCCATAATGTACTTATCAACAAGTACGGGATGCTCATCAATTTCCTTAACTGTTCTTGTGATGATGCCCATAAATTCACGGATGTCATCGTCAGAAACTGCAATCTGCATACCCTGACCGCCGAGAACGTATGAAGGACGTACAAGCACAGGATAGCCAAGTGCATGTGCTGCTAAAAGAGCCTCGTCTGTTGTGAATACTGTCTGTCCCTTAGGTCTTGCAATGTCGCAAACCTCAAGAATTTCATCAAATCTCTCTCTGTCCTCAGCTGCGTCAACCATGTCTGCGTCTGTGCCGAGAATCTTAACACCGAGATCATTGAGTGTCTTTGTAAGCTTGATAGCTGTCTGACCGCCGAACTGAACTATTGCGCCGTCGGGCTTTTCCATCTCAACGATGCTTGTTACATATTCGGGTGTAAGAGGCTCAAAATAGAGCTTATCTGAAATATCGAAGTCAGTTGAAACTGTCTCGGGGTTGTTGTTGATGATTATAGCCTCGCAGCCAGCCTTTTTAAGCGCCCATACAGAGTGAACTGAGCAGTAGTCGAACTCAACACCCTGACCGATACGGATAGGACCTGAGCCTAATACGATGACCTTTTTCTTATCTGTCTTAGGATCTGCTTCGTTTTCTACGCTGTAATCTGAGTAGAAGTAGGGACGCTGTGAATCGAAAACAGCAGAGCAGGTATCAACAATCTTGAATGAGGGAACGATGCCCCACATCTTTCTCATGTGGTTAACAGCCTTAGCTGTGATGCCGAGGTCATTAGCAATCATGTTATCTGTAAAGCCCATTCTCTTTGCTTCATAGATTGTTTCCTTGCTTGATTCACCTCTCTTAAGACGCTTTTCCATCTCAACGATGTTGTAAATCTTCTGAACAAACCACGGGTTAATTTTTGTAATATCGTAGATTTCACTGATTGTTACGCCTCTGTAAAGAGCCCAAGCAACAGTATAAAGGCGAAGATTATCTACATTGTGAAGCTGCTCAATAAGCTCCTGCTTAGTTAAATTCTTGAACTCGTCAATAAGAAGGCTCTCACGGTTTTCCTCAAGTGAGTGGATAGCCTTGTGAAGACCTGCCTCGAAGGAATGAGCGATTGACATAACCTCGCCTGTAGCCTTCATCTGTGTACCGAGTGTACGCTTAGCTGTAACGAACTTGTCGAAGGGCCACTTGGGAACCTTAACAACAATATATTTGGGTGCAGGCTCAAAGTCTGCAAGTGATTTGCCAGTTGCCTCTGATTTTATCTCATCGAGTGTCATGCCGAGAGCAATCTTAGCTGTAACCTTAGCGATAGGATAGCCTGTAGCCTTAGAAGCAAGAGCAGATGAACGAGAAACTCTGGGGTTAACCTCGATAACTGCATACTGCATTGTGTCAGGCTCAAGAGCAAACTGAACGTTGCAGCCGCCTTCAATTTCAAGTGCGCTGACAATATTCATTGCTGAATCGTGAAGCATCTTGTATTCCTGACGAGTGAGTGTCTGACAGGGTGCTACAACTATTGAGTCACCTGTATGAACACCGACAGGATCGAAGTTTTCCATATCGCAGACAGCTACGCAGTTGCCCTTAGCGTCACGCATTGTTTCAAATTCGATTTCCTTCCAGCCGGAAATACATTTTTCAATAAGAACCTGATTAACTCTTGAAAGACGGATACCATTTGATGCGATTTCATCAAGTTCCTCACGGCTATAAGCAATACCGCCGCCTGTACCGCCAAGTGTGTAGGCAGGTCTGACGATTACGGGATAACCGATTTCTTCAGCGAAGTTAAGTGCATCCTCAACTGTTTCAACAACAAGTGATGCGATGCAAGGCTCGCCTATGCGTTCCATTGTATCCTTAAATTCCTGTCTATCCTCAGCCATCTTGATTGTCTTAGCACGAACACCGATAAGACGTGCGTCATACTTTGCAAGTATTCCCTTTTCATCAAGCTCCATAGCAAGGTTAAGACCTGTCTGACCGCCGAGTGTTGCAAGAACTGAATCAGGACGCTCTTTTTCAATAATCTTAGTTAATGTGGGGATTGTAAGAGGCTCGATGTAAACCTTGTCGGCAATATCGCCATCTGTCATGATAGTTGCAGGATTGGAGTTTGCAAGAACAACCTCTACGCCTTCCTCCTTAAGGGAACGGCAAGCCTGTGTGCCGGCGTAGTCAAACTCTGCAGCCTGACCGATTATTATCGGACCTGAACCTATAACAAGAACCTTCTTTATACGTTTATCAACCATTGTTAAAATCGCTCCCTTAATGCGTTTTTGTTTACTTTTCTAACATCATATTATACAATAGATAGTCTATTTTTAATTTCCTTTACAGAAAATAACAGCTTTTATGCAGTTTAAAAATTTACAGAAAATAGTTTTTCTTTCTGTACGATTTGCATAAAAAGAAACTTGTTTGAAGATATTAAAAAAAGTGAACCAGTATCTAATAAAGATTAGATACCAATTCACTGTTTAAAATCAATAGCTTTATAATCGGCAAATATCGCAGCAGCCCTATCAGCATCAGATGAAATCTGATTGCCGAGAGCTTCGAGAGAATCAAATATTTGCTCAGGACGAAGATATTTAATGAGCATAACCTTGATGTTTTGCCCATAAAGGTCGCCTGAAAAATCTAATATACAAGTTTCACTTCTTAAATCGTCGCAGGTAAACGATGGACGTCTGCCGACATTTGTAACACCTGCATAAAGCTTGTTATCAACGATAACAGCCGAAGCGTAAACACCGAATTTAGGAACAATAAAATCATCGGGGAAATGCTGATTAATTGTCGGTGAGCCAATGAGCCTTCCTCGCTTATCTCCGCTGACCACTGTAAAATCATAGGAGAATTCACGTCCTAGCATGGCATTTGCGTTTTCAATATCACCGTTTAATATACATTCACGTATTCTGGTTGAGCTGACTGCAGCACCCTTATATTCTTCACTGTCTGCGACCTTGCAATAGAGCTTATAGCTTTGGCAAAGTTTTTCAAGTGTATTTGAATCTGCCTTTGCACCCTTGCCGAAATGATAATTAAAGCCGCAGCAAACAGCACCGGCATGAAGCTTTTTTATAAGAATTTCTGTAACAAATTCTTCTGCTGAAAGTCCCATAATACTTTCAAAGGAGATTCTTTTAACCTCTATTCCCATTGACTTTAGAAGGTCATCTCTGTGCTGTGCGGTCAAAAGCATAGGAGGAGCAGCATTTTTTGTGATATTTTTCGGGTGAATATCGAATAAAAGAGCGCAAGGGGTTAAACCCTCAGCTTTAAAAGAGAGAGCATTATTAAGAACTGTCATATGACCTTTGTGAAGTCCGTCAAAATTGCCGAGTGCTACGGCGTATTTCTTTTCGTTCATAATTTGCTCTCCCTTCTTAAAATTTAAAGATTAGTTTTTCTTGCCGAACTGATTTTTGAGTCTTTGCTGCTTTGAAAGAATAACCTTTCTAAGTCTTAATGACTCAGGTGTTACTTCAAGAAGTTCATCGTCGCCGATGAATTCCATGCACTGCTCAAGGCTCATTACTGTATGAGGAACAAGTCTTAAAGCGTCGTCAGAGCCTGAAGCTCTTGTGTTTGTTAAGTGCTTATTCTTACATACGTTGCATACAACGTCCTCATTCTTAGCACATTCGCCGCAAATCATGCCCTCATAGACCTCAACGCCTGCGGGGATGAACAGACGGCCTCTGTCCTGAGTATTGAAAAGACCATATGCACATGAAACGCCAGCTTCGTGAACAACGATTGAACCTCTTTCACGAGTCTGAATATCACCCTTGTAGGGTTCATAGCCGTCAAACAACTGGTTCATAATGCCGTTGCCGTTTGTATCAGTCATAAACTCTGTACGATAGCCGATAAGACCTCTTGAGGGGATTCTAAATTCAAGGTGAGTTGAACCGCCGTCACGAGCACCCATGTTTATAAGCTCGCCCTTACGTCCGCCGAGCTTTTCAATAACAGCACCGACATACTGCTCAGGAACCTCAACGATTAAAAGCTCCATAGGCTCGCATGTAACGCCGTCGATGTTCTTTAAGATAACCTTGGGACGAGATACCTGGAACTCGTAGCCCTCACGGCGCATTGTTTCAATGAGGATTGAAAGATGTAATTCACCACGGCCGGAAACCTTGAAGGTGTCTGTTGACTCAGTTTCTTCAACACGCATACTTACGTTTGTTTCAACTTCCTTGAAGAGTCTATCTCTAATATTTCTTGATGTAACAAACTTGCCCTCACGGCCTGCGAAGGGGCTGTTGTTAACAATGAAGTTCATTGAAATTGTAGGTTCATCAATCTTAACGAAGGGGAGAGGCTCAATGCAGTCAGTTGCACAGATTGTTTCACCGATATTTAAGTCGGCGATACCTGCAAGACAGATGATGTCGCCTGCAGCAGCCTCCTCAACCTCAACTCTGTTAAGACCTTCAAACTGATAAAGTCTTGCAATCTTAACGTTTTGAGTTGTGCCGTCCTGTCTGCAAAGTGTAACCTGCTGATTTCTCTTAATTCTGCCTCTTTGAACACGACCTACGCCGATTCTGCCGATATAGTCATCATAATCAAGTGAAGAAATAAGAACCTGTAACGGATCCTCTACGTCGCCCTCTGGAGCGTCGATATTTTCAAGTATAGCGTCAAGAAGAGGACGCATGTCGCCTGAGCGTACATTTTCGTCTGTTGAAGAGTAGCCCTCACGGCCTGATGCGTAGATTACGGGGAAGTCGAGCTGATCCTCCTCAGCACCGAGGTCAATAAAGAGGTCGATAACCTCGTCAAGAACCTCTGCAGGTCTTGCGTTGGGACGGTCAACCTTGTTGATAACAACAAGAACTGTCTTTTTAAGGCCAAGAGCCTTTTTAAGAACGAAGCGTGTCTGAGGCATGCAGCCTTCAAACGCATCAACGAGAAGAACAACACCGTCAACCATCATGAGGATACGTTCAACCTCACCGCCGAAGTCGGCGTGACCGGGAGTGTCGATAATATTTATTTTAACGTCGTTATAATGTACGGCAGTATTTTTTGAAAGAATAGTGATTCCGCGCTCACGCTCAAGGTCGTTTGAGTCCATGACTCTGTCCTGAACCTGTTCGTTTGATCTAAAGATACCGCTCTGCTTAAGCATTTCATCAACGATTGTTGTTTTACCGTGGTCAACGTGAGCGATAATAGCGATATTTCTAATGTTATCTCTTTTAGCCAAAGATGTCACCTTTTTCTATAGTTTAAAAAGTCCAAAAACGAATAAAACAAAGCTTTATTTTTAAAGCTTAAATCACAATTAATATTGTGTACTGAATCTATAAAAATTAAAAATCCATTAAATAAAAAATCTGTTTTTTTTGACAGAAATTCAGCGGAGCATTTTAAGGGCTCCGCTGAAAATATGTTTATAAATTATTCGCCCTTCATTTCAAGGAGCTTAACCTTGCCTTCGCAAGAATCTGAAGAAACCTTGATTGAATCGAAGATAGCTGCATGGATATCGTCGGGAGTTGCACCAAGCTCGTCCATAGCAATCTTAGAATCGATGAAGAGATCATAGTCCATGATTGCGGGAAGGCCCATAGGATCAATGCCGGGGTCTACTTCTCTTCTCTTGTAGTCGTTAACAGCAGAGATAAGACCTAACTTCATCATCCAAGGCGGAATACCAACAATCTTTCTGTCCTTGCCCATTCCTCTTGCATCGTAAACGATCTTAAGGAACTCATCCCACTTCATGTTGTAGCAGCCGATGGGATATGCCTTGAAGCCGCTAACCTTTTCAGCAGCACCAACGATAACTTCACCAACCTGACGAACTGTAAGCATTGCTGTACCGCCGCGGGGATAAAGTGTGCAGGGAAGCTTATCCATTCTCTTAAGCTGCTCGATGAGGATAACCCAAACAGGCTTTCTGCCGGGCTGTGTGCCGAAGATGTAGGGAAGCTCAAGAACTGCTACATCGAACTTGCCTTCTTCTGCATAAGACTCAGCAACCTTCTCCTGATCGATACGGCTTCTGATGTACTGATGCTTATCTGTGCAGTTAAGATCAGGACGTACCTTGTGAAGGTATGAGAAGTAAGAACCAAGGATAACAGCTCTCTTGTAGCCTAATTCCTTACAAAGGGGAAGGAACTTGTGAAGAGGATCGATGTTGAACTTCTTATATGAATCGTAAACGGGAGCCTTAAACTCAACTCTCTCGTCAACACCAGCAGCATATACGAATGTATCGCAGCCAGCCATAAGCTCTCTTAATTCCTCGTCTGTGTTCTGGAAGATGTTACCGAAAACAATTTCCATTTCCTCGGGGATGGGAGCACCTTCGGGAAGGGGCGGGAGAGCAGCGGACTTAACTGAATGTCCTCTGTCGATAAAAATTCTTGCTGCTGCGCTACCGAGAAGACCGGTACCGCCAATCATGAATACTTTCATTTTTTGGACCTCCAAAATAGCATAATATAGTAGCTTGATTATACTCTTTTTTATAGTGTTTCGTCAAGCACGATAAAACAGTATTTGCACATAAAAAATAACTTTTTATGTATATATTTTACAAAAAAATTGCAAGAAGTCTTGTTTTTGAAAAAAGATTATATTTTTTTATTAAATTTTGTATAAAAAAATTAAATATTAGTGAAAAAAGATGGTTTGATATTTTTAAAAAATTCTAAAGAAAAAATTTTTAAAAGTTGAATCCCTGAATGAAATCAGCATTTTTTATATTGTGATATTGTTTTAACTAAATTTTAAATTTTTATTAAATGATATATCCGCATTGACAAAAATATAAAATTAATGCTATGCTTTATACCTACTGTAAAATATCTATAAAGATCATTTATTCTTTTAAGCATTTTATATAGCTTATCTATCGCAGAATATATTTAGAAAAGAGGCGTTTTAGCACTTTGGACAGAAGAGAATTTATACAGGTTAATGCAAAAACGCTAAGGTCCTATGGCTTTAGGCGATGGGAAAATAATTTCTCAAGAAAGCTTTCAAACGGAATAACAGTATTGATTTGGATTCATCGTTCATTTTTTGAAAACGGATATTATGCGGAGTTTGCGTTTTCGTTTAAGCAGCTGGACGTTTATTCCTTTAGAATGCTTGCGCAGGATTATTATAAAATGGATGTGCGCTGCGGCAGAATGAAATTCGACTTTGGCAGGGCGAATGAAATTTATTACAGCGAAATTAGCAAGGAGGATTACTCCAAGGCACTAAGTGAAAATATAGAAAAAATACTACAAATTGCAAATGATGGAATAAGTGCGATAGTCGATGAATACATAAAGACAGGACCTAGAAGCAAGGCTATTTTAAAGGATAACAGAGTGGCAGTGCTTTTAGGAGTAGAGGATTTAGACAATGTCAGATATGCAAAATAGAATATAAAAAAGAAAGTCGGTTAGGTGTTTTTTTAACACTTAATCGACTTTTTTTTACATTAATTTTTAGGAAAATAGCTTTCAATTAGGCTTTTGCTTTCATCACTCAATGCCAAATAGTCATCGGGAGCGTTTAAGGTTTCTTTTAAAATAAAGCTTAATGACCATCTGTCAGAATAATCCTTTGAGCTGTCATCTCTATAGGGATTGCTGCAAAGAAGCTCTAAAAGCCCTTTTGTAAGCTCTGTATCATTGAGCCTTATAAGCCTCCTTAAAAGAAAGACAAGACTGTATTTATATGTGTTAAGCTCACCGAAAAGAATATGACTTATTTTGTCATCTTGGGTTAAATAGGGAACCAAACGGCTTTTATTTTTTCTGTGCATTAAAAATCTGCATATAATCCTAGAAAGTGCAGCTGACTGCGGGGGATTTTGCTTTTGCTCGTCGGTGCATTGAGATATTAAGGATAAAATCAAGCTGTAGGCATTTTCAGGCTCTGTGACGCAGATTTCTTCAAGCTCTGAGCAAATTGACTTTTCTTCTTTTAAGAAATCAATCATTTTCTTTCACCGCCCATAGCGGCAAAATGCTTTATGAGCGATTTATAGTGTCTTCCTTTTTCCTCAAAGCACTTATATTTGTTATAGCTCGGAGCTGCTGGAGAGAGAAGGCAAATCTTTCCTCTTGAGGTGTAGTTAAATGCGGAGCGTACAGCACCCTCCATATCCTCAACAATGACGATATTCTTTGTACAGCCGTCATTTGCGAGCTTCATGCCGATTTTATGACCGGTTTCAGGCATACAGATAAGATTTGAAATGCTGCTTGCTTTGAGAAAACTTTCAAATTCTTGATAGTCAATACCTCTGTCCATGCCGCCGAAAATAAGTGTATCAACATCCTTTAAGGCATCAACAGCACAAGCTACTGAATGAGGGATTGTTGCGATACAGTCATTATAGAATTTTATGCCTAAAAATGTTCCGACAGGCTCAAGACGATGCTCAATGCCCTCGTAATCCTCAAGTGCTGTCATAATTTCTTCGTCTGTGACACCGAGCCTTTTAGCTATCTCACTTGCAAACAGGCAGTCCTGAATATTGTGTCCGCCGACGATTCTTTCATTTATGCCCTCGAATTTTTGACCTCTGGGATCGTCTGCACTTATAGCGAGCTTTTCGCTTTTTACTGTGGATAGGTCGAGCCATTGGTCAACCCCTTGATCCTTATTATAAATAAAGAGGTCATCTTCGTGCTGATGCTTTACAATGTTTAATTTTGCGTTGACGTAGCATTCGTATGAATCGTAGTGGTCGAGATGCTCAGGGTAGACATTTGTTAAAACTGAAATTTGAGGGGATACAGACGTATATTCAAGCATATGTGAACTCATCTCGATAACAGCTATGTCATTGTTGTCCTCAATACTGTCAAGAACAGGATAGCCCATATTTCCAATCAAGCAGGCGTTTTTATTGCCGGCTCTCAGCATTGCATGAATTAGAGTTGAGGTTGTAGTTTTGCCCTTAGTGCCGGTGACGCCTATGCACATGCAGCCGGCAAAGCGTAAAAATAAATCCACCTGACAGGTAATTTCAACATTTTCGGGCTTTGTAAAATTTAAAAGGGGAACACCGGGAGCTTTGATAACTATTTGAGCATCATTAATGGCGTCAAGATAGCCGTCACCGCAGTGCAAGGTTACGTTTTCATCGTCTATAGAAATTTCCTTCATATCAGCAATGTCAATATGCTGAGAGGGAAGATAACGGCGCATAAAGTTATAGGTTGAACGTCCTTCACGGCTGAAGCCTAAAAGAAGAACTTTTTTATCTCTTAGATACTCAACGAGCTGCTGATACATAATCGTACATCTCCTTAACACAATCCATGAATTTTTCGGGAATAAGGTTTTGTGAATTCCACTCTTTTAAAAGGTCGGGATTAGCTTGCGTTTTATTAAGCTCATCAAAACGCTTTAAAAGATAGGGCATTTGTCTGTTTTCTTCTCTGTAGTGCTTTACAGTTTCAGTTAAGGAATATATGACCTCTTCACTCGTGCCGACGCATTCAAAGGGCTTGATGCCAGAAAAGGCGCAAAGACCGTCAAAATCCTCTGTAAGCTCTTTCTTATCGAGCATATCACAGCCGAAGATATTGTTTAGTTCCTCTGGCTTTAAAAAAGCTGAAAGAATGATTGCGACAAAAAGACACTTGGCACAGTTTGCACACCAGATATTCTTCTTGCTTCCTGCGTTGCAGGATCTAAATACGCTGTGATACTGACAAGCTAATGCGAATCTTTTTGCAATCTGTAATTCGTTAAACGGACGTAAAAGGCTAAAATATTTAGCACTATTGGGACAGTTCCTTTTTCTGAATGCGTCAAAATCATTTTCAAATTCAAATGACTTTGAATATTGATGATTTACTGAGGCTCCGTCTATATTTGAATCGTTTGCACTTGCTTCATTTGAGAGAATAATGTCATCAGCACCGATTAAATATCCGCAGTACAATGAGAGAAAAGCGACAACGGAGGAGAATGGTGTGTGACCGTTTAAAAAGCCTTTGGCGTTGCAGTTTAATAATTCTCTGTCGATAGTGCGGTAGGTCTTTATTATTTTATCTTCACTGTAGCCTCCTGCAATAACGCAGTCGGTTCTTGCTTTTTGATCGTTAACTGTGAAAAAGCGTAGCTTGTCGCTGAATTTTTTCATAAGCTCAGTTGTGACAACTGAATCCTTGCCGCCGCCGATGGGTATAATCTCAATTCCTGAGGACTTATAATCCTTAGCAGCAGGAAGCTCTTTAAGCTCTGGAACTTCAATTTTAACGAATGCTTCTTCATCGGTTTCAATGCCGTTTCTAAAGAAAAATTCGCCCAAGCCTCCCCACCAGAGATGCTTGAAGAACTTTTTGTCCTCCTCTGACAGCTCTCCGCAAAGAATTTTTATCGTGGGAGGGCAGGCACATTTCCAATATGATATGACCTCTGCCATACCTAAGAAAAATGCAAGTCTTTGAGCGTAGTCACTCTTATAAGAGTTTATTATATCTAAATTTTTTGTGATGATTCGTGTGGTTGGATGAAATTCGCAAAGACCATCGATTGAAAAATCAAAGGTGAAAACAAGCTCGTCCAACTTCTCCTCTATGTGATAGGCACTATAGGTAAAAACGGGATACTGCTTGCGAAATTTAATAAAATCTTTGTTCATAATAAGCACCTCTTATGAATAAATTTGTTAAGGCACAGTTATTTAGTATAGCATAATAGAGATTTTAATTCAATTATGAAAAAGCGAAATAACAGCCAAAAAACAGCTTGAAATCAAGGCGCTTTTCGATTATTTTATTATTTGCAAAGGAAAAAATTATGAGCTATGTAGAAATAATCAGTCTTTCATTTGCACTTGCAGCGGACGCTTTTGCAGCGGGGATAGGCTTCTCATTAACTCAATGCAGGTCCTCGGTAGGTAAGAAATTTTTAACCGCACTGTTCTTTGCCCTCTTTCAGTTTTTTATGCCTATATTGGGGTTTGCACTGGGGGACAGCTTCTCTTTAAAAATAAAAAGAATAGGCTCACCGCTCGCATTTATGATACTTTTTATAATTGGCATTAATATGGTACTTTTTGATGATTGCCAAAAGGAGCAGGGGACAAGCGGCAGCTTTATGCTAAAGCTTATAATATTGAGCTTTGCCACAAGCATTGATGCACTGACAGTCGGGACAGCTTTCTCTTTTTTAAACATAAATATACTCACGCCCTGCATTACTATCGGAGTGATTACATTCTTAGTCTGCCTCGCAGGGGTGTATCTGTCCCATCTTATAAAGGACGAATATTCTAATTATGCTCAGAGGGCTGGCGGTGCGGTGCTTATATTCTTGGGAATAAAAATTTTGAGCAGATACATATGAAAAAAGCTCGGCACTAAAGTGCCGAGCGAAGCTTATTCATTTTCATTTACTGCGAAGCTCAATGCGTAGCTAATAATCTTTTTCTTATCATCATCACGGCAGGAGCGAAAGAGCGAAATAAGCTTTTCCTCCTCAGCACTTTGACAAGCTGCACGGCTGGCTTGATTAGGCGAGCCAACTGAAACAGAATTTTTGCCCTTTGGAAGAAGTAAAGCGGCATCACAGCCGAAAATATCTGCAATCTTACAGATAATATCAACATCGGGCATATGGGGATTCTTGAGGTTTTCATAATAGGAATATGTGCTTCTGTTGACATTGAGAAGCTCTGCAACCTCACGCTGCTTTAACCCAGCCTTTTTTCTTTCACGTCTTAAGTTTTCTACAAATTCAAGTACAAGAGGATCCATAAAAATAACCTTTTTTCAAAAATTAGAATTTTATTTGTTAACTAAATATATTTATATTTTAAACCAATAAAAGTGCAATATCCACAAATGTGATAAATAATCACAAAAAATAAGCACCGATAGAACCCAAAAACTGCCGTATGATGTGTTGTCACTAAAATAATCCTATGTTATAATAAACACGATAATGCAAATAGAAAGGCGGAACCTCTCGCGGGGAGAGGCAGCGATCATTTGGAAAATATTTTTAAAAACACAAAATACTTTATAATCGACCTTGACGGAACCATCAATTTAGATGATAACATGATTGAGGGTGCAGATGAATTCTTAAACGGAATAATAGAAAGCGGAAGGGACTTTTATTTTTTCACAAACAACTCTTCAAACAACGCCCATAACTGTTCACAGAGAATGGCGAAGCTGGGCTATCCTGTAAGCGAGGATAAAATAATTGTTTCATCACACGTTACAATAGATTTTTTGAAGCGTCAAAGAGAAGGAAAAACTGTCTATCTTTTGGGCAATGAAAGGCTCACAGACGACATGACAGCTGCGGGAATAACACTTGTTGAGGAGAATCCTGACATAGTTGTTTTGGGACTTGATACAACGCTCACATATGATAAGCTTTTTAAAGCCTCAAAATTCATTTCGACAGGCAGCGAATACATTATAACTCACCCTGACTTAAACTGCCCCACAGCCACAGGCTTCATCCCCGATGTCGGCTCTTTAAGCAAGGTCTTGGAAACTGCAACTGGAAAAGCTCCGCTGGTTATGGGCAAGCCCACAACTATGGCGGTTGATTATATAACAGACAAGCTTAACTGTACAAGAGATGAGCTGGCTTTTGTAGGCGACAGACTTGAAACAGATATAGCAATAGGCTACTATCATGATTTCCCGACGGCATTTGTGCTGTCCGGAATCTCAACAGAGCAGGACTTAGCTAATTCAGATATTAAACCGAGTGTTGTGGCTCAAAGTGTAAAGGACCTCGTAAAATATCTTTATTAATAAATAAAACTGTCAGTTCGAAACCTTCCTGACAGGCATCTTGCCCTAGATGCAAAATAAAACTAAAGGAGCTGCTGCGGCAGCAAAGGAGCATAAAAAATGAACAAGACGTACAAGCAGTTAAGATTTTTAGCAGAGTGTGCAATTATAGCGGCACTTTATGCAGTATCAACCTATTTAAGCGCAGCGATTGGACTTGCCTATGGACCGATACAGTTTCGTATATCAGAGGCACTGTGCATACTTCCGGTGTTTACTCCTGCGGCAATCCCCGGTCTTACAATAGGCTGTATAATCGCAAACATTTCAAGTCCTATGGGCATTTGGGATATTGCATTTGGCTCTGCCGCCACATTTATTGCGGCAATTTGTGCAAGGAAGCTTAGAAATATCACCTTTAAAAAGCTCCCTGTACTGTCATGCTTAATGCCGGTTATATTTAACGCTGTAATTATAGGTGTTGAGCTGACAATTCTTTTCCCGACGGACAATACAAAGCTTATAGCCTTTTTATTATCAGCGGGCGAAGTGGCTCTGGGTGAGGCTATAGTATGTGCAGGGCTGGGACTTCCTCTTTTCTCTGCTATTAAAAGAACAAAGCTCTTTTCTATGAAATAGGAAAAAGCTTTTATATAAGGCTTCTGCGTGCTGCCTAAAGCTTTATACAGCAGAAGCGTTAATAATACAAATTACAGCTTTGATGCTGTGAGAATAAGTAAAATCTTTAAAAAAGTAGGTGCTTTTGTGGCTAAAAATGCTATTGTAGGACAGAGCGGAGGACCTACCTCCGTAATAAACTCAAGCTTAGCAGGTGTATTTCAAGCCTGCCAAACTTTCGGTGCAGACCATGTATATGGCATGTGCAACGGTATTGAGGGATTGTTCGATAAAAAGATTGTTGACCTTTCAAGAACACTTTGCTCAAGCCTTGAGATAGAGCTTCTCAAGCGTACTCCGTCATCTTATCTCGGTTCATGCCGTTATAAGCTTCCCGATATGAATGTAAACTCAGAGCCTTATGAAAAGCTTTTCAGGATTTTCAAGGAGCTTGAAATTGAATGGTTCTTCTATATCGGCGGCAATGACAGCATGGATACAATCTGCAAGCTTTCTGACTATGCAAAGGTAGTAGGCAGTGATATTAAGTTTATGGGTATCCCCAAGACTATTGATAATGACCTTATGATTACAGACCACACACCCGGTTTTGGCTCAGCTGCCAAATATATTGGTGTTGTTACAAAGGAAATCGTAAGAGATTCAACTATCTATGACCTTAATTGCGTAACCTTCGTTGAAATTATGGGCAGAGATGCAGGCTGGCTTACAGCAGCATCGGCACTTGCACGCTCAGAGGATTGTGAGGGCGTTGACTTTATATGCCTTCCAGAGCTTACCTTCGATGTTGAAAAATTTATCGAAAAGGTTGCTAAAAAGCAGAAATATAAAAAGAGCATAGTTGTTGCTGTTTCAGAGGGCGTAAAGCTTGCTGACGGCAGATATGTCTGTGAGCTTGCAAATTCCGACGTTAAATCCGATGTTTTCGGACATAAGAATTTAACAGGTACAGCTCAATACTTAAGCTCACGTGTGGGCGCAGAATTAGGCGTTAAGGTTAGAGCTATTGAATTAAATACTCTCCAGCGCTGTGCAGGTCATGTTACAAGCCGTACGGATATTACAGAGGCTTATCAGGCAGGCGGTGCAGCAGCAAGAGCAGCCTTTAACGGCCATACAGGCGAGATGATTGCATTTAAGCGTATTTCATCAGAGCCGTATCAGATTACAACTGAGCCGCATGATATTCACGAGGTAGCAAATCTTGAGAAGAAGGTACCGGTTGAATGGATTAACGATGAGTGGACAGATATGATGCCCGACTTCCACAGATATGCACGTCCCTTGATTCAAGGCGAGCTTACACCTATGTATATTGACGGTTTACCCAGACATATATATTTAAAGTAAAATAACAAAAAATGAGCATCTTTTTTAAGATGCTCATTTTCATATCATAATTTAAAGAGGCACAGCTTTTTGTGCCTCTTCTTTTATTTTAACCGAAAAGATTGCCTAAGCCGCCGAGAATACCGTTGCCGGAGGATTGCTGGCTGACATCCTCAGGATCCATTGTAGCCTCCTCTTTGGGAGAGAAGGTAAGCTCAACCGGAGTACCCTTTTCATATTTCTGCATAGGCTTTAAGGACATTGAAATTACAACTCCGTCCTTATTTCCGCCTGTAACTGTGCATATGAAGCCTGCCTTGTCAAGCTCAGCCTTGGCCTCATCGTAAGTCATGCCGATTACATTGGGAAGCTCAACAGGCTCCTTGCCCTTAGAGATAGTGAGTACAATCTTTGTACCCTTTTCTACTTCCTCCTGCGGGTTAACAGACTGTGAAATAACATATCCTACCCTGATTGTATCGCTGTAGTCCTCCTTGATTTCAAAAGTGAAATCCTCTTGGTTAACAGGATTATTGATGATTGATTTGTAGCTCTGATTTTTAAAATCCTTAACAACAACTGTTTCTACAGTGACATTTTCTGTCGCGATTGCGGTTGAAGAATCAAAATCATCATCTCTGTTAGTGATTTTATCCTTGAAAACAGTTGAGAAAAGAATGATAACAATTATAAGTCCAGTGCCGATGACAGCGCCGGTTGAAATTAAGAATGCCTTTAAGGTCGGACTCATTGGCTGCTTTTGAGGGGCTGGAGCTGCAGGAGCGGGATATTGATAATTTTCATTTGAAGCATAGGCAGGTGCTGATGTACCCTGCGAATTCATAGCGTGAATTTCTCCTGCGTAGGTTGCAGTCGGAGAAGCTGAAAACTCAGCTCTAAACTGCTCTATGTTTCTTGTCCTGTCCTCAGGAAGAATCTGAAGAGCATTTACAAGTGCATTTATAACATATGCGGGAAGATTTTCTGCAATCTGAGCGGGAATCATAAGTCTGTCATTTATGACACGCTCTGTTGCGATTATAGGATCAGAACCGGTTAACGCACGATAAATAACTGCTGCAAGAGAATATACATCTGTCCAAGTACCCTGCTGTCCCTCAAATCCATATTGCTCAATAGCTGCATAACCGGAATAAAGTTCTGCGTTAAGCTCATTGCGTGCAGTTCTTGCCTGCCAAATGCTAAAGCCTGAAAGCTTTAACTTTCCGTCAGAGCCTACTAAAAGAGTTTGCGGGGATATACCTCTGTGAAGTATGCCTGCCGTGTGCAGAGTATTGAGAGTTGAAAGCAGGGGCATAAACAGCTGTCTTGCTCTTTCCCAGCTGATATTTCCGCCTTGACCATTATTGGACTTAATGAGATATTCTCTCAATGTCATATCTTCACAATGCTCATAAACTGCATATACAGTATTATTATATTCAAAAACATCATTTACCTTAATGAGGCAGGAAAGACCGTTGTATCTCATAAGGCTTCTCCAAAGCTCACTAAAGCTCTGAGAGCATTCGTTATAAATTTGCTCACTGCCAGCTGTGGGGTAGAGTGCAAGAGTGTTGACATCCCTTTGAGCTATGCCGGCAGGAAGAAATTCTCTTATTTCTACAGCAACTCTCTGTGCTAAATCCCAGCCTATATATGTTGCACCGTCACCGTTTTTGTCAATAACATTACCGACTAAATATCTGTTTGTGCTGTTGACAAGTACGGCACGAATAGGCAGGTATGGGGGATACTGCGGCTCGTTAACCTTAAAATGGCAGTGCGGACAAACTTCCTCGTTGCCCACAGGATGCATACAGTGCATGCATAAGTTATCTGAATTCGGCATAAAAATCTTCCTTTTGGATTAAAAATCAATCATTATCTATCTCTTAAACTAATTAATTAATATAAGAATAAAAATGCGTATACAAAGCTATTATATATACTTGTATACGACTGTATAATAGCAAAAAAATAGGGAAAAGTCAACTTTACAGGCATTTGTAACTATTCGTAATATGTTGTAATTTTATTATGAGCGTGGAAAAGACACTGTATTTCTAAGCCAAAAATTACAAAATGAATAATTATTATGATATTTACATATAAGCTGCTTGCATTTGAAAAAAATAGTGCTATAATAAATCGCAACAATTTCAATAATCAGCGATTTAAACTGCTAAAATAAAGGCAATAAAAAAGAGTTCTATGATATAATATGCATTGAAAGTTTATAAAATTTAAACATTGGAAGGTGAATTATTAATCATATGGCAAAGCTTTATTTTAAATACGGGGCGATGGGTTCTTCAAAAACAGCTCAGGCTCTTATGACAAAATTTAATTATGAGGAAAAAGGCAGACGAGTTTGGCTCATTAAACCAAGTACGGATACACGCGATGGCTATGATATAGTCGCATCAAGGGTGGGACTAAAAGCTCATGCTGATGTTATAAAGCAGGAGGATGATATATATGATAGCTTTGTGAATTTAAAAAAGTGCAGAGCTGATGCCGTGATTGCTGACGAATGTCAATTTTTTACTATGCAGCAGATAGATGAATTAAGACGTATTGTTGATGATTTTTCTGTTCCGGTTTTATGCTTTGGCTTGAGAACTGATTTTTTGACACATCTTTTCCCAGCCAGCAAGCGTCTTTTTGAGGTTGCCGACTCTATTTCTGAGATTAAAACAATCTGCTCCTGCGGTAAAAAGGCGACTGTCAATGCAAGGATAGATGAAAAAGGCAATGTCGTTACAAGCGGCTCGCAGGTCATGCTCGGCAGTAATGACCGTTATGAGGCGATGTGCCACAGGTGTTGGGTAAAGCGCATTGAAAACGGAAAATAAGCTTATAATATATACATTATATATAGCGATAAAGGGTTGGAGGATAAGCTTTGGAAAGAAGGATTGAATTTAAGGTCCCTCAAGAATATGACGGCAAGAAGGTAATTCATCTATTAAGAGGCTATGCCAAGGTTTCGTCACGCACAGTAAACACATTAAAGCGAGTTGAAAATGGAATAACCTTAAACGGTGAGCATATAAGAACGATAGATCGTATAAATTTCGGAGATGTAGTTGCGATAAATCTTCCTAGCGACGAAAACGATATTGAGCCTACAGATACACCCATTGAAATTATATACGAGGACAATGACATAATTGCGATAAATAAAACGCCATTTATGGCGATGCATCCTACGCATAATCATCAGGGCGACACGCTCGCAAATGCAGTTGCAGGTCACTTTAAAAGAGAGAATAAGGTCTGTACCTTCAGAGCAGTAGGCAGACTGGATAAGGGTACCTCTGGAATTGTGCTGTGCGCACTCAACAGATATGCTGCCGCAAAAATTCCACACAGCTACGAAAAGGAATATCTTGCAGTTGTCAATGGAGAGTTTCATGGAGAGGGTACTATAGATGAGAAAATATATAGACCGGATCCCATGAAAACTATAAGAGCCTGCGGTGAGGGGGATAGGGCTGTAACACATTGGGAAAGCATATTTACAAATGGTAAATATTCATTGATGCGTATAAAATTAGAAACAGGCAGAACGCATCAAATACGAGTACACTTTGCATATTTAGGACATCCGCTTGTAGGAGATAGTATGTACGGAGAAGATCCGTTTTCCCTTAAGCATCAACTGCTTCACTGTTATAAGCTCAACATAACACATCCGGTTACAAATGAGAAAATTGAATTAAAAGCGAAGCCCCCACGAGATTTTATGCTATTTTTAGAGAATATAATGGGAGATTATACATCGTATATATTTAGAGATTTAGGGTTCGATGAATAAATAATCAAATATTTTTAAAAAATATGCAAAAAACACTTGCATTTTATAAAAAGGCGATGTATAATACAAACATCAAATAAATACCACGGAGGTAACAGAAAATGAAAAAGTTCACAAAATTAACAGCACTTGTTCTTGCACTTGTTTTTGTAATGGCAGCATTCGCAGGATGCGGCAATAAGGACAACGGCAGCGACACAGCAAACAAAGCAAAGGTTGAGGTTATTAAAATTAACCTTACAGAAGAAGAGTACGCATTCGGCGTTTCCAAGAAGGATCCTGAACTGTTAAAGACAGTTAACAAGCTCCTCGCAGAGATGAAGGAAGACGGTACAATCGACGCTATCATGCAGAAGTATTTCGGTGATGCTAAAAAGACTCCCATCGTTTCAGCAAAAGAGGATTCCACTAAGGATCAGCTCATCGTAGCAACAGAGGCTGGCTTCCCTCCCTTTGAATATAAGCAGGGCGAAGGCTTCCTCGGCATCGATATGGAAATCGCAAAGATTCTCGCTGAAAAGCTTGGCAAGGAGCTTGTTATCAAGAATGTAAGCTTCGATGCTGTTCTTACACAGGTTGAATCAGGCTATGCAGACATTGCAATGGCAGGTCTTACAGTTAACGAAAAGCGTATGAAGCAGGTTAACTTCTCAGATACATATTATGAAGCATCTCAGAACATTATTGTTAAGGCAGGCGATACAACATTCGCTGACTGCAAGACAAAGGAAGATGTAGAGAAGGTTCTCAACTCATTCGATTCTAAGGTTAAGATGGGCGCTCAGCGCGGCACAACAGGTCAGTACTACATTGAGGGTGACGAATCCTACGGCTTTGCAGGCTTAAAGGCAACCTTCGTAGGCTATGATAACGGCGCACTCGCAGTTCAGGATATGCTCAACGGCAATCTTGATTATGTTGTTATCGATAAGGTTCCCGCAGCAAGCATCTCAAAGAGCGTTAACGGTAAATAAGTTTAAAATTTAAAACGTCCAATCCGTTCCCCAATCGGAGCGGGTTGGATAAACTAATTTAAAATGGTGATATAAAATATGGATAATTTTGGAGTAAAATGGGATGCCTTTATAGAATCCCTCATAGAACACGAAGCCTATAAAGAAGTCCTGTTAGGTCTTCAAAATACGATGCTCATTGCAGTTATCGGTCTTTTAATCGGTATAGTAGTCGGTACATTAATCGCAGTTGTTAAGGTGGTACCCTCAAAGAACATAGCAGTTACAATTTTAAAGAGAATCTGCAGCATATATGTAGCTTTCTTTAGAGGTACGCCGATTGTTGTTCAGCTTCTTGTCGGTTACTATGTACTTTTCCCGCTTATGGGAATCAGCATAACAAGTATTAATGCTTGTATTATAATATTCGGTCTTAATTCGGGCGCTTATGTTTCAGAAATTATGCGTTCAGGTCTTCAATCAGTTGACAACGGTCAGATGGAGGCTGGACGTGCATTAGGTCTTGGCTTCGGCTATACAATGACAAAAATTGTTGTCCCTCAGGCTGTTAAAAACATACTGCCCACACTCGGCAATGAATTTATAAGCCTTATTAAGGAAACAGCAGTTGTTTCCTTCGTAGGCGCAGTTGACCTCTGCACAGCGTTTAAAAATATCGGTAACAGCAACTATGAGTTCATGGTACCTTATATCACAATGGCTGTAATTTATATTATTCTTGTATTTATCATCTCAATGCTTGTTAAGCTTATGGAAAGGAGAATGGCTACAAAATGATTGAAGTAAAAAATCTTAAAAAATCTTTCGGTAAGCTTGAGGTTCTCAAGGGAATCGATTATAAAATTGAAAAGGGAGAAAAGATTGTTGTTGTTGGACCTTCCGGCAGCGGTAAATCAACATTTCTTCGCTGTTTAAATCTTCTTGAGGAACCTACAAGCGGTGAGATATGGTTTGACGGTAAAATGATTAACGATAAAAAGGCTGACGTAAATGAAATTCGCGCTCATATGGGTATGGTTTTCCAGCAGTTCAACCTCTTTAATCATTTAACAATTATGCAAAATATCACTTTAGCACCCTTGAAGCATAAAATCTACTCTTCAAAGGAGGAAGCAGAAAAGGTTGCTTTGGAGCTTTTAGATAGAATTGGTCTTGCTGATAAGAAAGACGCATATCCTGCACAGCTTTCAGGCGGTCAAAAGCAGAGAATTGCTATTGTTCGTGCGCTTGCAATGAAGCCTGAGGTTATGCTTTTTGATGAGCCTACCAGCGCACTTGATCCCGAAATGGTCGGCGAGGTTCTTCAGGTTATGAAGGAGCTTGCAGATGACGGTATGACAATGGTAGTTGTAACTCATGAGATGGGCTTTGCAAGAGAAGTAGGTACAAGAGTTGTATTTATGGACGGCGGCTACATCGTTGAGGACACAACACCCGATCAGTTCTTCGGCAATCCTCAAAGCCCCAGACTTAAGGACTTCCTTTCAAAGGTTCTTTAATTTTAAATATAATATCTTCGTAAAATAAATTAAGAGCATCCTATTTAGGATGCTCTTTTTGCATGATAAAATTTTTATTTATGGTATTTCTTTCCGTCAGCTATCATGAATGCACGATAAATCTGCTCTAAAAGCATAACTCTTGCTAACTGGTGCGGAAATGTCATCTTAGACATTGAAAGCTTAAAGTTAGCTCTTTTCTTAACTTCATCTGAAAGTCCGTGAGAGCCGCCGATAATAAAAACAATATTTCCGCTGCCAGTTACACCTGAATTTTGAATTTCTCGTGACAGTTCAACAGAATCTAAAAGCTTTCCCTCAATACACATTGCATAGACTCTTTCAGTCGGTGAGATTGAGGATAAAATTCTTTTTCCCTCGTCAATAAGAGCGCAGTCAATCTGAGCCTGCGATGGATTTTCGGGAATTCTGCAGGGCGTCAATTCTGTTACTTTTAATTTGCAGAATGCTGAAAGCCTTTTGCTGTATTCAGCGCATGCATCCCTTAAATAGCTTTCCTTTAGTTTGCCGACGCAGATTAAATTAACATTATACATATTCTTGCTCCTTAAAATGTTATAAGCTTATTGCCGCCGTCAGCCTTAGCGACGCTGAGAAGATAATCAGAATTTTCTTTTGCACCCTGAAGCTTAAACGCTGAGTTCGTTGTTTCATATGCAAGGGGCGGAAAGTTATTGTGCGCACTTAAATGACCTAAAACAAAGCGTACAGTACCTCTTTTTAAAAGCTTTGAGGCGACGTCAGCACAGGTTTCATTTGACAGATGCCCCTTGTCAGAGAGTATTCTCTGCTTTAAATAATAGGGATACGGTCCTCTCTTTAGCATATCTATATCGTGGTTTGATTCCAATAAAACAAGATCGCTGCCGCTAATAGCGTTGCCTATTGACTGCGTGACTATGCCTAAGTCAGTAGCTATAGAAATCTTCTTGTTATCAGGTGTATTTATAATATATCCGACACTTTCTGCACTGTCGTGGCTCGTTCTAAAGGGCTTAACAAACATACCTGCAGTTTCCTGACCATCCCTATCAAGAGCATGGAGCTTTATTTTTGGCGTGATTATTCCCATATCGCACATTGCTTGAGCCGTGCCGTTTGAAGCGTAGACATCCATTTGATGTCTGCCTGCAAAAACCTTTAAGCCTCTAATATGGTCGGTGTGTTCATGGGTGATATATATAGCTTTAATATCCTCCGGTGAAACTCCTATTTCGGCAAGAGCCTCGGTTGTCTTTTTTGCACTGACGCCAATATCTACTAATATGCCGCCTTGAGAAGTGCCAATATATGTACAATTTCCACTGCTTGATGAGTACAGCGGACAGAATCTCGCCATAAATATACCGTCCTTTATTTTTGACAAATGAAAATCCCGCCGCAGCGGGATAACCATTTTAAATTAATATCAGTCTAATGAACTGACTCTTGTAATGTCAGCTCCGATTGCTTTGAATTTATCAATAACATTTTCATATCCTCTTTCGATATGATCGATGTTGCCGATTGTTGTTTGACCGTCTGCCATAAGACCTGCGATGATCATTGCAGCACCGGCACGAAGGTCATCAGCCTCAACAGAGGCACCATGGAGCTGCTCAACACCTCGAACAGTTGCTGTACAGCCAGTAACCTCTATGTCAGCACCCATCTTCTTTAGCTGCTCTGTATAGGCAAAGCGGCTGTCCCAAACACCCTCTGTAACAGCACTTTGACCATCAGCAATGCTCAAAAGTGTTGCAATCTGAGGCTGCATATCTGTTGGAAAGCCGGGATAGGGCATAGTGTCAATTCTGCAGCCTGAGGGCCTTTTTGAAGATTTTACTCTGACGGTGTCATCGTATTCTGTAACCTCAGCACCTGACTCAATGAGCTTTGAGGATATGACCTCAAGGTGCTTGGGGATAACATTTTTTATAAGCACATCACCCTGTGTTGCAGCCGCAGCAACCATATATGTGCCTGCTTCAATCTGGTCGGGGATAATTGAATATTCACAGCCGTGCATTTGCTTAACGCCGACAATCTTAATTCTGTCTGTACCGGCACCGCTTACCTGCGCACCCATTGAATTTAAGAAGTTTGCAAGGTCAACAATATGCGGCTCCTTGGCTGCATTTTCAATATATACAGTGCCTGTTGCTCTGCATGAAGCGAGCATAACATTGATAGTTGCACCGACGGAAACCTTTGAAAGGAAGATTGTACCGGGGCTTACAAGCTCAGATGCCTGAAGATCTATAAAATGCTCCTGAAAAGCCTTTATATTGAGCTTAGCACCGAGTTTTTGAAAGCCTGAAAGGTGTATATCTATAGGTCTGTTTCCGGAATCTGAAAGATCGCAGCCGCCTGAAGAGCCAACTCTTGCACTGCTGAATCTGCCTAAAAGTGCGCCGATAAAATAATATGATGCACGAAGATGACTTGTCAGCTCGTAGGGTACATCAACAGACTTTACATTAGTTGTATCTATCTTTAAAGTATGTTCATCAATCTCTTCGATTTTAGAACCGAGGAGAGTGAGTATATCCTTCATATATTTTACATCGCTTATATTAGGAATATTATCAATCGTACAAACGCCCTGAGCGAGTATAGTGGCAGGTAGAATTGCAACAACTGAGTTCTTTGCACCGCCGATAGTGACTTCACCATTTAAGGGCTTTCCACCGTTGACAACGAATTTTTCCAAGTCATTCACTCCTGTTATTGTTGTATTCATAAAAACGTAAATTAAACGTAAAAACTCAAATTAAATAGTAAATTATATTTTTAGACACTATATTATAACATCAAAAAGCTAAAGTTAAAAGACGTTTTAGAAAAAAATATAGACGGAATCAAAATTAAATATTAATTTTCTGAAATAACAGTTTTTCACTAATTTTTTCTGCATTATTCCCTATATATATTATAATGTGCAGTTAACTTTTATACTAGCTTGCATATTTTGAAGGCTGGTCGGATTATTTTCTTGTTAATGCAGTTTTTTTATGTTAAAATCAGTTAGACAAATTACAAAGGAGAGTTAATTTGGAAAGACTTGATAAATTGGTTGCAAAGCATGCAAATCTTTCTAGAAGCGGGGCAAGACAGCTTATTAGAAAAGGTGCTGTCTGCGTCAATAATGAAAAAATCTTTGCGTGTGATAAGCAGCTTGATATAAATAATGATGAGCTTAAAATTAATAATGAGGTTATAGTTATGCGAAAATACCTCTACATAATGCTTAATAAGCCACAGGGAATTTTAAGTGCAGCTAAGGATCCTGACTGCCCTACGGTTATTGACATTTTGCCGCAAGACCTAAAACGCAGAGGACTTTTTCCAGCTGGCAGGCTCGATAAGGATACAACGGGACTTTTAATAATTACGGATGACGGGGACTTTTCTCACAGACTCATTTCTCCGTCACACCACGTTTATAAAACCTATATCGCAGAGCTTGAGGGAAAGATTACAGAAACAGAGCTTGATAAATTAAGAGCTGGTATAACCTTGGGCGATGGAACAAAATGTCTTCCTGCCATTGTTAAAATTCTAGATGAGCAAGCAAAAACTGTTGAGGTGAAGATTAGAGAGGGCAAATATCACCAAGTAAAAAGAATGTTTGCAAGTGTGAATAATAGCGTTGCACATCTTCACAGAGAGGCTATTGGAGCATTGAGCCTTGACTGCGAGCTTAAGCAGGGCGAGGCAAGGCTTATGAGCGATGAAGAAATAAAGAAAATATTTTTAGAAACAGAGAAATAAAAGTAAAACGGCTTGATGATTTTTTATCAAGCCGTTTTTGTATATCTTAGTCTAAAGCTTATTTAAACAGTCGGAGCTGGGATTGGCGGGATGCCCGAGGCAATCTTGCTGACGACTTCTATAACCTTTTTGATATTTTCAACCTGCTGCTCAAGCTGCTTTGTGAGATTGATAAGCTGCTTAAGCTCTGTTGTGGTTGGGGGAGTTAGAATAAGCTTATCTTTGCCTGCATAGTCTTTACAGATTGAAAAATCAAATACTCGAGTTTCATTTAGTATAAATTCTGCATCTAAACGGCGATAATTTACAACTATTGAGTCAAAGTGGTCACAGGTCAATACCTTGCCGGAGAAATTAACCTCCATTTTCTGACCGGGATTAAGAATCAATGGGGAAATCATCTTAAAGTCAAAGGTATTATTTTGACATTTTACAGATGTGACGGCAATCTTCTGCGTTCTTGAAGTGTTTTCAATTACGATTGTATTGCCCATATAGCTGAGCTTAGAAAGCACCGGCAAAACCTGAGTATTGGTTGACTTAAAGTAGACGCAGACATCACTGTTGGGAGCTTTTGTCTGGGAGAACTGAGGATATTCATAATGTGAATATGCGTCCTTAGCACCCTTGCCAGTGAGAGTATCCATTACAAGAGCATATGCAAGAGAGTCCATCTCAATCTGACCGTGGTAATAGTCTTTTATAAGCCATGTTCTTTCGGGAAGATAAGCTGTTGAAAGGTCAACTGTTCTGTCGGGGGAGATGAGATTTTTCTTCGAAGCGACCTGCTGATGATAGTTATCCGGAAGCTTTTCACCAAATGGAGCAACATAGGCACCTGTTGCATAATTGATGTCAACTACACCATCGCTTGATATGGAAGTGCCTGAGAAAATCGGAACACCATAGCCTGCAAGAATCGTTACAGAGCCTTTTTCGTTTTGAGCTTCAAGCGTCTGCTTTATATGTGAGTCGAAGCCCGTTTTAGCACTTTCTATTTTTTCGATAAGTGCAGCATTTGCCTCTGTGTCGAGGTGATATGCCTTAGCCTGCTCATACTTGTCCGGAGCGCATAATTCCCATACTACAGGGGCATATATTAAAGCGGGCAGGATAACGTCCTGCATAGCATAGGACAATATCGAGGAAAGACGCTTTTCAGAAATGAAATTCTTAACAAAGGAAAGATCTCTTTCAGTGTGCAGAACAACCTCTAAAAATGAGAAGAAATCAGGGAATACAAAATCCATAGGTTTGCCTGAAAGGATGTCTGCAACCATGGAGCTGCCGCCCATAGCCGGAGAATCTAAAAATACATTGTTTACCATATCGTCATTTTGGTAATCATAAAGATATGTACCCAAAACGTGTGTACCTTGGCTTAGTGCATAAACATTAACCTTTTTAGAGCCAGTCAGCTCACAGACCTCCTTGATAAACTCATGAAGCTCTGGGGATATGTCTTTGCTGCTCATTCGCCAGTCGTACATAAAGTTGAAAACGTTTTCTTCGCCGACCTTGTCTGCAAGTGATTGCATATCAAAAAATTCTGATGTGCCATAGGGTATATACTTTGTTTGATTGTTCTTTTTAAGAGCCGCAAGACTTGAATTTTTTGCACCAGAAATAAGCGGGACAATATCATATTTTGATGTTGCGTCTGGGTTCATCGTTAGAGGCTCAACGAATGCAGCTGCGATTTTGTCAACTGCAGCCATCAATTCTTTATCATTGAACTTTAAATTTGCCTCTAAAAGATTGTTTGCATTAAGCCCTAAAATCTTTGCAATCTGAAGCATTGTAGGTGGATACACTGGCTGAAGCTTACCATTGGCAGTCTTTTTGGCAAGAGGTGATGCCGCAAAGCCTGAAATCATTATTACAGGCAGCTTTTCATCTTTTTTTAGACAGTATTCCTTTGACGCTGCGGATACGGAAACTGCAAGAGTCGAGAAAAGAATTAACACTGCTAAAAAAATGCTCAAAATTCGTTTTCTTAAGCTTGTTTTCATATAAATTCTCCTTATATTTTTTTATTGGCTTTTCCAATATTATCATTATGCTTATAGAAATATTATAGCAACATATTCTATATAAATCAAAGAGTTAAACTAGATTTTATAGATTGTTTATACAATAGATATTAATAATATATGAACGAATAACAGGATTTACGGCAGCTTAATACAATTAAAGAAAAATAAACTGTTTATTTATATGTGCAATAAATGCTAAATTTAATTTATGCAATTTTTATCACTGTGAAATAATGGCTGTATTGACACCCCATATGTTAAATTGTATAATTTTATTATATAAAATGAGAGAGGAGCGTCAAAATGATTAGCAAAAAGCTTTTCGGCAAGCTCGATGACGGTAAAGAAGTATACATTTATACTATAACAAATAGAAACGATACACAGGCATCCTTTATAAGCTACGGCGCAACGTGGCAGAGCATGATAGTTAAGGATAAAAACGGCTGCAAGAGGGATGTTCTTATAGGCTTTGATGACTTAAAGGGACATGTTGAAAGAAGCGACTATCAAGGCAATATCGTAGGCAGATATGCAAACAGAATAAGCGGCGGCAGCTTTACAATTAACGGCAAAAAAATAAATATTACAAAGAATGAAAAGAATATGACCTGCCTGCACGGAGGCGGAAATTTTTCCAAAGCAGTATGGGATGCACAGGAGATTTCTGACAATGCCCTTAAGTTTTCACTTGTAAGTCCTGATGGTGAGGATGGATTCCCAGGCGAATTTAAAACATCTGTTACATACACATTATCAGATGAAGATGAGCTTTCAATAGATTACAGTGCAGTATGCACAGAGGATACACCCATCAATATGACAAATCATGCCTACTTTAATTTAGGCGGCTATGAAAGAGCTAATGTATTGTCGCAGGAAATTTTAATAAGAGCATCTCATTTCACACCTATTACTGCTGACAGCATACCGACAGGCGAAATTAGAGATGTTACAAACACAGCCTTTGACTTTAGAGAGATGAAGTCGATAGAAAGGGATCATATGTGGGATGACGAGCAATTAAATAACAACCGTCATGGCTATGACCACAATTTCTGTCTTGACCACGAAAGCGATTTGCCCGATGCAGAGGCGTATGATGCCGAGAGCGGAATATATATGCAGATGCGTACTACACTTCCGGGAGTTCAGCTCTATACAGGCAACTTTTTAGATGATGTCCTCGGCAAGGGTAACACGAAAATGGGAAGATATGCGGGATTCTGTCTTGAAACGCAGTCCTATCCCGATACACCCAACAGACCTGAATTCCCGTCATGCAATTATGCGGCAGGGGAGGAGTACAAGAGCTCAACAAGCTTCAAATTTATTGTAAAATAAGTACTGTTAATTTCTATATTTTCCATAATATTGAAAAGAAATAATTTAGTCACAAAATGTTAGTTTACAATTCACAACAAATTCCACCTTGATGATATAATTAAAAAGGAATTGGATAAATAAAAGGAGAGGTTTAAATGTCTAACGAGAAGATTCTTGTTGTAGATGACGATGCGAATATTTGCGAATTGCTTCGTCTTTATCTTGAAAAAGAAGGATATACAGTAAATATAAAAAATGACGGTGAAAGTGCAGTTAAGGCTTTTAACGAATTTCAGCCCGATATTATGCTTCTTGATATTATGCTTCCTAAGCTTGACGGTTGGCAGGTATGCCGTGAGGTAAGAAAGGTATCAGAAAAGCCTATTATCATGCTCACAGCTAAGGGTGAAACCTTCGATAAGGTTTTAGGACTTGAGCTTGGTGCAGATGACTATGTTGTTAAGCCCTTCGACGCTAAAGAGGTTGTCGCAAGAGTTAAGGCTGTGCTTAGAAGAACAGCAGGAGGCACTTCAAGTGAAGTTAAGCAGGTTGAGTTTGATAAGCTTAAAATTAACTTAACAAACTATGAGCTTTGGGTAGATAATAAAAGAGTGGATACTCCGCCTAAGGAGCTTGAGCTTATATATCACCTTGCAAGCAATCCTAACAGAGTTTTCACAAGAGATCAGCTTCTTGATGAGGTTTGGGGCTTCGACTATTACGGCGATTCTCGTACAGTTGACGTCCATGTTAAAAGACTTCGTGAAAAACTCGAGGGCGTTTCTGATAAGTGGGAACTCAAGACAGTTTGGAGCGTAGGCTACAAGTTCGAAACTAAGGATTAAGCTCAAAATGGATAAGGCTAAAAAAACGATAGAAAAGCTTCAAGAGAAAAGATCAGGTTCGAGAACTTATCGCTCGGGCCTGTTTCATCGTTACTTTTATATAACCGTTCTTATTATCTTTGCAAGCTTTACAATTTTAGGTGTTTCCCTCATAACCTTCGTGATAAGCAACTGGGAAACAGAAAAGACAGATTTGCTTTCACAAAATGCCAAAAGCGTGGCGTCGGTTGCAACTGGAATAGTTGAAAAGGGAAACGTGAGCGAGCATGATGAAATTACTATGATAGTTATTTCAAATACTCTCTATCAAGTTTCAAAGGCCATTGATGCAGACGTATATATAAGTGACTTAAACGGTGATATTGTCTGCTGCAAGGATATGTGGCGCGATGACCTCGTGATGAGTACGGATGACTGTATAGTTCACAGCACATATAACATCCCGCAGGAAGTTATTGAAAAAGCTAGAACAGGCGGATATACGGATAAGGGACTCTTGAACGGAGTGTACAGAAGAAATCAGCTTTTAAGCGTTGAGCCTATCGTAGTTTCAAATGAGATGATAGGTGTGGTTATTGCTGCTCAGGAAACGGATGCACTTGTAAACCCTGTAAGGACAATGATAAAAATGTTCTTCCTATCTGCTTTGCTGGCACTTGTGATAGCCTTTATTTCGACATATATATTCACTTATCAAATGGCTAAGCCGCTAATGCTTATGTCGGCGGCAACAAAGCAATATTCAAACGGGGATTTCAGCAAGCGAATAAGCGTAAAGCCGCAGAAAAAGCTCATGCGAAACGATGTCGATGAGATTGAAGACCTTGTAAACGCCTTTAATTCCATGGCTAATGCGCTGTCTGCGATTGAAACGTCAAGAAGAAATTTCGTCGCAAATGTATCGCATGAATTAAAGACACCTATGACTACAATAGGCGGCTTTATCGACGGCATACTTGACGGCACTATTGATGATACAAAGAGCAAGGAATATTTAAGAAGAGTTTCAGACGAGGTTAAGCGTCTTGCAAGACTTGTAACAAGTATGCTGAACATGAGCAAGATTGAAGCAGGTCAGCTTGATATTAACCCGAAGAATTTCGATATTTCAGGCATGATATTTAAAACGCTTTTGACATTTGAAAGAGTTATTGATGAAAAGCATATTGATATAAGAGGTCTTGATAAGATGCCCTCCATTGAGGTCTGTGCAGATGAGGACATGATTAATCAAGTAATCTATAATCTTATCGACAACGCCGTAAAATTCACCCCCGAGGGCGGATACATTGAGGCACAGGTAAAGGCGGATTCGTTTAGAACAGTTGTTTCAATTAAGAACAGCGGCAAGGGCATTTCCAACGAGGAGTGCGACAAGATTTTTGAACGCTTCTACAAGACGGACAAGTCAAGAAGCTTCGATGTAAAGGGCGCTGGCTTAGGGCTTTATATAGTTAAGACTATTATTGATATGCACGGCGGTAAGATTGCTGCACGAAGCAAGGAGGGCGAATATACACAGTTCGCATTCTGGCTTCCTAAAAATTTAAGATAATTCTTTTACTTATGATTCAAAAATTTTTAATATCATCAATGTATAATAACTAAGTAGGTTAAAGTACAAACACAATATACGGAGGACTATTTATGAGCAACGATAATTATGAAAACAATTATAATCAAGGCCCAAATGTTCCGCCTGTAGATAATTCAAATGACAGCTTAAACGAAAACAGCAAGCCACTTGAACCGGATGCAGTTTACGGAGTGTGTGATAACGGCGAACACAACAGCAGCTTTAATTACTCAGATCCAGTGCCGCCACAGCAGCCTAAAAAGAAGACTGCTAAGAGCAAGGGAATTATTATTTTTACATCGATAATTTTAGCTGTTATAATAATTGCCGGTATCTTGGTAGGTGTTTATTTCTACAAAGGTGGTTCAACACAGCATCCTGCAGGCTCAGATGAGCAGACAAGTGAGGTTAAGGGCGACGCGTCGCTCCACATCTCACAGACTCCCGATATAAAGCCTTCTAAAAAGGGCGATGAGCTTTCAGCAACAGAGATTTATGACAAGGTACAGGCAAGCAACGTCGGCATAGTTGTTTACAGCAAGTCTACTTCATCTGCATCAGGTGAAGGCTCAGGCATCGTTATGGGCGAGGATAAGTCAGGAAAATATACTTACATTATCACCTGCGCACATGTTATTGACGGCAAGGACATCGAGGCTGTTGTTCAGCTCCATGACGGCACACAGTATAACGCAGAGATTGTCGGCTACGACGTTAGAACAGATATTGGCGTTTTAAAGATTAATGCTACCGGTCTTAAAGCAGCAGAATTCGGCGACTCAACAAAGCTTAAGGTTGGCGAAACAGTTTATGCGTTAGGAAACCCAGGCGGAATGGAGTTCTTCGGCTCATTTACAACCGGCATGATTTCAGCTATTTCACGCCCTGTAGGCAGCCAAATAGGCTATTCAATGGAATGCATTCAGCACACAGCAGCGATTAGCCCCGGCAACTCAGGCGGCGCTCTTATCAACTCACAAGGTCAGGTTATCGGCATCAACTCATTAAAAATTACTGATGTTGACTATGAGCTTATCGGCTTTGCAATACCGATAACTTCAGCTAAGCCAATTATTGATGACCTTATCGCTTACGGCAGAGTACCCAATAGACCGAAGCTCGGAATTTCATATTACTCTAATTCATCCAATCAGCAGTACAGCATGATTGTTCAAATTAAGGGACTTCCCGCAGGCTCACTCATTATCGCAGATATAGCTAAGGACAGCTCGCTTGCAAACACTAAGGCACAGGTCGGTGACCTCATCATAGGCGTTAACGGCAAGGAACTCACAACACCCGATATTCTTTCAGAAACAATCGACAAGGCAAAGGTCGGCGATACAATTACCTTAAGACTTTGCAGAATTTCAAGCAATTACCAAATGAAGGAATTCGACGTTAAAGCAAAGCTCGTAGAGGATAAGGGTTCAACAATAACTGTTGAAGCAAATAACAATAGCTCTAAAGAGGATTTGCCTTTTAATCCTTTTAACGGCAGATAAAAACAGACTATAGTAAAAAATCTCTCTGGTCGGATATGTATTATTAGACACATACCGTAATCAGAGGGATTTTTTATTTGAGAAAAGGCTGGAGCTATGCTACAATGGTTATATACTATGAAAAGGAGTGTCAAGGATGAAAAGGGCTACAAAGGCATTGCTTACGATTGCAGCAGCGGCAGCAGCTGGAGCGGGAGCAGCGTATGGTTCTCTCGTTATGGCTGACGAATTGCTATTAAATCGAAACTTAGAGCTGCCTGATAAGGTGATGACTAAGATTTCAAAATGCGATTTAACAAATCTTGATGAGCTTTTAGAGAACAATTTAAATTGGTTGGAGGCTTATGGCTATAAGAAATATTATATGTCATCTGACAGGGGCGAAAGACTAGTCGGTTATCTTATGACACCAAAGACTAAATCTAACACCTATGTTTTCGGCATTCATGGCTACAGAGCGGACGGCAGAAAGGAATTTTGCGGCTTCGCTCAATATTATCTTAAAAGGGGAATCAATGTTTTCTTCGTTGACCATGTCGCCTCAGGTGCTAGTGAGGGCAAATACTGCTCCTTGGGCTACTACGAAGCGGACGATTCAATAAAATGGCTCTATCATATGGGAGAGCTTTTCGGCAGGGATATAAAGGTGATAGTTCACGGAGTATCTATGGGTGCAGCTGTCACAGCTCGAATTTCTGCATCAAATCTTCCTGATTATGTAAAAATGCTCGTTGCCGATTGCGGATACACAAGCGCAAGAGAGATGCTAACAGAGAAAATGCGTGGAATAGGAATTGCTGATGAGAGAATTATCAATTTGCTAAACACTGTCAATAAGAGAAGAATGGGCTTTGATATAGACGACATAAGCCCTATAAAGGCGGTAAAATATGCTAAGCTTCCGATGCTGTTTATTCACGGCAGAGAGGATAATTTTGTCCCGTGGGAGATGAGCAAGAGAAATTATGAGGCCTGCTCAAGTGAAAATAAGGAGCTTTTAATTATTGACGGTGCTGACCATGTTCAGAGCTTTGTTGAAAATCCTGAAGCATATACCGAAAAGCTTGATGAGTGGATTGAAAAGTTTGTTTTATAAATTTAAAATGTAAAAAGAGCGTATCCTTAAAGGGTACGCTCTTAGCTTTTTTAAGTATTGTGTTAAACTCAGTGATGCTCGCCGCATTCATCAGCATGCTCGTGGTTGTGGCAGATTGAACCTGTTGACTCAAGCTCACCTGCAAGGTACTTTTCTACCATAGCCTTGGCATCGCCCTGTGCGCCGAGGATAACTTCAACGTTTCTCTCGTTAAAAATATCAACAGCACCGCCGCCCATACCGCCTGCGATTACAACGCTTGCGCCATTGTCAGCAAGGAAATTGGGGAGAAAGCCTGGTCTGTGTCCGGGATTTGCAACTGAAAGCTCATTAACAATTTTGTTATCTTCAACATCGAAGAAGATAAAGTTTTCACAGTGACCGAAGTGTCTTGCGACGTCGTGTCCCATTGCGGGTACAGCAATTTTCATAATAGATTACTCCTTTAAAATAAAATTAAATATTTAAAAGCTTTAAAACTTTATTGTAAACCTCTAATAGTGCAGATCTTGCAGGACAGTCAATTTGAGCGATGCTCATTGAGCTGTTAATAGCCTTTGATGCTGCCTTGTCATAGGGGATTTTACCTAAAAATGGGATTTGATGCTCCTTGCAGAACTGCTCAATTTTTTCGCTGTTTTCTAAGGAGCTGTTAAATTTATTTATGCATACAGCGACAGGCGTATGCAGCACTGTGGCTGTCTTTATTAGCCTTTCTAAATCGCTTATGCCGGAAAGTGAAGGCTCTGCAACAATTAATGCAAGATCAATTCCGCTGACTGATGCGATGACAGGACAGCCGATTCCGGGGGAGCCGTCAATTATCGCAAGAGAGGTGTCCTCGTGAGCGTTAAAGAGCATATCCTTTTTGACACTTGTTACAAGCTTGCCGGAATTTCCCCTGCCCATTTTTAATTTTGCAGTAGAAAATACAGTGTCACCTAGATATAATTCCTGCTCACCAGCAATATCATCCTCAAGATAAGCTGCTTTTTGCGGGCATACATATTCACAGACACCGCAGCCCTCACAGGCAAACTCGTTAATCTGACATTTATTATCAATAAAATCTATAGCGTTGAAGCGGCAATGTTCAAGACATTTTTTACAGCCTACACAGAGCTTCTCATCTATATGAGCCTTCTGTGAACCTATGAAAGCTTTTTCCTTTGGCTTTGCTGCTATCTTTTTTACTATGTGAAGATTTGGTGCATCAACGTCGCAGTCTGCGATAGCCCTTGCATTTGAAAAGCTTATAAAGGCGGCAGCGGTTGTAGTTTTACCTGTTCCGCCTTTACCGCTGAGAATTAGGAGCTGCTTCATTATAACATCCCCCTAATCTTATTTAAAATATCATCAAAGAGTGACTTCATCTCTTCGTCACACTCTGTTATAAGTTTACCCTTTGCGGCAGTTTCTGCCACAGCTTTTGAATAGGGAATTTTTGCAAGAATCTCGATATTATTTTCTTTGCAGAAAGCTTCAAGTGGTTGAAATGAATCATCCTGCTTATTTATAACAACAGCACATGGCTTATTTAAAAGTACTGTAAGCTCATATACCATTTTAAAATTGTGAAAACCGAAGGCAGTCGGCTCAGCGACTAAAACACAAAAATCACAGCTAGATATGCTTTCCATAACGCTGCATGCGCTTCCTGGAGGACAATCAACAAATACATCCTTTTGAGATTTGAAGCCCTCACGCTGTGCCGCTTCAATTATTGGAATTCCTGAGGCTTCACCTTCATCTAAGATACCAGTTATGACATCGATATTATCGTGCTTGCCTATTTCAATATGACCTATAGGATGCACATTTTCTTTAACAGCACCTGCGGGACAGACAAGCTTGCAGCCTCCACAGGAGTGACAGATTTCGGGGAAAATAATAGGCTTTTCCTTAATAAAGATAAGTGCATTGAATTTGCAAAAATCAACGCATTTTCTGCACCCGATACAGCTGTCCTTATCAAATTCAGGTATGAGCGTGCTGACTTGCTGGTGCTTGATGTTTTTGGGCTTTAAAAAGATTCTGCCGTTTGGTTCTTCAACGTCACAGTCGATATAAGTGGCATTTTCTGCCACTGCCGCCAGATTAACCGCCATGAGCGTTTTACCAACGCCGCCTTTACCGCTTAAAAATGCTAATTTCATTTAAGTCCCTGAAAGCCTGCATGGAATTTTGTCAATGCTTGAAGCTTATTGTCAAGCAAAAGCTCCACATTTTCCATGGCATCTAAATTTTCATTTTTGTAAATCTTTATTTCGGCGGCTTTAAAAACCTCTGCGGCATTTTCACCGCATCTTATAGTTATGACGCAGTCTGCATTATTATCACAGACGAACTGTGCAGCCTTTATGCCTGCACCACCCTGTGCCTCTGCTGCAGGGTTATCTAAAAATAGATTTTCTTGTGTTTCACTGTTGTGTAAAAGGAAAAAGGGAGTTCTGCCGAATGACGGGCAAATTGTTTTTTTATCATCATTAACTGGAATCATTATTTTCATTTTACTTTTCCTCCGTTTTATTTAAAAGCTCATTTTGCCTGCGATGCTTTAAGCAGCCGCCGCATTTGCAATATGGTTCTTCACCGCTGCAAAGATTGTAATTTCCACCTCTGATTAAAAGCGAATTGCCGCAAACAAGAGCCTCTGCAAGCTTCTTTCTCGCCGAGGTATAAATTTGCTGAACCGTTGTACGTGCAACGTTCATATATGCTCCGCATTCCTCTTGAGAGAAGCCCTCTTTATCGATAAGTCTTATTGTTTCGTATTCGTCAACAGTTAAGACAATTGGGCTGTCAAAGGCTTTGTCATTGCCAATCGGTGCAAACTCGCTGTATTTAGGCAAGCAGCAAACTCTGCGGCATTTACGAGGTCTTGGCATTCTTCTCCCTCCTTGAATAGTAGAAGTTTATGACATATGTCAAATACAATTATTATTATACACTGATTATGGCATATGTCAATAACTATTTCTCAAAAAAGAAAGGAACCCAAACTGCAAAAAGCAGTAGGATTCCTAATTTTAGAACAGGGGAGCGAAGAGCATGAATACTGCCTCTTCAAATTTTTGCCACGTTGTACGAGTTTTAAATTGCTCTAAGGTATATGGCTTTGTGCTTAAAATATCGTTGTCATAGATTGAATTATACTTATTGACAAGTGAGTTTTGATAGAAGATTCCACATACCTCATCGTCGACCATTAAACTTCTTATATCCATATTAACAGAGCCTATACAGCACATCTCACCATCTATAACCATGGTTTTAGCGTGAATATAGCCGTTATATTTGTGTACCTTTGCACCATATTCCAAAAGCTGACCGCAATAATAATTGGTGACAGGATCAAGGAAAAAGCTCGCTTTAATTCCTGGAATCATCAGTTCAACCTGAACACCTGAGGCTGCAGCGGTCTTGAGAGCATCTAAAATTGAAGCATCGGGGATAAAATATGGAGTCTGTATTCTAATTGAGCTTTTAGCACTTCTTATCATACTGAGATATGTCATTTTGACACCCTCTTTTCGTGTGTCAACTCCGCCGACTACAAATTGACAAAGATTCTTGTTGATAGGACCTCTGACTTGGAACATGGGCTTAACGTGTGTCAAGGTTTCTTCACAGTCGCGTCTTTTAATAGAGTATAACCAGTCTGAAAGGAAATATTCATCCAATATTCTTGTACAGCTGCCTGTTAAGCGGATTTGAGTATCTCGCCAAGGATTTTTCTTCTTTGCAAGATTAGCGTATTGCTTGCCGATATTCATTCCGCCTATGTATGAAATCTTGTGGTCGATTGTAACAATTTTTCTATGGCTCCTGTAATGGGTAAGATATGGCTTAACTCGTATAAACTTGCCGCCTGCCTCTTTTAGCGGCTCGAACATACTTTTTGGACTTGAAATATTTGCGATAAAGTCGATTAAAACAAGAACTTCAACACCCTGCTTTGCTTTTTCGGTTAATGCCTCTACAAAAGCGTTTCCTACTTCATCGTCGTGGATTGTATAAAATTCAACGAAAATATTTTCCTTAGCTCTTTTAATATCATTGAACAGCTGTATATAGTGAGATTTGCCGTTAGTGAAAAAATCTGCTGTATCGTAGCAGGTAAGCTCACTTCTGTTATACACGGCGTTAAATCTTATAACCTCTTCATCCTCAGAAGAAATTTTTGCACTTTTCGGCAAAAGCTGCTTTTGCATATCAAATTTCAGTCGCCTTTTTCTCATGTATGCCGTGAGCTTAATGCCTATTGTACTGCCGAAAATAAGGTACAAAAGTGCGCCTAAATAGGGAATACAGACAACTACTAAAACCCAAAGAACAGCCTCTGTAGGTCTTTTACGCTCGGCAAAAATAACAATTAAAATTAAAGAGATGTAAAAAATTAACATCAGCACTGCAAATAGTGTTTTCATAGTCTGTCCTCCACAAATTTACTCAAAATATAAAATATTTGTTTATAGTTTTAATTTAACATAAAAATATGAACATTTATGCAGAAAACAATATTATTTTGACGAAAAAATAAAAATCCGCAACCATGGAGATTACGGATTTGAATTTATACTTTTAAATATCGTGAACGTCTGCTGAATTTAAAATTAGAGGCTCAGGTTCTTGTGCATTAACCATTTCTCTAATTAAAAGCTCTCGTAAAATCGCTTTGATTTTTGCATATTGGGGATCGTTTATAAGATTCCTATGCTCCGCTTTATCCTTATACTTATCATATAGATAGTCGTCCTCATATATGCTGTTTCCCTCAACGAGCTTGACAGAATAGATATATTGCTTTGTTGTGATGCATCTTCCGTTATGGCTTTCACTTATTTGAATAAGTGCGCAGTCACGCTCAAAGTCATCGAAAACAGGATAGCCCATATAGCTTTGCGGAATGGGGATTCCAGCTAACTTTAAAAGTGTGGGCGGCAGGTCAATAAGACTTACTACTTTATCACTTCTTTTATTCTTAGGTATTTGCGGACCTTTAAATATAAGTGGAATATGCGTACTTGCAGAGTGGCATGAACGCTTGTACTCGGAATTTCTCGTTTTAAAATGACAGCCATGGTCGGATGTGTAGACAAGGATTGTGTTGTCTTCTATGCCTAAGCTCTTTAGGGTATCCTCAATTCTCTGTGCATTAAAATCAAGTCTGCTGCAGCAGGCGAGATAATCAGCATAATTGCTTTCATAGTCGCCGTCTAAGCCGAGTAAATCCTCTGGATAGGGCATATCCTTAAATCTTTCACCTGCGTTTGTGGGACATTCAAATTTACCCGATGTGTTTTGATGGTGAGGCTCAAGCTGAGATAAGAAAAGGAAAAACGGCTTATCCTTATTATCCTTTATAAAATCTATAGCGTAGCTTGTCAAGCAGTCAGACCTTATGTCGTTAAACTCGACGGGCTTGCAGTCATTGTCCCATAGTGTGCCATGAAAGCCGTCGGAGGAAAATTCTAACAAATCTGCTGCGAGCCAGTATTTATACCCTGCTCTAAGATTTTCGGGAACACCGCAGCTTCTGTACTGCTCGACACCCAAGGACGCTAAATGCCATTTGCCAATGTAGCCCGTTTCATAACCAGCGTCGTTAAAGCAATTTGCAAGTGTCTTATCTGTGCAGGAAATATCGAGCGGGATACCATTTATAAGGCATTTGTTCTGTGTCGCATATACGCCGCTTTGAAGGCACGCTCTGGCAGGACCGCAGACAGGCTGGCAGGTGTAGGCATTTGAAAATGTTGTACCCTCGCTCTGCATTTTGCAAAGATTTGGCGTTACCTCCTCACAGATTGTGTCTGCTCGTTGTTGGTCACTGAAGAAAAATATAATATTAGGTTTCTTGTTCAATTTTATAATGCTCCCTGAAATTTATTTTCTCTTGTAACACTTTACATAATCAATAATAAAGTCGTGGGGCTTAGTCTTGTCGTTTTCCTCGGGGTTGCCGCACCAAAACTCTTCCCATTCACCATTTTTCCCTCTAACAAGGCCTGGATAATGCTTGCCGTTTTCGTATGTGCCTGCAACCTCGGTTGAAAGGATTAAATATTCAGGAACCTTGCAGATGCCCATATCGTGACCTTCCCAAATATGCTTAGTTTCCCAAGTTTTTATACCATCGATATAAAATGTATATTTATCCTCGTCCCACATAAAACCGTAGGTGTGAAAATCCTCATAAAGATTTTCAACAGGAATGGACGGGGAGGCGACTGTCTTTAATCTTGAATCATAGCCGTCTGCGTGAAGAACGTGAATATTTTGGTACTGTTCCTCGTGAGTGTCGTGGTAAAAATGCGGCGATTCCATAACGTCAACCTCAAGTCCGTCCTCGGCTGTATTTTGAATATCATCAGCAGAGAAAGTCTGTGAGTTATTGGGCATTAGCCAAAATGCCGACCACATACCTATTGTCGGCGGTACAAGGCAGCGACATTCAAAATATCCTGTTGTCTGTGCGAAGCCCTTGTAGTTTTCATTCTTTTTATATTCGGGATGAACCTCTGTGCTGGTTTCTATGAATGCCGTGTACCAGCCCTCGCCTTTTTCACCGTTTTTCCACAATGTACGAATATAGAGCTTAGAATCCTTAGTAAAAAGAATATCCTCTGTATCTGTGTAGAAGCAGTCACGGCGAACACCATTTAATTCGGGATTTTCGGGATGAATACAGGTGTTGACTTTCCACTTGGTAGTGTCAAAAAATTCAAAATTATCTTCAAAAGTCATTTCCCATTCATCGGGAGATAAATAAAGCTTTTTCATTTTTACACCTTCCTTGGTTTGTTTTTTCATTGTCGAATGAAGTTTATCATATAAGCATAGAACTTTCAATACCTATGCATAAGTGATAACTAAATTGGCTTTAGCGATATATAATTTTACTAGTTAATAAAATGTTAATAAAAAAATAAATTTTTTACGTTGACTAAAAGACGATAAAAGCGGAAAATATAATTATAAAGTTCAAAAATGAACAGTTCATATTAAAACTATATCAAGGAGGCGAAAAAATTGGATTTGTCAACCTTTATGACACTTACTAAGAAGATAGACAGCAGCTATAAAAAGCGAAGTGAGCCTATTGCGCAGAAATTCGGCATATCGTCGTGTGGATTTGATATTATAATGTTTCTTCATAATAATCCGAAATATTATACCGCAAAGGATATTAGCGATATGAGGAGATTAAAGCCGAATGTTCTTTCAAACCACATCGAAAGGCTTGTCAATGACGGCTACCTTATCCGTATGAGTGTTCCGGGCGACAGGAGAAAAATAAAGCTCGTTAACACTCCTAAGGCTATGGCAGTTGTGGAATTAGGATTAAGTATGCAGAAGGAATTTTTTGACGATTTATTAAGAGGAATGTCGCAAGAGGATATTGAGCATTTTAAGCAATGCATAGATATTCTGAGCAAAAACGCAGCTATAATGTAATATTGCTATGCTGCAAAAAATAAGAAGAGAGTTTATGAAACAGAGGGTGGATACATGCTCAAGCTTTTAAAGAAAATGAAGCTTAGAGAAATTATAATGTGCTTATTATGCACTGTATTTCTATTAGGTCAAATTTATTTTGATTTAAAGCTTCCGGATTATATGAGCGAATTAACAGTATTAATTCAGACTCCCGGCAGTGAGATAGGAGATATTTGGGGTACTGGATTAAATATGCTCATTTGTACATTGATAAGTGCTGTACTTTGCATTGCCTGCGGATATTTAGCATCGAAAGTAGCATCAGGCTTTACATTTACAGTAAGAGATGAGCTTTTTTGCAAAATTACACTTTTAGGTCAGGAGGAGATGCTAAAATTCTCAATTCCTAGCCTTATAACGAGAACTACAAACGATATTACACAGATTCAGATGTTTATTGCTATGGGCTTGCAGGCGATGATAAAATCCCCTGTAATGGCTGTTTGGGCAGTACTTAAAATTTTGGGCAAGAGCTGGGAGCTTTCTGCTGTAACAGCGGGCTTCGTTGTCGTACTATGCTTAACAGTATTTATTGTTGCATCAACAGTTTTGCCGAGATTTAGAATTGTTCAGAAGTTAACAGATAAATTAAACAGAATCGCAAGAGAGAACTTAACGGGTATAAACGTAGTACACGCTTTCAACGCTCAACAGTATCAAAATGATAAGTTCGAGGATACAAATGAGGTTATGTATAAAACTCAGCTTAAAAATCAGCGTACCTTCGCAGCGATGAATCCGATTATGGGACTTGGAATGAATGGCTTGACACTTGCTATTTTCTGGTTGGGCGCATCGCTTTTGAGTGCAATTCCAGTTTCACAGCTCGGCGACAGGCTTACACTTTTTAGCGATGTAGTTGTATTTTCAACATATGCTACGTATGTTGTTATGTCGTTTATGATGCTTGTTATGATATTCATGATGCTTCCTGCAGCGGAGGTTTCAGCAGAGAGAATAAACGATGTTTTAAAAACACAGGCAAGCATTGTTGAGGGAAAAACAGAAAGTGCTGACGAGGTCGGTACAGTTGAGTTTAAAAATGTTGCATTTAGATACCCAGGTGCTGCACAGGATGATTTGACCGATATTAGCTTTAAGGTTGATAAAGGTCAAACACTTGCAATTATCGGTGCTACAGGCTCAGGCAAAACTTCGCTAATAAGTCTTATTGCAAGATTCTATGATGCGACAAGCGGTGAGGTTTTAGTTGACGGAGTTAATGTAAAGGACTATACCTTCGATGCACTATACAACAGGCTCGGATATGTTACACAAAAGGCGGTTTTGTTCTCAGGCACTGTTAAGGATAATGTATCATTTGGAGAAAGTTTAGCTACTGTGGGAGATAATGAAATTAACAAGGCTATTGAGCTTGCACAGGCAGCTGAATTTGTAAACAAACTCGAAAATAAAACAAATTACAAGATAGCTCAGGGCGGACGAAATGTTTCTGGCGGTCAAAAGCAGCGACTTTCTATTGCAAGGGCGCTTGCGAGAAATGCAGAAATATTAATTTTTGACGATTCTTTCTCGGCTCTTGACTATAAGACCGACGCAGCCTTAAGAGCGGGACTTAAAAAGAATTTAAACGAAGCGACAAAGATTATAGTAGCTCAAAGAATCAGCACAATACGCCATGCAGATAAAATACTTGTTCTCGATGAGGGCAGAATAGTCGGCAGCGGTACGCATGATGAGCTTATGGACAGCTGTGATGTCTACAAGGAGATTGCAATGTCACAGCTTTCACAAAAGGAACTTAATAAGCAAAGAGGTGAGCAGGGTGAATAAAAAGAATATGTTTGCATCACTTAAAAAAGTGTTTATTTATATGAAAAAAAGCATACCTGCAATAATCTTTGCACTTGTATTGGCAGCACTCGGTGCTATCCTAACAATTATAGGCCCTGATAAAATAGGTGAGATTACAAACCTTATGCAGGCGGGACTTGTCGGCGAAATGGATTTGGGTGCAATCGGTAAAATAGGCATTGCACTTGCAATAATTTATATTTTAAGCGCATTATTTACATTTACTCAGCATTTTATAATGGCAACTGTCACCTTGAATGTTTCAAGGAGAATGCGAGGGGACTTGAGCAGGAAAATAAACAAGGTTCCTATGAGCTATTTTAATACTACCTCGCAGGGCGATGTTTTGAGCCGTATTACAAACGATGTTCAAACTCTCCAGCAGGGACTTACAAATGCTATGCCCGGTATTATCAGTGCGATTGCACAGTTCTTAGGCTGCCTTATTATGATGTTTATAACGGAGTGGAGATTGTCACTTTGCGTAATGGCGGTTACTTTCTTGGGACTTTTCCTTTTGATGGTTGTTATGAGAAGCTCACAGAGATACTTTGTTGAGCGTCAGGAGAGCCTTGGAAAGCTAAACGGATATGTTGAAGAAATGTATTCAGGCCACGAGGTTATAAGAATTTCAAGAGCCGGCGAAAAGGTTATAGAAAAGTTTAAGCAATTAAATTTAAGAGTTTATAACGCAAACTGGAAGTCACAGTTTTTATCAGGCATTATGCAGCCCCTTATGACCGTTATGGGAAATATCGGATATGTTGTTATATGCATAGTCGGTGCGATACTTGCTATTAACGGTACAATTCAGTTCGGTACAATTATTTCTTTCATCCTCTATGTAAGACTTTTCACAGCACCTTTAACACAGATTGCACAGGGTATGACAAACCTGCAGACAGCCTCTGCATCAGCTTCAAGAATCTTTGACTTCTTTGAAACTCAGGAGCTTTCTGATGAGAGTGATAAAACACAAACTTTGGAGGATGCAAAGGGTGCAGTCGAATTTAAGGATGTACATTTCAGCTATCCTGATACACCTCAAAAGACAATTATCAAAAATTTCTCAGCCTCAATTAAGCCTGGTCAAAAGGTCGCAATAGTAGGTCCTACTGGAGCGGGCAAAACTACAATGGTTAATCTCTTGATGAGATTCTTTGAGATTAACTCAGGTTCTATCACTATAGACGGCATATCTACAAAGGATTTAACAAGAGAAAATCTTCATTCACTTTTCAGCATGGTATTGCAGGATACATGGCTGTTTGAGGGTACAGTCAGAGAGAATCTTGTGTATAATATGGAGAATATCTCTGATGACGATTTAGAGCGAGTATGCAAGGCGTGCGGACTTTCACACTTTGTTCATTCACTTCCCAACGGATTTGACACAGTGCTGAGCGAAAGCACAACTATTTCAGCAGGACAAAAGCAGCTTTTGACAATCGCCAGAGCGATGCTTCAAAACAGTCCGATGTTAATTCTTGATGAGGCGACGTCATCTGTTGATACAAGAACGGAAATTATTATTCAGCGTGCAATGGATCATCTTATGAAGGATAGAACTAGCTTTGTTATTGCTCACAGACTCTCAACGATTAAGAATGCAGACTTAATCCTCGTCATGAGAGATGGTGACGTAATAGAGCATGGTAACCACAACGAATTAATGTCACAGGGCGGATTCTACAGCGAGCTTTACAACAGTCAGTTTGAATCTGCCAACTAACGGAGGGCAATATGAGTATTAAGTATATATCTATTGAACGTGAGTACGGCAGCGGCGGACGTGAAATCGCAGAGCTGACGGCTCAAAAGTGTGCGTTAAAATGCTACGGCAGAGAAATTTTAGAGATGGTCGCAAGGGAGTATGATATGCCCATATCATCACTTGAGGCATATGAGGAAAGCCCCACAGACAGCTTTTTATATTCTTTGTTTGTTATGAGCCGTTCAAAGGAATCGGATCTCGACTTACTTTCTGAGGAGGGAAAGCTTTTCCTCGCGGAGAGCGAAATGATAAAAAGAATAGCAAACGAGGGACCTGCAATTTTTGTGGGAAGATGTGCTTGCCATGTGCTTGAAAATAATGATGAGGTTTTAAGGGTATTTATCCGTGCCAGTGATGAATATAAAAAGGATAGGATATTAAAGCAGTATGGCGTGATTAATAAAAATATTGCTTCGCTTTGCAAAAAGATAAACAAAAGAAGAGCGGACTATTATGAGTTCTTTACAAATAATAAGTGGAGGGATTTAAACAATTATGATATTGTATTGGATTCTTCAAGGCTTGGAACTCAGGCGTGTGCAGATGCTTTAAGTACAATATTTTTAAATAACAGATAAAAATAAAAGAATCGATGCTTTCATTTGTGATATGAGGTATCGATTCTTTTTTATTTGCTTATTTAATTAGTACAATAAAATGTATGTGAATTTGTATATTAATTAGCCTTTAATATATAATTGTATGATAATTATAATATTTTTTTCATATAAAGCAACTATTAGGTTGATTTAACTAAAAATAGGTGTATAATTGTAATCAACTTGTAAAAGGAGAAATGAAAATGCAAAAGTTATTGGTTCTTGTAGAAAGCTTGCTTAATTTAGCAGTAAAGCTTGTACTGTTTGTGCTGGTATTTTTAACTGCAGCTCTTCCGGGAAATCCCTTGGAGCCAATTATTAAAAATGAAAAAGCGGACAATCCCTATATTCAGCAATATAAGGGTACACAAATTTCTGCTCACCGCTCAGGAGCAGGCGCAGCACCTGAAAATACCCTCATGGCTTTTCAGGAGATGAGCAATAAAAAGGATTATTACGGTGTTGATACATTTGAATTTGATGTTCAGATTACAGCTGATGGAGAGCTTATTCTTCTTCACAATCTAACATATGATGACACATCAAATGCAGTTGAGGAATTCGGTCATAAAAACGTATATGCTTCATCACTTACATATGAGGAGGCAAGACGCTTAAATCTCGGTGAGAATTTCTGCCTGAATGGAGAGTACCCATACAGAGGACTCAGAGGCAATGATATTCCGCAAAATTTAAGAGTTGTCAAATGTGAGGATGTTATCGACTACATCGAATCTCATTCAAATGGCAAAAAGTACAATTACATTATAGAAATCAAATCTCATTCATTCAGCGGAATGAGAGCAGCAGATAAGTTATATAATATCGTAAACTCAAGGGACATGAAGGACAGAGTTATTTGGGCAACCTTCCAGCCCGACGTTTCACTCTATATGGAGCATAAGTATCCAGATATGCCTCGTTCTGCAGGTGTTGCAGAGGTTATTGAATTTTACCAGTATGCAAGAATGGGCTGGGATTTAAATGAGCTTGATGTTTCATATGTAGCACTGCAGATTCCCTACGGAGAAAGTGCTTTCAATCTTATTAATACAGGTACAAGAGAGCTTGTAAACTACGCACATAAATATAATATTGCAGTTCAGTATTGGACAATCAATTCTGAGGATGAAGCAGCAGTTCTGCTTGACTCAGGAGCAGACTGTATAATGTCTGACTATCCTCAGATGGTAAATAAGGTTAAGAAATCTCATAAGTATAAAGCAGAAAAGCCGAGCATCTTTGAGGTCAAGGGTGTTCGACCTGTAATAGCAAGCTAATTGGAGCAGCCGACAGAATATTCTGTCGGCTGCTTTTATGCTTTAAAAAAACAGCAAAGCCTGAAGCTCAAAATAAAGCTTCAGGCTTTGCGTTTTTTGTTAGGTTTGGCAACCAAATTAACTATTTTATGCTGAAATTATAGCACGGTAGTTTACTAAAGTCAACAAATTATATAAAATAATTTAAGAAGTTATGAAAACTGTGTCTATTTTTAACATCAAATGCTGTGATGAACAATATTATATTAAGTTTGATGATATTCTTAATTTTTTAATAACAGAATAATTGTAAGCTCAAATTAACTAAAATAAACAAAAAGCTAGTTTAAAAATAGACATAAAATAGCAAATAAAACGTCCTACATTTGTAACTTTATTTCTTGATGTGCCTAAATACTTGTGCTATAATACAACAAGAAGCCAAGAACTTCGCAAATTATTTTTTATGAGGTGGATATAAATGCTTAATTCAAAGGTAGCAGCAATGCTTAACGATCAAATTAATAAGGAGCTTTATTCAGCTTATCTTTATCTTGATTTCTCACTTTATTTTGACAGTGAAGGCTTAGATGGATTTGCAAATTGGTACATGATTCAGACACAGGAAGAGCGTGACCATGCAATGCTTATGCTCAAGTATCTTCAGGAAAATGGTGTAAGAGTTACACTTGACGCTGTTGCAAAGCCTGACAAGGAGCTTAAGGATAACCTTGAGGTTTTAAACATGGCTCTTGCTCACGAGCAGTTTATTACAAATTCAATCCATGAAATCTATTCAGTAGCATATGACGAGAAGGACTTCCGTACTATGCAGTTCCTCGACTGGTTCGTAAAGGAGCAGATGGAGGAGGAAAAGAACGCAGAGGATATGATTAAGAAGTTTGAGCTTTTCGGCGACGATGCAAAGAGCCTCTATCTTCTCAATCAGGAGCTTCAGGGCAGAGTATACTCAGCACCCTCACTCACTGTCTGATTTTTCTATTAAATAAAAATCAAAGCCGTGCATATCAGTTTTTGATATGTACGGCTTTTTATATGGTTATATATTTGTCTGAGCTCTAAGTGTATCCATTTCATCGTCAAGCTCTGTGCTTATAGCGGCGCAGCGAAGTAGCATCTCCTTCATGTCGTCGCTTAAATCTCTGTCCTTCTTGTAGCTTAATTGATGCTCAAGTGTTGCCCAGCAGTCCATGGCGATGGTTCTTAGCTGAATTTCAACCTTCATCATTCGCTTTTCCTTCTCCAAGAAAATCGGAACCTCAATTATCAAGTGCAGGCTTCTGTAGCCGTTGGGCTTGGGATTTTTGATATAATCCTTAATCGCAATCAAGGTTATATCGTCCTGCTTTAAAAGTGCTTCTGCAAGCTTATAGACATCATCTACAAATGAACAGATAACACGGATACCTGCGACATCGTTTAAATTTTTCTCTATTGACGCTACAGATAAATCGAGATTTTTTCTTTCTAATTTTTCGATTATGCTGGGAAGTGATTTCAAGCGTGACTTGATGCCGCTTATCGGATTTCTGTCGTTCTTTAAAGAATTTTCTTCATCGAGAACTCTGAACTTTGTTTCAACCTCCTTTATGGCACATCTGTAATATGACATTAAGCGTCTAAATTCAAAGCCTCTATTTCTAGTCCATTCAAGTGACTCCTTTTCATGCCTTGATATGCAAAAGCAGGTTTCATCGTCCTTGCTGTTGTGTAAGTTGTTATCTATCATTTTTATTCTCCTCAATAAGTGTTCTTAATAGAAAATTAATCCCGATTAATTGTATCACATTATAATATTAAAACAAGACAAATACAGGATATTTTTATCTTTTAAAACAATATATACAGTTTGTTTAAATTTATCGTATAACAAAGAATAAAGGAAAACTTTAACAAAAATAAGATATTTTTGCCATTTAAATTGACTATATAGGCGAAAAGCGATATAATTTTTACACAAAGATATATGTATTTTAATTGGAGGGAATACACATGGCTAAAAAGAAAATGTCAACTAAGAGCAAAATAATTACAAGTGTCAGCGTTATTCTTGCTGCACTTATTGCTCTAACATTTGCAATCAGCGGATGTATGTACAGCTTGCTTTTGAGAAGAGATACTATTCTTCCAAGGGACAGCGTATCAACAATGCTTAAGGACCAGACGGGTATCAAGCCTCAGTTTATGGGCATAACACCCGAATCTATTAAGTGGTACGACGAAGAGGGCGAATATGTGCATATGAAGTCCGATGACGGCTTAACACTTGAGGCGAAGTTCTTTAAAAACGAAAAAGGCGGCCACAGATATGCAATCGTCTGCCACGGCTATATGGGCAGAGGCAGGCAGATGGTCAGCTATACGCAGAAATTTAAGGAGCTGGGCTTCAACGTTTTAACAACAGATGCAAGAGCTCACGGAAATTCGCAGGGCGATGTAGTTGGTATGGGCTACTACGAAAAGAGAGATATTATAAAGTGGATTAATGAGTTTATTTTAAAGCAGGATCCTCAGGCGGAAATTGTTTTAATGGGCGTTTCAATGGGCGGTGCTACAGTTCTTTTAACAAGCGGTGAAGAGGATATACCGGATAATGTTAAGGCAATCGTAGCAGACTGTGCATATACAACTGCTTATGAGGAATTCGTTTCGCAGATGAAGGATGTAGCTCATCTTCCTCCCTATCCATTTGTACCGGTTGCATCATGGATTTCACAGCTTAGAGGTACATATGACTTTAAGGATGTTGATGTAACAGCAGCAGTTAAGAAGAGCCATACACCGACAATCTTTATCCATGGTACAAAAGATGACTTCGTACCCTTCTGGATGCTTGATAAGCTCTACGATGCAGCTGCTTGTCCAAAGGAAAAGCTCGCAGTTGAGGGCGCACTTCATGCTAATTCAGCTTCAAAGGATCCAGAGCTTTATTGGTCATCAGTTACAGAGTTTATAAGTCAATATATAGATATGAAATAAGCTTTAAAAAATTACCCCCTATAGAAAGGCAGATAATGCGGCTTCCTCCTTGTGCCGTGTTGTCTGCCTTTCCCATTTTATTAATTGATTTTACTTTTGCTTAAATATATAATGTAAATTAAATAAGATGAGGAGGATGCGTTTAACGCTGATTTATTATGGAACGAAAAAGACCTAACATAATATTGATGTATGCAGATGACTTGGGCTATGGCGATTTGGGATGCTATGGTGCAGAGGATGTTAAAACTCCGAATGTAGATGAAATTGCAAAAAATGGTATTAGATTTACAGATGCATATTCAACCTCTCCAATATGCACACCTGCAAGATATTCTCTGCTCACCGGTTTTTATCCATCGAGAAGAGAGGGCGTTGAAATTCTTACTGGAGATGCAAAAAGTCTTATAGATGAGAATATTTATACTCTTCCCCGCATGCTTAGAGAAAATGGCTATCATACTGGAATAGTCGGAAAATGGCATTTGGGACTTTCAGATGGAAGTGAGCCTATTGACTGGAATAAGGCTGTCTATCATACGCCGTTAGATGTAGGCTTTGACGAGTGCTTTATATTTCCTGCGACGGCAGACAGAGTTCCATGCGTGTATTTTGACGGAAGAAATGTTGTTAATTTAAATAAAGATAACCCTATAGAGGTTTGCTATTGCGACGAAAACCCATATCCACAATGCCCAACAGGCAGGGATAATCCAGAGCTTTTAAAATTAAAGGCAACTCACGGACATGATAATGCTATAGTCAACGGTGTCGGCAGAATCGGCTTTATGAGAGGCGGGGAGCAGGCTCTTTGGAAAGATGAGGATTTAGCGGAGGATTTCTTGCTTCGCGCAAAGAAATTTATAAAGGATAACAGGGATGAGCCTTTCTTTTTATACTATGCACTTCATCAGCCGCACGTGCCAAGGCTTCCTTCAAAGCGTTTTGAAGGTGTTACAAAGCTGGGCGCTAGAGGTGACGCTATAGCTGAGATGGATTGGTGCGTGGGTGAGATAATGGATGAGCTTGAAAAAAATAAGCTTCTTGATGATACGATTATAATATTTTCAAGCGATAACGGACCGGTACTCGATGACGGCTATGATGATCACGCATACGACCTAACAGGTGAGCATAGACCTGCAGGACCTCTGAGAGGCGGCAAGTACTCACGCTTTGAGGGCGGAATAAGAATCCCATTTATTGTAAGCTATAGAGGAAAAACTAAGCCCTGCGTCAGCCATGCTATGATAAGTCAGGTTGATTTATTAGCATCTTTTGCTTCAATGCTCAATGCAGAAATCCCTGATAGCGACAGCAGAGATATGTTCAAGGCATTGATGGGTGAGGATGGCTTTGGCAGGGATGAAGTCTATGCAGAGTCACCGAGTGGTTCGAGGATACTAAGACAGGGCAAATGGCTATATATAGAGCCAGATGACGGCAGTGCATTTTGGACTGCGACTCATACCGAAACAGGCTCATCAAGGGATAGACAGCTCTATAATCTTGACCACGATATAGGACAAGTCAGAAATGTCGCCTATTGCTATGCTCAAATTGCACAGCGAATGCAGCATAGACTTGAAGAAATTGAGCAGAAAAAATATAAGTTCAAGCTTAAGGAGGAATAGAAATGCCGCTTACCATTATTAGGCAGGATATAACAAAAATGGAGGTTGACGCCATAGTCAATGCAGCTAACAACAGCCTTCTTGGCGGAGGCGGCGTTGACGGTGCAATTCATAAGGCAGCAGGCCCTAAGCTTTTAGAAGAGTGCGTACTTCTAAACGGCTGTGAAACGGGCAATGCAAAAATCACAAAGGGCTATAACTTAAAGGCAAAATATGTAATTCACACAGTAGGTCCAATCTACAGGGACGGCAATTACAACGAGGAGAGGCTTTTGACATCCTGCTACAAAAATTCCTTGGAGCTTGCTAAAGAATATAATTGCCGTTCCATAGCTTTCCCACTTATCTCAGCAGGTGCCTATGGTTATCCGAAGGGGGAGGCATTAAATGTAGCCTGCAAGGCTATAGAGGAATTTCTGCAGGATAATGAAATGCTTGTGTATATAGTCGTATTCGACAAAAGGTCATTTGAAATCAGCAATAAGCTTCGTTTTGAGGTAAAAAGCTATATAGAGGATACCTATACAGCTCGATACGAAAGGCAATCAAGCACAGAAAAAAGTGCAAGGCTTAATCTCGATGAGGAAATTCTTAGCTGTGCCTTTAGTGAGGACTATAATGTTGATGATTTAAACGAAGCGATTAATATGCTCGACGAGAGCTTTTCACAGATGCTTCTTCGTAAAATTGACGAAAAGCAAATGACTGATTCTCAGTGCTATAAAAAAGCTAATATTGACAGGAAGCTATTTTCTAAGATTAGAAATAATGTAAGCTACAAACCTAAAAAACAGACGGCGGTAGCTTTTGCAATCGCTCTTGAATTAAGCTTAGAAGAAACAAATGAGCTTTTAGAAAAAGCGGGATATACGCTTTGCCACAGCAATAAATTTGATATTATAATTGAATTTTTCATCAAGAAAAAAATCTACGACATAATAAAAATTAATCAGGTGCTGTTTGACTTTGATGAATGCATATTAGGCTAAATGTCGCTTTATAAGCGACCAATTAAAAAATTTAATATTATATAATACAGTCGTAAGGCAAAGAGAAGATGCCCTTGCGGCTGTATTTTTTTAGGAGGAATTTAAAATGAAGAAAAATTTAACCGAGCTTGTATTTATACTTGATAAAAGCGGCTCAATGAGCGGACTTGAAGCTGATACGGTGGGAGGCTTTAATTCGCTTGTTGAAAAGCAGAGAGAGGTAGAGGGAGAATGCCTTGTTTCCATGATTTTATTTAATGATAAGTCGGAGCTAATATACGACAGACACAGCGTAAGTGAAATTAGGAAAATGCGAAAGAGCGATTTTACAGTTGGCGGAACAACAGCCTTAATGGACGCCTTAGGGGCTGCTATAAATCATATATCGAAGATTCATAAGTATATAAGGGAGGAGGATGTGCCTGAAAATACGATATTTGTTATTATGACCGACGGTATGGAGAATGCGAGCCACATCTTCAGCGACAGCGAGGTGAAAGCCTTAGTTGAAGAGAAAAAGGAAAAATGCGGCTGGCAATTTATATTTTTGGCAGCTAATATTGACGCCGTTGAAACTGCAAGAAAATATGGTATAGACGAGGATTCAGCAGCGAATTACTGCTCGGATTCACAGGGGACAAAGCTCACCTACGAGGCGGTAAATGACGCCGTTGAGAATTATAGGACTGCAAGGAAAGTTAACAGAGGCTGGAAAAAGGAACTTGAAAATGATTTAAAGAGGCGAAAATAATTTCAAAACACATTTTCCGTCGGTTTTTTAATCGGCGGATTTATATTTTTGCAAATTAAAGAAAAAAATATCTTGATAAAAATATTTAAAGGTGATATATTTTAGTTAGTCGTGACTAATTAATGGAGATGATATTTTTGTCAGAGGAAATGGAAATATTAAGACTTCGGATTTTATTGTCATTTTTAAAGGAGGACGAAACCTGCACTGTCATGGGTATTTCAAGGACGCTTGGTGAAACGAAGCAGACTGTATCAAGAATAATAATCGGACTTGAAAAAGAGGGACTTGCAGACAGAAGCAATTTAAGACATCCTGTTTTAACCCAAAAGGGACGTGAGGCTGCACTGAGATACAGCGAGAGGATAAATATATCCTTAAATCATCTCATGTATGAGGGAGTAAATGTTGAAAGTGCAAAAAGTGACGCCTACAGATGGGCTTTATATAACACAGAGGACACGATGGAGGTTATAAGAAGCTGTGAAAAAAAGAATAGGGCAAAGTATGACTTGAGAGATGAAAAGCGTTTTACAGGTGCTATGCTTTGCAAAAAGCTTCAAGACGGAGAATATCAGCTGTCTTTTATTATCTATCGTGAGCATGTTCACAACGGAACTAATGTTTCTATGGCGAATAGAGGCTTTGAGCATCCGTGCGTATTGACAGTTAAAAACTCAATAGGTACGATTCATCTAAGAGCAATAAAGCTTCAAGAGCTTTCCCCTTCTACGGGCAAGCTTATTGTTGGAAGCGTCGAAACCTTAAAGTATCTGGAAAATGGCAATTTTATCGGAGCTGAAAGAAGCGGTGACGTATTTTCCCTGCCTATTTCGGCAGTTAATTTCATAAATATCGGAGAGGGAATAGGGCAGGTGCTGCACGGAACGCTCACGCTGAGGATGCAGTGCAATGTGGGACAAAAGCATATGCCGGAGTCAGCAGCTATCTTTACAATTTTGATATAGCTTTTTTCGATGAATATATAAAAATATAAATTTTTAAGACTGTCGCAAAGCAGCGACTTAATTTTTTAGATACTGAGTTATTAATGACTAACTAATTTTCTCTCATAGTATGCAAATATGCACTTTTTTGGCAATAAAGGGTAATTTAAAAGAATTATTGTCGCAAAAAGCTGACAAATTTGTTGATGAATACTGTAAAATCGTGTGATATACTTGTTTTGGTCAATAAAAGTACGTCATTTTTTGGCGTATTTTTTTAAAGCTTGCAGGTTAGCTGATGCTAACCTAGAGTACTTTGTATAAATGCAAGGCTTAAAAATCATATTAAGTGAGGAAGAAGAAATGAGAAATAGCACAAAGAAAATTGCTGCCTTAGCTCTGGCTATTGCGACAATCTGCTTAATGGCAATTCCTTCGTTTGCCATTAACGGAATCAACAGCTTTAAGGATAATGACTGCTGGAAAATTGGCAGAACAGCTTCCTATGTAAACCCCGACACAGGCTTAACAGCAGACGGCGGCGACAACAGTCCAATAGGTATGGCAATGAGCAACAATCTTGTTGATAAGAGGATGATGCTTGAGCATACCCCCGACGGCAAGTATTACATAACCTTCAGTATGGTCGGAATGACTTTTTCAAAGGATTTAAGAGTTTACAGAATCGATGCCAACGGCAAGCAGATAGCAGCAAAGCACGCAGTTACTTATACTTCAAATCAGAGCCTCGGCACACAGCATATGCGCATTGAGGTTAAGCCAACAGATAAGTATATAAGTGTCAGACTCTTTGTTATGGCAATGGGCAGAGATGTTCAGTTTTATATAACTCCTGAGCTTGGAAATGCTCAAAAGGGCTGCGGTCCATTTGTAAGTGAGTTCTATCCTGGAAGATATGAGCAGGAAACACAGAATGATATGAGCGGCTTTATTGACCTCATACCCACAAAGCCTGGCGGAGAGAAGCCCGGTGAATCAGGTCAGCAGGGTGCTATGACAACAGTTCCAAGACAACCCGTAAAGCCTGTAGCTCCCAAGCCGCAAAAGCCGATACCTGCACCTACTCAAACATCGCAGCAGGAAATTTCAACACAGTCAGAAACAACAACCTTAGAACAGACAGAAACACTCCTCGATGAAATCACAGATACAGAGCTTGCAACTGATGAATTAGAGGAAACAACGATAGAAGTTAAGGATGAAGGCATGAGTACAGGCGCCAAGGCAGGTATTATAATTGGCGTTATCGCTGCTGTGGCAATAATAGGCGGCGTTATTTATGTAATAATTAATAAGAAGAAGGCCTAATCTATGAAAAAGCTTAAACTAGCTTCGCTCTGCCTTGCTTTAGCTATGCTCCTTTCAGGCTGTGCAGTACATAAGGGCAGCGGTGATACAAAGAAGGATGAGAGAATAGTCGCAACCTCAGTTGTAATCTGTCAGATTCTCGATAAGCTCGAAATAGATTCAGTTGTAGGTGTACCCACAACAACAGCTTATGAAATCCCCGAAAGATACAACACTAAGGATCACCCTGAAATTAAGGAGGTCGGAAGTCCTATGGGACCGGACCTTGAGCTTGTTAAGTCCCTTAATCCCTCAATCGTACTTTCGCCGTTGAACCTTAAGGGCTTTCTAAAAAAAGGTTATGACTCGGCAGATGTCAACTATGAGCTTATTGACCTTTCAAGCCCCGATGCACTCCACCAGTCAATTTTAAAGATTGGTGAAATGTTCGGCGAAGAGCGTAAGGCTAAGAAAATTGTTAAGGAATATGAGAAATTTATAGAGCAGTACAGCAAGGATAAGGAGGGTAAGCAAAAGCCCAGAGTACTTATTCTTATGGGACTTCCGGGCGCATATGTTGCAGCGTCAGAGGCCTCTCATGTAGGTTCACTTGTAAAGCTTGCAGGCGGTGAGAACGTCTATGGTGCAGAGGGACAGGAGGGCTTTATTATGCCCAACACAGAGGATATGCTCAAGCGTGATCCCGACATTATCCTAATCACTGCACATGCAATGCCCGAGGCTTGTATAGCATATGTTCACAACGAGATGAACAATGACGATATTTGGAAGCACTTTAGAGCAGTCAAGGAGGGCAAGGTCTATGACCTTGACTACAATAAGTTCGGTATGAGTGCAAACTTCCTATATAAGGATGCACTTGCAGATTTAGAGCCGATATTATACGGCGAATAAAAAAAGAACAGCCGAAGTCACAGTTTTGCGACTTTCGGCTGTGTTTTGCGTAAAGGAGGCTGTATTTTTTGAATAAGGCAGCTAAAAGAATAACTGCTTTTGCAGTCACAGCAGCAGGACTTGCTGTTCTCTTTGTCTTTGCTGTTAATACAGGAAGCATAAAGGTTTCTGTTTCGGAACTTTTTTGCGGATTGTTTATAGAGAATAATCCACAGGTGGATGCCATATTCGATTTGCGATTTCCACGAATCTTTATTGCTATATTAGGCGGTGCTGCACTTGCAGTTTCAGGCGTATTGCTGCAGGCAGTAATGAAAAATCCACTAGCTGATCCGGGCATTATCGGTATCAGCTCGGGTGCAAGCTTCACAGCTATGATTATTGTAGCTTTTGTTCCGTCACTTTATTTTTTTACTCCGCTTCTCGCCTGCATAGGCGGATTAATCACCTTCGCCTTAGTTTATTCACTCTCTTGGAGAGGCGGACTTTCACCGCTTAGAATTATCTTAGTGGGTGTTGCAATAAATGCGATGTTCACAGGCTTAATGGGAGCGTTTACAAGCGGTATGGGTGCAATTAGCTCAGATGCCGCAAACCTTGTTAATTCATATATCTCAATGAAAAATTGGAACGATTTAAAGGTACTTGCGATATATGTCACCATAGGTCTTGCAGCGTCATTTTTTGTTCTTAATAAGTGCAACCTTTTAGCACTTGAGGATAAAACGGCAAGAAGTCTAGGCGTGAATGTATCACAGACTAGAATTGTTGTATCTGTCATAGCAGTGCTTTTAGCAAGCATTTCTACAGCTGTAATAGGCCCTATCAGCTTTTTGGGACTTATTGTTCCGCATATAGCAAGAATATTTGTCGGCAGCGACCATAAGGTGTTAGTTCCCTATTCTATCCTCCTAGGTGCATTTACGCTTCTTCTTGCAGATACGCTCGGCAGAACAATCGCCGCACCGCAGGAAATCAGTGCCTCTGTTATTATGGCAGTAGTTGGCGGTCCGTTCTTTATTATTCTTTTAAGGGGGGCAAAAAGCTCTTATGGAAAATAATATTTTTACAGTTGAGAAGCTTTCCTTCGCCTACTCAAAAAATGGTGAAAATATAATAAACGACCTTTCGTTGTCCCTCCATGAGGGAAAAATAACAACTCTTATTGGCGCAAACGGCTGCGGTAAATCAACGCTTTTTAATCTCTTAACAAAGAATCTAAAGCCTGACAGCGGAAGAATTATGCTCAAAGACGAAAATATTTCAGACAAAAAGCTCAAGGAATTTGCAAAACAGGTTGCGATTGTTCACCAGTACAATACGGCTGCGTCAGATATTACAGTTCGTGAGCTTGTAGCCTACGGGCGTACTCCATATCTTTCAATGGGAATGTCAAAAAATCCAAAGGAAGATGAAGAAAAGATAAATTGGGCAATGGAAATAACACATACAGCTAAGTATATGGATAAGCCAGCTGCAGAGCTATCAGGCGGTCAAAAGCAGAGAGTTTGGATTGCAATGGCACTTGCACAGGATACAAAGGTTCTCTTTTTAGATGAGCCTACGACATATCTCGATATTCGCTATCAGCTGCAAATTTTAAAGCTGATTAAAAAGCTCAACAGAGAATTTGGCATTACAATCATCATGGTTTTACACGATATTAACCAATCTCTCTACTACAGCGATGAGATAGTTGCTATGAAGAAGGGAAAGGTAATTTCTCAGGGAAACGCAAGGGAAATACTGACAGAGGACTTAGTTCGAGAGGTCTATGGCGTTGACTTGAAAATCACTGAGCTTAACGGTGAGCCGTTTGTCATCCCCGTATAAATTCTAGCAAACAATTCTATTATGAACGGAGAAAAATTATTATGATGTTAAACAAAAGACTGATAAATTCAGTGGCAGAGAGCAAAAAGTACATAGCAGGAAATGTCGCTTTTCAGTGGATTTCACTCATTTCCAATATTGTACTTATGTTCGGCATTGCGTATCTTTTAAATTCACTTAAATTAGGCACAGTAAATACAAAGGGGTTGGGGATTTTTGCAATAGTTGCAATATCATCACTGATAATAAGATATGCTTGTACAATTATTTCAACGAATATGGCTCACAAGTCATCAATCGCTGTTAAAAAGCTTTTGAGAAAGCAGCTTTACTCGAAGCTTTTAAAAATCGGTCCTTCATACAAGGAGAACGTCATGTCCTCTGAGGCTGTTCAGGTAGCAGTTGAGGGTGTAGATCAGCTTGAAACATATTTCGGCGCATATCTTCCTCAATTTTTCTATTCCCTCTTAGCACCGCTGACGCTTTTTGTCGTGCTTTGCTTTATCCATGTACCCACAGCGATAGTACTTTTAATCTGTGTACCTATGATTCCGCTTGCAATAGCAGGCGTTCAAACTTGGGCTAAAAAGCTCTTTTCCAAATATTGGGGACAGTATACCTCCTTGGGCGATACATTTCTCGAAAATCTTCAGGGTTTGACAACTCTTAAGATTTATCAAGCTGATGAGTATAAAAATAATGTCATGAACGAAGAGGCTGAGAACTTTAGAAAAATAACTATGCGAGTTCTCACAATGCAGTTAAATTCAATCACAATTATGGATTTAGTGGCTTACGGAGGAGCGGGCATAGGCGTTATTATGGCAGCTGTCGGATACGGACACGGAACAATTTCACTTTTTGGCTGTCTTTCAATCATTCTCCTATCGGCAGATTTCTTTATCCCTATGCGACGCCTCGGTTCATTCTTCCACGTTGCGATGAATGGTATGGCAGCGTCAGATAAAATTTTCAAAATTCTTGATTTGCCCGAAAATGACCAGTCAAATAAGGTTGAGCTTGAAACAATGGGCGATATAGTCTGCAGCGATGTTCACTTTTCATATACCGAGGACAGAGAGATTCTTCACGGCGTAAACTTAAAGTTTTTAAAGAACAAGTTTACAGCTGTTGTAGGTGAGAGCGGCTGCGGCAAGTCAACTATTGCATCACTTTTAACAGGTCAAAATAAGAATTATAAAGGCTCAATAAAAATTAACGGCATTGAGCTTTCAGATATTAAGGAAACGAGCCTGCTTAAAAATATCGCATATATTTCAAATAACAGCTATCTCTTTAGAGGTACAGTTAAAGAAAATCTTCTTATGGGTAAGCCTGAGGCTGATGATGAAGAGCTTTGGGCAGCACTTGAGCGAGTAAACCTTGCAGAATTTTTAAAAGGTGAGGACGGACTTGAAACAAAGCTCCTTGATAAGGCTTCAAATCTTTCTGGCGGTCAGCATCAAAGACTTGCCCTTGCACGCGCCCTTTTATTTGACAGTCCTGCCTATATATTCGATGAAGCGACATCAAATATAGATATTGAGTCAGAGGAAAAGATAATGGAGGAAATAAGAGAGCTTACAAAGACTAAGACTGTTATACTCATCTCTCATCGCCTTGCAAATGTCACAGATGCAGATAATATCTATGTAATTGAAAACGGCAATATTGCGCAGTGCGGCAGACACGATGAGCTTATTAAAAATAAGGGTACATATGAAGAGCTTTGGACAGCACAGCAAAATCTTGAAAATTATGCAAAGGCAGGTGTCAGATAATGAAACAGAGAAACGGATTTAAGGTTATGGCAAAGCTAATAGGTCCTGTTAAGTCACTTTCGGGATATATGGTGCTTGCAATTATAATGGGACTTATCGGACATCTTTGTGCAACATTTATTACAATTTTCGGCGGATATGCAATCCTTGATGTTATCGGCGGATATGATATTTGGCTCACAACAGGCTGGATTTTTGCATCAATAGTAATCTTTGCGATAATTCGAGGACTTTTAAGATATGCAGAGCAGGCTTGCAACCACTTCATAGCATTTAAAATCCTTGCTCTTATGAGAGATTATGTATTTAAGGCTCTTAGAAAGCTCTGCCCTGCAAAGTCAGAGAGCAAAAACAGAGGCGACCTAATTTCTCTTATCACATCTGATATTGAGTTGCTTGAAGTTTTCTATGCACATACAATTTCTCCTATCTGCATCGCAGCACTATTTACAATCATTATGACTGTGTTTATAGGCTCCTACCATTGGATATTAGGTCTTGCAGCACTTTTGTCTTACCTTGTAATCGGCGTTGTTGTTCCAATTATTACGTCTAAGGTCAGTGGTACAAAGGGACTTAAATTCCGCACAGAGTCTGGCGAATTTGCAAGCTATGTTCTCGATTCTCTCCACGGACTTTCTGAAACACTTCAATATAATCAGGGCGAAAAGAGATTAAACGAGATTGAAAGACAGACAAATAACCTTGCTGATGACGAAAAGCTTCTTAAAAAGGTTGAGGGCAAGAATGCTGCTTTTACAAACATAATAGTATTAATCTGTGACCTCGCAATGGTATTTACAGCGGCAATACTTAAAAACAAGGGTATGATTGAGTTTGACGCAGTTGTTATGTCGACGCTTTCTTTGTTTGCTTCTTTCGGTCCAACAATAGCACTTGCTTCTCTAGGCTCAACTCTTAATAACACCTTTGCAGCAGGCAACCGTGTTCTCGATATTCTTGAGGAATCTCCTGTTACAGTTGAGGTTGAGGGAAAGAAGGACATCGAATTTAAGGGTGCAGATGTTGAGAACGTAACATTCTCATATGGCGACGAAGTAATCCTTGATGATTTCTCACTAAAGATTCCCGAAAATTCAGTTGTGGGCATAGTCGGAAGAAGCGGCAGCGGCAAGTCGACACTCTTAAAGCTCTTAATGAGATTTTGGGATGTAAAAAATGGTGAGGTTAAGATTTCTGATACCAATGTAAAGGATATAAACACCTCTAACCTTCGCGATATGCAGAGCTACATGACTCAGGAAACACATCTTTTCCACGACAGCATAAAAAATAACATAAAGATTGCAAAGCTTGACGCTACAGATGAAGAGGTAATTGAGGCTTGCAAGAAGGCTTCAATTCACGATTTTATAGAAAAGCTTCCTCAGGGCTATGAAACACCAGTAGGCGAATTAGGCGATACGCTTTCAGGCGGTGAAAGACAGAGAATCGGTCTTGCAAGAGCATTCCTCCACGATGCACCGTTTATGCTTCTTGATGAACCTACAGGAAACCTCGACAGCCTTAATGAAGCAGTAATCCTTAAGTCTCTCGGTGAAGAGCGTCAGGGCAAAACAGTTGTACTTGTTACACACAGACCTTCAACCTTAAGAATTGCCGATGTTACTTATTCTGTAGAGAACGGAAGGATGAGCTAAATGAGTAATTTCGTAGAAACAAGACGCAAAAAAGAAAAAGAAGTATTGGAAGAAATGATTGCTATTTATTGTCACGGCAATCATGGCACAAAGAAAAAGGACGGTCTATGCCCCGAATGTGCAAAGCTCAATGAATATGCACAGATGAGAACAGACAAATGTCCCTTTATGGAAACAAAAACCTTTTGCTCAAACTGTAAGGTACATTGCTATAAGCCTGAGATGAGAGCAAAAATCAAAGAGGTTATGCGCTACGCAGGACCGAGAATGATGCTATATCATCCGCTCTTGGCAATTTTACATCCGCTTGCAATGCTCAAGGAAAAGCATGACATAAAAAAGAAAGAGAAGAAAAAAGCTAAAGAATCCACACAAAAAGAGATGAAGAAATAAAAGAATTGGAGTAAAAATATGAAACTTAAGAAAGCGATATATATAGTTATAGGCTGTATAGGCGTGGGACTTGGAGCAGTTGGAGCAGTTTTGCCATTCTTGCCTGCGTTCCCGTTCCTTCTTGTAGCAGCAATTTGCTTTGGCAAAAGCTCACAGAGGCTCGACAGTTGGTTTAAGGGTACAAAGCTTTATAAAAAGAATCTGGAAACATATGTTAGGGGACAGGGAATGACTTGGGCTGCGAAGCTCAGAGTCTTGACGATGATTACAATTTTAATGGTAATCGGTGCTATTATAATGTATGTTCAAAATGTACCGATTCCTGCGATGTGTGTTCTCGCAGTCGTTTGGCTTTTCCATATTGTATATTTCGTATTCTTTGTTAAAAAGTATAACCCCAATGAAAAATTAATGACAGGTGAAGAGATTCTCGAAGAAAAGATGCATGAAATCGAAGACAGGCAAGCACATGAATAAATAAAAGCTAAAAGAAATATCAAATCGCACTCAAGCAAAAGCTTGGGTGCTTTTTAGTATTGATTTAATTTAACATTAAATGTAGAATGAAGCTATAAAATATGAAATGAGGAATAGATATGAAAAAGGAGAGCAAAAAGAAGATGAACATTGTTATTTCAATAGTTCTTGCTGTGATTATCCCTATTGCGGCATTGTTGGCTTTATGGGTTATGCCTGTAAGAGGAAAAGTCAGCGCAGAGGAATGGAAGAATACAGATGAATTTACAAACGACTATTGTGTAGCGATTGAGAAAAAGCCTGACAAGGATTTTGAGATTCTTACATTTTCCGATACTCAGTTCAACGACGCTATCGACTATATGGGCATTGCAGGTACTGCCTATGACGAGATGAAGGCATTAGTTGAAAAGAAAAAGCCAGATTTAATTATAGTTATGGGCGATGCGACTTGGGCAGCGATGACAAAGGTTTCCATAAAGCAGTTCGTACACTTCATGGATAAATTTCAAATACCGTGGGCTGCAATTATGGGCAATCACGAGGACGAAAAGACACAGGGCTATTTTGGCAATGTTGACTGCAACTGGGTGTGCGATCAGTTTATGAAATCAGAATATTGCATTATGAAAAAAGGCCCCAATAATATAGGCGGTGTGGGAAACTACATAATAAATATTGAGGAGAACGGCAGAGTTGTAGAATCGTTAATTCTTATGGATTCACATTCAAAAAGATATTATGAAAAGACGGGAGAATATGAGTATGACCATATTTACCCAGAGCAGATTGAATGGTATAAATGGGCAGTTGACGGATTAAAGCAGAAAAATGGACATAATAAAAATATGCTGTTTATTCATATCCCATTAAATGAGTATAAGGATGCCTATGAATATTGGGAAGAAAGCGGCTTTGACAAGAGCATAGGCTTCGGAGAAAAGCATGAGGAGGTCTGTGCAGGATATGAAAATTCCGGTATGTTTGATGTTATAAGGGATATGGGTGCTACAACGCACGTTTTTGCAGCTCACGACCATCTCAACAACTACGGAGTTTTATATCAGGGCGTAAATCTTATCTACACTATGAAAACGGGCGATCGCTGCTCATATTGGAAGGGCAACACAGGCGGAACAAGAATTATAATAGGCGAGGATATAAAGATTGAGCATGATTACATAGGACTTTAATAATATGATTGTGACTTAATCACTTTAGTTTTTATGTTTTGCTTATTGACAACGATGGGAAAACGTCCTACAATTAAATTACACTAATTTGAAAAGAGGTTTTTTGAAATGGCAGAGTTAAATTTAAAGGGTACAAAAACCGAGCAGAATCTTATGACAGCTTTTGCAGGTGAATCACAGGCTAGAAACAAATACACATACTATGCTTCAAAGGCTAAGAAGGACGGCTATGTTCAGATTGCAGAGCTTTTTGAAGAAACAGCTAGAAATGAAAAGGAGCATGCAAAGATTTGGTTTAAGCTTCTTCATGACGGCGAAATCCCCGACACAAAGACAAACCTCAAGGACGCAGCTGACGGCGAAAACTATGAGTGGACAGATATGTACGCTACATTCGCTAAGGAAGCAGCAGAGGAAGGCTTCACAAAGATCGCATTCCTTTTTGAGAAGGTTGGCGAGATTGAAAAGCACCACGAGGAGAGATACAGAAAGCTTCTTAAGAACATTGAGGACGAGGTTGTATTCTCAAAGGATAACGATGTTATTTGGCAGTGCGCTAACTGCGGCCACATCGTAATCGGCAAGAAGGCTCCCAATGTATGCCCCGTATGCGCTCATCCCCAGTCATACTTTCAGGTTCTTGCAGAGAACTATTAATTTTTAGCAAATTGAACAAAAAGCGGTTAGGAGTTTTTCTCCCGACCGCTTAATTTTTTTTAAAAAAGTATTGACGTTTAGCTATAGTTGTAGTAAACTATGACTGTAGGTTAGCGATAGCTAACTATAGACTATAAACAATTTATTAGAAAGTGAAAGTCGTGAGATTTACACAGCTTTAGACGTTTATTTTTTTTGGCTTGGCAGTTAGCGTATGCTAACCACCCTATGTTCATACTCAAAACCTCAAATTAGTAAATTACCAAAACTCCTTTCAATGCATGATATATTTTTTTACTCATTGAGTTAGTAGACGCTAACAAGCCGCCGCCAAAAGCAAGGATTAATAATCTTAATACTATTTTTTAGATAAGGGGGCTTTTTATGCTTGATAATATTCTTGCAAATCATTGTGCGCCTGCTTTGGCAGGCATAAAGCCTTCTAATTTAGTATCTTGTTTTAAAAAGGATAATCCAAATATTTTAGAGGATATTGAAGCTTTAAATTCTAAGCTTAATAAAAAGGATATATATATAGATATTGTCTGTGAATGTCCACAGAGAGTTCTATTAATAGTATATAGAAGTAAAAAGCTAATTGAACATCTATCCAGTACACAGATAAAGAATTTCCTTGAGGGCTTCGGATATGATAAAAATTTAAGCTTGCAGGAATATATAGAAAGGCTTTCTCAGCGCATAAAATGCAATGAAGAATTTCCACATGAAATAGGTGCATTTTTAGGCTATCCATTAAAGGATATTTACGGCTTTATAGAGTCGAAGGGCAGAGATTGTCTTTATACAGGTGAGTGGAAGGTCTACAGCGATGTTGAAATGGCGAAAAGGACCTTTTGCAGATATAAAAATTGTAAAAGAGCTGTTTTAAAAAGAGTTAACAGCGGACAAAGCATAGAAGAAATCTTTTATGCGGCATAAGCTTTAAACGCAGCTGCTGCTTTAACGGTAGGCTGTAATTACTATAATTAGCGGAGGATTTTTATATGAGCAAGACAGCAGTTATTTTTTGGACGGGTACAGGCAACACAGAAACGATGGCAAATGCAGTATATGAGGGTGCAAAGGAGGCTGACGCTTCAGCAAGACTCTTTAATGTAGCTGATATTAAGGCTCAGGATGCTGCAAATTATGATACGCTACTTTTAGGCTGCCCCGCAATGGGTGCTGAGGAGCTAGAGGAGAGCGAATTTGAGCCTTTCTTCTGTGAACTTGAAGCTTCACTTTCAGGAAAAAAGGTCGGACTTTTCGGCTCATATGGCTGGGGCGACGGCGAGTGGATGCGTTCATGGGCAGAAAGAACGGCACAAGCAGGCGCAAAGCTTGTAAGTGAAGAGGGCGTTATGGCTAATGATGATCCAGACGATGACGCTCTTGAAGCGTGCCGTGAACTTGGAAGGGCGGCAGCTCTATAATTAACTTAGATAAATCCATTAAATTCCCTTTTGTAAATAGCTTGCCCTCTTGCGTTAATTCGGAAGGGGGCTTGCTGTTTTTTAGGGTATTTTCTCTATTTAATTGAAAATTCTTTAATAAAGTTGTATAGTAAAGTTATAAATTAATTCTATGAAGGGAAGCCTTAAAAGTGAAGTTCAATATTACTTTCAGCATGTTCGAAAAGGTACTTTCTTCAATGGTAAAAAAGCACATAAATGATAAGAATATAATGAAAGAAATCAAGAAGGAATACAGGGCTGTTGTTGACCGAGCAGGCGATATAGGCAGCAATAACACACTTTTATCGTCCTATGCTCTGTGTGCATTCTTTATTGCAATGAACAGAAAAGATAACAAATCAGCAGATGAAAACATAGCTATTCTTGAAAAAGAAATGAAAGAGAGTAAGCTTGTTAAAACTTTCTTAGGCGGCGATGCAGATACTTATTTCTGCGACAAGAAAATGGCATTCAGGCGTGAATGGTCAAAGAAAACTCACGAGAGAAAATACGAGGACGACTGGGTTGTAGATGTTATCGAAAAGGATGATAAATACGATATGGGCCTTGATTACACAAGATGCGGCGTATGCGAGATGTGCAAGAAAGAGGGCTGCTTCGAGTGGGCAAAATATTTATGCAGGCTAGATTTTATGCTTGTTGAAATGATTGGAATTAAGCTTGACAGAGAGGGAACACTTGCAGATGGTGCAAATAAGTGCGACTTTAGATTTAAGCGACAATAAAAATGAAACGGGGCGGTTTGATGATTAAAAGAGGAAAATTAATTTTAGCGTTTGCTTTGAGCATTATAATGCTTTTCGCATTTGCTGCTTGTGATGTGAAGGACAGCATAGCTGGAGAAATAATAAAAAGTGATGAAAAAAGTGCTGAACAGACATTAGAGAGCTTTTTTACAGCACTTGTCAACAAGGATAAGCAGGCAGCAGCTGCGTGCTTGACTACGGATTTAGAAAATGAAAATAACGACGAAGCGGAAAATAAAATTGATCCCGCTGCTGAGGCGATAAAGGAATGCTTTTTAGAATCTTTCGAGTATGAAATAAATGAATGTAAAAAGTTGGACAAACAAACTGTTTCAGCAGCTGTCAGCATAAATACAGTTGACATGGAAGAGATATTGCCGCAATACCTACAATATGCTATTGAACTATCCTCGACGGCACAATTTGACGATCAGCTCACTGCTGACAGTCTGCAAGTTGCACTTAAAAGCTATATGGAAAGTCTTTTGACATCGGAAAATACAGGCAGACGTGAGGTCGATATTGATGTAAGAGTAATAAAGAGGGACGGTTCGTGGCTCATAGATGCTGACGAAGAATTTTTCGATGCTATAACAGGCGGCATGATTACAGCAGGCAATGAGCTAAACGCAAACGATTATTAAAAAAAGCTCGACAGATTTTCTGTCGAGCTTTCTAATTTAATAAAAGGTGAGGATAATAAATATGTTGTATAATAAATCAATTTCTGCGACTGCATACATTTATAATAAGGGGAAAATCCTCTTTCATATGCATAAAAAATATAATTCGTGGTTTCCTGTGGGCGGTCATGTTGAAGAAAATGAATTTCCGCATGAAGCTTTAATCAGAGAAGTTAAGGAGGAAACAGGCTTTAATATAAGTATAAAGCGCAATGAATTTTGTGCTGACATAGATTTAGGCACAGTTGAGCGAGTTCCTCTGCCGTTTTGCACTTGCAGAGAGGGGATTGGCTCGAACGAAGAATTTTTTGATTTTATATTTATTGCCTACACAGAGCAAGTGCAGCCTGCACCGCAAAAAGGTGAGAGCAAAATATTTAAGTGGTTTAGCGAAAATGAAATAAAAAAATGCGAAAATATGGAAAAGCACATAAAAAATACAGCTCTTGCAATTATAGCTCAAGAGAATCAATAACGATTTCTAAATTTATTATTATGAACAAAATATAAGCTTTTCTAAAATATAATCTATTTTTTGAAATAATACAGTTTGTATATAATATGTGTTAAAAATAGCAAATAATATTATTGAATTATGTACAATAGGAAATAAAAGGATACTAATTATCGATAAGAGAAAAACAATAAGAAAATATTAAAATCTTATGAAATTATATTGAATAAATTCTAATAAATAATTATATCTGTGAAAAACAAGAGTATGATGTATGTGAAAATTGATAAAGGAGGGAATTATTCTATGACAACAACCAAAAGGTTTAGCAAGGTACTCGCTTTCATGCTTGCTCTTATAATGATGTTCTCATTAGTGCCGATTCAGAGCTTTGCAGCGATAGTTGAAGTACCCGCAGCTAACCTTACTCTTAAAGACGGTCAGACAGTTGCAATATCGAATGATATGAATGCTGATCAAATTAAGAGAGCTTTGTTCGACGCACTTGTCGAAAATCCTGCAGGTGCTGACTACTCGGATTATGATTGGGAAGTTTACGGTTCATCAGCGTCCAATCCAGCATGGGATACAGAGAGCCGTTGGGGAAGCTTCATCGATGGTCACGAATGGTACACTAAGCGCGGACTTATTAATTACTACTATTCATTTAAGCCCGTTAAGGACAGTCGTGATGGAAATTTCAGAGTACGTATTGCAGGCGCAACGCAGGAAGTAACAATCAATAAGGTATCATCAGCCGAGATCACATTTACCTATGACACAACAATGGGTAAGGTTGAATCAAATGGTGCATTGGTAGATTCAAAGCATACTGTATCACCTTCAAAGGAATACAGCTTTACTGCCTCTGCAGATGAGGGCTATAAGTTAGTATCCGTTTTAGTTAACGGAAAAGAGCTTGGCACACAGGGCAGCTACACAGTTCTTCCTGTTGCTAAGACAAATATCGAAGTTAAGTTCGCAGAAGACGGCACATTCTACAATGTAAACTTCGTACCGACACAGGGTGTAACAATTAAGCTTGACGGCAGAGCTGTCAGCGGCGAGGTAAGAGTTGCACAGGGCAGAGATTATAAAATCGAATATGTTCCTGAAAACAACTATAGTGTTTACAAGGTACGCTTTGCAAACGAGGATGTTACATCTAATGTTGCATTTAAAAATTATGTAGGCACACAGACAGTTAAGTTCACAGGCAACACAGAGGTTAAGGCAGAGGCTGTTAATGTAAACAACCAGCTTGTACTTAAAACTGACAGAGTGGCAGGCTACGCTATTAATTCGGATGGTACTCCCAACTGGGCAGCAATCCGCCAGAATTTTGTCGATGGCTTTATCGACAATGAAAACAGCGCATTAGTTTTAACTCCCGAAAATACTGAATTTCAGGAATGGAAGCAGTTAAGACTTGCAGGAGGCGGATATGGTGCTTGGGCATGGGTTATGCTCGAAGGCGAGCAGAAGGAGCTTGGTACATATTTTGAGGCATCACGCCCAGGAGATCACTTAAAGTTCCATGTTCGCTTCCTTGGCAACGATCAGTTCCGTCCTACAGATTTTGTTGAGTTCTACGGCGATGTTAAGGATGTTCAGACAGCTAACATCGTATTAAAGCAGAACCCTGCAATCACAATCAAGGAAACAAAGGTTAACGTATTTGACTACGATAACTTGGCTCAAAGAGTATTTGACGCTGCCATTGACGCAGACGCATCTGCTCCTAAGCTCACATTTAACGATGTGACAATGGTTATCCCTGAAAACATCACAACAAGCGGTGTTTACAAGGTAACAGTTAAGTATCCCGGTTCAACTAGCTACTATAAGGCTGAAAAGACTTTTGACCTTAACGTTACAGTCGAAAAGCTTCCTAAGGCTAATATTGTTCTTAACAAGAACAGTGCAGATTTAATTCTCAAGGAAACAGCAGTAGGCGTTTATGATAACGCTCAGCTAAAGGAAGCAGCATTTTCAGCACTCGTAAATGCAGCTGAGTGTGCAAAGAATGGACTTGATGTTTCTAAGATTAAAATGGAGCTTGAGGACATTACAGCAAACGGCACATACACAGTTAAGTTTTCTTATGAAGCAACAGATGTTCTTCACGCAAATGAAGTAAGAGCTTCAGTTAACGTAACTGTTGATAAGTGTCCCACAGTCGGTCTTACAATCGGCACAAAGAATTCAGCTACACTTTACAAAAACTATGATGGTTCTTGGAATTATAACGACTTAAAGGATCAGATTTTTGCTCTTCTTACAGTAACAGGCGTCGAAGGTCTTACTAGAGATAACTTCAACTTCCAGTACTTACTGCGTCAGGGCGGTGCTGTATTCATAGGTCAGGATAAGTATTACAGCTTTGAGCAGACAAGACTTGGAGCAGATCCTACTGGCTCAGGTATTTATCTTGACAGAGCAGGAAAGTTCCAGATTAAGCTATCCATTCCGACATCAGAAACTTACTACGGCGCAGAGTATGTATTTACAATCGACGTTGCAACAGCTGATAATTACACAGCACAGATAATCACAAACGAGGGACAGCCCTATAATCTTATTCTCAATAAGAATAAGGATGGCTCTTGGAACTACGATGCACTCAAGAAGGCATTATTCGAGGCTGCAGTCAAGGAAGTTAAGAATGTAAAGGGTGATTTTACTTATACAGACTTTAACTACCAATATAACCTTAAGGACGCTATTGACACATGGACAGGCGCTCAAACAGGTTATGTCGATTTCGCAGTTGAGCTTGTTGGCGCAGATCCATCTAGCAGTTATAAGTACCTTTATAAGGGCGGCACATTTGAGTTTAAGATTATCCTTCCAAGTGTTGACGGCAGCTACCACGGTACAGAGGTACTCGTAGCAGCGAAGGTTACAACAAATGATCCATTCAAGTCAAAAATCAACGTTAAGGCAGACATCCCAGCACTTACTCTTACAGAAACATCTGTAGGCGTATTCGATGTTGAAGCTTTAAAGCATGATATTTATGATAAGGTTCTCGATTTAGCAGGCTCTACTCCCAATGACATTAAGTTTGAGGAATTAGAGATTGTTGTTCCTGAAATTACAAAGACAGGTGACTACACAGTTACAGTTAAGTTCCTTGGTAATTTTAAATACAATGAATCATCAGTATCATTTAAGCTTCACGTTGATGTTGATATGCTTCCAACAGCTAATATTGTATTAACTAAGGATTTAGTATCAGCACAGTTAAAGGAAACAACTGTAAACTTCTTCGATATTGAAGCACTTAAGAAATCAATATTTGAGCAGGCTGTAGATGTAAATGCAAGCTCACCCAAGCTCAAATATGAGGATGTTCAAATCACATTTGACAGAGAGATTACAAAGAGCGGCAAATACTATGCAACAATTAAGTTTGTAGGCACAGATAAGATTCACTCATCTTCAGTAAATCTCAATGTTGATGTTACAGTCAACGCTCTTCCCTCTGTTGAGATTGCTTCACAGCATCGCAGAGTAACACTTAACAAGAAGCTTGATAATTCTTTCAATTATGAAGAATTCAAGAAGGCAATCTTCGACACCTGCTTACAGGTTACAGGCGTTGATGGTCTTACATATGACAAGTTCGACTACAAGTATTTCCTCCGTCAGGGCGGAGCAGTATTTATAGGTCAAAATGATTGGTATGCATTCGACCAAGGTCAGCTAAGTGCCGATCCTACATCATCAGGTATTTATCTGTGGAAGGGCGGCAGCGACTTTAAGGTTAAGGTTTCAATTCCGGACTCTTCCGCATATCACGGTACATCTGTTGAATTTACTATAGACGTTGATTTAGCAGATCCCTACTATACAGCAATCGTTATTAAGCCAGATTATGAAAAGAACTTTGTTCTTAACTATAATGCAAACGGCGAATTCGATTATGACAGACTCAAGAAGGATATTTTCACAGCTGTTATCGATGCAGACAAGAATAACGATAAGACAACATTTGAGAATATGGTATTTAAGTATCAGATTCTCAACGATTTAGGCGTCGATGACTCTATGCTCCCAGGCGGTCTTTCAGGTCATTACTATGACTTTGAGCAGGGCTGGCTCAGCTGCGACTTAGGCGGTACATACCGTTACCTCTATAAGGGCGGCACCTTCAATGTTAAATTAATAATCCCTGCAAGCGAAACAACTCGCCAGTCAGAGGTTATTGTTAAGCTCAATGTAGCTATTGCAAACAGAGCAGCAGCTAACGTTGTACTTAAGGATTTAACAATTCCTTATTCAAAGGATATTAAAGAGATTAAAAATGCAATCTTTAATGCTATTGATTTTGAAGCTTCAAAGCTTCCTCAGAATGTAACTGCAGATGATTTCAAGTTTGAATATTATACAGTTAACTTCTATGAATCAACAGGACTTCCCGGTGTTGAGCATTGGTGGGTTACAGTTGAAGGCATGAAGCATCCCACAGTTAAGGGATCCTACTTTAAGCAGCTTCCGGTTGGCTCTTATGCAATTCGTGTACTCTACAATGGCAACGAGGAATATAAGTCTGTAACATCCAACGAGGCAAGAATTAACGTTACAGGCAGAGATTTCGATATTTCATTTACAGATAACGACATCTTCCTTGACGAAAATCTTCCTTCAAGCTACATTCAGCCCAGCGTAGAGGATAACTTCACAAAGTTTGAAATCTTCGCATATATGGACGGAAAGACAGATACAACAATCTACATTGATACAGCAGCAGGTCTTAACAAGGAGCTTGCATTTGCAGGCAACGTAGCTTTCAACCATGTTCTTCTTCAAATCTTCGGTATTGAAACAATTCTCTCAGCAGATGAGATTTACTACAGAAGAGGCCTTTCAAGAGCAGAGCTTGAAACACTTGTAAATCATCCTCTCTTTGTTGAGTATATGCAGTATTATCACAATGTAAACGCTCAGACCTGCGAGAAGATTGCAGCAGAGGTCAGCGCACTTCCTGCAAAAATTCAGCACGTTTGGTTCAAGATTGGTCAGCCGACAAAACCCGGCACATACAGAGCAATCGGTATTGCCGCTCTTGAGAACTATAATTCAGCATTTGCTGCTCAGGATTTCTTCATCAGATTCCACTCAAGAGGAACAAAGCTTATTTGGTGGCAAAGCACATCTAACCTCAATGTATTTACAGCAAAGAACTTCAACTTTGAAGCTGTTCTTACAAAGAAGGGACTTCCCATCAACAGCGATCATGTCAAGTACATCTACACAGGCTTCCGTGCTAACGGTAAATTCTACGCAAGCACAAAGAATCCTCCGAGAGAAGCAGGCATCTTCACTCAGACAGCCTACACAGGCATAAGCGGAAGATATGCATTCCCCAAGACTCGTACTTTCATTATCGGTCTTTGATCTTAAGCTTTAGCTGACAGCTAAAAATAAAAAGGCAGGCGGTATCCGCAAGGGTATCGCCTGCTAATTTTATAAAGGGAGAGGCTCGGGATTGTCCCGAGCCTTTACTAAATGAGTTCGATTTTTCTGTAAACTATATTTTGTTGATTGAAAGTGTAAGTTATATGCAGAGTATTTTTATCTATTACAATCGAGGGATAATCATAATCGCCGTCACGCTCCTCTAGGCACATTAGCTTTATGAAGCTTTTACCATCATTTTCTGAAACCATGAGATAAAGTGGAGAGCGAACACCCTTTTTAGATACAGGATTGCAGACTAAAAATATTCTGCCGTCCTCGTGAGTGCATAGATCTAAGGGGCTGTTTGGATTAGAAATTTTAGTAGGATAAGCCATGCACCAACTCTGTCCCATATCTGTAGAGTCGCTTTTAAATATTCTGCCTCGATGAGTTCTTGTAAGCATATGCACATCACCGTTTTTGCTCTGCCAAAGAGCTGGCTGAGTCATAGGGATATAGAGCTTAAAAAGAGAGTGGGTAGGGATATTCTTCATCCTCTGCCAGCTTATGCCGCAATCGTCTGAAATATCGATATATGAAACAAAAAGATTATTTCTTTCATCTGAGGCGGGCGCTAAAATTCTGCCGTTTTTTAAAATTAAAGGCTTATTCTTCGCAGGACCTCTGCCTCCTGAAATGTCGCCTTTTACAAGCTCCTGCGGTTCACTCCAGCTTTTAGCGTCCATAGAAGTGCAAAAATAAGTTTTCCACGACGCAACCTTATTTCCAAGCTTAAAGTATAAGATTATTTCTCCGTTTTGATTTTTGAACAAAACAGGGTTCCAATGTGCCTTGTTCTTGTCTGCACATATTTCTAAAGGTTCGGACCAATTTCCATTTTCCTTAATGCTTGTAAAGACTTTAAAATCCTTTTTGCCCTCCTTTGTTCCCTCTGTCCAAGCACATAAAACGTCGGTGTCATTTAAAGATAAAATACAAGACGAATCATAGGTCTTTGAATGGGGAGCTTTTATTACAAATTCCTTAATCTCAGATTTAATCATAGTAACCCTCATTTATTTGTAGATTTTGATTGTGACAATTTAGCTTTAAGCATTTCGGAAAACTTTTTAATTAGGTTTAAAATTCGGCTGGGCTGAGGTTTATTGGTTTTTACCATCCATTGGGAATTTTCTATGCCCTTTGCCTTGAGCCTCCTTGTGATATATATTTGTGCTAGGCTGTAGAGAGCAGCACTTATAGGCACGCTTATGAAAAGCCCAAATATTCCGCCTGCACTGCCTCCGACTGTTGCAGCGACTAAAACCCAAATTCCGGGTAAGCCCACAGATGTTCCGACAACCTTTGGATATATCAAATCGCCCTCAAGCTGTTGGAGAATTATAATGAAAACGATAAACCAGAACGCTTTCATCGGATTGACCATTACAATTAAAAATGCACCAACTCCAGTGCCTAAAAAAGCGCCGAAGACGGGAATTAATGCAGTTACGCCGATTAAAGCAGAAATCATTGGAGCATAGGGCATATGGAAAAGCTTCATACCGATAAAGCAAAGAATACCTATTATACACGCTTCGATTGTCTGCCCTCTAATAAAGTTAGAAAAAACCTTGGAGGAAACCTGACCTGCTTCAATTATATCATCGACTCTTTTTTTGCTTAAAAGTGCAAGCATGATTTTCTTTGCTTGACTTGCGAGCTTTTCTTTTTGGAGAAGAACATAAAAAGAAAAAACAACACCTAAAATAAAATTAAATATTCCAGTTATTAATGTAGAGGTAAAATTAACCGTTGTATTAACAATAATTGACGATCTGTTTTTGATAAAATCAAAAATATGCTCAGAAAGCTTCTGCCAATCAATATTAATACTTCTAAAAAGCTCAGCAGAAATATTATATTTATCCAAAAATTTTATGATAGCGTCATAGCACTCGTTGAACCAAGAGGGAAAGTTCTTTGCGATTAAAATAGCTGTATTTTTTATCTCAGGAGCAATAATAAAAACAATAAGTGCAAATATTGCAAGTACCAAAAGACACATGATTATAAGTGAAAGCGGTCTTTTGAGCTTTTTAAGCAGATTGGAACTACTCTTTTCCCACCTAGAGAAAAATGCATGCTCTACAGGAACTAAAAGAACATTAGCTATAAGTGCAATAAAAGCACCTATTGCAAAAGGCGTGAAGTATGACAGTACCTTTGTCACTGCATCGCAAACACTTGAAAAGTTTTGAAATACAGCATACAGGGTGATTGAGAAAGCACAGATTAGCAATATCCTCGAAGTGTTTTTCTTATTTAGTTCCACTTTTTCAACCCCTTAATATAGAATATATTAAAAGTATATCAACCGACTTTTAAATTGTCAATCTAGACGAAGATATGATTTTTGCATTAATTTCTATTATAAGATAAAGATAGTATTATGTTGAACAAGCAAAAAAATAATCGTAAATAGTTGACATTTTTGCCATTTAATGGTAATATACAGATGAGGAAAGCCTCAGGAAGGTGATGTGAATATGGAATCATTAGGAATTGTCAGAAAGATTGATGAAACAGGAAGAATAGTTTTGCCGAAGGATTTTAGAAGAAGATTGGGCATTGAACCGAATGTAGATGCTGTTGAGCTGTTCGCTGACGGTGATCAAATTATTATTAAGAAGTATAGTCAAAAATGCGTATTCTGCTCAAGCTCAGAGGACACATTTGAATTCTTAGGTCAGCGTGTATGCAAAAAATGCTCAGAGAATCTTCAAAAGGTAATTGAGCTGCAAAACAGATAAGTTTTTCCACATTATATTAAATGTATGAGGAAAACTTACAGAATAAAACACAGAGTTTTAAAATAATGTGTAACCTCCTTACCGCTTGTCGGCAAGGAGGCTTTTTGATTTAAGATATAAATACAGCTATAAATTAAAGTTAGTCATTTTAATACTTGATAAATAGCTAAATAGAAGGCTTATAAATATAAAAAAGATTCAAGAATATTCTTGAACCTTTTTATTTAGCTCGACTAGGGCTTATTGAGGATTATCATCACTTTTAACAGGAGATGACCAGATATATTCAATCTCATTATCGTCAGAGTTATCCTCGACACCCTCAAATAACGGCGATAGAGAAGAATCAATATCATTTAAAATGTCTTTTCCTGCAAGTTCATTTTCATTTAAAATATCATTTTTTGATATTTTGCTTTTATTTTCACTGCTTGAGAGGACTTCATCGTCAGCAATACTTTTTAATAGCTCGACAGATTTGGGCTTTATATCATTTATTGAAGCTTTATCGGAATCTTCAATATTACTCATATTATTTTCATTTGTAGAAAATGACGAACCACTTACGCCGCTTCCCTCAAGAGAAAAGCTGTCAGAATAGATTTCCTTTTTCTTATGAGCTATAAGTCTAATGCCAACAGCTATAAGTGCTGTGGAAATGAGAAGCTCAGGGACGAAGGAAAGTATTTGTGATGCTAATTGCGGTAATTTAAGATTTTCTCTTAGCTCTCGGCAGAGCATAACGATACCGAAAAAAATAAGTACTGAGCCGATTGCTCTAAAGAGCCTTGGAGGAATCTTATTTGAAAATCTTTGGCTTTTGGGCAAAAGTTCCTCTGGGATTGCATTGTAGAAGAAGATGAAGCTGTCATCAACACGTCTTTTTTCTTCGTCTGATAAGAAAAATTTATTCCATGCATCGAAAAGACAATAGAACCATATTACGGGCATGAAAACTAAAAAGCCGTTTAATATCATTGAAAGTCCAATGTCGATAAAATAAATCGTCATAAGTAAGAGTCCTCTTTTCATAAAGCCCAGAAACATATGACCTGCTCCTGGAATTAAAGAGGAGAGAAAGAAAAGAAATTTTTTGAATTTACTCATTAGTCTTTGACCTCCAGTTTAAAAATTGCATCTGAAAATTTATTGAGATTATTTTGTAAATGCTCACTAATTGAATAGCTAACATCGTTAACCTTTGTCATGTCATAATTAAAGTTGACAATTTTTTCAAACATACCGGTATACATTAAAACAATCGCTGCACAAACGCCAGCGATAACACGCATTGAATAAAGAAAGAGTATTTCTGACTTTTTACGCCTGTCACTTTTCTCCTTTGCGGCTGCACTTAATACCTGCTCGTACATTCCCTCAGGTGGAATAAGCACGCAGGCACAAAGAGTTGAATCTGCAAGCTTTTCTGAGCAAATGTCACAGCTTCCAATATGCTCTAGCAGCTTTTGCTTTTCGTCTGGAGCTATCTGCCCTGATATAAGTCTGTTAATTTGCGAATCATTAAGGTGTGTCAAGGTGAAATAACCTCCTTTAAATCGCTGCGAAGCAGCTTCTTTGCACGATATGCCCTTGTCTGAATAGTCTTTAAAGGCTCATTTAGCTCCTGCGCAATTTGCGAAAGAGACTTATCCTCGCAAAAATAGCCGACAGCAACATATTTATATGGTTGACGAAGATTTTCACAAGCTCTTCGGACATCCTTCATTAGTTCGTTATTTATATATTCATCTTCCAGCGAATTGCCGGCACCTGCATGGTACTCCAATTCTTCATCCTCATTTGGCTGTGTACGTCTTGCGGCACTCTTTAAATAGTCAAGGCATTTATTAGTGGCTATTTTAGTAAGCCAAGCCTTTTCGTTTTTACCGTCGAAACGACTCATTGAGGTATAGGCTGAAAGAAAAGTATCCTGAGTTAAGTCCTCAGCGGCAAAATAATCCTTTACAAGTCTGTAGCAGATACTAAAAACAAGTTTGCCGTAAGTACTCATCAAATATTTTAACTTTTCCTCCTGTGTAATCTTTACCACCTCGTTTACACATTCTTAATCTTTAACGAAAATTGAATGTAAATTACTTCATTTTTTCATTTTTTCTTCCAGAAATGACAATAGTATAACATAAGTTACAAAAGATTACAAATAAGTTACAAAACTTTTTTAAAAAATTTAATTATTTTCTAAAATTATGGGCTTTTTTGCACCAATATTTTCTAAAAGAACAAAATCGCCTGAAATTTGAGTACAAATTCGGTTACTGTTTAATAAAACGTCCCCCGAAACTAGCTTTTTATACCTTAGAATATCACTTGATTTACAGCAAAAGCCGTCGAAAGCAATTAGTTGTGACTGAGAAGAGGTGATTTTCTGCGCTGAAGCTTTTAATTTTATACTGCGTCTTTTTAAAATTCCGATGGGCAGGCGTTTATCCTTAAAGGTTATTCTTCTGTCCTCAGTAAAGCTGTTGTCTTTTTTAGCCGATTTATTTAAAGGTGCTTTAAGATGAAAGAAGAAAAGCTCACGCTGCTCATTGACTTTATCTATTTTGAAAAAAGCCTTATCAGCGCTGAGAGCATAGCTTATATTATTGTTTGTCTTAGCTGTTATGTAGCCCTGAGCCTTCTTAAAGGTATAAGAGCCGTTCATGTTTTCAACAACTGAAGAAAGTATTACATCCCCTTTTAAAACAGCATCATTTACATTTAAAAGCTGTGTTCCTCCATAAGCTTCAACCGTCACAAGCTGACCATCGTTTGAGGCGATAATGTCGCACGGATCATTTGTGGAGTCGTTAATATGAACCATGGGCTTTTCCTTTATTTTTATCTGTACGCTGCTGCCCTGTACATTAACAGCTGCAAATGCAATTTGAGGAAATTTTTTCAAAAGCAATTCCTCTGTTTGCTCTATGCTGAGCGATTTTCTCAAGGCACCGGCTCTTATCCCTGCATTATTGACCTCTTTAATTATTTCGTTATCGCTCAACACAGCACTTCCGGAAACGTTAACTGTCCAAATAAAGCAGGATAAAAAGGCAAGCGTGCAGCCAAAAATCACTGCTCCGCAGACAAGACCGAAGCGATGTTTATACTTGAAGCTTAAAAAGGGCAGTCCGAATTTTTTGGTGATTCTAACCCTCATGCCTGATTTTTTTGCAGGTCGTCGCAGCCTTTTATAATTTTTTATATCTGTAGATGCAAAAAGAATACCATCCTTTATTTTTAAATCCTGCAAAGTTATATTCTTATTTGAGCATAGGTTTAAAAATCTTTCGGGGAAGCCTCCGGTGGCTGTGAAAAATACAATTCCTCTTAAATATCGAAGAAATTTTATAATAAACAAAAAATCCCTCCTAATCGGAAAACTCTATCGACATTATGTCGCCCTTAATATTTATTTCATATAAATTAAAATCATCCATAGATAGATTTAGTCCCAAAAAGCTGACCTCCTTATTGCCTATATCGAGCTTTATTTTTTCGCTGCTGTATTCTAGAACTCCTCCGCAGCCATCAACGAGAGCCTGCTTATTGCTTAAAAGTTGAATCCTTGCAGCTGACGCCTGTTCAAGCACCTCAGCGGCTTGAGTTTTTCGTTTGACACGTTTTGACAAAAAAATACCCCCAAAAATAAAACTATTACAGATGTATGTTATTTTTAGCTTAAAAATAACTGCTTTTGAATAGCTATATATAAATGATAGGGGTGATTGTTATAAAAGAAAAATTAAACTTCAATTTAAAGCTGTATTCAGCTGCGGCTGTGAGCATTTTGATTTTTTCTATTTTAATTGCAAAGCCAGCAATATGTATGCTCGGTGTAAAGCATGGACTTTCAATCTGTGCAGGGCAGATAATCCCAGCACTATTTCCGTTTTGCGTCTTGTCTGCATTTTTAGTAGAAAGCGATATTATAAGTCTATTTTCTAAATATTTATCGCCGTTTATGAAGCTTTTTAACCTGCCTAAAAAATGCTGTGCAGCTGTACTTTTGTCGTTTACAGGCGGTTATCCAGTCGGAGCTGTAACGGCAAACTCCTTGTATGAGCAGGGCGATATTACAAGAGATGAATATAAAAGAATGCTGCTCTTTTGCGTCAATGCAGGACCTGCCTTTGTAATAGGAACAGTGGGAAGTGCGATTTTTAAAAGTACAAGAGCGGGAATAATATTATTTTCGTCGCTGACAGTATCGGCGATTATAACAGGAATCTTAAGCGGATTTATTAAAAAGGAAGAAGCAAAAGTATCTAGAAAACAGGAAAAAAGTTTAAATAGTCTTAATGAAGCCTTTGTAAAATCAGTTTCATCAGCGACAAATACAACACTTAATATTTGTGCATGGATAGTGTTTTTTTCTTGTATTCTCGAATTTATAGAAAGCCTTGAGCTTTCAAAGGCATTTAAGGACTTCTTAATCTGTGCAAGTGAGGTGACGAGGGGGTGTGCAGTGTCAACAGAGTATAAAAATCTGCCATTAACAGCTTTTATTCTGGGCTTTGCAGGGTTAAGTGTACATATGCAGGTGTTTAAATATATAAATTTAAGCGGACTTAAATATATACACTTTTTCTGTTCACGAATAATCAATGCAGGCTTTGCAAGTATAATAAGCTTTGTGATTTTAAAGCTTGTGCCAAGTACGCAGGAGGTGTTTGGCTCAATTACAAGCCCTCTGCCAAAAACGTTCTCAGTATCATTTTTATCAGCGGTCTGTATGCTCATAATGGGGCTGAGCTTTATTTTAGAGCTTGATAGAAATCTAAGAAAATGTTAATATAAAACTATATTTTAAGTTATAAAAAGGAAATGGTATTTGTGATGAATAAAAAGCTTTTAAATAAAAGCAGTATTCCGCCCGCATGTGAATATTGCACTCATGGAACGCTGGCTGCGGATAAAAAAACAGTTCTCTGTGCAAAAAAAGGCGTTATGAGATATAATTCTAGCTGTAAAAAATTTTCATACGATCCTTTAAAGCGTCAGCCCAAGCGTCCTATGGATTTGCCCGAATTTGAGGCAGACGAGTTTAAGCTTTAAGCAAAAACAGAATTTTGGCAAATTGTAAAAAAATCTTGATTTATTATTATAAATAAAGTAGAATATATACAAATGAAAGGATGATAATTATGAATTTAAAGCATTTGTACTACAGAATTTATCAAAACGTTTTTAAGCTTGCAGTCCTCTTTCTTGACTGGACTCCGCCAGAGCTTTTAACAGGAGCAGGAAGTGCAAAAAAGCTGCCTGAGCTTATAAAGAGCAAGGGCATCAAAAAGGTAATTATTGTTACAGGCAGAACACATTCACGACTTCATCTTTTAGACGGACTTTATCAGGGACTTGAGGATAATGGAATCGAATACGTTGTATACGACCAGACTAATCCGAACCCGACTATTGATAATATTGAAGAGGTACGCAGTCTTTATGTTGACAATGGCTGTGAGGCATTTATTGCATTTGGCGGCGGCTCACCTCTCGACTGTGCAAAAATTGCAGGGGCAAGAGTGGCTAGACCTAAAACGAGCGTTCAAAAAATGCGCGGCGTTTTAAAGGTTATCAAAAAGCTTCCTCCGTTCTTTGCAATTCCAACAACAGCGGGTACAGGCTCAGAATGTACAATAGCAGCTGTTGTTACAGATCCTAAGACACACGAAAAGTACGCAGTTACAGATCCTGCACTGCGTCCAGACTATGCTATTTTAGATCCTGAGCTGACTGTTGGTCTGCCTCCTAAGATGACCTCTACAACAGGCATGGATGCTTTGACTCATGCAGTTGAAGCATACATAGGTCACTCCAACACAAAGGATACTTCACAGAAGGCTGAAAAGGCTGTTAAGCTTATCTTTGAGTACCTAGAAAAGGCTTATAATGACGGCAACGATCTCCACGCAAGAGAGCAGATGCTTATTGCATCGTATTATGCAGGCCTTGCTTTTACAAGAGCCTATGTAGGTAATGTTCATGCTATTGCACATAACCTAGGCGGTCTTTATAATGTTCCTCATGGCTTTGCGAATGCTGTTATTCTTCCTTATGTTCTCGATTACTACGGTGATACAGCCTACGAAAGACTTGCAAGACTCGGTGAGATTGCAAATGTTGTTGACGGCTGCCAGACAGATGAAGAAAAGGCAAAGGCATTCATTCAGGCTATAAGAGATTTGAACAAGAGAATGGATATTCCTGATAAGATTGAGGGTATAAAGGAGGAGGACTTAGAAACTATTGCTAAGAGAGCTTTGAAAGAAGCAAATCCGCTTTATCCCGTTCCGAAGATTATGGATATGCAAGACTGCATTGATATTGTCAGAAAGCTTATGGCATAAGGCAAAACAGAATATTTTATCCCCGATAGAAAAATCTATCGGGGATTCTTTATAAAAAGAGATATAATTAGTATAGGTCCGTTTATTGATAATTTGGCAGTCTATAAAAGTTTACAAACTAAAATTCTTGTGATAAGATTTATTATAAATTAAGCACGCTTCGGAGGATGAAAATGCAAGTTAATGGTGAAACTATTCAAAGGCTTGAGGCATTGTCCAAAATTAAATTAAACGAGGACGAAAAGAAAAAATGCCTTGAGGATTTAGAGAAAATAATATCCTTTATGAATATATTAGACGAGGTTGACACTGAAAATGAAGAGGCACTGTCACACGCATTTGATATAAAAAATGTAATGCGTGAAGATGAAGTTATTGAGTCAATGGCGAGGGCTGATGTACTAAAAAATGCTGCTGAAAATGAAGACGGCTGTTTTAAAGTGCCGAAAACATTTTAGGAGGTGTGCATATGGATATTTTACAATTAAGTGCAGTTGAGATTGCTGAAAAAATAAAGAAAAGGGAAATTTTAATAGAGGAGCTTCTCGACAGGGTATATGAAAAAATTGAGGAGTATAGAGAGTATAACTGCTTTATAAGTCTTTGCAGGGATGAAGCATATTCAAAAGCGAGAATAATTCAAAAAAGAATTGATGATGGAGAATTTATTTCCCCCTTAGCAGGTGTGCCTATAGCGATTAAGGATAATATTGTGACAAAGAATATCAAAACTACCTGCTGTTCTAAAATGCTTGAAAATTTCCATCCCACATACGATGCGACAGTGATTGAAAAAATAAATGACAGCGGTTTGATTATAGTAGGCAAGCTTAATATGGACGAATTTGCAATGGGTTCAACTACAGAAACATCAATTTTTGGTGCGACGAAAAATCCCTATGATAAAAACAAAAGTGCGGGAGGCTCGTCCGGCGGATCTGCTGCAGCTGCTGCACTTAAGCTTGTGCCGCTTGCTCTAGGCTCCGATACAGGCGGTTCAATTAGAGAGCCTGCGTCCTTTTGCAATGTTATAGGCTTAAAGCCTACCTATGGCAGAGTATCAAGGAGCGGACTTATAGCATTTTCTTCATCGCTCGATTGTATAGGTGTGCTTGCAAATTGTGCTGAGGATTGTGCAGAGCTTTTAAATATAATAAGCGGCGAGGATAGGAGAGATTCGACATCCTTAGCAAGTGAGAAGATAAAGCTTGAAAATGTGAAAAGCTTCAACTTTAAAAAGAAAAAGATAGCAGTAGTAAAAGAGCTTTTAAATGAAGATATAGATGAAGAAGTTAAAAATGCAGCTGAGAAGAAAATCAGCGAAATAAAAAAGCTCGGTGCAGATGCAGAGGAAATATCAATGCCGTTATTAAAGTATGCGGCGGCTGCTTACTATATAATCTGCTGCGCAGAGGCATCATCTAATCTTTCTAGATATGACGGAATAAGATATGGTCACTGTGTGAAAAATCCTGATTCACTAGAGGATTTATATATTAAAAATCGTAGCGAGGGCTTCTGCCTTGAAACAAAAAGAAGAATTATGCTGGGCAATTTTGTGCTTAGTGCGGACTGCTTCGAATCATATTATAAAAAAGCGTTGAAGATAAAAAATCTGATTGCACAGAGTTTCTACAATGTTTTAAAGGATTATGATTTTATTTTATCACCTGTTTATCCGACTACGGCACCTGTCTTAGGACAAAGCCTAAACGATCCGCTTAAAATGTATATGGGTGATATATGTACAGTCGGAGCGAATTTAAGCTCATTGCCAGCAATTTCAATTCCATGCGGCTTCGATAAAAATAATATGCCTATAGGCTTGCAGTTAATGAGTGGAAAGCTTCAAGAAGAAGAGCTTTTAGGTGCTTGCAAAAAGCTTTTAGAGGGAGGGGCAGAGCATGAAATATGAAACTATAATCGGACTTGAGGTTCACACGGAGCTTTTGACAAATAGTAAAATTTTCTGCCCGTGTACAACTAAGTTCGGCGGTGAGCCTAATACCCATGTTTGCGAGGTTTGTATGGGCTTGCCAGGTACTTTGCCTACACTTAATAAAAAGGCGGTAGAGCTTGCAATCAGAGCGGGACTAGTGACTAATTGCGATATTACTAAATTCAATAAATTCGATAGGAAAAACTATTTCTACCCCGATTTGCCTAAGGCTTATCAAATTTCACAGCTGTATCTTCCAATATGTCAAAATGGATATGTTGAACTTTCAAAGAAGAAAGTGCGAATAAAAGAAATTCATATGGAGGAGGATGCAGGAAAGCTAATACACTGTCAAAGCGGAGAAACACTCGTTGACTATAACAGATGCGGAATTCCGCTTTTGGAAATTGTAAGTGAACCTGATATGAAAAGTGCTGATGAAGCAATAGAATATCTAGAAAAACTAAAGGCGATACTTCAATATGCGGAAATATCTGATTGCAAAATGCAGGAGGGATCACTCAGAGCAGATATAAATTTATCTGTTCGTCAAGTAGGTCAGGAGAAGCTCGGAGTTCGTACAGAGATGAAAAATATGAGCTCATTTAAGGCAGTGAGAAAAGCCATTGAGGCTGAGAGCAAAAGGCAGATTGAGGTTTTAGAGCGTGGAGAAAAAGTTTTGCAGCAGACAAGACGCTGGGATGAAAATAAAAATATGAGCTTTCCAATGCGTACAAAGGAGGAGGCGAGGGATTATAAATATTTCCCAGAGCCTGATATACCGCCTATAGAAATTAGCGATGAGCAGATTGAAGAGGTAAGAAAAAAGCTGCCGGAGCTTAGAGAGCAAAAGAAAGAGCGATATAAAAAGGAATACAATTTAAACGAGCAGGATATTAAAATTTTATTGGACTGCGTAAATCTGACGAAAATATTTGAGCAAACGCAAAGGCTCACAAATAATGCAAAGGAAAGTGCAAAATGGATTACCGGTGAGGTTCTGCGTCTTGCGAGAGAAAAACAGATTTTAGCTGATGATATTAATTTTAATATTCAATCGCTCAGCGAGATTATAGAGCTTTTAGATAACGGAAAAATCAATCGAGGCACAGCTAAGGACGTGTTTGAAAAGGTCTTTTATGATGACATCAATCCTCAAAAATATATTGAGGAAAATAATTTAGGTCTTATGACAGATTTAAGTCAAATCAAAAAGACTATAGAAAATGTTCTTGCTCAAAACGAAAAAAGCGTAGCTGAATATAAAAACGGCAAAACGCAGGCTATGCAGTACCTCATAGGTCAAAGCATGAAGGCATTAAGAGGAAAAGCACCTGCTAAAGAGGTTGCCAAAATTTTAAAAGAAATTATATGAGAGGGATTTTTATGAAAAAGATATTTGTTGTTGTTGACTATCAAAACGATTTTGTGGACGGAGCGTTAGGCTTTGATGATGCTTGCAAGCTCGATTCTAAAATTGCAAGTAAAATCGAGGAGGAGAGAAATAACGGCACAGAGATTGCCTTTACTTTTGATACCCATGACGAAAACTATTTAAATACGCAGGAGGGCAAAAATTTGCCTGTAGTACACTGTATAGAGGGTTCACACGGACATATGCTCTACGGAGAAACAGCAAAATGTCAAAGAGCTGAAGATAAAGTATTCTATAAGCGTTGCTTTGGTTCAATGGAGCTGGCTGAGTACTTGAAGGCAGGCTGCTACGATGAGGTTGAGCTTTGCGGTTTAGTGTCAAATATATGTGTTATTTCAAATGCAATCCTTGCAAAGGCTGCACTGCCTGAGGCAAAGGTAGTAGTTAGAGCGGAGCTTACAGATTCATTTGATAAGTCTTTAAATGAGCAAACACTCAATATTTTAAAGGGCGTTCAGGTTGAGGTAATAGAATAAATGGAATCGACTCTTCTAAACGCAGTATTAAATCACAATAAAAAGAACATGGTGTCAATGCATATGCCTGCCCATAAGGGAAACGCCGAGTCATTAGAGGCACTCGGCCAGATGCAAAATATTGATATAACGGAAATCCCCGATACAGGCAGTCTTTTTGACGGTGAGGGGGCAACGTTAGAGGCTGAAAAGCTTGCACAAAAGGCTTTTAATACAAAAGCTACATTTATGAGTGCAGGCGGCTGTACACTGTGTATTCAGGGTATGCTCAGAGCAGCTGTACCAAATGGCGGAAGAATTATATGCTCAAGAGTAATCCACAGAAGTGCAATAAACACCATGGCTCTATTGGGAATAGATCCAGATTGGGTTTTGCCAGACAGCAGTGCAGGAGAAGCTTTTTCCGGCAGAGTAACAGCTGAAAATGTAAAAACGGCACTTGAAAAAAATCCAGATGCAAAGGCAGTCTATATTACAAGCCCCGATTACTTCGGAGTAATAAGCGACGTTGAGGGCATAGTTGAGCAATGTAAGAAATACGATATTCCTCTAATTGTTGATAATGCTCACGGCGCACATTTTAGATTTTTAGAAAAAGATATTTCCCCCACACATCTCGGTGCCGCTATGAGTGCTGATTCAGCGCATAAGACTATGCCGGTTATGACGGGCGGAGCATGGCTGCAGGTAGGCGATGAAAGATATAAGGACGATATTAGGCAGGCGATGATGCTCTTTGGCTCTACAAGTCCATCCTATCCAATAATGATTTCTCTTGATTTAGCCAGAGCTTGGATGGAGGAAAATGGAAAGGAAGCTTTGAAAAAATTAACTGGACTTGTTGCAGAAACTAAAAAAATTTGCACTGATAACGGACTAATTTTGCCTAAGGGCTTTGTTGATCCTGCAAGAATAGCCTTTGATACATCAGCGCTGGGCTTTGTCGGTGAGGAGTTTGGTGAAAAGCTTAGAGAACATAAAATTGAACCCGAATATGCAGGTCAGGGAAAAATAATATTAATTCCGTCTGTTATGAATACAGATGAGGACTTCAAGAGGCTGAATGAGGCTATAATCAAAATCTGCAATGAGAGGCGAGATTTTCAGCAGTCGGAAAAAATAATTGCAAGGCTTCCAGAAAAAATTATGAGTCCGAGGGCTGCACTTATGAGCGAAAATGAAACCTTAAATGTGGAAGCTTCTTTGGGCAGAATAGCTGCGGAAGTCTTTTGCCCCTGTCCACCTGCAATACCGGTTGTTATGCCGGGAGAAATAATTTCAGACAGTGAAATTAAGGCACTTTTAAGCTATGGTATTTTTAAGATAAAAGTTGTAAAATAAGCTGAAATACATTATAATGTACTAAACAATATTTATTTTTAGTTAAAGGGTGACGTAAATGAAACTTGTAGTAGCTATTATAAATAATGACGATTGTCATGCAGTTTTAAGCGAGGTAACACATGCAGGCTTTAGTGCAACTAAGCTTTCAACCTCAGGCGGATTTTTGCGTTCTGGAAATGTTACTCTGCTTATGGGCGTTGAGGAAGAGCGTCTTGATGAGCTTATGGCTATAATCAAGGAGTTTAGCTCAAAACGCAAGCAGTTTGTAACACCTACACCGTCAGGCATGGCGGAGAGCTTTATGTCAGTGCCGGTTGAGGTAACAGTCGGCGGCGCAACAGTATTTGTGCTTGATGTTGAAGAATTTTATAAGCTTTAATTTTTAGAGGAATTTATATGGCTTTTGAGGAAATTAATATATCACAAAGCTTAAAATCTGCTCTGAGCAGCGCAATTTGCTCAGGGCATTTTCCTCATGCGTCAATATTGGAGGATGAGGACTTAGAACGTGCAATGCTCACTGCAAAGGAGATTGCACAGGCACTTGTATGTACAGGCGATAATAGGCCGTGCAGAAAATGCAATGCCTGCTTGAAGGCTCAAACAGCTTCTCACCCTGATATAAAGGTTTTCGGCTATGATATGAGCGATAAAACCTTTAAGGTTGATTTGGCAAGAGAAATCCGTGCAGATGCATATATTGTCCCAAACGAAGCGGATAAAAAAATTTATATTTTATATACTGACTCAAACATGAATCCTGCTGCTCAAAATGCACTTTTAAAGGTGCTTGAGGAGCCGCCGGAAAATGTTTTATTTATAATAATAACTCCCGAAAGAAATTCTTTTTTACAGACGATTCTTTCAAGATGCGTTGTTTTTTCACAGATTGGAACGAGGGAGATAACACAGCAGGTTAGGGAATGCGCCTGCTCACTTGCCCAAGCCTTAACACAGCCCAACGAATATGAACTTATGAGCGTAACCGCTAGGTTTGAAAAGGATAAGGACTTGTTAAAGGAGAGCTTGACGGAGGCTAAGGAAGTTTTTAGAGCGGGGATGCTTTTTAAGGCAGGCTCAAGCTGCAGCTCAAAATATCCCGATGAGGCTAGACTTTTGTCCTCAAGCTTTACGCTGCAGGCACTTTTAAAGCTTATTGAATGCTGCGATGAAATGTTGTATTCAATGGAAAGAAACGAAAATTATAATTTGCTTTTAACACGTCTTTGCAGTGAATTAAGACGTGCCTCAGGCAGATAATATTTATATATACCGAAAGGAATGATTGCATGGCTCAAGTAGTCGGCGTAAGATTCAGAGAGGTCGGAAAGGTTTATTATTTCGATCCTGTTGACTATAAATTCAACAAAGGCGATTATGCTATAGTAGAAACAGTTCGCGGCGTAGAGTGCGGCGAGATTGCGATGGAGAACAGCGAGGTTGACGATTCAGAGCTTGTAAAGCCCTTAAAAAAGGTTTTAAGAGTTGCCAATGATGAGGATTTAAAAATCGTTAAGGAAAATCGCAAAAGAGAAAAGGAAGCTTTTGATATTTGCGCACAGAAGATTCAGGATCACGGGCTTGATATGATGAAGCTTGTAAATGTTGAATATGCATTTGACAGAAGCAAAATTCTTTTTTACTACACATCTGATGTTAGAGTTGACTTTAGAGAGCTTGTTAAGGATTTAGCAAGAGTGTTTAGAACTAGAATAGAACTTCGCCAGATAGGCGTCAGAGATGGTTCAAAGATGCTTGGCGGCTTAGGAATGTGCGGCAGACCGTTTTGCTGTTCAACCTTTTTAGGCGAGTTTCAGCCCGTATCAATTAAAATGGCAAAGGAGCAGGGACTTTCATTAAATCCCGTAAAAATCAGCGGTACCTGCGGCAGACTTATGTGCTGCTTAAAGTATGAACAGGACTCCTATGACTACCTTTTAAAGATTACCCCCAAGCAGGGCGCTATCGTAGATACTCCCGAGGGAAGAGGTACTGTTGTTGAAACAAACCTTATTTCAGGAATGCTCAAAGTACGCATGGATTCATGCCCTGAGGCAGCTGCACACAACTTCCATCGCAAGGAAGTAAGAACAATTAAAAACGGCAAAATTAAGGTCGATAAGGCAGAGCGAGAGGCACTTAGAGGGATTGAGGACTGATTAGCTAAAACTAACTAAATTTCTTACAGAATCTTATTAATAGTGCAATAAGTAACAAATTATTGTCACAAAACTGCGACTTTTGTATAAATATGTAGATTAGCTACAACTAACCGCAATAATATTCAATATTAGTTAAGACTAACCATAAAATATGAAAATTTAGTCATGACTAACCCCATAAAAGTAGGGAAAATCTATTGATTTTTAGTATTTATATGATAGAATAGGTGTATAATTAATAAGGAGGTAAGAAGAATGGCTTACTTTATCAGCGACGATTGCATTTCTTGCGGCGCTTGTGCAGCAGAATGCCCCGTAGGTGCTATTTCAGAAGGCGATACAAAGTACGTTATCGATGCAGACGCTTGCATTGAGTGCGGTGCTTGTGCAGATACATGTCCCGTAGGTGCTCCTTCTCAGCAGTAATGGCACTATAAAGCGGAGCCTGTAGGGAGGCTCCGTTTTTTATCTTTTAAATAAAAAATAATTTTTAGGAACTGCATTAAGCTGCAGTTCTTTTTTTATTATTTACAAAGGGCATAGCCTATATTATAATTATTATATAAATAAGCTTTCGGAGGATTTTATGGATAACACACGCCTTGAAAATCTGGGTTCAAATGTTACAGCTGTAATCTCGGATGAACACGGCTTCGGTACAGATGCACTTTTATTGGCGGATTTTGCAAGCCCAAATCAGGGCGACAGATGCTGTGATATGGGGACTGGCTGCGGAATTATTCCGCTTTTATGGTGCAAGAAAAATTTAAAAAATCCAGTTAAGGCAATAGAGATAAGTGAAAAAGCCTGCAAGCAGCTGGAAGAAGCTAAAAGAATTAGCTCGCTTGAGGATAAAATAGAGATTTATAATATAGATTTAAGGACTGTTAAGGAGCATATCAAAGCTGGCAGCATAGACGTTCTCACGATGAATCCTCCGTATAAGGCAGAGGGCAGAGGAATAGTTTCTAAAGGTCAGGCACAGGCGGTTGCAAGACATGGATTGATGTGTGACTTAGATGATATGTGTGCGGCTGCTCAATGGCTTTTGCGCTTTGGCGGAAGATTTTGCGTATGTCTGCGACCTGAAAGACTTTGCGAACTTATGGTATGTATGTCCAAGCATTCAATCGAGCCTAAGAGATTAAAAACAGTTTCTAAAAAAGACGGAGCTAGTCCGTGGCTTATATTAGTTGAGGGAAAAAGAGGTGCAAAGGTTGGCATGAACATAGAGCCTCAGCTCAACGTTTATAAAGCAGACGGAGAATACTGTGACTATATAAAAGCCCTCTATGAGGATTACGAAAAGGAAAAGCAAAACAACCTTAAAAGAAGAGGAGAAGTTTAAATTGAGTTCCACATTATATGTAGTCGGTACACCTATCGGCAACTTAAATGATTTGTCACCCAGAGCGATAGCTGTACTCGAGGACTGCGACTTTATCGCAGCTGAGGACACGAGGGTTACACTGAAAATTTTAAATCATTTCGATATTAAAAAAAGTCTTGTCAGTTATCATGAGCATAATAAAAATGAAATGGGACCTAGAATATTATCGAGGCTTATGGCTGGTGAGAGCTGCGCTCTTGTTACTGACGCAGGTATGCCGGCAATATCAGATCCAGGCGAGGATTTAGTAAGACTTTGCCACGAAAATTTAATCAAGGTTGAGTCTGTACCCGGTCCAACAGCATTTGCAACAGCTATGGCTATATCAGGTATGCCTTCGAGAAGATTTACTTTCGAGGGCTTTTTAAGCGTGAATAAATCTGAGCGAGCAAAGCATTTAAAGGAAGTAAAAAATGAGAAGCGTACTATGATTTTTTATGAAGCACCGCATAAGCTTTCTCAAACCTTAAGAGATCTATATGAGTGCTTAGGTGACAGAGATATGGCTATTGTTCGTGAAATCACAAAGATTCACGAGGAAGTCATAAGAACAAAGTTAAGCGACGCCCAAGAAAAATACTCTAAGCAGAGTCTTAAGGGTGAAATTGTGCTTATAATTCAAGGCGCGCAAGAAGAGGAAGAAGAGGCTATTACATTAGAGCAAGCGGTTGAATTTGCAAAGGAGTTTATTAATGAGGGCTGCCCCCCGTCAGAGGCGGCAAAAAGAGCAGCAAAATTGAGCGGATTTAAGAAGGGTGATATATACAAAATATTACAGGAGGAAAAAGACAATGCTTGAATATTTTATTGAGAATTGGTATTTGGCAGTAATACTTCTTTTGGTTATCGCACTTACAGTTTACGTTGTTATTAAAGCTTGGCAGGCGGCAGCTAAGACTAACAGAGAGCGTGAGGAAGCACTCAAAAAGGCAGAGTATGAGGAATCAGTTGTTAAGCAGTTTCGCAATTTAACAGTTGAACTTGCAGAAAATGCAGAGGCTAAAAGACTTTTCGACGGCACAGCACTCAATATCCAAAGAGTACTGGAAAATGAAAAATATCCCGACGCAAAGTTTAATGAGCTTAACTATGAGCAGAAAATCGTTTATGCTATGTATTATTATCTCGATGACACTCAAAAGGGCTTGAGCGAATTTTACAAATGCAACGGCAAGCCCCTAACACCTTGGGCGCTGGAGGGCATAAAGGAATTTTTGCCTGAAAATGCAAAGACATTGGCTCAAAAGGAGTACGACGCATTCGATCCTGATAACGAAGAAGTCTCCTGCACCGCTGATGTTATAGCAAAGCTCGACGCGCAGTATGACGAGGCTATGCAGGGCGTGGACATCTATGATGACCTTAAAGCGTTCATAATTAAACACATTAACGAGTTCTAATTTGAAAGGAAACTATCCATTTGGAAATTTTATACAGCGATAAGCATATTGCAGTTTGCAAAAAGGCTGCGGGCGAAAATTCACAGGATACCAAAAACAGTGTTCCAGAAAAGATTAGAGCTGCCATAGGCGGCGAGGTCTATACTGTACACAGACTCGACTTAAATGTAGGCGGCGTTATGGTCTATGCCCGTACAAGACAGGCTGCGGCAAGGCTTTCACAGCAGATTCAAGAGGGTATTTTAATAAAGGAATATTATGCGGTTGTATGCGGCGAGCCGAAGCCTAATAAAGGCGAAATGGTTGATTTCCTTTTTAAAGACAGCTCTAAGAATAAGGTGTTTGTCGTTAAAAAGCAGAGAAAAGGCGTTAAACAAGCAAGACTCAGCTATGACACAATGCAGACAAATGGAGATAAGTCGCTTGTGCATATTGTGCTGGATACAGGCAGGAGTCATCAAATAAGGGTTCAGTTTGCAAGCAGAAAGTATCCGCTTGCAGGCGACCACAAATATGGAAGCAGGGATGAGCTTAAAAGTCCGGCACTTTTTGCGTGCAGACTTACGTTTAATCACCCCGACGATGGAAGAACGATGACCTTCTCGTGCTGTCCGCAGGGTGAAATTTGGGATATGTTTGAAGAAAATTTTAATTGAGAAGAGGCATGCTTTAAGCATGCCTTTTTTTTATTATCAGAAATACTTAAGGAATATAATCATAAAAAATAAAGAGAATATTAAATAATAATAAGTATGTTTAATAAGAAACTGTTTACTTTGTTTATCTGCTTGAATAAAGTTCTTATCAGGCGTATAATAATTTAGTAAGTCATTGCTAACAATGGACTTTTTAATATAAATTTTTTACCAATATTTGCAGAATTAAAAAAATTATTTTATAAGGCTTTTCAAAAGCTTTTATTTTTATAATCTTATTTATCACGATAAAGCGACAGCTTTTTCTGTTAAAACATCAAAATAGGAAAAAATATGGCAAACTATACAAAAAAATTCAGTAGATTCCAACGGGCGTTTGAATAAAATAGTCAAAAATCGCTTGAAAAAGATTTGGCGGCAGAGTATAATTAGAACATAGTACAACAATATGCAAAATTTTACAGAGAGAGAGAATGGTTTATATGCCTAAAGACAATATCCCTATGTACCTGTTTCATCAGGGTACAAACGCAAAAGCTTATGAATATTTAGGCTCGCACAAGGATCCTAAAGACGAGAAATATACATATTTCAGAGTATGGGCGCCTCACGCATTGTCAGTTAAGGTTGCTTGTGACAGCAATGATTGGACAGGCGATGGGTTCGAGCTTAAAAAGATCAATGATCAAGGTCTGTGGGAGGGCCGCTTTAAGGGCTTTAAGCAGTATGATGCATATAAGTATGTTGTTACTGCGGCGGACGGACGAAAGCTCTTTAAGTGTGATCCCTATGCTTTCCATGCAGAAACAAGACCTGGAACTGCTTCTAAAATCTATGATTTGCCCGACTATGCTTGGAATGATGCAAATTGGCTGAAGAAAAGACGCAAGAATAAAATTTATTCTTCTCCCGTAAATATTTATGAGCTGCATATGGGCTCGTGGAAAAGATATGAGGACGGCAACACTCTTTCCTATAGAGCTATGGCAGATGAGCTTGTCCCCTATGTAACAGATATGGGCTATACCCATATAGAACTTCTGCCTATAATGGAACATCCGTTTGACGGCTCATGGGGGTATCAGGTCACAGGATACTTTGCACCTACATCACGTTACGGTACTCCTGAAGATTTTATGTATTTTGTTAATAAATGCCATGAAAACGGCATAGGAGTTATATTGGACTGGGTTCCTGCACACTTCCCCAAGGATGCATTTGGTCTTTATGAATTTGACGGAGAACCCTGCTATGAGTATGAGGATCCCAGAAAGGGAGAGCATAAGGACTGGGGTACAAAGATTTTTGACTACGGCAGAACAGAGGTCGAATCCTTCCTTATGTCAAGTGCAATGTTCTGGATTGACGTCTACCACATCGACGGACTGCGTGTTGATGCTGTTGCATCTATGCTCTATCTTGATTATGGCAGAAAAGACGGAGAGTGGATGCCTAATGTAAACGGCGGCAAGGAGAATCTTGAAGCTGTTGCATTCCTTCAAAAGCTCAACGAAACAATTTTCGCAGAGCATGAAGATGTAATGATGATTGCTGAGGAAAGTACATCATGGCCGATGGTTTCAAAGCCGGTGTATATGGGCGGTCTCGGATTTAACTTTAAATGGAATATGGGCTGGATGAATGACTGCCTTAGATATTTTTCACTCGATGGCTTCTTTAGAAAGTTCAACCATGATTGCCTAACCTTCTCATTCTTCTATGCTTTTTCAGAGAACTTTGTTCTTCCAATTTCACACGATGAGGTAGTACACGGTAAATGCTCACTTATAAACAAGATGCCTGGTACATATGAGGAAAAGTTCGCAGGAGTCAGAGCATTTTTAGCATATATGATGGCTCATCCCGGAAAGAAGCTTCTCTTTATGGGACAGGAGTTCGGTCAGTTCATTGAATGGAATTATGAGCAGGAGCTTGACTGGATGCTTCTCGACTATGATAAGCATAAGAAGCTTAAGGACTTTACAAAGTATTTAAATAATTTCTATAAAAAGAATCACCCAATGTGGGAAATTGATTACAGCTGGGAAGGTTTCTCTTGGATTTCCAGCGACGACAGTGCAAACTCTGTTATCGCATTTAGAAGAATGGATAAAAAGGGCGACGAGATTATTGCTGTGTGCAATTTCACACCTGTTGACCGTGAGGATTACCGTATAGGTGTACCGCAGAAGGGTACTTACCGCGTCGTGCTTAACACAGACAGCGAGGAATTCGGCGGCTCAGGAAAGAAGATTCAAAAAACTTACAAGTCAAAAGCAATCCCCATGCACGAAATGGAGCAGAGCATAGCTTTAACCCTGCCGGGTATGTCGGTTGTTTATTTAAAAAAGCAAAAGGGCAAGAAAGCCTAAAAATAAGGAGGAGATGGAAATGGCCAGAAAGACAGAATGTGTTGCTATGCTTCTTGCAGGAGGACAGGGCAGCAGACTTGGTATTCTGACTAAAGACATGGCGAAGCCCGCTGTACCATACGGCGGAAAATACAGAATTATTGACTTCCCGCTTTCAAACTGCGTTAACTCAGGTATCTACACGGTAGGCGTTCTTACACAGTATCAGCCGCTTGAACTTAACGATTATATCGGTAATGGTCAGCCGTGGGATCTCGATAGAGAGAACGGGGGAGTACATATTCTTTCTCCCTACCAGCAGATTAAGGGTTCAGAATGGTATAAGGGTACCGCAAATGCAATTTATCAGAATATTAATTTTATAGACAGATATTCACCCGATTATGTTCTCATCCTTTCAGGTGACCATATTTATAAGATGGACTATTCAAAGATGCTTGCATATCATAAGCAAAAGAATGCCGATTGTACAATCGCTTCACTTGAAGTGCCGTGGGAGGAGGCATCACGCTTCGGTCTTATGCTCTTAAATGAAGACGGTTCAGTTAAAGAATTCGAGGAGAAGCCGAAAAATCCTCGCAGCAACAAGGCTTCAATGGGTGTCTACATCTTCTCATGGAAAAAGCTTCGCAAGTATTTAATTGAGGATGAAGCGAAAAAAGGCTCAAGAAATGACTTTGGTCATGATGTTATACCCGCAATGCACGAAGCAGGCGAAAGAATGTTTGCATATGATTTCAAGGGCTATTGGAAGGACGTCGGAACAATCGACTCACTGTGGGAGGCAAACCTTGACCTCCTCAATCCTAAGGTTGACCTTGACCTGCACGATGACAGATGGAAAATCTATTCAAGAAACTTTGCAGCTCCGGCACATTATATAGCTCCGCAGGCAGTCGTAACAAGCTCAATGATTGCAGAGGGCTGTGAGATTGCAGGTAATGTTGACTATTCAGTTGTCTTTGCAGATGTTACTGTTGAGGAAGGTGCGCTTGTAAAGGACTCAATTATTATGCCCGGCACAGTTATTAAGAAGGGTGCAAGAGTTGAATATGCAATAGTCGCCGAAAAAGCGGTGATTGAAGAAAATGCACAGGTTGGTGCAAGCCCAGAGGACTGTGCAGACAGAGATGAATGGGGAGTAGCTGTAGTTGGCAACGGCGTAACAGTTACAGCAGACCGAAAGGTTAAGCCCAAAGAAATGTATGACGGTGAAGAAGGAGGCACAAGCAAATGAAAGGTACAAAGGTTTTAGGCTTAATATATGCAAGTGCCTATGATCAGGCTATGCCGGAATTTACTGCTCATCGCACAATGGGATCTGTCCCGTTCGGTGCAAGATACAGACTTATTGACTTTGCTCTTTCAAACATGGTTAACTCAGGCGTTACAAAGGTCGGTGTTATCACAAAGAACAACTATCGTTCACTTATGGATCATATCGGCTCAGGTAAGCCTTGGGATCTTTCAAGAAAAAGAGAAGGTCTTTTCATACTTCCGCCATATAACCTTGTGACAAACGCAGGCGGCTCATTTAAGAGCAGACTTGATTCACTTATAGGCTGCCGCACATTCTTAAAGCATTCCACAAAGGAATATGTTTTAATAAGTGACTGCAATACTATATATAATGTTGATTTATGCGATTTCTTTGAAACACATGAAAAGACTGGAGCAGACATTACTTTTGCCTACAGACACGGCAAAACTCCAAACCTCGCAGGTACAATGATATTTGACATTGACTCTGAGCAGAGAGTAAAAAATGTTAAAATCTCATCAGAGGGCGGTGCTGAGGAGGATTATTCACTCAATATATTCATAGTTAAGAAGGCGCTTCTCGAAAGACTTATAGATGAAGCTGCAAGTATGCACTATCAGGATTTTGAAGGCGATATAATCCAAAAGGGCGTTGATAAGCTTAAGATTTACGGCTATAAGGCAGAGAATTTTGCAAGAACAGTTGACTCAATCGAAAGCTATTATCAGGTAAGTATGGAGCTTTTAAATTCAGAAAACCGCAAGGAGCTTTTCTGCAGAGAAAGACCGATTTATACAAAGGTTCGTGATGAGGTTCCTGCAATTTACGGCCTTTTATCAAATGTTAAAAACAGCCTTATCGCAGACGGCTGCAAAATTGAAGGTACAGTTGAAAATTCAATTATCTTTAGAGGTGTTACAATCGCTAAGGACGCAGTTGTTAAAAATTCTATTGTTATGCAGGGTTCTTACATAAGTGAAAAAGCCCAGATTAACAGTGTAATTATGGATAAGGATGCTATGATCAAGCCCGGCCAAATGCTCTTCGGCACAGATACCTTCCCAATCTATGTGGGCAAGGGAATTATCGTCTAAAAGAACAATTAGACCTAGCTTATATAAGATATGAAAAAGAAAAGAATGCTGAAAGGAGCAACTTAAATTGAAGGTTTTATATGCTACAAGTGAAGCTCTTCCCTTTATGGCGAGCGGCGGACTTGGTGACGTTGCAGGTGCATTGCCCAAGGCTCTTAGAAAAAGACTTGTCGGCTGTCGTGTTGTAATGCCTCTGTATGGCGGAATCAAGCAGGAATTAAAGGATAAAATGCAGTTTATTACACACATTACTGTTCCTGTATCTTGGAGAAGACAGTATTGCGGTGTATTTCAGGCTAAGGTTGACGGAGTAATTTTCTACTTCATCGATAATGAATACTATTTCAAGCGTGACGGACTTTACGGTCACTACGATGATGCAGAGAGATTTGCTTTCTTCTCAAGAGCAGTTCTTGAGATTCTCCCGTACATAGATTTCCATCCTGACATTATTCATGCAAACGACTGGCAGACAGCGATGGTTCCTGTTTATTACTCAACAATCTATGCTAACCGTGAGGGTTATCAGGGTATTAAAACAGTATTTACAATCCATAACATCCAGTATCAGGGCGTTTACGGAAAAGAGATACTCGACGATCTTCTCGGTATTCCTGAGGGCAAGGAAAGTCTTCTCGAATTCAGCGGTGATGTTAACTTAATGAAGGGTGCTATCGAGTGTGCAGACGTTGTATCAACAGTAAGTAAGACTTATGCAGATGAAATTCTCGATCCTTGGTTCAGCCACGGACTTGATCCAATTTTAAGAGATCGCAGATACAAGCTTCACGGTATCTTAAACGGTATTGATGTTGATGTTTACAATCCCGAAACAGATAAAGCTATTGCAGAAAACTTCTCATGTGATGACCTTAAGGGTAAAAAAGCAGATAAGGCTGACCTGCAAAAGGCGTTCAATCTTCCTGTTAATCCCGATGTACCCGTTATCGGTATGGTTTCACGTCTTGTTTCACATAAGGGACTTGATCTTGTCAAGGCTGTTCTCTATGAGCTTCTTGATACAACAGATGTTCAGATTGCAGTACTTGGTACCGGCGACTGGGAATATGAGAACTTCTTTAGAGAGGTTGCACAGAGATACCCCGATAAGGTTGGTGTACGTATCGCATTCATTCCAGATGTTGCAAAGAAGATTTATGCAGGTGCAGACCTCTTCTTGATGCCCTCAAAGAGTGAGCCTTGCGGACTTTCTCAGATGATAGCTCTTCGCTATGCAACACTTCCTATCGTTCGTGAAACTGGCGGACTTAAGGACTCAATCACTGACTGCGGCGACGGCGAAGGAAATGGCTTTACATTTAAGAGCTACAATGCTCACGATATGCTTGATGCAATTCGCAGAGGACTTGCAGCTTATTATGATAAGGAGCTTTGGCCTGTACTCGTTAAGAGGGCGGCAGCTTGTGATAACAGCTGGGGACGTTCAGCAAGAGAATATATGCATATGTATAGAAATCTTATTAAAAAATAAACCAAGCTTTAAATTAAAAGAAGGCGTTACAGAGAAATCTGTAACGCCTTTTTGTAATAATATAAAGGCGATACATGAAAGTGTACCGCCCTCATATTAAATTACTTAACCTCAAAAATAATCTTTTCACTGCTCCAGAAGTCGCCGTCAATTTCTATTTCAATAGATTCTGCGTCGGCAGGAACCTCGTAGTAAACAGCTGCCTTGACCTTTCTGCCGGGTGCAACTGAATTTATAGCATCGAGTGAACTGTCATCAGTGCCGAAAAATAGTTCGCATTTTGAATTATCAGCATAGCATTCTGTACCGCTTATAAATTGGTCAGAAGAGGAGATGTTTTCAAATTCAAATTCTGCACGGATTACCTTATTTCCGTTTGCGGGCTTCATATAGGGATTGTATTTCTTAAAGTCAGCATTGCAGGAGATATAAGAAATCTTTAAATCCTTAGTTGAGATTGAGCTGCCAGCCTTAAGCTTTTTCTCAACAGGCTGTGTAGCTTGCTCGGTTGTGCTGCCAACTTCAGTATTGCTTGAACTTGAGCTTGTGTCGTCGCCTGAACTGAGAATTATGCCAAACAGCACAACAGCGAGGATAACGCAGACAATTATTATCCATTTCTTTTTGCCTTTTTTCTTCTTTGATGCAGCATTGGCTGTATCGAGTTCTACATCATTATTCTTTTTCATATTAAATCCTCCTTTTTGTCTGTGAATATATAATAACACATATGTGTTCATAATGTCAACATATGTATTCACTAAGCGTTGAAAAAAAGCATACACTTTTAATATAAAATATATTGAGGTGCATGCTATGTTTATACCGACACTCGATTCTAAAATAGTTGGTGACGTTATTTCCGAGTTTAGAAGAGAGAAGGGAATAAGCCAAGAAGTTTTAAGCGGGTTAGCAGATATAGGAAGAACTCATTTAAGTGCAATCGAAAGAGGAGTGAGAAAGCCTACGCTTGAAACACTATATCGTATTGCAACGGCATTGGATGTTAAAATGAGTGATATAATTATCGAAATAGAAAAAAGAATATAAAAGCGATGTGCTTATATTTAAACACACCGCTCAATTTTTATTTTTTTATAATATTAATCGCATCTAAAAGTGAATCACATTTTGCGTATATGATTGCCTTTGTTTCTTCATCTGGTTGCCATAAATCTGGAACCATGATTGTTTTGCAGCCTGCATTTGCTGCTGAATGTATGCCGTTTCGTGAATCCTCGAGTGCGTAGCAGTTTTCAGGCTTTTCACCTAATTCTTCGCACGCCTTTAAATAAATTTGCGGATGAGGCTTGCTTTTGGTAATCATATCACCGCTTATCAGCACGTCGAAGCGGTCAACTATATCTGCACTGCCGAGGTTTCTCATAACTGAGTGTCTTGAGGACGAGGACGCAACAGCTAATTTAAAGCCCTGAGCCTTTAGATAATCTAAAAGCTCAAAAAGTCCCTTCATTGTCGGAACGCCATTTTGCTTGTAGTAGTCTTCTGCAAAGGCTCTTGTAATTTGCATCCATTTGTCACCATCGAAGCTCGGCCCGAATTGAGCCTTTAAGATTTTCATAGCCTTGTTTGTGGTGCAGCCAAGAGTCTTAAATACCATTTGACCTGCGTTTTTACCGAAACCCAATTTTTCACCGGAGTAGTCCCATGCCTTCATGCAAACTCGCTCGGTGTCAAACATAAGACCATCCATATCAAATATAACAGCGTTCATAAATATACCTCTTAATTTTCCACGTTTGCTTATGTGAATGTGGAAAACCTAAACCTTTCAAATTAAATAAAATAAATATATCATTGATTTTTATGCAAAGACTTATTCTACATATTCCATAGCTCTAAAATAGGGGATATATCGAAGCTTTCTTCTAAGACTGTAGTGACTTGAATTAATATATTTTAAAAAGTCCTCTTCGCTTATCCATCTGTAATCGATTGTTTCACCCTGCTGGAGTGTTATTTTGTCCTTGTCGCAGTCAACTGTACAGATGAAGCTGTAAAAAATACATTGAGCGTCATCAAATGCAAAGCTGCTGACTAAGGAAAACTTATCACATTTTATGCCAGTTTCCTCAAAAAGCTCTCTTTTTATGCAATCTAGCGGTTCTTCACCCTTTAGCATAGAACCACCCGCAGTAGCTTCAAATTCACCTGCGTGTGACGGCTTTGAATAATCTCTCTGCATTAATAAATAATCTCCGTCTGTGTGACGAACTAGAACATCGCAGACAACGTGGAAAAGACCTTCTGGAATATCCTTTCCCCTAACTAAGTCCTTATTGGCTTTTGTGCCGTCTTTATAATATGCATCCCAAATTTCCATTTTTATTCTCCTTAAAAAAAGCACCGTCTTGCAGACGGTGCAGTGTTATTTGTGGTTTAGAAAAGACCGACGATTTTTCCATCTGAATCAACATCAATTTTATTTGCAGCGGGGAACTTTGGAAGTCCCGGCATAGTCATTATATCACCTGTTGAAGCGACAATGAAGCCAGCACCTGATGAAAGTGAAAGATTCTTGACTGTGATTTTAAAATCATGCGGTCTGCCGAGTGCAGTAGGATCATCAGAAAGTGAATACTGTGTTTTTGCAACGCAGATAGGAAGCTTATCCTTGCCTAATTCTTCAATCTCCTTAAGCTGCTTTAGTGCTGCTGTTGTGTATTCAACACCGCTTGCACCGTAAATCTCAGAAGCGATTGTATCAATCTTTTCCTTAATAGAAAGTTTTTCGTCATATAAAAGCTTAAAGTCGGAGGGTTCATCACATGCCTTAACAATTTTCTCTGCTAGGTCAATTCCGCCCTCGCCGCCTTTTGCGAATACCTCAGACATTGAGTACTCAACGCCTAACTCGTTGCAGAAATCGGCAAGTACTTGAATTTCAGCATCCGTATCTGTTAAGAAGCGATTGATAGCGACGATTACAGGAATTTGATATTTTTGCATATTTTCAACGTGGGCTGCAAGATTTGAAAGACCTTTCTTGAGTGCTTCAACATTTTCCTGCGCACATTGAGCCTTGGGAACACCACCGTTATATTTAAGAGCTCTCAAGGTTGCAACGACAACAACCGCTGAGGGTGTAAGACCTGCATAACGGCATTTTATATCGAAGAATTTCTCTGCACCGAGGTCAGAGCCAAAGCCTGCCTCTGTGATGCAGTAGTCGCCGAGCTTTAACGCAAGCTTTGTAGCTGTGACGGAGTTGCAGCCGTGAGCTATATTTGCAAATGGTCCGCCGTGGACTAGTACGGGTGTATTGCCGAGAGTCTGCACTAGGTTGGGCTTTAATGCATCACGAAGAACAGCAGCCATAGCACCCTCAACTCCAAGCTGATGGGCAAAAACAGGGTTGCCGTCAAAATCATATGCTACAAGTATTTCGCCGAGTCTTTTTTTGCAGTCGTCGAGGTCATTAGAAAGGCAGAGTATAGCCATAATCTCACTTGCAACCGTGATAATGAAGTGATCCTCACGAGGCATTCCGTTAATTTTACCGCCAAGACCGACAATTACGTTTCTTAAGGCTCTGTCGTTCATGTCGAGGCATCTTTTGAAAATAATTCTGCGCGGGTCAATCTTTAGAATATTGCCTTGCTGAATATGATTGTCAATAATAGCACAAAGAAGGTTGTTGGCAGTTGTAATGGCGTGCATATCACCTGTAAAATGAAGGTTAATATCCTCCATAGGAACAACCTGAGAATATCCGCCGCCTGCTGCTCCGCCCTTAATGCCGAAAACAGGTCCTAAGGATGGCTCTCTTATAGCAAGAACAGCTTTTTTATTTATAAGTGCCATAGCTTCACCAAGACCTACGGTGGTAGTTGTTTTACCCTCACCAGCGGGAGTTGGATTTATGGCAGTAACAAGAATTAATTTTCCGTTGGGCTTGTCCTTCAATCTGTCCATGATTTTTGGTGAGAGCTTTGCCTTATAGTTGCCATAAAGCTCAAGCTCATCATTTTCTATATCAAGCTTTTTGGCTACCTCAGTAATTGGAAGCATTTTAGCCTGCTGAGCTATTTCAATATCACTTAACATAAATAAATTTCCCCTTTGACTAAATTCTTGTATATTAGCTTAAGATGATAGTATCATCAATCTTAATCATCCGTCAATCAAAAAGCATTTCTTTATTTTAGGGCAAGTGCGTCGCAAAGAGCTTTAGAGAGCTGATCGGGGCATGAGGTTTGCTTGCGTCCGCAGGTGATGCCCTCTACTTTGTCAATAATTTCTTCAGCATCCATACCCTCACACAGCGAGCAAATACCTTTTAGGTTGCCATCGCAGCCGCCTGTGAAGCGAATATTTGAAACAGTGTTGTCGTCGTTGAGATCAAACTCAATGAGTCTTGAACATGTGCCGTGTGTTTTGTATTTAAATTCCATCTAAGTCCTCCAAGTTTTTATACATTCTTTACTATAAAAGTTTACTATAAATAAAAGAACTTTTCAATACACTCACAGCATAATATAGATTAAAGCAAAAATGAGAATTTTGTCAGCTTTGTCAAAAATAAGGATAATAAGAAAGCATAAGAGGAGTGCATCGTCGTTTGGGGTACTTTTGTTAGCTGAGGCGAACATGTTGTGGTTTGTCACAGCTTTGGGACAACTCTTTGGGCAAGCAGCCCTTTGATTATTGACATGCGCTTGATTATATTTTTCTTTTGAATCGTATTTTTCTTCATTAAAGCCTGAGCGGGCTTGTTGCTGCTTAGCTTTTTTATACATAAATTTTGCATGCTCAATAGCCTCCTCCTGCATTTTTGAAAATTCCTCTTTTGAAATATTGTTCAAGAAATCCCTTCCTTATTTGAGTTTTTCTAAGAGGGGGAGAATGTCGAAAAGCTTAATTAGCTGCATGGCTTCATCTGCACGCTTTTGACGTGATATGCTCAAATTTGGCTTTAAGGCTTCAATTAATTCACATCTTGAATCTGACTTATTCATCATATTCATCAATGAGGAGAGCTTTGTGATAACATCGGGATTAATAGCGGAAAATGGGTTATCACTAGCCTGTGACTTATCCTCAGAATTAGTTTGAGCGTCACCGCCGAAAAGCTCACCTGCCATTTTTTGAAGCCTTTGAATATCGTCATCACTTAAACCATTTAAAATATCGCCGATGTTATCCATGTCTTCTCCTTTATTTCTTGTTTAAATGCTTTAAAAGCTCTTTTGCCTGTGGACTTTGCATAATAGTGTTTAAAGCATCCCTATCATTAATAATATTTTGAAGCTTTCCTTTTTGTTCATCAGTCAACTGTGCTTTTAAGCTCTCAGCGAGCTTTTGCTTATTTTGAGAATTGTTTACAAGCTTTAATAATGCATCTAAGTTAGTATTGTTTTGATTATTCATTGAATCACCGCCTTATATAATGTATAATAATTTTTATAATTTTTATGACACAAAGAGGGAATATATTTATGAAAGCACTTGTAATATCAGATTCTCATGGAGCGATTGGAAATTTTATAGAGGTTTTGGAAAAGCATAAGGATATTAAAACAATATTCTTTTTAGGTGATGGTGCTGATGATATTGAGGAGCTTAAGTATATCTTAAACGACAGAAATCTGCTGGCAGTCAGAGGCAACTGCGATTTTTCATCGAACGCACCATATAGCATTGTAAAGGATTTTAACGCAAAACGTATTTTTGCGACGCACGGACATAATTATCATGTTAAATTTGGTTTGGGTGAGCTAAAGCTTATGGCTAGAAATGAGAGAGCGGATTTAGCACTTTTTGGACATACTCATGAGCAGATGACGGACTATGACGACGGACTGTATATTCTAAATCCGGGATCACTCAGAGATGGAAAATATGCAATTATTGATGTTGTTGCAGGCGGAATAGTAATTAATGAAATGAAGCTCTTGTAATAAAAAGCCATTAAAACGCATATTGATTAGTATAAAAAATCAGAGCGTTTAAGGGGCTGAATTGATGTTTGTATATTCGATTAAATCTTCAAAATTAAAAATAGCCGCAATTACAGCGGCAGTTATAATTGCGGTTTTTGCTATTGTATTTTATTCACCTAAGGAGAAACCTGCCGTAAACAGTGCGGGAATAAGCTTAAAGGCAGGGACTAACGAGGAAAGAATTGCTTTTTTATCGCAGTTTGGCTGGGATATAGATGAGGATCCGATTGAGGTTACAGAGGTGATAATTCCCAGCGAGTTTGACAGCGACTACGAAATGTATAATAAGATTCAAACTGCACAGAAATTTGATCTTTTGCCTTTTGCAGGAAAGAGAGTTAAGCGGTGGACATACAACATAAATAATTATCCCCAATATGAGGATAAAAAAGGAGTTATAAGAGCAAATATTTTAGTCTATGAGGGTGCTGTTATTGGAGGAGATATTTGCAGTATAGAGCTTGACGGCTTTATGCAGGGCTTTGATTTTCCAAATAAGAGCAATCAGCAGGCACAAATGCAGGGACAAAAATAATAAAAGGGGCTGTGAAATCAGCCCCTCAATTTTTTATTTAGTTGTTTCTAAGCTGTTTAAAGCACTGTTTAAATTAAATGTACCTTTTCTAAAGCGTCTTACCTGCATGAAGCTTTCTATGAGGTTGGGATTCCATTCATTTGCGTCAGCCGGCTTAATACCAATTTCATCATAGAGATTTTTTATTGCGTTGAATCTATCCATAAAGGATTTGAGATTTTTATTTTTTTCGCTTGTCCAACCGATTTCTGCAACGGCAGTAAAGCGTGGGAAGCACATATATGAAAGCTTGTCAAAATCTCTGATATACTCTGTCCAAATGGGAGCTTCAACACCTGCAATATTACTTTTTCCATTCTCGTCTAAGCCCTTAAAATAAGGGGAATGATTGTAGGTCTTTTTTAATGGAGTTTGACCGTAGGGATAATCGCAGTAGAAGAAAAAGAAATCAGATACTATGACGCCTTTGCCGCTGTTGGCGTATTTGGCACAGCGATTTTTCTTATCCATCCAGCGTTGAGCTATGCAGTCATCGGGCATCATAGAGCTGTTTATACTCTCATTCCAAACGATAGCCTGCTTGTTATGCTCTCTTAAAAAGTCAATAGCCTTGTTGACAATCCAGCCTTGAAGCTCCTCTTCGTTCTTTAAGCCCTCAGCCTTGATTCTCTCTTGGCATTTGGGACATTCCTTCCAACGCTTTTTCGGGGCTTCATCGCCGCCTAAATGGAAATATTTGCAGGGGAAAAGCTCACACATCTCCTCTAGAATATCAAAAGCTACCTTTAATGAGTCGTCATTTCCTGCACATAGAATATCGTCGTAAATGCCTTGCTTTGTACCAACGCTTAATGCCTCACCTCTGCATGAAAGCTCTGGATGTGAAGCTAAGAGTGCAAGATTATGACCGGGAAGATCGAATTCGGGTACAACCTCAATAAAACGTTCTGCAGCATAATTTACAATCTCTCTGATTTCATTTTTGGTATAATAGCCTGAATATTCCTCATTGAAATGGTATTTTCCAAAATCTGAGCTTGCTCTTTTTGAGCCTATTTCTGTAATTTCAGGGTGGGATTCAAGCTCAAGTCTAAAGCCTTGATCGTCTGTCAAGTGCCAGTGCATATAATTCATCTTTACAAGGGCTGCTGCATCAATTAATTTTTTTATATCGTCTAGCTTTGTCATATGCCTTGCACAGTCGAGCATGAAGCCTCTGTATGAAAATTCAGGGTAGTCGTGGATTTCAATGCAGGGAATTTGACCTTGATTTTTTAGCTGTAAAAGAGTCTGTCTTAAATAAAAAGCGCCCTTTTCACTTCCTGCCTTAAAGCATTTTTCATCGTTCTTTAAGACGATATAATATTCTTCATTTTTCAATTCTTCGTCAATAGAAATTTGAATTTCCAGAGGGTTTAAATCCCTTAAATTTATACTGCCGTCTAAATATTTAATATTCTGAGGGCAGGGTATAACGTTGAGCTTTGCCATATATTGCACTCCCTTTGATAGTATGAAACTATAATACAATAAAACCTTGCCGACTTCAATAAAAAAGAGCAGAGTGATTAGCTCTGCTCTTGATTTGATATATTAGTCCTTGTCTGTTTTGCTCTTTTGCTTTTTCTTTTCCTTAGAGCTTTCGCTGTCCTCAAAATCCTCGTCCTTGTCATCTTCATTGCTAGGTTCGGGGAGAATTTCAATCTTAACCTTGCCGATTCGTCTGTCATCAACATTTAAAATTGTAAAGCGGAGATTTTCGTATTCAACTACATTCATTTCTCCGTCCTTGGGCAGGAAGCCTAATTGACTGATTAAAAAGCCAGCCACTGTATCATAGTCACCCTCGGGCAGCTCAATAGAGGTTATTTCATCAAGCTCATCGAGATATGTTATACCGTCGATAGTGAAGGTGGTGTCATCAATTTTTGAGATTTCTTCGTCCTCATCGTCATATTCGTCCTGAATGTTGCCGACAATGCTTTCGAGTACATCCTCAAGAGTTACAATACCTGCTGTGCCGCCGAATTCGTCAACAACAATAGCCATCTGTGTGTGGTCATCAGTCATCTTTTTAAAGAGGTCTGCACACTGCATTGTTTCAGGGACAAAAGACGCCTCTCTGATTATGTCGCGAAGAGTCATATCATCGGGCAGGTCACTGCCAATATATTTAAGAAGGTCCTTAATGTATGCGATACCAACTATATTATCGGGATCATCGTCATATACGGGGATTCTTGAATATCCGTTATCCATAGAAAGGCTTACGATTTCACTTAACGGGTCATGTGCCTCTGCTGCAACCATATCTGTTCTGTGTGTCATAATATCGCTTGCGTCGAGGTCGTCAAACTCAAAGATATTGTTTATCATTTCCTTTTGAGAGTTTTCTATAACTCCCTTTTCGCCGCCGACATCGACCATCATACGGATTTCCTCCTCTGTGACAGGCTCCTCGTCAGCGTTTGGATCAAAGCCTAAAAGGCGAACGACTGCGTTTGTGGAAACTGAAAGAACCTTTACAAAGGGTTTTGTCACTGCTAAGACGCCTAAAAGTATGCCGACAACCTTAAAGGAAACCTTTTCAGGTGCCTGCATAGCGATTCTCTTGGGGGCAAGCTCGCCCAAAACAAGTGAAAAGTATGATGTGATAAGAGTGATTACAACAAGTGAGAATCCGTTTACAACAGCATCGGGAATCGGTGCAAGAAACGGTACACTGTTAATTGAGCTTGAAAGCATTTCAACGAAGGCTTGTGACGCTGATGCAGAGGTCATAAAGCCTGCGAGCGTAACGCCGATTTGGATTGTGGAGAGGAATCTCGAGGAATCCTTCGTTAATTTCATGATTTGCTTTGCTTTTTTGTTGCCTTCCTCAGCCATCTTTGCAACTTTGTTGTCGTTTAAAGAAATAATGGCGATTTCGCTCATTGCGAAGAAAGCATTTACTAAAATAAGTACAAATAAAAGTACAACCTGAAAAATAAGGTTTGCAGGTCCGGGGTCATCCATGATATGGATTAGCTCCTTTCAAATTATAATATATTTCTCTGCCGAGGCGGAGATTAGGGATTAAGCAATGTCAAGCTTAATCAAAAGGGAAGGTCCATCCTTCCTATTTTAATATATTATTATACACATATAAAAGTATATTGTCAAACATCGCAAAAAGATATATTGCTTATGTGCAAATAATATTAGGGCATCAAGGGAATACTGTGAAAAGAAAGTATTTAAAAATATTTTAAAGAAAATTCAATGATATTGATATGTGAAGTGAAAAAATTTTAGAGCGTGGTATTTTTATCTATTTAAATAAGTAAGAATACAGCAATTAATGCGAATAAGATATAGAATAAATTATATATAATATGTATAGAAGATGAAATCCTGTCAATAAATTGGTATTATAATATCAATATGTAAAAATGACCAAATAAAAATTAAAGAAAATGATGTTTTTCTCAATATTGGGAAATGATTTCTGTTTACATTGACGAATAAAAATGTTAATATATCAATGGTACGTTTACTAATATTTATAATGCCATCCGTTATAAACATAGGGAGGAATAATAAAATGGCAAGAAAGCTTAAGAGCATGGACGGCAATAATGCTGCGGCTTGGGTGTCGTACGCATTTACAGAAGTTGCTGGTATTTATCCTATCACTCCTTCTAGCCCCATGGCAGACTATGTTGACCAGTGGTCAGCACAAGGTCAAAAAAATATTTTCGGCACAAGAGTAAAGGTTGCTGAAATGCAGTCAGAAGCAGGTGCTTCAGGTACAGTTCACGGTTCACTTGCAGCAGGTGCGCTTACAACTACTTATACAGCATCACAGGGACTTCTCCTCATGATCCCCAATATGTATAAGATAGCTGGTGAGCTTCTTCCGGCAGTTTTCCACGTATCTGCTAGATGTGTTGCTTCACACGCACTTAACATTTTCGGTGATCATTCAGATATTTATGCTTGCCGTCAGACAGGTTTCGCAATGCTTGCTGAAACTAACCCTCAGGAAGTTATGGACTTAAGCCCCGTAGCTCATCTCGCAGCTATCAAGGGCCGTGTACCCTTCATTAACTTCTTCGACGGCTTCCGTACATCTCACGAGATTCAGAAGATTCAGGTTTGGGATTACGAAGATCTTAAGGATATGTGCGATATGGATGCTGTTGACGCATTCAGAAAGCGCGCACTCAACCCCGAGCGTCCTGTAATGCGCGGTTCACATGAGAACGGCGATATTTTCTTCCAGCACAGAGAAGCTTGCAACAAGTATTATGATGCAGTTCCTGAGATTGTTGAAGAATACATGGACAAGATCAATGCAAAGCTCGGCACAGACTACAAGCCCTTCAACTATTACGGCGCACCCGATGCTGAGAGAGTTATCGTAGCTATGGGTTCAATCTGCGACGTAGCAGAAGAAGTTATCGATTACCTTATGGCTCAGGGCGAGAAGGTAGGTCTTGTTAAGGTTCGTCTTTACAGACCTTTCTCAGCAGAAAGACTTATTAAGGCAATCCCCGAAACAGCAAAGAAAATCGCTGTTCTTGACAGAACAAAGGAACCCGGTTCTCTCGGTGAGCCTCTCTTCCTCGACGTTGTTACAGCTCTTGCTACAAACGGCGTTCAGGCTAAGGTTGTAGGCGGCCGTTACGGTCTTGGTTCTAAGGACACACCGCCCTCAAGCGTATTCGCAGTATACAAGGAGCTTGAGAAGGACGAGCCTAAGCATCAGTTCACAATCGGCATCACAGATGACGTTACAGAGCTTTCACTTCCCGAGGAGGAAGCTCCCAACACAGCAGCACCCGGTACAATCGAGTGCAAGTTCTGGGGCCTCGGCGGTGACGGTACAGTTGGTGCTAACAAGAACTCTATCAAGATCATCGGTGACCATACAGATAAGTACGTACAGGCTTACTTCCAGTACGACTCAAAGAAGACAGGCGGTATCACAATCTCTCACCTTCGCTTTGGTGACAGCCAGATTAAGAGCCCCTACTACATCAACAAGGCTAACTTCGTAGCTTGCCACAACCCCTCATACATTGAGAAGGGCTACAAGATGGTTAACGACGTTAAGCCCGGCGGCGTATTCCTTATCAACTGCCAGTGGGATGAAGCAGAGCTTGCTTCTAAGCTCAATGCAGAGACAAAGAGATACATCGCAAAGAACAACATTCAGCTTTACACAGTTGACGCTATCGATCTTGCTAAGGAAATCGGCCTCGGCAAGAGAACAAATACAATTCTTCAGGCTGCATTCTTCGCACTTGCAAACGTTCTTCCCAGAGATGAAGCTATCGGCTACATGAAGGACGCTGCTACAAGATCATTCTTAAAGAAGGGCCAGAACATCGTTGACATGAACCATAAGGCTATCGACGCTGGTTTTGACGCTTACAAGAAGATTGAGGTTCCCGCAGAGTGGGCAAATGCTGAGGACGGAATTAAGGCTTCAACAATCTCAGGTCCTGAGAAGCTCGTTAAGATGGTAAACAACATCATGAAGCCTGTTGGCAACATGGACGGCGATGCACTTCCCGTTTCTGCATTCATGGATCACGTTGACGGTACTTTCGAGCAGGGCGCATCAGCTTATGAGAAGCGCGGCGTTGCTGTTATGGTTCCTGAGTGGACAGCAGAAACTTGCGCACAGTGTAACAAGTGTTCATTTGTATGTCCTCATGCTACAATTCGTCCTTATGTTCTTACAGAGGAAGAGGCAGCAAATGCTCCTGAGGGTACACTCATGGTTGATAAGAAGGCAGGTAAGGGTAAGGGCAAGTATAAGTATGCTCTTGCAGTATCTCCCCTCGATTGTATGGGCTGCGGCGTTTGCGTAGGCGAATGTCCCACAAACTCACTTAAGATGGTTCCGAGAGAAACTCAGAACGATAAGCAGGCTGCATTCGATTACCTTGTAAAGAATGTAACTGTTAAGGACGATGTTGCTGATAACACAGCTATCGGCAGCCAGTTCAAGACTCCTTATCTTGAGTTCTCAGGCTCATGCGCAGGCTGTGCAGAAACAGCATATGCTCGTCTTATCACACAGCTCTTCGGCGACAAGATGTACATCTCTAACGCAACAGGTTGTTCTTCAATTTGGGGCGGTCCTGCTGCTACATCACCTTATACAACAGACAGAAACGGCCACGGTCCTGCTTGGGCAAACTCACTCTTCGAGGATAACGCTGAGCATGGCTTCGGTATGTATCTTGGTCAGAATGCTATCCGCAACAGCCTTATTGCAAAGGTTGAGGATATTGCAAACTGCGAAACAGCTCCAGAGGCAGCTAAGGCAGCAGCTCAGGCTTACCTTGATACTAAGGACAACAGCGCAACAAACGCAGCAGCTGCTGACGCTCTTGTAGAGGAGCTTAAGAAGGTTGATTGCGAAGGCTGTGCAGAAATCCTTAAGAACAGCGAGTACCTTGCTAAGAAGTCAGTTTGGGTATTCGGCGGCGACGGATGGGCATACGACATCGGCTTCGGCGGTGTTGACCACGTTCTTGCTTCAGGCGAAAATATCAACATTATGGTATTCGATACTGAGGTTTACTCAAATACAGGCGGACAGGCTTCAAAGGCTTCTCAGATAGGTCAGGTTGCTCAGTTCGCATCAGCTGGTAAGACTATCGCTAAGAAGAGCCTTGCAGAGATTGCTATGAGCTACGGTTATGTTTACGTTGCACAGATTGCTATGGGTGCTAACATGAACCAGACAATCAAGGCTATCGAAGAGGCAGAGGCTTATCCGGGTCCCTCAATCGTTATTGCTTACGCTCCTTGCGAAATGCATTCAATTAAGGGCGGCATGGTTAACTGCCAGAAGGAAATGAAGAGAGCTGTTGAGTGCGGTTACTGGAATATGTTCAGATATAATCCTGCACTTAAGGCACAGGGCAAGAATCCCTTCACAATCGATTCTAAGCCTGCTACAGGCAGCTATCGTGAGTTCCTTCTCAACGAGGCTCGTTACTCAGCTCTTACACGTTCATTCCCCGAGCGTGCTGAGGAACTCTTCGCAACAGCAGAACAGAAGTCAGTTGAGAGATATAGCCACCTTCTCAGACTTAAGGATCTTTATGCTCCTGAAGAGAAGTAATCTAAGCTTTTGGGCTTAAATTAGAATAAAGGATCGCCGCAGAGAAATCTGCGGCGATTTTGTCATTTTACAGACTTTACCTTAAAGGAGAAATATTATATAATATATGCGGTGTTTTTAAATTTATAACTTTATAACTTTATCCTTTTTATTTCATTATGATATAATATAATAAATTTGATGGATTATTTGGAGGCGATGCCATGAAGCTCAATAAGAAGAATAAAAGGGACGTCATAGTTTATGTGATTACGATAATCTTATCAATAGTTTATCTTATAGGCGCGAGCCATATTGCAAGCGGCGGTAAGGACTATTTTGATACGGATATGGAAAAGCCCATTAGAGCTACAGTTTTGCGTATAACCAAAACAGAAGATATTGGCTTCGAGGATGAAAATGGTCAGATGCAGACGAGCATGACAATGATTTACTTTGAGGCAAAGGCTCTTTCCGGTGAACAGAGAGGAAAAACTCTTTTCGGTGTACAGGAGCAGGATCTTATGTTTGCCCTTCGCCAGCCAGATGTTCAAGTTGGAGATAAAATAACCCTTGCTTATGAGCCGACGCCCGACGGCAAGGCGGATTATTATTTGGCAGACTACTCAAGAACAGGCCCACTTTATGCACTGTGCGGAGTTTTCTTTGTATTGCTCTTGATCTTTGGCAGAAAAAAGGGACTTGATACCATTATATCCCTAACCTTTACAACTCTTGCAGTCTTTGTAACTCTTATCCCAGCTATTCTAAACGGGCAAAACATATATTTCTGGTCGATTATGACCTGCATATTCATAACCGTTATGACGCTTTTGCTTATTGACGGCATAAATATTAAAAGCTTGGCTGCAGGTATAGGCTGTGTTGCAGGGGTGTTGGTTTCTGGATTGATATTCCTTATGATGAAGGGCGTTCTTCACATCACAGGCATGCTAGATGATGAGTGGGTATATCTTCATACACTCAACAAGGAAAATCCCATAGACCTCAAGGCTGTAATATTTGCGATGATTATAATCGGTGCTGTAGGTGCGGTTATGGACGTCGCTATGAGCATAGCCTCATCGCTTTCGGAGATTCATGAAAAATCGCCTGAGCTTTCAACAGGAGAGCTTTTTAAATCGGGTATAACAATAGGCAGAGATATAATGGGTACAATGGCGAACACACTGATTTTAGCTTATATTGGCTCGTGTTTAACCTGCGTGCTTTTGTATATTTCATATTCCCTCAGCGTTTCACAGATTATCAATCGTGAATTAATTGCAGTTGAAATTCTGCAGTCACTTGCAGGCTCATTAGGCATACTTTCAGCATTGCCGTTAACAGCGCTAGTCAGTGCTGTACTTTTGAAAAAATTTAACAGACCAAGAAAAATTAAGGATGAAGATGAGCTTGACTCAAATATAAGCATCGCTGAGAGAAAAGAGCAATAAAAATATCCATTTTAAATTATAAAAATTTTTAAAGCAAAAAGGTGTACGGAAAAATTCCGTACACCTTTTTTGTGCTTGCTTCAAAGATAAATTGTTATATTACTGCTCGTCGTTCTGCGCATCTTCAGAATGTCTTCTCTCATTTAGCTCGCTGAGTATTCTTTCATGCTCCTTATCTGAAAGGGCATAGTTCCAAGTTGGGATAACAGAGAGAATAGAGCCGATTGCAGGGGGAATAGAAACGACGAAGAAGAGAATCATCATGAATGGCTCAAAATCGGGGTTAAGACGGGGAATACCGCCCGCTTCAATAAATGCGTTGACCTCAGCAACCTTTGCGTCTGAGAAGCCTACAGCGGAGAATGCTATACCATTTATGATTGTAGCAATACCTGCGGTAATCTTTGCAATAAAGGTCTGACCTGAGAAGAATACGCCGTCAGGACGAATGCCTGATTTATATTCCTCATAGTCAACGGCGTCTGCAATCATAAGTGACTGGAGAACGGTTGTCAAGCCCAGCGTAAATCCGCATACAAAGAATAAAACTGCGCCGCCTATGATGTAAATAGTGGGTGTTAGGTCGTGATTTGGCGCTAACTCATACATTACAAATATTGCGGCATAGGGGATAGCACCCCAAAGGTTAGAAGCATTATAAAGAGTTTTCTTTTCATACTTTTTAAGAAGCTTTGTTGTAATGCCCATTGAAAGGAACTGACCTATAAACAGACCTCCGCCGAGGACGAGAATATAAATCATAGCCTTTAAAGGATCCTTGCTTGCGTAGTAGTAGGAAACAAGTGACATTGCTGCAAGAGAAATAGTCATCTTTGCACTGCCTAAAACACCTGATAAAAGAATCTGTCTGAATGGGAGATTTCTCCACATTAATTGGAAGTTTTCCTTGAGAGTATAGCTCTTATCTGAGGACTTAACTCTTTCCTTGACAAAGAATCCGGCAGGCTGATATAAAATCCAGCCGACGACAGAGAATATGACTGCTGCTGCGATAAAGCCCAAGCGTTCACTGTCCGGACCTGAATGTCCCATAGACTTGAAGGAATCACCTAAGCCGAATGCGACGGAATTGATTGTTAAAAGCGTGATGCCAGCACCGATGCTTGCCCAAATTCTTGCAAATGAAAGCAGCTTGTTGCGGTCGCCGTCATCCTCTGTCATTCTGGCGGTGATGCCCCAAAGAGGAATATCGCCTACTGTATAGGTCATACCCCAGAGAATATATGTGACAGCTGCATAGCCGACAATCAATATGTTGTGCAGACTTCCGGCACCCAGAGAGGCGTCGTAGAAGCCGAAATTAGTAAAGCAAAGGACTGTTATTATTAAAATCGGCAGTGGTAGAAAAATTAGATAGGGCCTGCATTTGCCCCATTTTGAATGAGTTTTATCGACGATAGTTCCCATCATAGGATCGTTGAATGCGTCCCAAACTCTGGCAAGAGCCATGATGACACTGACCGTGAAGGCAGGTATTAGAATAGTAAACTGCAAATAGTAGGTGAGAGCAGTACCAATTATGTTGTAGAAAATATTCTGACCTGCAAGACCGATATAGAAAGCGGCAGCTTCCTTGCCGGTGTAGGTATTTAGTCCTTTTTCGGAAAGGTTTTTAGTACCTGACATTTGAATCCTCCTATCCTTAATTAAGTTTTCTTTGAAGCACTGTTCTACAACATTATATATTATTTATTTAACTAAAACAATAACATTTTAGTTAATGTGTATAATTTGCATGAATAAAAAAAGACCTTCCGAGGAAAGTCTTAGGCTTTTATGGATTTGTAAAAATCAAGTGTTTTAAAATGTCTGTCAACTTGGAATAATAAAAAGCGTTCGGTGATGCTGTTTAGAATTTTTAGTGAGCTTTCAGGCATCTTAAAGGCGAACAGTGAGCGTTCGTCACTTAAAGTAATATGCCGCATGGCGTTCATTACTCCTAATGTAGCAGGCGAACCCTCGTTAGGTGAACATTCACTGCAGAAGAATCCGCCGTTTTGTATACTGAAAACTGGATTTACAGGCGTCTGCTTTCCACAGGCAAGGCAGCCTGATAAATCGGGCATATAGCCTGCATATGTGAGCATTCTCAGCTCTGCAACAGGTTTTAAAAACTCTGGTGATCTCTTATCCTCTGCTAGAAGATACAGAAGATTTAATAAAAGGCTTAAAAATTCACTTGATTCAGTGTTCTCGGGTGCAAATTCACCTGCAAGCTCACAGAAATATTGTGCGAGGCTCAATTTCTCTATATCATCACGAAGTCCGAAGAAAACTTCAATCGCCTTGGCATCGTTTATTATAAAGCTGTCCCTGCCGTGATAGAGAGTTATATTAGAGTAGGTGAGAGGTGAAACAGCCGCACCTGCTGCGGGACTTTTTATCTTTTTAGAGCCGTTTGCAAATGCAGAAATAAGGCCGTAATCCTTTGTGAGAATCGTTACGACCGTATCATTTTCACCTGTGTCACGGGATTTTATTATTAGTCCCTGAGTTACGCTCTGCATAGTTTTTATCCTCTAAAGAGTTTTTTAAAGCGGTAAATTCCAGATAATCCGAGATTTTACCGCTTTTTGTAAATTTGTTAAAAGCACTTTGCAATAAAGCTTCCCTGTTATAGGTCATTAAAATCACTCCTTTAGCTGTTAATAGCTTTTGAAGTGAAGCTTAACTTATGACGGGAAAATTTTGTTAATCGTTGTTAAGACCAAAATTCTTTATAAGGCCTTCACGATTTCTCCAGCCCTCCTTGACCTTAACCCAGCAGCGAAGATTAATTTTACACATGAAAAATCTCTCCATATCGATTCTTGCTCGTGTTGAAATCTTTTTGAGCATATCACCATTTTTGCCAATGATTATGCCCTTGTGGCTGTCCCTCTCACAGTAGATAGTTGCCTCAATATCTGTGATTGAGCCGTCGGGACGCTCACGCATCTTCTCGATTGTAACTGCTGTGCCGTGTGGGATTTCATCGCTTAAATTATTTAAAAGCTTCTCTCTGATAATTTCCGCAGCGATTACACGCTCAGGCTGGTCGGTGAGAGTGTCGTCGGGGAAGAAATGGGGAGAGGGCTGTGCCTGCTTTTTGATTTCATCTAAAAGCTCGTTTAATGAATCCCCTTTTAATGCTGAGCAGGGGACGATGGCTTCAAAATCATAGAGTGCTGAAAACTCAGCGATTCTCTCGATTAAAAGCTCCTTGTGCTTAATTGAGTCAATCTTATTTATAGCGAGGATAACGGGCATCTTCTCCTGCTTGAACTTCTTTAAAAGCTCCTTTTCGGCATCTCTTAAATCGCCCTCAGGTTCGATTACGAAAAGACAAGCGTCAACACCTGAAATTGAGTCACCTACAGCCTTAACCATCTTTTCACCGAGCTTTGTTTTCGGTCTGTGGAAGCCTGGGGTATCAGTGAAAACAAGCTGTGTTTCCCCCTCTGTTAAGACGCCCATAATCTTTGTTCTTGTAGTTTGTGGCTTAGGGGATACAACAGCAACCTTTTGACCTAAAAGACGGTTTAAGATTGATGATTTGCCGACATTTGGACAGCCGACGATTGCTATAAAAGCGGTTTTAGTTTCCATCATATTATTTTTCCTTTTTCTTGAATAAAGTTGAAATTTTTTGCGGTCCGATAAATATAAAGACTAGGCTTACGAAAAGGCTCAGTATAAGTAATAAAAGCATACCTATGTGAGCTTTATAGAAGCTAATAAGCTTTATAAAGGCTGCTTTTTGCCAAAATATATTTATGCCGACTGCAACTGCGAAGCAGGCACTTATTAAAACTCCTCCTGCAGCAGTATCCTTTGCAATTTTAGCTAGTGCATTGAAATTTTCGTTGAACTTCTCCTCAATTAAATTAATCGCAGCCTCTAAAGATGTATTTATAAGCTCACCCATCATAACGCAGGCACAAGCGACAAAGAGAATTGCATATTGAGTCCTTGTAACAGAGAAAAAATCGAAAAAAATCAAAAAACAGAACATATAGAGGGTTACGACAACATGTATCCTCATATTTCTTTCCTGCTTTATTGCACAAATAATTCCTTCAAGCGCATAGCCAAAGCTCTTGAGCAGGTTCTTCATATTTTTACCTTCTTATTAATTAAAGGGGAAGACGGGCAAAAGCAGCCTGTCCTCCCCTCATAATTATTATTCGTCGCCCATGTAGTAGCTGCCGTTGCGAGCTAAGCCGAGCTGTGTAAGAACTGTCTCTTCCTTTTCACGCATACGAACAGCCTCCATGCCGCCGTTTTCATGGTCATAGCCTAAAAGGTGGAGCATTGAATGAACTGTTAAGAATCCAATCTCACGCTGGAGGGAGTGACCGAAGCGTTCAGCCTGAGCTATTGCGTGTGTGATTGAAATTACAATATCACCGAGAAGCTTTGCACCTGTATCGGGATTGGTGTCATAAACACCGTCCTCACCGAGCGGGAAGGAAAGGACGTCTGTGCTGTTGTCTATGTTTCGATACTGCTTATTGAGCTTGTGTATCTCATCATCGTCAACAAAGCGGACGCTGATTTCAGCGGGTTCGGTGAAATTTTCAAGAACGAGAACTGCTGTACAGCAGCGGCGTACAAGCATTCTTACTCCTGTTGGAATTTTTTCTTCTGTCTGGTCATTTGAAATGATTACTTTAACTTTTCCTCTCATTTCTTTTCTTCACATCCTCATGTTTTTCATAAGCTTTTATAATATCCTGAACGAGCTTGTGTCTTACGACATCACGCTCGCTGAATCTGACTATATCAATATCGTTGACATTTTTTAAAATCTTAACGGCGTCAACAAGTCCGCTTTTCTTTCCGTCGGGGAGATCTATCTGAGTAATATCACCCGTGACAACCATTTTCGAGTTAAAGCCGAGTCTTGTTAAGAACATCTTCATCTGCTCTCTAGTGGTGTTTTGTGCTTCATCAAGAATTATGAAGCTGTCATCAAGGGTTCGTCCTCTCATATATGCAAGCGGTGCGACTTCAATACTGCCGCGCTCAACCTGCTTTGAAAAGTTCTCTGAACCGAGCATATCAAAAAGTGCATCGTATAACGGACGCAGATAGGGATCTATTTTAGACTGAAGATCACCGGGGAGAAAGCCCAATCTTTCACCTGCCTCAACAGCGGGACGGGTTAAGATTATACGGTTGACCTCCTTTGCTCTAAAGGCTGTGACAGCCATTGCAACAGCTAGATACGTTTTACCGGTACCGGCAGGACCGACGCCTATAGTAACAGTGTTGTTTCGTATTGCCTCTATATACTTTTTTTGACCTAAGGTCTTGGGCTTGACAGGCTTGCCCTTTGAGGTTATGCAGATACAATCTGCACTCATAGAGCTTAATTTGTCCTCATTGCCCTCATTAACAAGAGAGATGACATAGCGGACATTTTGGTCACTTAAGGTTTCTCCTCTGTTTATAAGAGTTAAAAGTCCGTTGATTGCCCTTGTACCTTTTGATACATTTTCAACGTCGCCTGTAACCTTAATTTCAGAGCCTCGGCTCAAAACCTTAACATCAAATTCACTTTCGATAAGGCGTATATTCTCATCAAATGAGCCGAAAAGGCTGACCGCCTGCTCCATTCTTTCTACGTTAATGATCTGTTCAAACATGCATAACCCTCGTCTTAAAACCTAAAAACGGGGTTGAAAATTACCCAAAGTCAAGTTTTTAGGCAAACTTTATAATATTGCTAAAATATTTTGTTACATTATAACATATTTTAAATAACCTGTCACTAGATAAAATAATATAAATCTGTTAATTTTTTGATATATCTTTTATTTTTTTTGTATACGAGGACTAAAAAAGATGAAAAGTATCGATAAATGGTTATTCCTATAAAAAATATAATTTTCAAAAGGAAAAAAGAGCCACTTGCAGTTTATGCCAAAAAAGGTTAAACTATAAGATACTGAATAAAAAAATCGGGGAGGGGGGCTTTGTGCGTATAAATAGGTATGCCACAAAGCGTAATATGAAAAAGCCCTTTAGTAAAAAAACAACTGTTATTATCGGCTCAGTCTTGGCAATAGCTATTGTCTGCCTTATAGTATTCGACGCATTTTCATCTAATAGAGAATTCCAAAAAAGCACGACACTTATGAATACTGTCGTATCTGTGAGCGTTGAAGGAAAAAAGAGCGACGAAGCAGGTCAGAGAGTTTTAGCAGCGATTGGCGATCTTGAAACGAGATCCTTTTCAAGGCACATCGCATCTACATCAGTGAGCAGGCTCAATGAGAATGCAGGGCAGTTTCTGCAATGTGATGATTTAATGCTTTCACTTGCAAAAAAATGCATAGATGTGAATGAAAAATCTAACGGGGCATTTAATCCGCTCCTAGGCAAGCTTAGTGATATGTGGGGCTTCGGCACAGGACAGGAAAAGGTTCCAGATGCAAAAGAGCTTCAAAGAGCTGTTGAAGCAGTCAAGGGTAAGAAAATTGTCATTGATGGTAAAAATATAAAGATTCCCGAAAATACTGTTTTTGATTTGGGAGCTGTGGGCAAGGGAGCTGCATGTGACCAAGCAAAGAGCATTTTAAAAACAACAAAGACAAAAAGAGCAGTTATTTCAGTCGGCGGAAGTCTTCTTCTATACGGCGAAAACGAGAGCTTTAATGTAGGAGTTAGAAATCCTTTAGGACAGGCAACTGAGGTAGTGGGCAAATTGGTTCTGTCAGATACCTGCGTTTCAACCTCAGGCAGCTATGAGAGATATTTTACAGAAAATGGCAAGACCTATCATCATATAATAAATCCGGAAAACGGCTATCCTACCGATAATGACCTTTTATCAGTGACCGTTGTTTGCTCTGACGGCTTTATGTCAGATGCACTTTCAACCGCTTGCTTCGTTTTAGGCTATGAGGATTCGCAGGCTCTTTTAGAGCAGTATGATGCTGAGGCTATGTTTATTTTTAAAGATAAAACGATAAAGCTTACGCAATCACTCAAGGACTCATTTGAGCTTACAGATAAGAGCTTTAAGCTTGTATAGGAGCTAATTGATGAAATTTAAATTTTTTAAAAAAGGCGATTTGATAATAATTGCAGCAGTGCTTTTTGTGTGCGTATTACTATTGATACCTAATTTTATAAATAAAACGAATGTGGAGGCTGTCATCTATGTTGACGGCAGTGAATATATGCGTACAAGCCTCGATGAAGATAAAACAATCACACCCGATACAGAGATTCAAACTGTGATAAAGGTTCACGATGGTGAGATTTATTTTGAATCATCACAATGTCCTGATAAGGTCTGCGTAAAAACAGGAAAGCTCAAAAGAGCGGGTGACACGGCAGCTTGCCTGCCGGCAAAGGTCGTCATAACTTTAGTAGGCGACAAAAAGACACACGATGCCATTACAGGATAGTATAAGGAGAAGAGTATGAAGGCAAGAAAAACAGCACTTATGGGCATATTATGCGCACAGGCACTGGCACTGTCCTTTCTTGAAAATCTCATACCGCCGCTTCCCTTTATGCCGCCCGGAGCAAAGCCGGGATTTTCAAATATCGTAACGATGTTTGCGGCTATTAATATGGGACTGCCTGAGGCGTTGTGCATAACATTTATTAAAGCTGCCTTTGCAGGGGCTACAAGAGGAGCTACGGCTTTCTTCATGTCCTTTTCAGGCGGAGTATTAAGTACGCTCATTATGTACTTGATGGTAAAAATTAAAAACAATCCGTTCGGCATTCTCGGCGTTGCGATAATTTCGGCGGTTTTCCATAATATAGGACAGCTAGTCTGTGCAATTATAATCACAGGAACTAAGGCTGTCATAAGCTATGCCCCTGTACTTTTGATATTTTCACTTGTGACAGGATGCATAACAGGTACGATTTTAAAGGTTGTAATGCCTGCCCTAGAAAAGCAAAGTAAATACTTTTCGGGCAAAAAATAAATTTGCTTAACCTCTGAGGAGTTTCCTCGGGTTTGTTTATAGTCTATTTTCATATCTATCGCAAAGGAGTTGATGTGATGAGCTCAAAGAGATTTGAAGGTGTCTTAAAGGCAATCGGCAAAGTGCGTGGAGGCGCACCGGTTGAACATCATAAGAACACTGAAAATTGTGAGGTCGTCAGAATCCCCACGCCTGCAAAGGTATTGCTTCCCATGCAGATGCATATCGGCGCACCGTGTATACCTACGGTTAAGGTTGGAGATTTAGTAAAGGTTGGACAGGTTATAGGCGATAACGAAAACGCTTTCGTATGCGCACCTATCCATGCAACAGTTTCCGGTAAGGTAACCGGCATTAAGGATGTTAAGCTTCCTAACGGCGTTGTTTCAAAGGCAGTAGAAATAACCTCAGACGGACTTATGGAGCAGTGGGAGGGCATTAAGCCTCCGGTTGTTACTGACGCACAGAGCTTTGCTCAAGCAATCCGTAACTCTGGTCTTGTAGGTCTTGGCGGTGCAGGCTTCCCGACACACGTTAAGGTTAGAATTTCTCCTGATAAGCCCATTGATACACTTATTATCAATGCTGCTGAGTGTGAGCCATACATAACTGTTGACTATCGTGAGTGTATTGAGAATTCATATGACCTTCTCACAAGTATTTATACAGTAAAGAGTATTCTCGGCATCAAGAATGTTATTATCGCTGCTGAGGACAATAAGCCTGAAGCATTCAAGGTTTTAAAATCAATCGCAGACCACGAGGCTGATATGGATGATTCTGTAAAGCTCATGGTTTTAAAGTCAAGGTATCCGCAGGGTGCTGAAAAGATGATGGTTCTTTCTGCAACAGGCAGAGAGGTACCTCCCGGAAAGCTTCCCGCTGATGTAGGCTGCATCGTTATGAACGTAGCTTCAATCGCATTTATTGGCAGATACTTAAAGACAGGCAAGCCTTTAGTCAGCCGTTCACTCACAATCGACGGTTCTGCAATCGCTGAGCCTAAAAATGTAAGAGTTCCTATCGGTACAAATATCAATGATATTATCGATTTCTGCGGCGGCTTTAAGAGTGAACCTGGCAAGATTCTTACAGGCGGTCCGATGATGGGACTTTCTATTGTTGATACTGACCTTCCTGTATTAAAGCAGAATAACGCAATTCTTGCTTTTGCAAAGGATGATGTTCAGATTAAGCCTGAAACAGATTGCATCCGCTGCGGCAGATGTGTTGCAGCTTGCCCCTTAAGCCTCATGCCCACATTTATTGAGCGTTCAGTTAAGCTTAAGGATACAGATGCTCTTGCAAATAAATATAATGTTATGACCTGCATGGAGTGCGGCTCTTGTGCATATGCATGTCCCGCAGGCAAGCCCCTCGTTCAGTATATGAGAATGGGCAAACAGCTTTTAAGAGAGGAGAAGATGAAAAATGCGTCAAAATAAGTTAATAGTTACCGCTTCCCCTCACGCTCGCAGCAAGGTAACAGTCAGCAATATTATGCTAGACGTTATTATTGCTCTTGTTCCTGCACTCATAGCTTCAGTAGTGCTTTTTGGCTTTAGAGTTCTTGCAGTTGTTGCTACAACAGTAGGTTCAGCTGTCCTTGCTGAGTATGCTGCAAGAAAGGTTATGAAGCGTTCAAATACAATCGCTGATTTAAGTGCCGTTGTTACAGGTCTTATCTTAGCATTCAATCTCCCCGTAGGCGTTCCGCTTTGGATTGCAGCAATCGGCTCTGCTTTTGCAATTATAGTTGTTAAGCAGTTCTTCGGCGGTATCGGTGAGAATTTCGTTAACCCTGCAATAGCAGCAAGAATCGTACTCATGGTATCATTCCCCACAGCTATGACAACATGGGTTAAGCCTTTAGCTTGGAAGGCAGGCGAGGCAGTTACAACAGCTACTCCTCTTGCAATCATCAATAAGGCTCCTGAGGAACTTCCCTCACTTATGAGCATGTTCTTAGGTGAAAGAGGCGGATGTCTTGGTGAAACTTGTGCAGTTGCACTCTTAATCGGCGGTATTTACCTCATGATTAAGAAGGTTATTTCTCCCGCAATTCCTCTCTCCTTTATAGGCACAGTAGCAGTATTCATGTTAATCGCAGGCAAGGGCGACCTTCGTTTTGTAGCTTATGAGCTTCTTGGCGGCGGTCTTATGCTCGGTGCATTCTTCATGGCAACTGATTATACAACTTCTCCCATTAACACTAAGGGCAGAATCATATTCGGTATCGGCTGTGGTCTTATCACATCTGTAATAAGAGTTTTCGGCTCACTTCCCGAGGGCGTATCCTTCTCAATTATCTTAATGAACATTCTTGTTCCCCACATTGAGAATATGTGCATCCCGAAGCCTTTCGGCACAGTTAAAGAGAAGAAGTCTAAAAAAGAGAAGAAGGAGGCTGCAAAGGCATGAAAAATTTCAAAATGATTTTTGTACCTACAATCGCTCTTTTTGCAATTTGTCTTGTAGCTACAACTCTTTTAGGCGTAACAAACTTTGTTACAGCTCCCAAAATTGCAGAATCAGCTTCTCAGGCTGAGGTAGAAACAAGAAAAAAAGTTCTTGAAGCAGCTGATAAGTTTGAAGAGTCCAAAGACGGCAAGTACGTTAAGGGCTTAGATAAGGACGGCAAAGCAGTAGGCTATGTTTTCACAACAGAAGCAAAGGGCTACGGCGGAGCTATAAAGGTTATGACAGGTGTTGACAAAGAGGGTAAGGTAGCAGGCGTTCAGATTCTTGAGCTTGCAGAAACTCCAGGTCTTGGCATGAACGCTACAGCAAAGCCCGACTTCCTTCCCCAGTTTATCGGCAAGGTTAAGGGTATTGGCGTTGCAAAGTCAAATCCCGGTGAAAATGATATTCAGGCACTCACAAGTGCTACAATCACATCAACAGCTGTTACAAACGCAGTTAACGAAGCTCTTGATAGCTTTGAAACAATAAAGGAGGCGGAGTGAGTTGGCAAAGAAAAAAGGCTTAATGCATGAGTTTACAAAGGGACTTGTTAAAGAGAACCCTGTTCTCCGCCTTGTACTTGGTACATGTCCCACACTTGCTGTTTCAACATCAGTTGAAAGTGCAATCGGTATGGGACTTGCAGCAACAATAGTTCTTTTATGCTCAAATATCGTTATTTCAGCACTTAAGAAGGTTATACCTTCAAAGGTTAGAATCCCCGCATATATCGTAATTATCGCATCATTTGTTACAATAGTTCAGATGCTTGTTAAGGCATATCTGCCCGCAGTTGATAAGCAGCTCGGTATTTATTTGCCGCTTATTGTTGTTAACTGTATCATCCTCGGCAGAGCAGAAGCATTTGCTTGCAAGAATTCAGTCTTAGCATCAGCTTGCGACGGACTCGGTATGGGTATCGGCTTTACAGCAGCACTTTTATTGATGGGTACAATCCGTGAGGTTCTCGGTGCAGGTTCCTTCGCAGGTATCGCAATCCCCGGCTTCACAAGCCCCATGCTCTTCTTCATTCTTCCTCCCGGCGGCTTCTTCGTATTCGGCATTCTTATTGCTCTTGCTAATAAGATTTCTGACAAGAAGGGACTCGCTCGTGCAGACCTCAAGGGCTGCGAGGCTTGTCCTATGTCAGGCTCCTGCGCAATGCAGAAGAAGGAAGAGGAAAAGGCAGCAGCTCAGGCTGTTGAAGAAACAAAGACAGAGGGTAAGGAGGAGAATAAATAATGAAAGAATTATTCGCTATTGTACTTACCGGTATTTTAACAGAGAACTTTATTTTAGCTAAGTTCCTCGGTATCTGCCCGTTCTTGGGTGTTTCAAAGAAGCTCAACACTGCAACAGGTATGTCAGCAGCTGTTATCTTCGTTATGGTTCTCGCAACAGCAGTTACATATCCTATCAACATTCTTTTAATGAAGAATGATTTGGAATATCTTCAGACAATCGTTTTCATTCTCGTTATCGCAGCACTTGTTCAGCTCGTTGAGATTATCTTAAAGAAGTTTATCCCCGCACTTTATAATGCTCTGGGTATCTATCTTCCTCTTATCACAACAAACTGTGCTGTTCTCGGTGTTGTACTTCTCAACGTTCAGAATAACTACAATTTCATGCAGTCAATCATGCGCTCACTCGGCGGCGGACTTGGCTTCATGCTCGCAATGGTAATGTTCGCAGGTGTTCGCGGCAGACTTGAAAGCTGTGATATTCCTAAATCTCTTCAGGGACTTCCGATTACACTTGTAGCAGCATCTCTTGTGTCTGTTTCATTCCTTGGATTTGCAGGCATTGTTGAGAATATTTTTGCTTAAAAGGAGGACGGGATAACTAATGACTAGTATTTTACTCGCTGTTATCATCGTCTCGGTGATAGGCTTAGTTGCAGGTCTTGGACTTGCAATCGCATCTAAAATCTTTGCTGTTCCGGTTGACGAGAAGGCAGAGGCAATCAGAGAGTGCCTCCCCGGTGCAAACTGCGGTGCCTGCGGCTTCTCAGGTTGTGACGGCTACGCAGCAGCCCTCTCTCAGGGCAAGACAACAAACACAGGTCTTTGCGCTCCGGGCGGTGCTGACGCATCAGCAGCTATCGCTAAGGTAACAGGTCTTTCAGCAGGAAGCGTTGTTCCTCAGACTGCAGTTGTAATGTGCCGAGGCAACAACGAAAACACAGATACAAAGCTCGAATACATCGGTGTTAAGAGCTGTAAAATGGCAACTCAGCTTTACGGCGGCCCAGGTGAATGTGCATACGGCTGTATCGGCTACGGCGACTGCGTAGAGGCTTGTCCCTACGATGCAATTACAATAGTAAATGGTGTTGCAAGAGTTAATCCGCTTGCTTGCCGTGCTTGTAAGCAGTGCATAGCAGCGTGTCCTAAGCAGCTCATTGAGCTTATGCCCATATATGAAACAAAGGCTGCTGTTCGCTGTAAAAACCACGATAAGGGTGCTGTTACAAGAAAGGCTTGCTCAGCTGGCTGCATAGGCTGTATGAAGTGTACTAAGGTCTGTGAGGTTGGTGCTGTTAAGGTTGTTAACTTCTGTGCAGAGGTTGACTTTGACAAGTGCATCGGCTGCGGCAAGTGCAACGAGGTCTGCCCTGTAAAGTGTATTGACCTTGTTAACCACGAAAAGACAGTTGAAGAAATAAATGAATTCTTATCAAGTGCTAAGAGCGACGCTAAACAAAAGCAGGAAAAGAATGCATAAGCCTTTTCGATACGGTTTTTAATTTAATACATCAATCCGGCAGACTAAAAATCTGTCGGATTTTTGCCTTGAAACGGGAATTTTTAATTTCTTTGTCCCTTATTGAAGCTTAAATTAAGCAATATATATTGTAAATTTATATAGTACAGAGTATACTATATAGGGCCGTTTTAATTTATATAATGAAAGGATGCAAAAATATGCTATTAAACTTAAGACCTGCAGACGAATGTAAATTTGATGAGATTTCACTCGGAGAGATTATGTTAAGACTTGATCCCTCTGACGGCAGAATAAAAAACGCAAGAGAGTTTAAGGTATGGGAAGGCGGCGGAGAATATAACGTAGCACGTGGTCTTCGCAGATGCTTCGGACTCAATACAGCGGTTATTACAGGCCTTGCAGACAATGAAGTCGGTCATCTTGTAGAGGACCTTATTCTTCAGGGCGGTGTAGATACATCCTTTATAAACTGGATGAAGTATGACGGAATTGGCAGAACAGTTAGAAATGGTATTAATTTCACAGAACGCGGCTATGGAATAAGAGGAGCTGTTGGTGTATCTGATAGAGGAAATACAGCGGCTTCACAGCTTAAGGCTGAGGACATCGATTGGGAATACATTTTCGGTACTCTCGGTGTAAGATGGCTTCACACAGGCGGAATATATGCAGCTCTTTCACAGACAAGTGCAGAAACTGTACTTGAGGCTGTTAAGCAGGCTAAAAAATATGGCACAATCGTATCCTATGACCTCAATTATCGTCCGTCACTTTGGAACGGTATCGGCGGTAAGGAAAAGTGTCAGGAGGTTAATAAGGAAATCGCAAAGTACATCGACGTTATGATTGGCAACGAAGAGGACTTTACAGCTTGTCTTGGACTTGAAGTAGAGGGCAACGACGAGAATCTTAAGGAATTAAACCTCGACGGCTACTGCAAGATGATTGAAAATGCAGTTAAGGTTTATCCCAACTTCAAGGTTGTTGCAACAACACTTCGTACAGTTAAGACTGCAACAGTTAACGACTGGAGTGCGATGTGCTGGGCAGATGGCAAGCTCTATCACGGCTTAGAATTAAACGGTCTTGAAATTTATGACAGAGTAGGCGGCGGCGATTCCTTCGCATCAGGACTTATTTATGGTCTTATGACAACAGGTGATGCTCAGCAGGCTGTCAACTACGGCGTTGCACACGGCGCACTTGCAATGACAACACCAGGCGATACTTCAATGGCAAGCAAAAAGGAAGTTGAAGCTGTTATGAATGGTGCTGGTGCAAGAGTTCAAAGATAAAATAAGGCTCTATAATTAAGCCTTTATAATTAGATAATAAAATTAAAACCCGAAAGGACAGCCTATGTTTGTAGATATAGCAAAAATAAAAATAAAAGCAGGAAGCGGCGGCAACGGCGCAGTTACATTTCACCGTGAGAAATATGTTGCCGCAGGCGGTCCTGACGGCGGTGACGGCGGCAAGGGCGGAGATATTATCTTCGAGGTAGACGATAACCTTGCAACTCTTGCCGATTTCCGTTATAAAAGGAAATATTGTGCAGCCAACGGTAAAAATGGTATGGGCGACAGAAGACGAGGAAAGAACGCAGAAAACCTTGTAATCAAGGTCCCCAGAGGTACTATAATTCGTGAGGTTGAAAGCGGTGCAGTCATGGCTGATATGAGTGAAAAAACTTCATTTGTAGCAGCTAAGGGCGGCAAGGGCGGCTGGGGTAATTCCCACTTTAAAACAGCTACAAGACAGACTCCCCACTTTGCAAAGCTCGGTACTCCAGGTGAGGAGTGGGAGGTTGTGCTTGAGTTAAAGCTTTTAGCTGATGTCGGCCTTTTAGGCTTCCCGAATGTCGGCAAGTCAACCTTTATCTCGGTTGTAAGTGAAGCAAAGCCCATTATTGGCGACTACCACTTTACCACAATTACACCTGTTTTAGGCGTTGTAAAAATGGGTGAGGGACAGTCCTTTGTAATGGCTGATATTCCCGGACTCATTGAGGGCGCAAGTGAGGGCGTAGGCTTAGGTCACCAGTTCCTGCGTCATGTTGAAAGATGCCGTATGCTCCTTCACATCATCGATGCAGGCGGCAGTGAGGGCAGAGATCCCATTGAGGATTTTGAGAAAATCAACAAGGAATTAGAGAAATTTAATCCTGAGCTTTCTAAATTGCCTCAAATTGTTGCGGCGAATAAAATCGATATGGCGTCTGATGAACAGCTCGAGAATTTAAGAGAGTATTTTGAATCACGCGGCTATGAGTTCCACACAATGTGCGCACCGATTTTAGAGGGTACGCAGGAGGTTATAAATGCTGTTGCAAAGAAGCTCAAAACCTTACCTCCTATCAAACGCTACGAGAGGGAGGAAATCCCAGTAGAAATGTTTGAGCGTCAGAAGGATAACGGCTTCACAATTACAGTTCAAGACGGAATATATGTTGTTGAAGCTCCGTGGCTTCTCAAAATCCTTCAACAGTCAGATCTTGATGACTACGAATCACTTCAGTATTTCCAGAGAGTTCTCCATTCAAGCGGTATTATCAAGGCACTTGAGGAAAAGGGAATCAATGAGGGCGATCCCGTTGAAATCTATGATTTTGAATTTGATTACGTTGAGTAATTCGGAGGATTTTAATGTTAGGAATTAAGGAAGAATATAAAAATACGAATCCAAACAGTTTAAGTCCGCTCACACTTGCCTTTATAGGTGATACAGTTTACGATTTGCTTATTAGAGGGAATCTTGTCATGCAGGCGAATCGCCCTGCAGGCAAGTTCACTCAGGAGGCTTCAAAATTAGTGTGCGCACCTGCTCAGGCAGAGGCGGCTTTAAAAATTCTTGATAGCTTAACCCAGCAGGAAGCTGATATTTACAGGAGAGGCAGGAATGCTCATACCGGTAAAATACCCAAAAATGCAACAGCTGCACAGTATCACAGTGCAACAGGGCTGGAAGCACTTTTTGGCTTTTTATATCTGTCTGGAGAAACTAAAAGAATCGAAGAGCTTTTCTCTATCATCATCGCATGATAACGAAGAGCTTTTATCTAAGTTAAGCATTAATATTTAAGGGGTGCCTTTATATGGGAAATAAAAATAAAATGACCAAGGAAGAAATCAGGTATAAAAAGGACCTCGAAAGACTTAATCCAAAGCCAAAAAGCAAGGGCCGTATGGTGTTTGACTTCTTTGTTGACAATATTGTTTTTATTATAGCGAGCTGTCTTTATGCGACAGCAGTTCAGTTCTTTGCAATACCAAATCACATTGCACAGTCGGGTTCAACAGGTCTTTCTATAGTTATAAATCATTTAGTACCGAGTATCACTTTAGGTACAGCTAATATGATTGTTAACGTTCCTCTTTTACTTATTGCGGGCTTCGTTATAAGCTGGAAGTTCGTAGGGCGAACAATGTGGGTAACTGTTATACTTTCTATTTGTCTTGACGTAATGGGAAAATTAGCAGTTCCTTATACTGGAGATCCTCTGCTTGCTTGTATCTTCTGCGGAGTTCTCACAGGTGCAGGACTTGCTCTTGTTATTATGAGAGGTGCTACGACGGGCGGTACAGATGTTGTTGGCAGACTTCTTCGCCACAAGTGGCCGCATATGTCAATGGGCAAAGTTATCATGATGGCAGATATGTGCGTTATAGCAATTTCTGCTATAACCTTTAGAAGTATTGAAGCTGCGATGTATGCTCTTGTGGTTATATTTGTAAGCTCTAACGTTATGGACTATATTCTCTATGGTACTGGCAGCGGCAAGATGCTTTTAGTTGTAACGAAGAAAGCAGAAGAGGTCGCAGCAGTTATAACAAGTCAAATGAAGCGAGGCGTTACAATTCTCCCAGTTAAGGGCGGCTTTACAGGCGACGAAAAGAGCATGCTTGTATGTGCTGTGAGAAAGAGTGAGGTTGCAAAGCTCACAAAGCTTATTTGGACAGTTGATGAGAATCCATTTATCATTGAAACTGAAGCAGGCGAGATTTTAGGCGAGGGCTTCAAGGGCAAGAACGAGCAACATTAAAAAGGTTTTCCACATAAGCTTAAATAAATGAGGAAAACTAAGGATAAAAAGACCGCACTGATTTTTTTCGGTGCGGTTTAATATTTGTCTTATTGACTAATTATTCTTTATTTAGTATAATAATCGTATACTTTAGTGCAAATTATGATTTGCCCTGTCGCCTCTGTGCGGCCTGCTTTAGTATTATTTTAGCAGCCTGCATGGAGGTTTTTTCTATGCAAAAAAATTTCAAAAGGGGAAGAGTATATGCAATTTTCCGAACATTATACATATAAAAAAATAATAAGATACACAGTTCCGCCTATAATAATGATGATATTTACATCGTTATACAGTGTTGTAGATGGCTTGTTCTTGTCTAATTGTGCAGGCAAGCAAGCGTTTTCTGCAGTGAGCTTTATAATGCCGTATTTGATGATGTTTAACTCAACGGGATTTATGCTTGGCACAGGATCGAGTGCTTTGATAGCTAAGAAAATGGGCGAGAAAAAATATAAAAGTGCAAATGAGATTTTTACGACGGTAGTTGTAGTTTCTATATTCAGCGGAGCAATTCTGTCTTTTATAGGCTTGATATTCTTAACTCCGGTTGCGTCTATGCAGGGGGCAAAGGGCGAGCTTTTGAATAATTGCTTGAAATATGGCAGGATTTATCTGCTCGGAGTACCTGCATGCATAATTCAATTCGAGTTTGAAGCACTTTATTCAACCTCTGGCAAAAGCAAATTAGGACTTTACTCAACTATTATTTCAGGCTTGACAAATGTGATTTTAGACGCATTGTTTTTGTATGTCTTTTCGTGGAATATTACAGGTGCAGCAGCGGCAACTGTAATCAGCCAATATGTGGGCGGAATAATTCCAATAATATATTATTCGAGAAAGAATAAAAGTAATCTTCGACTGGTAAAATGCAAATTAAGATTTAGGGATATGATAAAAGTATGTACAAACGGCTCGTCTGAAATGGTGAACAATATTTCTATCTCTGTCGTTAGCTTGATGTATAATATTCAATTACTTAAATATGCGGGCGATGACGGCATAGCGGCGTTCGGCATTATGATGTATGTGAATTTCTTATTCACAGCTGTATTTTGGGGCTATGTATCGGGCATAAGTCCAATCATTAGCTTTAATTATGGCGCAAAAAATAGCAAGGAGCTGCACAGCCTGCTCAAAAAAAGCATTGTAATTTTAACTTTAACCTCAATTTCAATGTTCATGTCGTCTGTTTTTCTAGCTACTCCAGTAACAAAAATCTTTGTAAATTATGACGCTCAATTACTGGCAATGACGATAAAAGGCTTCTATCTATTTTCATTTTCCTTTTTATTTTCAGGTATGTCTATTTTTTCCTCATCATTTTTCACCTCGCTTAATAACGGATTTATCTCAGCTGTTATATCATTTTCAAGAGTTTTTCTATTTCAGATACCAGCGGTGTTAATTCTGCCTCTTATTCTAGGACTTGATGGAATCTGGCTATCTGTTGTTATTGCAGAGCTTCTTACAGTTGCTGCTGGTACAGGTCTTATTTTAAAATATCGTAAAAAATATAATTATTGATTTAATATAGGCTTAAATTGCAAAAAGAGAGCGGGTGTAGATACTCGCTCTCTTTTTTATGAAGGTATGTTGATAGTATTTCTAAATGGCTAAATAGAATAAAGACAGTATAAATCACCTTTTTATGGTGTCATTAAAAATCGACACCATTTTTCACACAGCCGTATATTTATTGAAAAGAACTTTTCTATATGATATTATATAATCATAAATTATATAATATCTACAACATAGTGTGGATTTATATAAAAAAATTTAAGTAATATGACATGTTTGCAATAAAAAAATAACCTCCGCTTAAAGCGAAGGCATCTCACACACTGTGAGGTCACAAATGTGACGTGTTCGATAAATCGTTATTTGAACGCATAGTGTAAATCCCATAAGGTATTGAGATTATTTTTATATTAGCACTTAATTTTGCAAATGTCAATATAAAAGGAGAAAAATTATGAATGATTATTACATCGGACTAGACGTCGGAACAGAGTCGGTCGGTTGGGCAGTTACCGACACAAACTACAATATTTTAAAGTTTAGAGGCAATGCGATGTGGGGCATACGCCTTTTGGAAAAAGCTAATACTGCGCAGGAAAGGCGAGGCTTTAGAACCCAGAGAAGAAGAACACAGAGAAATAAGTTTAGGCTCGATTGCCTTGAAATGCTGTTTAACGAGGAAATCGCTAAAGCTGATATTGCATTTTTTCAAAGGCTAAAGCAGAGCAGCTACCGTATTGAGGATAAATCTTCACAGTGCAAATACAGTATCTTTAACGACGATAATTATACAGATAAAGATTATCATGAAAAATATCCAACAATATATCACTTAAGAAAAGAACTTATAGAGAGCAGCGAACCGCACGATGTGCGACTTGTATATTTAGCTGTTGCACACATTATCAAAAACAGAGGTCATTTCCTATTTGATTCCCAAATGGGTGAAAATGATAGCTTTAGCTTTGAAAATGTTTGGGATTGCTTAAATCAATATCTTAAAGATAATTATGATTATTCTATAGAATATGACGATTATTCTCAATTAAAGAAGTTCTTAACTGATACTAAGCTCACTAAAACTAAGAAGAAGGATGAGATTACAAAGCTCTTAAACTTAAATAAGAAAACGGACAAGGAAAAGATTGCACTTGTTACTATTTTAACAGGTGGCACAGCCAAGGCTGACGACTTATTTATGAGTGAAGAATTTAAAGATTCTGAATGTAAAAATATTTGTATAAGCTCAAGCTATGATGAAAATTCTGCTTTATATGAAAGCGTATTTGCAGAACGCTTCGAGCTTATAGAGAAGATTAAAGCTGTTTATGACTGGTCGATTCTATATAATATTTTAAAAAATGAGAGCTATATTTCTTTTGCAAAGGTTAATATTTATGAAAAACATAAAAGTGATTTAAGGCTTTTAAAGAATTTTATAAAAGACTTCTGCCCAGAGAAAAAGAAACTTATTTTAACGCTTGATAAGAAGGAAACCTACAATTATCTTGCATATAGTGCGCACATGAGAGAAGGATCTCCGACTACAAGCAGCTGTACACAGGAGAAATTCTGCGAATTTTTAAAGAAGAATCTGCCAAAGGCTTGCCCTGACAAAAAATATCAGAGTATGTACGATGAAATTGAAGCTGGAAGCTTTATGCCGAAAATCGTTTCAAAGGACAATGCTGTTATCCCTATGCAGCTTAATAAAAAGGAGCTTGCAGCGATTCTTGAAAATGCAAAAGGCTATCTATCATTTTTAAATGACAAGGATGAAAGCGGAAAAACTGTTACCGATAAAATAATGGATATTTTTAATTTTAAGATTCCTTATTATGTCGGACCGCTCAATAAGCACAGTGATAAAAGCTGGATTGAACGTACAGATGAAAAAATTTATCCGTGGAATTTTGAAAATGTTGTTGATATGGATAAAAGTGCAGAAGGCTTTATAAAGAATTTAACAAGCAAATGTACATATCTTCCACGCGAGGACGTTATACCTAAATGCTCACTTTTGTATTCATCCTTCATGGTCTTAAATGAGCTTAACAATTTGCGTATTGACGGTGAAAAAATCAGTGTTGAATTAAAGCAGAAAATATATAATGATGTATTCTTAAATTACAATAAGGTAACTCAAAAAACACTTGCAAAATATTTAAAAGCTCAAGGCTTTACAGATTTCGATATAAGCGGAATTGACGGCGACTTTAAAGCTAATTTAAAGCCATACAGGGATTTATACGGCTTTAATTTAACCGATAGTGAAAAGGAAGAGATTGTAAAAGCTATCACTATTTTCGGCGATGACAAAAAGCTTTTAAAGCGCAGACTAAAAAATGAATTTTCACAAAAGCTCAGCGAGGACGATATTAAAAAAATATGTAAGCTTAAATTTACCGGCTGGAGCAGGCTTTCACAAAAATTCTTAAATGGACTTGAGGGATGTATAAAAGATACAGGCGATGTCTATACAATTATTCATGCAATGTGGGAAACCAACTGCAATTTAATGCAGCTTTTAAGCGGCGATACTAATTTCCCACAGCGTATTGAAGAAGAAAACAAGGGAAACACATTTACTACGCTTAAAAAAGAAGTCGAAGAACTATATGTATCTCCTAAGGTTAAGCGACCTATTTATCAGTCTATGCAGATTGTAGAGGAGATTGTAAAGATAATGCACAATCAAGCCCCTAAAAAGATTTTTGTTGAGGTTGCAAGGGGCGATGACGAAGATGCTAAGAGTAAGCGAGATAAAAATAATCGCTCAGTTGCAAGAAAGAACAGGCTATTAGACATTTATAAGGGCTGCAAGAATCAGGAGAAGCAGCTATATCTGAGCCTGCAGAAATGCCCTGACAACGATTTTAGGCGAGATGCACTATATCTCTATTTCACTCAGCTTGGCAGATGTATGTATTCGGGCGATGTCATAGAGCTAGAGGATTTATTTAACAGGAATCTCTATGATATTGACCACATTTTCCCACAGTCTAAGCTTAAGGATGACAGCCTAAATAACCGAGTGCTTGTTCGCAAAGAATACAACGAGGCAAAGGGAAATATCTATCCGATAGCAGCTAATATAAGAGATAGCCAAAAGGGATTTTGGAAAAAGCTTTTGGATATGGGACTTATTGAAAAAACAAAATATGACAGGTTAACAAGAAGTACAGGCTTAACAGATGACGAACTGTCTTCGTTTATTTCAAGACAGATAGTTGAAACAAGGCAGTCCACAAAGGCGATTGCACAGCTTTTGGAAAAACGTTATAAGGAAAGTGAAATTGTCTATGTAAAGGCAGGGCTTGTGAGTGACTTTAGGCATGACAATAAATTTATAAAGAGCCGTGACGTTAACGACCTCCATCACGCAAAGGATGCTTATTTAAACATCGTTGTGGGCAATGTCTATAATACCCAATTCAATCATAACCGCTATTATGTAGATGGACTTCAAAAGGGTGACTACAGCATGAACCATCTTTTTGATTATCCTGTTAAGGGTGCATGGATAACAAAGGGCAGAGAGTCCATGAACACTGTAAATAATACAATGGCAAAGAACAACATTCTCTATACTAGATATTCATATAAACAGCAGGGAGGTCTTTTTGACCAAAATATATTAAAGGCAGGAAAAGGACAGGTCCCGCAGAAAAAGAATTCTCCCATCGGAGATATTGAGCATTACGGTGGTTATAACAGGGCAGCTTCAACATATTTCGCAGTTGTGGATTATAAAGACAACAAGAACAAAGAAGTTAGGCAGATTGTACCCATTGACCTTTACCGAGAAAAGGAATATGCAGAAAATCCGAAAAAATATATAAGTGAATATCTTACTACAGAAAAGCTCAAGGTTGATGAAGACGGCGTAAACATAGTTGTACCGTGTGTAAAGTATAATGCATTAATAAGCGTTGACGGCTTTAGAATGCATATAAGCAGTAAGTCTGGTGGTGGTAGACAATATGTCTGCAAGCCTGCTGTACAGCTCGTAGTCGGTGCAGAGAAAGAAAGATATATAAAGAGGATTTCTAATTATCTTGCAAAATGTACAGAGCTAAATAATGTTAAGCCGATAGATAGCACAGACAAATTAAGTGAGCAGGAAAATCTGGAGCTTTATGACGTATTAACCAATAAGCTTTTAAACACTGTCTATAAGCTGAAATTTACAAGGCTTGGGAATATTCTAAAAGACAAACGAGAGGTATTTGAGAAGCTTGAGGTCAGCGAACAGTGCAAGGTATTAATGGAGATACTCAATATTCTTCATGCGAATGTAAGAACAGGAGATTTAACATCGATAGGAGGATCTAAACAGGCGGGAGTATCTTATATAAGCTGTACAATTAACTGCGATTCGTTCAAGCTTATTAACCAGTCAGTTACAGGACTTTACGAAAAACAAATGGAATTAGCAAAATAATTTAAGGAGGCGGCAGCTGTGGGTTGGAGAACTATATTAGTATCAAAGCCTGCTAAGCTTGATTTAAAACTGAATTATATGGTTTGTAGAGATAGTGAGAGTACAGTGCGAGTTCATATAAGTGAAATATCTGTGCTTATAATAGAAACAACTGCCGCTTCAATAACGACAGCTCTTTTAAACGAGCTTACGAAGCAAAAGATTAAGATAATCTTTTGTGATGAAAAAAGAAACCCCTCGTCTGAGCTTGTCCCTTATTTTAATTCTTGTGACAGTTCATCTAAAATAAGAAGTCAAATAAACTGGACAAATGATTCTAAAGGCTTGATTTGGACATATATAGTCCGTGAAAAAATCAGAAATCAGGCGAGGGTGCTTGAAAAATTTAATGAGCAGAAGGCACTTAAACTATATGAATACATCGATGAAATTGAATTTTACGATGAGAGCAACAGAGAGGGACACGCAGCCAAGGTGTATTTTAATGCTCTGTTCGGCATGGACTTTAGCCGCAACAAGGAGTGCGCTGAAAATGCTGCCTTGGACTATGGCTACAGCATTTTGCTCTCTTGCATAAATAGAGAGATAGTGTGCTGCGGATACTTAACTCAGATTGGGATTTTCCATTGTAATAAGTTTAATCATTTTAATTTAGGCTCTGATTTGATGGAACCATTCAGACCTATAATTGATATGCTCGTAAAGAGGGGGAATTTAGAAAAGTTTGAATCTGAACAGAAGAAATATATATTAAATGTGTTGAATTATGAATTTGTGATTGACGGCAGAAGGGAAACGCTTTTAAATACGATGAAGCTTTACGTTAAAAGTGTATTTGATGCACTTGAAAGCTGCAATCCTGATTTAATTAAATTTTTTGATTATGAGTTATAGATTTATGAGAGTAATTGTATTTTTTGATTTGCCGACTGAAACTGAGCAAGACAGAAGAAACTATCGTCATTTTAGAAAAGATTTAATCAAGAGCGGGTTTATGATGATTCAGCAATCCGTTTATGTTAAGCTTGCACTAAATCAAACGCAGTCACAGCAAATTACATCAGAGGTTAAAAAAATAAGACCTGAAAAGGGAATTGTTCAAATTTTATGTGTTACAGAGAAGCAATTCTCTAAAATGGAAGTTATTTCTGGAAAGTGCAATACAGATGTTGTAAATTCAGATGAAAGGCTTTTGATATTATGATGATAAGTTTTGATTTTCTAAGTGAACCCTTGACCTTTAAAAATACATATATCAATACTCTGTGCATTGAGAATAAAACACTGTTTTCAGATACAGTCAAGGCACTTAGAGAAGGGGCTTGCGATGAGAATAAAATTATATTTTCAAAGGACTTTAAGCCCATAAAAATGAAGAATAATGTTGATTTTATTTTCGATTATTACGCACTGGATTTTTCTTCCGCTTTTATAAAAAAGATTTATGAAGATATGAATATTTTCTGCATTGATAATATGCAGGAGAAAACAGTTGAACTCAAAAGAGTTATTTTAAGCTTTTTGGATGAAGTCAATGAAAATTTTGATTTCGATTTTTCCTATACTATAGACTTAAGCCTACCTGACTTTTTTAAAGGTCAAGGCGTTAAGCCTGCACTTGAAAATAGACGGCTTATAGAAAATCTATGTGACTATATTTTAATTGTACAAAAATATGCTCCTGTAAAGTGCTTTATTCTGCTCACTCCATGTTTATATTTTAGTGATAGCGAATTAGAGATATTTTTTAAGGAAATGAGCGAAAGAAATATAAATATCTTAATTTTAGAAAATATTATACTTAGAAAAAAGACGGAATATGAAAAAATAACAATAATCGACAACGATTTGTGTGAAATAATTGAAAATAACTAATTTGTGCTGTATAATAAATTTATCTTATGAAATGCCCGACAGAATATAGTGCTGTTGTTTATTTTCGTTATGCCTCGGCTTTTTGAGTTTTGAGGTTTGAGAGTAGTGTAAATTCATAAGGTATTAAAACGAACTTATAATATCTTCCGTCATAGGAGTTGTTTGAGAGTAGTGTAAATTCATAAGGTATTAAAACCAAGCGGTCGATTCTTCGCCCACTTGCCGCGTTTGAGAGTAGTGTAAATTCATAAGGTATTAAAACTTTTATGTTGTCCATGTTTCCACCTTCTTTGTTTGAGAGTAGTGTAAATTCATAAGGTATTAAAACATTTCGGGCAACAGTTAAAGTCTTGAGTGTGTTTGAGAGTAGTGTAAATTCATAAGGTATTAAAACAAAAGCCGCCTTTGCTTTGCAAGCCGTTTTGTTTGAGAGTAGTGTAAATTCATAAGGTATTAAAACAAGTTTCTCCAGCTGTTGTCTTCACGCTATGTTTGAGAGTAGTGTAAATTCATAAGGTATTAAAACCTTTTCAGCTCCAAAACCAACACGCTGAGGTTTGAGAGTAGTGTAAATTCATAAGGTATTAAAACGAAATTGACGGAGATTTTCAGCATATAGCAGTTTGAGAGTAGTGTAAATTCATAAGGTATTAAAACTATTTATAACTATTGGTGCAGCAGCGGCGGGTTTGAGAGTAGTGTAAATTCATAAGGTATTAAAACAGTTGCTCGATAGTCATTTAAACGATCGGGTTTGAGAGTAGTGTAAATTCATAAGGTATTAAAACAAGCTCGGTGGTCTTTCGAAGCAGGCAGTGTTTGAGAGTAGTGTAAATTCATAAGGTATTAAAACTAAGCTTATTTACAAGGTACTCATTCTGTCGTTTGAGAGTAGTGTAAATTCATAAGGTATTAAAACATTACTCCTTTAATAAATAGATTCAAAATCGTTTGAGAGTAGTGTAAATTCATAAGGTATTAAAACTCTTATAGCTTTATTAATTACTGTCTTTTGTTTGAGAGTAGTGTAAATTCATAAGGTATTAAAACAAAGATAATTCTAATAATTCTACTAACATAGTTTGAGAGTAGTGTAAATTCATAAGGTATTAAAACAAAAATAATAAATCAGTATATAAACATGTCGTTTGAGAGTAGTGTAAATTCATAAGGTATTAAAACAGACCGCCTTCCAAACAGGCGACGCTGCAAGTTTGAGAGTAGTGTAAATTCATAAGGTATTAAAACCAAAAAGCAAGCCGAAGAAATGCACTTCTGGTTTGAGAGTAGTGTAAATTCATAAGGTATTAAAACTTTCCATTAAAATTTCACCTACCTTTTAAAGTTTGAGAGTAGTGTAAATTCATAAGGTATTAAAACATATACGAGAGGACGGCACTCCAAAAGCACGTTTGAGAGTAGTGTAAATTCATAAGGTATTAAAACTTCAGAAACGGAAGTTTGAACATAGCTTTAGTTTGAGAGTAGTGTAAATTCATAAGGTATTAAAACAGTCAGCCGATAGAGCTTTACTCTGGAGATGTTTGAGAGTAGTGTAAATTCATAAGGTATTAAAACTTCTGCACTTCTTCGTTCTGCGTTCTCGGTGTTTGAGAGTAGTGTAAATTCATAAGGTATTAAAACTGGCTTGTTGAAAATGGCTATCTCGCGCCGGTTTGAGAGTAGTGTAAATTCATAAGGTATTAAAACTTTGCCAAAAGCAGCATTACAAAGAACTTGGTTTGAGAGTAGTGTAAATTCATAAGGTATTAAAACTCTAAAAGAAGGATGAATATTGATTTTATAGTATTCATATTCTTTTTATTAGCGTTTTTCTAAAGAAAAATACTTAAAAATTTGAAGTGCTTTGAAAATAATATGAGATAAATAATAGCAGCTAGGAAAAGAGCAAACTTGTATCGCTTTTTTCTTAGCTGCTGATTTATTAAAAAGAAAAAGCCGTAAACCTCTGTAAATAAAGGCTTACGGCTTGGAGCTACTAGCCGGATTTGAACCGGCGACCTGCTGATTACGAATCAGCTGCTCTACCAGCTGAGCCATAGTAGCATATGTGCTTATATATTATAATAGAATAGATTGGATTTTTCAAGTAGTATATAAATTTTTTATTGTTTAAATATGTTGATTGATAATAATTATGTAACATGCTATAATAATAAAACCTACAATAATAAAAATCCGCCCGTGGCGCAACTGGATAACGCAACAGATTCCGATTCTGGAGAATGGGGGTTCAAATCCCTTCGGGCGGGCCAAAATGAGATACAGTGCTTTATGCACTGTTTTTATTTTTAACTTAACTATTCGAGGATAATATTATGATTTCAACTGGTATCGTCGCTTGCTCTAATGCACAGAAAATAAACAGCCTAGAACAAAATAACAGCCTTATAAATTTCATTAAGGCGACAGGCAAAAATGTTATTTTGAGTGATTGTATCTATGAAAAGGAAAATATATTTTCTGGCAGTGCAAAGCAAAAAGCAGATGAATTAATGAAGCTTTTTAACAATCCCCAAGTTGCAGAAATATATGATATTTCTGGCGGTGATATGGCAAACGAGATTTTAGATTATCTCGATTATGATAAAATCAAAAATAGCAGCGCGGTTTATTGGGGCTACAGCGATTTAACAACTGTTATAAATGCTATTTATACTATGACTGGCAAAAGCAGCGTACTTTATCAAATAAGAAATCTTTGCCACGATGAATTTAAACTTCTGCAGAGGGCAAGATATATAGACAGAGATGAGCTTTTTAATCCTCACTTTGACTTTATTCAAGGCAATAGCCTCAGCGGAATAGTTATAGGAGGAAATATAAGATGCCTATTAAAGCTTGCAGGAACAAGATATTTCCCCAATTTTCACGATAAGGTTCTTTTGCTTGAGGCTTATCATGGCAGGGCGGAGCAGATGATTACATATCTTTCACAGCTCAAATCCTGCGGTGTATTTGATGAAATAAATGGTGTTATTTTGGGAAGCTTTACTCAAATGGAAAAAGAAAAAATTAAGCCTGATATTACAGCATTAGTAAAAATGTTTGTAAAGGACGATATGCCAATTGTAAAAACAGATGAAATTGGTCACGGCTTCGATTCAAAAGCAATATATATCGGAAAAGAGATAAATCTGATTAAATAATTTATAGCAGAGCCGTCAAGAGAGCAGCTCTGCTATTTTTTTATTTTACTCTATTGCACAAGCAGCGTCATAGCCTGCACGAATAGCATGGCTTATATCTGAAACCTCTTGACAGTCACCAATCATTGTTACCTTGATACCTGCTTTTTCAATTTCTGAGGTATCGAATTTATTGGGACGTGCGCCTATTGCCATTACGATAAAGTCTGCGGGAATATGTACCTCTTTGCCTTCAGCGTCCTGACACAGAACTTCTTTTTCATCCATAGAAATAACCTTAGTCTTAGTATGGACAATTACATTGTGATTATTGAAATCCTCCTGCATTGTCGGCAGAACCGTTTCACTTTCACCTGATGCAATCTTATCAAGCATTTCAATTATTGTTACCCTACAGCCCTGCTGTGCTAAATATTCAGCCGTTTCACAGCCGACAAGACCGCCGCCGATAATGGCTACAGTACCATATACAATACGCTCTTTTCTTAAAATTTGCCATGCATCACTTACATGAGCCTTATCTGTGCCTGCTATGGGAGGAGTGAAGCAGCTTGCACCAACAGCAACTAGAACTGAATCGGGCTTTTCTGATAAAATTTCTGCCTGATTCGGTGTATGTCCGAGTCTTACATCGACATCCAAAGCATAGATGGCTTTTGCTAAGTCAGCCTGTGAACGAAGCAACTCTTCCTTTCTAGGTGGAACGGCAGCAAGATTTAACTGACCGCCCAGTATAGGTTCTTTCTCCCAAAGTGTAACCTTGTGACCTCTCAAAGCCGCAACTCTTGCCGCCTCCATACCTGCAGGTCCTGCACCAATTATTGCAACATTTTTAGGCGTGTCTGATTTAATAATGTGTCGCTCAAGCTCGTGACCGTTTTCTGCATTTAATATACAGCTTATAGCAGTTCTGTTTTGAATGGCATCTGTACAGCCCTTATTGCAGAATATGCAGCGGCGGATTGTGTCTGGCTTTCCTGCTGCGAGCTTTACGCCCCAGTCAGCATCAGCAAGCAGCGGTCTGCCGATACCGATAATATCTGCCTTATTTGTTTCAAGTATACCCTCTGCCATATATGGATCAACAATTCTACCTACGCAGCTAATAGGTATATTAACGGCATTTTTTATTATTGCTGTATAATCCATGAAAAATCCGTATGGCTGAACACCCATAGGCGGAATGGTGTCTGCCATATTCGTAGTGTGGTTAGCCTGTGCTACGTGGAGCATATCAACGCCGTCCTCCTCTAGCCATTTGGCAAACTGCACACCCTCTTCAATATTTACACCGCCGTTTCCTCTTTGAGGGGTATATAGTGAAAATTTATAATCAAGCCCCATATCCGGAACAGCTTCACGAATAGCTCTTGTGAGCATTCGTGCAAAACGACATCTGTTTTCAAGGCTTCCGCCGAACTTATCTGTTCTATGGTTAAATTTAGGGCTGCACAGTGTACCTGTTAAGCGGTCGCCGTGAATCTGAATAAAATCTATTCCAGCTTTTTGCGCTCTCTTTGCACACTGCACCATAGCGTCAATAATTTCCATTAGCTTTTCTTCAGTCACTTCATCGGTAAAATGCTGCATATCGTGGTGCATTTTTGCACGAACACCCTGCATATCCTTCTTTGCAAAAAGGTCAAATAATGCGTCTACATCATATTCAGGATGGAAAATTTGAAGTGCAATCTTCGCACCGTACTTGTGTACTGAGTCAGCAAGCTCCTTAAAGCTCTCTATCTGGCTGTCCTCATACAGACGAGGTGTGGGAGAGAAGCTTCTTATTGGGTTAACATCACCGATAACGATATAGCCTGTTCCACCCTTTGCAAGTCTTTCATAAAATGCACGGCTCTGAGGCGTAATGCTGCCGTTTCTGTCCTCATAGCCCGTGGTTAGCGGTGGGAACATTATTCGGTTTTTCAGTGTGATTTTGCCGACTTGAATAGGTTCTAGAATTTTCATAAAAATACATCCTTTCAAAACATTTGTTTTATAGTATTTCCTATAACATCCGTGGCTCTAAAATAGAGTTTTTTAGATGTGTACACGTTCATACTTATATTACCAATCCTTAATCGTTCCTATATTATCAAATATACCACGCTGTGATTTATGTTTTACACAATAAAAAGCAATATAACATAAAAATTATATTAATTTTTGATAGATTCACTATGATGTTTGCACTTTATTACTCCAAAGAATAATTAAAATAAAAATTCGCCCGACAGACTTAACTGCCGAGCGATAATATTTATTTGTGATTATTCATTTGAATGGTCGTCCGATGAATCGATTTGGGCTGCTTTAAATTTTTCAACGTATTTAAATGACGGGTAGATTTCTTCTATATCGTACATATCCTCCAAAGAAGTTGCGTTGGTGTCTATATCATAGATTGTAGCACCTATTTTAACTTGTCTGCCCCACGCATTAACGCCACTGCATCTAGCGTAGGCTAAGATAATTTCATTAGCCTTTTCAACTTCATCCTTATACTTGCTTGAAATATCTTTTGTCAGATAAAAGCAGTTGTTATGATCGTGACCTACAGTGATGAGATTTGTTGTCTTAAATTCGTCAATAGCCTGTTCTAATCCGTCATCATAATATGGACCATATATGCCTTCTTTTTTCAAAAACTTTGTATCCTTGAATTTAGCATATTTTGAGAATTCTTCTATGTCTGTTCTCTCCTTGAAGCGAGGCACACCATATGGAGAAGGCTCATCGTTGACCTCTAAAAGCTCTCTGTAGCCATATGACGGAACATGCATGAAAAGTCCAGTTTTTACAGATAAATCAGCATATTTCTTTGCGGTTTTTCTGTACCAATCAATCTGCATATCTGTAAGACCTAAGTATCCGGCACTTTGATAGCCGTCCTTGCCATCTTTGTTGTCCTTAGAATCAAAATAAATCTTTCCGTGGGAATCCATGAAAATAAAGGCATAAACAATATTACCGTTTTTATCGACTATATCAAATGTGTAATTTCCTATTCCCATTTCAGTTGAATGCTCCTGCTCGGAGGGATCTTGTCTTAAAAGGCAGTATTCATAGCCCTGCAAAAGGTCAAAAATTTGTTTGTTGCCTCTAGTGTTGTCCGCAAAGAAAATTTCACCTTGACTTTTATCATACTTGAAGTTTTTGCAAACAGTTGTTACCTCTGTACGCTTGCCATCCTTGCCAAGCTCCGCCTCCTTGCCGTTTTCGTCAGTACCGTGTTCGCCGTCATGATTGCCGAAAACGTAAGTCCAGTAAATCTGTCTTGCCTCCATGAAATTTGCAAAGGCTAATATTCCGCCGTCCCTGCCCTTGGTGGGATTTCCTGTAATATCTCCTGAACAAATAACTAAATCGGGATTTGATTTGTTAATGGCTTCCTCAACCCATCTTAATGTCTGACGATCTCTTTTTGTCTTTCCGTTTCCTATTAAGTGGGTGTCAGTAATCACAAGTACACGGAGCTTTCCGTCGCTGTTTACCTGCATTGAGGTGATTTTTTCTGCATTGCCGTGCTTTATTTTCTTAGTGTACTGCGCACAGCCTGAGAAGGCTGTTAAAACTAATATTGCCGCTAAGAAAAGTGAAATAACTCTTAAACGTTTTTTCATAATATCCTCTCCTAAAATTATCATTTTCCCGACGACCTTATGATAGCATTAGGTTATTATCTTGTCAATTTTAAAGTACTTTTTATGATAAAATTTTTTAAATATATTTAATATTACTATATTTTTACTTATAATTTCGCAATTTAAATTATTGAAGTCAACAGTTTTTTTGCGCAATAAAAAGGGACATCTCAGCTAGGAGCAAATCAAACGGACACAGCTGTAATTGTAATATTTAATTTTGTGTGATATACTCGTTAAGAGCATAGGTGAAAAGAGGAAATATCATGTTTAGAGTTAAAAACTTTACAGCCAGAGAGGATGTAAATGTAATCGATTCTATGGGACCGTTTACAGTTATTGAACATAGGAGAGATTCAAGCGTATCTCCACACAATGCCATGCAGGCATATTTTTGCAATGAGATGAATGTACGCAAAAGACAGGTGATTTGTGAGCTTTCTCGAGGCAACATAATTTGTCAGGCTGGTGCTATGCAGTGGATGGCAGGAAATGTCCATAATTCAACGGGAGTAAAGGGCTTGGGCGACTTGCTGTCTAAGGTAGTAAGAGGCAAGGCGACAGGGGAGAGTGCAATTAATCCTGAATATATGGGTGACGGAATAATGGTTACAGAGCCGACATATAAGCATATAATTTTACTTGACGTTGCAGAATGGAACGGCTCAATCGTATTGGAGGACGGCCTTTTTCTAGCCTGTACTTCGGGGCTAAAGCAGAAAATGGTCATGAGGACAAATCTTTCCTCTACAGTTGCAGGCGGAGAGGGACTTTTCAACTTAAGCCTTGAGGGAAAGGGTGTATGCTGCCTTGAATCTGACTATCCGCAAAATGAGCTGATTGAGGTTTCACTTGAAAATGATGTCTTAAAGCTTGACGGCAATTTCGCTATAGCTTGGAGCGGAAGCCTTGAATTTTCAGTTGAAAAGGTCACAAAATCATTCGTGGGTGCTGTGGCATCGGGTGAAGGACTTGTCAATGTTTATAGAGGTACAGGAAAAGTTTTGTTTGCGCCGTTTAGCGACATCCCCTATGATACGAGTGCAGGCGGAAACGCTCCGAGGGCAGATGCACAGGAGAAGAACGCAGGCAAAAAATAATCTTAATTATATCAATGTTATTTTAGAGGGATATTATGAGAGAAAAGCAGCTTCATACATTTGCACCTGTATATGATGAAAATTCAAAAATTCTAATTTTAGGAACTTTTCCGTCTGTTAAATCGAGGGAGAACGGTTTTTATTACGGCAATAAGAACAATAGATTTTGGCGTGTCATAGCAGACATATTAAACGACAGCTTGCCAACGACTATACAGCAGAAAAAAAGTTTTCTGCTAAGGCACAATATTGCACTTTGGGATGTTGCGTCGAGCTGTGAAATTGAAAATTCAGCTGACAGTACAATAAAAAATGTAGTTGCAAATGATGTGAAAAAAATAACAGAGCAATCAAAAATTGAAGCAATTTTTTGCAATGGCAAAACAGCATTTAAGCTGTATGAGAAATTCTTTAAAGATAGTATAGAAGTAGACTGCTTTTGTCTGCCATCAACAAGTCCTGCGAATGCTTCATTTTCATTTGAAAAGCTAAAGTTTCAGTGGCAAAAAATAACTGCGATTGTAAAATAGCTATAAAGTTATTTCTTTTAATACAAATATGTTGACTAATCAATTTTCTTATTATATAATATTATGCGCAGCTTAAATAAGAGGTGGAGTCTGGCATAACGTGCGAATAGCTCGTTATTTATTTAAAGCGCAGCATAGCGCTTATTTTTGCGCTTGCTTGCATATATGACATCTCTTTTGAATCCACATTAAAAAGTGGATTCTTTTTTATGCTTTTAAAGCTGTAAAAAATTATGGAGTGTGTATAATGGATAAAATTACCGTTGCAGCACTGATAATCTTTGCAATAACCTATATTCTCATGCTGGCTTTTCAAAAGATTCGCCCGTATGTAACAATCGGCTCTGCATTGATTTTTGTGTGCTTGGGACTTGCTGCTCAGTTTAGCCCTGACCTATTCGGTGCTGGATTTTTCAGTATCACAAACGCAGCTGGCGAGATTTCAACTTTTAGTTATACATTGAGTATGGCTCTTAAGGAAATCGATTGGAATGTAATAATGATGATTGCAGGTACGATGGGTACGGTGTATCTCTTCATTGAATCTAAAATGCCTCAGCTTATGTCTGATGTGCTTATTTCTAAGATGCCAAATGTAAAGTGGGCAGTTGTTGCAATGTCACTTTTTGCAGGTGTTATTTCTGCATTCGTAGATAATGTCGCTACAGTACTTATGATTGCTCCGGTTGCACTTGCGTTTTGCAAGAAATTAAATATTTCACCTGTTTCGAGCATAATCTGCATTGCAGTTTCTTCAAATCTTCAGGGTGCAGCTACATTGGTAGGTGATACCACGTCAATCCTTCTTGCAAAGGCTGCGAACCTTGATTTCTCTGACTTCTTTGTAGACAGCGGAAAGCCGGGTATGTTCTGGATTGTCGAGGCAGGCGCACTTATGAGCGCACTTATAATTCTGTTTATGTTCCGCAAGGAGAATGATGCTGTTGAGGTTAGTGACAGAACAGTTGTTGAGGATAAGTTCCCCACATGGCTTTTACTCGGCACAGTTATTTCACTTATCGTTGTATCCTTTATCCCTTATAAGGAAAATGCACCTGAGGGCGGAATCTATAAGCCTGCAATCACAAATGGTTTAATCTGTGTAGGATTTTTCGCAGTTGGTATTATCCGTGAGCTTATTAGAAAGAATAAGGAGCTTGTTAAAAATGCCTTTAAGGAGATTGACTATTACACAATTTTCCTTTTAACAGGTCTTTTTATGGTAATAGGCGGCATAAAAAATGCAGGTGTTATTGATGTTATCGGCAATACTATAGCTAAAATCGGCGGCGGTGAGGGTAAGCTCGCAGTATTTATTGTGTTTACGGTAGTCGTTTGGATGTCGGTTATTCTGTCTGCGTTTATTGACAATATCCCGTATACGGCTACAATGCTTTCAGTTATGCCGGTTATCGCAGCAGGCGTAGGCTTGAGCGATCCCAAAATCCTCTATTATGGTCTTCTCTGCGGTGCTACACTTGGTGGTAATTTGACACCAATCGGTGCATCTGCTAATATTGCTGCAATAGGCATATTGAGAAAAGAGGGCTACGAGGTTAAGGGCGGTACATTTATGAAGTTCGGCGTACCATTTACTCTTGCAGCAGTTACAACAGGATATATATTACTTTGGCTCATTTGGGCGTAAAAGTGATTTTATTTATGAAAGAGTATGGATTTAGTCCGTACTCTTTTGTTTTAATAATCTTGACACCTCCTAGTTAAAATACTATAATCATATTGCTGTATAAAATAATAAAAATGGGAAAGAGAGTACTATGGATTTAATAATGAAAATTTCAGCTGCAGTTGTTGCAGTTATACTTGTTATTTTACTTGTTGTTTTCAGCATTAAGCTTGAAAGAAAGGAAAAAGCAGGAGAAAGCGTAATGCCCGATGCGACTGTTTGCGAATCCGTACAAAGCGAATACGAAACAAATGAAGACGGCGAACCCTTTATCGAATATGAAATTGAGGATGAGGACGAAGAGCAAAGCACTAAAAAGTCATGGCTTGACAATATCTTTGACAGCAATGATAAGGACAAGAAGCCTGCAAACAAAAAGCCTTCAAAAAATCCAAGCAATAAAAAGCCATCGTCCAGTAAGCCTGAAAAGCCAAACGTAAAGCCCAGTGAAAAACCCAGTGAGAAGCCCGCTGAAAAGCCCAGTGAGAAGCCCACTGAAAAGCCCACTGAAAAGCCCACTGAAAAGCCCACAGAAAAGCCGACTGAGAAGCCCACTGAGAAGCCTACAGAAAAGCCCACAGAAGAAGCTACTCAAAAGCCTGCAGAGGTGCCGACAGCTCCGGTTCAAACTCCGGACGCTCCAAATGCTGATACAGCAGAATAATAAAATGAATATCTATAGCACTTGGTTTATCCGAGTGCTTTTTTTATTGACAAAAATAAATTTAGTTATTATTTTTATATTAAGTGAGAAAACAGCGTATTTTGTGCGACTTATTATTGAGGACCTCGAAAGGACTGAATTGGGTGGGAAAAGATGAAAAACTGTACAGTCGCTTTTTAGCAGGAGAGCAGAGTGCCTTTGACGAAATTATAGCTTTGTACCGAGAGAGAATAACGTTCTTTATTTTTAGCTTTGTTAAGAATAAGGAAACTGCCGAGGACATTGCAATGGATGTGTTCGTGGAAATATTGGTACATCCTAAAAGATATAAGTTTAAAGGCAGCTTTAAATCCTATATATATTCGATAGCTCACCATAAAGCGGTAGACTTTATAAGACGAAATAGAGAAATACCATGTGAGGATTACAACTTTAAAGATGACTTTAAGAGTGAGGATATATTTAAAAGCGAGGACAACGAAATATTATACACAGCGATGAAGCATTTAAACGACGACTACAAAAGAGTCCTATGCCTCGTCTATTTTGAGCAGCTCGAAAGTGATGAGATTGAAAGGGTTATGGGGAAAAATAAAAGACAGATTGCAAACTTAATCTATAGGGCAAAGCAAGCGTTAAGACAAGAGCTTATAAAGGAGGGATTTCATTATGAGGAGTTCTGATGAATTTAGGGACGAAATCTATCTCCGAGCAAAAAAAGAAAAGCAGAGAATAAAAAGAAGAAACAGGACTTTATTAACGATAATTCCGTGCTTTGCTGTAATTGTAACTTTGAGCTTGTATGGAGTTTATTTAACCTCAACTGACACTAAATCATCTGGTCTTGAAGAAACGACAACAGATAAGGCACAAACGCATACAGAGCATTGCGAGGATAACTTACAGCAGAATGTGACTCAAGAAGCAGAACTTGCTACAGAGCCTCAAAAGACAGAGCAGCAGATGACACAGTCAGCCGTACAAAAGCCCTCCTCAATGAAACCGCCAACGGACGAGAGCTTTGAAAATTTGCTCATTACAAATAAAATATTTACTTTACAGCCCCAAAATAATATAACCGAGCTGGCAGTCTGCCTTAACTCAAAAGATGAGCTTTTGTCCTTTATAAATAATAACTGCGATTTGGGCTTTAGCGAGCAGGCACTTGGCGGATTAAAATATTATGATGATAAATTCTTTAATCAGCAGTCACTTATAGTAATAGCTGCAAGCTTTGACGGCAGCGATGTAAGCTCAAATAAGATATTAATTGAAGCAAATGGTGACGCAGTGAATATAAATATCAAGGCTGAGAGGACGGACAAGAAGGAGGACGCAAAGCTAGTGCTTATACCGCTTGAAAAGCAAATGCTCAATGAAAATGTAAAAATAAATGTTTCGTTCTCTTAAAAGGAGGAGCGATATGAAAAGGTTAGCAGCGATATTTTTGAGCTTAGCAATGCTGATTACATTTTTAGCAGGCTGCGAGGGAAAACGGGATTTTTCACCTACAGACGGGCAATCAAATATGCAAAGCTGTGAAAAATCGCAAGCAAAAAACTTGATGCAAAATATTCAGACACAAAATGTAAATGGTAAAAACGCTGACGAAAAATTTATCTATGCAATGACGAATTTTTCTTTAGAAATTTTTAAACAGTTAGCTAATAACAGTGAGAACGCACTTGTTTCGCCGCTGTCTATTATAAATTGCTTAGCCTTGTACAAAACGGAGCGGATAAGGATACGTTAAAGCAATTTGAAGATACTTTTAAGCTTGACAGACACGACATGAATCTCTATTTAAAGAGCTTTAACGAAAGGCTCGATAAAACAAAATCCGTCATGCAGGCAAACTCAATTTGGCTCGACAGTTCGAGATTTACACCCAATCAGAAATTTTTACATATAAATGCAGATTATTTTAACGCTGATATTATGTCATCCGATTTTAATAATCCAAATACAGTTAATAATATTAATCTTTGGGTTAAAGAAAATACTAATAATATGATTGATGAAATAGTTGAAAAGATAACGCCCGATACAGTTATGTATTTAATAAACGCCCTGACATTTTCGGCAGATTGGGAAGAGCCATATAATGACTACCAAGTGATTGAGGGAGATTTTTATTCTCAAGGTTCAAAAATTCAACAAGCAGATTATTTAAGTTGTACGGTTTATGAGTACCTTGAATTTAAAAATGCAAAAGGTTTTAAAAAGCAATACAAAAATAGAAATTTAAGCTTTGTTGCAATTCTTCCCGATAAGAATATTGACGTTATTGATTTTTTAAAGGATTTGGATGCTAACACCTTTATAAATACGGTTAATAATCCGATAAACTTAGGAGTGACAACACAGCTTCCAGCATTTAAAGCTGAGTCTGATTTTTCTGATGAAATAATAGAAAGCCTCACTCACTTAGGGATAAAGGATGTATTTAAACCGGATAGAGCGAACCTTTATTCGATGGGCGAGAGTGCATCTGGAGAAAATATATTTGTTGCAAATATTGTTCATAGGACATATTTTGAGTTGACTCAAAACGGTACGAGAGCGGGTGCTGCCTCAGCTGCGGTAATTTATGACACCTGTGTGCCTAATGCCGAGATGATAGAAATTAGCTTAACACGACCTTTTGCATACGCTATAGTTGATAATCAAACTGGCTTGCCGATTTTTATGGGTACTGTCTTAAGCCTGTAGGACTTATATTAATTTAAAATATAAAGGGGAATTTAAATTGAGAAGAAATTTAGCTTTAGCTTTAATATTAGCAATATGCTTAATGTTTGCAGGCTGTGGAGAAAAAAATCCGCACGAGGGCGAAGCGAGCTTTACAGGTGTTGTCGTGAGGGATATGGATGGCAGTATGATAGTTGAAACCGACGATATATATGAGGGCAGAACCGAGAAGATTTTAGTTGAGGCTTCAAAGAAAACAAGGGATAAAACTGAACAAGATGAATATTCTAAGGGCACAAAGGTCAAGGTCTATTATGACGGAGTTATCGCAGAAATATATCCCGCCCGTATAGATAATGTTTATTCTATAGAACTGATTGACAAGTAACTTAAGTGAACTTTTAAGGGGGTGATTAAATGCATAAAAAGCTTGCAATTATAATTGCGTTAATTTTAGCAGTGGTTCTTTTATTCCCGATTCCTATGTACCTTAAAGACGGCGGAACAGTGTGCTATAAAGCCCTATTATATGAGATTCAATATGTGCATAGATTGAACGCTTTAGACGAAAGTACTTATGATAATGGAATTATAATAAAGGTTCTAGGATTTGAAGTCTTTGAAAATATAAATCATGAAAAGCACTGTGAATAATAAAAAGAGCGTATCAGCTGATACGCTCTTTTCTCAATTTTCAGATAGTTCTAATTCTGCGATAACGGAGTTGGAAACTAAAAATCCATTTGTTGTCAATGCCATATGCTCGTCATCAACTGTCATCAATCCGCATTTTTGTAAAAACTTAGCTTTTTCTATCATGTTTTCGGGGATGTCAAATCCAAATTTATCTTTAACGTCCTTGAAGATAACACCATCTGTCAGCCTTAATCGAAGCATGATATATTCGTCAAAGCTGCCGCCGTGACCATCAAATACAGGCGGTTCTCCACTTATAAATCGTTCAATGTTGCGTTCATAGAAAAATCTTTTCCCGTTCCAAAATGAATGTGCTGACGGTCCCAATCCTAAATATTCTTCACAGTTCCAATATTTAGTATTGTGACGGCTCTCAAAGCCGCTTTTTGCAAAGTTTGAAATTTCATATTGATGATAGCCGTAGCTTTTAAGCTCTTTACAAGCAGCGATATACATATCGCAGGTCGCGTCCTCGTCAGGTAAATTTAGGCTGTCACGTCTTTTGTGGAAGTTTGTACCCTCTTCTATCTTTAAAAGATAAGCACTGACGTGAGGGATATTTAAATCTGCACAGAATTTTATACTTTGCCTAATACTGTCTATTGTTTGATTGGGGACAGCTAACATCAAGTCGAGTGAAATATTTGTAATTCCAGCCTCTTGCGCACGTCGGACAGCTTTTTCAACATCCAAAGCACCGCTCAATCTGCCTAGAATTCTTCTTTCACTGTCATTCGCAGATTGCATTCCCATTGATATTCTGTTAAATCCAGCAGCCTTCATAAGGGCAAAATCAAAATCATCTCTGCAGGCGTCATATGGGTTGCATTCAACTGTAATTTCTGCATCTTTTGAAATATTGAGATTATCTTTTATGGATTTTAATAAATCGCACAGTGTGTCGCTTCCTAATGCGGAGGGAGTGCCGCCGCCAAAATAGACGGTATCAAATTGTGTTTGACATTTATTTGAATCTGATTTTATTCGTTGATTTAAAGCAGATATATATCTTGCTATTAAATCTTTATCATATCGCAGGGAGTAAAAATCACAGTACGGACATTTGCTTCTGCAAATCGGTATATGGATATAAAGACCTGCACTCATTCGAGTTTCTCCTTTAATATAGTTTTTCCGAATAGAAATATAGCATAAATCTCTGCTGACTACAATAAGCTAAAAGCTTTTAAACGATTAAGAAATTACAAAATTCAAAAGCTTTACAGTACGTTAAAAATACATTAATAACTAATGTGATTATGAATATTCTTCGCAAAATAAAATATCCGCCCCGAAAAACGAAGCGGATAAAAATTTTTGTGCTTATCAGTTGATAGCTGCCTTTAATTCGTCAACCTTGTCTGTATGCTCCCAAGCAAGGTCAATATCTGTTCTGCCCATATGACCGAGAGCTGCTACCTGACGATAGATAGGACGGCGAAGGTCTAAGGTTTTGATAATTTCTGCGGGACGAAGGTCAAATACCTTGCTTACAGCCTCAGAAATCTTAGAGTCCTCAACTACACCTGTGCCGAATGTATCAACGAATACTGAAACGGGTTCTTCAACGCCGATAGCATATGCTACCTCAACCTCACACTTTTTAGCAAGCTTTGCAGCTACGATATTCTTTGCAATATATCTTGAAGCATAAGCTGCTGAACGGTCAACCTTTGTCGGATCCTTGCCTGAGAAAGCTCCGCCGCCGTGGCGTGAATATCCGCCGTATGTATCAACAATAATCTTTCTGCCTGTAAGACCGCTATCGCCCTGAGGACCGCCTGTTACAAAGCGACCTGTGGGATTGATAAAGATTTTTGTATTTTCATCCATCATCTCTGCGGGGATTGTTGTGCGGATAACCTTTTCCTCAATGTCCTTGCGAAGAGTTTCAATGTCGATGTCTGCTGTGTGCTGAGAAGAGATAACAACAGCTTCAATTCTAACGGGTACACCTTCCTCTGTATACTCAACTGTTACCTGACTCTTGCCGTCGGGAAGAAGGTAATTAAGAGTACCGTCGCGTCTAACCTCTGTAAGACGAGCTGCGAGCTTATGAGCCATTGAAATGGGGAGAGGCATAAGCTCAGGAGTTTCGTCACAAGCGAAGCCGAACATCATACCCTGATCGCCTGCACCGAGCTTGTCAACGCCTAAAGCGATGTCTGCTGACTGCTTATCTATTGTTGTTAAAACTGCGCAGGTGTTGCCGTCAAAGCCTTTTTCAGGGCTGTCATAGCCGATGTCACAGATAACATCACGTACGATTGAGGGAATGTCGATTTTAGCATTTGTTGTTATTTCGCCCATTACCATAACCATACCTGTTGTACAGCAGGTTTCGCAGGCAACTCTGCCGTTTTTATCCTGCTCAAGGATAGCGTCGAGAACTGCGTCTGAAATTTGGTCACAAATTTTATCTGGATGTCCGCCTGTTACTGATTCTGATGTGAAAAGATAGTTTGCCATTTAAAAATTCCTCCTTAGATTTGCGCTGCTTTTGGCGAAACAGCAAAAAACGCTCAACGGCTGAAACCGCTGAGCGTTTACCAGCCTTATCTATCGGTCTGCACCGCAGGATGTAGCACCTTGCAAGCTATTAACTCACAGGTTGCCGGGCTTCACAGGGCCTGTTCCCTCTGCCACTCTTAATAAGGAAATATTAAGTTTGATTTTTTGCTACGTCACTAATTCTAACCTAAAAGCTCTTATTTGTCAACAAATTACGCTAAAAGCTTCTATCATTTTTGCCGCTTTGTCTGTTTTTTTAAACGGATTTAGACAGCTTTTTGTAAATCGCACTGACCGGAATAAATAAAAAGAAGGTCAACACTGAGTTTAATATGCCTTTAATGAGGTTAAATGGGATGATTGCTGGTGCGAGCATACCTAAAACTATATGTACGCCCTGAGATATGTCACCTGGGACTAGGAAGAAGCCTGTTAAAACTATATTTAATGGTATCATAATAAGCGTCATTAAAACTGTGCCTATTGCAAGACCTATTATCATGCCTTTTTTACTAGACATTTTTTTATAAAGAATACCTGCAGGTACAACGAGCATTGAAGAAGCGATAACGTGCATTATAAAGCCGATTACACCGCTTGCGGAACTTACTGTTAATGCTTGCAGAGCGGATGTGATTAAAAGAATAACGAAGCCTGCTGCAGGACCGAAGAGCATTGTGCCGATTAAAACGGGAACGTCTGCTATGTCGTACTCAAGAAATGCAGCGGCAGGGATTAAGGGTATACGTATAAAGTAAACCGATACTACCGCAATGGCTACAAGCATAGCCATAAGGATTGTTTTTTGTAGATTTTGTCTTGTGCCTGTTTTCATTTGTCTGTCTTCCTTTCAAAATGTAAAAAAATTTAGCAATAAGGGAAGATGTAAAAACAAAAACCCCGTCTAACTAAAAAGTTAAACGGGGCGTGTAAAAACCATATGAAAAGTTTTTGCATCCTCTATCATCCGGACTGTACCGTCGGCTTCGGAATTTCACCGAAATCAACCGTTAAAAACGGCTCGCGGGCTTTAACCGCCGGTGGGGAATCTAACCCCGCCCCGAGTATTGCAGCTATATTTTTGCACGAATCACACAAAATGTCAAGCGAATTTTAGTAAATTTTATAATTTTATATTGAGAAAAGCTATATCTCCATGATATAATTATAAATATAATAATAAAACTTACGGAGGTTATTATGAATTTTCAACCGCTGAGTAAAGCAGGAGCTGTTGAGGGCTTCTGTCTTATTAAAACAGTAGAAAGAAAGATGACAGCAAAGGGAATCCCTTTTCTTGATATGAGCTTGACCGATTCTGACGGTGAGATTGTCGGTAAGCTCTGGGACTATAAGGAGGAGCTTCACGGCGAATTTAAGCCAAATGATTTAATAAAAATCAGAGGCACTATTACAACCTTTAACGATTCTCCTCAATTAAGAGTTGAAAGAATAAGACACGTCAATGAAAACGATGAGGTAAATATTGATGATTTTGTTCCGTCGGCAGGCTTTAAGGGCGAGAGCATGTATAATGAGATTATGGATGTAGTCAATAGCTTTGAGGACGAGGAGCTAAAGCTTTTAGTTTCAACAATTTTAAAAGACTACAAGCAAAAGCTCATCTATTGGCCTGCAGCCTTTAGACTTCACCACGCAGTAAGAGGCGGACTTTTATATCATACGCTTTCAATTTTGAGAATGGCTCAGGCAGCTGCTAAAATCTACCCGTTTGTTGACTCTTCACTTTTATTTTCAGGCGTTATTCTTCACGATATTGCAAAGACAAAGGAATTTGAAGTTGCTGATACAGGCATAGCATCAGGCTATACGGTGCAGGGCAATCTTGTAGGACACCTTGTAATGGGCGCTATGGTTGTTGAGGAGTATGCAAAAAAGTTAAACATAAACAGAGATACAGCGATGCTTTTAGAGCATATGATTATTTCACACCACGGTGAACCGGAATTCGGGGCAGCTGTTAGACCGATGTTCCTAGAGGCTGAGATTCTCTCTGAGCTTGATACTCTTGACGCAAAAATTTATGAAATTGAGCAGGCATGCAGGGGAGTTGAGCAGGGAGAGTTCACTCAAAGGCAGTGGGCGCTAGATAATAGAAAGCTCTATAATCATGGAAGAAACGATGAGGATTTTATAGCGAATCTTCTTTAAAATAATAATTGAAAACTGTATAAGGAGGAAGAAAAATGCGCAATCACGAGGTTACAAAAAGACAGCCGCTCTTAGATTCCAACGGAACCTTAACAGAGCCGGGCTGGGCTAGGTCACTTGTTTTTGATTATGACAGAACAAAGATTCATGCACCAAAGTTTCGCATAAAGGAGTGGGATTACTATCTCATCTTAGGCAAGGATTTCGGTGCCGCATTTACTCTCTCTGATGACGGCTATATCGGACTTCAGTCGGCTACACTTTTTGACTTTACTAAGCCATGGGAGCATACAGAAACAATATTAAATGCTTTTCCTATGGGAAAATTCAAATTTCCCAAAACAAGTGAAAAGGGCGATGTAAGGTACCATGATAAAAGGCTCGATATGGAGTATCTTGTGGGGAAAAACACAAGAAGAATCACCTGTGAGTTTAGAAATTTCTGCGACGGAAAAACCTTGAAAGCTGATATTACGCTTTTGAATCCTCCTATGGATACAATGGTTATTGCCACGCCGTGGAAGGAGAAGAAAACAGCCTTTTATTACAATCAAAAAATAAATTGTATGAAGGCGAGCGGGTATGTTGAATTTGACGGAGTAAGGCATGAGTTTAATCCGCAGACGGATTTCGGCACACTCGATTGGGGCAGAGGTGTTTGGACCTATGACAATAGGTGGTTCTGGGGTTCAGGCAACACAGTCGTAAACGGCAAGCCGTTCGGTTTTAATATAGGCTACGGCTTCGGCGACACAACTGCCGCAACAGAAAATATTCTTTTCTACGACGGCAAGGCTCACAAGATAGATGATGTTAAATTCAATATTCCAGAGGATTCCTACATGAAGCCGTGGACCTTTTCGTCGTCGGACGGCAGATTTGAAATGGATTTTGTTCCGATTATTGACAGAAGTGCAAAAATAGATGTAAAATTAATAGTCACAGATCAGCATCAAGTTTTTGGACGTATGAGTGGAAGAGCTATACTTGATGACGGCACAGAAATTAACATTAAGGATGTTTTGTGCTTTGCTGAGGATGTACATAATAAATATTAACTAGGAGTAAAAAATGGATTGGACAGAAATACAGATAAGCGTTGACACAAAGGACGCAGACGCAGCAAGCGACATTGCAAATATGGTTGTTCCATATGGTATTTATATCGAGGATTATTCTAATCTTGAAGAGGAAGCGATGGAGATTGCACACATCGATTTAATCGACGAGGAGCTTTTAAAGAAGGACAGAACAAAGGCTATAATTCATATATATATCGATCCGCAGGATCATCCTCAGGAGGCAGTAGCCTTCTTGACAGAGAGATTTAATGCAGCAGGCATAGATAATGAAATCAACACAAATACCTGCAAAAATGCCGATTGGGAGAACAACTGGAAGCAGTATTTCAAGCCCTTAAAGGTCGGCAATAAGCTTTTAATCCGTCCCACTTGGGAGGATGAGTATGACGCCGAGGGCAGAGCAGTGCTTCACTTAGAGCCTGGTCTTGCATTCGGCACAGGCAGCCACGAAACAACAAGGCTCTGTCTTGAGGCACTCGAAAACCATATAAAGGGCGGCGAGAGCGTTCTCGATGTCGGCTGCGGCAGCGGTATTCTTACTATCGCTTCACTTTTGCTCGGCGCAGACCATGCAACAGGCGTTGATATAGATGAACTTGCAGTTAAGACGGCTTGGGAAAACGGCAAGATGAACGGCTTTGGCAAGGACAAATTAACTTTCGTTGAGGGCAATCTCACGGACAAGGTTGAGGGCAAGTTCGATGTTGTCGTAGCAAACATTGTTGCTGATATTATAATTATGTTCTGTGAGGATGTTCCTAAATTCATGAAGGATGATGCAGTGTTCATCACATCGGGCATAATCGATATGAGAGAGCAGGACGTCGTTGACGCTTTCGATAAATTTGGCTTTGATATAACAGCTCGTCATCAGGACGGCGGCTGGGTTTGCTTTGAATGTAAAAGAAGAAAGTAAAATAAAATAGAAAAAGCTCCTCTGATTGATATGTACCCCTGCCGAAGCTCGGCAAAGGGAGCAATATCAATTTTCAGGGGAGCTTTTTGCTTTAGCTCAAGTTACTTCATGCCCTTTTCGTAGGACTCGACCATCTTTTTAACCATCTGACCACCGACTGAACCTGCCTCTTTTGAAGTGAGGTTGCCGTTGTAGCCCTCCTTAAGGTTGACGCCTACTTCTGAAGCTGCCTCCATCTTGAAGCGATCAAGAGCATCTCTTGCCTCGGGTACTGAACTTGTGTTTTTACTCTTTGACATAATCTTTACACTCCTAATTGAATGTTATATTTGCGTTTGCAGTATTATTTTGAGCGAAAAAATCCAATTTATTTATGTTAATTTTTGGAATAATTTAATCGCAGAGCAGTTTGACAAAAGAAAATAATTAAATTAAAATAAAGCTGTAAAAGTCAAAATGAAGGTCGGAGTATAATATGATTTCAAAAAAATTAGAGCATGTACTAAAAAATGTTCAAAAGCCTGCAAGATATACGGGCGGTGAATTAAACAGCATTATAAAGGATAAAAACAAGGTGGATTTGAGATATGCTTTTTGCTTTCCCGATACATACGAGATAGGCTGTTCTCATCTCGGCATGAAAATTCTCTATTCACTTGTCAATAAGAGAGAGGACGCTTGGTGCGAAAGGGTGTTCTGTCCGTGGATTGATATGGAAAAAGAGATGAGAGAAAATGATATTGCACTCTATGCACTTGAAAGCGGAGATCCACTTAGTGAATTTGATCTCATAGGCTTTACTCTTCAATATGAGATGTCCTACAGCAACGTCATAAATATGATTGATTTAGCAGGACTTCCAATTCGCTCAAAGGACAGACATGATTTAACGCCGATAATAATTGCTGGCGGCCCTTGCGTCTGCAATGCTGAGCCGGTTGCGGACTTTGTTGATATAACGCTTCCCGGTGAGGGCGAGGAGGTTACAAATGAGCTTTTGGACCTTTTAAAGGAGCATAAGAAAAAAGGCTCGGATAAGATGACCTTTTTAAGAGAGGCTGCAAAGATTGAGGGTGTCTACGTCCCTGCGTTTTATGATGTTGAGTACAACGATGACGGAACAATAAAAGAGATTATCAATAAGGAAACTGCACCCAAAAAGGTCAAAAAAAGAATAATTTCAAACCTTGATACAATGTTTGCACCGGAGGAGTTTGTTGTGCCGAACGTTGAAGCTGTTTTTGATAGAACAGTAGTTGAGGTGTTTAGAGGCTGTATAAGAGGCTGCCGCTTCTGTCAGGCGGGCTTTATTTATAGACCTATAAGAGAAAAATCCCCGGAGGTAATTGAGGACCAGTGCAGAAAAATCACGGATTCAAGCGGATATGATGAAATATCTCTCTGCTCACTTTCAATTTCAGACTACAGGGGACTTGAACAATTAGTTACAAGCATGCTGCCTTGGGCAACGGAGAATAAAATAAACATCTCTCTGCCGTCACTTAGAGTTGACAATTTCCCGCAGGAATTAGTGGAAAAATTAAACAGCGTCAGACGCTCAGGTCTTACCTTTGCCCCAGAGGCAGGTACACAGAGGCTTCGTGATGTAATAAATAAAAACGTAACGGAGGATGAGGTTTTACGTACCTCAAGAAATGCGTTTAAGAGTGGCTGGAGTGCAGTTAAGCTATACTTTATGCTTGGACTTCCCACAGAAACAGACGAGGACTTAATTGGCATGGATGAGCTTGCGATGAAGGTTATTGATGAATATTACAATCTGCCCGAAAGACCTAAGGGAAAGGGCGTGACTGTTTCTGTCAGTGCATCGCCGTTTGTTCCGAAGCCGTTTACTCCGTTCCAATGGGAACCTCAGGCTACGAGAGAGGAAATAAGAGCTAAGCAGAGCGTAATATTTAAAAATAAGAAATCGAGAAAAATTAATATCAGCTCAACCCCGCCAGAGGCTAGCTTCCTAGAGGGCGTATTTGCAAGAGGTGACAGACGACTTTCTGATGTTATCGAGGCTGCGTGGAGAAGAGGCTGCAAAATGGACGGCTGGAATGAGTGCTTTAACTTTGAAGAATGGATGAAGGCATTTGAAGAATGTAATGTAGATCCGTCCTTCTATGCAAACAGAAGAAGAGATTATGACGAGATTCTGCCGTGGGATCATATGGACTATGGTATGCCGAAGAGCTTTTTAATAAGAGAAAATAAGCGTGCTTATGAGGGCGTAACCACGATGAACTGCCGCCAAAGATGTGCAGGCTGCGGCTGCGACAAATTAAACGGAGGAGTGTGCAACGAAAATGCAAAACGTAAGGCTATGGTATAAAAAAGAGGGATTGGCTAAATATCAAGCTCATCTTGACTTAGTACGCTGCTTTTCGAGAACACTTAGAAAAGCAGGAATTCCCTTTTGGTATACAGAGGGCTTCAACCCAAGGCCATATCTCACCTTCTCACTGCCCCTATCGTTAGGACAGGAGGGTGTGCATGAACCCGTTGATATAAGACTCATAGAAGATATGGGCTTTGATGAAATAGTGAGGAGAATGAACGAGCATCTGCCTACTGGAATCGAGATTCTTGAAGCTACAGAACCCAAGATGGATCACAAGGAAATCGTGTGGGCTGAGTATGAAATGCAGCTGGAATTTACAAGCGAAGAGGACGCAAAAAATTTTGCAGAAATTTCAAATAGATTGGTTTCGAGCGGGGAATTGGAAGCTCAAAAGAAAACTAAAAAGGGTACGATGAAAACTATCAATCTTTGCGAGATGATAGACACATTTAACGCTTCATCAGAGGGGCTAAATGCCTATGTGAAAACAGTTATTAGCGCAGGACCTGCAATAAATCTTAATGCTGAGCTTTTGCTCAATACCCTTGAGAGTGCCTGCAGTGTTGAAGATTATATAAGAAATATAAGAAGAATTAAGCTTATGGGTGATAAAAAACAGGAGTTTTGCTGATTTTTTTTAAAATGTTAAAAATTAATAGGATTTTTAGCTAAAGCCCTTGCAAGTCAAGACATGATGTGATAAAATAATCTAGCATTTGTTCCGTCACGATCCCTTCGGCGACGGGTTTTTAATGCAAAAGCGGCAGCGACCGCAAACATTAAAACGGACGGTCCTCTTTCAAAAATGATTTGTTAAGAACGCCCTAAATATACGGAGGAAAAAAACATGGACGCACTTAAAATGATGGCTCAGTCTTCACTTAAGACTGGCGCAGACATCCCTCAGATCAAGATCGGTGATACAGTCAGAGTTGACGTTAAGATCCGTGAAGGCGAGAGAGAAAGAATTCAGGCATTCGAAGGTACAGTTATCGCTCGCAGAGGCGAAGGCGTATCTGAGACATTCACAGTTCGCCGCGTATCTTACGGCGTAGGTATTGAGAGGGTTTTCCCTGTTCATTCACCCAACGTTAATAAGGTTACACTTATCAGAAGCGGTAAGGTTCGCAGAAGCAAGCTTTACTACCTCAGAGATAGAGTTGGTAAGGCTGCAAAGGTTAAGGCTCTCGTAAAGTAATTAATCTTTAGCTTGGATTTTTGGTATTGTGTTGAATTTCTGCTTAGCCTCAGTGCTAAGCAGAATCTGCACCTTATCAGCCGAACTCTTCAAAGTCAAAAAAGATAAAGCTGAGGGTGTAACATATGGTTACGCCTGTTTTTATTTAATGAGTGGTATTTGGAGCTTTATAGCAAAATAAAATAACAGAAAAGGCTTTGATGATTATGGAAAATAATTTAAATTTAGAAAATAATGATGCGAACGATAAAAAGGAAAATACTTTTATAAGCTCTGTGTATGATATAGTTTCTGTGTTTGTATCTGCACTCATTGTTATATTTTTAGTATTTACCTTTTTAGGAAGAAATATGATGGTATCAGGTGAGTCGATGCTGCCCACGCTAAATAATAATGATAAGGTAGCAATCAGTTCATTTGACCGTTCATACGATTATAAGGATATTGTAATCGTAGCTCAGCCGAACACGCTTCATAAGGTACTTATTAAAAGAGTAATAGCTACAGAGGGACAGACTGTTGACATAGATAGTGAAAAGGGTATTGTCTATGTTGACTCTAAGCCTTTAGACGAGAGCTATACACTAGAGCCTACTTATGAAAAGGGAAATATGAAGTTCCCTGTAACAGTCCCTGAGGGATGTGTTTTCGTAATGGGCGACAACAGAAACGATTCAACAGACAGCCGAATGAGATCAGTGGGCTTCATAGATGAACGCTATATCATGGGCAAGGTAATGTTCAGATTTTCTCCGTTTGGTCAGTTTAAGGTTGAATAATAAAATTGAAAATAACAGCACCGACAGTCGTATTTTGTCGGTGTTGATTTTTTTTGAGCTAACATTTATAATTAATATAGTATTTTATAATAATTTGAAAGGGGGAATTATCATGGAAAACGGACAGCTTAATGTACAGTGGTTTCCGGGACACATGGCTAAAACCCGCAGACTTATAAAGGAGAGCCTGCCGCTTGTCGACGGCGTTATTGAAATTGCAGATGCGAGAGTTCCGTATTCAAGCAGAAATCCGGAGCTTCCTGAGCTTATTGGCAGCAAGCCCTTGATGGTGCTTTTAAATAAGTGCGACCTTGCCGACGAAAAGGCGACTAAAAGAAAGATTGAAGAGCTTGCAGAGCAGGGGATTACAGCTATCCCAGTTGATTGCCGCTCAGGCAAGGGATTATCTGCCTTTGCACCGACTGTAAGAAAGGTCTTAAAAGACAGAATCCAAAGGAACGTAGACAGAGGCATGGCTGGCAGACCGCTTCGTTTAATGGTTGTCGGTATCCCCAATACAGGCAAATCCTCATTTATAAACAGAATGGCAAAGAAAAACAAGGCTAAGGTTGCTGATAAGCCCGGCGTTACAAGGCAGAATCAGTGGTTCAATATAGGAAATGGCATTGAATTATTGGATACTCCCGGTGTTCTTTGGCCTAAATTTGATGATCCTGAGGTTGGTTTAAGACTTGCCTTTATTGGCTCTGTCAAGGATACGATAATGGATTTGGAGCTTATTTCTGCAAGATTTCTAACTATAATGAAGGATAATTATCCTGATAGATTAAAGGAACGCTACAAGCTCGAATTCTCCGACGATACAGAAGAATTTGAAAGGCTCGAAATGCTGGCAAGAAAGCGTGGAATGATTATCAAGGGCGGCGAAGCTGATACCGAAAGAGCCGCAGTTATGCTTCTCGATGAGTATCGCTCAGGCAAGTTAGGCAGAATTACCCTCGAATAAAGAGAAGAGGTAAGGACAATGAAAAAGTCAAGAAAGATAATTTTTAGTGCATTATCATTATTGATGTGTGTACTGCTTTTGACGGCATGTACTCCTAAGGCTGTTGAAGAGCCTACAGAAAATGCACAGGAGGTTATGGCTCAGCAGACAGAAACTAAAGAAGAGCCAACTACGCAAGAGCCGACAACCGAGAGAAAGCCCGATTCAAAGGTTAATATTTTAGCGGTGGGCGATAATCTTATTCACGCTGTTATATATAATCAAGCTCACGCAAGAGCAAACGGCAACGGCTATGATTTTTCATACGCATATAAAAACATTGCAGATACAATTAAAAAAGCTGATTTGAGTATAATTAATCAGGAAACAATAATAGATCCCACGAGAAGCCCTGCTACATATCCTTGTTTTAATTCACCTGTTGAATTGGGCGAGGAGATGGTGAGAATCGGTTTTGATGTATTTAACCTTGCAAATAACCATTCACTCGATATGGGTGAAAAGGGACTTAGAAATGCAATTAAATTTTGGGACGAGCAGGGCGTAGTTCACTGCGGCGCATATTTAAATAAGGAAACCTATAAAACTATACCCTCAAATACAGTTAACGGCATTAAGTTTTCTTATGTAGGTCTAACTGATCCGACTAACGGCTTGAGCCTTAAGGATGGTGCAGAGACTGTTTTAATGCTTGGCGAAAATGAGGATATGATTAAAGAGCGTATTCAAGCAGCTTCAAAGATGAGTGACGTTGTTATAGTAAACGTACATTGGGGCGTAGAATACACTCATACACCCACAGACCGCCAAAGAGATTTAGCTAAGAAAATGGCTTCGTGGGGAGCAGATATTATTATAGGAAATCATCCGCACGTAATTCAGCCCGTTGAATACATTAAGAACGACGACGGCAGTCAGACGCTTTGCATTTATTCACTCGGCAACTTTATCTCTGCTCAGGACAGGGGTGCAAGAATGCTCGGAGGCATGATGCACATAACTGTTACAAGGGACGGCATGACAGGTGATACAAAGGTAACGGACGCATACTTTACAGGTACAGTTACACACTACGATTATAATTTCTCAAATGTAAGAGTATATAATCTTAGCGACTACACACCAGAGCTTGCAGCACGACATGGCGTACATTCGACAACTCCGGAATTTTCGGTTGATTACTTAAATAATATTGTTAAAAATGTAATCGATAAGCAGTTTCTAAAAGGATGAAGAATATGAAAGAAAAAGAAGAGATAGACAGATATTATTATGAACGAACAGCCAAGGAAAACGGCTTCCAAATAGTATGCGGAATAGATGAAGCTGGCAGAGGTCCTCTTGCAGGTCCGGTTTATGCGGCAGCTGTAATTCTTCCCGACGATGTTATAATTGAGGGACTTAACGACTCAAAGAAACTAAGCGAAAAGAAAAGAGAGCTTCTTTTTGAAGAGATAAAGGAAAAAGCAATATATTCAGTCGGCACAGCAAGCGTTGAGGAAATTGATGAGTTAAACATCTTAAACGCAACATATTTAGCTATGCAGAGAGCTTTTGACGGATTAAAGGTTAAGCCGCAGGCTGCATTTGTTGATGGAAATCGTCTGCCTGCGTTGCCTGTACCTGCCAAAGCGATTGTCAAGGGCGACTATTTAAGTGCATCTATTGCGGCAGCTTCGATTATCGCAAAGGTTTCAAGGGATAGATATATGCTCGAGCTTGCAGAGAAGTATCCCGAATATGAATTTGAGCGTCACAAGGGCTACGGCACAAAGCTTCACTATGAAAAAATCAGGGAGTACGGAATTTCTGACGTTCATAGAAAGACATTCTTAAAAAAGATGCCCAAGGGTTGGTAAAATGAAAAGCACAGCATCAAAAAACGGAAAAATAGGGGAGAACAGTGCCGAAAAGTTCCTTTTAAATAAGGGCTATGAAACCTTAAAGAGAAACTACCATTCAAAATATGGCGAAATCGACATAATATCTAGAATCGATAATTATTTAGTTTTCACAGAGGTTAAGGCACGCTCTTTTAAAACAATCGCACAGCCCAAGGAATGGGTTGACTACAAAAAACAGGAGAAAATTGTAAAGACAGCTGCCTGCTTTTTGGAGGAAAACGAGCTTGATTTACAGCCGAGATTTGACGTTATAGAGGTCTTTATAAGCTCGTCGGGCGAGGCAAAGAGGATAAATCATATAGAAAATGCATTCGACTCTATGATTTGATAAAAGCACAGACTTAAATGGTCTGTGCTTAATTTCTTTTAAAATTTATTTTAAAACAATATTCAACTAAAATAAGAATAAAATTATCAATTTGTTTATAATAGCCTGTTATACTTAAAAGAAGTTTTAAAAAGATTTAATAGAGAGAATTTTAGGGAAAAAAGATATAAATGGCTTTGCAGAGCCGTTTTTATAAAAAAATTTATAAAAAGAGCCTTAACTTTATTTAAAACGTTTTACATATTGGATTGTATATGATATAATTCATTTGATTTTCATATAACGATTTAAACGAAAAAAGTTTTAGAAAAGGAAGTTGACAATGCTCTATACAAGTACAAGAGATAAAAGCGTTAAGGTTGAATCTGCACAGGCTATTGCAACTGGTATTTCTGTTGATGGCGGACTTTTTGTCCCGACAGAGATTCCGAAAATTTCAATCGATGAAATAGCATCCATGACAGATTTAAGCTACATCGAGCGTGCAAAGCATATTCTTTCCTATTTTCTTACAGATTTTACCAAAGAAGAGCTTGCTTGGTGTGTAGAGGGTGCATATGGCGGCAATAAGTTTTCATCAGCTGATGTTGCTCCGGTTCACACCTTAAGAGATGGTGAAGAAATTCTTGAGCTGTGGAGAGGTCCTACATGCGCATTTAAGGATATGGCTCTTCAGCTTCTCCCCAGACTTATGACAGTTTCTGTTAAGAAGACAGCGGGTGAACAGCAGACAGTCATCCTTGTTGCTACATCGGGCGATACCGGCAAGGCTGCACTTGAAGGCTTTAAGGATGTTGAGGGAACAAGAATTCTTGTTTTCTATCCAGTTGACGGTGTAAGCCCCATGCAGAAATTACAGATGACAACTCAAGAGGGCGAAAACGTTTCAGTCTGCGCTATCGAGGGCAACTTCGACGATGCTCAGACAGGCGTTAAGAGAATTTTCACAGATAAGAAAATCGGCGAAAAGTTAAAAGAGCATGGCATGGCATTTTCATCTGCTAACTCAATTAACTGGGGCAGACTTGTTCCGCAGATTGTTTACTACTTCTCTGCCTACTGCGATCTTCTCAAAAAGGGAAGAATTAAGGCAGGCGACAAGATTAATGTAGTTGTACCTACAGGCAACTTCGGCAATATCCTTGCAGCATACTATGCTTATAAGATGGGTATGCCCGTAAATAAGTTCATCTGTGCCTCAAATAAGAATAAGGTTCTCACAGACTTTTTCCACACAGGCGTCTACGATGTTAACCGCTCGTTCTACACAACATCGTCACCCTCAATGGATATTCTTATTTCTTCAAATCTTGAAAGACTTCTTTTCCTTGCAAGTGATTACGACGATGAATTCGTTCGTGATATGATGGGCAAGCTAAAGAGCGAGGGCAGATATGAAATCCCCGCAGAAATTAAGGCTGAGATTGACTCCATGTTTACATCAGGCTGCTGCGATGATGAGGGAACAAAGAAAACAATCAGCGAGATATATAATAAGTATAACTATCTTTGCGATACGCATACAGCTGTTGCAATTAACGTATATGAAAGCTATGTTGAGGATACTAAGGACGAAACTCCTACAGTAATAGCTTCAACTGCTAACCCATTTAAGTTCTCATCAAGCGTTCTTGACGCTGTTAAGAAGAACGGAGCAGAGGGACTTGACGAGTTTGCAATCGTAGATGCTCTTGCAAATGAAACTAAGGAGAGCTGCCCTGCACAGCTTGCAAATCTTCATGACAAAAAAGTGAGATTTACAAATGTCTGCACAAAGGACAGCATGGAAGATGTTGTTTTCGAGATTCTCAAAATCTAATCCGAAAAACTATTTAATTTCAAGTTCAAAGGTTGAGCAAAGAGTATCCTGACATGAGCAGGCTGTGGTTCTGCCAATTTCAACTTTGGGTGCTGTACAATGGCAGTCACCATCGTTATGGACACATTTGCAAGCCCTGCACATAATACCATTAAGTGTTTTTTCCATTAGAATCACTCCAATTAAATATTAGCGTCATTGCGCTTTTATTATTATGTGCAGCTTAAATTTAAATATTAAAAATAATTATTAACGGAGAATTAAATGTCACTTTATGTTATGGCGGATACGCATCTTTCTCTTTCTGTTAATAAGCCCATGGATATTTTTGACGGCTGGGCAGATTACCAGCAGAGAATCAAAAAAAATTGGGAAAAGCTGATAGAGCAAAAGGATACTGTTGTTATCCCAGGTGATATTTGCTGGGCGATGGATATTGAAAAAGCTGTCCCAGATTTTAAATTCTTAAATGAACTGCCCGGAACAAAAATAATTTCAAAGGGCAATCATGATTATTGGTGGACAACCATGAGGAAAATGGAAGGCTTCATGGAAAAAAATAAATTCGATTCCATTAAAATTCTTCACAACAATGCTTACAGAGTGGGCGATGTTTCAATCTGCGGCACAAGAGGCTGGTTTTATGATGCCGAACAAGAGAAGGACAATAAGGTTCTTCTGCGTGAGGCAGGCAGACTGAAGATGTCGATAGAAGCAGCCTTGAAGCTCGGAGGAGAGCCGGTTGTCTTTCTTCACTACCCGCCTGTCAGTCAAACTCAAGTATGCGAGGAAATCTATAATGTTCTTCTCGAATACAATATAAAACGCTGTTATTACGGTCACCTGCATTCTTATTCAACCAGAAATGCGTTTAACGGTGAACGTGATGGAATAAAATTTTCTTTAATCTCGAGTGACTATTTGGGCTTCATGCCTGCGCTTGTATCACGATAAAGATCTCTTTATTATCCTTTATTATTTTGATTTTATGCAGTTTTTGTGAGAAAAGTTTAATAATCAAGCTTTTTTCGGCAAAATAATGAAGAAATAAGGTAGAAATTTATATATATATTTGGTATAATCTCATAGTTACCGTGTATAAATGGAGGAAAAACAAAATGTTAAAGTCAGTAGAAAAAATAGACGTAAACGTCTACACATTGGAAATTGAAATCGACGCTAAGTCTTTCAAGGACGCTATCTTAAAGTCTTACAATAAGGCTAAGAAGCAGATAACTGTTCCCGGCTTCCGTAAGGGCAAGGCTCCTCTTGCTATGATTGAGAAGCTTTACGGTGAGAGCGTATTCTATGAAGATGCACTCGATCTTCTCTTCCCTGAGGTTGTAGCAGATGCTTATAAGGCAGCTAACATCACAGCTGTTGACTCTCCTAAGGATGTTGATGTTAAGACAATCAGCAAGCAGGATGGCGTTGTATTTACAATGAAGGTTACAGTAAAGCCCGAGGAAGTTTCTCTTAAGGCTTACAAGGGCCTTGAGGCTGAGAAGAAGGCTGTTAGAATTACTGAGGCTGATGTTAATGAGTCTATCGACAAGCGTCGTGAGCAGGATTCAAGAATGGTTGACGTTACAGACAGAGCAGCAGCTAACGGCGACATCGCAGCAATCGATTTTGAGGGCTTTGTTGACGGCGTAGCATTTGAAGGCGGCAAGGCTGAAAACTATGAGCTTGAGCTTGGTTCAGGCAGCTTCATCCCCGGCTTCGAGGAGCAGATCGTTGACCACAACATCGGCGATGAGTTCGCAATCGATGTAAAGTTCCCCAAGGACTATGCTGAGGAATTAGCTGATAAGGACGCTACATTCAAGATTAAGCTCAACGGCATCAAGGTTAAGGAGCTTCCTGAGCTTGATGATGAGTTTGCTAAGGACCTTGATTATGATACAGTTGACGACCTTAAGGCAGGCGTAAGAAAGGAACTTCGTGAGCAGAGAAAGGCTGAGTACGAGAGAATGTTCGAGGGCAAGGTTATGGAAGCTCTCGTAGATAACCTCGAAGCAGAAATTCCTGAGTGCATGTTTGACAACAAGGCAGAGGAAAACATGAACGCTATGGCTCAAAGACTTGCACAGCAGGGCCTCGACCTTGATACATACCTTATGTACATGGGCATGACAAAGGATCAGTATAAGGCAACACTTCGTGAGCAGTCAATTCCTCAGGTTAAGCTTGAGCTTGCACTTGAAAAGGTTGCTGAGCTTGAAAACCTCGAAATTTCTGACGCAGAGCTTGACGAAGAGTACAACAAGCTTGCTGAGATGTACAAGATGGAAGCTGACAAGATTAAGGCTATCATCCCCGCAGAGGCTCTTAAGACAGATCTTCTTAACGAGAAGGCTTCTAAGTTCGTTGTAGACAATGCACAGGCAGTTAAGCCTGCAAAGAAGTCTGCTAAGAAGGACGCTGAATAATTTTTATTAAGCGGTACTATAATTAGTAAAGATACATTCCCGATATCCTTACTGGGTGTCGGGAATGGATATATTTTTTGGAGATTTTAAAAATCTCCGTGAAAATAAACTATATTACATTTAACTGAAATCAGGAGGAAAGAATAATGGCTTTAGTACCTTATGTTATTGAACAAACAAACAGAGGAGAGCGTTCCTATGATATCTTTTCTCGCCTCTTAAACGAAAGAATTATCGTTCTCTCAGACGAGATTAACGATGCTACAGCAAGCGTTGTTGTTGCACAGCTTCTTCACCTTGAAAGTCAGGATGCTGATAAGGATATTTCTCTTTATATCAATAGCCCCGGAGGATCTGTTTCAGCAGGTCTTGCAATTTATGACACAATGAACTTTATTAAGTGCGACGTTTCAACAATTTGTATGGGCATGGCAGCATCAATGGGTGCATTTCTTTTTGCGGCAGGAACAAAGGGCAAGAGACTTATTCTCCCCAACAGTGAAGTTATGATTCATCAGCCGCTCGGCGGCGCACAAGGTCAGGCAACTGAGATTAAGATTGCTGCTGACCACATCTTAAAGACAAGAGAACGTCTTAACAAAATTCTTTCTGAAAATATGGGTAAGCCTCTTGAGTTTGTCGAAAGAGAAACAGAGAGAGATAATTGGCTTACAGCAGAGCAGGCAGTTGAATACGGCCTTGCAGATAAAATAATTTATCAGAGATAATTCGGAGGGCGAATATGTCGCGTGATGACGAAAGAAGAACACCTACAGTACGCTGTTCATTCTGCAATAAAACTCAAGATCAGGTAGATAAGCTTATCGCAGGTCCAGGAGTATATATTTGCAATGAGTGCATAGAGCAGTGTCAGGCTATCATTCAAGATGACGAGCAGAGAGTATCTCGCCGCAGAAATGAGCCTAAGGAGGAGAAGCCTCTTCCGAAGCCTCAGGAAATTAAGGCTATGCTCGATGAATATGTCATCGGTCAGGATGAAGCAAAAAAGGCACTTAGCGTTGCAGTTTATAATCACTATAAGCGTATTAACTCAGAGAAGATTGACGGCGTTGAAATTCAAAAGAGCAACATCGTTCTTTTAGGTCCGACAGGTGTAGGTAAAACTATGCTTGCACAGACACTTGCAAAGATTCTTGATGTTCCTTTTGCAATCGCAGATGCAACAACTCTTACTGAGGCAGGTTATGTCGGTGAAGATGTTGAAAACATTCTTCTTCGCATAATTCAAGCTGCAGATTTCGATGTAGAACGCGCCCAAAAGGGTATTATCTACGTTGACGAAATAGATAAGATAGCAAGAAAATCAGAAAATCCGTCCATTACAAGGGATGTAAGCGGTGAGGGCGTTCAGCAGGCACTTCTTAAAATTCTTGAGGGAACAGTTGCAAATGTTCCTCCGCAGGGCGGCAGAAAGCATCCTCAACAGGAGTTTATTCAGGTTGATACATCAAATATTCTCTTTATTTGCGGCGGTGCTTTTGACGGAATAGAGAAGATTATCGAAAAGAGAGTAGGTGCTGGCTCTGCACTCGGCTTCAATGCTGATGTTAAGGGCAAAAATGAGGTCAAAAAGACAGATCTCTATGCACAGATTACTCACCACGACCTTGTTAAGTTCGGTATTATCCCCGAGCTTGTAGGCCGTATGCCAGTTTTAACAAGTCTTCAAGAGCTTGACGAGGATGCCTTGGTTCGCATTCTCACTGAGCCTAAGAACGCTATTGTTAAGCAGTATAAGGCTCTTTTCAATATTGATGGTGTTGATTTGGAGTTTAGCGAGGAGGCACTTCGTGCAATCGCTAAAAAGACACTCGAAAAGGAAACAGGAGCAAGAGGTCTTCGTTCAATTATGGAGGATGTCCTTCTTCCGCTCATGTATGAAATACCTTCAGATCCCACAGCTGACAAGGTTGAAATTACAGCTCAATATATTAATAAGCAAGAAAGCTCTCCCGTTGTGACACACAAGGGCGGCAAGCGTAAATAAACAAATTAGGAACACATTTTGCTTTTTGTGAGGTGTGTTCCTTTTCTTTATGCTTTACAATCAAGGTTCAATATGGTAATTTATATATAATGAAAAACAGACTTCAGGTCTGTTTATTTAGTTTTTGAGCGTTTATTTTTTATATTTTGATTTGAGGATGAACTATGAATACAAACCTAGACAGACATTTGACAGCACTTGAATTTGATAAAATTTTACAGGCACTTGCAGAATATACAGCTTGTCCCGACGCAAGAGAGATGGCTCTTAATTTACGACCGCAGAAAAATCTCATGCTTGCGCAGACACTTCTCAATCAAACAAGGGATGCACATATGCTTTTAGCTCGATTCGGCGGCCCATCATTTTCAGGACTGAAAAATGTTAACAATGCTGCGGCAAGAGCGGCAGCCGGCAGTGTGCTTTCAATGAGAGAGCTTTTGGATGTAGCCTCTGTTTTAAAGGTTATCCGCTCGCTTGTGAGCTGGAGAAGTACAAATGCAGGCGTTGAAACAGTATTAGACGGCTTTTTTACATCTCTTTGCCCGAATAGATTTTTAGAAAGTGCAATTACAGATGCAATAATCTCAGAGGAGGAGATGAGCGATTCAGCATCTCCTGAGCTTTATAATATAAGAAGAAAAATTCGTGTACAGGAGTCAAAGGTTAGGGATCAGCTTGATAAATTTACACGTTCATCGTCTTATTCAAAGTATATGCAGGAAAATATCATAACTCAGAGAAACGGAAGATATGTTATACCCGTTAAGGCTGAGCATAGAGGAGAGGTTGCAGGTCTTGTCCACGATACCTCATCGTCAGGTGCTACTGTATTCGTTGAGCCTATGCCTGTAGTTGAAGCTAATAACGAGATTAGAGTTCTTCGTTCAAAGGAAAAGGACGAGATAGAGAGAATACTGTCTATACTTTCGTCTAATGTTGGTAATTTTGAGGCTTCAATTAAATCTGGCTACGAATGCGCACTTGAATTAAACTTAATCTTTGCAAAAGCACAGTATGCTTACAGTATTAATGCGTCTATGCCCATTATGAACGACAAGGGCGAAATTGAGCTTCGAGCTGCAAGACATCCCCTAATAGATAAGAAAAAGGTAGTGCCGCTTGATATAAGACTCGGCACAGATTTTGATACACTTGTAATAACAGGACCAAACACAGGCGGTAAAACTGTTTCAATTAAAACGGTTGGACTTTTGACGCTTATGGCTATGAGCGGACTGTTGATCCCCGCAGGCGACAGGAGCAGACTTTCAGTCTTTGATGAGGTTTTAGCTGATATTGGCGATGAACAGTCAATCGAGCAGAGTCTTTCTACATTCTCTGCACACATGACTAATATAATAGATATTATGGAAAGAACCGGTGAGAGAAGCCTAGTTCTCATTGACGAATTGGGCGCAGGCACAGATCCTGTAGAGGGTGCGGCACTAGCTATGGCTGTACTTGAGGATTTGCATTTACGGGGTGCAAAGGTGGCGTCAACCACCCACTATGCTGAGCTTAAGGCATATGCACTTGAAACAGACAGAGTTGAGAATGCTTGCTGTGAGTTTGATGTTAAAACTCTTTCACCGACCTATAGATTATTAATCGGCGTACCTGGTAAATCAAATGCACTCGCAATCTGCAATAGGCTCGGAATGGACGCACGAGTAGTTGAAAGAGCAAAGGAATTTGTGGATAACGAGAATATTCGCTTTGAGGATGTTGTAGATAAGCTTGAGGGTACTCGCCGTCAGATGGAGGACGAGAAGAAAAGGGCTGAGCAGATTACACTTGAAGCTCAAGAAAAATTAAAGCTTGCCGAGAAGCGTCTTATGGAGGTTGACTCGATAAGAGAAAGAGAACTAAACGTCGCAAAGGAACAGTCTAAAAAGCTCACAGAGCAGGCAAAGAGAGAGAGCTATGCACTTTTAAACGAGCTTGAAAAGCTTAAAAAGGAACAGGCTAAAACTAAGGATGCAGGTGAGCTTGCAAGAAGAGCAAAAAGACTTGTTAAAAAAGGTATAGATTCTATTGACAGTGCAGTTGATCCGGTAGTTAAGATTGGAGTTGATGATGACGACTATGAGCTTCCAAGACCATTAAAGGTTGGCGATACAGTTATTATCGCTGATTTGGGACAGGAGGCAGAGGTCCTTTCTCTTCCCGATAAAAAGGGCAATGTTGAGGTCAGAGCAGGCTTTGCCAAAACAAGAGTTAAGCTAAAGAGCCTTAGGTTAGTTGAAAATCCGAAGAAGAAAAAAGAGAAGCAGACAGGATATAGAAGAACTGGGGTACAAAGCAAGATGAATATGAGTGCTGACTCACGTCTTGATTTACGTGGAATGACTGTCGATGACTGTCTTTTAGAGTTAGACAGATATATAGATTATATGCTCAGAATGGGACTTAACGAATTTACAGTTGTCCACGGCAAGGGTACAGGCACTCTGCGTGCAGCTGTTAAGAGCTATCTTAAAAAATCACCCTTTGTAAAGGAATATCGCTTAGGCGTATACGGCGAGGGTGAGGATGGTGTTACTATAGTTAAATTAAAATGATTTTGCTTTAAAGCATAAGGAGGATATTTTTTATGAAAATCGTATTAGCTATTATAAGCAACGACGATGCTTCCAAGGTCTGTTCGGCACTTACAAATTCAGGTCACTTTGTCACAAAGCTTTCAACAACGGGCGGTTTTTTGAGAGTAGGCAATACAACTATCCTTGTTGGAACCGATGAGAGCGAGGTTCCCAATATCAAAAAGATTATTGCGGACAATATTTCACCTAAAAAGGATATGCCTTCGTTTGACCGAGGCTTGGTTGTAAATGACGCAAGCGAGGAGAAAATGAGGGGTGCGACTGTTTTTGTACTCGATGTTGCACAATTTGAGAAGATGTAAGAGTAAAAATTTTGTATGCCAAAAATTGAGCATTCAATTTCTATGCTAACTCTTTCCACATGGTTTTCCACATATTTAGCAAATTAAATTGGAATATGTAGTATTTTAAGGAAAAAGCAGACACAATTTATGGCAATCAAAAGGTTTTCCACATTATCCACAGGGTTTTCCACATAATTTATGTTGAAAACTTATTTAAAAAGAGAATATTTACTCTTGACATTTAGCTCCAAATTTAGTATAATACACCCTTGTAAAGCGGATTTACTTTACAAGGGTTCATCTTTTAATAATGAAAATCTGCTGATTAAATGATTATGAGGACAGTGCTTTATTAATGGCAAAGAATTATGAGGTCGCAATGCTTTTGGATCTTTACGGCGATATGCTGACTCAAAAGCAATGCGCTTTTTTAGGGCATTATTATAACGATGACCTCTCACTTTCAGAAATTGCAGAGAATGAAGGCATAACACGTCAAGGCGTCAGAGATGCGATAAAGCGTGCAGAAAGTCAGCTTTTTGATATGGAAAGCAAATTAGGACTCGCCGCAAGGGACGAGGAATTAAGACAGAGCCTACAAGAGATAATGGAATGTGTGAACGTCATAAACGATTATAATATGAGCCATACACTTTCAATGGAAATTAACGAGGCAGCAGCTAAAATTAAAGGTATTGTTTTGGCTCTGCAAAATAACTAAAAACTACTAATTATTATATAATGAGGTGATTTTTTGGCATTCGAAGGTCTTTCGGAAAAACTTGATGCTGCTTTTAAAAGACTTAAAAGCAAGGGCGCTCTTACAGAGGCAGACGTTAAAAGTGCTATGCGTGATGTAAGAATGGCTCTTTTAGAGGCTGACGTCAGCTATAAGGTTGCCAAGGAGTTCACAGCTAAGGTTACCGAGCGTGCTATCGGTGCGGATGTTATGGAAAGCCTTACTCCTGCACAGATGGTAATTAAAATAGTAAACGAAGAACTTGTCAATTTGATGGGCGGCACAAAAACAAGACTTGCCTGTGCAGCACACGGACCGACAGTAATACTAATGTGTGGTCTACAGGGTGCTGGTAAAACAACTCACTGTGCAAAGCTTGCTTTAATGCTTAAGAATCAAAGCCACAGACCGCTTTTAGTAGCTTGTGACATCTACAGACCGGCTGCTATCAAGCAGCTTCAGGTTATAGGTGAAAAGGCAGGAGTTCCCGTATATGAAATGGGTACTCAAGATCCTGTTATAACAGCTAAAGAGGCAGTCAACAAGGCTAAGGACGAGGGCTACGATTACGTTATACTCGATACGGCAGGACGTCTTCATGTTGATGAACAGCTCATGGATGAGCTTAAAAGAATCAAGTCAGACGTTCATCCGCACGAGATTCTCTTAGTCGTTGACGCAATGACAGGTCAGGACGCAGTCAAGGTAGCGGAGAGCTTCAATGAGGCACTCGGAATTGACGGTCTTATCCTAACAAAGCTTGACGGTGACACAAGAGGCGGTGCTGCTCTTTCAGCAAGAGCTGTCACTGGAAAGCCGATTAAATTTATCGGTATCGGCGAAAAGCTCGGCGATCTTGATGTCTTCCATCCAGATAGAATGGCGTCAAGAATTCTCGGAATGGGCGACGTCCTTTCACTTATTGAAAAGGCAGAAAATACTCTTGACGAGAAAAAGGCAAGAGAGATGGAGGAGAAGCTTCGTAAAAACAAGTTCGATTTAAACGATCTTCTCGACCAGATAACTCAGCTTAGAAAAATGGGTTCAATCCAAGATACCCTTGCAATGCTCCCCGGCATGGGCAAGGCTATGAAGGACATAGATATAGATGAAAAGCAGTTTGATAGGCTTCAGGCTGTTATCCGTTCAATGACACCTAAGGAGAGAACCAACCCCGACATTATTAATCCTTCACGCAAAAAGCGTATCGCATCAGGCTGCGGTCAGAAGGTAGAGGATGTCAACCGTCTTTTAAACCAGCACAAGCAGATGCAAAAGCTCTTTAAGCAGTTTAACGGCAAAGGCTCAAAGAGAAAAATGCGTCGAATGGGCATGGATATGAGCAAGCTTCAAAATATGGGCGGTATGTTTTAATATTGGATGAAGCAACCAAATATGAGTTGTTCATTATAAATTATTTTATTTGTTATATCTTTGGAGGTAAACTAAAATGGCAGTTAAAATCAGACTTCGCCGTATGGGCGCAAAAAAGAATCCTTTCTATCGTGTAGTTGTAGCAGACTCAAGATATCCCCGTGACGGCAGATTCATCGAGGAAATCGGCACATACAATCCCCTCACAGAGCCTGCTGAGGTTAAGATCGATGCTGATAAGGCTAAGCAGTGGATTGCTAACGGCGCACAGCCCACAGATACTGTTAAGACTCTTCTTAAGAAGAACGGTATCATCGATTAATTTAATTCTAACTTGAAAACATTGCTCTCTGCAGGTATGCCGAGAGTTTTGTTTTTAGATGAAAGGAAAAAAGGATGAAAGATTTACTTGTATCAATCGCTCAAGGTCTTGTAGAAGATCCTAAGGCTGTTAATGTTACAGTTGACGCTGCTGATGACGAGGGCGTAGTTGTCTATCATCTCCACGTTGCTGAAAATGACATGGGCAGAGTTATCGGCAAGCAGGGCAGAATCGCCAAGGCTATCCGTACTGTTATGCGTGCAGCAGCTACAAGAAGCGATGAGAAAATTGTTGTGGAAATCGACTGATGATAAAAGAGTATCTTGAAATAGGTCAGATTGTCGGCACACACGGTGTTAGAGGCGAAATGCGAGTTCAGCCGTGGTGCGATTCTCCTGATTATTTAAAAAAATTCAAAACACTCTATTTTGACGCACGGGGCGAAAAAAGCGTAAAGCTCGAAAGCGCCCGTGCACACAAAAATGCAGCTTTATTAAAGCTTGAGGGTGTTGACAGCATTGAGGACGCAGAAAAACTGCGCGGAAAGATTCTGTATATGCGCCGTGAGGATGCAAAGCTTCAAAAGGGCGACTATTTTATAGCAGAGCTTATGGACTGCAAAGTTATAGATGATGAGGATGAATCTATAATTTATGGTACTGTATGTGATGTGTTGAATAACTGTTCGACAGATGTATGGTGCATTAAAAATGGCGATAAGGAATATAATTTCCCCGCTATCCCTGATATAGTAAAGAGCGTTGACGTAGTAAAGGGTATTGTAAAAATTACACCGCTGAAGGGGCTGTTTGACGATGAGGATTGATATTCTTACGCTTTTCCCCGAAATGTGCTGCTCGGTACTTCGTGAAAGCGTAATTGGAAGAGCAAGGGAGAGAGGCTGTGTTGAGATTAATTGCAGAAATATCCGCGATTATTCTCTTGACAAGCACAACCGAGTAGACGATTCCCCCTATGGCGGCGGAACTGGCATGATTATGCAGGTTGGGCCTATATATGATTGCTATAAATCCTTATGTGAGGATACAGGCACTAAGCCGCATCTTATTTATTTAACTCCTCAAGGAAAAACCTTAACTCAAAAAAGAGTTGTAGAGCTTTCAAAGCTAGATAATATTGCACTTCTTTGCGGTCACTATGAGGGAATTGATGAAAGAGTAATTGAAGAAATCGTAGACGAGGAAATATCCTTAGGCGATTTTGTCGTTACAGGCGGTGAGCTTCCGGCTCTTATTCTTGCGGATTCTATCGCACGAATGCTTCCTGGTGTTCTTGCAAATGAGGATGCATTTTCATTGGAGAGCCATTATAACTCTCTTTTGGAATATCCACAATTTACAAGGCCGTTTGAGTGGCATGGCAAGAAGGTGCCTGACGTTTTAATATCCGGTCATCATGCCAATATCGAGAAATGGCGCAGGGAGCAGAGTCTTATACGCACCTATCAAAGACGCCCCGATATGCTCGAGCATGCAGAGCTTTCAAAAAAAGACAGACTCTTTTTGAATAAACTCAAAGAAGAAAAATAATAATGTGAATATTGCTGAAAAAAACTCAGTTTCATATGGCAAAAATGCACAAGTAATAAAGCTTAAAATTATTCAACTTTGGGATAGGATACGAATTATTCGAAAACCCCTCGAATACTGCCTGCCATATGTTGACGAGGACAAGTTTTGTGCTATAATATAAATCACAGTATTAATTAAGAATTTTTGTGTGTGGGAGATTATATATTATGTATGTTAAAGATGTAATGGTTCAGAATCAGGTAGGTCTTCATGCTCGTCCGGCTACATTTTTCATTCAGAAGGCTAACGAGTTCAAGTCATCAATTTGGGTTGAAAGAGAAGAGAGAAGAGTTAACGCTAAGAGCCTTCTCGGTGTTCTTTCACTTGGTATAATGGGCGGTACACAGATCCGCATTATCGCAGGCGGCTCAGACGAGGAGCAGGCTGTTGATGAGCTTGTAAAGCTTGTAGAATCTGGCTTTGCTGAGTAATCAAAAAGCTAATATCGAAATGTGGGCAGGCTATTATTTAGCCTGCTTTATTTTTTTGTATTTAATATATTTTTGCGCATATAATGTATCGGGTGATTTTATGTTTTATGTGCTGAGCATTAAGGAAGGCTCGATATTATTTAGACGCAAGCTTTACAGACGTCCAAAAGTTCTTCACAGGCGCGTACAAGGCGGCTTGCCATTTGGCGTGATAGAAACTTCATGTTATAGAAAAAAGATAAACTGGGGCGAGATAGAGCGTATATGCGCAGGCTTTAAAAATAGACTTATTTTACCGAAAAATATTGAAAGACCGAAAAGCTTTCCAATAGCCGACTGTGACAGATTTTTAAAGAAGATATTTGCAAATACAGTTTGCGAGGTTATAAAGAAAGCACAGCTGGGAGATAGACGACTTTCAATGTGCATTATAGATAAAAATGCTGATGCAGCAGACAAGCTGAGCTTTTTTGTGCCTCTTATTTCAGATATATTTATAAAGACTCAAAGGCAGGATATATATGGTAAATATATAGAAAAGGTCATGGATGAATACGGCGCTAAAATTAGATTTGTAAATAGAGCTAAAGCAGATATAATACTTAATCTAGATAGAGATGAATATATCCTAGACGCCGCATTTGACTATTCAAAAAATATTACGGATAATAATATAAAGCTCGCTTATTGCTATTCGAGCATATGCCCCAGTGATATTGACAAGACATTGTTCGCAGCATTTCTCTATAATTTTTCAAAAGTCAGCTCTCTTGACTGTCTTCGCTTTAGTGAGGTTAATATTGCTGGCAGAAAAGAAACAATAGAAGCTGCAGGAAAAACTCTAAAACGGCTCTGCTATTGACATTTGGCAATAAAAAATATATAATTAAAAATATCATGGCTTGGAATCTCTAAGCGTAAAAACAGGTTAAATAATCCTTAAAAATCATAGGAAGAAGGAAGATTTATAAATGGAAAAAAAGTATAAACTTACCCAAGAAAGCTTTGACAGCAAAAAGGCAGAACTCGATCGACTTAAAAACGAAGGCCGTATTGAGATGGCTGAAAGAATTAAAGTAGCACGTTCATTCGGCGACCTTTCAGAAAATGCTGAATATGATGAAGCTATGAATGATCAGGCAAAGCTTGAAGATAAGATTTCACGTCTTGAGGATGAGCTTGATAATTGCGAAATAATCGATGAGAGCAATCTCTCCAAAGACGTTGTAAACACAGGCTCAACTGTTGCTTTTGTTAATTTAGATACAAAAGAAAAGAGCGAATATTTAATCTTAAGCCCCAGTGAGGCTAAGCCGTCAGAGGGTATTATTTCTGACCAGTGTCCCATTGGCAGAGCGCTTATCGGCTCTAAGAAGGGCGATATTGTTGAGGTTATGCTTCCTTCAGGCAACACAACAAAGCTTCAGGTTAGCGAAATCTTACAGTCAAAGAGAAAGTAATAGAAGTTTAATTCATCGACAATTTTAATTTTAAGGAGCGCAAAAGAATGTCTCAGGAAAACACAAAGCCTGTTGCTTCAAATGAAGAGGCACAGGAGGATATAAATGAGCTTCGTCAGATTCGTCTTACAAAGCTTAATGAAATGCGTGCAGCGGGCAACGATCCGTTTACAGTAACAGTAGCAGAGCAGTCAATTCATGCTGCACAGATAGTTGAAAGATTTGACGAGCTTGAGAATACAAACGTCAGCATCTGCGGCAGAATGATGTCTCGCCGTAATATGGGTAAGGCAAACTTTATCGATATTCGTGACCGTTCAGGAAGAATGCAGGTCTATGTTAGAATAGATGAGGTTGGCGAAGAAACATTTGCACAGTTTAAGAAATGGGATATTGGTGATATTCTCGAGGTCAAGGGCTTTGTTTTCAAAACACGCAGAGGCGAAATCTCTGTTCACGCAACAGGTCTTAAGCTTTTAACAAAATCACTTCTTCCTTTACCAGAAAAGTTCCACGGACTTCGTGATACAGATACAAGATACCGCCGCCGTTATCTCGACCTCATTGTTAACCCTGAGGTTAAGGATACATTTGAAAAGAGAAGCCAGATAATCAGAGAAATCAGAAATTATCTTGACGCTCAGGACTTTATGGAGGTTGAAACTCCTATACTTGTTCAAAACGCAGGCGGTGCAGCAGCTCGTCCGTTCCAGACACACCACAATGCTCTTAATGAGGACTTAAACCTTCGTATATCTCTTGAGCTTTACCTTAAAAGACTTATCGTAGGCGGCCTTGAAAGAGTATATGAAATCGGCAGAGTTTTCCGTAACGAGGGACTTGACGTTCGTCATAACCCAGAGTTTACACTTCTTGAACTCTATCAGGCATATACAGATTACCACGGCATGATGGACCTTGTTGAAAACCTCTTTAGAACAGTTGCTATGAAGGTTCTCGGTACAGCAGTTGTAAATTATGACGGTGTTGAAATTGACCTTTCAAAGCCATTTGAAAGACTCACAATGGTTGATGCTGTTAAAAAGTATGCAGGTGTTGATTTCGAAGCAATCGATTTTGAGCAGGCAAAGGCTCTTTGTAAGGAACGCGGCATTGAGTTTGAACAAAGACATAAGAAGGGCGACCTCTTAAACCTCTTCTTCGAGGAATATGTTGAGGAAAACCTTGTTCAGCCTACATTTATAATGGATCATCCCGTTGATATTTCTCCTCTTGCAAAGAGAAAGCCGGAAAATCCTGAATATACAGAGCGTTTTGAGCTGTTTATTACACGCAGAGAGATGGCTAATGCATTCTCTGAGCTTAACGATCCTATCGACCAGAGAGGTCGTTTTGAGGCTCAGGAGGCACTTGCAGCAGCAGGTGATGAGGAAGCTAACCATACAGATGAGGACTTCCTTATGGCTCTTGAATATGGTATGCCCCCAACAGGTGGTATCGGCATCGGCATCGACCGCCTTGTAATGCTCCTTACAGATTCTTATTCAATCCGTGACGTTCTTCTTTTCCCGACAATGAAGTCACTCGCTTCTGAAAAGAAAGTAGCACATGCAGCTTGCCCCGTAGAAGTTCCTGCTGAAATGGCAGCTGAAGAAATCGATTTCTCTAATGTAACAACAGAGCCTCTCTTTGAAGAGATGGTTGATTTTGATACATTCTCAAAGTCAGATTTCCGTGCTGTAAAGTGCAAGGAATGTGAAGCTGTTAAGAAGTCAAAGAAGCTCTTAAAGTTCGTTCTTGACGATGGTACAGGCACTGATCGTGTTATTTTAAGCGGTATTCACGACTATTATGAGCCTGAAGAGCTTGTTGGCAAGACTCTTCTTGCTATTACAAACTTACCTCCCAGAAAGATGATGGGTATTGATTCTTGCGGTATGCTTATTTCAGCTATCCATGAGGAGAACGGCGAGGAAGGACTCAACCTCATCCAGCTTGATCCCCACATCCCCGCAGGCGCAAAGATGTATTAAGTTAAACTTAAGTAGATTCTCCCCTGTTCCTTTAGGAGCTGGGGAGAAGTGTATTTTTTAGAAAATATATGCTTGAATAAAAGTTTAAGAATAACATTTTACTTTAATTTAATAATATTTTAGTTGTAAATTATATGTATTTAAGTTATATTAAAGGTGTCAAAAATTAAACTCACGGAGGATAAATATGGAACAGCTCAGAAGCAAAAAAGGCTTTATCTGCGATATGGACGGTGTTATTTATCACGGAAACAAGCTTCTTCCAGGCGTAAAGGAATTTGTGGACTGGCTCTATGCAGAGGACAAAAACTTCCTCTTTTTAACAAACTCATCGGAGCGTTCACCTAGAGAATTACAACAGAAATTAAAGCGTATGGGACTTGATGTTGACGAAAGTCATTTTTATACAAGCGCACTTGCTACTGCAAAGTTTATTTCACAGCAATGTCCAGGAGGCAGTGCCTATGTAATCGGCGGGGCAGGTATTATAATGGCTCTGCACGACGCAGGAATTACAATGAATGACGTTGATCCCGACTATGTTATTGTAGGCGAGGGCAGTGCTTATAACTATGACAGCATTGTTAAGGCAGTTCGCCTTGTAGAAAAGGGTGCAAAGCTAATTGGCACAAACAGCGATTTAACAGGACCTGACGAAAAGGGAATCGTTCCTGCGTGCCGTGCAATGATTACACCCATAGAAATGGTTACTGGTCAGTCTGCATACTTTATAGGCAAGCCGAACCCTCTTATGATGCGAACAGGTCTTAGAATATTAGGAGTTCACTCAGCTGAGGCTGTAATGATAGGCGACAGAATGGATACTGATATTGTAGCAGGAATTGAAACAGGTCTTGATACAGCGTTAGTTTTATCTGGCGTAACTAATAATGAGAACATCTTAAAGTTCCCATATCGTCCCAGACTAATATTAAATGGTGTTGGCGATATACCAACAAAATAAAAACATATTGAAATAGCCGTATACAGTATCGCTGTATACGGCTATTTTTATATGCAATTTCTTAGTGCAATTTTAATCTTTTGCACGCTCTATATGCTTCCAAGTTTGAGCCTCTTTTCTAGACTGTACAGCGGCTTGAACCTTTATGTACATATTGAGAGGATGAAAGAATAATGGCTCTGCAATAGATGTTAATATAATTCCTATTCTTTCCTTAGCAGAAATCTTTTCAATGTTGTATGTGTTTAGAATCGATATTAAAACTAACTGAGTTAGAATAGAAAATAGTGCATAGACAAAAATTATGGTTAGTGAGAAGCCTAAATTTAGAATTCCGCCAATCAATGCAGCTATAATTGTCAGTGCGCCTATAAACTCTATAATCGGAGCGAAAAGCTCATATATGATTATAAATGTACCGGCTATGATGCCTGCACCGCCGTAAAAGTAGCTGCCTAGCATATATTTATGGGCATTTAAGCTTTGAATCATGCCTATATGCCAGCGTCTTCGCTGCTGATAATAGTCTGTATATCTAAATGGAACCTGAGTTGTGCATTTAACCTCGGGACAGTAAGCGATGCGATATTTTCTCTTTTGGGAGTGGCAAAATGCATGCAGCCTCATTGTAAGCTCCATATCTTCGCCAATAGTACTTACCTTGTAGCCGCCAACTGATTTTAAAAGCTCGGCATCAAACATTGCAAATGCACCTGAAACAACGACATTTGCGTTGAGGCGGTCAAAAAGCATTCTTTGCATATAGAAGGTTCTATAATACTCGAGCTGCTGAAAGAGGACAAGAGCCTTTTGCATAAATGAAAGACTTTTGTATTTCTCTGTGCCGTAAAGTGATGTACTGACAACACCTGCACATACGATTGTGTGCTTGTCCTTTAAAAATGTGCTGACCATTGAGCGTATAGAGCCTTTTTCAACCTCGGTATCGGCATCAACTATGAGGCAATATGGGCTTTGGCACACGTTTAGTCCGCAGTTGAGCGAATCTGCCTTGCCGCCGTTTTTCTTTGTAATAAGAGTTATTTTTTTACCATTAATTTCTTTTTCATAGCAGGCAACAATTCTTTTTGTCTTTAAAATCTCATTAAAAGAAATGTCACGTTCAATGAGGTCAAATTCGTCAATCACAGTTTTGCTTGTGTCATCAGTTGAGCCGTCATCAACAACAATAATATTTATGTCGGGATAATCCTCGTTTAGAATAGAAAAGACAGTCTTGTTGATGCAGTCCTCCTCGTTGTATGCGGGAATTATAACACTTACAGGGAATTTTGCTGCTATATCATCGGGCAAAATTGCTTTGACAGTGTGTTTTCTTACATGATATTGTGCAAGCCTGTGTGATGAAACGAAAAGTCCTGTTACCCATTGAAGTATGAAAACAAATGTATAAATGAGAAAGATGATAAACAAAATTCTTAAAAAGTTATTAAATATTTCCATATTTTAAACCTCGATTGTGCTATTCTTTGAATCTGAAATTTTACTTATCCACTGTCTTTCGATTTTGCAGCCTGTTTTGCATTGAGATAAAAATTTACTTATTGTAGGGGAGTTGATGCTGCAGGAGTTTATATAGCGGATTAAAAGACAGCGTGTGAGGTTGTTTCTTTCAGGAGTTTTCTTGATTTTGAACTCGATAATTTTTTTTAGTATCGTTTTAGCATAGCGTTTTTGATGTTGAGTAAAGGTATCGCTAAGTTCTAAATATTTTTCACAGATATATTCAAAAAGAAAATTATCCTGTGCATAGCTAAAAATCCTTGCAATATCAGCTTTTTTAACATTATGAAAATTCTCACACATAAAGAACTCGTCAATTTTCTTTATACGCTTGTGCTGTGTGTGTTTTATTCCAGTGTCTATAATAAGCTTTATAAATATATAAAGCATTATGTATGCCCAAAACGCATAGCCTGCAGTAATAAAGAAATGCTTTATTGTCATTTAATTCACCTCACCAAAAGCCTTTTGCAAAGAGTAATAGACAGGCTTTAATCTTTCGTGGAATGTTGGGTTATTCCATTTCTTCAATTTATATGCACCAAAATCTATATCAGTTTCGTCATCATAATAGGCGGATGCGTAGATTTTATCTATTTTAAGCCCTTTAATTGTATAGCCCGTTGAGGAACGAATATCAATAATTTTTCCTTCGGGCGGATTATAGAAGTTTAAAAGCTGCCATGGAATTCTAATTTCTGCAACATTGTCCTTTATAAAATAGTCTGCGTTTGAATCGTAGCTTTTAGAAGTTGGGTTTGCATTTCCTTTTTTGAGAATTCCTACATAATTTAATGCAGAATCTGATGTTATCATATTATAAGTACTGTCATCGGCTCTAGCAACAATATTGAAATCCTTACTTTCTGGGTGGAACTTCAAAAGACTTTTATATGAATTTTGTATTTCTAAAAGACTGCCTATAGTGTTTCCGTGGAATACACCTAATACTGAATAAGCCAATACATCATAATCATTGTCAACGTAAAGCGCACTCTTACCGTTTTTGTCTATCTTTATAAGAAAGTCGGCTTTTCTTGAGAGGCTTTTGTTACCAACCTTATTGTGTCCGCCTTTAGGGTTTATATCAAAGGCTATATTTACATAGCTCTTATCTTTTCGCATATCAAGTCCAGAAACAAGTATATGAAGATATTTTTCATCATATTTAAGACTGAGCTTTAAATTATCGTTTTCATATACAATATCTTTTTTATTCCATTTTGTTATATCACCATCGGGATATAAAGTTTCATTTTGTGAACTTGGATCAAATGCTAAAACGCCAAAGCATTGCTCTGCACATTGTACATTGTTCCAAAATGCTCTGCCATTTGGATCTGATAAAGTCATTTCATTCCAAGCTCTTTTGTACCATTCATCCTGCCAAGTAAAAACTAATGAACCTGCACAGCCTGCCTTTTTTATATCATCATACAGAACGGACACAGCTTTAGCCTGTTCTTTTTCATTAAGACCGCCGTGAGAAAATTTCCTCCAAATATCCTTATGGGCAACACTTCTAGAGGAGGGTATTCCGTATTCAGATACAACTACTGGATAGCTGTGATATTCGACAAGCTCCGTCAAATATTTTCTGTAGGGGTTGTGATGACCTGATTCATCCACATAGTGTATATAATCACCATACTGTAAAAACAGAGGATAATAGGGATAAATATTATACGATACGAAGAATCCGTTTTTAACTTTGTCAGTAATTACAAGATGTTCTGAATCGACCACACTTTCAAGCTCGGTTTCGGTTATTTTTATATCGTTGATAAAAGGATCTGTTTCAGCCCAGTTGCCGAATGATATAAGATGTTGTTCGTTGTACTTGTCGTTTTCATAGCCTAAAGTGAAATCTCCCCAAGAAGCTAAGAAGCTTTCAAAGGGTGACGCATTACTTTTACACATGAAGTATTCGCCCTGATACAGCGGAGTATTATAGTTAATTTTTGAAGTATACTCCACAAAGCTTTCGTCCCATTCGATTCCGAGAAGATAGCCAACAACATATTGAGAAACATCATATACATAAGACATTGCAGTGTCGTCTGAAAAACTAATTGAGAGCTTGTTGCCGTGTATAGCATCAATTACAGTCTGTGTAGATTTAAAAAGCTTATTGTGATTTTTGGATAAAGCAATATTATCTTCAGAAAACATCATTTCCTCAGGAAAGTCAACAGTCTGAATAATATAGAGCTTCTTATCATGCTTTTTATTATATTGATACAAGGCACTATAAAATTCAGGAGGATGAAGCTTATAAACTCTTATAGTATTAGCGTTCATCTCACTGATTTTTTCAAGCCAGTTGTAATAGGTTTGCTTTGAAATTTTATTATCATTCGGGAAAGCACCGGGATAGCCTGAACCCATATTTACACCCTTAATCTCAAAGCGTTCCTTGCCGTCGGAAGTAGTCTTATATATGTTTTTTCCCTCTTGAGTAAATATAGCTTCAGGCTCTTGCTTTAAAAAAGAACCTGTTTTGATAGGAATAGCAAAAATAGCTATACATGTCAAGGCAAAAGCTAAAAATATAGATACGCTAAATAATATTCCCTTTTTCAATTAGGACGCTCCTTTCCAATCAACTACTGTTATGAGAGATTCAAAATGCTCGTCCATAAACGCACCTCTATCCTTAACAAACTTTTTAAGCTTCTCTATATCGTCATAGTAAACTGAATAGTCTGAATCATACCAGCGGTCGCAGTTGCGAAGAGCCGCCGTACCGAGATATTCACTAGAATCATCTATATAGTTTATTAAGTATTCGTCAGATAAAAAGGACTTTCTAAGTTCTTTATAGCGTCTTACGCACATTTTTGAAAATTTGGGATCTTCTGACAGATAGCGAAAATAGAACCGTCGCTTCATCTTTAAATCATCAATTTCTATAGGGAAGTTCACATAGTTGTTAAATGCACCATCAAAGTCCCAAATTGGACCGACTACAAATTTACCACCTAAATTTTTATAAATGTAAGTGGAACGTCTGCCAGCGTCATAGTTTTGGAAAAATTCATTAATTAAATAGTAGTCAACAAATTTTTGTAAATCAAGTGAACGCTCAACATCTTGCCATTCACCTGTATGTGATGCATCTAAAAGCATTTTTTCAATATGATAAATTTGTTTTTGAATATATTCTAAAGAATTATTACTTATTTCAGTAGAGTCGGGATATTCAAGGTCAAAGTTATAAGGATAGACAGTATCTTTAACAAGGTGGTTAATTTCAAGATTTTCAATATGCGTGTTCATTTGTAAAAGAAATGAGGTTTGTGTATACTTTTTTTCATAGGGTGTAAGTTTTAACCTGTTAGACGTTACCTTTGGTTTTTCCATTAAAGTATATAAGCCCTCATATTGTGTTTGTCCTTGAGCGTCTGTGAGCATGACCTCACAAAGTCTGCAGCGAGGGACATTAGAAGTAAATTCGGAAGATATATTATAAATTATATAATTGCGAAGCTGAGATTTATCAATATAACTTCCAGTTAAAGCCCACGTACTGTCAGCAGGCATGCCTAAAAGAGCTTGGGAAACACTTTCCCCATTTTCGTCACAAAGCTTTAATGAATATTGCTTTTTGGGAAAAGATCTAGATGAATTGCCTCTTATCGACATAAGCAGAGAGCCACTCATTGTGGGAGTGGCAGCAGATGAGTTAATATCTTTTTGATTGTCATATACAGAATATTCGCATTGAAGCTTTCTCAAATCTTTCCTCGAAGCTCCGGGAATTTCTGCACCGTTAGTCTTTATTACTATTATCGGGAGATGACTTGTCAAGACTCCGTCTTTACTAAGTCCCGTTTTTGTTTTATCGTCCTGTATACTTGCTTGGTGCTGGTGGAGAACAGAAGTATCTGTACTTTCTCTAGGCTGGTGAATCGTACCTATGCCTATCAGCATAGCAAGTATTACACAAGCAATAATTATCTTTTTTGACATAATGATTCTCCGATATTAAACATTTGTCTTATCTTCTTGAAGAACGAAGTTTGCACATTCAATTTCTCCAAGAGCATAGAGCTTGTTTAAATATTCCTGTGTACCGACATCCTTGAAATTCTTTAATTCGTAGATAAATTCAGAAGAATCGGCTGTTGTATTTTGAACGGAAATTCTGCTGTTGGGGAAGCTAGAATATGTAAGAGCCTTTACGTCTGCGGAAATCTTGCTGTCACAGCGAATGATTAATATGTATCTCTTCTCGTCCTTGAGGGATCTCGAAATCAAATAGAAAAGGAATAGAACAATAGAGCATGCAAGTGCTATAACATACTGGGATACACCGCAGCAGATACCAACCATTATGCTCCAGAAAATAAACATTGTGTCCTTGGGATCTTTAATTGCTGTTCTGAATCTAATAATTGAAAGCGCACCAACCATACCTAAGGACAGCGCAATATTAGATGAGATAACAGACATTATTGCAGTTGTAATGACTGTCATGGAAACGAGTGAAAAGCTAAAGTTTGAGTTGTATGTAACCTTGGAGGATGAAAAATAATATGCAATATAAATTGTTAAGCCCAGCAAAAGTGCCATTATGAGCTTAAAGGTTATGCTTCCAAAGGATACATAGTTTTCCGATGCAAGGTTATTGATAATAAATTCTTTCATTTTTATTTCTCCTTTATATTTATATTAATATTCAAATCATATAGCGGTGGAAGGTTCTTCCATAAAAATATTTGCTAAATGAGCTAGGCGATTTTCTAACACCTCTGAGTGCATCTTTTATATAGTCAAATAAGAAGTTATTATATTTAACCTCTAAAATAACACAATCGGGCGGTGCAATAGGATGCGTCAAAAGCGGCTGAGCGAACAAATCAAACGAACTTTCAGTCGCTCTTATATTTGAATCGAAGGTGATTCTAATGTTGTTGGTCGGCAGACAATAGGAAAGTCTGTCGTATTGAATAATACATTTAGGCATCATTGCGTCTGAAAGCTTTGTGAAAAAATATTGAGCCATAGGATTATCAATATTTAAAAGTACATGATAATCGCCCTTTATTAAAGCGTCTAAGGTCTGTTTGTCTATTGCCATAGATTTTTTAATTTGGGCATCGCCGACCTTCATTTTTGATTCAAGCTTTATAATATCGGAGTTTATGCCATAAATTCTTATTCTGATTTTTTCGTGAATCCTAAGTCCGTCCTCCTTTTCAGCACAACAGCGGTCATCGACTGTGTCAAAATAAAGAGTTCTGATTTCATAGCCCTTTTCAGACTGAGAATTCTTATCTCTTGGCAGAATCGCATCGAGCTTGCGCTTTAAGAGCATAGCCTCTTGGATTGTTATGTATATTTTTTGTTCCGTTCTGTTTACTTGCATTTTCTTATCCTTTTATCTTGAAAAGATCTCTTGGGGTTTAATGTCCAGTATGGTTACGTTAAAGGATGACGGGAAAACTGTGGAAGTGTCCGGACTTCCGGGCCAATCTCCGCCGACTGCTAGATTAAAGATTAAATACATCGGAATATTCGGTACATTTTCGCTAACCTTTAACATCTGCTTGCCGTTGACTGTCCAAGTCATTGAATCCTTAGTCCATTTGAATTTAATATCATATGATTTGGGGATATTATCTTTTGGGAATGAATGCGAATAGGAATATTTCTTTTGCTCGTTGTTTTGCATATAGTGCATAACGCCTGTAACAGTGTTGGGATTGCTTCCGAGCATTTCAAAAATATCAATTTCGGGGAAAAGCTCCCCGTTTGTAGGCATTAGCCAAATGGCAGGGAAAAGACCTTTTCCCTTTACGCAGTTAACCCTAAAATGAAATTCACCATATCTAAAGGCAAATTTGCTTTCAACCTTGCCGGATATATATTTAGCCGGAAGCTTCTCTGCAGTCATTTTTACACTGTTCCCACTGAACGCTACCTGTGATGATATGTATATTTGAAGCTCGTTGTTGAAAACCTTGGCAGTGGAGATTGAGGTAAAGTAATCTGAAAGATTCTTCTTTACGCCAGAGGAAGAATTTACCTCTGAACTCTGCACAGCAGTTTGCTTTACACTTTGATCCTGCGTTGGCTTATTTGTTTGTGGCGAAACAGGCGAAACAGTTGATGAGGCAGTGCCGTCTGTTTGCTTATCAAATTCACCGTCATTTTCCATTTTTACGACAAATGAGGTGAATAATATTAATGTAATACAAACAGCAAAGGTGAGAATATATACTAAAGTTTTTTTCTTCAAGCTTAACCCTCCATTATTTTTATCTTATATAAAACCGCAAAGTTATTGAGAATAATAATTCTTGTAAATAAAAATTCTATAATATATTTGTATATAAAAATTTTATCATATAATTATATATAAATATATGATAAAAGGAATATAAAATAAAAATTAACTCAATTTTAAGAATAAAATTCTATAATGATATTATAACCTTTTTAGCTCAAGATTGCTATTACAAATAATTACATTTAAATTTGCTATACTTGTTTATTTATTTGAAATTATACAATTTTCTGCAAAAAAATTACACTGCATTGAATGCTATTTTTCCCAACAAATTGGCTTGATTGTTTATTTCATGTCCTTGCTATCGCTTTTTTAAAGTTTTATAATAATAGTATCTTTGACAATTTTAAACAAAATACCTTTTAGAAATAAAAAAATCTTGAAATGTTTTCACATATAAAATATAATGGTACTGATAAAAAATTATTTATAGAGGAAAAGGTTAACGAAAGGGTGAATTCAAAATGGATACTAAAATTTTGGCGCTTACAGGAAAGGGCGGTGTCGGAAAAACAAGTCTTTGTGCGATAATCGTAAAGATACTTTCACAAAGGTACAAGGATAAGAAAATTCTTGCAATCGACGCTGATCCTGCCGTAGGCTTGGCAACTGCATTGGGGGTTGACGTAAAGTTGACACTCGATGACATTCGCACAGAGATTATCAACACTGTTGAGGGCGGAGATACAAAAACAGCACTTGAGCTTGTCAGCGAATCGAGATACAAGATAGCAGAGGCTATTGTTGAAAAGGACAACTTCGCATTTTTAGCAATCGGCAGGCCAGAAACAAAGGGCTGCTATTGCAGAATTAATTCCTATCTAAAGAGCGTAATCGAAATGGTCAGCAGTCAGTTTGACTATATCGTAATTGACTGTGAAGCTGGCATTGAACAGATTAACAGAAGAGTTATTGAGAATGTAACTCACCTTTTGCTCGTCAGCGATTCGAGCCATAAGGGAATAGAGGTTATAAAGTCCATTTCAAAGGTCGCAGGCGAGGCTGTTGAGTATGAGAAAATGGCTTGCATTTTTAACAGGATTGATGATCCTGAGCTATTGGAGAATGCAGATTTAGACGGCATTGAATGTGTAGGCGTTGTCAAGGCTTGTAAGGAGATTGCAAAATTTGACGCTTGCGCAAAGGACTTCATGCTTATGGATGATGACAGTGATTGCGTTAAGCAGACATATAAGGCATTAGAGAATTTTGGTATCATATAAAGGAATATAATCATGAAAGATTTAAAGCATATGATTTATTTTGAACATCTTTTAGACGATGCTCATAATGAACTTGTTAGAAAAGCTAAGGCTGACGGCAGGCTTGCCTTGGGCTATACCTGCTATCATATTCCGGAGGTCTTATTAAATTTAGGCGATTGCTTTTCCGTGAGATTAAGAGCGCCTAATACAGGCTCTGTAGATATTGCTACATATTATATGGCTAACAGTGCCTGCGAATATTCAAGAGCGCTTTTAGAAAGAGCTATTGAGGGAAATTACAATTTCCTTGACGGTCTTTTAGGCGTCGATGTTTGTGAGCCTATGAACAGAGCTATGGAGAATATGGCTCTGCTGCATCTTCACGACGACCACGAAAAATTCGTTAGATGCTATATGGATATTCCATATTCAGACGATGAGGACTGCGTAGAGCATTTAAAGGAACAGCTGACAAGAAAAATTCTTAAGCCTTTAAACGATGTTTACGGTGTTGACATCTCTGACAAGGCTATTAGAGAGGCTGTAGAAAGATATAATAAGGTTTGCAGAACAGTCAGAGAGATAGGCAATTTCAGAAAAGAACTCAATCCCGTTATCACTGGCAGCGAGTTTCATAAAATCTGTCTTGCAAGCTTCGTTTGTCCCAAGGACTTAATCCTTCCATATTTAGAGGAAACGTTGGAGGAATTAAAAACAAGACAGCCCGATCCCGTATGCAAATACAAGGCGAGAGTCGGTATTGTAGGCTCTGAGATAGATGATCCTACCTTTATTGAGCTTGTTGAAGACAGCGGAGCTTTAGTCGTTTTTGATCGCTTTTGCTACGGCTCATTCCCAGGCAGAAATGAAATTATTCTAACTGACGATGAGGACGCATTAACTCAAATTTGCAGGCAGAATTTAAAGGAAACTGAATGCCCCAGAAACTGCGCTTATCATAAGCTCGATTACAGAAAGGAACACGTTAAAGAGCTTTATGACGAATATCACGCAGACGGAGTAATATATGAGCAGATGAAATTCTGTACCTATTGGTCCTTTGAGCGAACTCTTGCAAGCCATATTATGCCTGATGAATACGGTATAAATGTTCTTTCGATAGACAGACCTTATATTGCCCGTGCCTCAGGACAGCTTAGAACTAGGGTTCAGGCATTTGTTGAAAGTATTGAATTTAAGAAAATTAAGGCTAAGAAGCTTGGCAAGGAGAGATAAATATGTATAATCCCAAAACAGGAAAGGGCTTGGGCGACTATTTTGATCCTAACCATAGGGCTATGGTCAAAAGAGAGTGGAAGGGCTTTCGCGATACCTTCTATGAGTTTGGCAGATGGCTTAAGCTTTACGAATATATGGCTTTTAAACTCGGCAGGCATCCTATTTTAATGGTCAAGGCGATGCTTAGATACCGCTGGCTAATATCATATCTCACAGCTGCCAATACTATCGATAAGCACACAATCGGTCTTTACGGCAAGGAATTGAGATACACGCATGAATACTTTTTCACAGTTGTAAGAAACTCAATAGATAATGTATTGATGTTTTTAGAGCGTGATGAAAATTTAAGGCCTAAATCTAAAAAGGCTAAAAAATTAAGAGATAAAACTGTAATGTTCGATGAGATGATTCCTAAATTCATCATGGCAGGCTTCCCAACCCTGCAGTGGATGGATATTGCAATGATGACAGTCGGAATGCCGTCGGAAATTGACCAGTATTCAAACCCTAAGTATATAGATGCTATTGAAAAATTCGGCTTGGCTGCTGATATTTGCCCGTTCCCAGCTACTGAGGTAGGCGTAGCAGTTGCAAACGATTACCCGATAGTCGGAAAGACATTTATCACATCCTCTATGCCATGCGACGGCTCAATAGGTGAAATTAGCTTTATGGCAAGACTTTTAAAGGATATGCCTAAATTCCAAATTACGCCTCCTCAAAGATTCTTAGAGCCTGAGGTGCAGGATTATGCAGTTAAGAATATAAAAAAGGCAATAAAGTTTATTGAGGATAACTACGATGTTAAATGGGACTGGGACGCATTTTGGGAAAAGAGCGAAATGTTCAATCAGATGTCGCAGTGCATGCTCAATAAATGGGATATTAACTGCACTGATTATCCGCAGGTCTGCAACGGTGCAATGGCACTTTACCGTGAATATGAATTTATGGGAGCGGGCTGCCTCGATCCAAATTTCTTGAAAACCGACTTGAAGGTTGACGAGATGATGAAAAAGGGGTATGAAGAGGATAAGAAAAACGATGCTAATAAGCCTAAATACAGGGCGATTGTTTGGGCTTGTCCCGCACACTATTACACGCATTTTTCATATTGGACAACGCATTGCTGGGGCGTTAAGGCAATGGTTGATATGGAGTGTATGCTTGCCCACCATTTTATTCATATAGGCGATAAGGATAAGGCAATGGTTGACCTTGCAATCCTTTACGAAAAGATGATGATGCGTTCCCACACCAACGGCGGATATGTAAATTCGCTTGACGAGTGCTGGAGAATGTGCGAAAAGTTCAATGCAAAAATCGTTATTATGTATGACCATGTATCGTGTAAAAACGTAGGAGGCTTGCACGGTATGTTTGAGGATCAGGCGAGGGAGAGAGGCATTCATTTAATTTGGATTCCGCATGATCTCATGGATGCTCGAACTGTTTCAAAGCGTGAGATGCGAGAGGCGTTTAATAAATATATGGTAAACGTATTCAGAGAGAAGCCTATCGATCCTACGCTCGTAGATTTTGTTGACGATTTGGCTTGGTAACGGAGGAATTATAATGAGATATTTCGGCGGTTGTGATGTAGGCTCAACCTATACAAAATGTGTAATCATAGATGAAAACGGCAAAATTGCTGCCAGCACAACAGTTCGTTCAAGAATTGTTGCAAACGAGAGTGCCAAGGAGGCACTTGAAAAAACTATAGCTCAGGTCGACGGATTGAATTCGATCGATGATTTATCATATTTAATCGGCACAGGCTACGGCAGAAACAAAGTGCCTCAGGCACAGGAAAATATATCGGAGATTTCATGCCATGCAATGGGCGTCCACGTTATAAATCCAAATGTTAAGGCTATAATTGATATAGGCGGACAGGACGTAAAGGGCATAGCAGTTGACACAGACGGAACAGTTAAAACCTTTGCGATGAATGATAAATGCGCAGCAGGTACAGGCAGATTCTTTGAATCTATGGCAAGAGCTTTTGAGATTTCACTCGATGAATTTTCAAATCTTTCCTTAACTGCTAAAAATGTTATCCCGATTACATCTCAGTGTACAGTTTTCGCAGAGAGCGAGGTTATCACCTTAGTAGGTGAGGGCAAGCCCAGAGATGAGATAGCAGCAGGTATTCAGCAGGCAGTTGCAAAAAGATGCTTTGTCATGGCTAAAAAGGCAGGTGCAACGGATTCAATAACACTAACAGGCGGCTGTGCTAAAAATGCAGGACTAAAAAAAGCTATAGAAAAGGTGCTTAGGATTAAGGTTATTGACCTTGACATCGATCCTCAGCTAATGGGAGCATTAGGTGCTGCAGAGTATGCCCGCGTCAAGGGTATGGATAAGGAGAACTAATATGGCTTGGTACTATATTGTGCTTATCGTTTTAGCCTGCATATTGGTACTTTTCGGTCTTTTGTTTATTTTCTTTATAACAAACGGTGACGGAAAGATGATTGAAAAAATCTACAATATGCTCTCTAAGTATCACGATAACAAGGACATTAAAGAAAAAATTTAAATTATGAATGTATATGATGACTTAATAAGGCAAACCTGCAAAATATTAAATTCACAGGATTTTAAGCAATTAGAGGTAAAGCACTGCGAATGGAAAATGCTTGAAACAAATGAGTTTTTAATGGGCAAGGAGGTTGGCTTTGAGCTAGGCGACAGATTTAAGGACAGTGTAGTTTACAATGTCCAAACGAGCGATAAAAATTTAATCGGCGAGGATAAGATATTCCTAATCGGTGACGATCTGCCAAAAATCAAGGCTGACACGAATTTTTCCAGAGTAATTTTATTTAACATAGATGATATAGACGATCCGAATAAGGCTTATATCGAGGTGCGAAAATTAAATTACGAGCGATATAAAATTATCCCTGAGGGATATATGGTGCTGTCCTCAAGCTTTGAAAATAAAGAGAATGTGAGAGTTTCCAAAAAGGCTTTGAAAAATGGCCTTAATTTTGAAACGCTCGGAAATATCTATATTGACCGATACAAGAAAATGAAAGGCGTAAACAACGTACAGGTATATTTCATAGTCGGTGATTATGATTTTGTGTCAGAGCTTGTGGAAACCTCAAAAAAGGTCAACGAGGTTACTCAGGCATTTGACCATATATTAAAAAATGTTATTCTCGATTGTGACGTCTGTCCGCTTAAAACTATTTGTGAGGATATTGAAGCACTGCGTGAGCTTCATTTTAATGTGAATAAAAATAAATAGACGAAAGGTGATATTAATGGATAAGCAATTAGATGCACTTTTTACTCCGTGGAAAATCGGTAATTGTGAGATAAAAAATAGAATAGTTATAACGTCAATGGGAGGTACATCAATATTTGGCTGGATGGAGCCTCATCATTTCGACAAGCAGGCAGCTAAATTCTTGATGGATAAGGCTAATAATAATGTAGGCTTAATTTTGCCCGGCATAGCACCTATTAGAAATGTTATGGGCGGCGGCTGGCTCTATAACGCAACACATACATTTAAAAAGCTAAAGGTATTTATGGATGAGCTTCATAAGACAGGAGCTAAGATGTTTGTTCAGCTAACAGCAGGCTTCGGAAGATCATTCTCAGTTAGTGAGCCTATGGAGATGCTTGTAAATAATCCAGTATTAAAGGTTTTATCAAAGCCGATACTCGATGTTGAAAGACTTTGTGCAGGTGCTTCACCTGCGCCTAACAGATGGAGTGATAAAACTCCGTCAAGGGAGCTTACAGTAAAGGAAATTGAGGAAATGATTGAGGGCTTTGCAAAAACTGCTAAGCTCTGTAAGGAGGCAGGCGTTGACGGCGTAGAAATCCATGCTGTTCACGAGGGCTATCTTCTTGATCAGTTCACAATGAAATATACAAACCATAGAACAGACGAATACGGCGGCTCATTTGAAAACAGATACCGCTTCCCCGTAGAAATAGTTAAGGCAATCAAGAATGCCTGCGGTAAGGATTATCCCGTATCTCTTCGCTACTCTGTAGTTTCCTATACTAAGGGCTTTAGAGAGGGCGCACTTCCGGGCGAAGAGTACACAGAGGTCGGCCGTGATATGTTAGAAAGTGAGAGAGCTGCAAAGTATCTTCAGGATGCAGGCTATGATATGCTCAACTGCGACAATGGTACATACGACGCTTGGTACTGGTCACATCCGCCTATGTATATGCCTCAAAACTGCAACCTTGCAGACGTCGCACATATTAAGAAGTTTGTTGATATTCCTGTAGTTGCAGCCGGCAGAATGGATCCATATGTAGGTGCAAAGGCTGTCGCTGACGGTGAGATTGATGGTGTCGGTATAGCAAGACAGTTCTTGGCTGATACACAGTGGGTAACAAAGCTTAAAGAGGGCAGAGAAGAGGATATTCGTCCTTGTATCTGCTGCCATAACGGCTGCTTTACAATGGCAAAGTATGAAGGCTCTGCAAATGATCAAAATCCACTCGACGCTATGCATATGGCAAGATGTGCTATCAATCCCGAAACAATGCAGTATGACAAATATAAAATTGTTCCTGCTAAAAAGAAAAAGCACGTCGCTATAATCGGCGGCGGCATAGGCGGCATGGAAACAGCAAGAGTCTGTGCAATGCGTGGACATACTGCTACGATATATGAAAAATCAGACAGATTGGGCGGCATATTCATTGCTGCTGCATCTCCCTCATTTAAAGAAAAGGACAGAGAATTAATTGAGTGGTACAGAAGAGAGATTAAGAAATTAAACATTGAGGTTAAGCTAAATACTGAGGTTAAGGATATTAATTCAATCGATGCAGATGAGGTTGTTATCGCAACAGGTGCTGTTGCAAGACGCTTTAATAAGCTCCCCGGCATTGAAAGAAGCATTGAAGCTTGTGAATATCTCCTTGGAGAAAAGGAAGTCGGCGATGATGTAATTATCGTTGGCGGCGGCTTAACAGGCTGTGAAATTGCTTATGACTTATACTTAAAGGGCAAGAATCCCACAATCATCGAAATGAAGAATGACCTCATCGCAATCCCCGGTGTTTGCCTTGCTAATTCGTCGTATCTTCGCGATTTCTTCAAGCTCCATAAGGTTCCCGTTTATCTTGAAACAGCAGTTGATTCTATCACAGAGGACGGCGTTGTTGTAAAGCTCAAGGATGGCACAAAGAAAGCCATAAAGGGCGACAATGTTATTATGTCAGTCGGTTATGTTCCTGCTCCGCTTGCAAGCGACAAGAAAGTTCCGTTAGTCGGTGACTGCAAGAAGGTCGGTAATCTTCGCACAGTTATCTGGGGTGCTTGGGACGTAGCAATGAAAATCTAATTTTATATAAAAAGAGCGGGCAGCCTTAAAAAGCTGTCCGTTTTTTCTTTAAGCTATTGTATTTATAAGATATGGTGATATAATAGAAGTTAGCGATAGCTAACTGTAAATGCTTACCGCAAATAAAGCTTAGGAGAGGTAATTGATGAAACCAAATTATAAAAACTGGGTACCTAGAGGAATGGTCTTTAGCGTGTTGGGAGCGACTGTTGTATTAGGAATTGCTTTCTTTGTTGTGCTGTTTTCACCTCTTTTGAGCGGTAATGCAAAATTAGCAACTGAGATTATTTTAGGAGTCCTTTTCGTAATTGGAATTGTTTATTCGGGCTTTTGCATAAACTGGTATACAGCTTTTTCATATAACGGAAAAAGACAGTATTCAAAAAAGATTATCGGCATGATTGCAGATTATGTTGTTCTTCCAGAAAACGGAACAGGTCTTGACGTAGGCTGCGGAAGCGGTGCTTTAACCATTGCCTGCGCAAAGAAAAATAAAAATGCAAAAATGGTCGGTCTTGACCGCTGGGGCAAGGAATATGCATCATTTAATAAGCCTCTATGCGAAAATAATGCAAAGCTTGAGGGCGTGAGTGAAAATACATCATTCGTTAAGGGTGACGCATGCAGGCTCGATTTTCCTGATGAAGTATTCGATGCTGTTACAAGCAATTTCTGCTATCATAATATTCCCAGCAGTGACAGGCAGGCTATAATTCTCGAAAGCTTGAGGCTGCTTAAAAAGGGTGGCATATTTGTAATCCACGATGAATTTACAAAGAGCAAATACGGCAGCACAGATGAGCTTGTAAATAAGATTAAGGCTTTAGGATATGAAAAGGTTGAGCTTATAGATACAATGGATGGTCTTTTTTTAACTAGAAAGCAAGCAATACCCTTGGCACTTGTTGGCTCTGGATTATTAATAGGCAAGAAATAGAAAAAATATAACCCCTATTGTTTAAAATAGGGGCTTTGTGCTTTTTAGTCTTTGACAGTTTCGCCTTCCCAGCTATTTATACCGCCAAATTCTTTGATATTAGTGTAGCCTAAATCAGCAAGTTTTTTAGATGCCTGCTTGCTTCTGTTGCCGCTTCTGCAATAGACTAAGATAAGCTGATCCTTTTGGGGGAGCATAGAAATTTCTTTGTCCCCGATTGTTTCATTGGGGATATTTATTGCATTTATTATATGTCCCTCACTATATTCATCAGGGCGTCTTACGTCGAGAATTATATAGTCCTTTTCTGAGTTCATGATTTCAAGAGCTTCACTTTGGCTTATTTGGGCGTAGCTAGCTTGATTTTTTGCACTGCAGCCTGCCAAAAGAAAAAGCGAAAATACAACGGCTAATAATCTTTTCATACATAGCACTCCTTTCATATTTACCCCTATAATAACATAAAAAAGAAAAGATTAAAGGTGTATTTAAAGATTCACTTAAAAAATATTGAAAAAGAATTTTTATTTTGCAAAAGTATATAAAGATTAAATCCCAATTTTAAAATAGAAGGTTTATTATATATAATGTATATGTAAGATTATATTTGACTCATCAAGAAGTAATTGTATATTTTCATACAATTAAACAAAAATATACAATTTTTTTGTCGGATACAATTGAAAAACTGTATAAGATATGTTAATATAATAAACAATATAAATTATGGAGGAGTTATAATATGACAGCTCTTTGGATTATTCTCGGTGTAGCATCATTTGTTTTGGTGGCTTTGGCGGTTGTAGGACTTATAAGCTTCAAGCAGGCAATCTATAAACCGTTAAATGCATGGCCTATTGATCCAGATGACACTTTAAGACTTAACAGAGCAAAATTAAGAGAGAAAAACAACAATTATCTCTACTCATTGAACCCCGAGGATATAACACTTAAAAATGAGGACGGACTTAACCTCAAGGCATGGTTCCTTCAGCCTGAAAAACCGTCTAAAAGATTTGCAATTTGCATTCACGGCTACCAGTGCAATGGTCCTGATGAATGCAGTCACCTTCTTCCTTTTTATTTAGAGGAGTTAGGCTATAATTATTTGATTCCTGATCTTCGTGCGCACGGCAGAAGTGAGGGTAAATATGCAGGCTTCGGTCAGCTTGACTATAAGGATATTAAGCTTTGGACTGATTATCTCGTAGAGCGTTTCGGCGAGGATATTGAAATTATTCTTCATGGTATTTCAATGGGTGCAGGTACTGCAATGCTCACAGTTTGCAACAATCCCAGAGAGCAGGTTAAGCTTTGCATAGAGGACTGCGGATACACAAACGCTTACGATGTTATCTTAAACACAGTAAACGATATGTTCCCTGCATTTCTTCAAAAGATTAAGTTTACAAATCTTGTAACTTCACTCGGCTCATTATTCTGCAAAATTATTGCAAAATACAGCTTCAAGGAGGCTGATCCTCTCGGCAAGATGAAGGACGCAAAAACTCCGATTATGTTTGTACACGGTGAAGCAGATGATTTTGTACCCTTCCGTATGGTAAACGAGCTTTATGCAGCTTGCCCCACAAAGAAGACTCTCTTCACAGTTCCTGGTGCAGACCACGCATTCAGCTACTACAACGCTATGGAAGAATATCAACAAAGAATTAAGAAGTTCATGAGTGAAACTATAGGTCTTTAATTTTAAAAAAGTGAACAATTCAAAATCCCTGAAGGAGCTATCTCCTTCGGGGATTTCTTTATATTAAGGAAATATAAAGAAATAATCGCCTGATTTTTCAAAGAAAAATATTAAATAGATAAAATATTATCGTTAATATGCATAAGTTGATATGGAAGTTTTTAACACATTCTACAAACATTTTCTTAATGTTTTTAGCTAATTGACAGTGAAACAACGACATAGTAAAATTACAATGAAAAAATTGAAAACATTTTGTATCTTTTTAACGCTTCGGCGTTTTAACTGATAAATATTTTTTTACGGAGGTGTAATATTTTGAAGAAAAGCAAGCGATTGATAGGTATTATTCTTGCCGCAGTTATGCTCCTAACGTCTGTACAGGCAGCATTTTTAGTCGGTGCGGCACAAACCAATTCAATCAAGGTTGCCACGATTTCGGATATTCGTTATCAGGCGGGTGCTTCTGATAAAGAGGGACTTTTGCTTTCAAAGAGCGGAGCTATTCTTGACGCAGCGTTAGATAAGGTTAAGAATTCAGATGCAGATGTTTTGCTCGTTACTGGTGATTTAACAAATACCGGCAACAAAGCATCTCACGAATATGTAGCGAATAAGCTCAAGGAGGTTAAGGCGGAGGGTATCCCTGTTTTCGTAATTCCCGGCGAACACGATGTCAAGGAGGGTGGCTCGGTCACAGCGATTTCAAAGGCTGAATTTGAAAAAATCTATAAGGACTTAGGCTACAGCGAGGCTAAGCAGGATTCTTCATCAGCATCATATGTCGCAGACCTCGGCAATAACTTTGCGGTCGTAATGAGCGATTCAGTCGCATCGGACGGCAAGGGCCAGATGACACAGTGGGTAGTGGACAATGCTAAGGCAGAAATTAGTTCAGGCAAAACTGTTTTTGCAGCCTCTCACCACCCGATAGTAACAAGAGGAAGTGTAGACAGAACATTTATTGATCTTCTCCACACACTCGCAGCAGTCGAGATAGATCTCGGAGGCAAAAAGAAAATTTTCACAGAAAATCCTGTACAGGCAGCACAGAAGCTCAATCTTGTTGACCGTTCATGCGTACTAGACGGTATGGGCAATGCTTTAATCGATGCAGGCGTTAAGTATTTGTTCTCAGGTCACGGCGGAACATTGAGCGTAGCAGGTGCTACAACTACTAACGGCGGTCAGCTCTATGACATCATGTCAGGCTCACTTGTAAATGCATCAGCGTCTGTTCGCTATACAACTCTTTACAGAGGCACAGACAAGATGAAGCAGCAGCGTGCAGAGTTCACAACAGACATGATAACCTCTGCTAACGGCATTGACAATGTTGAAGCAACAGCACACGCAGCTCTTAAAAAGCAGATGCCCAAGGAAGTTGACTATGCAGTCGACAAGGCAGAAAAGGTTATCACCTACATCATTCCCGCTATTAAGCCCAATGTACAAAAGATTGTAAGAGAACTTGATATTGCAGCACTTGTTCCCAGCATTTCAGGTCTTATGGGTGTTATCGGCGGAGAAATTCAGAATGTTAAGAACGACCTTTCAAAGGGCTATATCGGACCGCTCTTTGATGTTATCGGAAATCCCCAGAAGCTTCATAATATCATTGTTGATCTTCGTTCAGCACTTGAGCATATGGACTTCAACGGCCAGGATCTCTATGGCTTCTTAACAGACGTATTCGTAACAATCCAGAAGGGTGACGGCAAGGCTCCCACATCAGTTGAGGGAATCTTCCAGTCAATCAGAGATAAAGACGGAGCACTCCTTGTAGGTATGGTAAGAAGCTTCGCAGATAACTTTAATTCTGCAAGCCTCGTAAGCCTTGTAAATGAGGTTCTCGACCTTAGATTCAGCGGTAAGTATGTCCTCAGCACACTCACTATAAATGTCCAGCTCAGAGGCATTTTAGCAGGACCTTACAACGTAACAAGCGGTGTTTACACATTCTCTCTTGATCTTTGGAATATGCTCGATACAAGCATAGCTCTTCCAAACGGCAAGAAAATAAGTCAGCTTATTCGTCCACTTGTAAATGACCTTATTTTAGGCGCACCTAACAATGGCTCTACTAAGCAGACTCCTCAGAGATTTAAAGAAAATCTCAAGAAGGATGCAGATCAGATTGTTAATCTCCTGTTTGAATTCAACGTCGGCGACATGATTGGCAACGATGTTTTTGCACAGGGACAAAGAGGCTCTCTCGTAGCTAAAACAATCACACTTGATGAATTAGGTGCTAATTTAAATAGACTTGTTCCTAATAACAATGTTACAGCTATCAATTCATCAGATTGGGAAGCTGTAATAGATACTTTAAACGCAGCAGGCAGATTCACTCCTGCCCAGTTAGCAAGTGTTAATAAGGTTCTCGTTGAGGCAAATACAGCTAACAATATCCCAGCTGTTACACAGCTTGATAAGTTAAGAACACTTGCAAATGCAGATTTCTACAAGGCAGTTGCAGCTGACTTTACAAAAAAGGTCAATGCACTTCCCTCTGTAGGTTCACTTACACTAGAGAATGCTAAGGAAGTTTATGCTCTCCAGAACGAATACGTTCAGTTCTATGGTGAGATTAGAGCTAACATCAGCACTCAGACTGTTGAAAAGCTCAATAACGCTTTAGCAAAGATTGGCGCACTCGAAAACTATGATCCGCAGGTTGAAGAAGTCATCAAGAAGATTGGTGCTATCAAAAAGCCTGTCACAGTTGACAGTGAAAATGAAATTAATCTTGCTCTTGAAGCGTACAACGCACTAAATGTACGCCAACAGAAGAAGGTTACAAATTATAAAGAGCTTGCAGATGCACAGGCGGCACTCAAACTTGCTAAGGAGAATGCAGTTGTTATAAAGGCGGTTGAGGATAAGATTGACGCTATCGGAACAGTCGAAAATAACGCATCCTCAAAGGTTAAAATTGACCTTGCAAGAAGCGCATATGATAATCTTGATAAGGCTTTACAGTCTGGCGTTAAGAATTATCAAAAGCTAGTTGACGCTGAAGAAAGATATGCACTTCTTAAGGCTAATGCGGCAGATTTAGAGAAGGCTCAGCCTGTTATTGATATGATTAATAACATAGGTCAGGTCACTTTAAACAGTGCAATTAGAATTGAAGCTGCCGAAAAGGCATATGAGGCACTCACACCCTCACAGCGCGAGCTTGTATCAAATCATGATAAGCTCGTTGATGCAAGACATGATTATGATGTTCTTGTAGCAGCACAGCTCGGCGATCAGCAGGCAGCTGAAAATGTTTCAAGGATGATTGAAAATATCTCAGTTGTAACAATCAATAGCGGCGCAGCTATCGAAAAGGCTATGGCAGCTTATAATGAATTAACACCTGCACAGAAGAAGCTCGTTAACAACTACGATGTTCTTTTAAACGCACAAAGGACATATGATGCACTTGTTAAGACAGAAAATGACAAGGCCGAGGCTAAAAAGGTTTCAGATGAAATTGCAGCTATCGGAACTGTAACAGTTGAAAAGCAGGCCAAGATTGAAGCGGCAAGAGAGCATTACAATGCACTTACAGCTGACCAGAAGAGATACGTTAATAACTTAACAGTTCTTACAGACGCAGAGGCAATGCTCGGCGTACTTAAGAATGATTTTAAGTTTGAGGACGACGCAACAGGCGTTATAGTCCGTGCTGACAGCGGCGTTATCCCTGCTGACACAGTAATGACAGTAAAGCTTGTTAATAGCGGAGATATGTATGATAAGCTTATTGCTAAGGGCTACAGTGCAATTCACCTTTATGAAATTACACTCGCAGCTGACGGCAAAGATGTTGTTCCCACAAAGAACATCAAAATTTCAATACCGCAGTTTGCTTTAAACACAGAGGTATTTAAGGTCGCTGCCGATGGTACATTGACAGCCGTTAACGCTGCTCTTGAGCGTGGTTCATTTACCTTTACAAGTGAAAACGCAGGTACATTCGTTGTCGCTCAAAAGAAGGTATATGTTGATTATACTAAGCTTGATGAAGCGATAAAGGCTTATGAGGGACTAAAGGCAGAGGATTACAATGAGGCTGCATTTAAAAAGGCAACAGATGCATACAATGCAGCTGTAGCCGAAAAGAAGGCTAACTATGAACTCACAAGTGCTAACCAGAGAAAGGCTGACGCAGCAGCCACAGCTCTTAATGATGCTATGGATGTTTTAGTTTATCTTCCATTAGATACAACACTTTTAAAGTCAGCTCTTTATGAAGCAAAGATGCTTGATGCTTCTGATTTTGAGGATTTCTCAGCGGCAGCTAATGCTATTGACGCAGCTGAAATATTCCTTGCAGGTACACACGATAACCGTGATTTTGCAAAGGCTGCAGAGCTTGAAAAGAGCTTAAGAGATGCTGTTCTTGCTCTTAAATATAAGGACGTAGATTTCTCAGTTATTGAGGAAGCTTTAAGTCGTGTTCCCAAGGATCTTCAAAATTATACTGATGCTTCTGCAGAGGCTTTGAATAAAGCTGTTGAGGACGCTAAATTAGCTCAGACAACAATCACAAGAAGAGATAAGGATTGGAAGGCTCAAGTCAATGCAAAGGCAAGAGCTATTGACGAAGCAATAGCTAGACTTAAGCTTATAGGCGATACTAACGTTGAAGCAGACGGACTTGTACTTGCTCTTACAATCGCAGAGCTTTACTATCCTGAGGATTATAAGGACTTTACGGGTGTTGAGGCTGCAAGCTTACACGCACAGCAGCTGCTCAAGACAAAACTTACAGCACAAAATCAGGCAGATGTAGACGCAGCACAAAAAGCTATCTACAATGCAATCAACGCTCTTGAATGGGCATAAGACTTTTATAGATAGAAAAGCCATTTGGCTTTATTTGAAAGAGGTGTTTGAAACACAATGAAAAAATCATTAAATGCTAAAAGAATTATTGCTGTTGTACTTGCATTGATGATGGTTTTCTCAGCTGTTCCGCTTGTTTTTGCAGCACCGACAGGTCCTGTTGAAAAGACACACGGAAATCACCAAAATGGTGTTGATACAGGCTTCTTTGTATCAATCAGTGCTGATTATCAAAATTTTACATTTATACAAAATGAAGACAATCAGCAGTTCCAGTTTACATTTAAAATGGGTGCCAAAAAGAATATGGGACTTAATTACGGCTGGATTTATCAGCGTGATGCTAGTCATCCGCAGGAGCTTGCAGATCCTATCGGCAAGAATACAACCTGCACTTGGAGCCATTATCAAGGCGGACTTCCAGGAAATCTTTTCGGCGGAAATAACTGGTCATATGCTGACATAACTGTAACCTTTAATGCAGAGGGTGCAAGAACATATTCAACATTTTTAAACGTTGATTACGACGGCAGAGGAACAAGCTCTGACGGCGAGCAGCATAGAGTTCACAAAATTCCATTAACTGTTACAGTTATTGATAAGCGTGAATTAAATGCAGCTATAGCAGAGGCAATGGCAAAAAATCCGGACAGATATTATTACACAGAGGATACATGGTCAAATCTTGTAACATATCTTACACAGGCACAGAGCTATGAGGGCAATGTAATAGCCCAACAGAGCGTTGTGGACAGAGCGGCAGCAAATCTTAAGTCAGCAGTTGAAGCTCTTACATATAAGAGTGCGGACTACTCGGCACTTGACGCAGCTAAAGCGGCTGCTAAGCCCGTTATAGATACAGCAAATGCAGACGAAATCTACACTCAAGCAACACTTAAGACACTCGCTGAAAAGTATGACGCAGCATTAGCAGTATCACCTGACCTAGATATTAGAAATCAGGCGGAAATCACTAAGGCTGCAGAAGAATTACAGGCAGCAGTTAACGCTCTTGTAAAGTTTGCAAATTACAGCGAACTTCAAACAGCTGTTAATAACTTCAATAAGCTTAACCCCAAGTACTTCGCAGCAGATGAGTTTGCAAAAGTTAAAAAGCTTGCAGACAAGGCTAAGGAGGACTTATTACCTGAAAATAAGCTCGATATAACACATCAGTCTAAGGTTGACGCACAGGCTACAGAGCTTGAAAATGCTATTGCAGCCCTTGAGCTTCTCCCCGCAGATTATAAGGCATTTGATAATGCAGCTGCACAGGTAAAGGCAAAGCTTGAAAACAAGGATATTGCTAACTATACAGACGATACAGTAAAGCTGCTTGAAGATGCATATATTGCATCAGCAAAGGTTGAAAAGGGCAGAGATATAACATATCAGGCAACTGTTGATGCAGCGGCAAAGCAGTTGACAGACGCATTAGCAGGTCTTTCACTAAAGAGTGCTGATTACTCGAAGCTTGAAGCCTATATAGCAAAGGCGGAAGCTCAGCTAAAGCGTGGAGATATTGACGACTTTTCGGCTCAATCAGTGCAGAAGCTCAAGACAGCTCTTGCAGCAGCTAAGGCAGTAGATAAGAACCTAACAGTTGAAAAGCAGAATGTAATCGACGAAGCTCTTAATAATCTTATTGCGGCTACTCATCTTGAATTAAAGGGTGCAGACTACAGCGCACTTGATAACGCTATTAAGGCTCGTGAAGAGGAGCTTGCACAGGCAAAATCATCAGGGAAATACACAGGCGGCTCAATGACAAGAGTTCAGATGGCTATTGACGTAGCTAAGAGCGTTGACCGTACATATTCAATTAAAGAGCAAAGCCTTGTTGATCAGGCAGCAGCAACACTTAACTCTGTAATGCTAGAAAAGAAAGCAGCTGACACGAAGAACCTTGAGGCAGCTATCAAGCAGGCTCAGGAAACTCTAAATACAGCAGGCGATGAGTATACACAGGAATCTAAGGATGCCCTGCAAAAAGCTATAAAGGAAGCTCGTGATGTACTCACAGCACAGGGAGCAGATATAGACAATCAAGAAGCAATCGACGCTCAAGTTAAAAAGCTTCAGTCTGTTAAGCTTCAGCTCAAGGGTGCAGATTATAGAGAACTTGATAAGGCTATCGCAGAGGCAGAGGCTTTCTTAGCTAATCCCGAAACAGCAAAGCTTTACACACCTGAGGCTATTGAAAGAGTAAGAGCAGCTCTTGACGCTGCAAACGCAGTTGACCGCAATTTGACAATCAAGCAGCAGGCTACAGTAGACGCAGCTGTAAGCAATCTTCAAACAGCTAAGCCGGGTGAAAATAACTATAAGCCTGCAGAGTTAACAGCTCTTAATTCTGCTATTGAAAGAGCAAATGCTCTTTTACAAAAGCCGGATATAGCTGACTATACAGATGAATCTGTAAATGCACTTAAATTAGCAGTCAAGGAAGCTGAAGCTTTCTTAGAGGCTAACCCGAATGTAACACAGCAAAATGCAGTTAATGAAAAGGCAGAGGCTCTTGACAACATGAACCTCACACTTAAGAAGGCTGATTACTCAAAGCTTGAAACAGCTGTTGCACAGGCAACAATTAAGCTCGATGAGGCTAAGAAGAGCGGCAGCTACACAGAGGAATCATTAAAGGCCTATGAGAATGCACTCATTGAAGCTAATGCACTTTTAGACAGCCGTGACCTTACAATTAAGGAGCAGAAGGTTGTTGACGCCGCAATCGCAGCACTTAACTTCGATATGGACTTTAAGCAGGCTAATCTCACAGCACTAATGGCTGAGATAGCCAAGGCTCAAGAAATGATGAATTCTCCTCTGTATGATAGCTACACTGAGGACAGCCGTGCAGTACTCGAAGATGCTTTAAGAGCCGCTCAGGCACTTGCAGAGTCAAGCCCCAATATCACAATGCAGGATGAGGTTGACGCAATGGCTCAAAGACTTGCAGCAGTTGAGCTTAAGCTTAAAGCAGCTGATTATTCAAGGCTTGATAAGGCAATCGTAGAGGCACAGGAGCTTCTTAAGACAAACCTTGCTGATAACTTCACAAAGGAGTCAATCGAAGCATTAAGAATAGCTCTTAGAGATGCTCAAAACGTTGACAGAAGCCTTGACATTACAAATCAGGGCATAATCGATGATGCACAGGCAATACTTGAAAATGCTATGAAATCACTTGTTGCTTATGGCAAGATTACAGATGTACATATTACACATAACGGCTCTGTTGTCGAAGGCGATGTAACTTATGAAAAGGTTACATGGTATAAGAGATACAAGAAGCACTCAACAGTACTCGGCTACGAAACAAGCGGTGACGTAGTTGATGTTAAGTGGGAGCTTGCAGACTGGTCAGTTGATAATCCTGAAGCAGTTATCGTTGATAACGGCGACGGTACAGTTACAATTACACCTAACGGCAGAGGAATAGGCGCTCGCTCAGTATGGGTAAAGGTCACTGTTACAGACGTTAATGGCAATACAGCTGAGAATATGGTAAAGGTTCGCTTCCATAAATGGAATTGGCAGACTCGATAATTGAGTTATAAAATTTAAGCTAGACGAGAGCCTCCTGCGAAAGCGGGAGGTTCTTTTTAAAATTTAGGGGATATAAAAGAAGGTTTTCCACATCGTTAAAAGAAAATGAGGAAAACCTGTGCGGGGTTTAACGGATTTTATGAACCATTATCATAAATTTACGTTTTAAAAGCTATAACTCATCACTATGTTTATAATTTTTATGTTTGATTGACCTTATTTTGTTTATTTGGTATAATAATGACAGAAAATTTATTTGGAGGTTAATAAGCATGAATTCACAGCTTTACAACGAGATTAAGGATATTCTATATTCAGAGCTTGTTCCAGCACTAGGCTGTACAGAGCCGGGTGCGATAGCATATGCTGCTTATCAAGCACAAAAGCTTTTGAATTTGAAGCCTGACGAGAGAATTGAAGCTATGGAGCTTTGGTGTTCAAGCAATATTGTGAAAAATGTTAAAAGTGTAATTGTTCCTAATTCTGGAGGGATGAGAGGAATAGAGGCTGCTGCAATATTGGGTGCGAGTGTAAGACTTTCTGAAAACTCTGAATGTGAACTGGAAATTTTAAATTATGTCACGGAAAGTGAGAGAAAAATTGCCAAGGAGCTTGAGGGTACAGGCTTTTGTGTCTGCCATCTTCAAGAGGATACACCGAATCTTTATATAAGAGTTTTGGCAAAAATGAACTCCCATGTAGCTGAAATTATTATTCAGGACGGTCACACAAATATAGTTTATAAGGCTTTAGACGAAGAGGTGCTTCTAGACAGAAGAAACGGCAGAGGCTCATCTGAAATTGATGAAAATAAGGACAAGCTTTCAATTAAAACTATATTGGAATTTGCCGACAAGTTAAATTTAGAGGATGCTGAGGATATTTTTAAAACGCAGAAAGAAGTTAATACAGCAATCAGTGAAGAGGGAATAAAAAATAATTATGGTGCAAGAGTTGGTCAGACACTTCTAAACTCTATGGATAAAAATGACGTAAGAATCCGTGCGGTCGCAAAGGCGGCTGCTGGTTCTGATGCAAGAATGAATGGCTGTATTATGCCTGTTGTTATAAATTCAGGCAGCGGAAATCAGGGAATTACTGTAACAGTTCCGGTAGTAGAATATGCAAAAAATATGAATGCAGATGACTTGACTCTTTATAAGGCACTTTGCATAAGCAATCTCGTTTCAATTCACATAAAAAATCATATCGGCAAGCTGTCGGCGTTCTGCGGTGCAGTTAGTGCGGCGTGCGGAAGCGGTGCTGCAATAGCATATCTTGAAAATGAGAGCTATGATGTAATGTGCCATACAATTTCAAACACGCTTGCAAACGTCGGAGGCATTGTCTGTGACGGTGCTAAAGCTTCGTGTGCGGCTAAGATAGCGTCCTCCCTTGATGCGGCATTTTTGGGCTTTGATATGGCAAGGCGCGGCTGTTATTTCCAATCAGGTGAGGGCTTTATTGAAGACGATATTGAGGAAACAATCGATAATATGGGTAAAATCGGTAAATATGGAATGAAAAATACAGATAAGGAAATTATAAATCTTATGCTTGGACATAAGGACTATATTTGCGATTAATATTATATCTCTTATATCTCCTGAGCTTATTGCAGCTCGGGAGATTTTTCCATACATTTATATTTACATAAAAATATTTTATTTTTTTAAAGTTATTTATTAATAGAAATATTGTCATTACGTAAACTCTTTAATTGAATATTATTCTTGATTATTAATAATAAGCTATATTTTTAGCAACGAATACACTGGCTTTAATGCTCTAATACACAACGCATTACTGCGATAAAAGAATTTTCTCAAGGATAATAAATGATTAAAAAAAGATTAAATTTCAAATATAATAGGGCTTTTTGTATTAAAAACAATAGACAAACTATCAATAAAGTGTTACAATCAAACAAGAGAATAAATAAAAATTTTATAAAAAAAGCACACATTGACGAGAAAATATTTATTGAAAAATTATAAATAGAACTTATTTTATCGAACTAAAGGAAACTAAGAATTATAAAGCTTAGAAGTCTTAAAAAGTATTTACGTTATGTCACGCATAAAGGGAGAATTTTCTCCTTGAAAATATTAAAAAACCGTATAGAGATTTAAAATCTGCGGGCAAAATATGAAAGGGGTACTCGAAATGAGTAAATTAGACAAGTACAGAGGAATTATTCCGGCATTCTATGCATGCTATGATGAGGAGGGTAATATAAGTCCCGAGAGAGTTCAAAAGTTAACACAGCACTTTATTGACAAGGGCGTTAAGGGCGTTTATGTAAATGGTTCATCAGGCGAATGCATTTATCAGAGTGTTGAAGAAAGAAAAATTATAATTGAAAACGTAATGAAGGTAGCTAAGGGCAAGCTTACAGTTATCAACCATGTCGCTTGCAACAACACAAGAGATTCTGTTGAATTAGCTAAGTATTCAGAGGCTGTAGGCGTTGATGCAATCGCTTCAATTCCTCCTATATATTTCCACTTACCCGAGTATTCAATCGCTAAGTATTGGAACGACATCAGCGCAGCTGCACCCAATACTGATTTTGTAATCTATAATATTCCTCAGCTTGCAGGAACAGCTCTTACAATGAGCCTCTTTAAGGAGATGCTCAAGAATCCTAACGTTATAGCTGTTAAGAATTCTTCAATGCCTACACAGGACATTCAGATGTTTAAGGCAGAGGGCTTAAGCCAGAGAGATGACTTTATCGTATTCAATGGTCCCGACGAGCAGTTCGTAGCAGGTCGTGCAATCGGTGCTGACGCAGGCATCGGCGGAACATATGGCGTAATGCCCGAACTTTTCTTAAAGCTCAACGAGCTTCTTTTAGCTGGTGAGAGAGAGAAGGCTATCGAATTACAGTATGCTATCAATGAGATTATATATAAGATGTGTTCATCACACGCTAATATGTATGCAGTAGCTAAGGAAGTCTTAAGAATTAATGACGACCTTGACATTGGCGGCGTTCGTGTTCCTCTCGAGAATCTTATAGAAACAGACCTTCCCATAGCACAGGAGGCTGCAAAGATGGTTCGTGAGGCAAAGGAAAAGTTTCTTAAGTAAGATTTATATAAAAACATGGGCGGATTTATAAAACGCTCATAATATGTGAGGAGGAATCTTCGTGAAAGGCTTTGTTGATTTTTTAACAAGACCATTTGGCGGCGGAAATGGCGGATTTACGTACGTCGATCTTATCATTTTGATTGTTTATCTTGTTGCGGTACTCTTTGTTGGACTTCACTTTGCAAAGCGTGAGATGAAGGGTAAGGAATACTTCAAGGGCGATGGAACTATCCCGTGGTGGGTAACCTCGGTTTCAATCTTTGCAACACTTTTAAGCCCTATTTCATTCCTTTCACTTGCAGGAAACTCTTACAAGGGTACTTGGATTATGTGGTTTGCTCAGCTCGGTATGCTTCTTGCAATTCCGATTACAATCCGCTTCTTCCTGCCAATTTACAGTAAGCTCGATATTGATACAGCGTATCATTATCTTGAACTTAGATACCACAGCAAGGGCCTTAGAATCCTTGGTGCTATCATGTTCATCATCTATCAGATAGGCAGAATGTCAATCATCATGTATCTTCCCTGTATGGTTCTTTCAAGCCTTATGAATATTAACGTTAATATCCTTATTCTTATAATGGGTGTTATCGCAATTATCTACTCATACACAGGTGGTCTTAAATCCGTTCTTTGGACAGACTTCATTCAAGGCTCAGTTCTTCTGATTGGCGTTACATTTGGTCTGTTCTTCCTTATCAGCCACCTCGATAACGGCTTTGCTGATATATTAAAGGCATTTACAGTTGAGCATAAATTCTTAGCTGTTGATGAGCCTATCTTCAGCCCCAACCTCTTGAAGGACAGCGTATTCCTTCTTATAGTCGGTGCTGGCTTTAATACAATGGGTTCATATGTTTCATCTCAGGACATTGTTCAGAGATTCACAACAACAACAGATACTAAGAAGCTTAATAAGATGATGCTCACAAACGGCGGTCTTTCAATCTTTATAGCTACAGTATTCTATTTAATCGGTACAGGACTTTATGCATTCTACAACATGAATGGCAACGCTCTTCCTCCTGCAGCAGAGCAGGATCAGATTTTTGCATCATGGATTGCATTTGAGCTTCCTGTAGGCGTAACAGGTATTCTTCTTGCAGCTATCTATGCAGCAGCACAGTCTACACTTTCAACAGGACTTAACTCTGTAGCATCAAGCTGGACAATGGATATTCAGGCAAGAATTTCAAAGAAGGAAATCCCGCTTGAAAAGCAGACAAAGATTGGTCAGTACGTATCACTCTTCGTAGGTATCTTCTCAATCGTTGTTGCAATGGTTCTTGCAAACGGTGGAGTAGGCTCAGCATATGAGTGGTTCAACGGCTTCATGGGCCTCGTACTCGGTATCTTAATTGGTACATTCATCCTCGGTGCATTTACAAAGGTCGGCAATACCTGCGGTGCTGTTTGTGCGTTTGTCGCATCATCTGCAGTTATGATTTTCATAAAGTATGGTCTGAAATTTGTTGCTCCCGAGATTACAGTTTCAATTTGGTCATATTCAATTATCTCCATCGCAGTATCTCTTATCGTCGGCATCCCTGCAAGTATTATCTACCGCAAGGTTAAGCATGATAACTCAAAGCCCGATGCCCATACAACAATATATAAAAACTAATTGATTTTTAGCTGTCCTCTCGAGAAATCTCGGGAGGATAGTAATCAGTTGATTTCTTAGGAGGTTTTTATTATGGTATTCGGCAACACAAGATATGAAAAGTATTTTGGTTGGCTAGAAGAGGACGTTAAAAAATGCTTTGAATATGCAAAGAATAACGACCTTTTAAATTTTGAAACAGGCTGCCATAAGATTGACGGCGACAACCTTTTTGTTAATATCGTAGAGTATGAAACAACAACTCCCGAAAATAGATTTTGGGAGGCTCACAGAGATTATCTCGATTTGCACCTCATGCTAAAAGGCACAGAGCAGATTGATGTTAACTTTATTGATAACATGGAGCAGAAGGAATATGTCCCTAAGGATGATTTTCTTCCCCTCTTTGGTGAACCGAACAGTGCAGTAGTTTTAGAGCCGAACGATTGGGTTTTACTTTATCCCGAAGATGCTCACAGAACAGCAGTTGCGGTCAAAGAGCCTGCGAAGCTCAAAAAGGCTATCTTTAAAATTAAAATTAAATAAATTTAGGGGCTGCTTGGGCAGTCCCTTTTTTTATGGCTTTTGAATATTAATCTAAAAAATGCAAGAAAGTCTTGCAATGTTAAAATGCGTTGCTTGAAGCAACACGTTTTGCTAGGATATAATGAAAGTACCAAAAAGAAAGGAGAGCTTTAAAATGTTGGGTGAAAATATTAGAGCGATAAGAAAGCAAAAAGGTCTTTCACAAGAGGAATTGGCAGTTAAGCTCAATGTAGTGCGTCAAACGGTTTCAAAGTGGGAAAATGGCTTGTCAGTTCCTGATTCGCAGCTGCTTTTATTAATATCAGAAGAATTGGATGTACCCGTAAGTACTCTATTAGGCGGGGCAGTGGAGATTGAGAAAAACGATGAGCTTAAGACTATAGCTCAAAAGCTTGAGGTTATAAATTTACAGCTTGCAAGGCGTAGTGCAAATATTGCTAGAGCCATATTTATAGCTCTTTGTGCCTTATGTATTTTTATTATAGCTGTATTTATAATATTTGTGCTACTTAAAAGCTCATATTTGGGCTGGGATTATTCTATAGCTGAAAATGCTGTACTGGCAGTTGCACTTCACAGCCTTGAATGGGCGTTTGTAAGGGTAGCACCATCAATATTAATTATATCGTTTGCCGCAATGGCGATGGTTAGAAAGTATATGATGAAGTTTTAGCTTAAATTAACTAAAACGTGTAAAAGGCATACTTGGTCACTTTATAATTATAGAAGTTTTCCTCATTGGTTTATAAAAATGCGGAAAACTTTTTTTATTTAGCAATATGACCAATAAGCGGGCTAATTTTTCTAATAGTACAATAGTTGATTTGGTGATAGAATATAGATAGAGAAAATAATTAAAAGGAGAAGGGCAATGATAAAGATTTATAAGAGAATGATAGCATTAATGTTTGCTGCAACAGCTGTAATAACAGTAATCCTGCCGTTTGTAGGTGATTTATCGGGCGTGCTTGCCGAGCCTAAGCTGACTCCTCGGGAATTTTTGGATTTAAGACCGTATTCGACACTCCAAAACGGTATGATTATAATTGAACCTAGTTCCTCACTTCTTGTATTTGCATTAGCTATTATTGCATTTGTAATCGGAATATTATTTTTAGTAAAGCATAAAAATCAAATCTCAAGACAGCTTTGGGGCTGGGGTATGATTTTTTGGGGGATAAGTGCAGCATCAGCAGGGATTAGCTATCAATGTTTCGGATATGAATTAAAGGCTCGCGGACAAGAATATGTGCTGTACACAAGCTGGTTTGAAATAATATATATGATTTTAGCCTTTGCCTCAATAGCGTTTTTATTGGCAGCGGAGGGGTATGTCGTATACAAAGACAATAATAGGCGAATGAAGCTTAATTTATTCTGCACTGCCTATACCTTATTTTATACGCTTATAATGTGCGCAGGAGTTTTTACCCGCAGCAGAACACTAATGTCATATAATATATTTTTGATATTTAACATAGTTACATTTGCAATTCTATTTTCATTGGCGATTATTCATTATATAAAATACAAGGATAAGACTAATAGAAATATGATTATAATAGGCGTTGGCATGGTTATAGTAAACATTCTTTATTTTGTCTATTTATTTGCAGGTACAGGACAAATGCTTTGGGATAGATTTAATATATACTTCACTTCAAACGATGTGCTGCACGTCGCACTTATAGTCTGGATGCTTTTGCAGGCAGTGCTACTTTATAAGCCGCTTGCTGATGCAGAATTGAAATAATATAGCATACAAAACGTTTACAAATAGTTCAAAAGGATTTGACTTTATAAGGTTGCCATATTGAATTTATGAGGGTATAATTGTGAAGTTTGAATTTTTAATTATGTGAGCATTGGAGGGATTAATGGATAATTTAAAGGCAGCTGTACAAAAAGGCAAAATACAAAAGCTTTTTTATCTGTTATTGCAGCTAAACATGTTGAGCGGGCTGATAATGCTGTGCCAAGGAAACAGGAGCTAATAAATGTATATTCAGCGTATATTGTAATTTTTATATAGCAGATGTACAAAATGAACTAAAACATGAAATAAAAAATAATTTTTTGTGGACTTTACATAAAATGCTTTAACACTGCAGAAGCCCAAAATTAGTTGTTTTGATACTAAAGTATACAACATTTTTTAATATTTCTTGCAGGAGAAGATTTTTTTACTAAAAACAACGCACTGAGAATACTCCCAAGGCGGCTCAAAGGGAGCTATATACTTGCTTTTTTTGCCGAAAATTAGTATAATGAGTTGTAATAAACTGCTAATCGTATGTGAAAAGAGATGAAATATACACTATTTTGTATATGAAAACATCTCTGTAATCAATATGCTGTGTTATAAGCTGAGGCTTAAATTTATTTAAAGGCAGAAAATATTTAGTTTGAGCAGATAAGGCAAGGGCTTTTATCTGCCGATTTTCTGCATATTTAAAGACCTCTGGCTAAAGCGTATAGTGATTAGCAAAATAGACGGGACTGCAAAAAAATACAGTTTAAAGAAGAGAGTGTATGAAGATTTCAGTTGCACTCGCCGCATATAACGGTGAGAGGTACATCGGTGAGCAGATAGAATCCATTTTATCTGAGCTTCACGATGGGGACGAGGTCATAATAAGTGACGATAATCCCAAGGGTAAGACGAGAGAGGCTGTCGAAGCATATTTAAAATCAGACAGCAGGGTAAAATACATAGAGGGCAAAGGTCAAGGAGTTTGCAAAAACTTTGAGAATGCCGTCAATAATTGTACAGGCGACGTAATCTTTTTCTGCGATCAGGACGATGTTTGGCTCAAAGGAAAAAGAGATATTGTTGTTAAGGAGATTGAAAACGGTGCCGATGTGGTACTTCATGACGCAATGGTAACAGATTATGCTTTGAATGTTCTCAATCCCTCCTTTTTTGAAGTAAATGGTTCCAAGCCGGGCTTTATTAAGAACTTTATAAAGAATTCTTATATGGGCTGCTGCATGGCGGTTAAAAGGGATTTTCTTTCTAAGTGCCTGCCGTTTCCTGAAAAGCTTGCGATGCACGATTGGTGGATTGGACTTATAGCTGAAAAATACGGCAAGGTTAAATTTATAAATACCGCATTAATTTATCACCGAGTACACGGGGATAATGTGACGGGCGGAAGGACTTCAACTAAGGACAAAATTATTTGGAGATTAAGAATACTTAGCGATATTATTCGTCTAAAATAACAGAGGTGCCTTATGGAAAAATATAATATATCAGCGTGTATAGTAACACACAACAATATGCTTACTATTAAAAATGCTCTTGATTCTTTATTAGAGAACACAAAGGCAGAAGAATTTAAGTTATATGTTGTTGACAATGGTTCTACTGATGGTACAGCGGACTTTATTCAAGAGAACTATCCGAGCATTGAGCTTATCAGAAATACAAATACAGGCTTCGGAGCAGGTCATAACGTAGTTATACCAAAACTCGATTCAAAATACCATTTTGTTATAAATCCGGACATCATCATTAGAGATGACGTTATTTCAAAAATGGCAAGCTATATGGATGAGCATGAGGACATAGGACAGCTTGCACCTAAGATTTGCTTCCCCGACGGAAGAATTCAGGTGCTTGCTAAAAGAAGCCCAAAGCTCAAATATCTTGTCGCAAGCAGACTGAGAACAGAGGGGGAACCCTCAAAGGCACTGAGCGATTATGCTATGCTTGAAAAAAACTATGATGAGGTTTTTGATACCGAGGTCGCTTCGGGCTGCTTCTTCGCAGTGAGAACAGATGTGTTTAAAAAGATAGGCGGCTTTGATGAAAAATACTTCCTCTATTTTGAGGATTTTGATTTAAGCAGGCAGATAGGCTTAACACACAGAATTGTTTTTTATCCCGATGCTATCGTTTATCACGAGTGGGGCAGGGAGTCAAAGAAGAATTTCAAGCTTATGCTCGTACAAATAAGATCTATGTTCTATTTTTTCAGCAAATGGAGGTAATTTAACGTGGCTAATAATGCAGCAGAGGCTATTGAGCCGAAAACCAAAAAGAAAAAATCAGGATTTCATCCTATAAAAAAGGTTACAAAGTATTTTAAAAACTTTTATAAATATCGTTTCCTCTTTATGGAAATTGTAAGAAAGAATATTAAGCTTCAATACAGAAATTCAGTTCTCGGTATGTTTTGGACATTCTTGCAGCCGTTGCTTACAATGATCGTTTTAACCTTTATTTTCGGCAACATCTTCGGTCATGATGAATCAAGGATAATAAACTACCCTGTATATCTTCTGTGCGGACGTCTTTTATATGAGTTCTATTCTCAGGCTACAAAGAGAGCTATGAGATCTGTTAGAAACTCGGCAGGTGTTATTAAAAAGGTTTATGTTCCAAAATACATTTATCCTATGGCAAATGTAACATCAAACTTCGTTACATTCTTAATTTCACTTTCCGTTCTTGTAGTTGTTATGGCTTATTTCATGATTTTCACAGATACAGCATTAAAGATAACACCCTACATTTTACTGTCATTTGTTCCGATTTTAATTCTCTTCCTGCTTTGCCTTGGTGTCGGTATGATACTTGCAACGCTCAACGTTTACTTCAAGGATGTTGAGTATATGTATGATGTTTTCTGCATGCTCTTATTCTATGCAACACCTATTTTCTATGAGGTTGAATCACTTAATCTTTCAAATCCTATTTTCCAATATGCACTTATGGCAAATCCGCTTTATTCAATCGTTGCCATGTTCAGAGATTGCGTACTCTTCGGCAGAGCAATGAATCCAAATCACATCCTCTATTCATTAGGCTTCTCGATTGTTATGATAATAATCGGCTCAATCGTATTCTATAAGAAGCAGGATGAATTTATTCTTCACATTTAAGGAGGACATTTAGAAATGGCTAACGATATTATTACAAATGAAATTGTTGCTCCTAAGAAAAAGGAAGTAATTGTTGATGTCAAGGACGTCAGCATCAGATTTATACAGAATCAGGAGAAGATAGATAATCTTAAGGAATATTTTATTAAGCTTGTTTCTCATAAGCTCAGATACGAGGATTTTTGGGCTTTAACAGATGTTACCTTCCAAATTAGAAAGGGTGAAAGGCTCGGTGTACTAGGCTTTAACGGCGCAGGTAAAAGTACACTTTTGAAAACTGTTGCAGGCGTTTTAAAGCCCACAACAGGTACTGTAAGAACAAAAGGCGTTATAGCTCCATTGCTCGAGCTTGGCGCAGGCTTTGATATGAACTATACAGGTAAGGAAAATGTCTACCTCTACGGTGCAACAATGGGTTATTCAAGAAAGTACATTGATGCAAGATACGATGATATAGTTGAATTTTCAGAGCTTGAAAAGTTCATGAATGTACCGCTTAAGAACTATTCATCAGGTATGAGAGCTAGACTTGGCTTCGCAATCGCTACAGCGGTTGATCCTGAGGTTCTTATACTCGATGAGGTGCTTTCAGTAGGCGATGCTCGCTTTAGAAATAAGAGCGAGAAGAGAGTTATGAATATGTTTAAAAATGATGTTACAGTTCTCTTCGTTTCACACTCAACAGCACAGGTCAGAAGACTTTGCGATAAGGCTATCATTCTTGACCATGGCAAGATGATTGCATCGGGTACAAGTGAAGAGGTTTGCAACTTATATGATGAAATGGTTAATGCAGGCAGATAAGCTGTCGGCACAATAAATAGAAAGGATGATTAGCAATGGTTTTCGGAGTAATTTTTGCAGGCGGTATCGGCAGCAGAATGGGCAGTGCAGATATGCCTAAGCAGTATCTACAGCTCGGCAGCAAGCCCATTATTGCCCATACGATTGAAAAGTTTTCAGTTAATCCAGGAATTGATAAGATTATCGTTCTTTGTCCTAAAGCATGGATAGCCCACACAAAGGATATTATTAAAAAATATCTTGGTGAAAATGCGGGTGTCGAGGTTGTCGAGGGCGGCGCAACAAGAAACGGCACTCTCGAAAATGCTTTGAAATTTCTTGAAGAGCATTATGAGATTGACGAGGACAGCATAATAGTAACACATGACGCAGTTCGTCCCTTCGTAACACATAGAATAATTAAGGAGAACATCGAGGCTGCAAGACAATATGGTGCTTGTGACACAGTTATTCCTGCAACAGACACAATCGTTGATTCAGCGGACGGAAAGTCAATTCGCTCTATCCCCGACAGAACAGAGATGTTCCAAGGACAGACTCCGCAGTCCTTTAAGATGAGAGAGCTTGAGAGAGTTCTTGACAGCTTAACAGTGCAGGAAAAGGAAATTCTCACAGACGCATGTAAGATTTTTACAATTAAGAATAAGCCCGTGCATATGGTAGACGGTGAGGTATTCAATACAAAGATTACCTATGCCTATGACCTTAAGGTTGCAAATGCACTTTTGGGGGTTAGCGAAGAATGATTAATCAGGTTTATCAGCTCATAGCTCCTAAAATTATTGATGTAGCTTACAAAGAGATTGATTTAACTGCTGATGAGGTTCTTCTTCGTCCTCTTAAAATGTCTATTTGTAAGGCGGACCAGCGTTATTATCAAGGACTTAGAGCGCATGACGTTCTTATGAAGAAGCTTCCGATGGCTCTTATTCATGAGTGTGTATGCGAGGTTATAAACGATCCCAGAGGCGAGTTTAAAAGAGGCGATATAGTCGTTCCGATCCCGAATATGCCGACAGAAACTGATCCTGTTATCCATGAGAACTATCTTCGTACAAGTCATTTCTGCTCAAGCGGCTTTGACGGATTTTTACGAGATTATGTTCAAATGCCACATGATAGACTTGTTAAGGTTCCCGACGGATTCGATTTAAGAGTTGCTTCATTTACAGAGCTTGTTTCTGTAAGTGTTCAGGCAATTTCACGCTTTGAGAGATTTGCAAACGAGAACAGAAGAAGAATCGGTATATGGGGCAACGGCAATGTGGGCTTCATCACTTCGCTTATTCTTCATTATCTCTATCCCGAGGCAGAGCTTTATATCTTCGGTACATCTGATGAAAAATTGAGATATTTCTCATTTGCCACAAAGACCTTCCACGTTGATAATGTACCTGATGATGTTGTTGTTGACCACTGCTTTGAGTGCGTCGGCGGTTCAGGTGCAAGGTACGCTATAAATCAGATGATTGATATTATCGCTCCTGAAGGAAGCATTGCCCTTTTAGGCGTAAGCGAAAACTTCCCTGACATCAATACAAGAATGATTCTTGAAAAAGGTCTTAATGTCTTTGGCTCATCAAGAAGCGGCAGAGAGGATTTCCAAAAGACAATGGATATTTACGTTGAGCATCCGGAAATCAGCGGCTATCTTGAAAATCTTATCGGCGATACTGTTGAAATTAGATCAATTCCAGATCTTCATACAGCGTTCAAATCAGATTATGCAAGACATTTCGGAAAAACTGTTCTTGATTGGAATAAATAAACGATGAAAAAATTATTTTACGCAATATATGCAATAATTTTTAAAATCTGCCGCCTTTTCCCTGTAAAAAGGGGAAGGGTGGCATTGGTATCTCCACATAACGCAGATTTTAACGATTCTTTAGGCGCTGTAAAAGAGGAGCTTGAAAAAAGAGCTGAATTCGATATAAAGCTTATCACAAGAAGAGATATTGAATTAAAGGGAAATCCTTTTAAAATACTAGCAGGCGCTTTTCGCTTTTTCTTTTTAAGCACCTTTAGATTGGCAACTGCGCAGTATGTTTTCTTAAATGATAACTTTATGCCATTAGCTTATATTAATTTTAGCAAGGATACAGTTGTCACTCAGCTTTGGCACGCAGAGGGTGTTTTTAAGCGTTTCGGGCTTTGCTCTAAGCTTCCAGAGGAGATTGAAAAGCTCGAAAAGAGCTGCTGTGAGAGATATACATATGCTGTCTGCTCGTCTAAAAATGTTGTACCGCACTATGCTAAGGCATTTAATTTACCTGAGGAAAATGTTTTGCCTTTGGGTTCTGCGAGAGTTGACAGATTTTTTAAGCCCACAGATAAAGAGGCTCTGCGTCAAAGCTTTTTAGATAAATATCCACAGTGCAAAGGCAAGAAAATAATTCTTTACGCTCCAACATTCAGAGATGTCCCTGAGAGAGATGCACTTTTAATGGAGAATTTTGATTTAAAGAAATTCAAGCAAGCCTTGGGCGAAGAATATGTTTTATTAATTAGACTTCACCCTCAGGTACATTCATGCGATGTGTGCAGTGATGAAAATATAATTAATATGACAGGCTACAACGATGTAGGAACTCTTGTTCAGGTTTCAGATTTGCTTATCACAGACTATTCTTCAATCTGTATGGATTTTGCGATTTTAAATAAGCCCTGCTTATTCTATGCTTTTGACTTACAGGAATATGAGGACGAGCGTTCGTTCTTTTTTGACTACGAGGATTATGTCCCAGGTACAGTCGCAAAGACCTTTGATGAGCTTTTGGACTGCATAAAAAATAAGAACTTCTCAACTGACAAGCAGGAGAAGTTTAGAGCATTTAACTTTGACTATTTAGATGATAAATCAACTAAGAGAATCGTTGATACGATAGTGAAATAAAATTAAAATCATATTTGCAGCTCCTTGTGGGCTGCATTTTTTTTATAACATTAATTTTACGTGCTAATATAATAAAGTATTTTTGCTTTATCCATTGAAAGCAAAGAATTAATTGTGTATAATATATTCAAAATTATTTATGCGATTACGCAGAAAGGGTAAAATAATGAATATAGTATGTTTAGATATGGAAGGCGTTTTAGTCCCTGAAATTTGGATTGCATTTGCCGAACAGAGCAATATCCCTGAGCTTAAAAAAACAACAAGGGATGAACCCGATTATGATAAGCTTATGACATGGAGATTGCAGGTTTTAAAAGAGCATGGCTTAGGCTTAAAGGAAATTCAACAAACAATTTCTAAAATTGATCCTCTGCCCGGTGCAAAGGAGTTTTTAGATGAGCTTAGAAAGGATACACAGGTAATAATTTTGAGTGATACTTTCGAGCAGTTTGCGATGCCTCTTATGAAGAAATTAGGATACCCCGCAATATTCTGTAATTCACTTGAGGTTGCTGACAATGGTGAAATTACAGGCTTTAAAATGAGATGCGAAAAGTCAAAGTACACAACCGTTAAGGCACTGCAGTCAATTGGCTTTGAAACAATAGCAAGCGGCGACAGCTATAATGATTTGGGAATGATTCAAGCAAGTAAGGCAGGCTTTTTATTTAAGAGTACGGATAAGATTAAAAATGATTATCCTGAGATACCTGCATACGATGAGTTCGATGATTTACTAGCGGCGATTAAGGCAGCTCTTTGAGTTAAAAATTAATATTTTAGCGGAGTATATCAAAGGATATGCTCCGTATTTTTTATTTAGTTTATATGATAAGTTTATATAATATATAATAAAAATACGGCAAGTATTTATACTTACCGTATTTTTCTGTGATTTATTGAAGCTTTTCTAAAATTAAATTTATTACTCTTTGAGTGGAATGTCCGTCGCAGGAGGAGAGATGTCTTGTCTTAAATTCATCTACATTGGGCGCAACCCCTGTCACCAAAGCCCGTCTTATGAAATCAAGCAGCTCATCGCCGTTTTCTGTTACAGTACCGGGTAGGTCAGCTGGATATTTTACATAGAAGCTACGATTATAATTCTTTATATCGGGACAGTAGAACACAATGGGAATATTTAAAAGAACACCATCAAACATGACTGATGAATAGTCTGTTATAAGAACATCGGCAATGCTTAAAAGCTCATTTAAGCTTTCTGCACTGTAGTCTTTGACATTGGGATAAAATTTGCCTCTTAAAAGGTTTTCGTGCATGACAGGATGCTTGTGAATTAGGAAAATTTCATCATCGTTTAAATTGTTTTCAAGCTCCTGCCAATTTATTTTAGGCTCGAAGCGTATTTTATGTCCCTCTGCCTCTCTAAAGGTCGGACAGTAGAGATAAATTTTTTTATTCTTTAAAAGCGGGTGCTTTTTGTAGATTTTATCCCTCAAAGCCTCTCTGCCCAAATGTGATATTAGTCTGTCTGTATCAGGTCTGCCAAGATTTATAAATTTATCATATGGAAGATTGAATGCGTGGGAGTAATACTGCTTGCACTCTTCTGACGTTACACAAACGGCATCATACTGCTCGTGGAGCTTTATTTCTACGATTTTTGATCTGCCATTTTCAGCGTCTAATCCGAAACGCTTAAAGGCTCCTGCAGAATTCCAAAGCTGTAAGATAAATTGTGAAGCCCTCTTTTTATACTTTAAGAGAAAATCCATATATCCGTCTGCGACAACAACCCTCGAGGTTAGCAGCAGGCGCATATTTTTTAGGCTTAGCTTGCTGTGAGGTTCAACTGCAACGACCTTATATTTAATGTTGTCGGGAAGCTTTTTTATTACCCTCAGCATATTCTCACTGGGCTTTAAGGAATCGTTCTGGGTATAGAAAACGACTCTCTTTTGAATTGGCAGCATTAGCATAAGATTGTAATTTAGACGGCGATAAACAGCTGAAAGCTTTTTCTTAACTTTTTTAAATATCTTTAAAAATGAGCCTGAGGTTTTTCTTCTGCTTTTACTGCTGAATCTTCGACTTCTTTTATAAAGCTCTGCACACTCCGGAGGAAGTAAATCCTGACTTGATTTGAGCATAGTTAAAAGTGAATTTTCATTTCGTAAAAGAAATATGCAATTTTTTTGCAGCTTTACAAAAGAGGAGTTTCTGTAAAGGGTATAGGCATCTAAAACACTATTTTCTGAAAAGTGGAATTTTATGCCCCTTAAATGTGATACCTTGAAAAACTTGTTGCTTAAAAATAAGTCAAATGGGAAAAACGGAGTTCCTGCAATGCTGGTAGCGTCCTCATTTCTGTAAAATGAAGCATCACAGAAGCGGTAAGGCTCAACCCTTGAGCCGTCAAAGTGAGCAAGAGCAGAGGTGGTGAAGCCGATTCTCTTATTATGACGTAAAATCTTATAATTTCTCTGCAGCGCCTTGGGTGCGATGATACACGGCTCATCAATAAACAAAATATATTTGGATTTAGCATCATCCAATGCAGATTGCTTAAAGTCAACAGGACCTTCACACTCGATATAGCGGATACATTCTCTGTCAGGGTAGCACTCGTTTACAAGCGGTTCAAGCTTGCTATCAATTATAATTTCAAATGCAGGCATAGTCTGGCGGAAAATGGAGGTCAAAAGGCTGCTTAAATCCTCTAGCTTGCAAACACCATTTATTGCAATAGTGAATCTTGGATGCTCCATAAGTCCTGCAGGTGAGTCAGCTAAAACGCCGTCGACAAAAACATCCTCGTTCATTGTCATAAACGTTTTAAACGATTCCTCGCTGAGCTGCGCACTGAGCCTCATTACAGTATCACGCACAGCTTTTACCTGAGGCTTAGTTAAAAAGTGAATTCTTCTATAATATCTATACATCAATATGGTAAGCTCTTTTAAATAAAGCTCGTCGATGTACGATGTTTGCTTGTGCTTTAATTCTGAAATCTCAAAATCACTTTGTGCAGATGATAAGCTCTTATTTAAGCTGTTTGCAGCGCAGGTTCTTATAATGTCATAGCCGCTTATATAATAATCAAAATCCTTTAGACCTAAATTGTAATCGATTTGCAGAGCTTGATTGTGCATGAAAACGCCGCCCTTTGAGCAGGACGCAATTATATCGCAGCGAAATGCAAAAGAGAGAAGAAAAACTGCCTCTTGAACTGAGCCAAAATCATTTAGCCAGAGTGAATCGCTTAAAATTTTCTTTCTTAAAAAAAGCTTATTCGTAAGTGAGGGGTTCCAAATTAAATTAGTATCGTATTTATTTGTAAGTCCGTTTTTTACAAGCTCCCTTGCGGAATCAAACTTGTGAACGCCCAATACATCGACACTTTGAATTTTGCCGATAGTGAGCTGTGCATCAAGTCGCTCTGCAGTTTCATACATGGAGGATAAGAAGTTTTTTGTGCAGGTATTGCCAGAGTCAAAGAAGATGACATATTTACCCTTTGCCGCTTTTAAGCCTGCATTTCTTGCAGCTGCGCAGCTGTCCTCCTTGATTTTTATAAGGGCAAAATTTTTATTTGTGCCTGCAAATTTAGCTGCTATATCAGTGGTTTCGTCACTTGAGCCGTAGTCAATTATAATAACCTCTATGCTCTTTAGTCTTTGTGATTTAAGAGATGTGAGAGTTTGAAGCAGGTTCTTTTCACAATTTTTTACAGGGACAATAACAGATAATTTGAGCAATTCCTCATCCTCCTTCTATTGAGATTTTTTAGCAGTTATTCTAATTCTGCCTTTTTTAGTTTTATAAAATTCATCACCTATAATAGCTCTTCCTTTTTTTCGCAAAACGATTTTGTCATTAGGAAAGATTCTGCGGTCATTTTTTGTAACCTCAATATCATTTACAAAAACAAGTCCTTGAGAGATTGCTTGAGCTGCAGCTGAGCGTGAGAGCGAAAAAATTTCCCTAAGCACAGCGTCAACTCTTGGGGAAGCAACTGTAAAGGTTAAATCTACAGTTTTAAGCTCTGGTGCAATTATTTCATTTATATCTATGATTTTTGTTTTTAATGAAGCTCTAGCCGCACAATGTAGATTTTGAACGATATATTGAGCTGTAGAAGTAAGTGTGATTATATCACAGCCGTCATCACGAACACAAATATCGCCTATTGTGTCACGCTTTAAGCCTAAGCCCATAAGAGCGCCCAAATAGTCCCTGTGAGATAGAACGGTGAACTTATCCTTTTTTACTCGCACGGCACAGATGGGGGAATCGGCATAGACGGGGAAAATATCGTCAAAGCTCAAGGAAGTATCCAAATAGTCAGGAAGATAAATCATGATAACTCTTTCTGCGTCGGGATAGCCGCCCCAAAACATAAAGCTTGAAGAGTCCCTATTTGAAAGAGTGCAGGCTAAGGAAAGCTCGTTGGAGTCGAGAAATTTTGAAACAGCTTTTGGCACATTATCAAATTGTGCGCGCTGTATATTTTCCTTTAAGTAGGGAATAAAAAAAGAATTCTCCATACTGCCTCCTCCATAGTGTAAATATGCTATAACTATACCATAATTTATATGAAAATGGAAGTGATAATGCTTTTGCGTGGTAAAATGTGGAAAGCTCTAGACAAAATATACAATGGTTTTTTGCACAAAGAAGTTAAGGGATTTTATATGTATTAAACAAAAAAATAGGGGCAATATATAAGTTTTGTCCCTGAGTTTAGGCATAATTTAAATTTTAAAGTCAGTTTCCAAATTTTTTTGTCAATAATGTATTGCATTTTTAGCCTAAATTGTGTAAAATGACAATAGTCTAGTTGTCATTTTGTATAAAAGTTAAGAAGTCAAAAATTTTAGAATAGGGGTAGATATTATGTCAAACAGACTTTTTCAGGGAGTCATTCATCAGATGCGTGACGCTATCGACAGAACAATCGGCGTAGTTGATGAAACCGGTACAATTATTTCTTGCAGCGAACTTGGAAAAATCGGTGAAGTCATTTCAAATATAAAAGAGGCTTTTTCAGACAATGAGGCACATTATATCAATGGCTTGACTTTCCGTTCATTCGGTTCACATATGCAGGCTGAGTACGCTGTCTTTGTTGACGGTGCAGATGAGCTTTCTGCAAAGTATGCAAATATCTGCTGCATCGCACTTAGCAACATTAAGCAGTATTACGATGAGAAATTTGACAGAGGCAACTTTATTAAAAATGTAATCCTCGACAACATCCTTCCCGGAGATATTCCGATTAAGGCAAGAGAGCTTCATTTCAACAACGAAACATCAAGAACAGTTCTTCTTATCAGAATCTTTGACCACAACGATTCTGCAGCTTTTGATGTTATTCAAAAGCTTTTCCCTGATAAGACAAAGGATTTTGTTATTAATATCAATGAGAGTGATATAGCACTCGTAAAGGAAGTTCAAAGCAACATTTCAACAAAGGATCTTGAAAAGCTTGCACGCTCAATTTCAGATTCATTGACAACAGACCTCTATATCCATGCACATGTAGGCATTGGTACAACAGTAGTCGGAGTTAAGAATCTTGCTCGCTCCTTTAAGGAGGCACAGATAGCTCTTGAGGTAGGCAAGGTATTTGATACAGAAAAGACAATAGTCAGCTATGATAATTTGGGTATTGCAAGACTTATTTATCAGCTTCCCACAACACTTTGCGATATGTTCCTTCGTGAGGTGTTTAAGCGCGGCTCTATAGATACTCTTGATCAGGAAACACTCTTTACAATTCAGCGTTTCTTTGAAAATAACCTCAACGTATCAGAAACCTCAAGAAAGCTTTTCGTTCACAGAAATACACTTGTTTACAGACTCGAAAAGATTAAAAAGCTCACAGGTCTTGACCTTCGTGAGTTTGATGATGCTATTGTGTTTAAGGTAGCTCTTATGGTTAAGAAGTACCTTGACGCAAAGCCGGTAAAATATTAAAAAATATCCCATAGCGGGATACAGACTACACCTACTGAAAATCCCCGGACTGTACTTATTTGTGCAATTCGAGGTTTTTCGGCTATTATGACCTATGCTTTTAAAAAAGTGCCGGATAAAATTCAGCATATAGGAGTTGAAGCTAATTGATCGAATTTAAGAATGTTTCCAAGGTTTACAAAAATGGAACTCACGCTCTTAATGAGGTTAATATTGAAATTAAAAAAGGCGAATTCGTTTTCATCGTAGGCGCATCAGGTGCGGGCAAAAGCACATTTTTAAAGCTTATGATGAGAGAGGAGCTTGCGACTAACGGCAAAATTATTGTTGACGGAACAGACCTTTCAGCAATATCTGCTAAGCAGCTGCCCTTTTTTAGAAGAAAGCTGGGAATAGTTTTTCAAGATTTCAGACTCATTCCTACAATGACGGTTTTTGATAACGTCGCTTTTGCGATGAGGGTTATAGGAAGAAGCGAAAATCAAATAAAGAAGAGAGTTCCTTTTGTCCTTGAGGCAGTAGGGCTTCAAGATAAGCTTAAGTGCCTCCCATCAGAGCTTTCAGGCGGTGAACAGCAGAGAGTGGCACTTGCAAGAGCGCTTGTCAACAACGCAGAAATTATTATTGCGGATGAGCCTACAGGCAATGTCGATCCTGCAATGAGCCGTGAAATTATTGAGAGCTTAATGAAGCTAAACAGAAACGGAACAACAGTTATTATGGTAACTCATGAACAGAAGCTCGTCAGTGAATACCACGAGAGAGTTATCACCTTGAAAAAAGGCGAGGTCGTTTCTGACGGAGTTGACCTAAAGCAGGATGAGAATGAATTAAGCACTGAATCGATAGGTAAATTCAGCGATGATTTTGCGACTAAGTATTTAAGCTTTTCAGATTACGGCATAGATGATTTTGATCAGGAGTATGAAGAAATGATGTCTAATTATTCCATTTACCTCGAAGACAGCAACGGAGGTGATAAAAATGGAGGACAATAAAAAAATAAAGGCTACAGCCGCTAAAGCTAAGAACGAAAAAACGAATAAAAAGGATAAGGCTAAAAAAAGTAAGAATAAGAAGGCTAAAAATAGCGAAAAGTCAAAGGCATATGCAAGTATTAAGTATTTGACAAAGGAGGGCATGAGAAACCTCTATGCCAGAAAAGCCATGAGCTTAACGTCTATATTTGTACTTTTCAGCTGCCTTGTGCTTATCGGCACAGCTATTATGGCGGTTGTCAATATTGATAATTTCATTGGCAAAGTGCAGGATCAAAACGTGATTATGGTATTTGCTGAAAATGATATTACAGATGAAAATCTTCAAAAAATGAAAGAGGATATTGAAGGCGTTTCAAATGTCAAGGAAACAATTTATATATCTAAGGAAGCTGCCTACGATGAACTTCAAATAAATATGGAGGATAGTGCTATCCTTTTTGAGAGCCTTGACGAAAATCCTCTGCCTGATGCATATGAAGTACACCTTGTTGACCAGTCATTATTTTCTAAAACTGTAATAGAGCTTTCAAGTATCGAAAATGTACAGAATATCAGAGAAAACAGACAGATTGCGGCTCAGCTTTTAACAATTAAAAATGTAATGACATATATAAGCATCGCAGTTATTGCATTTCTTTTAATTATTTCACTTATAATAATTGATAATACAATAAGGCTGACTATTGAAAACAGAAGACTTGAAATAAGTATTATGAAGAGCGTCGGTGCGACAAATTGGTTTGTACGCTGGCCGTTCATGGTTGAGGGTATGCTCATGGGACTTATATCTGGACTTCTGGCACTGCTTGCTACAAGCGGAATTTATTTATCTGCAAGACATAGCATTTCAAGATTTATTTCAAAGCTCAATATTGGTGGACTTGTCCCGTACGGCAAATGGGCATTGGTTCTGTTAATCGTATTTGTAGCATTTGGCGTTATTGCAGGCGCTGTCGGAAGTGCAGTTTCTACAGCAAGATACTTAAAGGAAAAGGAGTCTGTTAAAAATGAATAAGCCCGCGTTTGCTTTGACAAGAAGAATTCTCGCAGTTGCATTTACGATTCTGCTCGTTGTCAGCACTTCGATAATGCCTCAGGTAAGTGCGAAATCTCTTAGTCAGCTGCAGCAGGAATACGATAAGGCTCAGGCTCAAATTGAAGCTAATCAAAATAAAATCCAAAACAATGAGAGCCAAAAACTTAAAAATGAGGAGAAAATGAAAATCCTCTCTGAACAGGCAGAGGCGATAGGAGAGCAGCTTAAAATTATTGAAAATCAGATGACAGTTCTATCTAAGGATATTTCAAAGATTGACGCTGAGATTGAAAAGCTCAACAAAAAGATAGATAATACAAACGAAAAGATTGAATCTGCGAAGAAGGAAATTGAAGATACGAAGGATTTAATCGCTAAAAGATTAAGTGCATCATACATGGCTGGTGATACGTCATGGCTCGAGATGCTTTTAGAGGCTGACAGCCTGTCCTCACTGCTTTTAAGATTGGAGCTTGTTACTAATGTGACAAAGAGCGACAACGCTCTTATTGACCATTTAGACGAGCAGACAAAGAAGCTTGAAAAGCTTGAAAAGGAGCTTGCAGCGGATAAAAAAGTTTTTGAGGAGAAAAAGGCAAACGTGCAAGCTAAAAAGGACGAGCTTGAAAAGCAGAAAAAAGATCTTGTAAAAAAGCAGGATCAATTTAATGAAAATTATCTTGAGTATTCACGGATTATTGCCCAGCTTGACAGAAACAGTGAAATCTATAAATCGGAAATAAGAAAGAATCAGCTTAAAAAGCAGGAATTTGAGCGAGAGATAGACAGACTTGTTTCTCAAGGCTCACAGGGCGGTGACTCAAGTCAGGATAACTATTATAACGATGGTGTAATGATGTGGCCCGTGCCTTATTCAAATTCGTACATAAGTGCAGGCTACGGATATTATGATCCAGACGGTGACGGAATATTGGATTTCCACCCTGCGATTGATATTGTCGTAAGGGAAAATGGAAAGAACGTTTCATACGGAAAAAAGATTGTTGCGGCACAAAGCGGAAAAGTTATTGCCAGAGGGTATTCCAATGTAGGTGGTAATTATGTTACAATAGACCATGGCGACGGATTTAGAACATATTACGGACATTGCTCCGCAGTTCATGTTTCTCAAGGCGCCGTTGTTAAAAAGGGACAGCACATTGCCGATATAGGCGCAACCGGATATGTAACAGGACCTCATGTCCATTTTCAGGTTATGCATGTTGTAAACGGCAAGGTTGAAAAGCTCAACCCGATTAACTTTGTAACACCTCCCAATCAGTGAGAGGAAACCTTAAGGACGGTGAACGTATTTGAATAAGAAAATTTCATTAGGATTATCAATAGCGTTGATAATCGCGTCTGTAACTGCGACATTTGCTATAACAATGTCCGTTTCACAGCGCATTTACAATAACCTTATCACAGCACTTCCGGACAGATCACAGATGTATTCATCCATTGATGAAATTGACAAGATCATCCGCTCAAATTATTACGGTGATGTTGATGAAGGAATGATTGATGAGCATATTGCTTGGGGCTATGTCAAAGGTCTTAAGGATCCGTACAGCTATTTTATGACAGCTGAGGAATACGGAATTTATTCTAAGGAGCTTGCAGGACGAAGCGCAGGCATAGGTATTGAAGCTGAGCTTAATACTACAACAGGCTATCTTAACGTTACAGAGGTATTCCCGAATTCTCCTGCTCAAAATCAGGGACTTCAAAAGGGCGACCAGATTATTGAAATCGGCGGCGAAACAGTTACAAAACAAAATTATAATAAGATGCTCAAGCAGCTCAGCGGCACTAAGCTTACATCTGTCAGCGTAACCTTCCGCCATGAAGATGTTGATAAAACTGTAAATATTGTTATGGGATATACAAATCAGACCGTCAGCTACAAGATCATGGGTACTGTAGGCTATATCAAAATTTCCGGATTCTATAAAACAACACTCACACAGCTTGAAAAGGCAATTCACGACCTAAAGGAACAGGGTGCTAAAAATCTTGTGTTTGACGTAAGAGGTACTTCAAAGGGTACTATCGAATACGCAGCAGAGGTTATAGATCATCTTGTGCCGGTTGCTTCAGAGGGAAATAAGGCAATCGCTACTCTTGTTGATAAGACTGGCAAAACTGTTAAAACATATTCCTCAGATGCGGACGATGTTTCAATGCCGATGTGCGTGCTTATCAATGGTGATACCTCAGGCTTAGGCGAGCTTTTTGCTTGTGACTTAAGAGATTTCGGCAAGGCATTATTGATAGGTACAACAACAGCAGGCAACGCAGGAGTTCAGGAGCTGTTCACTTTAAAGAGCGGTGCTGCTGTTGTTCTTACAACATCAAAGGTTCTTCCTTATGTCAGCGAAAGCTATGACGGTGTTGGTCTTAAGCCTGATACAGAGGTTAAGCTCAGTCCTCAGCAGGAGGAGAATCTTAGCATTCTTCCCGCAGATCAGGATACTCAGCTTCAAACAGCAATATCAATGCTTGCAGGCGAAAAGGGCATAGGCAAGAAATAATTAAATTAAAAATCAAAGCAGTTAGGCTTAAAAGGCTTGACTGCTTTTTTTATACTCTGAAATATTTATATAGCTATTGTCGATATATACCGACAGTAGCTTTTTACTTTTATTTTATAAAGGAAGTATAAAATGGGGCTGTAAATAGGGGCTTTGCATATTTTAATGCAAAAATCTGTAAAGAGAAAAAATTTATATTCGTTGACAAACATTTGTTCGATTGCTACAATTTGAAATACATTAAACGCAGAAAGAAGATGAGTATATGCCCAAGAGAGAAATATCATCACCGATGGATTTTTCTTTCCCAAGCCCCGAGGAGAGAAAAGCGGCGATGTGCGTGTGCTGCGGTTCATATTGTCCGAGCTGCGAGGCACCCGATGATTATTCTTGGCGACGCAGAGATGTTGACCTTTCACTTTTAACAGACAAGGTTATTGATGAAAGATTGAGCCAAAAGGAAAAGGAAGCTGTGATTGGCTATTGGTTTAAGGGAAAAACCTTATCAGCTATAGCGTTGGAGCAGGGAGTGTGTACATCAAGTGTTTCACGCTGTCTTGAAAACGGGCAGAGAAAAATTTATGATGCGCTTAAATGTACAGTCGCATATCAGCACAATTTAGAAAATGTTGAGTTTTTGCCGGTTGCGGTGCGCAGGGCTTTAGCTATTAGTGCGGCTAGAAGCTTTAATCCTCAAAACCTCGCACAGAGAATCAAAAAGCTTAGATGCTGTGAGAATATAAGCATTAGCTTATTGAGTGAGGCGTCGAAAATATCAGAAAAACGGCTCAAGGAGATTGAATCATCAAAGACCATGCCGACTATCGAGGAGCTTGTTTTTCTGGCAGGATTTTTTAAAACAACTACAGATTATTTATTAAAAGGAGAATCTTGAATATGCTTAAGGCAAACAGCTTGTGTTTATTGGCAGATGAATATTTTGAGCAGGCAGAGGTTTTGACAAGCCTCATTAATAAAAAACGACAAGAGCTTCGCTCACTCGATCGCCCGCAAACAAGCAGAGAGGCATATAAGATAAAATCAATTTTAAATATTCTTTATTCTCAGCGCAGAGATGTCCTTGATACCGCAAGGTATCTTAAAAAGAACTATCCCGACGATGAGAGCGAAAAATAAAATACTTTAGAATTAACCATTTTCTACAAGAAACAAAAGGAAAAAACTAAAATATAATGTAGTGTGAATTTATATTCACAATTTCTTATTGAAGCATAGGAGGAGAACCTTGAATATAGCAATTTCTATCGGTCACGGCAAAAGCAAAAACGGCGGATATGACAGCGGTGCAGTTGGCGGAAAATACCACGAATTTATGCTGTCAAGGGAGATTGGCAAATTCTTAAAGTCGGAGCTTGAAAAATATGATTGTACAGCAGAGCTTATAAACTATGACGCTAATATTTATCTCTATGATAGAATCCAGTATATTAAGAGCAAAAATTTTGATTTGGCAATAGAGCTTCATATGAATGCGTTTAATAAAAAAGCTAATGGTTCAGAATGCTATCATAAATTTAAAAGTGAGGACGGTAAGCTTTTGGCGGGCGAAATCAGCAAAAGTATTTCAAAAAAGCTAAAAGCTAAGGACAGAGGCAGCAAGATTAAGACCTATAGTGAAAACGGCAGAGAAAAAGATTACTTTGGCTTTATAAGAGAGCTTGACTGCGAGGCACTATTAGTTGAAACACTTTTTATAGATAATGCAGCTGACAGAGGAAAGCTCACCTCTCAAAGCGGTCAAATGGCATGTGCGCAGGCTATAGCGCAGGCGATTGCTAAATTTTATAGCTTGCCGTTAAAGGGCGAGCCTGATGCAGAAAAGCCTGATTTTAAAAAAGGCGACTCGGTTAGGATAATCGGCACATACTATGCGACTGGTGAGAAAATTCCTAACTGGGTAAAGGGCAAGGAGCATACTGTAAATGACAGCCCTGCGCTTATGTCGAATAATAAATACAGAGTTCTTCTAAGAGAGATAAATAGCTATGTATATACAGATGATTTAATAAAGATAGACAATATTATAAAAGTCGGTGACAAGGTCAGCATAAAAAATGGTGCAATATATGGCGGACTTTCTCAAGCAAGAGGAAAGAATGTACCTAAAACAGAGCTATATCCCAAAACTCACGTTGTATCAAGGCTGCAAACAAATATGGGAGTGCAGGAGGCACTTTTAAAGGATATAAATTCGTGGGTGGGAGTCAGCTATCTATCGGAGGTAAAATAAATGACGGAGAGTGAAAAAGCACTCACGCTGCGAATAGAAAAGTGTGAGAGTCAAATAGAAATATTGAGGAGCGATTTAACAAAAATTGATAAGTCACAGGTGGAATTTACAACGAAGCTTGATAACGTATTGCTCGAATTAGGCAGATTAAGAGAATCTATTGAAGCGTTCAAAGCACGTCCTTCTAAGATGCTTGATAAATTTATATATGCATTGCTCGGTGCTGCTGCAGCAGGGCTTGTTTCATTGTTTATAGGAGGGTAATATATGAAAAATAAAATTGATACCGCAATAAAGGCTGTTGAGGGTGTGAGCGTTGGCACTTGGGTTAGGCTTGTACTGCTTGTTGTGTCGTTTGTAAATCTTGCACTTGCAATGGCAGGCAGAGGAGAAATAAATGTTGACAGCGAAAATCTTTATACAATCTTTAGCCTTATTTTTTCTGCTGTTATAGGTGTGTTAAATTACTGGAAAAACAATTCATTCACATTTGCGGCGCAAAAGGCTGACGAATATTTTCACTCGCAAGGCATAGCACAGGAGGAAAGCTTACTTTAAAAAACAATAGCCAAACTACTTCATATAGTAGTTTTAATAGCTAAATAAAAAAGAAAACACAATATATATGTAACATTAAAGCCGCATGGATTATATCTGTGCGGTTTTTTATTTTAGTTTATGAAAAATTTATATTTTAGAGTTAATATATAGTTAATAAAACCCCGTTTATAATTCTTTAAAAGCAGTAATTTTTAAATAACTTGTTCATATTTGCGTGTCAAAATTACAGGCTTGTTGTTTAAAATGTTTATAAATATTGTATATTGAGTTTTAAGAGCAGGGTGCTATAATTTTATCTGTTAAAAAAGGCGGTTTACTGCCTGTTTTTGAAAAGAGGTGTTATTGATATGGAAAGCATCATGAGAACCATAGTTGATATGGATAAGCGTGCCAGAGAGAGAAACAATCAGGCAAAAAAGGATCTTGAACAGGTTGATACAGAGATTCTTGCTCAGTCCGAGGCTATGAAGGCAAGGGAGCAGGCGAGAGCAAAGCAGAAAATTCTTCAAATCAAGGCTGAGAATGAGGAAAAAATCTCAAGGTCGCTCTCAGACATATCAGAAAAAAGCGCAGAGGTTTCTAAAAGCCTCGACGACCTGTACGCACAAAAAGGCGAGCAGTGGGCAAACAGCCTTGTCCAAATGGCACTTAAAGACTGATTTTTATGAAAGGAAGTGTGCCGTATGAGCGCAGCTGCTGCAAATTCGGTGCTTGCAAAGGCGAGAGCCATGTACGGCAAGCGACTGACTGCGCAGAATTACAGTGATCTTCTCTCGTGCCGTACGGTAGGCGAAACGGCTGCATATCTCAAATCAAGAACTGTCTACAGCAGTGTATTTGAGGGCATGCCGATGGGTTCTCTGCATCGCAGACAGCTTGAAAGCTTGGTACATAACCATCTTTCTTCGCAGTTTGCATCACTTTGCAGATATGAAAAATTTATAGGCGATAAGTTCTATGAGCATTTTGTTATGAAAAGCGATGTTGAAATGCTTTTACATGCTATCAGAAATATTAATAGAAATGATACAGAGGATTTCCCAAAAACTCTGCCCTCATTCTTTTATAAGCATTCTGATGTAAATGCACAGGAGCTTTATGGCATAAAGGATTTAGACGGCCTTTTAAGGGCAGTTGAAAAATCACGCTATAAAGATGTAATAGCCCCGTTCGCATACCGAGGAGAAAACGGTGATCCCGATTATTTCGGAATGGAATCTAGCTTGACAAAATTCTTCTTTTCTCAAAGTGCTGAGCTTATTAAGAAAAGCTACAAGGGAAAAGAAAGAAAAGAGCTTTTAGATTTTTTGGGATTAGTTGCTGATTTACAAAACATTGTTTCTATCTACAGATTAAAACGCCTTACAAGCATGAATAATGTTGCGATAAGAACAATGCTTATGCCCTATGGAAAAATGGGCGAAAAAAGATTGAATAATATGCTCGAGGCTTCAACTGCACAGGAAGCACTTTCAACTCTTAATGGAACAGAGTATGCTCTGTTTGCAAATAGAGGGGAGCATACAGTAGAAGAGATTAAGAATAAAATCCGCTATGATTACTGTAAAGAAAAAATCCGCTTTTCATCATATCCGAGCATAGTAATGCTTTGCTATGTAAGACTTGCGGAAAATGAAGTCGATAATATCACTCATATAGTAGAGGGTATTAGATATAATATTTCACCAGATGAGATAGAAAGACTTCTTATCGGAGTGGGAGATTAATTCTTCCGTAGAGATAAAAAATAAGGACGGTGATAACCCTTGGCAATCGAGAAAATGAAGCTTGTAAAGGTTTCAGGACCTCTTACAGAATTGGACAGATTCCTGTCTAGCTGCTGTATCGATGGAAATTTCCAGCCCGAACAGCCAACACAGTATATGTCTGCGTCACTGGGATACACCTCGCTTAATGAGGAAAATCCATACGCACCAATGCTTCAAAAAATCGAGGAGCTTATTCGTGAAAATGATATTGCCCCCGATCCCAGCCTAGTAGAAATCGGACACGGAGATCTCGTACCCGATGAGGAAACTAAGGAATATATCGATAGGCTTGACGAAAAGCTTTCAAAGCTTCACGCACAGAAAAAGGCACTTGAAGAGCAGCTTCAGACCTGCCAAAACGGTATAGACCAGTTTTCACACTTTGTAGGCTATAATGTTAGCTTTGAAGAAATATTCAGCTGTGAATTCATAAAAACTCGTTTCGGTCATATGCCGATTGAGTCCTATGATAAGCTCGTATCCTATAATGATAATCCGTATATTCTCTTCTTCCCCTGTTCAAAGGATGAAACAGATTATTGGGGTGCTTACTGCGCTCCGAGAGAGAGAATAGACATGGTAGACAGCGTGTTTGCCTCTCTTTGCTTTGAAAGACTTCACGTTCCAGAGGCAGTAGGTACTGCGACAGAGATTATCGATGAGCTTAAAAACAATATTAAGATTATCGAGAGCGATATAAAGGCTCTTGATGAGCAGGCGGCAAAGGTTTGGAACGAAAACAAAGCGATGTGTAATGAAATTTATACAAGACTTTTCGATTTAAATGCCGTATTTGATTTAAGACACTATGCAATGTCGCATAACAGCTACTTCTTCTATGTAGGCTGGGTGCCTCAAAGAAATGTTAAGAACTTTACAGAAAATGCAAAGAAGATAAACAATGTTGAGGTTGAGGTCACAGCTCCGGATAAACGCTCAAAGAACAGCACACCGGTAAGACTTAGAAATTTGAAGATTTTCAAGCCCTTTGAATTTTTCGTCGATATGTACGGCTTGCCCTCATATCAGGATGTTGACGTAACAAGCTTTGTCGCTATTACTTATACTATTTTATTCGGTATAATGTTCGGCGACTTAGGACAGGGTGCAGTTCTTGTAATTCTCGGCATATTAGGCTGGAAATTAAAGAAAATGGCACTTGCTAGAATTATTATTCCATGCGGACTTAGCAGTATGGTGTTCGGATTTATATTCGGCTCGGTATTCGGCTATGAGGAGATGCTCGATCCTGTTTACCATGCACTCGGTTGGGCAGGCAAGCCTCTGAGCGTAATGGAATCGATTAACACAGTTCTTTTGGTTGCGATAGGCATCGGTGTTACACTCGTTGTAATGGCAATGCTTCTTAATATGTATGCGTGCATTAAGCACAACAAGATTGGCGAAGCAATATTCAGCCAAAATGGTCTTGTAGGTATCTTCATCTATGCAGCAGGCGTTACATTCTGTGTTTCATTTATGACAGGCAAGAAGATTCTCCCGAATGCTGTTATCTTCTCAGTAATAGGCGTTTGTGCAGTTCTTCTTTTCTTGAAGGAAATCATAATCGGCAAGATTGATAAGCACGATAACTGGAAGCCCGAAAGCACAATGGACTTCGTACTTCAAAATATCTTTGAGCTTATAGAATACATTCTTTCATACTTCAGCAATACGGTTTCCTTCCTTCGTGTAGGTGCATTCGTTATTGTTCACGCAAGTATGATGATGGTTGTATTCACACTCGGAAACGGTGGTAAGAATATTCCAGTTGTAATAATCGGCAACATCATTGTTATTGCACTTGAAGGTCTTTTGACTGGTATTCAGGGCTTAAGACTTGAATTTTATGAGATGTTCAGCCGCTTCTATGAGGGCAGCGGACGTGAATTCAAGCCCGTCAAGCTCAGCACATCTCGTGATGTCAGCGGTATAGAGAAGATTAAAGCAAAAAGATCTAAAAGGACAAAGAAGGCTCAAAGAGCTTAACTAATTATATAAATTTTCGGAGGTTATTAAAATGACAGTTATACTTTATTCTTTAATGGCTATTGTTCCCGTAGCAGTAATTATTGCATCTGTAGTATTTTCAATGAAGAAATTTTCAAATGGTGCAACAGCAAGACGTTCAATGAAATCAAATCTCGCAGCATTCATGGTAGCAATTCTCTTAGTAGCAGGCTTCGCAATGACAGCTTCAGCTGTTTCAGCAGACGACGCAGCTCCTGCACAGGATGCAGCAGCAGTTGAGACAGTAGAAACAGAAGCTGCAGCTCCCAAGGCTGATAACTCAAAGGGCTTAGGTCTTCTCGCAGCAGGTCTTGTAACAGGTCTTGCAGGCATCGGCGGCGGTCTTGCAGTTGCAGCAGGCGCTCCCGCAGCTATCGCAGCAACAAGTGAAGATCCCAAGGCATTCGGTAAGGCACTTATCTTCGTTGCCCTCGGTGAATCAATCGCTCTTTACGGTGTTGTTATCTCAATTCTTATTCTTAATAAGGTCTGATAGCTTCATAAGGAAGGAAGATAAAAGATGCGTTTTTATTTGATAAGCGATAATGTTGATACGCTTGTCGGTATGCGTTTGGCAGGAATTGAGGGCGAAGTCGTCCACGATGTCGCAGGTGTTGAAAGAATACTTGAAAACTGCCTTAAAGATGAATCTGTCGGTATAATTCTCATAACAAAGGTTCTTTGTGATATGTGCCGTGATTATATATTCGAATTAAAGAAAACTCACGATAAACCCCTTATTGTTGAAATCCCCGACCGCCATGGCTCGGATGCAAAGAATGATTCGATAACGCAGTATGTAAGAGATGCTATCGGCATAAAGATTTGAGGTGTTAATTAATGCTCAATCAAGAGGAACAGACACAAAAGTTTTTTGATGCTATAAATCAAGAGGCTGAAAATAAAACCCAAGCCCTTACACAAAAAAATAAGGAGCTTTTGGAGCAAGGCCTTAAAAAGGCAGAGGAAAAGGCAAAGGCACAGGCAGATGCAATGATCGAGCGTGAAAGATTGCTCGGCGAGCAGGCACTTAACAGAACTGTATCAGCTAATATCAGAAAGGCTCGCACTAGCTTAACGGATAAACGAGCAGAGATTACTAATAGAGTTTTTGAGGATGCAAAAAATAAACTTTTAGCTTTTACTAAGAGCGATGAATATGAAGAATTCCTCAAGAGAAGTGTCCAGCACTTTGCAGAGCTTTTCCCCGAAGGAGATGCAGTAATCTATATAAAGAGTGAAGACGAAAGCTTCGCCCCCGTAATTAAGGCTGCTTTCAAAAGAGAGTGCAGCGTAGAAGCTGATGCTTCAATCGTCATCGGTGGCTGTCGCTGCAAGGTTAAAGGCGGAAATGTTACAGCTGATGATACGCTCGAAACACGCCTTGAAAATCAAAAGGATTGGTTCTTGCACAATTCCAAGATGACAGTAGTACTTTAATTAAAAGATTTATTTCACGGAGGTGAGCGGCTTGTCCGAAGCTAATAACAAAATATACGGTATTAACGGACCTGTCGTTACAATTAAAGGACAGACAGAGTTCAGTATGATGGAAATGGTCTACGTCGGCAATAAAAGACTTGTCGGCGAAGTCATCCGTCTTGATAAAGAAGAAACAACAATTCAGGTTTATGAGGAAACAACAGGTCTGACACCCGGCGAACCCGTATTCGCTACAGGTTCAGCTATGTGTGCAACCCTCGGCCCCGGTATCATTAGAAACATCTTCGATGGTATCGAGCGTCCTCTCGGTGACATCGCAGAAAAGAGCGGTGCTTTCATTGAAAAAGGCTGTGCAGCAACTTCTCTTAATGAGGAGAAAGAGTGGGAGGTCACTTTAAGCGTAAAAGTCGGCGACTATTTAAAGGGCGGCGACATCTACGGCGAATGCCCCGAAACTCCCGTTGTAGCACACAGATTCTTAGTTCCTCCCACACTTGAGGGCGAGGTAATTGAGGTTCTCCCTGACGGTAAATATAAGATTAATGATACAATCGTTAAGATTCGTGATAACAAGGGTAAGATTCATGAGTTGACACTTTGCCAAAAATGGCCTATCAGAATCCCAAGACCTGTTAATAAGCGACTTCCCGCTTCTCGTCCTCTTATCACAGGACAGAGAGTTATAGATACACTTTTCCCAATCGCTAAGGGCGGTGCAGCAGCAATCCCCGGCGGCTTTGGTACAGGTAAAACTATGACACAGCATCAGCTTGCTAAGTGGTGCGACGCTGATATTATTATCTATGTCGGCTGTGGTGAGCGTGGCAATGAGATGACACAGGCCCTTAAGGAGTTCGGCGAAATCTCCGATCCGAGAACAGGCAAGCCCTTAACAGACAGAACAGTTCTTATTGCAAATACATCTAATATGCCGGTTGCTGCTCGTGAAGCTTCAATCTACACAGGTATTACTCTTGCAGAGTACTACAGAGATATGGGCTACCACACAGCTATCATGGCTGACTCAACATCAAGATGGGCTGAGGCTCTTCGTGAGATTTCAGGCAGACTTGAAGAGATGCCTGCCGATGAAGGCTTCCCCGCATACCTTCCCTCAAGACTTTCAGAGTTCTATGAGAGAGCAGGTTATGTTGAATCACTTTGCGGCAAAGACGGCTCAATTTCAATTATAGGTGCTGTTTCACCACAAGGCTCTGACTTCTCCGAGCCTGTAACACAGAATACTAAGCGTTTTACAAGAGTATTCTGGGCGCTTGATAAGGCTCTTGCCTATGCAAGACATTATCCCGCAATCAACTGGAATACATCATATTCAGAATACATCAACGATTTATCAGACTGGTACTACGACAACGTAGGCCCCGATTTCATGAGCTGCAGAGATGAAATCTGCTCACTCTTACTTGAGGAAAACGGTCTTATGGAAATAGTTAAGCTTATCGGTGCAGACGTTCTTCCGGACGACCAGAAGCTTATAATTGAAATCGCAAGTGTTATAAGAAGCGGATTCTTACAGCAGAATGCTTTCCATAAGGAGGATACATATGTCCCCTTAGAAAAGCAGATGAAGATGATGGAAATTATCCTTTATCTTTATCATAAGTGTCAGGACGTTGTTGCAAAGCAGGTCCCGATTTCTAAGATTACATCACTCGGTCTTTTTGACAAGCTTATTAAGATTAAGTACGATATTCCCAACGACAGACTCGATATGTTTGAAGATTATAAGAGGGATATTGATAAAGCACTCGATCCGCTGCTCAGATAAGCCGTAAAATCCAAAAAGGAATGAATAAGCTATGATACTTGAACACATCGGTTTAAATCAGATAAACGGTTCGCTTGTCGTGCTTGACGGCGTTAAAGGAGCGGGCTATGAGGAAATGGTTGAGCTTCGTCTAGATGATGGCTCAAAAAGAGCAGGCCGTGTTGTTAAAATTGACGGTGAACGTGTTGTCATTCAGGTTTTTGAAGGCACACGCGGTATCTCAATGAATAACAGCACAACAGTTCTTTCAGGCAAGCCTATGGAGATGGCACTGTCGCCAGAAATACTCGGCAGAGTTTTCGATGGATTAGGCAGACCTATAGACGGTCTCGGTGATATTTATCCCGAGGTTAGCCGTGATGTTAACGGCGCACCTATAAATCCCGTTTCCCGTGTTTATCCCAGAAACTATATTAATACAGGCATCTCATCAATCGATGCCCTTGCAACTTTAATAAGAGGTCAGAAGCTTCCTATCTTCTCAGGCTCAGGTATGAAGCACAACGAGCTTGCTGTTCAGATTGTTAAGCAGGCAAACGTTGCTGACGGCGACGACTTCGCAGTTGTTTTCGCAGCGATGGGCGTTAAAAATGACGTTGCAGAATATTTCCGCCGCTCATTTGAAGAGGCTAACATCATGGATAGAGTTACAATGTTCATGAATCTTTCAAACGATCCTATCATTGAGCGTATTATCACACCCCGTGCAGCACTTACAGCTGCTGAGTACCTCGCATTCGATTTAGGTAAGCAGATTCTTGTTATTTTAACAGATATGACTTCCTACTGTGAGGCTCTTCGTGAATTTTCATCATCAAAGGGCGAAATCCCCGGCAGAAAGGGTTATCCAGGATACCTCTACTCAGACCTTGCTTCACTTTATGAGCGTGCAGGCATTATTGAGGGTAAGAACGGCTCGGTTACACAGATTCCGATTCTTACAATGCCCAACGATGATATTACACATCCCATTCCTGACCTTACAGGCTACATCACAGAAGGTCAGATTGTTCTTGACAGAGGACTTGACTACAAGGGTATTTATCCGCCCGTAAGCGTTCTTCCCTCTCTTTCACGTCTTATGAAGGACGGTATCGGCGCAGGCTATACAAGAGATGACCATTCAATGCTTTCAAACCAGCTCTTCGCTTGCTATGCGAGAGTTCAGGATGCAAAGGCACTTGCATCTGTTATCGGTGAGGACGAGCTTTCACCGTCAGATAAGCGTATAATGGAGTTCGGCAGAGAGTTTGAAGAGAGGTTTATAAATCAAGGCTACTCAGAGAATCGTACAATAGAGGAAACACTCGACCTTGGCTGGGAGCTTCTTTCAATGCTTCCGAAGTCTGAGCTTGACCGTATTGATGAAAAGGTTCTCAATGAGCATTACAAACCCTCACAGGAATAATTTACGAAAGGGGCGGCATCAGTGGCACAGGTTTTCCCGACCAAAAGCAATCTAATAAGCACTAAAAAATCGCTGGATTTGGCAAAACTCGGCTATGATTTGCTTGACCGAAAGCGTAACATACTTGTCCGTGAGATGATGCAGCTTATAGACAGAGCATCGGCTATTCAGGAGAATATAAATTCCACCTACGCAAAGGCTTATCTTGCTCTGCAAAAGGCAAACGTAACACTAGGCATGTGTACTGAGTTTGCACAGGCAATACCCATTGATAATTCCTTAGATATAGATTTAAGGAGCGTTATGGGCGTTGAGCTTCCTGTTGTAACACTCGACGATGCAAAGCCCGATATGTATTACGGTTTAAATGCTACAAATTCTAGTCTTGATGAAGCGTATTTGAGCTTTCTAGAGGTTAAGAAGATGACTGCTCAGCTTGCGGAGATTGAAAATAATGTTTATCGTCTTGCAGATGCGATTAAGAAAACGCAAAAGAGGGCGAATGCACTTAATAACATTATGATTCCGCAGTTTACTGCAACAATCAAATATATTACTGAAGCTCTTGAGGAAAAGGAGAGAGAGGATTTCTCCCGACTTAAGGTTATTAAAAATCAAAAAGAGCAGCAGAGTAAATAAAATATCAAGCTTGAAAGTCGGCAGATAATTTTTCTGTCGACTTTTTTCTTTATTTATTAGGTATAATTTTATTAAACAATAAAATTAATGACGCCATTACTGATATTATGGTATCGATATTGCAGGAATGAATGGTAGAAAACATAAGTAACAAATTTTATGATTTTATATAATATGACGAAATTTTGAAGATAATATGAGAAAACAGAAATAAAAACAGCGTATATGCATAATAAGAATAGTGTTATATCGATAGATATATATTGATATTCATTTTCTGATATTACACATATATCAGAAAAATGATATTATATAACCACAGCGAAGGCTGAGTTAAGTTAATAAAGAAATTTATTCATAAAGAAGGAGCTTGATCCGTATGAATTACGAAATCGTTGACAGCGTAGAAAAGCTTGAAGAGGCTTTAGGCAGAGTAAGAGCGGCACAAAAGGAATTTGCAACCTACTCACAGGAGCAGGTAGATAAAATCTTCCTCGCAGCTGCAACTGCTGCTAATAAGGAGCGTATCCCGCTTGCAAAAATGGCAGTTGAAGAAACAGGCATGGGCATAGTGGAGGATAAGGTTATAAAGAACCATTATGCTGCAGAATATATTTACAACGCATATAAGGATACACAGACATGCGGTGTTATCGAAGAGGATAAGTCATTCGGTATAAAGAAAATTTATGAGCCAATCGGTGTTGTTGCAGCTGTTATCCCGACAACAAACCCCACATCAACAGCAATATTTAAGACACTTGTTTCTCTTAAAACAAGAAACGGTATCATCATCAGCCCTCACCCCAGAGCAAAGAATTCAACAATCGCAGCAGCAAAGGTTGTTCTTGAAGCAGCAGTTGCAGCAGGCGCACCCGAGGGTATTATAGATTGGATTGACGTTCCCTCACTTGAAATGACAAACCTTGTTATGAAGGAAGCGGACATCATCCTTGCAACAGGCGGTCCCGGAATGGTTAAGGCTGCTTACTCAAGCGGCAAGCCTGCAGTCGGCGTTGGCGCAGGCAACACTCCCGCAATCATCGATGATTCAGCTGATATTCTCTTAGCTGTTAACTCAATCATCCATTCAAAGACCTTTGATAACGGTATGATTTGTGCTTCAGAGCAGTCAACAATCGTTCTTGACAAGGTATACAACAAGGTTAAGAAGGAATTCGCAGACAGAGGCTGCTACTTCTTAAAGGGCGATGAGCTTGAAAAGGTAAGAAAGACAATTATTATAAACGGCGCACTCAATGCTAAGATTGTTGGTCAGAGCGCACATACAATCGCAGCTCTTGCAGGTGTCGACGTTCCCAAAACAGCGAAAATTCTTATCGGCGAGGTTGAGAGCGTTGAGCTTTCAGAGGAATTCGCACACGAAAAGCTTTCTCCCGTACTTGCAATGTACAGAGCTAAGGACTTTTCTGATGCACTTGATAAGGCTTCACAGCTTATCGCAGACGGCGGCTATGGTCACACATCATCAATTTATCTTAACACAACAACACAGCAGGAAAAGCTCGACGAGTTCGCTGCTCGCATGAAGACCTGTCGTGTACTCGTAAATACACCCTCATCACAGGGCGGTATCGGCGACCTCTACAACTTCAAGCTTGCTCCCTCACTTACACTCGGCTGCGGCTCTTGGGGCGGTAACTCCGTATCAGAGAACGTCGGTGTAAAGCACTTACTCAATATTAAAACAGTTGCTGAGAGGAGAGAGAATATGCTTTGGTTCAGAGCTCCGCAGAAGGTATATCTTAAGAAGGGCTGCTTGCCTGTAGCTCTTGATGAGCTTAGAAATGTTATCGGAAAGAAGAGAGCCTTCATTGTAACAGACTCATTCCTTTATCATAACGGCTATACAAAGACAATTACAGATAAATTAGACGAAATCGGCATCGAGCATACAACCTTCTTCGATGTTGCTCCCGATCCGACACTTGCTTGTGCAATGGAAGGCGTAAAGGCAATGAATTCCTTCCAGCCTGACTGCATTATAGCACTCGGCGGCGGTTCAGCAATGGACGCAGGTAAAATTATGTGGGTTCTCTATGAGCATCCCGAAGCAGACTTCCTCGACATGGCAATGCGCTTTGTTGATATTAGAAAGAGAGTTTATACATTCCCGAAGATGGGCGAAAAGGCTTACTTCATCGCAGTCCCCACATCATCAGGTACAGGCTCTGAGGTTACACCCTTTGCTGTTATCACAGATGAAAAGACAGGCGTTAAGTATCCTCTTGCTGACTATGAATTAATGCCCAATATGGCTATCGTAGATACAGATATGATGATGAATCAGCCCAAGGGACTTACTTCAGCATCAGGTATCGATGCTTTAACTCACGCACTTGAGGCTTATGCTTCAATGCTTGCGACAGATTATACAGACTCACTTGCAATCGGTGCAGCAAAGAACATCTTCGCTTATCTTCCCAGATGCTATAACGACGGTCCCCACGATGCAGAGGCTCGTGAGCATATGGCAAATGCTTCAACAATGGCAGGTATGGCTTTTGCAAACGCATTCCTCGGCGTATGCCACTCAATGGCTCATAAGCTCGGTGCTTTCCACCACATTCCGCACGGTGTTGCAAACGCACTTTTAATTTCAATCGTTTTAAGATTCAACGCTGCTGAAGTTCCCACAAAAATGGGTACATTCCCGCAGTACGATCATCCTCATACACTCGCTCGCTATGCTGATTTTGCAAGAGCTCTCGGAGTAAAGGGCAAGAACGATCAGGAAACTCTTGATAACTTCATCGTAAAAATTGAAGCATTGAAAGAAGATGTAGGCATTAAGAAGACAATCCGTGACTACGGCATTGATGAAAAGAACTTCCTCGAAAATCTTGACGCTATGACTGAGCAGGCATTCGATGACCAGTGTACAGGTGCTAACCCGAGATACCCGCTCATGAGCGAAATCAAGGAAATGTATCTTGAAGCTTACTACGGCAAAGATTATGTTAAAGAAGATAAATAAGGAGGAGAAATACCATGAAGCTCGATAATGTTATAGCTGTACGAAACAATAAGAAGGTTTATAAAGACGGCGATATGGCAATCAAGGTATTTGACGAAGGCTACAGAAAGTCAGACATCCTTAACGAAGCACTTAATCACGCAAGAGTAGAGGAAACAGGACTCAACGTTCCTAAGATTCTCGCAGTTACAATGGTTGATAATAAATGGGCTATCGTAACTGAATTTATAGAGGGCAAAACTCTCCAGCAGTTAATGGAGGAGAATCCCGATAAGCTCGACGAATATTTGAATATGTTTGTTGATATTCAGATGGCTGTCCATAATCAAAAGGCTCCTCTTCTTAACAGTATAAAGGCTAAGATGAAGAGAAAAATTAACGAAACAACACTTGATGCAACAACTCGTTATGAATTACAGATGCGACTTGAAGCAATGCCTAATCATGATAAGGTTTGCCACGGCGACTTTAACCCCAGCAACATTATCATCGATAAAGACGGCGCTCCCTACATCATCGACTGGTCACATGCAACACAGGGCAACGCATCTGCAGACGTAGCAAGAACTTATCTCCTCTTTAATCTTGCAGGAAGTAAGGATACAGCAGATAAATATCTCGACATCTTCTGCAAAAAGAGTGATACAGCAAAGCAGTATATTCAAAAGTGGCTTCCCATTGTTGCGGCTTCACAGAGCGTGAAGGGCAATCCCGATGAGAGAGAATTCCTTCTTAAATGGGCAGATGTAGTCGACTACGAATAAGCTTTTATTAAGATAACAACTTCCCCCAATAATATAATATAGTTGTGTGCCATTATTGTACGGTTAATAGAGGACAGATTTTCTGTCCTCTATTAGCTATATATACATGAATTTTATTAGCAGTTGTGAAAAGATCGATGAGCGAATAGGCTTATCGGTCTTTTTGTCATAGTAATTAGACTTAATTGTTGTTTTTTAAAATCAGTATGATAAAATAAATCTATAAGCCAACAAGACAAGAGGGTGAAAGTATGTCTAAATTTTTGAAATTTAAGCCGTCAAACTGTAAAAATTGCTATAATTGCATCAGACACTGTCCGGTAAAAAGTATAAGCTTTAAGAATAACCAAGCGTATATTATTGACGATGAATGTATTTTGTGCGGTGAATGCTTTGTAGTCTGCCCGCAAAATGCCAAGCAGATTGCAGATAGTACAGATGACGTCAAGGCTCTTATTGCTTCAAACGTACCTGTAGTTGCGAGTGTAGCTCCGTCTTTTATCGCTAATTATGAGGGCTCAGGCATAGAGGAAATGGAGCGTGCCTTAAAGCTTTTGGGCTTCTATTCGGCAGAGGAAACGGCTATTGGTGCCACTATGGTTAAAAAAGAATACGATAGAATATTAAGAGAGGAAAATAGAGATATATTAATTTCCTCCAGCTGTCACAGTGTAAATTTGTTAATTAGAAAGCACTATCCGTGGGCGGTAAAATATTTAGCAGATGTAATTTCTCCTATGAGGGCGCATTGCAGAGATATAAAAAGACGAATCCCGAATGCTAAAACTGTTTTTATAGGTCCGTGTGTATCTAAAAAGGATGAAGCCGAAACCTACGGAGATGCGGACTGTGTTTTAACCTTTCAGGAGCTTTCAAGGTGGTTTAAGAGAGAGGGAATTGAGCTTCAAAAAACTAAAACAGAAAATGAAGAATCCAAGGCTCGCTGGTTCCCAACTGTCGGCGGAATTATAAAATCCATGGACTGCGATGCCAAGGACTATACTTATATGGCGATAGACGGTGTCGAAAGCTGTATGCAGGCACTTGATGATATTAAACAGGGCAACATAAAGCATTGCTTTATTGAGATGTCAGCGTGTAAGGGCGGTTGCATAGGCGGACCGGTTATGGAGAAGTACAGACACAGTATAGTTAGAGATTATAAGGCAGTCAGCGACTATGCAGGCAAAAAAGATTTCCCCGTTGAAGAAAAGTCAAAGGAGGAGATGTACTGTGAACAGCTTCCTGACGCACCGATTAAGGATATGCCGGGAAAGCTTGAGATTGAAGCAATCTTAAAGCAGATGGGAAAAACAAGAGCTTCTGATGAATTAAACTGCGGCTCGTGCGGATATAAAACCTGCAAAGAAAAGGCTATTGCGGTTTATCAAGGCAAGGCTGAGCTTACTATGTGCCTCCCGTTTTTAAAGGAAAAGGCGGAGAGCTTTTCTGACATTATAATAGAAAACACACCCAATGCAATTATTGTTTTAAACGATTCTTTTGAAATTCAGCAGATGAATAAATCAGCGGTCAATATGTTTAGACTAAATAAAGCCTCCGATGTTTTGGGAGAGCCTGTTGTCAGAGTGCTTGATCCTACTGATTTCCTTGAGGTTCAAAGAACATCAAGACCGGTAAAAAATAAGAAGTTATACATAGCTGAATATGATAAATATGTGGAGGAAACTATCGTTTTTGAAAAAAGCTTTAATCTCCTCATTGCTATATTAAGAGATGTGACGGATGAGCAAAATGAGAGAGCAAAAAGGGATGAGCTGCTTGTTAAAACGACTCAGACTGCGGATAGAGTTGTAGAAAAGCAGATGCGAGTTGTACAAGAGATAGCTTCACTATTAGGAGAAACTGCGGCAGAAACAAAGATAGCACTCACTAAATTAAAGGAGTCTGTTAATGATGATTGAGCTATGCACTGATATTGGCTTTAAAAGTATAAATAAATATGGTGAACAGCTCTGCGGAGATCATGTGGATGTAGTCAATGCTCAGGATGAGGAACAGGTTATAGTTTTGGCAGACGGCTTGGGAAGCGGAGTTAAGGCGAGTATTTTATCAACTCTTACGTCTAAAATGATTTCTACTATGCTCGCTGCAAATTTGAGCGTTGAGGAATGTATCAAGACAATAGCTAAGGTTTTGCCCGTATGCTCTGAGCGAAATGTCGCATATTCAACCTTTACGATAATTAGAATAATAGAGAATAAGCAGGCTGAGATTATACAGTTTGATAATCCCCACGTCATCTTAATAAGGGACGGGAAAAATTTTGAATTGCCGATAGTTGAAAATGTGGTCGATGGGAAAAATATATGCTATTCAAAGATTGATATACAGGAAAATGACTTGTTTGTAGCTGTCAGTGATGGAGCAGTTTGGGCAGGACCTACAGAGAATATGAATTTTGACTGGCAGAGAAAAGATATAATAGAATTTATGGAAACATTTTCTCATGTCGGCTATACTGCGAAAACTCTCTCGACTATGCTTTTAGATGAGTGTATGAAGCTATATAACAATAAGCCTGCTGATGACACAACTGTTTGCGTTGTAAGAATACGCAGAAGAGAGCCTATGAACCTTATGTTCGGACCTCCTAGAAAAATTGAGGACCAAAATAAAATGCTCATTCTCTTTTTCTCCAAAAAGGGCAAGCACATTGTAAGCGGAGGAACAACATCGAAGATAGTATCTCAATATTTAGGCAAGCCTATAAAAACGGAATTTACAACAGTAAACCTAATGAATGCTGATTTGCCTCCCGTTGCCTCGATTGAAGGCGTTGATTTGGTCACAGAGGGTGTTCTTACAATGAGCAAGGTGTTGGACTATGCGAGAAATTACTTAGAGGATAATGACAGCTATAAGGAATGGAGCTACTCTAAGGACGGAGCATCGCAGGTTGCAAGACTTCTCTTTGAAGAGGGTACGGATATAAATTTCTTCGTTGGAAAGGCTATAAATCCTGCACATCAAAATCCAGGAATGGATATAAATTTTGATTTGAAGATGCAGATTGTCAGAGAACTGACAAAGTGCCTTGAAAAGATGGGAAAGAAAATAAAGGTAATATATTTTTAGAGGAGATTATATGAAAAAATCCAAAGTGAGAGTCATTGCCTTAGCAGTCGCCTTTATTTTATTTGCAGCTGCTGTATTTTTTACAGCGTGGGGCAATCTGACAGTTAAAACAACAGTTATAAATATTGATGATGAAAATATACCAAAGGGCTTTGACGGCTTTAAGATTGCACAAATTTCTGATTTTCACAATACCGAGCTTGGCGAGGACAACTCTAAGATTATAAAAGTATTGCAAAAACATCAGCCTGATATAATAGTTATCACAGGTGATTTTGTGGATTCTTCGCACACGGATTTTGATATTGCTCTTTCATTTGCAAAAAAAGCAGTAAAAATAGCTCCCTGCTACTATGTTTCGGGAAATCACGAGGCATGGCTTGTGAGTGAAAAGATGGGCTTTAAGGATTTTAAACATCTTTTTGTTGAAGCAGGAATTACAGTTTTAGAAAATGAAACTAAGATTATTGAGCGAAACGGCGATAAAATTAATTTAATTGGTATAAATGATCCGAGCTTCGAGGAAAATGAGATGTTCAGTCCTGATGAGGGAATAACTGAACATTATATTGAATCAGCAGGAGCAAAAGACGGATATAAAATATTACTTGCACACAGGCCAGAGCTTTTTGAAACCTATGTAAGAGAGAATATTAATTTAGTTTTCAGCGGTCATGCACACGGCGGACAGATTAGACTTCCATTTATTGGCGGACTGATAGCACCTAATCAAGGCTTATTCCTGAAATATGATGCGGGACTTTATGAAAAGGGCAATACAAAAATGATAGTCAGCAGAGGTCTTGGCAACAGTGTTATTCCACTTCGATTTAATAACAGACCTGAGATAGTGATAGCTTTGCTCAAAAAATAAAAAGCACCCTCTTGAGGGTGCTTTAATATTTGCATATAAAAAAGAAAAACGAGATAAGCAAAAGCTTATCTCGTTCTGGCTGGGGAATAGGGATTCGAACCCCAACAAACAGAGTCAGAGTCTGTCGTGCTACCGTTACACAATTCCCCAATATTTTGGTTCTTAAGGCATTAACCTCACTGACAAGATAATATTATACAGATAACATCATCATTTGTCAATAGCTTTTTAAAACTTTTTTTGAAAACTTAAATGCAATTTAGTTTATATAAAAGAAAAACGAGATAAGCTCAATACTTATCTCGTTCTGGCTGGGGAATAGGGATTCGAACCCCAACAAACAGAGTCAGAGTCTGTCGTGCTACCGTTACACAATTCCCCAATATCGGGTTAAGGCTTTGCCTCACTGACAAGATAATATTATACAGATACAGTATATATTTGTCAATAGAAAATCATAAAAAAATGAAAAAATAATTTTATAAAAATTTTGATATTAGTTCTTGACTTTAGCGTGCTAACATGGTAAAATACAGACACATTAAAAAAAGGACGCAAGAAGCAAGCGTCAAATGGAGGAAATGCTTTATGAAAAAGAGAATCGTGGCACTCGCTCTTGCAGTGCTTACATTAATGGCAGTGCTTGCAGGCTGCAGCACTAAAGAAAAAAAGAATGAAAATGAGCTTGTAATCGGCATGACTTATTATCAGCCTATGAATTACAAGGATGAAAACGGCAAGCTTGTAGGTTTTGAAACAGAGTTTGCACAGGCAGTTTGCGAGGAACTCGGTATGACTCCCGTATTCAAGGAGATCACATGGAGCAACAAGATTATTGAGCTTGATGCAAGCAATGTAGATGTACTTTGGAACGGCATGACAGCTCTGCCTGAGCTTAGAAATCAGATTCTTTTCTCAAATACATATATGAAGAATTCACAGATTGCTGTTATCCGCAAGGAGGACGCAAAGAAATATACTGACCTTAAGTCAATGGAGGGTGCAAGAGTTGTTGCAGAAGCCGGTTCATCAGGTGAGGCAGCGATTAAAAATGTTCCTGAATTAAAAAAGAACTTTACACCCGTTGAAGCACAGGCAACAACCTTTACAGAGGTTAAGAGCAAGACTGCTGATATTTCTATCGTAGATGCTGTTACAGCAGCTGGTACAATCGGTGAGGGTACAAGCTACTCCGACCTTATGATTGTCCCCGGCATAAATCTCGGTGATCCTGAAGAGTATGCAGTTGGCATCAAAAAGGGCAACGACGAATTAGCAGAAAAAATCAATGCAGCTATCAAGAAGCTTTATGACGAAGGAAAGATTCAAGAGCTTGCAAAAAAATATGGACTTGACGGACGAGTAATTGCACAGTAAAATATATAAGTAAATTTAAAACAGTCCTGTCGCTTTTTGCGGCAGGATTTGTATTGTCTAATTTTATAAATTTTTATTAAAAGGAAGTAAAGTATGTCCATTGATTTTTTAGAAGTTAATCTTCAGCTGCTCGAGGGCTTTAAGAATACACTTATTCTTTTCTTTGTCACTCTCGCAGCGTCAATTCCGTTAGGCCTGCCGATTGCATTCGGTTCAATGAGTAAATTTAAACCGCTTTCGTATTTAACTAAGGCGATTGTTTGGATTATTAGAGGCACTCCGCTTATGCTTCAGGTAATGATTGTTTTCTATGTTCCTGGTCTTGTTTTTAATGCTCCGTTTAAGTCAAGAATGACAGCAGTTTTAATTGCTTTTATTATAAACTATGCAGCATATTTTTCGGAGATATACAGAGGCGGCATACAGAGCATACCCAAAGGACAATATGAAGCAGGACAGGTTCTAGGCTTGACTAAGAGCCAGACTTTCTTTAAAATTGTTCTTTTTCAGGTTATAAAAAGAATAACAGCTCCTATGAGCAATGAGGTTATAACACTCGTTAAGGATACATCACTTGCCAGAGTTATCGCAGTCGGTGAATTAATTATGGCAGCTCAGAATATTACGAATGTATACGGTCTTTTATGGCCACTGTTCTATACAGGAATATTTTATCTTATTTTCAGCGGTATTCTCACTGTTATATTTAATAAAATTGAAAAGAAACTTAATTATTACAGAGGTTAATTATGGCAATTCTTGAAGTTAAAAATCTAAAAAAATCTTTTGGCTCAACGGAAGTTTTAAAGGGTATAAATTTTGAGCTTGAGGAGAAAAATGTTCTCGCTATAATCGGTTCATCGGGAAGTGGTAAAACAACTCTTCTTCGCTGCATAAATATGCTTGAAACAGCTGACAGCGGCTCAATTACAGTTGACGGCTGCAGCATATTCGATTCATCTAGCAGCGAAAAGCTCACAGCAGCTCAAAAGCTTGAAAATCAGCTCAAGATTGGACTCGTTTTCCAGTCCTTCAATCTTTTCCCGCAATATACAGCATTGCAAAATGTAACTCTTGCAGCTAAAACTCACGCAAAGAGCCTGCCTGACTATAAGGAAAATCGCAAGGAGATACTTAAGAGCATAGATGATATGGGCTTGAACCTGCTTGATAAGGTTGGGCTTAAGAATAAAGCAAATAACTATCCGTGTGAGCTTTCGGGCGGTCAGCAGCAGAGAGTTTCCATCGCAAGAGCAATGGCACTTCGTCCGAAGATACTTTTCTTCGATGAACCTACCAGCGCACTCGATCCCGAGCTTACAGGGGAAATATTAAAGGTTATTAAAAATCTTGCAGAGGAAAAAATGACAATGGTAATTGTTACCCATGAGATGTCATTTGCAAGAGAAGCAGCTGATAGAATTATCTTTATGGATAAGGGCGTTATCGAGGAGGAGGGTACTCCCGAGGAGGTATTCGATAATCCCAAATCTGAGCGAACAAGAGAATTTATTGCAGGCTACAAGGAAGTATAATTTAAATTTGAGCATGATGACCATTACGTTTGTAATGGTCTTTTTTCATACAAAAATATATACTTGCATATCCTTTAATGATTGGAGTGAGAATATGCAAGCAAGTAAAAAAGCCAAAAAAGAAAAAGATACAGTATTTGCAATTACAGCGGTGCAATTCTTATTTTGCACTGTGATATTATTAACTCTATTTTTTACATATAAAATGAATGAAAACGATTTTAATTATCTAAAAAACAAATATGAAAGCCTGATGTGTGAAAAAATTGAAGTCCTTGAAATCTTCGGCAATTTTAAAGGTATAAAGGAATATATGCAAGAGAGAAACGCCAAGGGCGACTATAAAAGCTCTTATAAGATTTCCTTTTCTCCTTATGTTACAACATTTAAGGCAAGCTTGCCTGTCGAGGGCAGGATTAGTTCACCTTTTGGGAAAAGAGAGGATCCTTTTTTAGGCAAGCCCTCCGTTCATTCGGGTATGGATATCGCCTGCAGTGCAGGGACAGCGATAAAAAATGTAGAAAATGGTGTAGTAAATAAGGTGGGGGAGGATGATATAGCGGGTAAATATATAAGTGTAAGTCATTCTGATAATCTAGAAACATTTTATTGCCATTGCAGCGAGATTATAGCTTCAAAAGGGGCGGCTATAAGAAAAGGGGAAACGATAGCTCTTGTAGGCTCTACAGGACTGTCTACGGGGCCGCATCTTCATTTTGAGGTTAGAATAGGGAGAAGTAAATATAACCCTCAATGGCTTATTAAAGCGATGTAGTGCGATGCAGTTTAATTTTTTTAAAACACGAGTTAATCTTAGTTTTAGCTTTTGGGCGGTTGTAACTGTGCTTCTTATGCTGGATAGGAGCAATACGGCTATAATAAGCTTGATAAGTGCAGTTTTGCACGAGATGGGACATCTGATAACGCTCTGCTGCTTCTCGTCACCGCCGCAAAGTCTAACATTTGGATTTTTTGGTATGAGGATAGAGAAAAAAGAAAATGAGCTTTCATTTATGCAGGAGGCTCAAGTCGCTTTTGCGGGACCACTTGTCAATATAATAATTTCAATTTTGAGCCTTATACTTTACAAGTTTTATACTTGCGAGCTTATCATAAAAATCTGCACTGTTAATTTATTAATGGGTATTTTTAACTTGGTTCCGATTGAACCGCTTGATGGAGCGAGAGTAATAAAAAATACACTGTCCATTTTTTTAGATGAACAGTGTATTAATAAAGCTATGAATGTGTTTTTGTACCTTTTTCTAGGTATTCTATTTTGGCTTAGTATAAAAATTTTAATATGGAGCGGATATAATTTTACTCTGCTTCTATTTTGCGTCTATATATCGCTTTGCATAATATTTAAAAAGAAGTGATTACCACTCGTCATTCTCGTCCTCTAAAACAGCGAAAGCTCCCTTAATTGCGTCAACGGCAGCGGAAACAATACCGCCTGCATAACCTGCACCCTCTCCGCAGGGATAAAGTCCGCGTATATTAGACTGCATAATTTCATCTCTTAAAATTCTTACAGGTGAGGAGCTTCTCGTTTCAGCCGCGGTGAAAACGGCCTCCGGCATAGCAAAGCCTATGAGCATCTTATCCATCTTATAAAGTGCTTCCATATAGGTGTCCGTAACCTTTTTCGGAAGGATTTTTCTTATATCACCCATAGTGACACCAGTGGGGCAGGTGGGCTTAACGGCACCTAATTTTGTAGACGGTCTATCATTTAAAAAGTCACCGACGAGCTGAGCGGGAGCTGTATAATCTCCACCTCCCATCTCGAATGCCTTGACCTCAATTTGACGCTGTAAATCAAAGCCTGCAAGGGGATGATCTGAACCGAAATTTTCGGGATCGATGCCCACTAAAAGAGCGGAGTTTGAGTTTCTTCCGTCACGGCCGTATTCACTCATGCCGTTAACAACAATTCCGCCCTCTTCAGACGAAGCGTTAACGACTGTGCCGCCTGGACACATGCAAAATGTATATGCACCTCTGCCGTGAGCAGGATGACATGCGAGCTTGTAATCAGCTGCACCTAGTGCGGGATGTCCTGCAAAGCTGCCATACTGCGCCTTATCAATAAATTCTCTCGGATGCTCAATTCTTGCTCCGACTGAAAACGGCTTTTGCATCATATGAACGCCTCTTGCGTAGAGTGTTTTTACAGTATCTCTTGCAGAGTGACCTGTGCATAGGAGAACTGTGTCGGTTTCAAAGTCCTCCTCGTGGCCGTCTTGCTTTAATTTAATTCCATGGATATAGCCATTTGCTACAATAATATCTGTCATCTGGCAGTCGAAGCGAACCTCACCGCCGAGGGAGATAATCTCCTGTCTAATTTCACGTACAACCTGAGCTAATTTATCTGTGCCTATGTGTGGCTTTGATGACCAGCGAATTTCCTCGGGTGCGCCATGATTTGCAAATTCGTCAATAACGAACTTGCATAGAGGATTTTTGATGCCTGTATTTAGCTTTCCATCTGAGAAAGTACCTGCACCGCCCTCACCATATTGAACATTTGAGCGGGGATTGAGTCTTCTGTTAGTCCAAAAGTCTTGTACATCCTTCTGACGCTTTTCGATTTGTGAACCACGCTCTAATATTAGAGGCTTTAAGCCTGCACGGGCAAGCACAAGACCTGCGAACATTCCGGCAGGTCCAAAGCCGATTATTACAGGACGAAGGGTACTTGTTCTTTTCACTTGCGGCATTTTAAATTCGAATGGCTTAATAGCGTCAACACCCTTGGCACACTTTTTTAAAACAGCGTTTTCATCTCCGTCAACATCGACATCAACATTATAAACGAAAAATATATTGTCTTTTTTTCTTGAGTCAACAGCCTTTTTGCTAACTCTTAAAGACTTTATTCTGTTTTCACTTATCTTAAGAGCCTTGCTCGCAGCAAGTCTTAAATCGTTTTCATCTGCTGTTAGTGGTAACTTAATCTGATTAATTCTAAGCATAATAATCTCCGTATCTTAATTTTATCTATATGAATTTTTATTTTACTATTTGTTCGCCTGCTGTAAGCCCCGACGACCAAGCCCATTGAAGATTGAATCCGCCGCAGCCGCCGTCAACATCCAAAATTTCACCAGTACAGTAAAGAGAGGGTACAAGGTTAGATTCCAATGTATTACGGTTAAATTCAGAAACTCTTGCACCGCCCGATGTAACCTGTGCAAAATTAAAGCCCTTAGTGCCGTCAATTTGCAGCTTGAAATTTTTAATTATGTGGCTGACTTTTATAAGCTCTTTAAATGAAATCTGATTTGAGCTTTTGCTCTCATCGATTTTAGCTTGCTTTAAGACTGCATTTGAAACAGCCTTTGGAAGAATACCTAAAAGCATACAAGATGCGTTTAGCTTGACGCCTTTTAAAAAATCAGCTATAGCTTTTTCGCTCATAGACGGGACTAAATCGATTGAGGCTGTGAGATTATCTCTGCCCTCGATTTTTTGGCTGATTTCCATTGAGGCTATGCCGGAAAGCCCATAGTCAGTGAAAAGAAGCTCTCCTCTAACCTCATGATTGTCAATTTTGATAATCGCATCGTGAACACGAACACCCTTTAACGGGCGAAGCTTCTGCTTTTCAGGTGAGGTTAATTGTACAAGCGACGGATAAAGCTCTGTTATGCTGTGTCCCAAAGCTTTTAAAAGAATATAGCCGCTGCCGTCTGAGCCTTGAGCGGGGGAGGCACAGCCGCCTGTTGCAACAACAAGCTTTTTACATCTGAAGCTATTGTTTACAATAAAGACGTCGTTGATTTTTTCTACGCTTTGAGCTTTAGTGTCACAAAAAATATGAATATTTAAGCTTTCAGCTGCAAATCTTAATACGTCTAAAACACTTGTAGCAGTGTTGCTCAAGGGATATACTCTTGAGCAGTCATCAGTGAAGGTTAAAAGTCCTAATGAACGAAAAAATTCCAAGGTTCGTTGAGGTGAGTATCTTTTAAGGCAAGCACCTGCAAATTTTTGGTTTTTGTAGGGGTGATTGAGTGCGTTTAAATTTGTTAAATTGCATCTTCCATTACCTGTTGCTAAAAGCTTTTTTCCGATTTTCGGCAGAGCTTCTAAAATTGCAATTTCCTTTTCAGGACAAAGTCTTTTGGCGTTTATTGCACAAGCAAGTCCCGACGCACTGGCACCTATAATTAAAATGTCAAATTGATTATTCATAAGCATACCCTTTTTAATGTTATACATCTAAAATTATATTATTAACTTTACTTTCTGTCAATAAAAAAGGTATATATGTACTTTTATTTACAACTAATAATCGCATTGAGATTGACTTCATTTTTGAATGGTGATATTATTATGTAAAAGAGAAAGACAAAATGACAAGCTTTTTGTGCAAAAATACTATTTTTTGGAATTTAAGCTTAATGAAGTTGCATGTAAAAGGAACACAAAACTTATCCAAGGAGTGAATTTTGTGAAAGGTATTATTCTTGCGGGCGGTTCAGGAACAAGGCTTTACCCGTTAACAATGGTAACTAGTAAACAGCTTTTGCCCGTTTACGATAAACCAATGATTTATTATCCCCTTTCAACACTTATGCTTGCAGGCATAAGGGAAATTCTAATTATCTCAACTAAAGAGGACACACCCAGATTCAAGTCCCTTTTAGGCGACGGCAGTCAGTTCGGCTTAAGCCTCAGCTATGCCGTTCAGGAAAGACCGGAGGGCTTGGCTCAAGCATTTATCATTGCGGAGGACTTTATAGGTGACGATAATGTTGCTATGGTTCTCGGCGATAATCTTTTCTACGGAAGCGGATTCGGTCATCTTCTCAGAGAGGCTGCGAAGAAAGAAACTGGTGCGACGATATTCGGCTGCTATGTGGACAACCCCACAGCCTTCGGCGTAGTTGAATTTGACGAGGACGGAACAGCTATTTCTATCGAGGAAAAGCCGAAGATTCCAAAGTCTAATTATGCTGTCACAGGTCTTTATTTCTATGATAACAGAGTTGTAAAATATGCAAAGGAATTAAAACCGTCAGCCAGAGGCGAATTGGAAATTACAGATATTAATAAGAAATATCTTGAAAACGGCGAAATGGAAGTTAGACTTCTTGGAAGAGGCTTTGCGTGGCTGGATACCGGTACAGTGGAGTCACTTTTAGAGGCTGCTAATTTTATTAAGACTATTGAACAGCTTCAGGGCATAAAGATTTCTGCACCTGAGGAAATAGCTTATAATATGCGCTGGATTTCAAAGCGTGCTTTAGAGGAATCTGCTGAGAAATACGGAAAATCCTCATATGGCGCACATCTTCGTGCTGTTGCGGAGGGCAAGATTTTATATTCCGGAAATGATGTCAGTGGAATAGGCAAGCGTCCGCGCTGGGGAACTGAAGAAGGCAAAAAATAACATTTTCTGTAAATGAAATATAGCAAAGTATCGGTCGACGCTTTGCTAATATTGAAAGGAAATAAACATGAAAAAAATTGAAACTAAATTAGATGGTGTTTATATTATAGAGCCTCAGGTATTCGGTGATAACAGAGGCTGGTTTTATGAGAGCTACTCAAAGAAAAAGCTTGCTGATTTAGGCATAGATGTAGATTTTATACAGGATAATCGTTCCTTTTCAGCACAGAAGGGTACATTGAGAGGGCTTCACTGCCAAACAGATCCAATGGCACAGAGCAAGCTGCTAACCTGCCTTAGAGGTGCGATTTTAGACGTAGCAGTTGATATTCGTGAGGGTTCACCCACATATATGCAGTGGACAGCAGTCGAATTAACAGGCGAAAATAAAAAGATGTTCTTCATCCCCAAGGGCTGTCTTCACGGCTTTGTAACCTTAACAGATGATGTTGAGGTTTCTTACAAGGTGGATGAATACTATGCACCCGATAATGATAGAAGCATTAAGTTTGACGATCCTGCAATCGGTGTAGAGTGGGGTATTGAGAAGCCCGTGCTTTCACAGAAGGACTTGAACGCTCCATTGTTAAAGGATTCAGACGTTAGGTTTGAGTATTAATAATAACATATGTTATCAAAAGTACAGCCAATGTGATGACTGTACTTTTTCTTATTAGAATTTAATTGGTTTGATATTATTAAATCATAAGAGGTGATTTTATGAAAAGCCAAAAAGCTCTGCCCTCTGGCTATAAAAAAGCAATGACTATAGATTTATTAAACAATAAAAAGCTGTTTATAAGAGTAAATGTAATAGCAATAATTTTGGCGGCTGTGACATTTGCTATAGGTCTTTGCATAAACGAATTTCATTTTAATTTGAATTTGATTTTTTCTGTAGCTATTATTGTTATCTATATTCTTTTGCACGAATTGGTACATGGAATATTCATGTATTTCTTTTCAAGGGTTAAACCGAGCTACGGATTTAATTTAGCATACGCCTATGCAGGCAGCACTGCCTACTTTTCAAAAACTCATTACATAATAATCGCCTTAGCACCCATTGTTATTTTAGGACTCGTCTTAGCTGTGATTGGATATTTTACTGTAAATACGAATTGGTTTTGGGTATTTTATATTGTTGAGTGTCTAAATATAAGCGGGGCTGCAGGGGATATATATGTAACAGCACTTTTATTAAAGCTGCCTGCTGATATATTAGTTAACGATTCAGGCTTTAAAATGATAGTATATCAAAAAAGTTAATTTACATAAAACTAAATAGAAAATCCGCCCGAGCAGTAAGCTTGAGCGGATAATTTTTATTTGATTATTTAAAAAACTCTGTTAACTGCGGGAATGTTGAAAATACCTGATAAACAAGGATAGCAACAAGGAAAACAGGGGCGATGTAGCGAATCATAACGTGGTGAAGCTTTTGACCTACAAACTTCTCATTAAGTCCAACTTCATCTGCAACTGTTTTAGTGCCAACAACATAGCCGACAAGAATACAGGTGATGAATGCAACGATGGGCATTAGAACTGAATTTGAGATAAAATCGAAGAAGTCCAGCATTTGAAGTCCGATAATCTTAAACTCAGAGAGCGGACCGTAGCCGTAAACTGAAAGTGAGCCTAAAGCTATAACAAATAATGTTACAAGAACTGTAGCTGTCTTTCTGCCGATATGAACCTTATCTCGAATTGTTGAAACGACAGTTTCCATAAGTGAGATAGAGGAGGTTATAGCTGCAAATAATACAAGCAGGAAGAATATAGCACCTACGAAGCCGCCGAAGGGCATCTCTTCAAAAACCTTGGGGAGTGTGATGAACATGAGGCCGGGACCTGCATTAATCTTTGAAGGATCGCCGCCATTAAATGCGACAACTGCGGGAATAATCATAAGTCCTGCTAAAAATGCAATCGAAGTGTCGAAAAATTCAATCTGGCGAACGCTCTTTTCGATGCTGTCTGTTTTCTTCATGTATGAGCCGTATGTAATGAGGATACCCATTGCAATACTCATCGAGTAGAACAGCTGTCCCATTGCACCTAAAACAGTGTCAATAGAGAACTGTGAGAAGTCAGGAAGAATATAATATTTAAGTCCCTCAATAGCGCCTGGAGTTGCAAGAGAGAAGCCTGCAACAATGATACACAAAATGACAAGAACAGGCATCATAATTTTGCTAACCTTTTCTATGCCCTTGTCAACACCTAAAAGAACAACTACTGCTGTTAAAACAGTGAATAAAACAAACCAAAACATCGGGTTAGATAAAAGGCTTGTGTTTGTAATTCCTATAAAGTTACCAAAGAATTCATCTGAATGTGCGGCAACTGTTGCGCCGTGACCAGCTATGAATTCATAGAAATACTTAATAACCCAACCGCCGATTACGCAGTAATATGGGACAATAATCGCAGGGACAATGGCTGATATCCATCCAAGAAAGCCAAAACGCTTATCAAGCTTTTTATAAGCACCAATACATGAAAGACCTGTCTTTCTGCCGATTGCGATTTCAGTCAGCATAAGTGCAAAACCGAAGGTTACAGCGAGAATAAGATAAACGAAAAGAAAGATTCCTCCGCCGTATTTAGCAGCTAGATAAGGGAATCTCCAAAGATTGCCGAGGCCTACTGCTGAGCCTGCGGCTGCAAGCACGAATCCAATACGCCCTGTGAAGCTACTTCTGTTTTTAGTCATAAATAAACCCCTCCTATATCTGTTTAATTTTGGATTTGTCCTATATTAAACCATAAAGGAAGTCACATTGCAATATTTTTTTGCGTTAATTTAAAGCATTAAAGCATTTTTGTTAAATATGTCTAAAAAATGAACTTCACTTTTATGCACTAATTGGATAAAATAATGACAGAAAAATAGGCTTAACACTTGTGTTTAAAATGAAATTTTTTATTAATAAAGCTTTACAGATAAATCACTCGAACTTTAAATAAGGAAAATTATAAATAAATTTGTTTAAGCTTCATTTGAGCTTATTTGAATACTAATAAAAAGTGGATAAATAATATATAATACGCAAGCTATTAATATACTTATATAATAAATATTATTGATAAAAGCTTTTGCGTGTGGTAGAATTTAAGGGCATAAATAAAGCACATTTATTAAATTAAATGAAAGGACTGTTTTAAATGACACAGATTACAAAAGATATGCTTATAGGAGATATACTTGACGAGAACCATGACCTTGCAAGATTTTTTATGGCTATGGGTATGCATTGCCTCGGCTGTCCCTCTGCAAGAGGAGAGAGCGTTGAGCAAGCTTGCTATGTTCACGGCGTAGATCCCGACGAATTTGTCTGCGAGATCAACAAGTATATTGCTAACAATCAGTGATTACAATTAGCAAACGCCTTATGATGGCGGCGCAAATGGTACGTAAGGGCGTGGTTGCTGCCGATGTCGGTACTGACCACGCCTATCTTCCTTCTTATCTCATTTTAAATGGTATCGTGCCTAAGGCTATCGCTTGCGACCTTAGGAAAAAGCCTCTTATGAATGCACAGCAGAGCGTTGACAGATATGGGCTTTCAGATAAAATCGAGTTAAGACTTTCTGACGGACTTGATGAAATAAAAAAGGGAGAGGCGCAGGATGTCATTATGGCTGGTATGGGAGGTACTCTTACCGCTGATATAATGGCTAGGGCAGATTGGCTTAAAAGCTCTGACGTTCATTTAATTTTGCAGCCCATGACACATGCTGAGGATGTGCGAAAATATTTATGCGAGAATAATTTTGAAATTTTAAAAGAGGATGTCTGCACAGATGAGGGCAGAACCTACATAGCGATAAATGCTTATTATACTGGAGTAAAAAGAGAATATCCCGACGGATACGAATTTTACGGAGAGCAGGACTGTGAAAATGAGCTTTCCAAAGCATACATATTAAAGCAGTATAAGAGAATTAAGAAAAGAGCAGAATCCTTAAAAGCTGCAGGCATAAAGGAAGATGAGATGCTCTACTGTGAAAAATCCTGCAGAGGAATAGAAAAATTCTTGGGTTTGGAGGGCTGAAAATGAGGACAGTGGGTGAAATTTACGATGTACTAGATACATACTGTGATTTTAATAATCAAGAACCTTGGGATAATTCTGGACTTCTTGTCGGTGACAGAAATCAAAAGGTAGATAAGATTATGGTAACACTTGACATTACATCAGATGTTGTTATTCAGGCAAAGCAGCAGGGTGTACAGCTCATAGTATCGCATCACCCAGTAATTTTTAAGCCCTTAAAAAGCCTCAATACTAATGAGGCTGTATATATGCTCGCTCATTTTGGCATTGCCGCAATCTGTGCGCATACTTGCTTAGACGCTGCAAGAGGCGGAGTCAATGACGTTTTAGCTGATATTTTAAAGCTCCACGATGTTGAGGCTGTTGCAAGCAAGGAAACATCTACAATGCTTTTACGAGTGGGCTTTACTGATAAGGGGTATTCACCTGAAGCTTTTGCAAGGTATGTAGGGCAGAGGCTTCATACTAAGGTTTTACTTTCAAACGCAGATAAAAACATAAATAAGGTTATGCTTTGTACAGGCTCGGGCGGAGAATTTTTTAACGATGCACGGCTACACGGCTGTCAGGCACTTGTGACCGGTGAAGCAGGATACCACAATATGATAGACAGTGCAAATTTGGGCGTTACGCTCATAGCAGCAGGTCATTTTGAAACGGAAAACCCGATAGTCGACACCTTGATAAATTTCTTGCAAGATAAGTTTGCGGAGCTTGAAACCGTAAAAGCATACAGGAAAACACCTGTTGAGATTATATAAATTGGAGTATTATTATGCCGCTTGATGGATTGACACTACACTTTTTAAAAGAAGAGTTAAAACAAAATATTATAGGCTGCAGAGTTGATAAGATTCATCAGCCCTCTAAGGATGAGCTTGTTTTCCATTTGAGAGATAGAAATGGAGCGAAAAAACTTTTCTTCTCAGCCTCTGCAAACAGCCCAAGATTGCACATGATTGTAAATCCGCCCGAAAATCCCGCTGTACCGCCAAATTTTTGTATGCTTATGAGAAAGCATTTGCAAAGCGCACTAATAACAGACGTACGCCAAAAGGGCTTGGACAGAATAATATGCATTGATTTTTCTGCAACAAATGAACTGGGCGATAAGGTTGAATTAACGCTGTATACGGAAATAATGGCGAAACACAGCAACATAATTTTAGTAAATGGCGAGGGCAGGATTCTCGATGCTATAAAACGAGTTGATTATTCTAAGTCAAGCGTAAGGCAGATTTTCCCAGGCAGAGAGTATATCGATCCTCCCGCACAGGATAAAATAAATCTATTAGAAAGTGACGCAGACGCTTGCTATCAAAAAATTTGCGAGCTTGAAGCAATGACGCTTTCATCTGCTATACTAAAGACGCTTCAAGGCGTTTCACCGCTTATTGCAAGGGAAACAGCAGGAAAATGCGGTGCAGATATACAAGTCGGCTGCATGGATGAAGAAAGCAAGGAAAGGCTGAAAATTGCTTTAAGAGAGCTTGAATTTAAATTAAAAAATAATAGCTCAGAGCCGACTATGCTTAAGGATGAGGCTTTAAAGCCCCATGATTTTTCTTTCATGCCGATAACTCAGTATTCAGGTCTATATGAAAATGTAAGCGAGCAAAGCTACTCACTGCTTTTGGAGGAATTCTATAGTGAGCGTGACAGAATAGACAGAACGCATCAGCGTTCGGCAGATCTTCAAAAAAATTTGTCTTCACTTATGGCGAGGACGAGCAGGAGAGTAAATAATCAAAAGGCTGAATTGGCTGCCTGCGATGATAAGGATAAGCTTAAAATCAATGCAGAGCTTATTACGGCATACCAGTACAATCTGGAAAAAGGCTCTCTCTTTTACGAAGTAGAAAATTATTATGACAATAACAATATCATAAGAATACCTGCAAATCCTGCACTTTCACCATCTGCAAATGCGCAGAGGTATTATAAGGAATACAGAAAGGCAAAAACTGCACAGCAGCTTTTAGCTAAGCTCATTGAGCAGGGTGAGGAGGAGCTTGAATATATCGATTCTGCAATCGATGCTCTGAGCCGTGCTTCAGGGTTTGCGGAGATTGATGAAATAAGACAGGAGCTTGCTGATTCAGGCTATTTAAAGAGAAGGACGCAAAATAAAAAGAGGACTCTTCAAAGGGCGAGCGCACCTTTAGAATATGAGTCCTCTGATGGGTTTAGAATTTTAGTAGGCAGAAATAATGTTCAAAACGACAAGCTTTCTCTAAAGACTGCCGCTAAGAGCGATATGTGGCTTCACACACAGAATATTCCGGGTTCACACGTTATAATCTGTGCGCAGGGGCAGGAGATACCGCAAAGCACGCTTAAGGAGGCGGCAATGATTGCTGCTTACCACTCAAGGGCGAGAGAATCCTCCAATGTCCCTATTGACTATACACAGGTCAAAAACCTCAAAAAGCCTGCAGGTGCAAAGCCCGGAAAGGTGATTTACCACGTCTACAATACGGCTTATGTGACGCCAGTAAAGGACGAGGTAGAAAGGCTTTCTAAAGAGATGAAATAAGCTCATATATGCTTTGACACAGCCATAAAACAGGCGATAAGCCAAAAATAAAATCTAAGCTTTCATGCGGCGGCAGGTTAATTGCTGCCGCATTTTCTGTATCTATCATAATTTCGAGCCTCTGCTCGTTATGTGCGATTGCAAGTGTTGCTCCGTCCTCGCCGGTACTTATTTTATTTGTGTTCATTCCCACTTGACAAAATCCGTAAAGGACTAGCACCGCTAATAATGTACAAATAGATGAAAGCATAAAGAATTTAATTGTCTTATAAAAAGAATCACCGTTATTTTTCATTTTTTACTGCACCTCTTTTCAATAATTAGTTTGGTGCAGTTTTTTTATTTTTATACAACATATTCTTCGAGCATTTTTGAAAGAGCATTACCTATAAGCCTGCCCGAATATACTGCTTGCTGCAGGGTGTTGACATCACTGCCCATCTCGATTAAAACATTGTTATGGGATAAATCCATAACGTATTTTCTCTGAGAAAATAGAACTGGACGCATCAAGGTGGGGTACATATCACACACTGTCTTTTGAAGCTTTAGAGCAAATCTTAAATTGTATTGCCAATCTGGAAAATCTGTAACCCTGCCCTCCTGCGCACCTGTGATTATCATAACCTGCGCAGCCTTTTGCCCATTTATTGTTGTCACTGGTCTTATTTTATTGCCATTGTCAGGGTGAATTGCATCTCTGTGAACATCCAAAACAACTTGAATGGACGGGTATTTCTTCAAATATTGCTTTACGCTTACTCTTGAATGGTCATAAGCACCGGTATATTTTTTGTCGTGAATTTCTCTGTCATGTATGACGTTAAAGCCAGATTTTTTAAGTTCATTTTCAATCTCATCACCGACTCTAACAACGTTTCTGTCAGGCTTGCTGCTTCTGCCATTGGTGTCTTTTGCCCAAAAGCTTCTGTCTAAAATTTCATATGCTTCTGTTGTGTGCGTATGAAAAATTAATACAGTCGGCTGAGATTTATCCTCTATTTCAAGGTCGACCTTTTCTGCTAAAACCTTTTGTATGTTTAGCTTTTTTGTCTGTGTTACATTCTTAACGTGTATGTTTTTGTATGAGTGTGTAGCACCCTTTTGATCAAAGCATTGCTCGATTATGTTTCCGCCCTTGACATCGTTTTTATGCTCTTTAGAAAAGCTGTTCATCAATTTTAATACATCCTCAGGCACAGCGTTTAAGCTTTCGAGCGCTTGTGCGGCAGTTGTAGTTTTTTCTGTTTGCAAATTAGGCAGATTCTGGGAAACCACTTCATTTTCGGGAGGGGAAAGAGCAGGCTCATTTTGATTCTTATTTGCATAAAGCTCGTTTTTTTCACAGCTGAGAAAGCCAATGGGCATAGTAATTCCTGCACCAAGAAGCATAATTCTATTTAATCCTAGAGAAGATATTGTTAGTGCGAATATTAGCGCCGATGAAAGGATAAAAATAGAAATAGCTGCGATAGCCGAGTTTGATTTAAAAATCTTTGTACGTTCATTTGGACATTTTCTTTTATAATCTTTTTTTATTTCCTGCATGATACTTCCTCCTTAGGGCATGATGATAAATATATATTCAAGGAGAAAAGAAAATATAACAGGAGCTTTTTATTTATTCGTATAAAAATAGTATTCATCGACTGTTAATATACAGTGCATATTTTGACGAGTTTTCAATATATTATGACTGTAAAATGATAGTGCTATATGAAAATGTGGAAAATGTGGAAAAAAATATGAGAGTTATCAACACTTTCCATATAGTTTTCCACATTGTAAAAGAGGGGATTGTTAAATAAATGTATACAATTAAGTTGAATATATATATGCATATGCAGAAAAATAGCGTTTCTTGCATAATAAATAAATATAAACAGCCGTGAAAATAAATTCATGGCTGTTTATTCTAACATTAGCAGTTGCCCAGAGAGTTTACCATATCGTTTATATCGATGTAAAAGTCAAGCGTGCGTTTTTTTGATCTGCACAGTCCTATTGCGGAGCCGTGGTCACCTTGCAGTACTGGCATAACGTTCCAAATTCCTCTTTTTACGTCGGAGGGATTATATAGCTGGTATGGTTCATTTTCAGGATGTAAAGCAGATATTACGCTTACCATTCCGTCATTAGCGAGCCATTTTGGTGTAATGGGATAGGAAGTAACATCGTTGGCTTTAAAATTGCCTATTGAGCGTGAAAAAATCCTAAGCGCAGGATTAGTGGAAACCTTAGGTACATAGAAATCACCAAAATAGGATTTTCTCGATGTATTAAACGCATAGGAAAAATAATAAATATCATCTGCGATGCCTATTTCATCATTAATTTCCTTTGCTGTGTCCGGATAGAGATCGTCCATAGCCTTATCTTTTACATTCATAAGATTTTTAAACGACTCATTAAGCTTGGTTGCGGGATGCCTATAAACATGGGGGACGCCAGAGAGATCGAATTGCTCCAAATGGAAGTCTACGAAGCCGTTGAGCGGGGATCTTCCGACAATTCCGGCGTAGCCGTAGCACAAGGTTTCACAAAATTTTACTGTATGGGTGTGATCGAAAAAATAAGCAAGCGAGGTGCCGTCGTGCGGAGTGCAGAGCGTTACAATGGAATTAATAAGTCCTTTTTTGCCGCCTGTGAAAAGCGGGGAAATATCATCCATATCAGTAGCTGCCTGTTCCGTGCTTGAGCCGAATTCCAAAAGATAGGCGAGAGTTCTAGCTGTAGTGCCGCCGAAGGAGTGACCGACAAGATTGAGCTTTTTTATTAAGCCGTTTTCATCTTTTTCGCCCCAGCCCTCAACGAGAGGCTTTTCATATTTTCTGCCGAAGCGTGCGTGGTTATGCGTTCTTGAATGTTCAACTCCATAGTCAACCCTTGTGCCGGTGAGTGCTGCATAAAGCTCACAAACTCTGTCCCAATTACTGGACATAGAGCCGATAGATACGGCGTAGCTCTCATAGCCCAGAGCATTAAGCTCCCTTATGAGATGACATGAGGTAGCACCCCAGTAGGGGAAAACCTTGTCGATGCCCTCCTGCTCACCCCATCCGAAAAGTCCGTGGATGTACACAAAGGGATAACCCTTCATAGTGTTGTGCTTAAAATTTTCATTTTTTTCGTTGTTATTCATTTCCTTTTTCCTCCAAAAGCTTTTAGCTTTACGAAAGATTATAGCACCTAAAAGAAGATGAAAATGCTTTTAAAGAAAAATTAAAAAACTTTTAGAATAAAATATGTACATATTTTGCCCAATGCCAAAAGACAAGCTGGAGATAGAAAAAAGAATAAATTTAAAATGAATAAAACATATAAAATAAAGCATAATAAGATTAACGAGTAAAAGGAGATGATATTTTTGCTTGATAAGATTGCACTTATTTTGACAGTGGCAGGTGCTTTGAACTGGGGAAGCATAGGGCTGTTTAAATTCGATTTGGTAGCATGGATTTGCGGCGGTCAAGGCTCCATAATTGCAAGAATAATATATACTGTAATAGCTCTTGCAGGAGTTTATTGTATATCTCTTTTATTTAGGGATAACACAGATATTGAATTTACAAAGACACACAATGCATAGGGAATTTTAAAATACAAAAACGGCGAGGAGTTAGTTCTCTTCGCCGCTTTTATTATATAATTGTCATGCTCTTTTTGTAAGAGTTGCGTTATCTGCGAATACATATTGACCTTGCTTTAAAACAACAAGAGTTTCCTTGTTTTTTCTAAGCGTTATTGTCTTTGAGGGGGATGAGGGATAAGCAGAGCTATTATAAAAATAGATATAGCTGCTGTTTGCGAGAGGCCTTGCTAAATATTCACCCTCGGGTAAATCCTTGCCCACTAAATACATACCCTGCGGATAAACCTCACCTGAGGGATTAACAATAGGCTTGTCAGTTACAGCTTCAAGTGTGCATCTGTCAAGTCTTAGATAGCTGCCCTCCTTGAGAGTGACGTAAGAGAAATTTTTTACTCTGCCGCGAAGGTCGTCGTAATTTCCACGAATGTTAGCGTCTGGAACAAGACCGAATCGAGCATATTCGCCTGTCTGTCTTAAAATATATTCTCCTGCAGGAATATCTCTGCCAATCTTATAAATTCCGGAAAGATATTTTCCGTCTGGCTGTGCATGTGGATGCTCTACGGATGAATGGATGATTTTACAGCCTATGAGATAAACCTCATCGCCTAAATTTAAATTTACAAGATAGGATACTGAATCAATAGGTCTTGCAGATTTGTAGTTTACCATATTGATTGAAGCGTCCTTAGTGCCTGTCTTAACAACGTAATATTCACCAGGAATGAGCATGTTTTTTTCATAGCCCACCTTGTAAACGCCTTCGGGATTCCATTTGTAGGAATCTATATTTTTAACAGTGGGTGCAGGTATGGTCTGAGGAACTGTCACAACTGGGATGGGAGCTTTGGAAGGCTTAGTGGGAGCAATCGATGTCTGCTCGGCGGCTGATGTGTCTAATTGAGAAGCTGTAGTGTCATTTACTAAAGAGTGCATATTTGAAGTAAAGGAAGCTTGCTCGGATGTGGTTTCTGACGATGTATCACTTGTAGTCTGACTGTCATTGCTCTTAATTTTACAGCCTGTTAAAAACAAAAAGCAAAGAGCTAAGACAAGAGAAGAAGTGCAAAAGAAAAGCTTTTTCATTGTGGGTTTTCCTTTCTTATTTTTGTTGACAGTATATCAATTTTTAAAAAATAAGTCAATTTAATAACAGAGAAATGAAAACCTTTGTTTATTAGCTGAAAAATAAAAATCTAAAAAAGGTATTGACAAATTAATAATAATTATATATAATAAATGGCATTGAGCGACAAAACTTAATATGGACGATTAGCTCAGCTGGTAGAGCATTCGCTTGACGTGCGAAGGGTCAGCGGTTCGAGTCCGTTATCGTCCACCAAATCCGAATCTTATCGATTCGGATTTTTTCTTTATATAAGATTAAATATAAGCATGGTTATAACACCGGGTGTACCCAAAACAGTGGAGAGAAGCAGTGACATCCAGTTCACGCTTAGCGACACATTTAAGGGCAGTCCGATTAAATTAACTAAAAGAAGCGAACACAGTCCCTGCAAAGCACAAAGCAAAATGCTTCTTATGCGGTGAGTGCCTAAAATTACAGTTAATAAAAGAACAATCGAAAAAATACCTGTTATCAAAACTAAAGAAGCTTTTAAGGCAAGGCTCATCAAAGCAATCTCCTTTCAAGAGCGTATAGGGATGAGAGATCGGGACTTTCCAAATTCTCTTTTTTAGCAGTCTTTATTAAGCTTTGGTATTTTTGTGTCAATGCCTGCATCTCATATATACACGCTTCAATCAAGTCCTCATCACAACAGGATTGAAAATTAGAATATGCGCTGTCAAGCTCCCTTCTTATTTCCCTGATGTCGTTTAAAAGCTGCTGCTTTCTGTCACGTTCAATCTTTTCGTCCTTTGACAATACAAAAAACTTTAAAGCTGTAGTCATTTTTTTATCCTCCTTAAACTAATTCTATGGAAATTATAGGACAAATATGATAAAATAATTCAGCATACTAATAAAATTAAGCTTGTGGAGAATGATTTTTTTGAAAGGACGATAATTATGAAGCTTTATCCTTTGAAATTATCTGCGTTTATTTCTCAGACGGTATGGGGCGGACGCAGGCTTATTGACGAATATAATATAAAGACAGATAAGGAGAATGCTGCTGAGGCATGGGTTATGTCGGCACATAAAAACGGCACAAGCACAGTTGCAAACGGCGAATTAAAGGGCAAAACTCTTAGACAGCTATATTCAGAGTATCCGCAAATCGGCGGTAAAAACTGCGAGGGCTTTAAGGATTTCCCAGTGCTTATTAAATTTATAGATGCGGCTGCAAATCTTTCTGTTCAGGTTCATCCTGATGATGCTTATTGCGAGAAAAAGGGCGAGGGTGCAGGAAAAACAGAGTCTTGGTATATCCTTGACTGCGAGGAGGATGCGTATCTTCTTTTGGGATTTGAAAAGGAGATTTCAAAGCAGCAGTTTGAAGAGGCGATAAGGTCCAATACATTAACAGATTACGTTAAAAAGGTACCCGTTAAGAAGGGCGATTTCTTCTTTATTCCATCAGGCACGCTTCACGCAATCTGCAAGGGCATAGTGTTAGCGGAGGTTCAGCAGAATTCCGACACTACCTACAGAATTTACGATTATGGAAGAATGGGACTCGACGGCAAGCCCAGACAGCTGCATATCGAGGATTCAATTAATGTTACAAACTTAACAGTTTATAAAAATCCCTGCACACCTAAGAAAATGGGCGATAGATTAGAGCTTGTCAGCTGCCCGTTTTTTAAGGAGAATGTATTTACAACAGCTAGTCCTGTAAAGGGCATCGCAGATGAAAAATCATTTGTTTCTCTCTTGATTCTTGAGGGCGAGGGCAAGCTTTATTGTGCCGGGGAGGAACTTTTACTGGAAAAGGGCGACAGCATATTTATTCCTGCAGGCTGCGGCGAATACACAGTTAGCGGAAAAATTAAGGTATTAGAAACTACGATATAAATGGAGTAAAAATGGCAGTATTAAGTGTACAAAATTTAAAAATGGAATTTGCGGATAAGCTGCTTTTTGACAATGTCAGCTTTGAGGTTGCACCCAAGGAGAAGATAGGCTTTATCGGCTCAAATGCATCGGGAAAAACAACTCTTTTTAAGCTCATACTAGGCGAAAAGGAACCCACGGGCGGCAGTATCTTCAAGGGGAAAAATGTTAAAATAGGCTATCTGGAGCAGCATGCCTGCTCAAACAGTGATAAGACTGTTTATTGCGAAATGGAGAGCATATTCGATTCTCTTTCCAAAATGGAGAGGGAGTTAGAAGTCATATCTCACAGGATAACTGACAATGAGGGCGATATAGACGCACTTATTTTTGAGCAGCACAAAATTCAGACAGAATTTGAAAATGCAGGCGGTCTTACATATAAAAGCAGAACACGCTCAATGCTTAACGGCTTGGGATTTACAGAGGATATGTGGGATATGCCATGCTCACTTTTGAGTGGCGGTCAGAGGTCAAAGCTAGCCTTAGGAAAGCTGCTTTTGAGTGAGCCTGACTTAATTTTACTCGATGAGCCTACAAACCACATAGATTTAATAAGCCTTGAATGGCTCGAAAACTTCTTAAACGACTTTAACGGCAGTGCTATAATAATTTCACATGACCGTTATTTCCTCGATAATGTCACAACTAAAACTATGCTTTTAGATCATGAAAGATTAAAGGTATATAAAGGCGGATATTCCTCATTTTTAGAGCAAAAAACTCAGCAGGATGAAATTGATATGCGTCATTATGAAAGACAGATGGAGGAGGTACACAGACTAGAGGGTATTATTGAGCAGCAAAGACGCTGGCGGCATTATGTCACAGCGGACAGCAAGCAGAAAATGCTTGATAAAAAGCTCAATGAAATCGAAAAGCCTGAGGAGAAAAATAAAACGCTGGGCTTTTCTTTTAGAGAGGTAACACCGACTGGAAATGAGGTATTAAATCTTTACTCTCTTTCAAAATCTTTTGATACAAGAAATCTGTTTAAGGATGTGAGCTTTCAAGTAAGAAAGCACGACAAGGCTTTCCTTTTAGGTCCTAACGGAAGCGGCAAAACTACACTTTTAAAAATTTTAATCGGCAAGGAAAGTGCTGACAGCGGAATATTTGAATTCGGTGCAGGAGTTAAGCTCGGATATTTTGATCAGACCTTATCATCACTTGATTATAATAAAAGCGCACTCGATGAGATTTGGGATACCCACAGGGAGTTTACAGAAACCGAGGTTAGAAAGCTTTTAGGTCAGTTCCTCTTTAGAGGCGACGAGGTCTATAAGATGGTTGACACCTGCTCAGGCGGTGAAAAGGCAAGGCTCTGTCTTTTAAAATTAATGCTTTCTGGCGCAAATGTGCTTTTGCTCGATGAGCCTACAAACCATTTGGATATTCCGTCAAGAGAAGCGTTGGAGGAAGCCCTTTTAGATTTTGGCGGCACAATGATAGTTGTATCGCATGACCGTTACTTTATAAATAAGCTCTCAACAAGAGTACTCACAATCGGTATGAATGGAGCTGAAAATATTGAGGGCGGATATGATGAATATGCTAAAAGGTTAACACAGGCAGTCGAGGTTAAGGCGAAGAATAAAACTGTCGGCAAGGGCGGCACGGATTACAAAAAGAAAAAAGCACAGGAATCCGAGCTTAGAAAAGCGAGAACCGCTGTTAAGAAAATCGAAGAGAAAATCGAGAAAATCGATGAAGAGATTGAAAAGAACAACGCTCTTTTACTCTCACCTGAGGTTTCAGCCGATTATGAAAAGGTTTTAGAGCTGACTAATTTAATCGATGAATTAAATAATGAGCAGGCGAGCCTTATGGAAGAGTGGGAAGAACTAGAAACAAGAAAAGCTGAGCTTGAAGAGCTTCTTGAATAAGCTTATGATATGAAAAATAATAATATTAAAATTTTACCCTATACAAATAAATATAAAGCGGATGTACAAAATATCTGCTTGGATACCGCTGACAAAAACGCAAGAGAGTTTAAAAGACAAAAGCTTTTGCTCTCTGCCTATTGCGACTATTATATAGAAAATGAGCAGGAAAACTGCTTTATAGCCTATGATGAAAAGAAAGAGAAAGCTGTGGGCTATATTCTTTGTGCGAGCGACTACAAAGGATATTTTAAGATTTTTTCTAAAAAATATTTTAGCAGGTCGTTTGACTGCGGATTAGATTATATTTTCGAATCATTTTGTGCAATGGCAGTGCCGTCTGTATTTTGCAAAAAATATCCCGCACATCTGCATATCGATATTTTGCCCGAATATCAGGGTATGAAAATTGGCACTCACTTGATGGAAGAGCTTATAAAAAAGCTTAAAGACAAAAATATTAAAGGGGTTATGCTGGGCGTTGATATAAAAAACGAGCGGGCAATTTCCTTTTATAAAAAATGTGGCTTTAATATAATTGCCAAATCTAAATCAGGTTTAGTGATGGCTGAAAAATTATAAAAAGGGGTGTTATTATGAAGTATAAAAAGTATGGCTCTGTATATGCTGTAAGGCTAGAGGTCGGAGATGAAATTGTATCATCTGTTACACAATTAGCCGAAAGAGAGAATATCAGCTTTGCTGAGGTTTCTGCAATAGGCGCTGCAGACAAGGTGACAATGGGACTTTATAATTTGCAAGAAAAGCAGTATCATCAAATAACCTTTAATGAACCGTTGGAGCTGACCTCACTTTTGGGCAATATTACAAGAAAGGACGGCAAGGCATATGTGCATCTTCATGCTAACTTTGCAAATGAGGAATGTGCTGCCTTCGGCGGACATTTAAACGAAGCTTATATAAGTGCAACGTGCGAAATGTTTGTAAGAACTTTAGACGCCCAGATGAATAGGACGGTATGCGAAAAGACCGGAATTAATATTTTTGATATTTAATTTTGGGGTGATTTTATGCGAATTGATAATTTTAAATTAAAAAGCAATGCAAATGCAGCTTTAAAAGCTTATATCCTTGATTATTCTGAGGAGATGCCAAACAAAAAAATTCGCCCCGCAATGCTGATAATTCCAGGCGGCTCATATATTTTTGTATCGGACAGGGAGATGGAGCCTATAGCTATGTTCTTCAATGCTATGGGCTATAACGCTTTTGTATTAACATATAGCTTGGGTGAAAAAAACAGCTTTAAAATGGCTTTAGAGGATGCTAATGCAGCGATTGAATTAATCCATGAAAAAGCAGATGAATTTATGATTGACACTAAAAAGGTCGGTGTAATAGGATTTTCTGCAGGAGGTCATCTTGCAGCCTCACTTTCAACAATGGGAGATATTAGACCTAATGCGTGCATACTCTTATACCCATGTATAAGAGAGGATATAAGCAGTATTTTAGCATTCCCAGTTCCTGGAGTGGAAAAATATGTGGACGATAAAACACCGCCTACATTTATTGCTGCAAGTGCGCTGGATACCGCTGTTCCTGCTAAAAATTCCTTGACCTATGCCCAGGCACTCGATAGAGCGGGTGTATCCTATGAGCTGCATATTTTTGCAAGAGGAAATCATGGCTTTTCAATGTGTGACAGCAATGTCTGCAAAACAGATGAGGTCTTAAAGCAGAATGAAAGAGCGGCACAGTGGAAAAATCTTTGCATTAATTGGCTCAGTGACGTATTTGGCGATTAAAAAAATAAAAGACATTTTATCATTTTTTTGGCTGTTCCTTGTATGAGGAGCAGCTTTATTGATTTTTATAGGCATTAAGAAATTTTAGAATAAAGGGAAATTAATTTAAATGATTTTTTTATTGCCCTGTGTTATAATAAATTAAATTTTTGGTTTGGAGTGAAAAAATTGTTAAGGCTTGTACTCTCACGCGCATTAGGCGGAAAAACAACTTATATTCACAATATAATAGCTGACCTTTTAAAAAACGAATGCGGCACAGAAATCGTGCTGATGGTTCCTGAACAGTATTCATTTGCAACGGAGCGAATGATGCTCGAAAAATTGGGCGTTCAGGATGCCAACCGTGTTGAAGTCTTAAGCTTTACAAGACTTGCAAACACAGTGTTTAATTCAATAGGCTGGGATAAGGGCAGAAGAATAGATGAATGCGGCAAAATTCTCTTGATGGGAAAGGCATTAAGTCAATGTCAGGATAAGCTTGAGCTTTATTCAAAGAATGTTGAAAGCCCATCGGTTGTAAAGGAAATGCTTGCACTATCTGAAGAATTTCACCAGTGTGCAATAACAAGGGAAGGCTTGGGCGAGGCATTAAATCGTCTGCCTGACGGTCTTTTAAAAAGTAAAATTAAGGATATAAGCCTTGTTCTGTCACTCTATGATGCATTTATAGATGACGGATATTTTGATGATTCCAATCTTTTGACAGTGCTTGCAAATAAGCTTTCATCATCCAATTTCTTTAAGGGCAAAACTGTATTTATCGACGCTTTCAGAGGATTCACAGCACAGGAAATTGACGTAATTTCTGCGATTATGCCAAAGGCAGATGATGTATATGTCACAATCACAGCCCCCGATTTAGAGGATAGAGGTACGGATGATATTTTCTATCACACGAAAAAGACGGCTAAAAAGCTTAAAAAGGCGGCGTCACTAGAGAATATAGCAGTGGCAAAGCCTATAATTTTAAATGAGAACTATGTCGGCAGAAATGAAGCAATGAGTTTTTTTGAGGAGAATTTCTTATCGCCGTCAGCAAAGATTTTTGAAAAGAGTGCAGATAATATAACTGTTTGTGCTGCACCTGATATGAGAAGTGAATGTGCATATATTGCATCGACTATTAAAAGGATGCTTAGGACAAATGAATATAAATCTAACGATATAGCCGTTATTATGCGAAATGAGGGTGCATATGACGAAAATATAAAATCAGCACTTATTAAATGCGGTGTACCGATTTTTGAGGATAAAAGACAGCCTATTATATCTCAGCCGCTCATAACACTTGTAAGAGGTGCTATAAAAATTGCACAGAGCGGATTTGATACAGATTCAGTTTTAAGAGTTTTAAAAACAGAGCTTTGCTCACTTGATACCGCTGAGGTTGCAGAGCTTGAAAATTATACCTACTTGTGGCAGATAAACGGCAGCCGCTGGAATGAGCAATGGACATCAAATCCGGACGGCTTTGCAGAGCAGGCACAGGATCAGGATGAAAAATTACAGCATTTAAATGAGCTAAGACTTCGTGCAGTGACTCCGTTTAATAAATTTAGAAACAGAATGAAGGATACAACGGGTAAAAAGGCTTGTGAAAGCGTCTTTGAACTTTTAGAGGACTTAAACGCAGGCGAATGTCTTAAGACACTTGCAATAAACTTGGAGGATGACGGCGAAGCGGTATTGGCTCTTGAAGCGCAAAGACTTTGGAATACTCTTTGTGAGCTATTAGATACTGCCGCAGTAACTCTCGGCGATACTGCTATTACACCGCATCAGTTTGCATCCCTTTTTGACCTTATGCTTTCAACCTGCACCTTGGGTGAGATTCCGCAGTGCTTAAATGAGGTCACCGTCGGTGCAGCACACAGAATAAGACCGGTGTCGCCGAAGGTTGTTTTCATAATGGGAGCTAATGCAGGGGTATTCCCACAGGCACCGTCGCAGGGCGGAATATTGAATTTAAGGGACAGAATGGACCTTATGGATTTGGGCATTGAAACGGCATCTTTTGGTGAACAGAGTGTCGCAGAGGAACGCTTTATAGCCTATAGTGCCTGCTGCTGTGCAAGCGAGAAGCTCTATATAAGCTATACCTCAAAGGGTTCAGACGGCAGTGAAATGATTGAGTCTGAGATAGTTACTTTTATAAAGGACAAAATAAAAAACGCAAAACGGGTTGATACAATATCAATGGATAAGCTGGACTTAATAGAGGGTAAGGCACCGGCGTTTGAAATTGCTGCTTCGCTTATGCATTCAGGCGGAAAGCTTTACAATTCATTAAAAGAGTATTTTTCCAGTGATGAGGAGTACAGCGCAAAGCTAAAGTCACTTTATAATGTCGCAGGCAAAAGAGAATTTAAAATCGAGTCCAAGGACACAGCTAAAGAGCTTTTCGGGGAACATATGTATATGTCCCCATCGAGAGCTGAGAGCTTCTACCGCTGCCCGTTTGCATATTTCTGCCGCTATGGAGTTGATTTAAAGGAGCGTAAAATTGCTAGCTTTGATCCTCTTCAAAAAGGTACTGTTATACATTTGGTTTTAGAAAAGCTTTTAGTTAAATATACTGTGCAGCAGTTGGCGGAAAAGAGCAAGGACGAAATCTTACTGGAAATCCGCGAAATTATGGATGGTTATCTTTCAAAATATCTGGATGCAGACTCAAGAAGTGAGAGATTCATTTATCTTTACGAGCGTTTGTCATTAAGCGTTGAAGAGGTGGTTGAGAGGCTTATATCAGAATTTATGAATTCTGATTTTGTTCCTGCTGATATGGAGTTGGAGCTGTCGCGAGAGGGCGATATTGCACCCTACTATTTAAAACTGCCAGATTCAGGCAGTATTTGCTTTAACGGCAAGGTGGACAGAGTTGATACGGCAATGATTGATGGTAAAAAATTTGTAAGAGTGGTTGATTATAAGTCATCGGGCAAGCCTTTTTCTGTATCGGATGTTTTACAGGGACTAAATATGCAGATGCTCATATATCTTTTTACTATAATTAAAAATGGCAAGAAGAAATATGGCAGCGTTGCACCTGCGGGAGTTTTGTATATGCCTGCAAAAGCCCCGTCACTGACAATAGACAGGGGACAGGAGGACAGTATTCAGGAGGCTAAAAACAAAAAATGCAAGATGCAGGGAGTGCTTTTGGAAAATCCGAGCGTGGTCTATGCTATGGAGCATGACGCTAACGGAGTTTTTGTACCTGCTAAAATTAATAAAAAGGGTGAAATCAAGGGCAGTGTAATAGCTCTTGAAGAATTAAACAAGCTATGGAGCAGGGTGGATGAGCTATTAATTGAGATGGGTTCAGAGCTTCATTTGGGCAATATTGGAGCTGTACCTGCTCAGGGCAAGAATTATGATAAAATTTGTTCATACTGCGAATATTGGGATGTATGCAACAGAGAAAAGGATATGCCCTTAAGAGAGCTTGATGATAATAAAAAGATTGGAGGGGAGGAATAATGGGTATTAGCTGGACTAAGGAGCAGCAGGATGCTATAGATTCAAGACAGGGAACAGTTTTAGTTTCGGCTGCTGCAGGCTCCGGTAAAACTGCCGTGCTTGTAGAAAGAGTTATAAGAAGACTCACAGATAAAGACAATCCCTGCTCAACTGATAATCTTTTGATTGTTACCTTCACTAAGGCGGCGACTGCACAGATGAAGGAGAGAATAGGGGCGGCAATTCTTAAAAAGCTTGCGAAGAACCCAACAGACAGCCATTTAAGACGACAGTATATGATGCTTCCATTTGCTAAAATCTGTACCATAGATGCTTTCTGCGGTGATTTGGTGAGAGAAAATTTCCACGAGCTTTCAATCTCACCTGACTACACTGTTCTTGACAACGAGAATGTTAAGATAATGAAAAATGAGGCTGTGGATGCAGTTCTTTCAAGGGAATATGATAAAAAGGATGAAGCTTTTTTTGAACTTTCCAACTTAGTTTCAACAGGCAGCAGCGACAATAGCCTAAGTGAGCTTATTAAAAAGCTGTATGAAATTTCCATGTCATATCCTTTCCCTGAGGAGTTCTTGGATTCTCTTTTGCAGGAATATAGAAATACGGATATAAATTCATCAAAATTTGGTGCGATTATAAAGGATTACCTTTTTGATATGCTCGATTACTGTATAGACGAAAGTGAAAATCTTTTAAATGTGATAGAAACTGAGGATGAGCTTCAAAAGGCATATTCACAAGCTATCGAGTCTGACGTTGAGCTTTGCAAAAGCATGAAGGAAACTTTAAAAAACGATTGGGACAGCGCACTTTTAAGCTTTGAAAAGCCAAACTTTAAAGCTCTTGGAAGAGTACCTAAGGGATATGACAGCGAAAACAAAAGGCTTACAAAAACAGTAAGAGATAAGGTTAAGACGCTTATTAAAAAGGCGGCTGATATTATGTGCATAACAGCGCAGGAGCATGAGGAGGATATGCTTTCTCTTGTAAAGCCGATTGAGTCTTTAATCTCTCTCGTAAAGGCGTTTGATGAGCAATATTCCAAAATGAAAAGGCTTGAAAATGCAGCGGACTTCTCTGACATACTTCATTGGGCATTAGACTTGCTTATTAGAAAAAATGGTGACAAATTAGAGAAGACGAAGCTTTCACAGGAGCTTTCAAAGCGATACGCAGAGATACTTGTCGATGAGTATCAGGATATTAATGAAGCACAGGATATGATTTTTAAGGCGGTATCGAGAAACGAAGAGAATCTATTCATGGTCGGTGACGTCAAGCAGAGCATATACAGATTTAGACAGGCTATGCCGGAAATCTTTTTAAGACGCAGAGCATCAATGCAGGATTATGAAAATGGCAATTATCCTGCAAGAATACTTCTTAGTAAAAATTTCAGAAGCCGAAATGGCGTAACAAGTGCTGTAAACTACATTTTTAGACAAATTATGAGTCCGTCCTCAGGTGAGCTTCTCTATGACGATTCAGAGGCACTTTGTGCAGGAGCAGACTATCCTCAAAGAGATATGCCGGACGCCGAGCTTCATATTGTCGATGTTACAGATTGCTCTGACAGCCCTGTAAGGGCGCAGGCAAAATACGTTGCAAGATACATAAAAAATGCAGTTGAGAGTGGAATGCAGGTGACGAAGGGCGGACAGCTCAAGCCGGCTCAATACGGAGATTTCTGCATACTTCTGCGTTCAGCCAAAAATGTTTCAGAGGAGTTTGCACAGGCTTTAAACAATGAACATATACCGGTATTCTCACCGTCAACAGGCGGCTTCTTTGAAGCAACGGAAATAAGCTTTGCACTGTCACTTTTAAAGGTTCTCGATAATCCGGTACAGGACATACCGTTGGCAGCTGTTATGATGTCACCGGTTTTCGGCTTTTCCGCTGATGAAATAGCACAGTTCAGGGCATCGAGAAAAGAGTATAAAAAAGAGCATGGCAGAGAGCCTCTTTACATGAGCGTTAAGGCTCAGGAGGAGGGTAATCCTAAGGTCAAAAAATTCTTTAAGCGGCTCACTGAATTAAGACGTCTTTCATTGACGCTTTCAACAGGTGAGCTTGTCAGAAGAGTTGTGGACGAAACAGGCTTTATGGCAATAGCAGGAGCGATGCCCGACGGCGACAGAAGAAAACTGAATCTCGAGCTTTTATCGGATTATGCTAATAAATATGAGGCGTCCGGCAATTTGGGACTGAGCGGATTTATCAGATTCATAGATAAAATTGCACGCACAGACAGCGACTTAGCATCAGCTTCACGCCCGTCTGAGGATGCAAACGTTGTCAGAATTATGACGGTGCATCAGAGCAAGGGATTGGAATTTCCGATATGTATTTTAGCTGATATGCAGCATAAGTTTAACGAGCGGGATAATAATTCAAGCGTTATTATAAATTCATATGCAGGAATAGGAATAAAAAGGCGAGCTAAGGACAATGTGAGCCTATACGATACAGCTGGCAGACAGGCAGCTAAAATAATGAGCGAAAAGATGGGCCGCTCGGAGGAAATGCGAGTACTCTATGTTGCACTCACAAGAGCTAAAGAGAATCTTGTAATGGTGACCTCGCTTGCAAATCCCGAAAAGAAATTATCGGCTCTTGGTGCATTCGCAGGACACAAGAAAACAATAAGTCCCTTCGCAGTTATGAATATGACGAGCTTTTGTGATTTTATTATATCTGCACTTATACGTCATCCAAATGCAGGTGAGCTTAGGAGAGCAGCCGATATATCCTTGGATGTATTTTCATCTAAGATTGACGACTTTAAGCTTAAAGCGGTTATTTCAAAGCCGGTTGAGGACTGCGAGAACGAAAAAGAAGAAGTTATAGAGCAGAGTGCTGACGCTCAAATTCTAAGAGAAATTGAAAAAAGGCTTAATTATGTTGATCCCAAGGCAAAGCTTGCGGGTGTTGCAGCTAAAAGGGCTGCTTCACACTCATCTCAAAGCGGAATTGACAGGACTTACTTTGCTTCACAAAGACCTGCTTTTATGGGTAAGGGTGGTTTAACTCCTGCTCAGCGAGGAACTGCGACGCATAAATTTATGCAGTTTTCTAATTATGAGCAGGCAAGCATGGACGCAAAGAAAGAGCTTGAAAGACTTGTTTCAATGGGCTTTTTATCACCTCTTGAGGGCGGCGGAGTAAACCTTGCGGCAATTAAGAGATTCTTTGAATCGAGCCTTTATAAAAGAATGTCTAAGTCTTCAAATGTGATGAGAGAGAAAAAATTCACGATTTTAATGCCTTTGAGCGTCCTAGACGCCGATGTCGATGATGCAATAAAGGATGAGAAAACAGTTGTTCAGGGTATTGCCGACTGCGTATTTATCGAAGACGATGAGCTTGTTATAGTCGATTACAAGACGGATATGAATGTCAGCCAAGAGGAACTTATTGCTCGCTACAAACCTCAGCTTGATATTTATAAAAGAGCGTTGGGCGAATGTCTTAATATGAGGGTTAAGCAAGCATTAATCTACAGCTTTTATTTATCTAAGACGATAGAAGTATTATAAAAGTACTAAAATACCCCATATATTTAAAAAATATCAAAAAAGACTTGCATTATTCCTCAATTTATGTTAGAATCACGTTTGCTATAGACTTAGAAATCAAGTTGGATGCAGATAAGGATTACCGAAAGAGGTGACATGAAATGAAGGAAGGAATTCATCCTAAGTACGAAGAAACAGAGGTACGCTGCGCATGCGGTGAGGTTATTAAGACTTCTTCAACAAAGAAGGACCTTCGTGTTGACATTTGCTCAAAGTGCCATCCGTTCTTCACAGGCAGACAGAAGCTTGTAGATACAGGCGGACGTGTTGATCGTTTCAACAAGCGCTTCAACAAAGCAAACAACAAATAAGAATTTACCTAAGAGAGCGGTGCAGATATTAAATTATCCGCACCGCTTTTGCTTTAACCGGATTTTTAAAATACCTATCGGTACTATTTTAGAGGTGATTTTAATTGGAATATAAAACAATTCGAAAGGCTGCCTCGGCGGAATTTGTGGAGAAGCGTTCTCGCTTTATAAGCTATATTTCACCCGTTACAACCGTCCATGAAGCAAACGAGTTTATAAACAAAATAAAATCACAGCACTGGGACGCTACTCACAATGTTCCGGCGTATATTTTAAGAGAAGGCTCAATATGCAAATTCTCTGATGATGGGGAGCCGCAGGGAACTGCTGGAATGCCCACATTGAGCGTTTTGCAAAAAGAGGGACTCACAGACTGCGTTGTAGTTGTTACAAGATATTTCGGCGGAATCCTTTTAGGCGGCGGCGGACTTGTAAGAGCTTATTCCCACGGTGCTAAATTAGCAGTCGAAGCAGGCGGAATAGTCACGAGGGCGCTCTGCTCTGTTGTAAAGGTTAGAAGTGACTATACATTTTACGGCAGACTGGTTTCTTTAATCCCTGAGCAGGGAGGAATAATTGAGGATACTCAGTTTGAGGATGCTGTAATTGTAACCTTTAGAATAAGGCAGGAATTGGAAGAAGGATTTAAGAAAAGACTTGTGGATTTAAGCAACGGCACACTTCATAGTGAGCATATCGGTGAAAAATTTGCTGATATGGACTGATTTAAGTCGAATAAAATAATTTATTAAAAATTTTTAAAAATAAAAGGGATTTTTGATTTTTTTGCGTATAACATAATTGAAGAATGTTTTTACGGAGGTGGACGAAGTGGCAGGGTATCAGAGGCTCAGCGATGCTTTTTTAGAGGAGCTTAGAGCGAAGACGGATATTGAAAATGTAATTTCACCATATGTCCGATTAAAAAGACGAGGAAAGAACCTTGTTGGATTATGCCCGTTCCATAATGAAAAAACACCTTCCTTTACAGTCTATCCCGAAAGCGGAAGCTTCTATTGCTTCGGCTGCGGTGCAGGCGGCGATGTGATAAGCTTTGTAAGAAGAATCGAAAATCTCGATTATATGGAAGCTGTTAAAATGCTTGCAGATAACGCAGGCATGGCTCTTCCAGATGAAGGCTACGATGATAGTTTGGCTAAAAGGCGACGAGCTATATTGGAAGCTAACCGTGCTGCGGCAAGATTTTTCCATTCACAGCTTTTTACACCCGAGGGCAGGGCAGGACTTGACTACTTCTTAAACAGAGGATTAAAAATTGAAACTATAAGGCATTTTGGCTTGGGCTTTGCACCTGATAGCTGGGATGCACTAAAAAAACACCTAAATTCAAAAGGTTTTGATGATGAGCTTTTATATCAAGCAAATCTTGTTAGAAAGAGCGAAAAGATAAATAAAGATGGTAAGCACTATTATTACGATAACTTTAAAAACCGCACGATGTTCCCGATTATCGATCCGAGAGGAAACGTTATAGCATTCGGCGGCAGAGTAATGGACGATTCAAAGCCTAAATATATAAATACATCAGATACGCTTGTCTATAAAAAGAGCAACGGCGTATTCGCATTAAACTTTGCTAAAAACGGCAACGATGAAAAATTCATTGTCGCAGAGGGCTATATGGATGTTATAGCACTTCATCAGGCAGGCTTTACAAATGCTGTAGCTTGTTTGGGTACAGCACTTACAACGGAGCAGGCAAATCTTCTCTCACGCTATGCAAAGGAAGTTATGCTCTCCTACGATTCTGATGAAGCGGGACAGAAGGCGACAGCTAGGGCAATAAACATATTTTCGTCTACGGGACTTGAAGTTAAGGTCTTAAGGCTCACGGGCGGCAAGGATCCCGATGAAATAATAAAGAAGTATGGGCCGCAGCGTTTTCAGGATATTATAGACGGAGCTGCCAACGATACGGAATACAGAATATTAAAGGCTAGAAACGGCATAGATGTTTCGACTGATGACGGAAAATTAAAATTCCTATCAGCTGTTGCAGATATTTTGGCAGAGCTTTCAAGCCCGATAGAGGTTGATATTTACGCTTCAAGAATTTCAAATGAGCTTGGCGTTGAAAAGATAGCTGTCATGGAACAGGTTAAGTACCGCCGCAATAACTTCATTAAAAGGAGAAAAGCGGAGAGGGAAAAGGAACAGCAGAGAAAGCTTATAGAGGGCAGCAATTTTAAAAACCCAGAGCGTGCAAAGCATTTAAGAGCTTGCAGAGCAGAGGAAACAATAATTGCTTCTCTTATGAGAAATCCCGATTTTTATCCTAAGATTAAGGATGATTTAAGCCCTGAGGACTTTATAACGAACTTAAATAAGCATATTTTTACAGTCGTTTGGAACAGGGTTTCACAGGGAAATTCGGCAGAGCCGTTTTTCCTTTCATCATCGTTCACCACAGATGAGATGGACGAGGTAACAAGGCTTTACAGGCAGTCTTCGCAGATGAAAAATACAGTTGAAGAGTGCCTTGACTGCATAAAGATACTTAAGGAGGAAAAGGACAAGCACACAGATGTTAAGCCGTCCGAGCTTTCAAATGAGGATTTTGCAAAGCTGTTCCAAAAGAAGTAAGCATGTTCTATCAAATAATGTGAAGGAGATATAAAATGGATGATTTAGAGAAGAAGCCGGCGATAAAGGCTCTTATAGAAAAAGGTAAGGCAACAGGAAAAATCACAACTCAGGAAATAGACGAGGCTATCAGCGGCTCTAATCTTGATATGTCGGATTTTGTTAACCTCAGTACAAAGCTTGAGGATTTAGGCATTCACATTGAGGACAATATCGACTCTCTCGACATCGATGACGAGATGGAGGTTGATATGGATGACAGCTCTCACAGAATGGCTGCATCTGACGCTGCTATTATTGATGATAACAGCGCAACAATAGATGATCCCGTTAAGGTTTACCTCAAGGACATCGGCAACTATCCGCTTCTTTCCCCTGAAGAGGAGATTGAGCTTGCAATCAGAATCCAAAATGATGATCAAAGAGCAAAACAGAAGCTTACAGAGGCTAACCTCCGTCTTGTTGTAAGTATCGCAAAGAGATATGTGGGCAGAGGAATGCAATTCCTTGACCTTATTCAAGAGGGTAATCTCGGTCTTATTAAGGCTGTTGATAAGTTTGATTATACAAAGGGCTTTAAGTTCTCAACATATGCTACATGGTGGATTAGACAGGCTATCACAAGAGCTATTGCTGATCAGGCAAGAACAATCAGAATCCCTGTACATATGGTTGAAACAATCAATAAGGTTAAAAAGACAAACAGCCAGCTTCTCCACAAGAACGGCAGAGATCCCAGCGCAGAGGAAATTGCAGATGTTCTCGATATGCCCGTTGAGAAGGTTCGTGAAATCTTAAGAGTTGCACAGGAACCTGTTTCACTCGAAACACCCATCGGTGAAGAGGAAGACAGCCATCTTGGCGACTTTATCCCCGACGATGACGCTCCAGCACCGGCAGATGCAGCTTCATCATCACTCTTAAAGGAAGAGCTTGCTCGTGTTCTTAAAACACTCACTCCCCGTGAGGAGAAGGTTCTTTCACTCCGCTTCGGCCTTGAGGATGGACATCCTCATACACTCGAAGAGGTCGGTAAGGAATTTAACGTAACTCGTGAGCGTATCCGTCAGATTGAAGCTAAGGCTTTAAGAAAGCTCCGTCATCCCACAAGAAGCAAGAAATTAAAGGATTACATCGAGTAATAAAATATAATATAAAAAGCCTCCCTTCATGGGAGGCTTTTCGTTTATGGTGAGTTTAACTTTTGGGAAAACGCTCAAACAGCTCGGTTGTCATATCGTAGCCCTCTTGATAGAGCTTTTCAATCAAATCAACATCCTTAGTTAGTGTGTTTACACCGTAGCAGGTCTTTGGGGCAATAATAATTGCTTTGCCCTCGTTTTGATACTTAAGAGCTTTTTTGACTGAATTATTATAGAGCTTGTGTCTTATTGCGATTGTCTTGTAAATTTCTGGATAATCCTTGAGAGCAAGCTTTATAAGTGGAAGAAAATGCTCTCTTTCCTTTTTATAATCAAGTGGCTTTGTTAAAATAACAATAACCTTGTCACAGCCATCCTCAAACGCCTTGTCAATCGGAATGGGATCTGCAACTCCGCCATCAAAATATTTAACGCCGTCAATATCTATAGTTTTGCAGAAAAACGGCAGACAGCACGATGCACCCAATACGCTTAAATCGTCCTTATCCATATCATCCTTATCAAAGTAGACGGGCTGCGAGGTTTCGGCATCCGTTGAAACAATCTTGAAATCTGTTGCAATGGACTTGATTGTGTCAACATCAAGAGGATCTTCACCATCAGATTCTGAAAGAGTATGGTAGATATAATCCAAATCGAGATATGAACCCTTTTTTAAGAAGTTGTCAAGGCTCATATATTCCTTTCTTTGCGAGTACTCTGTGTAGAATCTGTAGGCTCTGCCTCTCTGATTAGATATAAAGGAAGCGAGGTTTGCACTGCCTGCGGATACGCCTATGCAGTAGTCGGGAACAAAATCATTATCGAGCATGCAATCATAAATTCCCGCAGAAAATACACCCCTCATTCCTCCACCAACATCAACAATTCCTATCATAAAAAATCGACCTTCTTTATCTATAAATACAAAGTATTTTTAATCTTACAAAAAATGCTAAAAAATCACTAAATGATATTGACAAAGGGACACTTCTAATCTATAATATAAACTTGCACAATTATAATGGTATTTTGTCCCTCTCTGCCTTAAAAACGGAACCTTGAGAGATATATTATAATACTTAGCGGTTACAAAATCAATCCTTTTAAGTTTATAATATTACACCATTATAATAATTCTGAATGCTTTACATAATTCAACTACGTAAAGCGTGATTATAAGAACAAACGGAAGAATAATATGAACGGAGTGAAGTGGCCTATGCTTAATGTTAAACCCGTCAAAAAAGGAACAACCACACGTATGAGCTTCGGTAAAATCGAAGAATGTATGGAAATGCCCAATTTGATAGAGGTACAGAAGAATTCATACAAATGGTTCCTCGATCAAGGTCTTAAAGAGGTTTTTCGTGATATTGCGGAAATCACAGACTATACAGGAAACTGGGTTCTTTCCTTTATCGACTATCGCATTGACGAGAAAACAAAATATACCGTGCAGGAGTGTAAGGAGCGTGATGCGACTTATGCGGCACCTATGCGTGTAACTGTTCGCCTTCTCAATAAGGAAACAGGCGCAATAAAGGAATCAGAAGTTTTCATGGGCGAATTCCCTGTTATGACAGACAGCGGTACATTTGTTATTAACGGTGCTGAAAGAGTTATCGTTTCTCAGCTTGTCCGCTCTCCCGGTGTCTACTTTGATATGACACATGATAAGACAGGTATTGAGCTTTATTCAAGTACAATTAACCCCAACAGAGGTGCTTGGCTTGAGTATGAGACAGATATAAACAATGTTTATTATGTTCGTATAGATAAAAATAGAAAGATTCCGATTACAACTTTCATCAGAGCATTGGGCTTAAGCACAGACGAAGAAATCCGTGATTACTTCGGTATTGATGAAAGAATTGAAGCTACAATAGAAAAGGACAGCGAGATTAAAAATCAGACTGAAGCTCTTATGGAGATATTCAGAAAGCTTCGTCCTGGCGAGCCTGTTACAGTAGAAGCAGCTCAGCAGCAGATTGAAAATCTTTTCTATGATCCTCACAGATATGATATTTCTAGAGTTGGCCGTTATAAGTACAACAAAAAGCTTGCTATTGCAGCAAGACTTGAAGGCTGCAAGCTTGCACAGCCCGTTATCAACGAGCTTACAGGCGAAATTCTTGCAGATGCAGGTGAAGTTGTTACAAAGGCAAAGGCACAGGAAATTGAGCGCGCAGGCGTTTGGTGTGCAGTTGCTGACGTAGACGGTCAGGAAGTTAAAATCATCTCTAACGGCATGGTTGATCCTATGGACTATGTTCCCGAGGGCATCACAAAGCAGGAGCTTCTTGACATCGGCATCAATGAGAAAGTTCGCTTCTCAATCATTACAGAAATGGTTGAAGAATTAGGCGACGACAAGGAGGCTCTCCTTGCAGCTATGGAAGCTCGTCACGATGAGCTTATCCCCAACCATATTATCGTTGATGATATTTTCTCATCAATCAACTACATTAACTGTATTGCACATCACATCGGTACAACAGACGATATTGACCATCTTGGAAACAGACGTATTCGTTCAGTTGGTGAGCTTCTTCAGAACCAGTTTAGAATTGGTCTTGCAAGAATGGAGAGAGTTGTCCGTGAAAGAATGACTCTTCAGGCTCAGGAGAAGGAGGAGAATATCACTCCTCAGGCTCTTATAAATATCCGTCCTGTTATGATGGCAATTAAGGAGTTCTTCGGCTCCTCACCGCTTTCACAGTTTATGGATCAGATTAACCCTCTTTCAGAGCTTACACATAAAAGACGTCTTTCAGCTCTAGGCCCCGGCGGTCTTTCAAGAGATCGTGCAGGCTTCGAGGTTCGAGATGTTCACTATTCACACTACGGCAGAATGTGTCCCATTGAAACACCTGAAGGTTCTAACGTTGGACTTATCTCCTACCTTGCAACCTTCGCAAGAATCAATGAGTATGGCTTCATAGAAGCTCCTTTCCGTAAGGTTGATAAGCAGACAGGCCGAGTACTTGACGAGGTTGAGTACATGACAGCTGATGTAGAGGATAACTACACAGTTGCACAGGCTAATGAACCTCTTGATGAAAACGGCATATTCGTTCACGAAAGAGTTAACGCAAGACACAGAGATGGCTTTAGAGAAATGGACAGAAACAAGGTTGACTACATGGACGTTTCTCCGAGAATGGTTGTTTCTGTTGCAACATCAATGATTCCCTTCCTTGAAAACGATGACGCTAACCGCGCACTTATGGGTTCAAACATGCAGAAGCAGGCAGTTCCGCTTTTAAGAGCTGAAAGCCCCATCGTTGCTACAGGTATGGAATATAAGGCAGCACGCGATTCAGGTGTTGTCATACTTGCAAAGAACGCAGGTATAGTTAAGAAGGTTGACGCAACTCAGATTGAGATTCTCACAGATGAGGGTACTGTTGACCATTATGACATCATTAAGTTTATGCGTTCCAATCAGGGTACATGCGTAAACCAGCGTCCCATCGTTTCTCTCCACCAGAGAATTGAAAAGGGCGATGTTATCGCTGATGGTCCTGCAACAGATCACGGCGAAATTTCACTCGGTAAGAATGCTCTTGTAGGCTTCATGACATGGGAAGGCTACAACTACGAGGATGCTGTTCTTATCAATGAAAAGCTTGTTAGAAACGATGTTTATACATCTATTCATATTGAAAAGCACGAAATCGAAGCAAGAGATACAAAGCTCGGACCGGAAGAAATCACAAGAGATATTCCCAACGTTTCTGACGATCTCCTTGCAAACCTTGATGAAAACGGTATTATCCGTGTTGGCGCAGAGGTTCACTCAGGCGATATTCTCGTCGGTAAGGTAACACCTAAGGGCGAAACAGAACTTACAGCTGAGGAAAGACTCTTAAGAGCAATCTTCGGTGAGAAGGCTAAGGAAGTAAGAGATACTTCTCTTAAGGTTTCTCATGGTGAGTACGGTATCGTTGTTAAGGTTGAGGTATTTACAAGAGAAAACAGCGACGAGCTTTCACCTGGTGTTAACAAGGTTGTTCGCTGCTACATCGCACAGAAGAGAAAAATCTCTGTCGGCGATAAAATGGCTGGTCGTCATGGTAACAAGGGTGTTGTTTCAAGAATCCTTTCACAGGAAGATATGCCCTTCCTTCCTGATGGCACACCCCTTGATATTGTTCTTAACCCGTTGGGCGTTCCTTCTCGAATGAACATCGGTCAGGTTCTTGAGGTTCACTTAGGCTTCGCTGCAAGACACCTTGGCATAAAGGTTGAAACTCCTGTATTCGACGGCGCACACGAAGATGATATTCGTGAGGCATTCAAGCTTGCAGGTATCGATGAAACAGGTAAATCAACACTTTATGACGGACGTACAGGACGCAAGTTCGACAACCAGATTACAGTCGGTGTCATGTACTACCTCAAGCTTCTTCACCTTGTTGACGATAAGATTCATGCCCGTTCTACAGGACCTTACTCACTTGTTACTCAGCAGCCCCTCGGTGGTAAAGCACAGTTCGGCGGTCAGCGTTTCGGTGAGATGGAAGTTTGGGCTCTTGAAGCTTACGGTGCAGCTTATACTCTTCAGGAAATCCTTACAGTTAAGTCCGATGATGTTGTTGGACGTGTAAAAACTTATGAGGCTATCGTTAAGGGTAATAACGTACCTAAGCCCGGTATTCCCGAGTCATTCAAGGTTCTTGTTAAAGAGCTTCAGGCACTTTGCCTTGATATCAGTGTTCTTGATGCTAACGGTGATAAAATCGACCTTAAACAGCCGATCGACGACGATTTAAGCTTCAATCACGTTGAATATACAGATAAGAAGTCACACCATAACCACGATTCAAACTCAGACTTTGAAAATGAGCAGGAAATCGTAAACGATGCAGCTGATGCAGAGGGCTACGGCTTAGAAAACGAGGAGAACGACATCTTTGCAGTAGGCGATGATGACTCCTTCGAAGCAGACAATGATGACTTCTTCTCATTTGAGAGCGAAGACTTTAACGAAAACGACGACTGATAAAAGTCACCTTATAAATATATCATTGAAAAGGGGCAAAGTAGATGGAAAACAATACTTTTGAATCCATTAAAATTGGTCTTGCTTCACCTGAAACCATCATGGAAGAATGGTCATACGGCGAAGTCAAGAAAGCTGAAACCATCAATTACCGCACACTCAAGCCTGAAAAGGACGGTCTTTTCTGTGAGAGAATCTTTGGACCTCAGAAGGACTGGGAGTGCCATTGCGGCAAATATAAAAGAGTAAGAGATAAGGGCAAAATCTGTGAACGCTGCGGTGTTGAAATCACACGTTCAAAGGTTCGCCGTGAGCGTATGGGCCACATCAAGCTCGCAGCACCCGTATCACACATTTGGTATTTTAAGGGTATCCCGTCAAGAATGGGACTTATCCTTGATATATCTCCCCGTGACCTTGAAAAGGTTTTATACTTTGCAAAGCACATCGTCATCGATCCCGGCTCAGTAGATGAAATCCATAAGAAGGATATTCTCGACGAGAAGAGATACTTAGATCTTCGTGAGAAGTATGAGGACGATTTCAGAGCAGGCATGGGCGCAGAAGCTATTAAGGAGCTTCTTCACGAAATTGATCTTGATAAGCTTTCAGCAGAGCTTCATGACGAGCTTGCTAACACAACAGGACAGAAGAGAGCTAAGGCTCTCAAGCGTCTTGATGTTGTAGAGGCTTTCAGAAAGAGCGGCAATAAGCCTGAATGGATGATCCTTGACGCAGTTCCGGTTATTCCTCCTGAGCTTCGTCCTATGGTTCAGCTTGAGGGCGGTCGCTTCGCTACATCAGACTTAAATGATCTCTATCGCCGCGTAATCAATAGAAATAACCGTCTTGCAAAGCTCTTAGAGCTTGGCGCACCGGAAATTATTGTTCGCAACGAAAAGAGAATGCTTCAGGAATCAGTTGACGCTCTTATTGATAATGGCCGTCGCGGCAGACCTGTTACAGGTCCTAACAACAGAGCACTCAAATCTCTTTCAGATATGCTTAAGGGTAAGCAGGGCAGATTCAGACAGAACCTTCTTGGTAAGCGTGTTGACTACTCAGGCCGTTCTGTTATCGTTGTTGGTCCTGAGCTTAAGATTTACCAGTGTGGTCTTCCGACTGAAATGGCACTTGAGCTTTTCAAGCCCTTCGTAATGCACAGACTTGTTGAAACAGGCAAGGCAAACAACGTAAAATCTGCAAGAAAGATGGTTGAAAGACAGGATCCCAAGGTTTGGGACGCACTTGAAGTTGTAATCAAGGATCATCCTGTTCTTCTTAACCGTGCGCCTACACTTCACCGCCTCGGTATTCAGGCATTCGAGCCTGTACTTGTTGAGGGCAGAGCTATTAAGCTTCATCCCCTTGTATGTACAGCCTTCAACGCTGACTTCGACGGTGACCAGATGGCTGTTCACGTTCCGCTTTCAGCAGAAGCTCAGGCAGAAGCACGTTTCTTAATGCTTGCTGCAAACAACCTCTTAAAGCCCTCTGACGGATGCCCTGTTACAGTTCCTACACAGGATATGATCCTCGGCTCCTACTATCTTACACTTCTTAAGCCCGGCGAACCCGGCGAAGGCAAGATCTTCAGAGATATTGATGAGGCTACAATGGCTTATGATCAGGGTATCATCGGCTTGCATTCAAAAATCTATATTCGTATGTCCAAGGAAATTAACGGCGAAGTTAAGAGAAAGGTTATCGAAACCACAATCGGCCGTGTAATCTTTAACAAACCTATTCCTCAGGACCTCGGTTATGTTGACAGAACAGATCCCGAAAACGAATTCAAGCTTGAGGTTGACTTCCTCGTTAAGAAGAAGCAGCTCGGCGATATAATCAACAGATGTATCAAGGTTCACGGCACATCAATAGCAGCCGAAATGCTTGATAACATCAAGGCACAGGGCTACAAGTACTCAACTCGAAGCGGTCTTACAGTTGCTGTTTGTGACGCTACAATCCCGCCCGCAAAGCATGACCTTATCGAGGCAGCAGAAGCAGGCGTATCAGAGGTTATGAAGTACTATGAGCTTGGTCTTTATTCAGATGAAGAGCGTTCAAACAAGGTAATTGAGATTTGGGAAGATTGTACAGCTAAGGTTGGTAAGGCTCTTAAAGAGAACTTCAACCCCTACAACCCCATCAACATCATGCTTGACTCAGGTGCCCGTGGTAATGACTCACAGCTTCGTCAGCTCGCAGGTATGCGTGGTCTTATCGCTAATACAGCAGGTAAGGTTATCGAAGTACCTATCAGAGCTAACTACCGTGAAGGTCTTAACATCTTGGAATACTTCATTTCATCTCGTGGTGCTCGTAAAGGTCTTGCCGATACAGCTCTTCGTACAGCTGACTCTGGTTACCTTACAAGACGTCTTGTTGACGTTTCTCAGGATGTTATCATCCGTGAAGAGGACTGCGGATGCACAGAAGGTGCAGATGTTTATGATATTAAGGACGGCGATCGTCTTATCGTTGGTCTTCCTGAGCGTCTTACAGGCCGTTTCCTCCTTGAGGACTTCATGGACAGAGATACTGGCGCTCTCATCATGACAAAAGATAAGATGATGAATGAGCATGAGGCAGCTCTTGTAGCGTCTAAGGTTAAGGAATATCACGAAAGAGATATTGCAGACGGCAAGGCAGAGGAAGGAACTCTTGCAAAGATCAAGATTCGTTCACTTCTCACATGTCAGTCAGAGCATGGCGTATGTATTAAGTGCTATGGTGCAAACCTTGCTTCAGGCGCACCTGTTACTGTCGGTGAAGCAGTTGGTATCATTGCAGCTCAGTCAATCGGTGAACCCGGTACACAGCTTACAATGAGAACCTTCCATACAGGTGGTGCTAAGGACGCAGCAGATATTACAGAAGGTCTTCCCAGAGTTGAAGAACTGTTTGAAGCTAGAAAGCCCAAGAGCCTTGCTCTTATTTCTGAGATTTCAGGTGTTGTTTCTGAAAGAGAGATTAAGAAGATCCGCAACATCGTTGTTACAGATCCTGAAACTCTTGAGGAAAAGACATATCCCATCCATTACGGCATGAGAGTTAGACCTAAAATCGGCGACTTCATCAAGAAGGGTGAATCAATCACAGAGGGTGCAAGAAACCCGCATGATATTCTTGATGTTCTTGGCGTTGAGGCTGTTCACGATTACTTAATCGGTGAAGTTCAGAAGGCATACCGTACACAGGGTGTTGACGTCAGCGATAAGCATATCGAGGTTATTGTTCGTCAGATGATGAAGAAGGTTAGAATTTCTGAACCCGGCGATACAACATTCCTTCCCGGCTCAATAGTTGATAAGCTCGAATTAAGAGCAGAGAACAATAGAGTTGCAAAGCTTGCAGAGGAAACAGGCGAGGAATTAAAGGGTGCTGAGTGTGTTCCTGTTCTTATGGGTATTACAAAGGCATCACTTGCTACAGAGTCATTCCTTTCAGCAGCATCCTTCCAGGAAACAACAAGAGTTCTTACAGATGCAGCTATTAAGGGTAAGACAGATCCGCTTCTCGGTCTTAAGGAAAACGTTATTATCGGTAAGCTTCTTCCCTCAGGTACAGGCATGAAATGCTACAGCGATGTTCAGCTTGTTTCTAAAAAGGAAGAAATAGCAGAAGATGCTGATGCAATCGAAGAAAACGAAGCCAGCGAGAGCGAAGAAAACTAAATGATTTTCATTCGGCAGTTAAGACTTAATCGGTTTTAGCTGCCGATTTTTTATATATAATTTTAGCTCAGTGAATTAATTATGCAAAAATAACACATAATTATATTTGTTTAAGATAATATTTTATGTTTTGCACTAAGCTAAAACTGTTGACTTTTTGGTAAAATAGTGTTAAACTTTAAAACTGTGAGCGAATATACGGGCGTATTATGTCTGTATTATAAATTCATTAAGCTCACAACAATTTACACTTTTAGAAAGGAGATGTACTGCTTGCCAACGTTTAATCAGCTTGTAAGAAACGGCAGAGACACACTTGAGAGAAAGCCTAAGGCTCCCGCTTTATTAAAGGGCTTCAACTCCAAGAAGAACATCATGACTGACAATGCAGCTCCGCAGAAGCGCGGCGTATGCACAGCAGTTAAGACAACAACACCTAAGAAGCCTAACTCAGCTTTAAGAAAGATTGCTAGAGTTCGTCTTTCCAACGGAATCGAAGTTTCAGCTTATATTCCTGGTGTTGGTCATAACCTTCAGGAGCACTCAGTTGTTCTCATTCGCGGCGGACGTGTTAAGGACCTTCCCGGTGTACGTTACCACATCATCCGCGGAACACTCGATACACAGGGTGTTAACGGCAGAATGCAGGCCCGTTCAAAGTACGGTGCTAAGCGTCCTAAGGCTGCCAAAAAGTAAGATCTGCTTAAGTTAAAAGCAGAAACCACTTAAGAGACAGAATCTTCTTGCAGGTGATTATCCAATGCGAGAGTGCATTGAAATATATGCCTCCCATCGTTGACACCACGAGAGATTTGTCACTCGAGTACCTATGATATCATTATTATTATGAAGGAGGGAAGCGTAGTGCCAAGAAGAGGCAAGATTGCAAAACGTGACGTTTTGCCGGATCCGCTTTACAATTCAAAGCTTGTAACACGTCTTATCAACAACGTTATGCTTGACGGTAAGAAGGGTGTTGCTCAGAAAATCGTATACGAGGCATTCGATATTATCCGTGAAAAGACAGGTAAGGAACCCCTTGAGGTTTTTGAAGCTGCAATGGAGAATGTTATGCCCGTTCTCGAAGTTAAGGCTCGCCGTGTAGGCGGTGCTACTTATCAGGTTCCCATGGAAGTACGCGCAGAGAGAAGACAGACACTCGGTCTTCGTTGGATCACACGTTATTCACGTGAGCGTTCTGAGAGAACTATGAAGGAAAGACTCGCTAACGAGATTATGGATGCTGTTAACTCAACAGGTTCTGCATTCAAGAAGCGTGAAGATACTCATAAGATGGCTGAAGCTAACAAGGCTTTTGCTCATTTCAGATGGTAATCTTAAGCTTTTAATTAGATATTTTACTCATACTTTTATAGTATATATTTACGGAGGTTTTTATGGCGAGACAAGTTTCACTTGACATGACCAGAAACATCGGTATTATGGCTCACATTGACGCCGGTAAAACAACCACCACAGAGCGTATACTGTTCTATACAGGTAAGACTCATAAGATAGGCGAAACACACGATGGTGCAGCAACCATGGACTGGATGCAGCAGGAGCAGGAGCGTGGTATCACAATCACATCCGCAGCTACAACTTGTTTCTGGAAGAACCACCGTGTTAACATCATCGATACTCCCGGTCACGTTGACTTCACAGTTGAGGTTGAGCGTTCACTTCGTGTCCTTGATGGTTCCGTTACTGTTCTTTGCGCTAAGGGTGGCGTTGAGCCTCAGTCTGAAACAGTTTGGAGACAGGCTGATAAGTACCAGGTTCCGAGAATGGTTTATGTAAATAAGATGGACATTTTAGGCGCTAACTTCTACAATGTTGTAGACATGATGAAGGATCGTCTTAAGTGTAACGCAGTTCCGATTCAGCTCCCCATCGGTGCTGAGTCAGATTTCGTTGGAATTATCGATCTTGTTAAGATGAAAGCTTACTACTACAATGATGATCTTGGCATCAACATTGAAGAGAAAGAAATTCCCGAAGATATGGCTGAGCTTGCTCAGAAATATCATGACGAGCTTTTAGAGCATGTCGCAGAGCAGGATGATGCTCTTCTTGAAAAGTACTTCGAGGGTGAAGAACTTACAATCGAGGAAATCAAGAGCTGCATTAGAAAGTCAACAATCGCTAATACAATGGTTCCCGTTGTTTGCGGTACATCATACAAGAATAAGGGCGTTCAGCTCCTTCTTGATGCTATCATTGACTATATGCCTGCACCTACAGACGTTCCTGCTATTAAGGGCGTTAACCCTGATACAGACGAAGAAGAAGACAGACCTTCATCAGACGACGAGCCGTTCTCAGCACTTGCATTCAAGATTGCTACAGACCCCTTCGTTGGTAAGCTTTGCTTCTTCCGCGTATATTCAGGTATAGTTGAAGCTGGTGCTACAGTTTACAACTCAACAAAGGGTTGCAACGAGCGTATGGGCCGTATCCTTCAGATGCATTCAAACCACAGACAGGATATCGATTGCTGCTATTCAGGCGACATCGCTGCTTGTGTTGGTGTTAAGAATACAACTACAGGTGATACACTCTGCGATGCTAAGCATCCGATCATCCTTGAGTCTATGGAATTCCCGGAGCCCGTTATTCGCGTAGCTATCGAGCCTAAGACTAAGGCAGGTCAGGAGAAGATGGGTATTGCTCTTGCAAAGCTTGCAGAAGAGGATCCCACATTCAAGTGCTATACAGATGAAGAAACAGGACAGACAATCATCGCTGGTATGGGTGAGCTTCACCTTGAAATCATCGTTGATAGACTTCTTCGTGAGTTCAAGATTGAAGCTAACGTAGGTCAGCCTCAGGTTGCTTACAGAGAAACAATCACAAAGAACTCTGAGAGTGATACAAAGTATTCACGTCAGTCCGGTGGTCGTGGTCAGTATGGTCACGTTAAGATTCGCCTTGAACCCAACCCCGAAAAGGGTTACGAGTTCGTTAACGAGGTTGTCGGCGGTGCAATTCCGAAGGAATTCATCGGTCCTGCAGAAGCAGGTATCAAGGGTGCTATGCAGTCTGGTATCCTCGCAGGCTTCAACGTTGTTGACTGTAAGGTTACTCTTTATGATGGTTCTTACCATGAGGTCGACTCTTCAGAAATGGCCTTCAAGATTGCTGGTTCAATGGCATTCAAGGACGCTATGAAGAAGGCAGGCCCCGTTCTTATGGAGCCTATCATGAAGGCTACAATCGTTGTTCCGGAAGACTACATGGGTGATGTTATCGGTGACGTTAACTCACGTCGTGGTGCAATCCAGAGCACAGATATCAGAAATGGTATCGTTCAGATTAACGCACATATTCCGCTTTCAAACATGTTCGGCTATGCTACAGCTCTTCGTTCAAAGACACAGGGCCGTGGTCAGTATTCAATGGAGCCCAGCCACTATGCTGAAGTTCCGAAGAACATCGCTGAAACAATTATGGCGGGCAAATAATATAAATTTATCAATAATACACTCGGTTTTTCAACAGATTTATAAAAATCTCTTGAATTTCCGAGTGAAAATTGATAGAATAACATCATGCAATCGCATGCAAAAATTATGAAAAAACCAAAGGGAGGAAATTCCAAATGGCAAAAGCTAAATTCGAAAGAAATAAGCCCCACGTAAACATTGGTACTATTGGTCACGTTGACCATGGTAAGACAACACTTACAGCTGCTATCACAAGAACTCTTGCAAGAAAGGGCGACGCAGCATTCGTTGACTATCAGAACATCGATAAGGCTCCTGAAGAGAGAGAGCGCGGTATCACAATCAACACATCACACGTTGAGTACGAGACAGAAACACGTCACTACGCTCACGTTGACTGCCCCGGCCATGCTGACTACGTTAAGAACATGATCACAGGTGCTGCACAGATGGATGGTGCTATCCTTGTTATCGCTTCAACAGATGGTCCTATGGCTCAGACTAAGGAGCATCTTCTTCTTGCTAGACAGGTTGGCGTTCCTTACATCATCGTATTCATGAACAAGGTTGATCAGGTTGACGATCCCGAGCTTCTTGAGCTTGTTGAGATGGAAATCCGTGAGACTCTTGACGAGTACGGTTTCCCCGGCGACGATACACCCATCATCAAGGGTTCAGCTCTTAAGGCTCTTGAATATGACGGTGCAGACGACAACGCTCCCGAGCTTCAGCCCATCTGGGAACTCATGGAAGCTGTTGACACATACATCCCCACTCCCGATCGTAAGGCAGACCTTCCCTTCCTTATGCCCGTTGAGGACGTTTTCACAATCACAGGCCGTGGTACAGTTGCAACAGGCCGTGTAGAGCGTGGTCAGCTTAAGGTTGGCGACGAGCTTGAAATCGTTGGTCTTACAGACGAGAAGAAGAAGACAGTATGTACAGGTATCGAGATGTTCAGAAAGATCCTCGATTACGCTGAGGCTGGTGACAACATCGGTGCTCTTCTTCGTGGTATCCAGAGAACAGACATCGAGCGTGGTCAGGTTCTTGCAAAGCCCGGCACAGTTCACCCCCACACAAAGTTTGAAGGTCAGGTTTACGTTCTTACTAAGGACGAAGGCGGCCGTCATACTCCTTTCTTCAACAACTACCGTCCTCAGTTCTATTTCAGAACAACTGACGTTACAGGTGTTATCACTCTTCCCGAAGGCACAGAGATGTGCATGCCCGGCGATAACGTTGAGATGAACGTTGAGCTTATCACTCCTATCGCTGTTGAAGAGGGTCTCCGTTTCGCTATCCGTGAAGGTGGCCGTACAGTTGGTTCAGGCGTTGTTACAAAGATCTTCGAATAATTCGAAAATTTTACAAGCCTAACTAATATTTAGCACTTTTAAGCCCTGTGAGGTTAACCCCTTGCAGGGCTTTTTTGTTATTCTGCTTTAAAAGTCGCTTTAAGAGGATTTTAATATAAGAGGGTAATTTCACGAAGCGTATAACAAAGTCGCTGTCTTGAGCCATTAAAGCAATTATTTGAATAATAAAAAGAGAGTATATCCGCACATTGGGTATACTCTCTATTTTTTATTAGATTTTCTGGGGAAAAACAATAATCTACTTTTCCATATACTGTGAATCCAATGTGGAAAACGTGGAGAAAAATTCCACGACATGTGGAAAACCCTGCTTTAAATGACTTTTTCTTTATGATTCCAGAGCAAAAACGGCTCTAAACAAGGGAAAATGATTCTATTTAGTGTTGACTGTTCCATTGATTTAACAAATGTACTATGTGGAAAACTCAGTTCATGAAAAGAGTTATTGAGAATATTTTTACTTATGATATAATCAAATCATAAATAATTTTGAAGAAAATGGCATTTGCAACTGTCAGTTGACACATTTCAAAGGCTGATTGATAGAAAAAAGAACAATTAATTGTTAGAATTACCTCAGAAAAAACAAGAAAGCGAGGCAATGAGAATGACTTTAGGGGAAAAATTAAGTTCACTCAGAAAAAAGCAGGGTTGGTCGCAGGAGGAACTCTCGGAAAAATTAGATGTCAGTCGTCAGTCAGTATCAAAATGGGAGAGTGACTTGTCCGTACCCGATATTGATAAAATAGTAAAACTCAGCGAGATATATTCGGTTTCAACCGATTATCTTTTAAAGAGCGATACACAGGCTAAGGGAGAGAATGAAAGCCAAACAAAAGATAAGGTAAGGGAACTTTCAAGAAACGAAGTAGACAGATACATAGATATAATGAAAAAAGGCAGTTGGAAAATCGCTCTTGGCGTGCTTTTATGTATTGTTTCACCCGTACCGATTCTTTTGCTTGAAGGCAGTCTGCCTGAGAAATTAGCAGGCGGAATAGGTGCTTCTGCACTCTTTATTTTAATAGCCGCAGCTGTTGCGATGTTTATAATTGAGGGATTTAAGATGGAGAAATTCATCTACTTGGAAAAAGAGCCGATAAATTTCAGTTTAACTGACAAAAATGAAATCAAAAAGCAGAAAGAAGAATTTGAACCTAAATGGAGAAGTTCAATAGTTATAGGCGTAATTCTTTTTATAACCTCAGTCGTACCTTTGCTTCTTTATGATGCGAGCAACTTCAAAAATGTGTCCTACGCAGCAGTAACAATGCTTTGCTTCATAGCCGTCGGCGTGTTCTTAATAGTCTATAGGAGCATAGTAATAGGCAGTTATAATAAGCTTTTGGAGGAAGGGGACTACACAAGGGAGAAAAAGGCGAGCAGAAACAAAAATGCTTTAATCTCGAGTATTTATTGGAGTGTAATTTTAGCTATATATCTTCTTTGGAGCTTGCTGACATTTAATTGGCATTTTACATGGATTATTTGGCCTGTTGCGGCAGTTCTTTATGGTGCGATTATCGCAGTTATTGAGTTGGTCAGAAAGAAAAAGTAAATTAAACAGCAAAGAAGCCGAGTACTTAAAGTACTCGGCTTCTTCATTTATATTCTATGGGATGAATTACTATTAATACATTCCGCCGCCCTGAGCAGTAGCCATAGCAGCAGCGTTAGCTGCATCGCCTGCAGGATCTGGCTTATCTGTTACAAGGCTCTCTGTTGTAAGAACCATTGATGCAACTGATGATGCATTCTGAATTGCTGAACGTGTTACCTTAGCGGGATCGAGGATACCTGCCTCAAACATATCAACGTATTCGTCCTTAGCAAAGTTGTAGCCGTAGCCTGTCTTTCCGCTTTCAACGATGTGGTTGATGATAACTGAACCTTCAAGACCTGCATTAGAAGCAATCTGACGAACCGGCTCTTCAATAGCCTTGAGAACAATCTTAACGCCTGTCTTCTCGTCTGCATCCTCGATTGAATCGCAAAGTGCCTTAACAGCGGGGATAGCGTTGAGAAGTGCAACACCGCCGCCTGCTACAGTACCTTCTTCGATAGCTGCCTTTGTAGCTGCAAGAGCGTCCTCAATGCGAAGCTTCTTTTCTTTCATCTCAGTTTCAGTTGCAGCACCAACCTTGATAACAGCTACGCCGCCTGCAAGCTTAGCAAGTCTTTCCTGAAGCTTTTCACGATCGTAATCTGAAGATGTTGATTCAATCTGTGTGCGAAGCTGAGCAGTTCTGTTCTGGATTTCTTCCTTGTTGCCTGCGCCGTCAACGATGATTGTATTCTCCTTTGAAACCTTTACCTGACGAGCATGACCGAGATCTGAAAGCTGTGTATCCTTAAGCTCTAAGCCAAGGTCAGATGTAATTACACGACCGCCTGTGAGAGTTGCAATATCCTGAAGCATTTCCTTGCGTCTGTCACCGAAACCGGGAGCCTTAACGCATACGCAGGTGAATACGCCGCGAAGCTTGTTAACGAGGAGTGTTGAAAGAGCTTCACCCTCGATGTCCTCAGCGATGATAATGAGCTTGCCGCCCTGATGAACAATCTGCTCAAGAAGAGGAAGGATGTCCTGAACGTTAGAAATCTTTTTATCTGTAATAAGGATAGGAGCGTCATCGATAACTGCTTCCATCTTATCTGTATCTGTTACCATGTAGGGGGAGATGTAGCCACGGTCAAACTGCATGCCTTCAACAACCTCAGCCTCGGTAAGAGCAATCTTTGATTCCTCAACAGTGATAACGCCGTCGGATGTAACCTTTTCCATAGCGTCTGCGATAATCTTGCCGATTTCCTCATCAGCAGATGAAATTGTAGCAATACGAGCTATATCATCGCTGCCGTGAACGGGCTGTGAGTTTGACTTTACGTTTTCAACTACAGCTGCAACAGCCTTCTGGATACCCTTTTTAATAACCATTGGGTTAGCACCTGCAACAACATTCTTCATGCCTTCTCTAACGAGTGCCTGAGCAAGAAGAGTAGCTGTTGTTGTACCGTCGCCTGCTACGTCATTAGTCTTTGTAGCAACTTCCTTTATAAGCTGTGCGCCCATATTTTCAAATGCGTCCTCAAGCTCGACATCCTTAGCGATTGTAACGCCGTCGTTTGTAATGAGGGGAGCGCCGAACTTCTTATCAAGAACAACGTTTCTGCCCTTAGGTCCTAAAGTTATTTTAACTGTATCTGCAAGCTTATCAATACCGGTCTGAAGTGCCTTTCTGGCATCCTCACCGTAAATAATTTGTTTAGCCATGATAAATTACCTCCAAAGTAAAATTAAAAACTAAAATTATTCAACAATAGCAAGAATATCGCCCTGACGAACGATTGTATATTCGTTTTTGTCGAACTTAACCTCAGTGCCTGAGTACTTAGATGTGATTACTCTGTCACCGACTTTAACTTCCATCTTAACTTCCTTACCGTCAACAAGTCCGCCGGGGCCTACTGCTACAACCTCAGCAACCTGAGGCTTCTCCTGTGCGGAAGCTGTAAGGATGATTCCGCTGTTTGTTGTTTCTTCAACTTCGACAGCCTTAATTACTACTCTGTCACCAAGCGGTTTAATGTTCATTTGAATTCCTCCTGAAAATTTATTATAAAGTAAGTTTTAACTATTTGGCACTCTATATCCCTGAGTGCTAATATTAATAATAGACTTATTTTAAATAAAAATCAATACCTTTTGCCAAAGTTTACAATTAATACACAAAGAAATTATAAAAATATAACGACAAAAAATGTATTGAATGAAAAATTATAGAATTTGAGTAAATATATTGACTAGAACAAATGTTTGTGATAAGATAGTGACGAACAAATGTTCGATATGACGATTTGATAAAAGTTGAAAACATATAAGCACAATCCACATACAAATGTGCAAAACGGGCTATATATAAGTATAGTTTAAAAGTGGTATTTTATTCTTATTATTACTATAGGTCAAGTATATTAAAATCAAAATTATTATTGCAGTAGGCAAGAACGGAGGGCAAAAATGCTTGAGCGAGAGGATATAATATATGTATATGACGGCAGCTTTAATGGACTATTGACTGCTGTATTTGAAAGCTTAAAAAATAAAGAGATTCCAGCTCAAATAGTGGCGGAGGATGAATTTGTCCCTACCTTTTATTTAGCTCACAGGGTTGTTACTGAAGATAAGCTTGCCACAAGAGTTAAAAGAGAGATTAAGCAGACAGCAGGTATAAGAGCTTATAATGCAGTGAAGCTTGGATATTTAACCGGGCTTGACAACAGGGAAGCTATTATAAATGAATTTATACATATGGCGTTGCACTATGGTGAGGGTGTAACACGAATGCTGGCTGATGAAAGCGTAAATAGACTTTTTAAGGCAGTAATTGCGTTAAAGCAGGAGTGTAATAAATATTTAAAGCTTGCAATGCTCGAAGCTGCAGATGACTTTTATACTGCTGTGATTGAACCGAAGAATAATATTTTGCCGATAATAACGACGTATTTCTGTGAAAAGCTTAATGCAAGTTCATTTTTGATTTTTGATAAAGCACATTGTAAGGCAGCTGTATTTTACAAGCAAAGAAAATATTTTATTGAGCTTGATAATATTGAAGCTCAGGCATTATGCCAAAATAAGGAGCTTTTTAATGAATTTTGCAAAAGCTGCATTGATGCGCAGGCACAAAAGGCTGATAAAAGCAAGGTAAGCCCCGTGAAATTTTTTGAAAAAGGGTATAAGGATAATCTAAGACATCTCAACGAGGAAAATAATTTTAAAACGATAAAATCTGCCTAATAAAAAAGACTTGCACTTTTTGAGTGCAAGTCTTTTGCATATTTTAAATTAGATATACTTTTCGATGAAAGCCTTAACAGTTGAAAAATATTTTTCGGGATCAACTACACAGGACTCACCGTGAGAAGCTCCGGATATGATAAGTCTTTCCTTTTCACAGCTTGCTGCCTTATAGAGAGTATCCTGCATCCAGAACGGGACAAAATCATCCTTGTCACCGTGAATGAAAAGTGTGGGAGTTGATGATTTTTTAACCTGCTCTATGCATGAAGCCTCTTTTATATCAAGCTTATTTCTCAGCTTTGATGCACTGTTTGCAGATGTGAGGAAGGGGAATGACGGCAGACCGATAAGCTCCTTAAACTGAATTCTGCATTCGTCCCAAGCTGATGTGAAGCCACAGTCCTCAATGGCGCATACTACATTATCTGCTAAATCCTCGCCCGTAGTCATCATAACAGTTGCTGCACCTAATGAAACGCCGAAGAGAACAATCTTAGCACGGGGATTTTCATTTAGAATATATTCAATCCAACCGAGAATATCAATTCTATCGTGCCAGCCAAGTGAAACATCGTTTGATTCACTCTTGCCATGGCCGCAAAGATGAGGGTAGACACAGTTAAAACCCATCTCGTAGAATCTTTCGCCATATATACCCATATGTGACGGCGCACCCATGTAAGCGTGAGCGAGTATTACCCAAACGTCACTATGCTCAGAGTCCTCCTTAGCACTTATGAAGTCTGCGTGTACATAGCCGCCTCTTGGAGATACGATTTTAACCTTTGCAGGCTTCATGGAATTAAACCAGTCCAAGCCTTTTTGATATTGGGGGTAATAAATATTATCCATTGCATTCTCAGCATTTATAGTCATCTGCTTATTTATGGCCTTTTTACTCATAAATTTATTGTAGATAACATTTCCTACTGTGACGTAAGCTGCACCGACAGCTGCACCGGTTGAAGCTGCTGCGATAGCTATAGCCTTTGCAGTATTTTTATTGTCTTTTGTATTCTTTCCCAATTTACTCAGCTCCTTAATAATGGATCTATACTCTAATATTTTACCATAATGTCAGAAGTTTATCAACTCAAAGAAAATTTAGTCCCTTTTACCTTTTGGACTGATGGATAAAACTGTGACTGAGTGATTTTATTTCAGAAGTTATTTAGGGATAATAGTAAAAGGAGAACCTCATGGAAATATCATATAAAAAGCAGGAAAGCATGGTGTAATATGAGCGTAAATAACGACTAAAGTCTATTAGTTATATCAAAAATTCACTAACAGAACTTAAAAAATAGCAAAAGCACTTCACTTTTCGAGGCGGAGTCCTTTTTTGTGCAATTCGACTAAGGATTTCCGATGTGAGCATAAATCTGCACAAGAGTAAAAGGGAGAAAAGTTAGATTAATTTTCTTGTAATGATGTTAAAAATCCATATGTCTATGATATATTAAACCCAAAAAAGGACACTGAGAATGGAGATTTAAAATGAAGAAAAATATACTGTTAGCTCTTGCTGTAATTTTTATTATACTTACATTTTTAGGTGTATTATATGTCTTATTAAATCACGGAACACATAGTGCAGGCTATGCTGTCGTACCTATGATTTTTGCCCTCACGTTTTGGGAATGGTACAGAAAAATTAAGCAATAAAGCTCTAATATAAAAAGGACTCTATCATTTTCGATAGAGTCCTTAATCTTTTTATTTTGACTTATGCGTTCTCTGAAATCTTCTTAACAGTAGCCATTACATAGTCGCCGAACTCGCTGCATGTGCAGCCATCCTCACGACCTGTGATGTGCATTTCGCTGTCCTTAGCCATGCAGATGTCAAGAGCCTGCTCAAGGAGGTCAGCCTTATCCTGCTCACCGATGTGAGATAAAAGCATAACAGTTGCACGAAGCATAGAGCAGGGATCTGCGTACTTGTCACGTCCCTCTTCAACCATTCTCGGAGCTGAACCGTGGATAGCTTCAAACATTGCATACTTCTTGCCGATGTTTGCACTGCCTGCTGTGCCTACGCCGCCCTGAAACTCAGCAGCCTCATCTGTGATGATGTCGCCGTAGAGGTTGGGGAGAACGAATACCTTGAAGTCCTTGCGGCGCTTGGGATCGATAAGCTTTGCAGTTGTAATATCGATGTACCATTCGTCTGTTGTGATTTCGGGGTAATCCTTAGCGATATTCTTGCAAAGGTTTAAGAACTTGCCGTCTGTAGTCTTGATGATATTTGCCTTTGTGATGATTGAAACTCTGTCCTTATGATTGCGTCTTGCATAGTCATAAGCGAGCTTTGCAATTCTTTCTGTACCCTCTGTTGTTGTAACAACAAAGTCGAGAGCGAGGTCGTCTGTTACGTTAACGCCCTTAGAGCCTACAACGTAAGCACCCTCTGTGTTCTCACGGAAGAATGTCCAGTCGATGCCCTCTTCGGGAATCTTAACGGGGCGGAGGTTAGCAAAGAGGTCAAGCGCTCTTCTCATTGCTACGTTTGCACTCTCAATATTGGGGTACTTGCCGCCAGCCTGAGGAGTAGTTGTTGGTCCCTTTAAGATAACGTGGCAAGCCTTAAGTTCTTCTAATACGTCATCAGGGATAGCTTTTTTGCAAGCTACTCTATTTTCGATTGTAAGGCCGTCAATATACTTAAATTCAATCTTGCCAGCGTCAACCTTGTCCTTTAAAAGGTACTCGATAACACGAGCAGATTCCTTTGTAATAACGGGGCCGATACCGTCGCCGCCGCAAACACCGATTATAATTTTATCAAGCTTTGAATAATCAACGAAATCGCCCTGAGCCTTAATTGTCTCTGAACGGTCGTTTTGCTCTCTGATAAGCTCTTCAAACTTTGAAACAGCATATTTTACCTGTTCTTCTGTCATTTTAAGCTTCCTCTCTATGAAAATTTATTTATTTATTTATTTGCTTCTCTTGTATAGTTAAGCAGTCCGCCTGCAAGGAGCATATCCTTCTGTCTTTCGGAGAAATTGAAGTCGAGCTTGTAGCTCTCGTTCTTTGTTTCGTTATAAAGAACGGCCTCACCGGCGTTTTCTATTACACTGCGGATACCCTTGAGTGCTAGTACGTCGCCCTTTTCAATTCTGTCATAATCCTCTGCATTGTTGAAGGTGAAGGGGAGAATGCCTGCATTGATAAGGTTTGCCTGATGGATACGAGCAAAGCTCTTAGCAACAACAGCCTTTATTCCGAGATAGAGCGGAACGAGAGCTGCATGCTCACGAGATGAGCCTTGACCATAGTTAACACCGCCTATGATAATGCCCTTGCCTGCCTCCTTACAGTGCTGTGCGAAGTTTTCGTCACACTGTCTAAAGCAGAAGTTTGAAAGGAACGGGATATTTGAGCGGTAGGGGAGAATCTTTGCACCTGCGGGCATGATGTGGTCTGTTGTGATGTTGTCGCCAACTTTTAGGACAACTGGAGCTTCAATGTCCTCGGGGAGTGCGTCGCCGTTGGGAACAGGCTTGATGTTGGGACCGTAGATAACCTCAAGCTCCTTAGCCTCTTCCTCTGTTGCAGGAAGATCGATGAGATTGTCGTTGATTACGAACTTTTCGGGCATATCAATCTTTAATTCGCCGCCTAATGTTCTGGGATCTGTGAGAACGCCAGTTAAAGCAGAAGCTGCTGCAACCTCGGGGCTTACAAGGAATACGCCTGCATCAGCAGTACCTGAACGACCTTCAAAGTTACGATTGAATGTACGAAGTGAAATACCCTTTGAGTTGGGTGACTGTCCCATGCCGATGCACGGACCGCAAGCACATTCAAGAAGTCTTGCGCCTGATCTTAAAATGTCAGCCAGAGCGCCGCATTCTGAGAGCATTCCGAGAACCTGCATTGAGCCGGGAGAAATTGTAAGTGAAACGTTGGGGTTAACACGCTTGCCCTTTAAGATAGCTGCAACCTTGAGCATGTCGTAAAGAGATGAGTTTGTGCAAGAACCGATGCAGCACTGGTCAACCTTAATCTGACCAATCTCAGTAACCTTCTTTACGTTATCAGGCATATGGGGCATAGCTGCGAGGGGTTCAAGAGTTGAAAGGTCGATTTCGATAACCTCATCATAAACTGCGTCATCGTCAGCCTTAACCTCAACCCAGTCATTTCCTCTGCCCTGAGCTTCTAAGAATTTCTTTGTGATTTCATCTGAGGGGAATACAGAAGTTGTTGCACCTAATTCTGTACCCATGTTAGTGATTGTTGCACGCTCGGGAACTGAAAGTGATTTTACACCGTCTCCGCCGTATTCAATAATCTTGCCTACGCCGCCCTTAACTGACATGATGCGAAGAACCTCTAAGATGATGTCCTTTGCAGAAACATAGGGTGAAAGAGCGCCGTGGAGGTTAACTCTTACCATCTTGGGCATTGTGATGTAGTAAGCACCGCCGCCCATAGCAACTGCGACATCAAGACCGCCTGCACCGAATGAAAGCATACCAATACCGCCGCCTGTGGGTGTGTGGCTGTCTGAGCCGATGAGTGTTTTGCCGGGGATGCCGAAACGCTCAAGATGAACCTGATGGCATATGCCGTTGCCAGGACGAGAGAAGCGAAGACCTCTCTTTTTAGCAACTGATCTGATGAATCTGTGGTCATCAGCGTTTTCAAAACCTGTCTGAAGTGTGTTGTGGTCGATATATGCAACAGAAAGCTCTGTTTTTACTCTCTCAACACCCATAGCTTCAAATTCAAGATAAGCCATAGTACCTGTGGCATCCTGTGTAAGGGTTTGGTCGATTCTTAAACCGATTTCACTGCCAACGGTCATATCGCCGCTGAGAAGGTGGCTCTTTATGAGCTTTTGTCCAATAGTGTAACCCATTATTTTTCCTCCCTTTTTAACCATTTATAGTATTTAATAATTATAATTTTACTTATAAATTTTAGTAAAAAAACGCTGATTTGTCAAGGCGAAGCAAAAAAGTTAGAACTGTGTACAAAATAAGAAAAACTTAGAATAAAGATTTGGACATTGCCCCAAAACATGAACGAAAATATTTATGCCCAATAAAAATATTATCGCAAAATATGGCAGAAAAATTTTTGAAAATTTTTTAAAATGCAATAAAAAATATTTGTATGTTGATGTACATTATTAATCGTGATATAATATAAAAGTTAAAATGGAATATATATGTAATACTCTAAGCTTTATTTTTTGATTTTTCGGGCATACTGTTTTTAGCATGATTTTAAGGAGTGCAGATATGAACGAAGAAGCTTTAAAAAATGAACTTGAAGATAACGAAAATGAGGATGAAGAGGTAGAATCCGAGTCAAACAATAACGCAAAAAATCAAAACGGAAGCGTTACAGTTGATAAAAGAGGAAGATATATCCATTGCTTAACAATTATAGGTCAGATTGAGGGACATTATATTTTACCCTCACAGAACAAGACAACTAAATATGAGCATGTTATACCACAGCTTGTTGCGATAGAAGAAAACAAGGATATTGACGGACTTTTAATAATTTTAAATACTGTCGGCGGAGATGTAGAGGCAGGTCTTGCGATAGCAGAACTGATAGCAGGAATGAAAACACCAACTGTATCTCTTGTTTTGGGTGGCGGGCATTCCATAGGCGTTCCGCTTGCGGCATCCTCATCCTATTCGTTTATAGCACCGAGTGCAACGATGACTGTTCATCCTGTAAGAATGACCGGCTTAGTATTAGGAGTTCCGCAAACGATGTCCTATTTCGAGCAGATGCAGGAAAGAATAGTAAAATTTGTTGCTGACAATTCCAATATTTCAGCTAATCGATTTCGTGAGCTTATGCTTGCAACAGGTCAGCTTGTTATGGATGTGGGGACAGTGCTTGACGGTGAGGCCGCTGTCAAGGAGGGCTTGATAGACTCACTTGGTTCACTTTCAGATGCACTCGATAAGCTTTGTGACTTGATTGATGAAAATAAAATCGAGGAGGAAGATTAAAAATGAGCTTTCATACAGTTGTTTCGCCCTACGATGTTTTCTATGGTGATTACAAGGAACAAAAATCTGAAACAGTGAAATACAATAACGCATATCTATGCTTAAAATGCATCGAAAAGGGCAGAGAAATTGAACGTGTAATTTCAACGGACCCGAATGACTATTTAAAAAACGACCTTTTGCCAGGTCGAATTTACAAAGGTTAGAACTAGAGAAAGGACTTAATTTATGGAAATTCTTAAGGCTATATTTTTAGGCTTTGTGCAGGGAGTAACTGAATTTTTGCCAATATCTTCAAGCGGACATCTTTCAGTAGTACAGCATTTTTTTGGAACAGTGGGCGGTGACAATTCGCTTTTATTCACTGTTCTTCTACATATGGGTACTCTTTTTGCAGTTATCTTTGCATACTGGAGAACAATTTGGGAGCTTATATTAGAAGCAATAAGCACGATTAAGGACATTTTCACCGGTAAGTTTAAGTGGAGTGAAATGAATATGAACAGACGTATGCTTTTCATGTTCGTAATTTCCTGCCTGCCGCTTTTACTTCTTTTAATTCCGGTTGGCAACGACCTAAAGCTTATGGATGTATTAGGCTCACTTGCTGATGACAGCGATATAATTGTTGAGGGCTGCTGCTTCCTCTTTACAGCTGCACTTTTGCTCATAGGCACATGGAGAAGCAAAAAGGTTGAGGCTCGTCCCCAGCTCGGCGCTCCGTCAGCTCTTGCAGTAGGCTTTGCGCAGGCACTTGCAGCAGGCTTCCCTGGAATTTCACGCTCAGGCTCAACAATTTCAACAGGTATGCTCTGCGGTGTTTCAAAAGAATATATGGTTCGTTATTCGTTTATATTGGGAATTCCTGCAATCCTCGCAGCTAATGTATTAGAAATTAAAGATGCGGTTGAGGTTGGAGAGCAGCTCAATCTGCTGCCTATTATTATAGGAGTTTTAACAGCAGCACTCGTAGGCTTTGCCGCTATAAAAACTCTTGAATGGCTTGTAAAGATTGATAAATTTAAGGTGTTCGGTTACTATTGCCTTATACTCGGTATACTTGTTTTAGGTGCAGGTACACTTGAAAGAATGGGAATTATTTAAGCATCTTGACATTATAATGAGGGATGGGCGGCCGTGAGGTCGCCCAAAGTTAATACAAAGAATTTTAGCAGAAAAGGGGAGTTGAAATGGCTGCTAGTAAAAAGACGTCCGGTGCAAAAAAGAAGCCGGTACAGAAAAATACTTCTAATAAAAGCGGTACTCAAAAGAAAAAGACAAACACATCATCTACGGCAAAGACAAAACAGGCTAAATCTGAAGCACAGCTTGCGTCAGAGCGTCAAAAATGGGCAATAGGTCTTATGGCTGGCGCATTGCTTTTTATCTGCGTAACCTTGATTGAGGGAGAAAGCCTTTGGAAGGGTATTCACTCGGGGCTTTTTGCTTTTTTTGGCACAAGTGCATATGTACTTCCGGTGCTTTTAATCTATGTGGCGATTGTTTTTGCAAAGAATAAGCCATTTGGCTCAATAGCATCAAACTTGATTCTAGTGGGAAGCTTCATATTGCTTTTAAGCTCTGCAATACATATTTTCTCAAACCCATCTGATTATCTTAGAGCGGAGAATCTCTGGCTTCAAATCACGTCTGCCTTTTGGGCAATGGATGATTTGCCAAACAGCGGATTCTTTGGTGCGTTAATAGGCGGCTTATTGTCGAAAATGGCAGGTAAAATAGGTGCAGCGATAATAAATATTGTATCCTTGGTTGTTATCCTTATGTTCTTAACAGGCACAACGCTGACAACAATTTATGCGTTTATTGTCAACAGCTTAAGCAAGATGAGAAACAGCGGCGCTGATGCGATAAATAAGGGTATTGAGAGCTATCAGGAATACGAGGATAACGAAATTGTACAGACAAAGCCCTTCGAGGGAAAGTCCCCGATTATACAGCTCGAAACAACGAATAATAAAAAGAAAAATCCGTCCTACACTCCTCCTTGGGAGATACCGATTGAAAATTATAATTCTCCTAATGATAAAAAAGAAAAAACATATAAGGGAAAGCCTGACTTCACACCACCGTCAAATACGGTTAGCTTAACAGAAGAGGGCATTAAAATAAATGAAAATGGTGAAGTGATAGAGGAAAATATTGACATCATTTCTCAAACGCAGAAAAATGCAGATATTGAATTGCCGCCAGTAACAAAGCCTAAGAATATTGAGCTTGACGGCAGAGCAGCACTTGCAAATGAGATTGAGCGAAGAAACAAGAAAAACGGTATTTTAAACTATAAATATCCAACTCTTGACTGCTTAAATCCTCCTGTAAAGAACAATAACGAGAACTATACGGACGAGCTTCAAATCAATGCGAGAAACCTTATAGAAACTCTCAGAAGCTTCAAGGTTAACGCAAAGATTACAGCTATAAGCAGAGGCCCGTCAGTTACAAGATATGAGCTTTTACCCGATGTCGGCGTAAGAATCAATAAGATTACAAATCTTGCAGATGACATAGCTCTTCGCCTTGCAGCACCTGGAATTAGAATAGAAGCACCTATTCCGGGCAAAGCAGCGATAGGCATTGAAATTCCTAATAAAATTCGCTCAATGGTAACGATGAGAGAGCTTGTGAATACAGCTGAATTTAAAAATGCAAAGAGCAAGCTAAATGTAGTACTCGGCAAGGATATTACCGGCAATATTATATGTGCAGATATTGAAAAAATGCCTCACCTTTTGATTGCAGGTACTACTGGTTCAGGTAAATCGGTTTGTATAAATGCCATGATTGTCAGCCTTCTCTATAACGCCTCACCTGAGGAAGTAAAACTCCTTTTAATAGATCCTAAAATGGTAGAATTTAGAATTTATAACGGTATTGCTCATTTGGCAGTCCCTGTCGTAAGTGATCCTAAAAAGGCATCAGGCGCTCTTTCATGGGCTGTTTCTGAAATGGAGAAGAGATACCAAATTTTCTCAGAGAGAAATGTAAGGGATATTAAGGACTACAATAAGCTATCAGCACACGATGACACAATAGAGAAGATGCCTCATATAGTTATCTTCATCGACGAGCTTGCTGACCTTATGATGGTAGCACCAAATGAGGTTGAGGACAGTATCTGCCGCTTGGCTCAAAAGGCAAGAGCAGCAGGTATGCACTTGGTTGTTGCAACTCAGCGACCGTCAGTTGACGTTATTACTGGTCTTATTAAGGCAAATATTCCGTCTAGAATAGCTCTTTATGTTTCCTCTAGTGTCGACTCAAGGACGATACTTGACGAATCCGGCGCAGAGAAGCTCTTGGGAAACGGCGATTTACTCTTTAAGCCTGTAGGCGCTCATCATATGACACGTATTCAGGGCTGCTTCGTTTCATCTAAGGAAGTCAAGAATGTGGTTGATTTCATTAAGGAGCAGGCACAGACAAGCTACGATGAGGATATTATTAACGAGATTGAAAGACAGGCTGCATCTGTCGGCTTAAACGGCAAGTCAAGTTCAGGCTCTATGTCTGATATTGACGGTGAGGATGGAGATGTTCTTTTCCCGAAGGCTGTTGAATTAGTTTTAAATGCAGGAATGGCTTCTACTACATTCCTCCAAAGACGGCTTAAGGTGGGATATTCAAGAGGTGCCAGAATAATGGACGAGCTTGAAGAAAAGGGAATTGTAAGCCCCGCAGATGGCAGCAAGCCCAGAGAGGTCCTCATAACAAAGCAGCAGTGGTTTGAAATGTGTGCCTTGGGTGATAAGCCTGCATCTAGTGAGGAAGAGGATTATTAAAAGCTAAGCTAAAAAAATAAATAAGCTAAAATTAGCTCCTGATCAATGTACTTGTTCGGGGGCTAAATTTTTTATATATATAATTCTTATACCAAAAATAATAGAAGAAAAATAAAAAACTGTAGAATAATTCAAAAAAGAGTTTACAAAGAGATATGTGTGTGATAAAATACATTAGGCCTTTAAGAGCGGTGCAGAGACGCCGACAAGGTAGATAAAAAGCGGATAACTATAGCTTTAATTGCGCCTTGCCGTACTCTGCGGCAAGGCATTTTTTATTGTTTCGGAGGTGATATATACGAATACTCAAAAGGAAATTTTAGACTCAGCTGCCTTTATGAGAACACTTAAGCGATTAGCACATGAAATAATCGAAAATAACGAGGACCTACAAAATGTTGTTTTAATAGGCATTTTTAGAAGAGGGGCAACACTCGCTGACTTATTAGGCTCGATAATAGAGGATATAACAGGTGAAAAATTGAAAATCGGATATATAGACATCACACCCTACAGGGACGACAGACATGAAAATGTTATCTCAAGCGTAGTTGAAACAAAAATTGATTTTTCAATAAAGGATAAGACTGTGGTGCTTATAGATGATGTTATTTTCCACGGCAGAACAGTCAGAGCCGCAATGGATGCCCTAATAGATATGGGCAGACCTAAAAAAATAAGGCTTTGTGAAATGGTGGACAGGGGACACAGAGAACTGCCCATACGCCCTGATTATGTGGGCAAGAACGTTCCCACTGCAGCCGATGAAGAAATCGAGGTCATGGTTGAAGAGATAGACGGCGAATATGCCGTTCGTCTTTTGAAATGATATATTTTTATGCACTTTGATTTTTAAAGTGTAAAATAAATTGGAGGTAATACAATGTCAAAGAAGTCAAAAGCTAAAATGGATTTTTCAGATGGTATCTATGACGCAAGAGTTCTTGGATACCCGAAAATGACGCTTTTAGGTATTCAGCATATGTTTGCGATGTTTGGTGCGACAGTTCTTGTTCCTGCACTTACAGGTCTTAGCGTGTCAGCAACACTTATGTTCGCAGGCTTGGGTACACTATTATTCCACTTTTTAACAAAGGGTAAGGTCCCTGCATTCTTAGGCTCATCGTTTGCATTTATTGGCGGCTATGCAGCGGTTACACAGATTGGCGTAACTGACGGCGGCGATGCTATACACGATTACAGCTTGCTCCCGTATGCTTGTGCAGGTGTCGCTTGTGCAGGTCTTGTATATCTTATACTTGCAGGTCTAATAAAGTTCTTCGGTGCAAAGAAGGTTATGCGCTTCTTCCCGCCCATTGTTACAGGACCTATTATTATAGCAATAGGCTTGACTCTTTCATCCTCCGCTATCAATAACTCCGCTACAAACTGGCTTGTTGCAATAACGGCAATCGTAATAGTAATTGCGTGCAACATCTGGGGCAAGGGCATGATTAAGATTATTCCTATAATGCTCGGAGTTTTAGGCTCTTCACTGCTCGCAGTAGTTCTTCACTTTACAGGTCTTATGCAAACTCTTGATCCCTTAAAGCTCGAAGCTTTAAAGGAGGCAGCATGGGTAGGACTTCCCTTTAAAATGCACGATACAGTATTCGGTCTTCTTGCAGGTGACTTTGATCCTGCGTTCCTTTTAACCTCAATAATCACAATTATGCCCATCGCACTTGCAACAATGATTGAGCATATCGGTGATATAAGTGCAATTTCTTCAACCTGCAAGAGAAACTATATTGCAGATCCAGGTCTTCACAGAACATTGCTCGGCGATGGTCTTGCAACAACATTAGCTTCATTATTTGGCGCTCCTGCAAACACAACATACGGCGAAAACACAGGCGTACTTTCACTGTCTAAGGTCTTTGATCCCAAGGTTATAAGAATAGCAGCTGTATTTGCAATATTTGTATCCTTCTCACCAAAGTTCGCTGCACTTGTTTCACTTATGCCAACAGCAACAATAGGCGGTGTTTCACTCGTCCTTTATGGTATGATTTCAGCAGTAGGCGTACGAAACGTAGTTGAAAATAAGGTTGACTTTGAAAAGAGCAGAAATGTTATTATAGCAGCTATTATTCTTGTTCTTTCAATCGGCATTAACTATGCAGGTGCAATTCAAATTCCTGTAGGTTCAATCACAATCAGCTTCTCAGGTCTTGCAGTAGGCGCACTTGTAGGTATCATCTTAAATGCAATTCTTCCCGGCAAGGATTATGAATTTACAGATGGTATGGGTACAGGTGACCAGTCAGTAAGCTTTAAGGTTTAATATAAGCTGGTATATCGGAAATTTCCCGAGGCGGATTTAACCGTCTCGGATTTTCCCTTTATGGAATGATAAAGCGTAAATAAGATCTTTTTATTACAATAAACTATCCGATTACGTTTTGTTTCTAATGCTGCATATTTTGTTATTGACAAAATACAGAGCATTTGATATAGTTCTTAAAGTGTGTTTAAAAATAGAACGGCAAACACATGATAAAGCAATAAGAAGGAAAAATAAAGAAAATGAAAGCAGGAAATTTAAGCTTAGTAAAAAATATAAACAATTCGCTTGTGTGGAGCTATGTTGCACAGCATGCAGGTGCAAGCATAACGGAAATGGCAAAGAAAATCGGTCTTAGCTTTCCAACTGTAAATAGAGCCCTTGAAAAAGGACTTGAGCATGGTATAATTGCACAAGGTGAGGTTAACAATTCGGCTGTCGGCAGAAAGCCTCAGATATATAAGCTCAACAAGAATTTTGCCAAGATTCTTTGCATAGCTATTTACGATGGATATATAAAATATGAGCTTAAGGATTTTTTAGGGGAAACAATCGAAGCAGGGGAATATACAAAGGTAAGAAAAGACATTGTTGACGATTTAATCGAGATTATAAATTGGGCAGTGAAGAAATTTAAAAAGATAGATTTAGCTGCTCTGTCAATAGCTGGTGTTATCGCAGGTCCGGTTATGGTAGAATCCTGCACATACCCAGTACTAAATGGAATGAATTTATGTGACAAGCTATTTTTTATAACAGGTGTCAAGGTAGTTATGGAGAATAACATGAGAAATCTTGGCTACACAGCGAAGGCGAATACAAATAACAAGGAAGAAAAAACTGTAAGCGTTATAAGATTTTCAAAAGAGGGAGTAGGCAACTGTAATATTATAAGAGGCAAAATTCAAAGGGGAAATGGCGGCTTTGCAGGTGAGGTCGGATTTATTCCCTTTGAGGTTAATGATATGAAGAAGCCAGATATTTATGCAAAGATTATAATTTCAGTTATTGCACTTGTAGCTCCGCATGAATTAATTTTATACAATGAACTAGAAAAAATAAGCGATGAAGATATACTAAGTCTTGTAAAGAAAAGTATGCCTATGTATGCGATTCCCAAGGTTATTGCAAAGCATAGCTGCTATGATGACCAGATGGAGGGAATCTATCTTATGGGCAGAGGTTATCTCATGGCTTTGATGACACAAGAAAAAAATAAATAATCAGAAAAGAGGGTTTTATTATGAATGTCATACCCAAGCCTAAAACGCAAATAATCTGCGAGGGAAGCTTCAAGTTTGACGATAAGGTTTTCTTAAAAAGCGAGATTGAGGGCGCACAAGAGATTATAGAGCGTTATTTGAGCTTTGCATCAGAAAAAAATGAGGACGCACAGCAGGCGATTTACGTTAAGAAGATTGAGGACTTAAAGCAGGAGGCTTATATACTTGATATTGAGGAAAAGGCTGTTGTAATTTCTGCTTCTAATCTCAAGGGTGTATTTTATGCAGTTATGACAATTTTACAGCTGAGCGGCATAGCTGCAAACGAGAATAACGAGATGCAGTGCTGCCAGATTATCGATGAGCCGAGATTTGGCTACAGAGGCTTTATGCTTGATGAGGCAAGACATTTCTTCGGTAAAGCTTTTGTCAAGAAAACCCTTGATATGATGGCACTTATTAAGTTAAATGTATTTCATTGGCACTTGACAGATGATCAGGGCTGGAGAGTTGAAATCAAAAAGTACCCTCTTTTGACACAGAAGGGTACAACGAGAAAGTCAACACAGTTAAATCTTATTGATTATGATAACGGCAACGAAAAGCACGATGATAAGCCCTATGGTGACGGATTTTTCTATACACAGGAGGATATTAAGGAGATTGTAGCTTATGCTCAAAAGCGCAATATCGAAATTATCCCCGAAATAGATATGCCAGGTCACTTGACAGCAGCTGCAGCCTGCTATCCAGAGCTTACATGCACAGGTGAAAAATTAGAGGTTTCAGACAGATGGGGAATTATGGAAACAATAGGCTGTGCTGGAAAGCAGGAGCTTTATGATTTTGTATTCGATGTTATTGATGAGCTTGCAGAGCTTTTCCCGTCTGAATATTTCCATATCGGCGGTGACGAGGTCCCGAAGAAGAGATGGAAAACCTGTCCTAAGTGTCAGGAAAAAATTAAACAGCTCGGCTTAAAGGACGAGGAGGAGCTTCAGGGAGCATTTAATCTTACCGTAATGGAGCATTTAAAGTCTAAGGGCAAGAAGATGATTGGCTGGAATGAAATCTTAAAAGCTCAAAATATCTCAGACGATACAATAGTTCAGTGGTGGGTAAACGACTGCAGAGAAAACGGTGTGTATGATTGGGTTAAAAAGGGCAATAAGATTATAATGACATACGTTGACTATGTCTATATGGATTATTTCTACAGTCATCACGATTTAAGAAAATGCTATATCATGGATTATGATACAGTAGGTCTTCCTGAGGAACAAAAGGACGGCATTATAGGTGTCGAAGCACCGATGTGGACCGAGTATGTAAGAAGCGAGGGCAAGTTTAATTTCAATGTTTATCCCCGTATGCACGCTATTGCAGAAACAGGCTGGACAGCTAAGGAATTAAAGGACTTTGATGATTTTTCAAGCAGAGTCAACGCCTTTGAGCCAATCTTTAAAAACTTCGGCATAGTACCTGCACCCGAAAGATATTATCGCTGCGAGGGTGAGGACGGCAAGCACAGAGAAGAAATTAGAGATGAGGATTGGAAGAACGATCCCAATACAGAATATCTTAATTTCTTAAAAGAAGAGAATAGATAAGCTTTAAAAAGAATATGCATCGCCTCTGAGTCGTACTTGATTCAGGGGCGATAAAAGTATATACTCATAAAAGCAGGTAAAAAATCCGATTGGATGGTAAAGTTATGAAAGAATTAAAAAGAGCAGCTGCAATTCATGATATTTCAGGCTTCGGCAAATGCTCACTGACTATAGCACTGCCTATTTTGTCGGCGATGGGGATAGAAACAGATGTTATGCCAACAGCTGTTTTATCTGCTCACACAGGCTTTGATAGATTTACATACAGAGATTTAACAGAGGATTTACAGCCCTTTAAGGAGCATTGGCAGGAGATTGGAATGAGCTTCGATGCTATTTACAGCGGTTTTTTAGGCTCATTTGAGCAAATCGAGATTGTAAAAGCATTTATAAAGGACTTTAAAACCTCCTCAACACTTGTTATGGTCGATCCCGCAATGGCAGATTTTGGTCAGATGTATACAACCTTCGATATGAATTTTGCAAGTGAAATGAAATCTCTTTGTCAAAAAGCGGATATAATAGTACCTAATTTTACAGAGGCTACTTTTATGCTGGGTATGGACTATGTAAAGCCACCCTACAAGAGGGAGTATATCGAGCAAATATTAAAAGAGCTTGCAAAATTAGGCCCGTCCAAGGTCGTTTTGACAGGTGCTGATTTAGACGACAAAAATGTAGGTGCGGCATCGTATGACAGCCAAACAGGTGAAATCGGATATGCATTTTCGCCTAAAATTGAGGGCGAATATTATGGTACGGGCGATGTATTTGCAAGTGTACTTTTGGGTGCATATTTAAATAACAAAACTCTTGCACAGAGTATAAAATTTGCAGTGGATTTTACAGGCGGATGCGTCAAGCGTACAAGGGAAGCAAAAATTGATCCGCTTTGGGGAGTCGATTTTGAGCATGGAATCCCAGAATTAATCAAAAATCTCGGACTGATATAAGGAGAAACAATGAAGGCTATTGTCTGTGTCGATAAAAAATGGGGCATAGGGAAAAATAATAAAATGCTGTTTCATCTGCCGGAGGACCTAAAGTTTTTCAAAGAGAAAACATGGGGCAAAACAGTAGTCATGGGCTATAATACATTTTTATCTCTGCCGAATAGAAAGCCCCTGCCCAACAGAAAAAACATAGTTCTTTCAAGAAAAAAGAATTTAAAAATAGACGGTGTTTCAGTCGTTAACAGTGTGGAAGAATTGCTGTCAATTTTAGAAAACGATACTTCAAATGTATTTTTAATCGGCGGAGAGATTATATATAAAGAGCTTTTAAATTTTTGCGATGAAGCATATGTCACAAAGGTAAATGCAAATGGGGATGCAGAAAAATTCTTTCCAAATATAGATGAAAATCCCGAATGGATAAGGACATATGAGAGCGACGAGATTAAAACAGGAAATTTTGAAATTAAATTTAATACATATAAAAGGATAAAAAATCTATGAGCTATGAAATTTTAAAGCCTGAATCAATAAGGGATGTCAAGGGCGTCTTATTTGATATGGACGGCGTTGTGCTTGATACCGAAACACTATATACACGCTTTTGGATAGAAGCAGCAAAGGAACTCGGCTTTAATATGAGCTGGGAGCAGTCGCTTGGAATGAGAAGTCTTAACAGAAAATTGGGACAGCAATATTTAGAGAGCTGCTTTGGCAAAAACGCAAATTATATGCAGATGCGTGAAATCAGAATCAAACGCATGAATGCTTTTATAGACGAACACGGAGTTGAGCCTAAAAAGGGCATATATGAGCTTCTCGATTATCTTAAAGCCAATAATATTCTCTGCGCAATCACAACATCATCACCGCAGGAGAGAATTGAAAATCATTTAACTCCTCTTGGACTTTATGATAAGTTCGATAAAATTTGCAGCGGATACGAAGTTGAAAACGGAAAGCCTGCGCCCGACATCTATTTATACGGAGCTAAAAGTATCGGCATTAATCCTGAAAACTGTTTGGCGGTTGAGGATTCACCGACAGGAATAAAATCAGCTTCGAGTGCAAAGTGTATGTCCGTAATAGTTCCCGATTTGGATGAACCCAACGACGAAACACTTTCTATGAGCTTTGCGAGGGCGGATGATTTAAGCGAGCTTATTGCAATGATAGAAAAAATCAATAAATAAAAAAGAGCAGTCTGTGACTGCTCTTTTCTTTGTATATGGGAGATACCCGTTATCTGGTGGAATTGTCATCGTCACCCTCAATAATCTTTTTTGTATAAACGAGCTTTGCAATAAAGAAGGAAGCCAAGCTTATGAGCCAAATGGCAGTAACCATGGAAAGCTCACCGCTTACAATGAAATCATATACACAGTATACGCCCAAGATAACAAGGGTAAAAATGTGGGCAATTTTAAAGGCATTTAAATTTACACGTAATTCTGCTTCGTTAGCCGAAGTTCTCTTTTTCATTATTAACAGCTCCTTTTACACTATTTTATTATTACAGCTTCAATATAGCATTTAAAAATAAAAAGTCAATAATTCATTTCAAATTCCAACGGAAAAATATATAGTTTTTTATAAATTTATATTATTATTTTGAGAGATTTTACGAAAAACAAACTTTAACTGGACTTATGTATATATTTTAGATATTATAGACTTTATATGCTTAATAAATTCTATATTTACGAAAGGTTGGATACAGTGAAGAAGTCAGTTAAGGATATTTTTGTTGTGGGCTTCGCTCTGTTCTCAATGCTCTTCGGTGCAGGAAATGTTATATTTCCGCCTTATTTAGGCTTGGGCTGCGGCTCACAATGGGTTCAGGGCTTCATATATTATTATTTAGCGGACATAGCTCTTGCACTCGTGTGCCTTTTTGCTATTCAGCGAGGCGGAGGTCAGAAGGCTATCAGCAAGCATTTGGGCAAGGCACCGTCTGAAATATTAAATACGGTTATTATTCTTTGCATAGGACCTATGCTTGGTATTCCCAGAACAGCAGCAAGTACATTTGAAATGTCAATAACACCTGTTTTAGGTGATGTAAGCCCGATAATATTTTCTGTTTTGTTTTTTATCCTAATCGCAGTCTTGTGCATGAAGGAAACATCAATAATAGATATTATCGGTAAAATTTTGACACCTACATTAATTGTCGGACTTTTAATCTTAATAATAAAGGGCATAGTAAGCCCATTGGGACCTGCGACGGGCGAGGTGCTTGTTGATAATGTTCCAGCTACAGGCATTAAAGCAGGCTATCAAACTATGGATGTTTTGGCTGTTTCGGTTTTTGGAATCCTTATTTCAAAGAGCATTAAGGAAAAGGGCTACGACTCAATTAAAAAGCAGAATAAAATGGTTATAGGTTCAGGTGCAGTTGCAGGCATGGGACTTTTGATAATTTATTTAGGGCTTTCATATTTAGGCGCTACAGCCTCTGGCATGTTTGACCTTTCGGTTGACCATACCTATCTGGTAACCTCTATAGTCAAAAATCTTTTAGGCGATACAGGAGAGATTATTTTTGCAGTTGTCGTTGCACTTGCGTGCGTCACAACGGCAGTTGCACTTGTCAGCTCCTGCTCTGATTATTTTACGTCGCTTTCAAACGGCAAGGTAAAATATGGATATTTTGTAATTGCAATATGTACTTTTTCAGCTGTGGTGACAACATTTGGCCTTAATAAGATTATTGCTATTGCAGCTCCGATTCTTGATGTAGTTTATCCTCCTACATTATTTATAATTATTCTTTCATATTTTGATAGGTGGATAAAAAATGATTGGATTTATAGACTCGGTGCGCTTTCAGCCTTAATAGTGAGCTTTATGACGGCTTTAACAAATTTTGGCGTTCCAATAGAATTTTTAAAGGTGCTGCCTCTATATTCATACGGCTTTGGCTGGGTAGTTCCTGCAATAATTTTTGCTGTAATAGGTGCATTTATCCCAAGTGATAAAATTGTAAAGGTTGTCAAAGAGGCTTAAGAAAAATTAAAAACAAAAAGGAATCCAAAACGTTTTATCGCTTGGATTCCATTTTTTATTTATATTGTTTTTTTATATCAAGCTAAAGCTTTTACTCTAAACGCTCTTGTACCGTGAGGGAGAACGTATTTTAAAAGGTCATCCTTTATTGGAAAGCTCTCTTTTGTAGAAAGGTCGAAAACCTCATAAGATTCCGACTTTGGAGTTTTGATAAAGGCATTTGAAACTGCTGCTTGAAGATTTAATTCCATTATTCTAGGCTCATTAGTCTTGTTAAACATACAAATGGCGAATTCGTCGTTATCAAGAGGCTTTAAAAGAATATCCTCAAGGCTGTCGCACTTAATTCTAGCACCACCGATATTTAAAATATCCTCTTTGATTTTTATAATGTCCTCATTTGAAGCTATAGAAAACAAGTCTTTTAGCTTTTCATCATCAAAAGAGTCGACATCACTTTGTACATTTAGCGGAGAATTTAAAAATGCGCAAAGTGTAAATTGAGAATTTAGCTCCTCGTTGCTTAAATCTAAGCTTCCAATTCTTGGCATTTTTTCACTATCGCTGTTTTCGACTGCATTATTATAGCTCGTCAACAGCTTAGCCCAGTCGGCGGATAGTTCAGGCACAGCTTTAAGCTCACTTAATTTTTCACTCAGAGCTTCTTTAAAGTCATCAATCGACGAAGCAAGCTCTTCATTAGGACTTATGCCGTGCTTTACTATCTGTTCAACACTGTCTTTTAGCTCCTTGCCCATCTCTTGAGTCTTATTTATAACCTTGACAGCCTCTTCACTTGAGCTTATTTCTTCACGAATTTTATCAGATAGATTATGAGCTGCCTGCTTGACATCCTGTATAGAAATTTGAGGAATTTTTTTCTTTGCAGCTGTGTACACAATGCCTCCTGCAGCACCTGCAAGAATCGCTATTTTTGTTAAGGATTTCATATAATTTGCCCCTTTCCCTATATTTTTACTTGTTTAAAATTACATTTTATGTTATGATTAAAACGTTAACATTGATTAACTGCAGTGCATACTGCCAAGATTATTATCATAAAAAGCTTATAAATATGGCTTTTATTTGATAGGAAAATCTTAACATATAAAGAATTTTTGTCAAGTAAAAGAGAGCTTGACAACATCTAGGAGGACATTTATGAGTACACAAAGACTTGTAGAAAATTTTATTCGTTACGTTTCGATTGACAGTGAATCAGGCAATGAGCTTGAATTCTGTAATTTTATCGAGGACGAGCTTAAGCAGGTAGGCTTTTCAGTAGAACGCAGCTATGTAGGTGAGAATTTCGGTTCAAACGGCTACAATGTTCATGGCTATCTTCCTGGTGAGGGTGAGAGCATTCTTGTATGCTGCCATATGGATACAGTTCGTCCCGGCAACGGAGTTAAGCCCATTGTGACAGAGGATAAGATTACATCAGACGGCACAACAGTATTAGGTTCAGACGATAAGTCAGGTATCGCTGAAATCATTGAAACTGCAAGAGTTTTACAGGAAACAGGTGCTAAGCACAGACCTATCGAGGTTATGTTTACTCTTTGTGAGGAAACAGGTCTTTTCGGTTCAAAATGGGCTGAATATGACAAGATCAAGAGCAAGTCCTGCCTCGTTATTGACGGTGAGGATATAGGTGAAATCGTTAATACTGCAGCAGCTAACCTTGTATACAGCTTCCACATTAAGGGCCGTGCAGCTCATGCAGGCATAAGCCCTGAATCAGGCATACATGCTCTTAAGGCAGCTGCTCGTGCTATTTCAAATATTCCAGTAGGTCATGTTGACGAGTACAGCGTATGTAATGTTGCTAACTTTATTTCAGCAGGTGCTACAAATATCGTTGCTCCGAAGGCTGATTTCGATATGGAATTCCGTTCATTCAAGGAAGAAAATGTACAAAAGCACATCAAGAACGCTATCGATGCTGTCAAGGAGGCTTGTGATTTCTACGGCGCAACATTCACATATGAGAGTGACCGCCATTCAACAGCTTTCTCAATAAATCCTGATTCAGCATTCATCAAGGATGTTTGCAAGGCATATGAGGATGCAGGCATTGCTCCCCACCTTGAAAAGACACTCGGCGGCTGCGACCAGTCAAACATCGCAACTCACGACATCGATACAGTTTGCATCGGCTCAGGCATGAGAAATGTTCATACAACAAGTGAGTATATCATGATTAAGGATATGGAGGATTGCGTTAAGTTCTTAGTTGAGCTTTTCAAAATCTAATTTAGTATAATTTAAAAGTACCGAAGGTGGTTTATCCGTCTTCGGTATTTTGCATTTTTGCTAGACAATATTTTTATTTTATCTGTTTACAGCTTGACACAGCTCATATAAAGTGATAGTTTATAATATGATAATGATACTATCATCCTATGTTTAACGAGGAAAAGAAACTATATAAACTTTAGCGGGTGGGGAAATGAAGATTTATACAACGTCACGAGAGGATTATTTAAAAGCTATTTATGTACTAACAAAAAACCACAGTGACGTTCATGCGGTAGATGTTGCAAAATATTTGGGCTTTTCACGTGCTAGTGTCAGCAATGCTGTTTCACTTTTTAGAAAAGAGGGGTATTTAACCCTAGATGAAAGCTATGCGTTGGTACTTACTCAAGCGGGTATGGAAATAGGCAAGGGGACGTATGAAAAGCATTGTTTTTTTGCACAGCAGCTCATAGATCTAGGAGTTGACGAAAAAACTGCAAATGAGGACGCCTGCAGGCTTGAACATGCGATAAGTGATATTTCTTTTAATAAATTAAAGGAAAAATTATCAAAAGATTAATGGACTTTATATGTACTTTAATGGTATATTATAATAGAAAACATCTGCGCCCGTTTTGGGCATAGACGATATATATTTGAATATTTAAAAAAGATAAAACGAAAGGACGTAATTCTTTTGCAAAAATTAGGTAGAAATGAGCCTTGCTGGTGCGGCAGCGGTAAGAAGTATAAGCACTGCCACTGCGAATTTGACGAAAAGCTGGAGGAATTTGAGTTTAACGGCTCAACAATTCCTACACACGATTTAATAAAAACTCCTGAGCAGATTGAAAAAATTAAGCAAAGTGCAAAGGTTAATATTGCTGTGCTTGACTATGTAGAAGATCATATTAAGGCAGGCGTCAGCACAGCCCAAATTGATAAATGGGTGTATGACGAAACAGTTAAGCGAGGTGCGATTCCTGCCCCGTTAAACTATGAGGGCTTCCCCAAGAGTGTATGTACATCTATTGATAATATAGTCTGTCACGGTATCCCGTCTGAGGATATTATTTTAAAAGATGGTGACATTATAAATGTTGACTGTTCAACGATTTTAGACGGCTATTTCTCTGATTCATCACGTATGTTTTGCATAGGTGAGGTCAGTCAGGAGAAGAAGAAGCTTGTCGAGGTGACTAAAGAATGCGTCGAGATAGGTCTTGAAAACGTTAAGCCTTGGACTCATCTAGGCGATATGGGACAGGCTATCCATGAACATGCACTTGAAAACGGCTACAGCGTTGTGCGTGAGATTGGCGGACATGGCTGCGGACTTGAATTCCATGAGGAGCCTTGGGTTAGCTATGTTTCTAAAAAGGGCGAAGAGATGCTCATGGTTCCCGGAATGATTTTCACAATAGAGCCTATGGTTAATATGGGCAAGGATGATGTCTACTGCGACGAGGAGGACGGCTGGACAGTATATACAAAAGACGGCAAGCCCTCAGCACAGTGGGAAGTACAGGTCCTCGTTACAGAGGATGGGTATGAGCTAATTTCATATTAAAAAGCGGGGACTGTGAAAGTATTTTTACAGTCCCTTAAATGAAGAGATGGATAGGCATTATAATTTGAAAGAAGATGATATGATGCTGGAATTAAAGAATATTTCATGGACAGCGCCGGATGGCAGAGTGATTTTAAAGGATGTTAGCTTTAAGATAGACGATAATAAGCTCGTAGCAATTACAGGTCCTAACGGTTCGGGTAAAACGACACTTGCAAAAATCTTAATGGGTATTGAAAAGCCGACCTCAGGCAGAATTATTCTAAACGGCAGAGATATAACGGATTTGGACGTCACCGAAAGAGCAAAACTCTCAGTGAGCTTTGCTTTTCAGCAGCCTGTAAGATTTAAGGGAATAACAGTTAAAAATCTCATTGAAACAGCTGCAAACAAGCAAATGAGAAAGGATGAGGCTTGCGCAATACTTCAAATGGTAGGTCTTTGCGCAAATGATTATCTCTATAGAGATGTTGATGCAACTTTATCTGGCGGCGAAATAAAAAGAATAGAGATAGCCTCTGTTTTAGCAAGAAATTCGGTACTTTCTATTTTTGATGAACCCGAAGCGGGCATTGATCTTTGGAGCTTCCAAAACCTTATTAAAACGTTTGAGAATATGAGGAGAAATTTGAGCGGAACACTTATAATCATATCGCATCAGGAAAGAATCTTGAGAATAGCTGATGAAATAGTTATGATTGCTAACGGAACGGTGGCTGATCAAGGACCTGGTCCAATGATTGTTGAAAAAATTCTCGCAAGGGAAAGAAGAAATGCAGACAGCTGCAAGATGAGAGGTGTTTTCGATGAGTGATTCAATGAATAACATCACAAAGAAGATTCTTGAAATCGTATCTGATTTTAAGGGAAGCTTTAAGGGTGCATATAATATCCGAGAAAACGGTGAATGTGCAGGCAGAGTGTCGAGTGAAAATATAAAGATTGAATCTAAATTAGATAAGCCCGGTCTTGATATAAAAGTTGCTCCCGGCACAAAGGGCGAGACTGTTTATATCCCCGCATGTGTCACAAAGGGCGGCGTTGATGATTTAGTATATAATGATTTCTTCATAGGCGCAGACAGCGATATTATAATAGTTGCAGGCTGCGGAGTTCATACTGACGATGCAGGCGAGGCAAGACACAACGGTATCCACAGATTTTTTGTTGGTGAAAATGCAAGAGTTAAGTATATCGAAAAGCACGTCGGCACAGGAAGCGGTGCAGGGGATAAGGTTATAGATCCCGTGACGGATTGCATACTAGAAAAGAATGCTTATCTTGAAATGGATACAAGTCAGCTAAGCGGCATAAACCACACAAAGCGTACAACAACTGCCAAGTGTGATGCAGGTGCAAAGCTCGTTATTCGTGAGCGTCTTTTTACAGAGGGTAATCAGAGAGCTGAAACCTACTTCACAGCTGAGCTAAATGGTGAGGGCGCAGGTGCAGATATTGTGTCACGTTCGGTTGCAAGAGGTCATTCCTATCAAAATTATGAGTCAACTATAATAGGAAATGCTCCCTGCACAGGTCACTCTGAGTGTGACGCTATCATCGATGCTGATGCGATAGTTGATGCATCACCAAGGCTTTTTGCAAGAAATAAGGATGCTTCATTAATCCACGAAGCCGCAATCGGTAAGATTGCAGGAGAACAGATTCTTAAATTCCGTACACTCGGCTTAACCGAGGAGGAGGCGGAAGCAAAGATTATTGAGGGCTTCTTAGCATAAAAATAAACTCGGATAAGTTAAATGCTTGTCCGAGTTTTTATATTAAAAAAACCGACACTCAATTAAGAATGTCGGTTAATTTTTATATTAGCTTTCCTATGCACCAGTCCTCGCCGACGTCTGTAATTTTTACATCAACAATTTCGTGCGGTATTGTGTTAGCGTTGATTCTAACTGGTGTGTAGTTCGCTGTGTAGCCCTGCAATGAGCCGTCACGAAGACGCTCCTCAAAGAGGACCTGCACAGTTTTGCCAATTTGCTTTTTGAGGAATTCGTCACGAACCTTCTGTGAAGCCTTAATCATCTCACGGCTTCTCCTTGCTTTTTCCTTATTTTCAATCTGATCTGGGAAGGCAGCAGCTTTTGTGCCTGCTCGTTGTGAGTAGGGGAAAACGTGAACCTTTTCAAAGCCTATTGTTCTTACATATTGGACACTTTCTAAAAAGTCCTCCTCGGTTTCACCTGCAAAGCCTACCATGATGTCAGTTGTGAGCGTTGCGTCGGGAAAAGAGGCTCTGAGTCTGTCACAAAGCTCCTTATATTCTAAGGTTGTATAATGCCTATTCATACGCTTTAAGGTCTTGTCACAGCCGCTTTGAAGTGACAGGTGGAACTGTGGGCAGAGCTTAGAGCAATTTTTAAGTCTGTCTGTAATTTCAGGCGTCATATAGTCAGGCTCAAGTGAGCCTAAACGGATTCTCTTAATGCCGTCGAAGGATGCGACTAATTCAACCGCATCGCAGATGTTCATCTTTCCTGTTTCCATGCCATATGAGGAAAGGTTTATTCCTACTAAAACGATTTCACTAAAGCCCTTTTTCTCAAGCGACTCGACTTCCTGCTTAATTTCATCGAGTGACTTTGAACGGATTCTGCCCCTTGCATATGGAATTATACAGTAGGTGCAAAAACGGTTGCAGCCGTCTTGAATCTTAACAGTTGCTCTTGTTCTCTCCCTAAAATCGGAGATTAACGCACCAGAGAATTTTTCATGATTCTCATGAGGCATAATATGAATTATTCTCTGTCTTTCTTTAAAGAATCTGTCAATTAGCTCAGGAATAATTGCATTAGATCTGTTTCCTGTAATAATGTCAGCCTCAACAAGACACTCTGCCATTTTGGGCGATGCCTGCGGCATACAGCCTGTTAAGACGATAACAGAATCGGGATGAAGCTTTCTTAAATGTCTTACGCTCTGGCGAGTTTTTCTGTCGCTCTCGGCGGTAACTGTGCATGAGTTTACGATGTAAACATCAGCATCCTCATCACTTTTTACAATCTCGAAGCCTTTTCTGATAAGCTCAAGCTCTATAGATTGTGATTCATATTGATTAACCTTGCATCCAAGGGTATAAAATGCCGCTTTCATAAATACGCTCCTAAAATTTATTAACTTAAAAATTATACAGTATTTTTTTGAGTTTTGCAATGCGCAGGTTTTACTAATAGAGCATACAGCATATATCTTTTATATATGCAAATTACAAAATAATTTAGATGGGGGAATATTTGTGAAGCGTAGGCTAAAAAGAATATTAAGTATATTGTTAGTTTTGACAGTGCTGGCTTTAAGCTCACCTGCAGCAAATGCGCAGAGCTTGCCGCAAAGGATTTATGCAGCATCAATCAGTGAAGGGTATGAAAAGGTACCGGATTCAATCGACGCAAAGGCTGCCCTTTTGATGGATGTTGAAACGGGCAAAATCTTAATGGGAAAGGATATAGATAAAAAGCTCTATCCTGCGTCTGTGACTAAAATTATGACAATGCTTTTAACTATGGAAGCTATTGAGCAGAAAAAGATAAGCTTTGACGATAGGGTGACGGTCTCGAGCCTAGCTGCAGGCAAGGGCGGCTCTCAAATTTGGCTTAAAGAGAATGAAACGATGACAGTTCACGAGCTTTTAAAAGCGACGGCTGTCTACAGTGCAAACGATGCTTGTACAGCATTGGGCGAGCATATAGCGGGTAGCGATTCCGCCTTTACAGAGCTTTTGAATTCCAGAGCCAAAGAGCTTGGAATGAAAAACACACATTTTGATAATTGCACAGGTCTTGATGATGAAACTACAACGCATTTGACTACGGCTAGGGATGTTGCAATAATGGCGAGGGAGCTTTTAAAGCACGAAAAAATTATAGAGTATACAACAATTTGGATGGACAGCTTGAGAAACGGAGAAACACAGCTTGTAAATACAAATAAATTAGTTAGATACTACAAGGGTGCTACTGGCTTAAAAACGGGTACAACGAGCAAGGCGGGCTGCTGCGTTGCTGCAAGTGCGAGGAGGGAAGAAACACATCTTTTGGCTGTAGTTTTGGGAAGCTCAAGCAGCAAGGAAAGATTTTCGGCTGCAAGGCAGATGCTCGATTGGGGCTTTGCAAATTATAAAACTATAGCCCTGCAAATAGATAAAAAGCTCATAACTCAGGTAAGGGTTATAAACGGAGTTGAAGATAGCTTAACTCCCGAGATTTCTAAATCTTTTGTAATGACCGTTAAAAAGGGTGACGAAAAGAAAATAGAAACTAAAATAGAATTGCCTCTCGATGTAAAAGCACCGGTTGAAAAAAATCAAAAGCTGGGCGATGTTGTACTAATGATTGGAAAAAATGAAATAGGCAGATACAGCCTAACGTCACCGAGGAGCGTAAGAAGTCTTAACTTCAAAGATATACTTTTTAGACTCATAAAATCAATAGCATAAATATTATCCGATAAGCCTAACTTATCGGATTTTTAAAATTGAAAGTTCTTATATTATAGTTTATAATAATATAAGAAAAAATAAGGAGATGTAAAAATGAATGAAAACGCTGTTTGTCATATAGTAGGAGCGGGCGACTTCTTTGGTATGGAAAAGCCATCAAAAAACGACTTCGTTATAGCGGCTGATGGTGGACTTAAATATTTAAGACAGGAGGGTATACAAGCTGATTTAGTAATCGGCGATTTTGATTCCTTCGGTTCAATTCCTACGAGTGAAAATGTAATAGGCCTGCCCTGCGAAAAGGACGATACAGATACAGCTGCAGCAGTTGAGGAGGCAATAAAAATAGGCTTTAAGAGCTTTGTCCTTTATGGTGCGGTAGGAGGTCGCTTTGACCATACAATAGCAAATCTTCAATTAATCGCGCAGATAGCTCAAATGGGCTTTAAAGCCTCAATAAATGCAGGTGAGAATACTTACACTGCTCTGACAAATGGAAAAATTAAGCTCTCAGCCCTTGACTCAGGCTATATATCGGTATTTTCTCACAGCGATTTATCAAAGGGCGTTACTATAGAAAATTTAAAATATGAGGCAAAAAATATTGAGCTTAGAAACAGCATTGCTCTGGGAGTCAGCAATGAATTTAAGGGCGAGGATGCTTTTATAGAGGTCAAAGACGGTACACTTTTAATAATTCATCCCAGTGATTCGAAAGTATATTATTTAGATTGATTATTCTATAAAAATAATATCAATAAACTTGACAAAAAGCTTTCATAATGTAATAATAAAGAGTAAATATGCGGCAGCTTTAATACCCGCATTTCAATATATTTTTATATATTAACGCTTATCTCTGCCGGTGAGGAGTGGGAGCTTTTTAAGTAAAATATTTCACCGGAGAATGGAATTTGTTATGGCAAAGGAACTTGCAAAGCAGTATGATCCTAAAGAGGTTGAAACAAGAACCTATCAGCAATGGATTGATAAAAACTATTTTCATGCAGAAAATAATCCCGAAAAGAAGCCCTATACAATCGTGATGCCGCCACCGAACATCACAGGTCAGCTTCATATGGGACATGCACTTGATAATACTTTACAGGATATTCTTATCCGTTTTAGAAGAATGCAGGGCTATGACACACTCTGGCTTCCCGGTACAGACCACGCTTCAATCGCAACTGAAGCTAAGATTGTTGAGGCTATGAAAAAGGAAGGCTTGACCAAAGAGGATTTAGGCCGTGACGGCTTCTTAGAGCGTGCATGGGACTGGAAGGCTAAGTTTGGCGGAAGAATTACAGAGCAGCTTAAAACTCTCGGCTCCTCTTGTGACTGGGAGCGTGAACGCTTCACACTCGATGAGGGCTGCAATGAGGCTGTTAATGAGGTTTTCTGCCGTCTTTATGAAAAGGGCTTAATCTACAGAGGCGAAAGAATGATTAACTGGTGTCCTCATTGCTTAACATCAATCTCAGACGCAGAGGTTGAATATGAGGATCAGGCAGGTCATTTCTGGCATCTTCGCTATCCCTTTGCAGACGGAAGCGGTTACCTTGAGCTTGCAACAACAAGACCTGAAACATTATTAGGCGATACAGCAGTTGCTGTTAACCCTAAGGATGAAAGATATAAGGATATAGTCGGCAAGACTCTTATCCTCCCCATCGTTCACAGAGAAATCCCCGTAGTTGCAGATGACTATGTTGAAATTGAGTTCGGTACAGGTGTTGTTAAAATCACTCCTGCACACGATCCTAACGACTTTGAGGTAGGTCTTCGTCATGATCTTCCTGTTATCACAGTTTTAACTCCCGATGCAAAGATTACAGATGATTATCCTAAGTATGCAGGAATGGACCGCTATGAAGCTAGAAAGGCTATTGTTAAGGATCTTGAAGCAGAGGGCGCACTTGTTAAGGTTGAGGATTACAGCCATAACGTAGGTACCTGCTACAGATGTTCAACAACAGTTGAACCCAGAGTTTCAAAGCAGTGGTTTGTTAGCATGAAGCCTTTAGCAGGCCCCGCAATCGATGCTGTTAAGAACGGTGATACAAAGTTCGTTCCCCAGAGATTTGAAAAGATTTATTTCCACTGGCTCGAAAATATCCGTGACTGGTGTATTTCACGTCAGCTTTGGTGGGGACATAGAATTCCCGCTTGGTACTGCGATGACTGCGGCGAAATTACAGTAGCTAAGAAGGCACCGACAAAGTGCTGCCACTGTGGAAGCGAGCATATCCATCAGGATCCTGATACACTTGATACTTGGTTCTCATCAGCTCTTTGGCCTTTCTCAACACTTGGTTGGCCGAACACTGATTCAGAGGACTTCAAGCACTTCTACCCAACAAATACACTTGTAACAGGCTACGATATTATCCCGTTCTGGGTTATGAGAATGATGTTCTCAGGCATGGAACAGACAAATAAAGCACCCTTCGATACAGTTCTTATCCACGGTCTTGTTCGTGACGAACTCGGCAGAAAGATGTCTAAGTCCTTAGGAAACGGCATCGATCCGCTTGAGGTTATAGATAAGTACGGCGCTGATGCATTAAGATTCACTCTTGCAAACGGCAACAGCCCCGGAAATGATATGAGATATTCAGACAAAAAGGTTGAGGCTTCAAGAAACTTCGCTAATAAGCTCTGGAACGCTGCAAGATTCATTCTTATGAACCTTGACGGCAGCGAGGAGATAACTCTTCCCGAAAATCTCACACTTGAAGATAAGTGGGTATTGAGCCTTTATAATAAGCTTGTCAAGGAGGTTACAGATAACCTTGATAAGTTTGAACTCGGTATCGCAGCACAGAAGGTTTATGATTTCATTTGGGACGTATTCTGTGACTGGTACATTGAGCTTGCAAAGATTCGTCTTCAGAAGGAAGGCGACGAGTCAAACGGCGTTAAGAGAGTTCTTATCTACGTTATGACAAACACATTAAAGCTCCTTCATCCCTTCATGCCCTTTATCACAGAGGAGATTTGGCAGTCACTTCCTCACGAGGGCGAGAGCATTATGATTTCTTCATGGCCCGTATATGATGAAGCTCTTAACTTCGACAAGGAAGAAGCACAGATGGAGATGATTATGCAGGCAGTACGTGCTATTCGTAACTGCAGAGCTGAGATGAATGTTGCTCCTTCAAAGAAGGCTAAGACTTACATCAGTACAGCCTACAAGGATACATTTGAGCTTTCAACTGAGATTATGAAGAAGCTTGCAAGTGCATCTGAGGTTGAGGTAGGCGAGGATATGGAGATTGAGGGTGCAGTTTGCATCGTTGCTGACGCAGCTAAAATCTATATCCCTATGGGTGACCTTGTTGACTTCGAGGCTGAAAGAAAAAGACTTAATAAGGAGCTTGAAAAGACTCAGAAAAAGCTTGATCAGGTAAACGGCAAGCTTAACAATGCAGGCTTTATTGCAAAGGCACCTGCACAGGTTGTTGAGGGACAGAAAGAGGAAGCAAGAAAGCTTAACGAGAAAATCGCAATGCTCAATGACTCCCTTTCAAAGCTCGGCTGATAAAAAAGGACGGGATTATTCCCGTCCTTTAAATTTTTAGAAATTTTGGAGAATACTATGAATTCAAGTGAAGCTATAGAATATATACATTCAAGATTAAAATTCGGAATTAATCCAGGAATGCAGAGAATAAGTGCTTTGTGCGAGGAATTAGGCAATCCGCAGGATTCGCTTAAGTTTTTTCACGTTGCAGGCACAAACGGAAAAGGCTCGACAAGCACAATGATAGCATCAGCTCTTAGTGCTGCAGGATATAAGACAGGACTTTTTACTTCCCCCTATGTCGTCGATTTTAGAGAGAGAATCCAGTTAGACGGTCAGATGATAAGTGAGGAGGACTTAGCTAGAACAGTTGAGGATGTAAAAGAAGCGTGTGACAGGCTCGATAAAATTGGAATTGTTCCGACTGAGTTTGAAACACTCACAGCAACAGCATTTCTCTATTATAAAAGAAAGAAATGCGATGCAGTTGTTTTGGAGGTGGGCTTAGGCGGCTTGCTTGACTCTACTAATATCATTAAAACTACATTAGTTTCTGTCATAACCTCAATTTCTATGGATCACACAGCGATTCTCGGTGATACCCTCACAAAGATTGCCGAGCAGAAATGCGGAATAATAAAGCCGCATAAGCAAACGGTCATGTATCCCGAGCAGTTCCCTGAGTGCGAAAAGGTCATAAAGGAAACTGCGAAGAATATGCATAACAGATTAGTAGTTCCCAATTTAAACGAATGTAAGATTATAGATGAAACAATCTACGGAACGAATTTTACATTTAACAAAAAAAATTACAGCGTTGCCTTAGCGGGCAAGCATATGGTAAAAAATGCCTTGACAGCGATCACAGCCTTAAAAATAAGCGGTATTCCTATCACTGATGAGCAGATTGCATTAGGAATTTCAAAAGCGAAAATCCCTGCGAGAATGGAGCTTATAGGAAAATCAAAGTCAATTTTAGACGGCGGTCACAACGAGGGCTGTGCCTACGCATTAAAGGCTTTTGTTGAGAGGTTCTGCGACGGCAGAAGGGTTGGAGTATGCGGACTTATGGGCGATAAGGATTGCGATACTTATTTAAAGCTTATAGCGCCACTTTTTGATAAGCTTTATTTAACATGTCCAGATAATCCCAGAAGCCTTGATGCAGATTCTCTCTGTGAGCTTTCAAAGAAATATTGTAAAAACTGTGCTGCAGTGGCAAGTCCTGTTGAAGCTATTAAGCAGGCACTTGAAGATATAAATAAAAATGGCGGCAGAGTTGTCGCTTGCGGTTCATTCTACTTAGCAGGAGAAATAAGAAACTTTATGCTTGAGAATTTTTAATAAGCCTTAATTTTCGCCAACATTTGCATATATAATGCCTTATCCTTTATTTGGATAGGGCATTATTTTTTTAGGAGGATGGAAATGCAAGTTAATAAGGACTTAGAAAACGAAACGCTTAAGGTCTCTCTTAAAGGGGAGATTGACCACCATACATCGGCAAAAATAAGGCAGAAAACGGATGATTATTTAAATAATCTAAAACCGAAAAGGCTAATATTTGACTGTTCAGAGGTTACCTTTATGGATAGCTCAGCAGTGGGATTAATTATGGGCAGATACAGAATTTTAAAGGCTTGGGAGGGCAGGATTGAGGTTATTAATTTAAGCGAAACGAATTACAAGATGATGAAAATTGCAGGTATGCAATCACTTTGCAGTTTAAGAAAGAGGGATGAAGATGAAAAAGATCAATAATTTTAAAATGACATTAGACAGCCGCTCTGTAAACGAGAGCTTTTCAAGAGTTGCGGTTTCAGCCTTTGCAGCACAATTAGATCCGACGGTTGAAGAGATAAGCGATATTAAAACAGCTGTGAGTGAGGCTGTTACAAACTGTATTGTACATGCCTATCCTGAGAGCGTTGGAAATATTTACATAACGGTGAGCCTTTATGATAACGGACTTATAAAAATAAAAATTCGAGATAAGGGCTGCGGTATAACGGACGTAAAGCAGGCTATGGAGCCGCTTTTTACAACCTTGGGAGGCGAACGAGCAGGCTTGGGCTTCGCAGTTATGGAGAGCTTTATGGATAAAATTAAGGTTCGTTCAAAGCCCCAAAAGGGTACAACGATAACTATGGAAAAGCTTATTAAGGGGCGAGAGGATGAACAGGGATGAAAGAAATAAATTAGTAGAAAGCAATATGGGGCTTGTTCACGCCTGCGCAAATAAGTTTCGCAACAGGGGAGCAGAGTATGACGACTTATTTCAAGCAGGCTGTGTAGGGCTTATAAAGGCGGCACAAAATTTTGATATAAGTAGGGGTTATTCATTTTCTACCTATGCTGTACCTGTCATTCTGGGTGAAATTAAGCGTATTTTTAGAGATGGCGGCTCTGTTAAAATCGGCAGAGCGCTTAAGGAAAAAGCAAGAAATGCGATAAAGGAAAAGGAGAAGCTTGCCACCAAATTGGGATATGAGCCGACAGTAGGTCAGCTGGCGGAGCATTTGAAGCTTGATATATCTGAAACTGCAGAGCTTTTAAATGCTGCAATGCCGACGGTGTCATTGACAGCGGAGGACGACAGCGGTACACGGCAAATAGATGTTCCGGTTGACTCTCCGGAAAACACAACCTCGGATTTAATTGCGCTGGGAGAGGTTATTGCACTTTTAGAGGAGCGGGACAGAGAGATGATAAGACTTCGCTATTATGGAGGACTTACTCAGGCAAAGACAGCACAAAAATTGGGAATGTCGCAGGTACAGGTATCAAGACGAGAAAAGGCAGTGCTTAAAATGCTCAAGGAGAACCTTTCTGCTTGACAAAACAATGTTATAAGCTTAAACTAAAAGAGCGAGTCTACTTTTGGAGTGTGATTATTTGGAAAGTAAATTTGAGTACAAGCTCGTTCGTTCTAAAAGAAAAAGCTTGGGAATAAAAATAGACAGAGATGCACGTGTCATAGTCATGGCTCCAAATAATATGAAAATAAGTGATATTGAAGCATTTTTAGAAAAGAAGTCTAATTGGATAAATAAGAATCTTTCAAAAATGCAGCAGTGCAAGCAGATTCGAGATTCATTTTCAATAGATGAAAACTCAAAGCTTTTATTTTTAGGCAGGGAATATCCATTTGTAAGGTCTGAGGATGAGCAGGCAGGTTTTGATGCAGGATATTTTCATGTTCCTATGGATACGCCGCAGGATGAAGTAATTGCGATGGTTAAGGGGATTTATAAACAGCTTGCTGAAAGTCTTCTTGTAAAAAGAACCTATGATTTAGCCGAACGTTTCGGCGAGAGCTTAAACAATGTTAAGATTAGCTCGGCGTCAACACGCTGGGGATCATGCTCGTCTAAGAGAAATATTAATCTTTCATTCTATTTGGTGATGGCATCGCCGAGTGCCGTGGATTATTGCATAATACACGAGCTTTGTCATCTAAAGCATATGAATCATTCAAAAAGCTTTTGGTCTCTTGTACAGATGCGCGATCCTAAATATATAGAGCATGAAACAGAGCTTAAGAGATTATCACAAAAGCTCGCACTTGAAAATTTTTAGGAGACAGATATATGAAAACATTTTGCTGCCCAGTATGCGGCGAGGAGCTTATAAAAAACGAAAAGACCTATAGCTGTCAAAATAATCACAGCTTTGATATTTCAAAAAAGGGCTATGTAAATCTTTTAATGAGCCAAACTAACAAAAATAAACGCCATGGCGACGATAAATTAATGGTCAATGCAAGGCGTGATTTCTTAAATGGCAAGTGGTATGATAAATTAAGAGAAGCTCTGTTTGAGGAAATTTCAGCTGGCTTTGAAAAGGGCAATACACTTTTAGATGCCGGCTGTGGGGAATGCTATTACACATCCTATTTTTATAAAAGATTATTTGAAAGCGGTATGCAGCCAAATGTATTAGGCGTTGATATTTCTAAAAACGCTTTAGAGAAAGCAGATAGAACTGTTCCGCTCGAGAGGGCAGTAGCAAGCATATTTTCAATTCCTGTTCAAGATGAAGCCTGTGACAGAGTGGTTAATATTTTTGCACCCCACAGTGAGGATGAGTTTTACAGAATATTAAAAAAAGGCGGCAAGCTTATAAGAGCTGTACCGCTTCCTAGGCATCTTTGGCAGCTGAAGCAGTGCGTATATGATAAGCCTTATGAAAACGACATTGAGGATTATAGCCTAAAGGGCTTTAAAATTATAAATGAGCGTGAGCTTAAATACGAGATAACACTTGCTGATAATAAAACAATAAATGATTTGTTTATGATGACGCCCTACTATTATAAGACCTCTAAAGAGGATTTTGACAAGCTAAAATCGGTTGACACTCTAAAGACAGAAATTGAATTTTTAGTTTTAACCTATGAAAAGATATAAGAAAAAGGACAAGACCTGTTAAACGCAGATTTTGTCCTTTATTTTTATATAAGTTTTAGTCCCGATGCCGGTGACGTTCATTATTTCTTCAATCGAGATAAAGTCGCCATGCTCTTTTCTATACTCAATTATTGCATTAGATTTTACTTTGTCAATGCCGTCAAGACTTTTTAAAAGCTCTTTGTCAGCTGTGTTGATGTTTATTTTACCCCTTGTGTCATTGTCTATTATAGCTTGCTTTTGAGTCGGGCTTTCATAGGCTTTTAGAGGCTTTTGATCAATGTATGAGGCGGCACAGCCTATTAGTATTAGAAAAAATATGAGTGCAGTGAGCAGCCAATGCATTCTTGAATTGCCCATTGCACCCATCTCCTCAATAGCTTAGTTGATTCTTAAGAAATCGTTAGCGGGGATTGTAAGACCGTTTACAACGACATCCTCGTCTGTATAGTTAACATAGATTTTTTCACCTGAGTTGTACTCTGTACAGAATAGGTTGGGGGAAATCTCCTCGTGTGAGGTCATTCTTGAGGAACGAATGTCAACGAGGGCGTCATTTGCCCTTGAATAGAAATCTGCAGCAGGAGTAAGCCAATTTTCATAGAAGAAAATATCATCCTCCTTGCCGGTTATATTTTTATAGGTGACTTCAAATGATGGACAAGCACCGTACTCAATGCATTTGAGCATAGCTTCGTTTGTATCTTCACTGTAGTTGATAGGCTCGTTTGAGTATTCAACAATTCCATGCAGTATGAGCTGAACGAAGGGAACGCCAACATATGCTTCATTTTCCTCAACCTGAGTTGTTGAGGGAAGATTTGAAATAAACTCGACATCCTTTATCATAAAGAAGTTGCCCTTGTGAGTTATAAGAGTTCTGCCTGCTGTCATCGGGACAATTTCGTCTGAAATTGACTTTGCAGTCTGCTGTCTGTTCATTGAGCTTGCAAAATCAGAATAAAGAATACTTCCAGCATCACTTACGCAAAAACCGGTGAAGTTCTTCAGTCTTTTATTGCCTAAGATCTCAATAACCTCTTTCTTTATGGCACTTGTCTTTATGAGGTTGCTTTCATAGTTGGGCAGGAACTTGTTGATATTGTTAAGCTCACCCTTTCTTATAAACATTGCCTTATCAGAAAATATATTTCCGGCAGTCTTATTTGAAGAGAAGGAGTTTTCAACATTAGCTGATAAAAGGTTTATATCAAGGAAGATTCCCATATTTTGAGCCTCGATGAAATCACAAAGCTCTTGAAGCTCGGATTTTGAGCCGAGTCTTTTTAAAATAGATGCGTCAGAGGCGTTTGACTGATTTAGTCCGCCTGAAAGCATACCCTTATATATGACGTTTATTCCGTTGATGCCCATTGCCTTGAGTCTGGAAACCATATCTTGAGCCTCTTCAAAGGTTGTGAAACGCTTTAAATATGAAGGCGAGGATTTAGCTGACTTGAATATAGGAAAGTCAGCAGCACCTATAATGCTAAGCTCAAGAGGAAGATATTCACTTTGCTTAACAGTCTTTGTAGAAAGAACGTGTTCTCTTATAAACTGCTCTCTTGCAGCAGCTGCCATGCCTGTATAGTTGGCATTTGAGCCATTTAGGAATCTTACGCACAGTGAAACCTCATCACTGTAGGTTTCATCAGAAATATATAGCTTAGAATCCTTTTTGCCCTTTTCAATCGCATATGGTGTGAGATTAAAGGTGGAGCTTATTTTGAAATAGTCATTTCCATCTCTTTTTCTGTCAGCTTCAATTTCTGCTAACGCATCGCCCTTTGTGATGAGGATAACAAAGGCTGAGCTGCCCTGCTTCATACCATATGCTGGTACTATAGCGGAGTAATCTATCTGCTGCTTTGTCAGCGAAATGTCGTTGCCGTAAACTGCAAAGTTTAAAGGCTTTTTAAAGCTCTCGTCGTTAACATCTGTCTTTATAAGTGCGCCGGGACCATCGGGTACAAAGATGAAATCACCTGTTTGTGCTGTTGTCTGCGCTCCAAAATAGGGGAGAAGATTAAGCTTTGTGATTTTAGCACTGGAATCCTTGACAAGATTTTTAGTCTTAGCAGATACGTTTAAGCTTCCGTCTGCGAGAGTATAGGTTATTTTTAATTCAAAAGCAATATCCTCTGGGGCATAGCTTTTTTTATCCGCTGTCTTTTTATCGGGGGTTAAAACATAGGTTACAATAATATTTTCATCCTTAGTTTCAACCTTGGCATTTCCAAAAGCAACGGAATTATCTTGAGTGTTTAACAAATATTTTTTGTCACCGCTGATAATTTCAGCCTCGGCAGTTGAAGCAAGCTCATTTTCATTCTCGGGAAGTGAATTCCACATCTTGGAATAGGTTGTATCCTTTACTGCGATAGAAAAGTTTGTTTCATCGAAATAAAGCTCAACAAGACCTGACTCACCGATTTTTTTAAAGTTGCTCTGAGTTGAGGTGTGAAAAGACTTATCAGCTTTTTCGTTTTCCTTATAGCTAAAGGAATGGGGGACCTTGATGCTTTTTACATCATTTCCCTTGGAGCATGAAGCCATTGAAAATACCATTACCGCTGAAAGCGATAAGGCTGTAAAAGCTGAAAGCTGCTTTTTCAGTCGATCTTTAAACTTAGTATTCATAGAAATTTCTCCTGCTTTAAGTTGATATTTCTTAAATTTGTCAATATATTATAGCATTTTTTTGAGGCCTTTTCAATAAAGACTATTTGCCTACGTCAAACCAGAAGCAGGGGCCCTCGGCAGTGTTGTACACTCCGCAGTCCTTTCCTAGCTTCTCCTGTACGGCTTTAACAGTCGGAAGACCTAAGCCGAAATGCAGGCTTTCATCCTTGCGCTTCTTGTTTGACTTATAAAAGCTGTACCAAATTTTTTCAAGTTCATTTTCAGAAATAGGATCGCCGGAATTAAAGACAATTATTCTGTGATTTGCTCCTTTGTCCTCGTAGGAGAGTCTTACGATTTTTTCCTTTGAGATATTTGAAACAGCGTTTGATAAAAAGTTTTGGCAAACAATCAAAAGTGTTTTTATATCACTATGAGCTAAAAGATTATCTGGAATATCATTTATAATCTTGATTTGATTTTGATCAAATAAAACAGCGAATGCGGCGAGCTGCCTTTTGATAAATTCGCTCAAATTAAGGTCCTCAAGCAGAGGCTTATAGGAACCGCTTTCAATTTTTTCAAGATTTAAAAGGTCAAGTACCATTTTGTTCATCTTGTCTGATTCGGAAATAATAATATCGCAGTATTCGCTGACGCTCTGCGGATCAGAGCTGATTCCAAGCTGCAACCCCTCTGCATAACCCTTTATAATTGCAATAGGAGTTTTTAATTCGTGCGAAACGTTAGCAATAAAGTCCTTTCTCGACTCGTCAATCATGGCACTGTGATCGAGTTCCTTTTTTAGCTTTTGGTTATTCTCATTTAGCTCGTCAAGCGTTTTACTCAGCGAAGATGAGAGCGAGTTTATGCTCTGTGCTAAATCGTTTACATGCGTCTGCGGATAGGCTTCACATTTTTTTGTAAAGTCCAATTTTGTCATGGCCTCCGCAACGTCAGACAGCTGAGCGATAGGATGCGTAAAGCGCGAATTATAGGCTAGAAGCACTATGGTTATTATTAAGGCTGTAATAATTGTAAAAAATGAGAGAAAGTCACCTGCAATAGAGGCGTTTCGCCTTATCTGAAAGCTAGGAACCCAAAGTCTTATAGTATCATTGTTGTCCATAGGAGCGCGGTACCTAACGTAGGCGATATTGTCTGATTCATAGTAGTATAAATCAACGCTTGCCTTAGAGTCAATCCATTTTAAGCTTCTGATGACCTCACCTACGGCGTATGACTTTTCAATCTCACCCGAAACCTCACTTGAATATAGAAATTCACTAACGTTTGTGCATACGGTATTGCCATTAGAATCGAAAATTTCAATAAGATAGTAGTTGTTAGATGAGATGTTGTCTATATGCTTGTAGTAATCATAGGAAAATGGATCTTCATGATTTAAACTTTGCTGTATAGTTTCCATATTTACAAGCTCTGCATACATATAGATATATTCGAGTGCAGAGGAGTTGAAAAAAAATATTGCAACAGCAGAAACCAAAACAACTAATGCAATATAAAGCCACGAATTCCAAAGAGCTTTTTTTCTTCTCGATGATGGCTTTGAAGTTGAAGTCAAATCAGTTCACCTCAATTTTATATCCTGCACCGTAGACTGTACGAAGATGTTTAGCACCCCATTGACCGAGCTTTGTGCGAAGCCTTGCAACGTGAGAATCAACGGTTCTTGAATCGCCTAAAAAGTCAAAGCCCCAAATGTCATCGAGCAGTTGCTCACGGGAAAAAACTCTGTCCTTATTAACTGCAAGCTTTTGCAAAATGCTGTATTCCTTATGAGTTAAAATAATGCTTTGACCATCGCATATAACCTCGTGTGCAACGGTATCTATAGTTAAGCCGTCTATAATTATTTTTTCGCTTGAATTTTCTCCTGAGGCACGTTTAAGTCTTGCCTCTATCCTTTTTACAAGTACGCTGGGGCTAAAGGGCTTCGTTATAAAGTCATCAGCACCGCATTCAAAGCATTCAAGCTCATCAAATTCTTCACTTCTGGCTGTCAGAAATATAATGGGAATATTGGAAGTTTCTCTGATTTTTTTGCATAATTCCCAACCATTCATTTCGGGCATCATTATGTCAAGCACTGCAAGAGAGATTTCCTTGTCGTTTAAAAAAGCATTAAGAGCCTGAATGCCGTCCTCAGCTTCAACCGTTTCATAGCCCTTTGCAGTTAGGAAATCCTTTATCAGTCTGCGAAGCTTTGCTTCATCATCTGCAATAAGTATCTTTTGCAATGTTTTCACCTCCAAAAAAATATACTAATAATATATATATTATCATAATAAAGGTCTTTAAACAAGTATATACACTGCTAATGTGACAGCATAAAGCACATTGTGCAATATTTTTTTGCTCACCAGAGGTATTTTTGCTATTAAGCCACTTGTTTTTATGCATGAAAATAAGGTATAATATTCTAAGTTATTAAAATGGGTGTATATCCCGGAAAATAGGAACGGGAGGAGCTATTAAATTGTTAGGTAAATTTATACGAATAAAAATTACAAACCCTGTGGGCTCCCAAAATCGTCAGCAAGGCTATACTTATAAGCTAAACTACGGAACTCTTGAAGGTCGCAGGCAGTTCGACAATCGCTTCTGCGGAGCATATGTTATAGGAATTAATCACCCTGTAAGAAACTTTGACGGCAGAGTGATTGCTGTTATAAGAAGAAACAACGAGAAGAAGAGCATCTTAGTTGTTGCACCGAAGAGTACAAGGTTTATCGTTCACCAGATTGAGGATGCTATTGAATTTGCAGAGCCTAAGGGTACATATAAGCTCGACTGCCTCTATGAACGCTCATGCGGAGCAGTAGTATTTGGAGAGGTGGACGGAAAGAGGAAGCTTTTGCTTATTAAGAATACCAGAAGTACTCATTGGGGCTTCCCTAAAGGTCATATGGAGAGGGGAGAAAGTCCGGAGGATACAGCAAGACGTGAAGTGCTTGAGGAAACCGGAATCAAAATTGATATTGTGCCTGATTTCTCTGCTAAGTCGGACTATACAATTCAAGGAAAGGTTGAAAAAAGTGTTACAATCTTCCTTGCAACAACCAAGTGTACAGATACAATAATTCAAAGAGAAGAAATAGACGAATACACATGGCTGAGCTATGAAAGTGCTATGGAAACACTTAAATTTGAAAACGATAAGAATATTTTAAAAAGTGCAAAACGCTTTATGCAGACACATAAAATTTTTTGAGTAAAGGAAAGGATGGCTGATTAAATGGCTGAAAGCTTGGCTCAAAGCTTTATTGATTTCTTTGGGGATGTTATCCCTGCGGAGCTTATAATATTTATAATATCACTTTTCCCGATTCTCGAGCTTCGAGGAGGACTCATTGCTGCAAAGCTTTTAGGTGTGAGCTTTATTCCAGCTTTTGCGATTTGTTACATAGGAAATATAATTCCTGTTCCGTTTATCCTTTTATTTATAAGGAAGATATTCAAGTTCTTGCGTGATAAGAGAGGTTTTTCAAAGCTTATCAGAAGACTTGAGGAACGTTCCTTAAAGCAGAGTGAGAAGGTAAGACGATATAAGGACTGGGGACTTTTAGCATTTGTTGCAATTCCGCTCCCCGGTACAGGCGGCTGGACAGGTGCGCTCATCGCAGCACTTATGGATATAAGAATTAAAAAGTCATTTCCAATTATTGCATTGGGCGTTTTAATTGCGGGCATTATTATGTCAATATTTGCATATGCTGTGCCGTCTATGTTTGGATTTTAAAAAGATAACGCAGAGTAATTTTTATTGCTCTGCGTTTTTTCGTTGTGATTTTTAAATGCTGGGTGTATGATATGCTTGAATAAAAACTATGAAGGTGAGGCTTTGTGATGGAAATTTTTTTAACACTCTTAATTCTTTGCACTCTTATGTTTCTAATTTGCTATGTGGGTACAGGAGGGGAGAAAAATATTAAATCACTTTCTTCGTATCCCGATGAGGTTATAGAAATTATCAAAAGCAGACCTGAATATAAGGATAAGATAAAAAAGCCCAGCGGTGAAGCAGCTGGGTTTATGATGAATATTTTAATATATTCTGTTATTCTTTTTATCTTTGGCTTACCCGTAAAAACAAGCCACTTTTTGACTAATTTCATAAGCCTTTCAATTTTAGGTCAGGGTTTGAATCTCTTTGACCTTTTAGTCATAGATCTTATTTGGTGGACGCATACAAAAAGGGTTAGATTCAAGGGTACAGAAAATGATGATAAGCTTTACAAAAATCCCAAAAAGCATATCATTTCATTTTTAAAGGGCATAGCTTTATTTATAATCGTAGCTGTTGTTGACGGATTCCTATTGACCTTAATTGGAGCTTAACTTAATAGGAATTAAAATAAAAAAGGCAAGGAATTTAATCCCTTGCCTTTTTGCTTTTCTTCTAAGCTCAGATGCACGGAAGCACAGTTGATTCATCCTTAACAGTTGACAGAACAACAAGTGTTTTTGTAAGCGAAACACCGCCCGCACTTTTTATTTCGTTTAAAAGTGCTTCAAGACCTGCTGTAGAATCTGTGTTTACCTTTAAAAGAAAATCAAAGTCACCGGTGATATAGTGGCACTCGGTTATTTGATTGTGAGTTTTTACAAAATTATTAAAGTTATTATTGTACTTGGGGTGCTCCATACTTACGGAAATAAAGGCAGTAATATCCATACCTAATTTTTTAGAATCGAGGACTACTGTATACTGCTTGATTATTCCGTTTGCTTCAAGCTTTTTGATTCGCTCAATTACAGCTGAAACGGACATGTTAACCTGAGAGCCGATAACAGAAGCATTTTCTCTTGCATTATTTTTTAGACACTCGATGATTTTAATATCAATTTTATCCATTTGAACACCCTCTATAATACATTTTTTCGCAAGCTTTTTATTGGTACTATTCTACCACGATGAAATATAAAAAGCAAAGACTTTATTGAAATTTAATTAAAATACTTGTATTTTATAGTAAAAAATGTACAATAATGTGTCTATTTGCAAATTTTTATAAAAAATATAAGATAAATATTTCTTTTTAAAATAAAAATGTGTTAAAATATGCAGGCACAAATTAATAATAGGTGATGGATTTGAACAAATATAAAAATACGATTAATGCCTGCTTCGTGGGCTATATAGTACAAGCGATAGTAAATAATTTTGCACCGCTTCTATTTTTGACCTTTCATGCACAGTATTCAATACCACTGTCTAAGATTACAATTTTAATCACGTTTAATTTTCTCCTGCAGCTGTTTGTAGACTTTATATCAGCCTTTTTTATAGATAAAATAGGTTATAGGGCAGGGATAATTACAGCTCATGTTTTTTCAAGCATGGGGCTTGCAGCGATGACTGTGCTGCCTGAAATTATGCCGGATCCCTTTTGGGGACTTCTAATCTCTGTGGGCTGCTACGCTGTCGGAGGAGGACTTTTGGAGGTACTTGTCAGTCCAATAGTTGAAGCTTGTCCTACTGATAATAAGCAAAAGGCTATGAGCCTGCTGCATTCCTTTTATTGCTGGGGATGTGTCGGCGTAGTCGGCCTATCAACTATCTTCTTTGTTTTCTTCGGTACAGAGAATTGGAAGATATTAGCACTTCTTTGGGCGATAGTTCCCCTTGCAAATGCATTTGTATTTACAAAGGTACCTATTGCTAAGCTCGTTGGAGATGACGAAAACGGGCTTTCAGTGATAGAGCTTTTTAAAAGGAAAATCTTTTGGGTTTTTATGCTTATGATGGTATGCTCTGGTGCGAGTGAGCAGGCTGTGAGCCAGTGGGCATCGACATTTGCGGAGCAGGCTTTAGGCGTTTCCAAAACTCTTGGCGATTTAACAGGCCCTATGATGTTTTCAATCTTAATGGGACTTGCAAGACTTCTTTACGGCAAGCTGGGCGATAGAATAAGCCTTGATGCAATGATGCTTTCGAGCAGTCTTTTGTGCGTCGGAGCTTATCTTGTAATTGCACTTAGTGATTCTCCGGTTTTAGGGCTTATAGGTGTTGCAGTGAGCGGGCTTTCTGTTGGCATAATGTGGCCTGGAACATTTTCAAAGGCATCGGCGACAATCAAGGGAGGCGGAACTGCAATGTTTGCATTTTTGGCTCTATGCGGAGATTTGGGCTGCTCTAGCGGGCCGTCATTTGCAGGCTTTGCGGCATCGAGCCTAGGAGATAATCTAAAGCTCGGGATACTATGTGCGATTGTATTTCCGATAACGCTTAGCATCATAGTTTTAGTGTTTGATTTTTTAAGGCGTAAAAAGGCTTATAAGAAAAACTAAATTGGAAAGCTCGATTTCAAAATGCGAAAAGCACTATGTTTTTCGCATTTTTTAAATAAATAAAATGCACAAAAACAAGCTTAGATATATAGCACTATAGACATATAAAGTAAGCCTTTTTGTTAAAAATATTGACTTTTTATGTATTTAGCTCTATATTTATTATAATAAATTCTTTATTATATTTGGCAGAAACAGGGGGCTGAATAATTGAAAAATAATGTAATAATCGACCTTAAAAACATATCTGTTAAGTTGGGCGATAACCAAGTTTTGGATGATTTGAGTCTTTATATCAGGGATAGGGAGTTTATCACTCTCCTAGGTCCTTCAGGCTGCGGCAAAACGACGATTCTTCGCATAATCGGTGGATTTTTGGAGCCGGATGAGGGCGACGTTATCTTTGAGGATAAGAAAATAAACGGAGTTCCTCCCCATAAAAGACAGGTAAACACAATATTTCAAAGATATGCACTTTTCCCGAATAAAAATGTATTTGAAAACATTGCTTTCGGTTTGAGAATAAAGAAGGCATCAGAGAGCGAGATTAAGCAGACTGTAGAAGAGATGCTCAAACTCGTGAATCTTTCTGGTTTTGAAAAGAGAAATATAAATTCTCTTTCCGGCGGTCAGCAGCAGAGAGTTGCTATTGCGAGAGCCTTGGCTGTAAAACCCAGAGTGCTTTTGCTTGACGAACCTTTAGGCGCACTCGATCTAAAGCTTAGAAGAGATATGGCTGTCGAGCTTAAAAAGATTCAGCAGAGATTGGGAATTACTTTTATATATGTAACCCACGATCAGGAGGAAGCACTTACAATGTCTGATACAGTCGTTGTATTAAATCAAGGCTATATCCAGCAGATTGGTACTCCGGTAGACATATACAATGAGCCTAAGAATGCTTTCGTTGCTGACTTTATAGGCGACAGCAATATTTTAGACGGAATAATGATTAGAGATAGACTTGTAAGAATCCTTGGAGCTGAGTTCCCCTGCGTCGATGAGGGCTTTGGCGAAAATTCACCCGTCGATGTTGTTATAAGACCTGAGGATGTTATATTGACATCACCTGAAAAGGGCGAATTAAAGGGCGAGGTTAAGGATATTATCTTCAAGGGCGTCCACTATGAGATGCACGTTATGGTAGGCGACTATAAATGGCTTGTCCATTCAACTGTATCAACGCCCGTAGGCTCACAGGTGGGACTGAGCGTTGAACCATCTAATATTCAGATTATGAATAAACCCGAATCTGAGGATGAGGAGGTACTTATAGCAGATGCGTAAAAAGCTTATGGCAGGACCGTACCTGCTGTGGATGGCAGTGTTTACGATTGTACCGTTGCTGTTTGTTTTTTACTACGGCTTTACAGATAAAAACGGTGCATTCACATTAGCGAATATAGCAGCGATTTTTGATAGGGTTCATCTCGAAGCCTTGGGATTATCGCTGTGGCTGGCATTTTTAAGCACGGCAATTTGTTTTTTGCTGGCTTATCCTCTTGCATATATCTTGAGTAAATACAGCTCGAAAAATAAAAGCTTCGTAATTTTTGTATTTATTCTTCCTATGTGGATAAATTTCCTGCTCCGCATTATGGCAGTAAGACTTCTTATCACAGATAACGGAATTATAAATGCTGTTTTAAATTTCTTGCATCTGCCTCAGATAGATATTATGTATTCGTCAACGGCTATCGTAATCGGCATGGTATATGACTATTTTCCATTCATGGTTTTGCCCATATATAATGCACTTGTTAAAATTGACAGAAATCTTTTGGATGCCGCAGACGACCTCGGTGCAGATATAAGAGTTAAATTCACACAGGTAATTTTCCCTCTCTCACTTCCTGGAGTTATAAGCGGTATAACAATGGTATTTGTACCGTCGGTTTCAGAATTTGTAATAGCTGATATTTTGGGCGGAGGAAAGGTATTGCTGATAGGTAATATAATTGAACAGGAATTTAACGTTGGCAATAACTGGAATTTAGGCTCCGGTATCTCGATAGTTCTTATGGTTTTCATTTTCGTAAGCATGATGATTACTGAAAGGAAAAGCTCGGGAGAGGAGGCTGCAATTTGGTAAAGGTAAGAGATTTTTTTGAGAAGTTCTATGTAGCAATTATCTTTTTGTTCCTCTATCTTCCCATAGGCGTTTTGATTGTTCTGTCTTTTAACGATTCAAGATTCTTAACATGGGGCGGCTTTACACTCAAATGGTATAAGGGGCTTTTTACAAATGCTACAGTTGTTGAGGCTTTGGGCAATACCTTGGCACTGGCTATTGTTTCGGCACTTGTCGCAACGCTTATAGGTACATTTGCCTGCATGGGAATTCTTCGCATGAAAAAGCGCAGTCAGTCAGCTGTTATGAGCATAAACAGCGTCCCTCTTTTAAATGCTGATATTGTAACAGGCATAGCACTGATGCTTTTGCTTGTCAGAATGTTCGGAAATCTTAATTTTTGGACAATGCTCATAGCTCATATAAGCTTCAGCATTCCGTATGTTGTTTTGAATGTTCTGCCGAAAATAAGGCAGTATGATACAAACACCTTTAACGCGGCACTTGATTTGGGTGCAACGCCTGCACAGGCTTTCTTCAAGGTGATGCTTCCAGATATTTTCCCCGGAATTCTTTCAGGCTTTTTAATGGCATTTACGATGAGCCTAGATGATTTTACCGTCACATATTTTACAAAGGGAGCGGGCATTAAAACTCTTTCTATAATTGTTTATACAGAGAGAAAGCTTGGAAACAATCCAGAGCTTTACGCTCTTTCAACTATTGTTTTCCTATTGGTTCTTGTGATTCTTTTCACGATTAATAAGATAAGCGAAAACAAAGCTAAGCAGGCTTATAAAAGATAATATTTTCGGAGGTAAAAATGAAGAGAAAAAATACGCTCTTTAGATTTTTATCAGCAGCTTTGGCACTTGTAATGTGTCTTTCTTCAATTCTTATTTTGGGAGGCTGCAAGGACAAGGAAGGCTTAAAAATCTTAATATACGGTCAGTACCTTGCACCTGAGGCTGTTAAGCTTTTTGAAAATGAAAGCGGAATTAGGGTTTATATGGATGAATGCGACACACCTGAGGAGCTTTATAATAAAGCTGTAAACGGTGATAATTCCTACGACTTAATATGCACATCTGACTATGTTATAGAGAGATTTATAGCTGAGGACAGATTGAGTTCTCTCAATTATGACAATATCCCGAATATAAAGAATATTGGCGATATTCATTGGGAGTCAACAAAGGCGTTTGATCCTGAGGTTAAATATTCTGTCCCTCACTTTTGGGGTACAGTCGGCGTTATCTATGATACAACTGTTGTGTCAGAAGAGGATGCAAAGAGCTGGGAAATGTTCTTTAATCCCAAATACGCAGACAAAATCATAATGGCAAACTCGATAAGAGATTCATTTTTAGTCGCATTAAAATATCTCGGCTATTCTCTTAACACAACTAATAAAAAAGAGATAGATGAAGCTAAGGCACTTCTTTTAAAGCAGAAGGATATTGTAAAAGCCTATCAGATGGAGTCAGAGGCTAGAGATTCCATGATTTGCGGCGATGCAGCAATGGCTATAGTGTATAACGGAGAAGCCTATATCGCTATCGAGGGCGACGAGGAATTGGGCATAAAGGGAAATCCCAAGCTTGCATTCACAGTTCCAGATGAGGGTACAAACCTTTGGATGGACTCGTGGGTAATTCCGAAATACAGCAAGAATAAGGATGCGGCAGAAAGCTTTATAAATACTATGTGCTGCGTTGAGGCGGCTGAGTATAATTTCAACTACATCTACTATTCAACGCCAAATCAAGCTCTTATAGATTCACTCGATGAAGATATTAAGAGCGATGAAGCGATATTCCCGCCTGAGGAGCTTATCAGAAAGAGCGAGCTTATGAAATCTCTTTCACAGGAGCTTACAGATTACTATGGCAGAGCATGGAAGGAAATAAAGGCTAAATAATTTATGGCACGGTTCAATGAATCGTGCCTTTTTTATATATCTGAACATTTGTTGTTAATATTCTTTTATCACTAAAAATTTAATGCAAAATATCTAAAGCATAATAATTGTACAGAATTAAACGAACTTAGAAATTTCTTTAATAAAAAATAATTAGCTGATATTTTTAATATGAAAAATCTATTAAAAGAAAATTCATGTGACAACATAACATAAAAGTATAATAATTAGGAATTCTTATTGAAAAATAAAATTATTTAGCGAAAACTTTGAAACTAGAGAAGAAAAGTTTGAATTTTTCTTTAAATATTACTAAAATTACTTGAAAAAAACACTTTTATGAGGTAAAATATTGTCAAATATTTTAGCTTAGTCATCATAGATTTTGATTAAGATAATATATTTGAATTCTCAAAATGAGAGGAAAAGGTTTAAATGGCAATCAAACTTAATACTTCATTCGTAGGCGAGGCTGCAAGTGAGGAGAAACTCGCAGCAATTCAGCCCGAAATTACAGCAGCACATAATATGCTACATAACGGCACAGGCGAAGGAAATGCCTTCCTCGGCTGGGTAGATCTTCCGGTTGATTATGACAAGGAAGAATTTGCAAGAATTAAAAAGGCAGCAGAAAAAATCAGAAAGAACTCAGAGGTTCTCATCGTAATCGGCATCGGCGGATCATACCTTGGTGCAAGAGCAGCTATTGAATTCGTAAAGTCACAGAGATACAACCTCATTACAGAGGACGCACCGCAGATTTATTTTGCAGGCAACTCAATCAGCTCTTCATCACTTTGCGAGCTTATAGCACTCTGCGAGAAGAAGGACTTCTCAGTTAACATAATTTCAAAGTCAGGTACAACAACAGAGCCTGCACTTGCTTTTAGAATCTTTAGAGATCTTCTTATTAAGAAGTACGGCAAGCAAGGCGCAGTTGAGAGAATCTTCGCTACAACAGATAAGGCAAAGGGCGCTCTTCACAATATGTCAGTAGAAGAGGGCTATGAAACTTTCGTCGTTCCTGATGAGGTTGGCGGCAGATACTCAGTACTTACAGCAGTAGGTCTTCTTCCTATCGCAGCAGCAGGCATTGATATTGATGCTATTATGAAGGGTGCTGCAGATGCAAGAGAGGCTTACAAGTCAGATAAGATTAGCGACAATGACTGCTACAAGTATGCAGCAATCAGAAACAATCTTTACAGAGATGGCAAAAAGATTGAAATGATGACTGCTTATGAGCCTGATTACACAATGTTTAATGAATGGTTCAAGCAGCTCTTTGGCGAGAGTGAAGGCAAGGACAATAAGGGTATATTCCCGACATCAGCTGTTTTCTCAACAGACCTTCATTCACTCGGTCAGTACATCCAGCAGGGTGAGCGTTCACTCTTTGAAACAGTTGTTACCTTTACAAAGCCCAAGCACGAAATCGTAATTGAGGCTACAGAGGACAACGCAGACGGTCTTAACTTCTTAGCAGGCAAGAATATGTCAGAGGTTAACCGCAAGGCTTTCGAGGGTACTGTACTTGCTCACACAGACGGAAATGTTCCCAACATCCTTATCGAATGCGAGAAAATGGATGAGTATAACCTCGGCTGGCTCATTTATTTCTTTGAAAAGGCTTGCGGCATTTCAGGCTATGTACTTGGAGTTAATCCCTTTAATCAGCCCGGTGTAGAAAGTTACAAGGTCAATATGTTCGCTCTCTTAGGCAAACCCGGCTATGAAGAGCAGAAAGAGGACCTTGAAAAAAGAATAAATTTTTAGGAGGAATTTAAATGATTTCTTTAATTACAGGACGCAAGGGTTCAGGTAAGACAAAACGCCTCATCGATCAGGTTAACAAGGCTGTTGAAGCTTCAAACGGCAATGTTGTTTGTGTCGAGAAGGAAAGACTCTTAACTTACGATATTGATTATCGTGCAAGACTTGTTGAGACAGATTACTTTAAGGTTAGCGGCTATAAGGCTTTTTATGGCTTCTTAAGCGGCCTTTGTGCAGGCAATAACGATATTACAGATATTCTTATCGATGCAACACTTAGAATCGGCAGCAGAGATTATGACGAGCTTGCAATCTTCCTTGAAAAGGTTAAGGAATTATCAGACCTTACAGAGAAGAACTTCGTATTCACAATTTCAGCTGATGAATCCGAGCTTCCTGCAAAGATTTTCGATTTTTGTGAAAGACTTTAATAATTAAAGGAAAAAACTTTAAAAGACTTTCAAAAAAGTAAAAATGTTATTGACAAAACCCGCGTAGGAAGTTATAATACTTTCTGCGCGGATTTAAGTCCATATAAGGGTGAACTTAATGTATATTCAATTAGAACCGCTGTTTAAAAATATCGGCCATAGTGTACCTGTGGAATACAGTATGGATTTATCAGAGGAATCCTTCTATTCGGGAAAGCCTTTTGATAAGGATGTTATTATAAGCGGTGAAGTGAAGAATCGTGCAGGTATTGTTTCAATCGATGCAGTTGCAAAGGTTGAGGTTAATACTCAGTGCGACAGATGCGCGTGTCCTGTAAACCGTGTGTTTACAGTTCCCATTTCGCATACACTTGTCACTTCCTTAAATGATGAGGAAAATGATGAACTCATATTAGTTGAGGATATGCGATTTGATTTAGATCCCCTCGTAAGAGAGGATATCTTCCTTACATTGCCTCAAAAGATACTATGCAAGGAAGAATGCAAGGGACTTTGCCAGTATTGCGGAAAGAACCTTAACGAAGGCCAATGTAGCTGTAAAAAGCCTACAGACCCTCGTCTGGAAGCTCTAAAGCAGCTTTTGGATGATTAACAAGCTTATTTCATTTTAAATCAGTACTAAGGAGGTGCTCAACGTGGCAGTACCGAAGAGAAGAGTATCAAAGGCTAGACGTGATAAGAGACGTTCAAGCGTATGGAAGATGAACGCTCCCGAACTCGTTAAATGCTCCAACTGCGGAGAACTTAAGAGACCGCACAGAATTTGCCCTGAGTGCGGATATTACAACGGCAAGCAGGTTGTTAATAAGGAAGCATAAGCTTTTTTAGAAAACAAGTGCGAGTCTTTATGACGGTATAAGTTGAGCATATCGCTTGACATCTAAGTCTGTACAAGTCATAAAATTCTGAGAGGTAGAGGAGGATAGCCTTCTCTGCCTTTTTATTTTTCTAGGATGTAATTCATCATAAATATGTACAAAAACCTGTTTTTTTATGCTATAATAAAGGACGGGTTAAATTTTGTTATCTAAAAATAATTCTTAATTTTATCTGATATTTTATTATTAAACCGGAGGTGTTTAAATATGTCAAAACCTGTTGTTGCAATCGTCGGCAGACCTAATGTAGGTAAATCAACTCTTTTTAATAAGCTTGTTGGTGCGCGTCTTTCTATTGTTGACGACACTCCCGGCGTTACAAGGGACCGTATTTACGGCGACTGTGAGTGGGAGAACAGAACATTTTTATTAATTGATACAGGCGGTATTGAGCCTTATTCAGACGACATTATTTTATCTCAGATGCGCCGTCAGGCACAGCTTGCCATTGACAGTGCAGATGTAATTATCTTTGTAACAGATGTTCGCACAGGCGTAGTTGCAACCGATGAAGAGGTCGCTACAATGCTTCAAAAGAGCGGCAAGCCCGTTGTCTTAGCTGTTAATAAGTGCGACTCAGTTGGCGAACCGCCCGCAGAGTTCTATGAGTTTTATAATCTCTGCTTAGGTGATCCGGTGCCTGTTTCTTCTGTTCACGGAATGGGTACAGGTGACCTGCTTGAGGAAGTTTATAAGTATCTTCCAAAAGAAGAGGAAGAAGAGGATGACGACTACGTTGTTAAGGTTGCTGTTATCGGCAAGCCCAACGCAGGTAAATCTTCACTTGTAAATAAGATTCTCGGCGAGGACAGAATGATTGTATCTGACATCGCAGGCACAACCCGTGACGCCACAGACTCATATATTGAAAATAAGTTTGGAAAATTTGTCTTTATAGATACAGCGGGCTTAAGACGCAAGAGCCGTGTCTATGAGGCTGTTGAAAAATACTCTGTTATAAGGGCGCAGATGGCAGTTGATAGAGCGCAGGTATGCGTAATTATGATTGATGCTGTAGAGGGCTTTACGGAGCAGGATTCAAAGGTCGCAGGCATTGCACACGAGATGGGCAAGGCTTGCATTATCGCAGTTAATAAGTGGGACGCAGTTGAGAAGGACGGCAAGACAATGGATGCCTACCGCAAGAAGCTTCAAAACGACTTCTCCTTCATGTCTTATGCACCAATTATTTTCATCTCTGCAAAAACAGGACTTCGCCTTGATAAGCTATTTGAGATGATTAAGACAGTTGATGCACAAAACGCAATGAGAATCTCAACAGGTAAGCTCAACGACCTTCTTGCAGATGCTACAGCAAGAGTTCAGCCGCCTACAGATAAGGGCAGAAGACTAAAGATTTACTATATGACTCAGGCTTCAACACGTCCGCCAACATTCGTATGCTTCTGTAACCGTAAGGATTTGTTCCACTACAGCTATCAAAGATATATTGAAAATCAGATCCGTGACGTATTCGGTCTTGATGGTACACCTGTAAAAATGGTTATCAGAGAGAGGGAAAAGGACAAAAAATGATAGTTCTCGGAATCGATCCGGGATATGCTATTGTCGGCTGCGGAGTTGTTGAGTACAAAAATAATCACTTTAAAATGCTCGATTATGGCGCTGTAACAACTCCGGCAGGAATGCCCTTTAATTTAAGGCTTGAAGAGATTTATGACGGTGTATCAGCTCTTATGGAAAGATATAAGCCGGAGGCTATGAGTATAGAAAAGCTTTTCTATAATAATAACGCCAAGACCGTTATTGATGTTTCTCAGGCGAGAGGCGTTTTGGTGCTTGCTGCTCAAAAGCATCATATCCCGATTTTTGAATATACTCCGCTTCAAGTTAAGCAGAGCGTTGTAGGCTATGGCAGAGCCGAAAAAAAACAGGTTCAGGAGATGACAAGATTAATATTAAATCTTGATAAAATCCCGAAGCCCGATGATGCTGCCGATGCGCTTGCGATGGCTGTATGCCATTGCCATTGCAGCGGTTCAATTATGGGCAGGCTAAACAGTTTAAGATAAAAAAGGAGTTAAGTATGTTTTACAGTCTTACAGGCAAGGTCGTATTTATGGATACAAATTCCGCAGCGATTGATTGTGGTTCGGTTGCATTTAACTGCAAGGCAACCTTTAATACACTGTCAAAAATAGGAGGAGTCGGTGAAACTGTAACTCTTTACACATATTTAAACGTCCGTGAGGACGCACTTGATATGTTCGGCTTTTATGATAAGGACGAGCTTGACTGCTTTAAAAAGCTTATAAATGTTACTGGTGTAGGCCCTAAGGCAGCACTTTCAATTTTATCCTTTTTAACGCCCAGTTCACTTGCTGCAGCGGTTGCTTCAGGTGATTCAAAGGCAATCACCAAGGCACAGGGAATCGGCCCCAAAATCGCACAGAGAGTGGTTTTAGAGCTAAAGGATAAATTAAAGGCTTATATCACGAACGAAGCAAATGAAAAAATTGCTGCTGTAAATAAAATTAACGCTGCAGGCGGAGCGGGCGAGGAGGCTGTTGAGGCACTTCAAATGCTCGGCTACACAAAGAGCGACGCCTCTGCCGCTGTTAGCAGCTTAGACGAGAGTCAGTCTGTTGATAACTTAATTAAACAGGCACTTAAAATTTTAGCAAGAAATATATAAACGGAGGAAGTTTCATTGGCATTTGAAAATTTTGACAATATGGATTTTGAAAATCGAATAGTCGCTCCTGAGGTTTCCCCCGAGGATAACGATATAGAGCTTTCCCTTCGTCCTAAAAGACTTACTGATTATATAGGTCAGGATAAGGTCAAGGAGAATCTTTCAATTTATATCGAGGCTGCAAAGGGCAGAAATGAATGCCTCGACCATGTACTTCTATACGGACCACCCGGATTAGGCAAAACAACTCTAGCTTGCATTATTGCAAACGAAATGGATGTAAATGTCCGCATTACATCAGGTCCTGCTATTGAAAAACCGGGCGACTTAGCGGCACTTTTAACTAACTTAAACGATGACGATGTTCTTTTCGTCGATGAGATTCACAGACTTTCGAGAAGCGTCGAGGAGGTTCTCTATCCCGCAATGGAGGATAGAGCAATCGATATTATTATCGGAAAAGGCCCCTCTGCACGCTCAATAAGATTAGATTTACCAAGATTTACTTTAGTAGGCGCAACAACGAGAGCAGGTCAGCTTAGCGCACCTCTTCGTGACAGATTTGGCGTAATAATGCGTCTTGAACTATACACCCATGAACAGCTTGCAGAGATTGTTTCAAGGAGTGCAGGCATATTGGGCATAGAAATTGATCCAGAGGGTGCTTTGGAAATTGCAAAGCGCTCAAGAGGAACACCAAGAATTGCAAACAGACTTCTCAAAAGAGCGAGAGATTTTGCTCAGGTTAAATGTGACGGTGTAATCACAAAGCAAGCGGCAGCTTTAGCTCTTGACAGAATGGAAATAGACGGCTTAGGCCTTGATTCAATCGACAGATTGCTTTTGAAAACTATGATTCGAAATTATAACGGCGGTCCGGTAGGACTTGAAACTATTGCTGCTGCTATAGGCGAAGAGGCAATAACTATAGAGGATGTCTACGAGCCTTATCTAATGCAGGTCGGATTTTTGTCAAGAACTCCGAGAGGCAGAATGGTAACACCGGCAGGCTATGCACATTTGGGACTGACGATGCCGGGACAGCAGAAATTTGATGTTTAATTAGATTAAAAATTTTTATATTATTTTAGATAAAATATACTAATTAAAAAGGATTATAATTAATACGAATTAAAAAGATTTATAATTGGAGGATACTTATGCGCGTTGCTGACAGATGGAAGGATTATGAGCTTCTCGACTGCTCAAGCGGTCAAAGATTAGAGCGTTGGGGAGATATTGTTTTAATAAGACCTGATCCGCAGGTAATTTGGAAAACAGAGAAAAAGCATCCGCTTTGGAATAAGGCTCATGCTGTTTACAATCGCTCAAATCAGGGCGGCGGTCATTGGGACATAAAAAAGAAAATTCCCGCTTCTTGGGAGGTTGACTATGGTGATTTAGCCTTCAACGTAAAGCCAATGGGCTTTAAGCACACAGGCATATTCCCCGAGCAGGCTGTCAACTGGGACATGACTGCAGATATTATCAGAAATTCAGATAGAAAATTAAAGGTATTAAATCTTTTTGCTTATACAGGCGGAGCTACAATTTCCGCTTTAAACGCAGGTGCAGCTGTAACTCACGTAGATGCTTCAAAGGGCATGGTAGCGTGGGCTAAGGAAAATGCTGTACAGAGCAATCTTGCAGATAGGCCTGTTCGCTGGCTTGTAGATGACTGCATTAAGTTTGTTCAGCGTGAGATTAGACGCGGCAATAAATATGATATTATAATTATGGATCCACCCTCATATGGCAGAGGTCCGGGCGGTGAGGTCTGGAAATTGGAGGATGAGGTTTATAATTTTGTAACCCTCTGCGCTCAGGTGCTTTCAGATGATCCTAAAATGGTGCTTATAAATTCATACACAACTGGACTTTCTCCGTCTGTTATGGAATATATCTTAGGCTCTGTAATAAGCCCTAAGTTTGGCGGAGAGGTTTCATCAGATGAAATAGGACTTCCCGTAAAGGCGACAGGCATGGTATTGCCCTGCGGTGCAAGTGCAGTTTGGAGAAGCTCAAAATGAGTGAAAATATAATTGAAATTAAAAATGTAACCTATACTTATGAGCCGGATGAGGAGGATATTACAAATCCCGAGCCTACCCTAAAGGATATTAATTTAACTGTTAAAAAAGGGGAGTTCGTGGCAATTCTTGGTCATAACGGCTCAGGAAAAAGCACGCTTGCAAAGCTCACAAATGCTATTTTGATTCCCGACGAGGGACAGGTTATAATTGACGGTATAGACACGAGGGACGAGAACAGAATAAATGATGTCAGACGCAAGGTCGGCATGGTTTTTCAAAATCCCGATAATCAGATTGTCGCTACAATCGTTGAGGATGACGTCGCCTTTGGACCTGAGAATTTAGGCGTAGAGCCAAAGGAGATTCGCAAAAGAGTAGACGAAGCCTTGAAAAGCGTTGCAATGTATGATTTTAGACTTCGTGAGCCTCACAAGCTTTCAGGCGGGCAGAAGCAGAGAGTCGCCATAGCAGGTGTTATCGCTATGCAGACGGATTGCATCGTCTTAGATGAGCCTACGGCTATGCTCGATCCCAAGGGCAGAGAGGAAGTCTTTGAAACAGTAAGAAAATTAAACAGAGAAATGGGAATAACAGTTTTATTCGTAACGCACTTTATGGATGAAGCTGTAAGGGCGGACAGAGTTGTTGTAATAGATTCAGGCAGAGTTTATTTAGACGGCACACCGAGAAATGTTTTCTCGCAGACGGAAAAATTAAAGCGATGCGGACTTGATGTTCCGCAATCAACAGAGCTTTGCCATATACTTAATAAAAAAGGCATTCATCTGCCTAAGGATATATTAAACGAGGATGAATGCGTAGAGGCTCTTTCACGTCTTATGGGAGGAAGCATATGACAGCAGTGCTTAAAACTGAAAATTTGACACACAGCTATTCAAACGGCATGATGGGTGCAGTAGCTGCGATTCAAAATATTAATTTGGAAATTGAAAAAGGTGAGCTTGTCGGAATTATCGGTCATACAGGCTCCGGTAAAAGTACACTTTTACAGCATTTCAATGGCCTTTTAAAGCCTGACTCAGGGAAAATTTACTTAAACGGCAAGGATATTTGGCAGAGCAAGGAATCTATAAGAAGTGCAAGATTTAAGGTGGGTTTATGCTTCCAGTATCCAGAATATCAGCTTTTCGAGGAAACTGTTTATAAGGACATTGCATTCGGTCCTAAGAATATGGGCTTATCAGATGACGATATAGACAGACGTGTTAAAAAGGCTATAGAATTTGTAGGCTTAAAGAGTGAATATCTTGAAAAATCACCATTCGATTTATCAGGCGGAGAGAAAAGACGAGTTGCTATAGCTGGCGTTATGGCTATGGAGCCGGAGATTCTTATTCTCGACGAGCCTACAGCGGGACTTGATCCTCACGGCAGAGAGATAGTTCTATCAATGGTTAAGCAGTACAAAGAAAAAACAGGCAGTACTGTTATTTTAGTTTCCCACTCAATGGAGGATATAGCTAAAATAGCAGATAGAGTTCTTGTTTTAAATAAATCGAAGGTAGCGATGTTTGGAACTGTAAAGGAAGTCTATTCACAAAGTGAAAAGCTTTGTGATATGGGACTTAATGTTCCTCAGATTACAAAGATTTTTACAAAGCTAAGGTCTATGGGCTATGATGTTTCCAACAGTGTATTTACAGTTGAGCAGGGCGTAAATGAGATACTTAGATATTTAGAGGGGAGGAAATCTGAATGATAAGCGATATTACAATCGGTCAGTATTTCCCCGGCAACTCACCCATTCATAAAATGGATCCGAGAATGAAAATAGTTATTACCTTAGGGCTTATTATTTCATTTTTTATATGCCGCAACTTTTTCTCCTTGGGCTTAGGGCTTATCTTGGTTGCAATGATTGTTGCAATTTCAAAGGTTCCTGCGAAGATGATTATGAAAAGCATAAAGCCTCTTTTAATTATTCTAATTTTTACAGCGGCTTTAAATGTTTTCTATAATAAGGACGGCAAAATATTAGTTGATTTTTGGATTATAACTATTACAGATAAAGGTATTTATATCGCATTATTCACAGCTATAAGAATAATAATGCTCGTTGTAGTAAGCTCACTTTTAACCTATACTACAACCCCGACTCTTTTAACTGATGCTATTGAAAGACTTCTTTCTCCCTTGAAGGTATTTAAGATTGAAGTGCATACGCTTGCTATGATTATGACACTTGCACTTCGCTTTATCCCGGTACTCATTGAGGAAATTGAGCGAATTATGAATGCTCAAAAGGCGAGAGGTGCTGATTTAGAGAGCGGCGGACTGATGCAAAGAGCAAAGGCACTTATTCCTATTCTTATTCCGCTTTTTGTTTCAGCTTTCAGACGTGCCTACGAATTGGCTTTTGCTATGGAATGCCGCTGCTACACTGGCGGTGACGGCAGAACAAGAATGAAGCAGATGAAGATGCACGCAAGGGATTATATAAGCCTTTCCATGTTTATTTTGTTCCTTGCCGGAGCAATACTTTTAAATATGTATTTCCCGAAGCTCATTTAAAATTTGTCAATTTTGGGGTAATGTTTTTAATAAAAGCACAAGAGAAAAGCTCAATTTAGCCTTGTGATATTTAAAGGAAGCTCAAAAATATATTAGCGACACTTTAGACGAATAGGAAGACGAGCTTGCTGATGAAAACATAAATTATTACGAAACCGAAAATAACGTAGATTCTCTTTATGAAATAACGGATGGTTTAACCGATTAATTGATGAAATTGAAGAAATTATAAAATAACGATTGCTTAATAATGAAAGGGGTGAGCCTTATGAGAAATTTGCTTTTTACAATGCGATATGACGGCACGGATTTTCACGGCTGGCAGGTACAAAATAATGCTCCTACGGTTCAAAAAGCCTTTCAGGATGCAGTGGAAAAAATCACGGGAAAAAGGGACAATATAATAGGCTGCTCAAGAACTGACGCGGGAGTTCATGCCAATATGTACTGCTGCAACATGAGAACACAATCCAAGATTGAATGTTCCAAATTCATAACTGCACTAAACGCTGTAATGCCAAAGAGCATAGCTGTATACGATTGCAGGGAGGTTGCGTTTGATTTTCACGCAAGATACGATTGCATAAGTAAGCAGTATGTTTATAAAATTTGGAACGCAAAAGAGAGAAATCCGTTTTTAGAAAAGTATTATTACCACTATAAATATCCCTTGGATGTCGATATGCTAAACGAAGAAGCAAAGGCTTTTTTAGGCAAGCATGATTATTCCGCCTTTTGTTCATCTGGTGCAAGTACAGTTGATAATGTAAGAACTGTTGAGGATGTGCATTTGCAGCGTCACGGCGATGAGGTGCTTATCTATTTTCAAGCCGACGGATTCTTATATAACATGGTAAGAATAATGACCGGAACGCTTATAGATATTTCAAGAGGAGCGATAGAAAAAGGTACTATTGCCCAAATTATTGATGGTAAGGACAGAAAAAGAGCGGGCGTTACAGCACCTGCTCATGGACTTTATCTCAATAAAGTGAATTATGAAATAATGGAGGATGAGCATGAAAAATAAAAAAAATAAGCCCTCCTTTTTTGATAATTTTAAAAGAAAAATATTAGTGCCTGTCTTAAAGAAATATGTTGAGATGGTTCAAAAGCATAGGGCTAAGGCTGAAAATAAAAAAGCTTTGAAGAGTAAGAGCAAGAAAAAAACCGTCGAAACAACTTCAAGACAGAGTGTAAATCCCTATTACGAGCAAAACGACAATCCTGTTGCAAGAGCGCCGTCGTCGGTGGGCGATTTTAAAAATAAGGTAATGGCTAAAAAGCCGAGAGTTATAATTCCTCAAAGGGAAAGAAAAGAAAGAATACAAAGATTTAAAAAGTTTTTAGGTAAATATGCTTTAAAAATAGCAAGTGTAGTACTTGTAATTATACTTGTTTTTTTATGCGGCTATAAATATCACAGCACAATGAGAGCGAGTGATGTTGAGGAATCTGCAAAGCAGTTTATTGCAGGAAAGGAAAAGGGCAAGGGCTACCCGTATGAGATAAATTCTGTTGACGTTATAGATATGCAGTCAATGGGTTCAAATCTAGCTGTTTTGACGCAGGAGAATTTACTGGTTTTAAGCTCCTCCGCAAAGGAAAATGTAAGATTTCTTCATGAATATACAGATCCTCAAATGTATACCTATTCAAACAGGGCATTGATATATGACAGAGCAACCGGCAAATACTGTGTTCTTAATTCGAGCAAGCTTTTATTGCAGGGAGATTTGGAAACTGAGATTTACTCGGCTGTTATGAACAAGGACGGAACGCTTGCCTTTAGCGTTAAGTCGGAGTCTGCACCGAGCGAGCTTGTAGTTATAAGCCCGAGAGGAAAGAAAATCTGTACCTATAAGACTAAAGAAGAAAAGATTTTCGATATGGCTGTTGCCCCTAACTCAAAGGAAGCTGCTTTAATTGTTACTGGCGCAGACAATGCAAAGCTTTATTCCAAGCTTTTGATAGTTGACCTTAAAACGAATGAAGCTATAAAGGAATTTAAATACGACGATGTACTTTTAGATGTTATTTATCCGTCTTCAAATAAGATTATTGCTGTAGGACAGCATTTAAAAAGTACAATCAAAGGCTCAAGCGAAAGACAGGATGATTACAAATATCCGAATACCTCTTTGGATTTCTATGACAAGGCTGACAGCGGAAGAAGTGCTATGCTGCTGTCTGAGTATGGCAGTGAGGGTACACATAAGCTCGTACAGTTTGATTCAAGGTCTAAATTAAAGTCAGAAACACTCTTCGATGAAAAAATACTTGCAATTTCTTGCAGCAACAAATATGTAAGTGTTTTATTTGAGGATAGAGCGGTTTTGGTTGACTCAAACGGAAAAATAAAAAAAGAATTCAAAACTAACAAGAACGGAAAAAGAATTGTTAACATCGGAAATGATGTATACATACTTTATTCATCTAATATCGCAAAAAATTCATAACCCGTTAATATTATTTGTTTGCTAGAGTTCATACTGTGTGTTATAATAAAAAAATAAAGAGGAAAAGGTCGGATTTTAGTAAAATATCCCTCATTTCCTCTTTTATAACTCAAAGGAGGTGTTCCAATGAGTGCAGTTATTGATGTCTTATTAATATTTGTATTTTTGCTGACTGTTTTAATGGGTGTTAAAAACGGTTTTCTGCGTTCTGTTTTGGGTATTGCAGCTGTTATGTTTACCCTTTTGGTTACAACAACACTTGCACCTCACGCCACAGAGGTTGTCTATGAGGATATAGTCAAAATACCGATTGAACATGCGATAGAAAAACAGCTTCCAGCGGGTGAAACAATAGTTATTTCTGAAAAGAGCGTAAATGAAGTAATAAAGGCTCTGCCTGAGGAATTTGTTAAGGGTGCTGAATCCTTCGGCGTAGATTTAGATGAAATTGCAAAATCTATAGGTACAAGGAAGATGAATCCAGAAACTGCAGCTGAGCAGCTAGAGCAAACGGTTGCAAGACCTGTAGTTATTGCTGTTTTGCGGATTATTGTCTTTACGGCACTTTTCCTTATAATCAATATTATATTACAAATTATAATTGCAATAATCTGCGGCTTCTTTAAGCTGCCTGCATTAAAAACCGTAAACAGGGTTCTTGGCGGAGTTTTTGGTGCTGTTAAAGCATTGATTATTGTTGCATTTATGGCTGTATTCTTAAATACATTCTCGGCTCTTATACCGCAGAGTGGATTGCATTTAGCCGTAGAGAGTTCAAAAATTGTGGATTTTATAATGTCAGCCGGAATATCTTTGCGACTGCATTAATATGAGGAGGATATATATGATAAAAGATTTATTTAAGGGTTGCTGGACAGTCCCCAATTTACTTTCAGTAATAAGAATTATACTTGTCCCTGTATTTGCAGTGTTATTTTATAACGGTCATCCGTATTGGGCGCTTTTCGTGCTTTTCCTTTCAGGTGTGAGTGATTTTCTCGACGGCAAAATTGCCAGAAAGTTTAACCAGATAAGTGAGCTTGGAAAGCTTCTCGATCCTGTAGCAGATAAGCTTACACAGATCACAATCGCTGTTATGCTTTTCCTTGAGTTCCACCGCTGTGCAAGCGAAGCAATGAGAGCATTCAGCTGGGTATTCCTTTTCTTCCTTGCTAAGGAAGCACTTATGATTCTTGTGGGTGCTATCATGCTTGCAGTAGGCATTAAGCCCAGTGCAGCAGAGATTTACGGCAAGGTAGCAACATTTGCTTTCTACGGCATTATGCTTATCGTTATAGCATTTGCTCCCGAGATGGGCGCTTTAAGACAGTTCTTTACACTTCCTGAGCCTGTTGTTATGGTTCTCGTTGTTATTTCAGCAATACTTACTTTAGCAGCACTTTTAAGCTACGTTCCGGGAACCTTAAAGCAGTTTAAGGAAAGAAAGAATCAGAAATAATTTTTAAATTCGGAGATAATTTTAGATGAAAAAGATGATGTGTTCCAAATGCGGCAAACGCCCCGCAATGTTTTTTATCTCAAAGAAAGACGGCGATAAAACAGTTAATGAGGGCCTTTGCATGAAATGCGCTATGGAAATGAATATCGGTCCTATTAAACAGATTATGGAGAGCATGGGCATTTCCGAGGACGAGGTTGATGCAGTCAGCGAAAACTTCGATGAGCTTTTCAATGAAAACGGAGATTTTATGCCCGGCGGTGCAGGCATGATGCCATTTATGTCAGGCATGAGTGAAGCGTTTGACGCTCAAGACGGCGATTCGCAGGAGCTTAATGTTGAGGATGCTCCCGAGGACGATTCAAATTCAAAGGATAAAAAGAAAAAATCCAAGAGTAAAAAGAAGAGCAAGCGTAAATTCTTATCACTGTATTGCTCTGATTTAACAGCTAAGGCTAAAGAGGGAAAAATAGATAGAGTTATCGGTCGTGATAATGAAATATATCGTGCAATTCAGATTCTTTGCCGCAGAACAAAAAACAATCCATGCTTAATCGGTGAGCCTGGTGTAGGTAAAACAGCCATTGCAGAGGGCTTGGCATTGAAAATTGCAGGCGGCGATGTTCCCGCAAAGCTAGCAGATAAGGAAATTCATCTCCTTGACTTGACAGCACTTGTAGCAGGTACACAATTTAGAGGCCAGTTCGAGAGCCGTATCAAGGGACTTGTAGATGAGGTTAAGAGTGAGGGTAATATTATCCTCTTTATAGATGAGGTTCATAATCTTGTCGGTGCAGGAGATTCTGAGGGTTCAATGAATGCTGCGAATATCCTAAAGCCCGCACTTTCAAGAGGCGAGATTCAAATTATTGGTGCAACAACCTTTACGGAATACAGAAAATATATCGAAAAGGACGCTGCACTTGAGAGAAGACTTCAGCCAATCAAGGTTGAGGAGCCTTCAATAGAGGAAACCTATCAGATGCTTTTGGGCATTAAGGATTATTATGAGGATTTCCATAGAGTTAGAATCAGCGATTCGCTTGTACACAGTGCAGTAACTCTTTCAGAACGCTATATCAATGACCGTTTCCTGCCTGATAAAGCTATAGACCTTCTTGACGAAGCCTGCACTTGTGCAAATCTTCGCAACAAGAGCATAAGCGATTTAGAGCTTGCACAGGATAAGCTTAAAGAATTAAACGATGAGCATCAGGCGATGCTTGACGAAAATTCAGAGGGCGAGCCTGATTATGAAGCTATATTTAATATCAAAAATGAAATTTCAGCCAAGGAGCATGACATTGAGTCACTGACAACCTTAGCACAGGATAACTTTGTAACTCAAGATGATCTTGCAAGAGTAATTCAGCTTTGGACAGGAATCCCGTCATCAAAGATAATGGAGAGCGATTTGACACGCCTTGCTGATATGGAGAAGCATTTAAAGGCGAAGCTTATCGGTCAGGATGAGGCAGTTGAGCTTGTATGTGCTGCAATTAAGCGCGGCAGAGTTCAGATAAATCCCCGCCGCCGTCCTTCGTCGTTCATTTTTGTAGGACCTACAGGTGTCGGTAAAACGGAGCTTGTTAAGCTTTTATCACAGGAGCTTTTCGATACACCGGAAACTCTTATAAGACTTGATATGTCTGAATTTATGGAGAAGCATGCGGTATCAAGAATTATCGGTGCGCCTCCCGGATATGTCGGATATGATGAAGCAGGTCAGCTCACAGAGAAGGTTAGAAGAAAGCCTTATTCAGTAATTCTTTTTGACGAGATTGAAAAGGCACATCCCGATGTTATGAATATTCTTCTTCAAATTCTTGACGAGGGCAAGATAAATGATGCTCACGGAAGAACAACAAGCTTCGAAAATACAATCATTATAATGACCTCTAATGCAGGCAGTGACAGAAACGACGGAGTTCTTGGCTTTGCAAAAAATCAGGCACAGGCTAAGAGGGAAAAGGCAATGCGTGCATTGAGTGAATTCCTCCGTCCCGAATTTATTGGCAGAGTTGATGAAATTGTAGTATTCAATGACTTGAGCGTTGAAAATCTTAAGGATATTTCAGTTCTTATGCTCAACGAGCTTGTCGATCCGCTGCACGATAAGGGCATTGAATTTACCTATGATGACAGCGTACCTCAGCTTATAGCCAAGAAGTCAGAAAATGGCATAAGAGGTGCAAGAGATCTTCGCAACACTATCAGACGACAGGTTGAAGATAATATTGCAAACGCTATTGTTGAGCATGCGGCTGATCCGCTGCACTTTATCCATGCATATGTAAACGAGGATGAGGTTAAGCTTAACGTAAACTAAATTATTGCGGCGGCTCTGTCAATCAGAACCGCCGTTTTCTTTTAAAGGAGGATAAGAATGAGGGTACTTAATGCTTCACAGATGTATAATGCAGAAACTGAGCAGACTAAAGAGGGTATAACATTTTTACGCCTTATGGAAAATGCTGGCTCCGCTTGTGCAAGGGCTATAATGAATAGCTTTGATACTAAAAACAATATCTGTGTAGTTTGCGGAAATGGTAAAAATGGCGGCGACGGCTATGTAATAGCAAGAAAGCTGATGCAGGCAGGCTATAAGGTAAGCCTTGTAATGGCGTTTGGAGAGCCTAAGGCTCAAGACGCAGTAACTATGAGCGAGCAGCTGAGGCTTATGGGCGGTGTAACTGAATATACTTGGGGCAAGGGACAGTATAGAGCAGCTATTCAGCGAGCAGATGTTATTGTAGATGCCATATTCGGTATAGGCTATAAAAATAGGGAGAACGAGCAGGCGGAGGAAGTATTTTCGCTGATAAATGGTTCGAGAGCTAAGAAGGTTGCAATCGATATTCCGAGCGGCTGCGAGTGCGACAGCAAAAGTTTCCCCGAAAACTATATTAAAGCGGATATGACAATCGCTATATCATGCTTAAAGCCAATCCATGTATTTAAACCTATTTGCACAGTCTGCGGCGAAATTAAAATAGTGGAGATAGGTCTTTCAAATGATATTATGGAGTCGCTTGAGGGAGAAAAGTTAAAGGTGCTGACGCAAAAGGAGGCACGAGAGCTTTTCCCAAAACGTGATTTAATGGGCAACAAGGGTACATTCGGCAGAGCCATAAGTATCTGTGGGTGCAAAAATATGCAGGGTGCAGCAGTACTTGCAGCACAGGGTGCTTTAAGAATTGGTGCAGGACTTGTAACTGCTTGCTTCCCTGAGTGTGCATATTGTGCAATAGCTCCCAAATTGACAGAGCAGCTCATGCTGCCTCTTGCATCCAATCTTCAAGGAACATTTTCAAGAGGTGCAATAAATGCACTTGTGGAAAATATAAATAAAAACGATGTTGTACTTTTAGGCTGCGGTTTGGGCTTAAATCTTGAAACTAAGGATATTGTTGCAGAAATTGTAGCTAATTGCGAAAAGCCTTTAATTATCGATGCTGACGGCATAAATGCACTTTCACAGAATATAGATATATTAAAAAACAAAAAAGCACCGATTCTCTTAACGCCTCACCCAGGAGAGCTTGCAAGGCTTACGGGAAGGTCTATTGCTGAGATAGAGCAAGGAAGAACTCAAATTACAAAGGAATTTGCAAATAAATACGGCGTTACAGTTCTTTTAAAGGGAGCTAACACTGTTATTGCAAAGCCTGATTCGGATGAATATTATGTAAATATTACAGGTAATCAGGGAATGGCTAAGGGTGGAAGCGGTGACCTTTTGTCGGGCATAATTTTAGGTCTTGCAGCACAGGGGCTTTCTCTTTATGATGCGGCTGTGCTGGGTGCATTTATCCACGGCAAGGCGGGAGATAAGGCTAGGGACGAATATTCTCTTTGCTCAATGACAGCCTCAGACTGTGTCGATATGCTTAAATTCGTCATCAAGGATTACGAATAATCAAAGGAGTGGGTTTTTATGAAAAGAATTATAGCACTATTACTTACACTTGCTGTGCTTGCTTTTGCAGGCTGCTCAAAAACGCAGGACAATAAAAATAATGAGGAACAAGCACCGGTAGTGCCTACGGCTTATTCAGCTGATCTTTATATCACATACAAAACAAAGACGATTGAGGGCAAATATATACAAAAGGCACTCGGAAACAGTGAAATTAAATTTACTGCTCCCAGATCCCTAAACGGTGTGAGCATAAAGTACGAGGGAACAAAATGTACTTTTGGTTACGCAGGATTATCGCTCAGCACAGATTTATCCAAAATTCCCGAAACAAATATCGGTAAGCTGATGATTGAATCAATGCAGAGTGCGGCGCAGGATTCATCGATTACAAAAGCAAAAGAGGATAATAAATGGATTTATTCCGGTCAGACCTCGGGACATGAGTTTATAATTACTCAAGATGCTAAAACAGGATTTTTTGAATCCTTTGAAATGCCAGAATATGATTTTAAGGCAGAGCTTAGAAATTTCACAGTAGATGAATAATTTTAAGGCGGGTACATATCACTTTGTACCTGCTTTTTTTTGTAGCTTTAGCAATTTTTCTACATAGAATATAATAAAGATGAATTTTTGCTCCCCAATTTATCTTTAAATGTTTAATCCCGCAATTATTAGGCAAAGCTATAGTTGCTTAAGAAAAAAACGGAGAGTGATAAAAGTGACTGTAAAAAGGGGAGATATATATTACGCGGATTTAAGTCCGGTTGTAGGTTCAGAGCAGGGAGGTACTCGACCTGTACTGATAGTGCAAAATGACGTTGGAAATAAATTCAGCCCCACCGTTATAGCAGCTGCGATTACAAGCCAAAAATATAAAACAAATCTGCCAACGCATATAAAGGTAAATGCCGATGGCTGCGGACTTCAAAAGGATTCAATAGTACTTTTAGAGCAGGTTAGAACGCTTGATAAGAAAAGACTCAAGGAGAGAATGGGTGCTTTAGACCTCAATGATATGGATAGAGTTAACAGAGCTTTATCGCTGAGCTTAGGCATACAGGACTCAGAAGTTTAAACATAAATAAATATAATTAGCCGAGAAATCTTATACTTTTCTCGGCTAAAATATTTTCGAGTGAAAAGAATATTTAAAAAACTATTGGAAGTTTACAAGAAATATCTTATAATATAGAATGTATAAGAAAAAGTATTTTTTTAGGAGAAAAGTTATGAGCAAGTATTCAGTTTCACTTCAAAAGGTCATAAAGGATAACTCGCTTGATGTTCTCTATACTCCAAAGTCAGTAGAAGATATTTATGTTACATCTCAGGATGTTAACCGCCCCGGACTTGTTTTTGCAGGCTATATGGGTTATTTTGATCCTGCTAGAGTTCAGTTTATGGGACTTACCGAAATGGAGTATCTTAAGAGCTTGGGCGAGGATGAGAGTGCAAAGAGCATAGAGCGTCTAATTTCAGCTAAGCCTGTAGCAGTTTTAATTACCCGCTCGCTGGAGTGTCCACCTAAAATGCTCGAATATGCAGAAAAATATGGCGTACCGATTCTCACCTCCCCCGATATGACATCTAGCTTGATGTCAGCATTAATTGCATATTTAAGCGTTGAGCTTGCACAGCGAATCACAAGACACGGCGTTCTTGTTGAGGTAAGCGGTGAGGGTGTGCTTATTTTGGGCGACAGTGGTGTAGGTAAGAGTGAAACAGCACTTGAACTAATTAAAAGAGGTCACAGGCTTATTGCTGATGACGCAGTGGAAATTAGAAGAGTGTCAAACAGAACACTTGTCGGCTCTGCACCTGAAAATATAAGACACTTTATAGAGCTTCGCGGTGTAGGCGTTATAAATGCAAGAAGAATCTTCGGTATGGGTGCTGTTAAGCTAACAGAGAAGATTGATATGGTGGTTCAGCTTGAACCATGGGAAAATGAAAAAGTTTACGACAGACTCGGTCTTGATAATGAGTATACCGATATTCTCGGTATAAAGGTTCCTATTACGACTGTCCCTGTAAAGCCCGGTCGTAACCTCTCAATCATCATCGAAGCTGCCGCAATGAATAATAGGCAGAAGAAGATGGGCTATAATGCCGCAAGAGAGCTTCTCTATTCTCTTGGTATGACGGATGATGTTGTGCCTCAAAAGGATGAGCAGGAGGTCTGGCATAGCTTTTAAACACTGCCTTTAATATTTGGAGGTGTAGTGCTGTGTATAGAGTAGGCGTTGACCTCGGAGGAACTAATATTTCTTCAGGTGTAGTGAACGAAAGAATGGAGATTGTCGGCAGGGGCAAGAAGAAAACCCGCTGTCCGAGAGATTACAAGGCTATTTTGGATGACGTTGCTGAAACAATAAAAATAGCCCTTAACGATGCTGACATAACCTTAGAAGATGTTCAAAGCATAGGAATGGGTACTCCTGGCTCTGTTAATAAAGCTACTGGAGTTATTGAGTATGCAAATAATCTAGGCTTTAACAGAGTTCCTGCAGGCGAGTATTTAGGAAAAAAGCTCAACAAAAGGATATTGATTGATAATGACGCAAACTGTGCTGCACTCGGAGAGGCTAAGGCGGGTGTGGGCAGAGGTGTGTCGAGCTTTGTAGCAATAACCTTGGGTACAGGTGTTGGCAGCGGAATAGTCTTAAATGGTGAGCTGTGGACGGGAGTTAATGACTGCGCAGGGGAAATGGGACATATGGTGATTGTCCCTGATGGCGAAAGCTGTTCATGCGGCAGAAGAGGCTGCTGGGAGCAGTATTCCTCAGCAACGGCACTTATAAGGCTAACGAAGGATTCAATGCGCCATAATATGGATTCACTTATGTGGGATTTAGCGGACAATAGCCTTTCAAAGGTAGGCGGAAGAACAGCATTTGAAGCTATGCGTGCAGGTGACGAGGCAGCTAAAAAGGTTGTAGACAGATACATATATTACCTATCTTTGGGCATTACAAATGTTGTAAACGCTCTTCAGCCTGAAATCATTTGCATAGGCGGCGGAGTTGGTCACGAGGGTGAAAATCTCTTGGTTCCACTTAGAAGATATGTTGAGCGTCAGCGCTACGATAATCACGCTCAAAGGCAAACTCAGATAGTTTCAGCTAAGCTAGGAAACGATGCAGGAATTATCGGAGCGGCTCTTTTAGAAAGATAATAAATTTAACGGAGTATGTTATGTTTAATTTAAATAAGTTAGAAGAATTTGCAGTATCTCTCGGTGTAAAAGCCGAGAGAGAAGTTATTATGAAGGAATATACAACCTTTAGAATCGGCGGAGAGGCTGATTTATTTCTTTCTCCCTCAAACGAACAGCAGGTTTCAAGTCTTGTAAAATTCTGTAAAGAAAATGAAATTCCCTATTTTATCTTAGGCAAGGGCAGTAATATTTTAGTCAGTGATAAGGGAATAAGAGGTGCTGTTATTTTTACAGGACTTATAAATGAGGTTAGTTTTATCGATGAATGCACAATTAAGTGTGGAGCAGGCTTGAGCCTTATGAAGCTTTGCACATTAGCACTTGAAAATTCACTTTCAGGTCTTGAATTTGCATTTGGCATCCCCGGTTCTGTGGGTGGTGCAGCCTTTATGAATGCAGGCGCATATGGCGGAGAGATGAAGGATGTTTTGATTTCCTGCACGCATGTTGACTCACAGGGAAATATTGGTGAGCTGAGCTTAGATGAGATGGATTTAGCATATCGTCACAGCATATATGAGGATAACGGATATGTCGTAACAAGTGCAACAGTTCGCTTGACTAAGGGAAATGCTGAAGAGATTAAGGCTAAAATGCAGGATTTTTTAGGCAGAAGAAAAGAAAAGCAGCCGCTTGAATATCCAAGTGCTGGCAGCACCTTTAAGCGTCCAGAGGGATATTTTGCAGGAGCATTAATTCAAGAATGTGGTCTAAAGGGTGCATCAGTCGGCGGAGCACAGGTTAGCCAAAAGCATTCCGGCTTTGTGATAAATAAGGGCAATGCGACAGCACAGGACGTTTTAAGCCTCATTGAAATGGTTTCATGCACAGTTGAAAACGAAAAAGGGGTTAAACTAAATCCTGAGGTTAGATTTATAGGTTAATTGGGGGAAAACACGTTGGACATAGTAGTTGTAACAGGGCTTTCAGGCTCTGGAAAGTCAAGAGCAATAAATGCCCTTGAGGATATAGGGTATTTTTGCGTAGACAATATGCCTCCAAAGCTAATAGCTACCTTTACAAGGCTGCTTATGGATTCTAAGGAGGAAAAGAAGAAAGCTGCTATTGTATCAGATATTCGTGTTGGCTCATATTTTAAAGAGCTTTTTGATGCGATTGAACAGCTCAAGAATATGGGCTGTGAGATAAAGGTTTTATTTTTAGATTCATCAGACTCAGTATTAATAAGGCGATATAAGGAAACGAGGAGAAAGCATCCGCTGCTTGAAGAATGCGGCGGCTCTGTTTCACAGGCGATAAAAAAGGAGAGAGAGCTTTTGCAAAGAGCAAAAACAATCTCGGATTATGTTATAGATACGTCCTTTATGTCGCCTGCTGATTTAAAAAACAGAATTAGTGAGTTGTTTTTGGAAAATCCAATAAATGCGATGAAGGTTCATTGCATGAGCTTTGGCTTTAAATACGGAGCACCTAACGATTGCGACTTGATGTTTGACGTGAGGTGTCTGCCAAATCCCTTTTATGTTCCGGATTTAAAGGAACATACAGGTTTAGAGAAGCCTGTCAGGGACTTTGTGCTGAAGTGGGATGAAGCACAGGGGCTTAGAACTAAGCTGTGTGACCTTGTAGATTATCTTGTTCCTCTCTATGAAAAAGAGGGCAAGAGCCAGCTTGTTATAGCTGTGGGCTGTACTGGCGGCAAGCATCGTTCAGTAGTTTTTGCACAGCTTTTAAATGATCATCTTGAGAAAAATGGATGTTCTGTAACCGTTAACCATAGAGATATGAATAAATAGGAGGAGTAATTTTGTCGTTTTCGTCAGATGTAAAGCATGAGCTTTCACAGATAGAGCTTACATCGGATTGTTGTTTGCAGGCTCAAGCTTATGGTATGCTGCTTTTCGGCAGAGGTTTTTCATATTCCGATATTTCATTCACAACGGAGAACGAAGCGGTTGCACAGAAATATTCAGATATAATATATGAGCTTTTCTCCTTTAGACCGAAGGTAAGCACAAATAACACTAAAAAATACACGGTAGAAATAGATACAAGATCTGAGCGAGAAGCTGTGATGGAGCTTTTCGGTCACGATAAGAGTCAGGTTACACTTAGAATTAACAGAGCTAATATCACATCAGAATGCTGCTTCGGTGCATTTTTGAGAGGTGTATTTTTAGCTTGTGGAACGGTTACCGATCCTGAAAAAAATTATCATCTTGAATTTACAATTTCTAGAAAGAAAATATGTATGGACTTGATTCAGCTTTTAGAGGAGGTTGGATTTGAGCCCAAATATGTGTACAGAAAATATAATCACGTTGTCTACTTTAAAATAAGCGAGGCAATCGAGGACTTTTTAACCCTTGCAGGTGCAACAAATTCAACGCTCACCTTAATGGGCGTGAAAATGCAGAAGGACATAGTAAACAGAGTTAACAGACGAGTTAATTTTGAAAGTGCAAATCTTTCAAGAACTGTTGACGCAGCACTCGAGCAGGTTTATGCAATAGAAAAAATAGAAAGAACAAGGGGACTTGAAACTCTTCCAAAGCAGCTTCAGGAAATGGCAAGGCTTCGCAAGGATAATCCACAGGAGAGCCTCAGCGAATTAGCAGGTCTTATTGATCCGCCGATTTCACGCTCTGGAGTTAATCATAGACTTAAAAGAATTGTTGAAATTGCAAGTGAAATCCCCGACGGTGAATAATTATGGCATTTACACATTTGCATCTACATACAGAATTTAGTCTTTTGGACGGTGCATGCAGAATTGAACCGCTTCTCGATGAGGTTGAGGCACTCGGTCAAAAAAGTGTTGCGATAACGGATCATGGTGTTATGTACGGAGCAATCGACTTTTATAAGGCTTGTAAAAGAAGAGGAATTAAGCCTATAATCGGATGCGAGGTGTATATGGCACCAAGAACGAGATTTGATAAGCTTCACGCACTGGATTCAGACAGAGCGCACTTAATCCTTCTTTGCGAAAATGAAACGGGCTATAGAAATTTAATAAAAATAGTATCGGAGAGCTTTGTGACTGGATTTTATACAAAGCCTCGAATTGACCACGAGCTTCTCGAAAAATATCACGAGGGGCTTATTGCTCTTTCTGCTTGTATTGCAGGCGAAATTCCAAAAGCACTTTTAAGAGGCGACTTTGAGGGGGCAAGGCAGAAGGCACTTTGGTATAAAAATACAATGGGAGAAGATAATTTCTTCTTGGAGCTTCAAAACCACGGATTGCCTGAGCAGCAAAGAATAAATCCGATGATTATTGAATTATCTCATCAAACAGGCATTCCTTTAGTGTGTACGAACGATGTGCATTATATAAAAAAAGAGGACTTCGAGGTTCAAAAGGTCTTGATTTGCATTCAAACGAATAAAATCCTCGGCGAGGATACAGGAATGGACTTTAGAACAAACGAGTTTTATTTAAAGAGTGAGGATGAAATGCGTCTTGCGTTCCCAGATAATATTGATGCTATCGAGAGAACGCAGGAGATTGCTGACAGGTGCAATGTGGAATTTGAATTTGGTCACACAAAGCTTCCGCATTTTGAAGTGCCGAATAACGAGAACCATTTTGAATATCTTAAAAATATGGCAATGGTCGGCATGAAAAAACGCTATGGAGAAAATCCGCCGCAGCAATACTATGACAGACTCAACTATGAGCTTTCGGTAATAAGTAAAATGGGCTATGTAGATTATTATTTGATAGTCCACGATTTTATAAATTATGCTAAATCTAAAAGTATTCCAGTAGGTCCGGGCAGAGGCTCAGGTGCGGGAAGCATTGCAGCTTATTGCATAGGCATAACAGGCATAGATCCTATGAAGTACAATTTGCTCTTTGAACGATTCTTGAACCCCGAACGAGTCAGTATGCCCGACTTTGACGTTGACTTCTGCTATGAGAGGCGAAGCGAGGTTATTGATTATGTCATAGATAAATACGGCTATGACCATGTAGCGCAGATTGTAACCTTCGGCACAATGGCAGCAAGAGCCGCTGTGAGGGATGTCGGCAGAGTTCTTGCAATGCCATATGCTGATGTTGATAAGGTGGCAAAGCTAATTCCCAGAGAGCTGGGAATTACTATAGATAAGGCTTTAAAGACAAAAGAGCTAAACACGCTTTATCACGAGGACGAAAGCGTGAGGCGTCTTGTGGACTTAGCCCGAAAGCTTGAGGGTATGCCAAGGCACGCTTCAACTCATGCGGCAGGTGTCGTTATCACAAGAGATCCCGTAGAAACATATGTGCCGCTTGCTAAAAATGATGAATCTGTCGTAACTCAATATACGATGACAACTCTTGAAGAGCTGGGACTTTTAAAGATAGACTTCTTAGGACTTCGCACCTTGACAGTTATTGACCACGCAGAGAGAGCTATCAAAAATAAGCTTCCTGATTTTAACGAATCGATGATAGATTTTAACGATAAAGAAGTTTTTGATATGCTGTCTAAGGGAAAGACAGAGGGCGTGTTCCAGTTTGAATCGGCAGGCATGAAAAATGTACTTGCAGGATTAAAGCCGGAGAGCCTAGAGGATTTAATTGCTGTTTTATCACTCTACAGACCTGGACCTATGGACTCTATCCCAATTTATATAAGAAACAGACACAACCCATCAAAGGTTACCTATAAAACGCCACTATTAAAGCCTATATTGAATGTTACGTATGGCTGTCTTATTTATCAAGAACAGGTAATGGAGGTCTTTAGAAGCCTTGCAGGCTACTCCTACGGCAGAGCTGACATAGTCCGCAGAGCAATGTCGAAAAAAAAGCATGACGTAATGGAGAAAGAACGTCATAATTTCATATATGGTCTTGTAAATGAGGATGGTACGGTCGAGTGCGAGGGAGCTGTGAAAAGGGGAGTTCCTCCAGAAGTTGCCAATGATATTTTCGACGATATGTCATCTTTTGCATCATATGCATTTAATAAATCCCATGCGGCTGCATATGCCTATGTCGCATATATTACAGCGTGGCTAAAATGTCATTATCCGTGTGAATTTATGGCAGCTTTAATTTCAAGTGTCATAGATGATACGGATAAGGTAGCACAGTATATCGCAGAGTGCGGAAAATTGGGCATTGAAGTAGTGCCTCCGCACGTTAACGTTAGCTGTGAAAAATTCACTGTAAAAGATAATAAAATTATGTTCGGTCTTTTAGCTGTAAAGAATCTTGGAGCTGGGTTTATAAGAAATATCGAAAGAGAAAGGCAGACAGGCGGAGATTTCACTTCGTTTTACTCATTTTGCAAGCGAATGCAGGATAAGGAATTTAATAAAAGAGCGGTCGAAAGTCTGATTAAATGCGGCGCACTTGATAATTTAGGTGCAAACCGCAGACAGATGCTTTTCTGCTTCCCAGAAATTATAGGTCAGCTTGAAAATGACAGACGCAGAAATATCGAGGGACAGATGGGATTTTTTGACACCATTTCAAGTGATGAGGTTCAGCACAGTGAATATAAGCTTCCAAAGCTCGATGAGATGGACAAGCGTGAAATGTTGAGGCTTGAAAAGGAAACAACAGGTCTTTATTTAATGGGACATCCTATGAGCGAATATGAAGATACATCAGAAAAATTAGGTTCTGTTCGTATAAGCGATTTAACAGCTGCCGCAAACGATGCAAATTCAATCTATAAGGATAATTGTCCGATAAAGCTTTTATGCATTATAACAGGCGTAAAGAAAAAGATTACCAAGACTAACACAACTATGGCATTTTTGACTGTCGAGGATGTTTACGGTTCAATCGAGGTCATTGTATTTTCAAAGATATTTGAAAAGAATATGTCACTTTTTACGCAGGGAAACATAGTATTTATTCATGGCAGACTAAGTATCCGTGAGGATGATGAGGCCAAAATTGTCTGCGATGCAGCAGAACCCTTGCCAGACCTTACAAGACTTAAAGCACCTATTTTAAGGCAAAATTCATATGCTCAAAGGCAGAGCGGGCAAGGAATGGCACAAATTCATAAAAATCAAAACAATGATTTGGATAAACCCAGCGAGCAAAGAAAAAATTCAAGAAACGGACTGTTTTTAAGATTTCCGACGCAAAATTGTGAGCAGCAGCTCAAAGCACAAAGAGTGCTTGATTTCTTTGATGGAAATAAGCCGCTTTATTTCTATTTTTGCGATACTAAGAAATATATTAGGCAGCCGTCTGCTAAATTTGTTGATGTTAATGAGCCAATGCTTGAGGAACTTAAAAGAATTTTAGGCGAGAAAAATGTATGCTATTTAGACTAATTTTTTCGGCATTGGGTGCTATTTCACAATAAAGTGTGTAATTCGTTATTTATCGATATAAATTCTACTTTTTTGTTTGACTTTAGCACGAAATTAGGGTATCATATTTTGCAGGTAAGAGTAAAAGGAGGAATTTACTTTGAAGTGTATAGCAGTACTTACAAGTGGCGGAGATGCTCCGGGTATGAACGCAGCAGTGCGTGCTGTTGTCCGTACAGCTTGTCAAAGAGGAATTAAAGTATATGGTGTTGAAAGAGGCTTTTCAGGTCTTCTCAACGATGAAATGCATGAGATGAACCTTCGTTCAGTTTCTAATATTATAACAAGAGGCGGTACAGTGCTTTATTCAGCAAGATGCCTCGAATTTAAAACTCCCGAGGGCAGAAAGCCTGCTCTTGAGGTATGTAAAAGACGTGGAATTGAGGGCATTGTCGTAATCGGCGGTGACGGCTCCTTCCAAGGTGCAAGAGCGCTTTCATTAATGGGTATTCCCTGCGTAGGTATCCCCGGTACAATCGATAATGATATTGCCTGCACAGAGTATACAATAGGCTATGATACCTGCCTTAACACAATCACAGAAATGGTTGACCGTATCCGTGATACAACAGAATCTCATGACCGCTGTTCAGTAGTAGAGGTTATGGGAAGACGTGCAGGTTTCCTTGCACTCGATTCTGGTATTTCATGCGGTGCGACAGCTATTCTTGTACCTGAAATTGAATACGATCTCGAAAGAGATGTTATTGAGAGAATCCGTAAATTCCAGCTTACAGGCAAGCGTCATTTTGTTATTATCGTAGCTGAGGGTATCGGCGGTGCAAGCGAAATGGCAAAGAGAATTGAGAAGGAAACAGGCATAGAGTCAAGAGCTGTTATTTTAGGTCACGTTCAGCGTGGCGGTTCTCCCACAGCAAGGGATAGAATTATTGCTTCTCAGATGGGTAACTTCGCTGTTAACCTTCTCGCACAGGGCGTTGGCAACAGAGTTCTTGCAATTAGAGAGAACAAGATTGTTGATTTTGACATCATTGAGGCTCTTAATATGGAGAAGCACATTGATAGAGATATTTTACATCTTGCTCACGAAATTTCAATCTAAGTTAAAAAGGAAACAGTCTGATGAATTCTAAACTACTATCTTTAAGACAGCAGATTATAAAAAAAAATTTCAGCAGAATGAATGATATGCAGCTTGAAGCGGTCCTTACTACCGAAGGACCGCTTTTGGTACTTGCAGGAGCAGGAAGCGGAAAGACGACTGTTCTTGTAAACCGTATTGTAAACCTTGTCAAGTACGGAAATGCATATTTTTCAGATGATTTTACCTGCCCCTTGCATGATGGGGACGAGGAGCTGCTGGAGAGGTATCTTAACGGTGAAACAGATTTATTTGAGGCAGAAAAGCTTTTAAAAGTTCGCCCTGCAAAGCCGTGGCAGATACTTGCAATCACATTTACAAATAAAGCCGCAGGCGAATTAAAGGAGCGTATATGCAAGGCTTTGGGTGAAGAGGGAAACGATGTTTGGGCAAGCACCTTCCACTCAACCTGCGCTAAGATTTTAAGACGTCACGCAGAAGAAATCGGCTACACGCAGAATTTCACAATCTATGATACGGACGATTCAAAGCGAGCTATAAAGGAATGTATAAGAAAGCTTCAGTACGACGAAAAGCTTATTCCTGTTAAAACAGTACTCAATCAAATTTCAAGGGCTAAGGATCAGCTAATAACCCCTGCTGAATTTATCAAGGAGAATTCCTGCGATATTCGCATGAGAAAAATTGGCGATGTCTATATGGAATATCAGAAATTCTTAAAGGCAGCTGACGCTATGGACTTTGATGATTTGATTGTCAATACAGTTAAGCTTTTAAGAACAAGCACCGATACAAGAGAATATTATCAAAATAGATTTAAATATATCATGGTTGACGAGTATCAGGATACCAACCATGCACAGTATGTTTTGACATCACTTTTGGCTGATGGTCACGGAAATCTTTGTGTCGTCGGTGATGATGACCAGAGTATTTACCGCTTTAGAGGTGCTACAATCGAGAATATTTTAAGCTTTGAAAAACAGTATACAAGAGCTAAGGTTATAAGACTTGAGCAAAATTATCGCTCAACTCAGACTATTCTTGACGCAGCAAATGCCGTTATCTCAAATAATGAGGAGAGAAAGGGCAAAAACCTTTGGACCGCTAATGGCAGAGGTGATAAAATCGAGATTTACACAGCGAGTGACGCTATTAGGGAAGCGGGATTTATCGCTGATACAATAGTTTCAAATGTTGCAAATGGCGATAATTGGAATGACCATGCGATTCTTTACAGAATGAATGCTCAGTCAAACTTAATTGAGCAGGCATTTGTAAGAAGAGGCGTACCCTACAGAATGATAGGCGGACATCGTTTCTATGACCGTAAGGAAATCAAGGACGCAATGGCTTATTTGCACGTTATCAATAACTCTGCTGATGAAATACGACTTAGAAGAATTATCAACGAGCCTAAAAGAGGAATCGGAGATACTTCATTAAATTATCTTTTCGATATTGCAGACGGCTTAAACGAAAGCCCGTTTGAGGTTATCTGTGAAGCTGACCAGTTCGCAAAGTTATCAAGAGCTTCTAAAAAGCTTATGAACTTCGGAACAATGATAAAGAGCTTTAGAGATAAGATGGAAACAATGTCCTTAGCGGAGCTTTTAGGTGTTGTATTGGATGAAACGGGATACCTTTTATCCCTTGCGAATGATCCAGCGAGCTATCAGGAAAGAGTGGAGAACTTGCAGGAATTGCAGAACAACCTGCGCCGCTATCAGGAGGAAAATCCTGAGGGCGACTTGAATGGTTTCTTGCAGGAAATTGCACTTTTAACTGATATTGATAATTATAACGCACAGAGTGAATCTGTTATTATGATGACTATTCACTCGGCTAAGGGACTTGAATTCCCGACTGTATTTATAGCAGGTATGGAGGAAGGTATATTCCCCGGAATCCAGACTATTATGAATGAGCCTGAAAATATGGAGGAGGAGCGCAGACTTGCGTATGTTGCAATAACAAGAGCAAAGAGAAAACTCTATATTTCAAGGGCTGCCGAAAGAATGCTGTACGGACAGACAAGCAGAAATAGAATTTCACGTTTCGCAGAAGAAATTCCTGCAAAGCTCGTTGAGGAAAAGGGCGACAGAATTATGGCACCGAGAGCTACATCAATCGGTACACCATCTTATTCAGGCAGAGCAAACAGCGGCTTTACTCGTCCGTCAAGCTCAGCAGGCAGATTCAATGCACCCGTATCGAGGACTGCAGGCTCATCAGCTACTAAGCATACAGCTCCTGTAAAATCAGCTCAGAGCTACGCAGTAGGTGATGCGGTTGAGCATAAGGCTTATGGTGCTGGCGTTATAGTTTCTGCTAAGCCTATGGGCAACGATACAATGCTTGAGGTCGCTTTTGATAAGGTCGGAACTAAAAAACTTATGGCAAATTATGCTAAACTCAAAAAGATATAGCTTAATGGATACTGTTAATAGCAGTATCCATTAATTTTTTGTTTAAACATACAAAATGTATTTAGTGACGTTGATTAAGATGGTATTAAGTGATAGAATCTTATGCGGAAATATTGGAGTGGGTGATTTTTTGGAGATTATAAGGAAAAAATTCAGTTCAGCAACGAATTATGTTGTCGTATTTATTAAGTGGTTTATACTTGCTGCAATTACAGGCTTCATAGGCGGTGCAGTTGGAACGCTATTCCACGTCAGTGTAGAATGGGCGACAAGTTTTAGAACGGCTCACTCGTGGATAATATTTCTCTTGCCCCTAGGCGGTGTTATCATAGCCGCTATATATCACTTTTCAGGATATAAGGACATAGGCACAAATGAGATTATAGACGCAGTTCGTACCCCGAACGGAGTACCTTTTATATTAACGCCGTTAATATTTTTATCAACGGTAATCACTCATCTTTGCGGCGGTTCTGCAGGTCGAGAGGGTGCAGCTCTGCAGTTGGGCGGCAGTATTGCAAACTTTATCGGTAAAATCACTCATCTTGATGAAAAGGATATGCATATCATAACGCTTTGCGGAATGAGTGCTGTTTTCTCCGCTTTATTCGGCACACCTCTAACGGCTGCAATCTTCGCTTTAGGTGTAATCAGCGTAGGCGTTATATATTATGCCGGACTTCTTCCGTGCATAGTTTCAGCTTATATCGCTTATTTTGTTTCAATTAAATGCGGAACGCAGCCTGTGCATTTTACTTTATCAACAGTCCCTGAGCTGACAGCATTAAACTCTCTTAGAGTTATTGCACTGTCATTATGCTGTGCAATTTTGGGTATTGTATTTTGCTTAACACTTCATAAAACTCATCACGCATTTGAGAAATATATAAAAAATCCATATTTAAGAGCCATTGTGGGTGCGGTGATGATAATTCTGCTTTCACTGATATGGTCGAGCGGCGACTACAACGGTGCAGGCATGAATATAGTTGAAAGGGCGATAGGCGGCGAGGCTAGACCTGAGGCTTTTATTATAAAGCTAATCTTCACAGCAATAACAGTTGGTGCAGGCTTTAAGGGCGGCGAGATAGTGCCTACCTTCTTTGTCGGAGCAACCTTCGGCTGTACAGTCGGAGCGCTGCTAGGTCTTGATGCAGGCTTTGGTGCTGCAATAGGACTTGTTGCACTTTTCTGTGCGGTTGTAAATTGTCCTATTGCATCGATATTCTTGAGTATTGAAATATTCGGCTCTGAGGGAATGCTGCTTTTTGCACTTGCAGTGTCAATAAGTTATCTTCTTTCAGGCTACTACGGACTTTATTCAAGCCAGAAAATTGTCTACTCAAAGCTTCGTGCCGAGGTAGTTAATATAAATGCAAAATAAATCTATAAAAAAGAGAAGCGTGTTAATTTGATTAGAGATTTAACAACGGGAAAACCTAATTCAGTACTGCTTAAGTTTTCACTGCCGATGTTTGTGAGTGTTATGTTCCAGCAATTCTACAACATGGCAGACAGCATGGTTGCAGGTAAGTTCGCAGGAGAGGATGCATTAGCCGCAGTAGGTGCGTCTTATCCCATAACAATGATATTTATGGCTGTTGCAGTCGGAAGTAATATAGGCTGTTCAGTGGTAATATCGCAGTTGTTCGGTGCAAGAGAATATAAAAAGGTTCGTACATCAGTGTATACAACTCTTATATTTTCGACGGCGATTTCCCTCGTACTCACTTTTTTTGGAATATTTTTCTCCAAAAATTTAATGCAGATGATAAAAACGCCTGAAAATATTTTCAGCGATGCACAGCTCTATCTAAGAATCTATATTGCAGGCTTTATATTCCTGTTTATATATAATGTCTGCACGGGAATATTCCAGTCGCTTGGAGATTCAAAGACTCCTCTTTGGTTTTTGATAGGTTCTTCAATCGGCAATGTAATTCTTGATGTAGTCTTTGTAGCAGGCTTCCACTGGGGTGTAGCAGGTGTTGCTTGGGCAACATTTATAGCACAGACAATCGCTTGTATATTGGCATTTGTTACAGTGCTTAAAAGGGTACATGAGATTCCTGTTGAGGGCAAGGTTGAGATTATGTCTTGGCATATGGCAGGCGAGGTGAGCAAGGTTGCGATACCTAGTATACTTCAGCAGAGCTTTGTTTCAATCGGAAATATCTTTATACAAAGTATAATAAACTCCTTTGGTTCATCTGTAATAGCAGGTTATTCGGCGGCTATTAAATTAAACACATTCTCAATTACATCACTGACAACGCTTGCAAATGGCGTGTCAGGTTTTACAGCGCAGAATATCGGAGCTAATAAGCCTAAAAGGGTAAGGCAGGGCTTTAAGGCATCGATTGTAATGGGAACGTGCGTTGCGGCAGCATTTACTCTGTTGTTTGTAGTATTCCCTGAATTTTTCATAAACCTTTTCATGGATGAGGGCGGAGCAGCACTTGAAACAGGCGTGAGATTCTTAAGAATAGTATCTCCATTTTACATAGTAATCTCAGTTAAGCTAATGGCAGATGGTGTATTAAGAGGAGCGGGAGCGATGAATCAATTCATGATAGCTACCTTTACAGACCTTGTTTTACGAGTTGTGCTTTCCTTTGCCCTGTCACCGGCATTTGGAACCGATGGCGTATGGTTCTCTTGGCCGATAGGCTGGAGCATAGCTGCCGTACTTTCATTTGTATTCTATCTTAGCGGCTGCTGGGATAAGAATAAGCAAAAAAAGAATAATCATGTAAATGATTGATGTAAAAATTATTATAAGCTTTTTGAAAAAAGGGAAAGAGCCTGCAGTTTAACTGCAGGCTCTTTCCCTTGTATAATTTAGGTAAAAAGAATTAGAAAATGTCAAATTTATTTTTCAAATTTTCTCTGCCACGGCTTTGTGCATAAAAAGCAGATCAAAGCACCTGCCGCTGCGATTGCAAGCCATATTATAAGAGTGAAATTCCAGCCGAGATTATCAGATAACACTGCGATGCCATAGGTGGAAATTGCAGAGCCTATGTAGGTGCAGGAATTGAGTACACCGCTGACAGTTGAAACGGCGCCGTATTTTTTAAAGTATGGGGGAGTCATGCATATTAGCATTAGATTGACGCCGTGCATACAGCCTGTTAAGAGAGCAGAAAATAAAACTGATAACATTGCACTTCTGCCGTTAAAGCCCCAAAGAATAAGTGCTGAAAGTGAGCCGATTGCAAATAGCACGCCTGCACAAAGAAGAGGATTGTTTAGCTTTTTTCTATATAGAACTGATGCAACTTCAAATGATAGCATACCGAATATGGGGAGCAGAACGCCTGTTAAAATTGATATAATGTTCTTTAAGTGGTATGTTTCTGTAATGTATGACGGCATCCAAGTGGTAACGCCGTCACGAAGCATTCCTTGAAGAATAATTTCTATCATAAGCCCTATGATAAGAGGGGATAGAAAAATTTTTATTGAACCCTTGTTAGAAGTCTTGCTAGAATCGTCGGCAGTTAGGCTTAATCTATCCTGCTTTGTAATATCCTTAGCAAATATCTGCCAAAAGACAGCCATTATAAAGCCAAGAAATGCAGATACAAAGAAAATTAATTTCCATCCACCGATAACTATGAGCGCAGGAGCGATTAAATATACTACAATAGTACCAAGCGAGCTGCCCCAAGAAACTTTGACCGTAACCTTTTTATAATCTTCATCTGAAAGATAGGCTGTCATTAAAAGAACAAGGGGCGGCCACATAAATGCCTGAGCAAGACCGTTTATGCACCAAACGACAAGCATTTGATAGGGACTTGTGCAAATCGGAATTAACAAATTCATTAAAACTGTGGCACAAAGACCTGCTGAAACAAGCTTTTTAGGAGAACGCTTGTCACCTAGGATACCGCTGAAAATCTGACCGATACCATATGTTATAAAGCTTCCTGTTAATGCTAAGGATAAAAGACTTTTTGAAATACCTGTATCAATAACCATTTGAGAGATAACAGCACCATAGTTTATTCTGGTGAGATAGCTGACCATATAGGTTATTGAAAAGAGAAGAGCCAGCCTGTTGACTTCTTTTTTGGTTCTTAGCTTTGTCATAAAGATAATACATCTCCTAATTAAATATTAACACAGAAAAATTTTAAAATCGTTTTCTTCATATAGCTTTTGTGTCTGTTTATTAAGAGATGAATCTGTGATATAGAAATACTCTTTTTTCATATTGTCAATTTTTAAAAGAGCCTGTTTTTCATATTTGCTGCTGTCAGCTAAGATAAAAACTTTATCAGAAATTTGCAAAAGCTTTTTCTGTATTTGAGTTACATCCTTATCATAGTCACAAAGTCCGTGCTTAAGGGATACAGCACTGGGAAAGATAAAGCTTTTTTGAACGTGCAGAGATTCAAGCATATCAAGTGCAAAATCACTGCAAAAGGCATTTTCACTATTGATATAATATCCGCCGCACAATATCAGCTTAAAGTCCCTGCAATCTTTTAAAATATTAAACACATCAGCTGAATTAGTAACAACTGTGAGATGAGAAAACTTTTCCTTTAAGGTCTGAGCAAGCAATAAGGAGGTACTGCCGCAGTCGATAGAAATAATATCACCCTCATTAATGAATTCACACGCTTTTAGAGCTATAGCCTTCTTCTGCTCACAGAATTCTTTAGTTCTATCCTCTAAAAGAATATAAGGCTTCATATCAGTGTTTAAAACGGCACCGCCGTGAACTCTCGAAAGTCTGCCTTGATTTTCAAGAGAAAGTAAGTCCTTTCTGATAGTTTCGATAGAAACATTCAAGCAGGAAACGAGCCTTGAGGTCGTCACAGCACCATTTTGCTCTAGCAGAAACATTATTTTATCTTCTCTTTCTTTTGCAAGCAAATCCAACTACCTCCAATAAAATCCAAACTATTCCAAGCTTAACACGTTTATTTTAACAAGTCAAGATGAAAATTTAAGAAGATAATAGTGCCGCAAATTATATAAAGCTGCTTATTTATTTTTTGAAGGAAGCTTATGTATATAAAATAAAAAAATCAGAGCTTCTAAAAGAAGCTCTGATTTTATCAAATTGTTAAATTAATCAATTTTTTCTATTGGCATTTGACCTTTATACTTTTCGATAACAGCAGTGTTGTCACGAAGACAATCTGTATCATCAAATTTGTCCTGCATCATCTCTGTTACACGGACACGAAGGTCGTTAATCTGTCCTCTGTGGTCAAGCTCTGTGTTGGGATAAACAGGGGGCATAATGTGAATTTTGGCAACGGGCTTCTTTCTCAACTTAGATTTAGGCTCGTGATATGTAATAAGAAGCGGAACAATCGGAACATTGCTTCTTGAGGAATAGCTGAAAGCACCTCTGTGGAAGCCTCTTATGCCGTTGTAGTAGGGGAAAAGAACTCCCTCGGGATAAAAGTGAACAATGTGATTGTTCTGTAAAAGCTCAGCAACAGCTGCGTTAAACTTCTGCATAGCCTTGACAGTTCTGGGAATCGGTATAGCACCAAGTCCTTTAACGAAGAGTCTTACAAAGGGAATTTCAAAGTTTTCTTTAATAGCTGTGAAGGTCATATCCTTTCTGCCGATTGCAGTAGCAATCATGCTGCAGTCAAGGATGTTAACGTGGTTGCAGACAGTGATATAGCCCTTATCCTTTAAAGGCTCAAGATTTTCCTTACCGAGAACCTCTAGGTCAAAAACGACCTTGTCGAGTCCCTTTAAAACAGGCATTGCAAAGGACTTTAGACCATTTGACATTGCAATAGCAAACTTGTTTGTAGGGATGAACTTATAATTTTCATCAACCTTTATATTGATAGGTGTCCACATTTTTACAACATGTTCTTCATCAGGAGCCTTTTCAACTGCTGCTTTTCTGTTTTGAATTCTTGCCTTGAGTGATTCCTTATCCATTTCTTTTCTCCTCTATAGCTTCCATAAACATTTTTTCCATCTGTGCTGCGCAATAAGAAAGTCTATATTGCTTTGCATGCTCACTGTATTTAACTTCCATAGCCTTACGCTCATCGGGATGCTCTATCCAATAATCAATCTTTTCAGCGAGGCTCTGTGCGCTGCCTGAACAGAAGAGAGAACGCTTATCAAGAGCAAAACCGCCTGTAGCAGATTTATCGCTGTTAGAAATTACTGGAACAAGTCCGCTTGAAAAAGCTTCAATGCAGGATATTGCCTCAATCTCAACATCTGCTGGATGAACATAGAGATCGCATACACTCATTAAATCCTTAAGTTCATCCTTTGTGTAGAAGCCAAAGGAAGGAGGATTGGGAAGACTTGCACCGAGCTTTTGATATTTTTCCATCTTAGGACCTTTGCCTGCAAAGAAAAGCTGGATTTGGTCGCTGTGTCTTGAGAGCATAGCTGCCTTTATAAGCAAATCCTGTCTTTTCTCTTTTGAAAGGCGTCCAACCATAAGAATAGAGAATTTATCCTTAATTTCTTCAGGCTTTTCCTTCTTGGTGTAGGTGAAGCAGTCGTCGACGCCGTTTGAAATGACGTGGAGCTTTGCTTTATAGTGATTTCTTCTTAATTCATTTGCAATGAATTCTGTGGGGCAGTGAAGATGTGTGAATTTATCATAGTATCTGCTCTTAAAATATTTGTAAATGATTTCAGGAGCTGTCTTACTCCATGAAAGTCCACAGTTATATGTGATATTTTCAGGCTGTACATGGAAAGCACCTGTTGTGGGGATACCCATTTCGTCAGCAATTTTCTTAGCTGTAACAGCAAGAGGGAGGAAGGGCATATAGAAGTGAACTACATCTGCACCTTCAAAAGCCTTGCGGATTGTTTCTTCAACGGGTTTTGCAAAGCTCATACCCTGTGTATGTGCAATGGGAGTTGCAAGAGGAATGTAAAGCTCAGGAAGAACAAATTTATCGGGACCTTCCTTGCCCATACCTAAAATTACAACCTGATGACCTCTTTGTCTAAGAGCGTTGACGAGGTTTCTTGAAGACATCGTTGTTCCGTTATTGCCAATATCGTATTGATCGATTGCTAATACTACTTTCATTATTATCCTCACTCATTAAAATTTTTATCATTTATTAGATTGCTTTTTTCTACATTTTTATTCTACTAAATCTATTAAGTCAATTCAAACGTGCTATTGTGGCAGTATTGTGGCAAAAAGGTATGCTTTACAATAAGATGACTATTGTCTATAATTAATGTATATTAAAATATTATAGGGGGTTCTATTTTGCAAAAGCTGATATATATTGCAGATGATGATTCAAATATAAGAGAGCTTGAAAAAGCATTTTTGCAGCGAAGCGGATTTGAAGCGCAAACCTTTGAAAATGGTGATGCACTTTATGAGGCGTTTAAAAACAAACAAGCTGATTTAGTTATTCTTGATATTATGATGCCGGGAACTGACGGGCTTACTCTTTGTGCAAAATTAAGAGAGGAGAGCAGTGTGCCTATTATAATAGTATCGGCGAAGGGTTCTGATATTGAAAGGGTAACTGGAATAACAATCGGCTGTGACGATTATCTTGCAAAGCCGTTTTCTCCCATTGAGCTTGTTGTAAGGGTTCAGGCAATATTTAGAAGAATGGAAATGATGCAGCCAAAATCGGACGAGAATATAATAGTGTGCGGCGATTTAAAGATAGATAAGGCAAGACGTGATGTTAGAAAAAACAATGAAATAGTTGATTTAACGACCAATGAGTTTAACGTCTTAACTTATCTTGCAGAGAATAAGGAGAGAGCAGTATCAAGGGACGAACTGCTCGAGAATCTATGGGATTTATCAAATGATTCAATCGATACAAGAGCAACGGATGACACAATGAAAAGACTTCGCAAAAAGCTTCTGGATTGCGGTTCAAGCGTAATAATCGAAACCGTGCGGGGCTTCGGATTTAGGATAGGATGATAAAATGACAATAGATGAGTTTAAAATGCCTGCGCAGCTTAGAAAATTCGTTAAAAAGAACGATAAGAAAAAGCCGCAGTCATTGAGAAAAAAAGTATTAAACCCTCTTTTAATAGCAGTGCTTGTAATAAGCATTGTAATGGCACTTTTCTTTAATATTGTTTTTATGCTAATGCTCTATTCAGGAGTTACAAGCGATTTAAAGGGTGTATCTGCAGTCATGGAGCAGGTAATATTAAATGATAAGAGAGAAAATATAAGCCCATTGGAGATAGTGGAGCTTTATAAAAAGGAAATTGATAAATATGCTGTATCATATCATGCAAATTTGGTTGTACTCGACAGCAGCGGCAAGATTGCAGCGACTGCAACGGATTATCAGCACGATGAGCATGATACAATAGAAAAGGGTATGCTAAACGACTATTTGGAAAAGGGCAACGACGGGATTTTTAATTATAAGACAGAGGAGGATTCCCTAGTTGTTATTCCGGTAAAGATACACAATCAAAGCGACAACAGCGTGTTTATCTACGCCTCTATGAGGAGTCTGTGGTCTACGCTTGTATGGGGAAACAGAGCGCTTCTCGTTATTATTGCACTTTCTGTTATTTGCTTCTTTGTAGCTTCAAATATCATTGCACACAACATTTCAAAGCCCATAAAGGATTTGAGCGATCATATGGAGGTTATCGGCGACGGCAATTTTTCACCCGTTGCAGATACGGATTCATCGGCTGAAATGCAGACGCTCACAATGAGTATAAATGAAATGCTTGCAAGGCTTCAAGCCTACCACGATGCTCATACACGCTCGATTCAAAATCTTTCACACGATTTAAAAACACCATTAATGTCAATCGGGGGTTATGCAGAAGGAATAAAGTATGGCGTTTTTGATAACGTGGATGATGCTGCTGATGTAATTATAAAGGAAAGTAAAAGATTGACTCAGGTTGTGGAAAAAATGCTTATCCTTTCAGAATTGGATGCACTTCATCAGCCTATAGATATGGTTCCGCTTGAGCTGACAGAATTTCTCAATAATGAGGTTGAACGCATAGAGGGATATGCTATGCAAGAAAATGTTAAAATAAAAAAGTGTTATGAATGCACAGAGCAAACAGTGCTTGCAGACAATCAGCTTCTGTCTACGATAATTCAAAATTTACTCTCAAACGCAATACGCTACGCAAAAAAGATAATTTATGTTAAGGTATATGAGGACGAAAATAGCGTGAATGTAAGCATCGCAGATGACGGAAACGGTCTTTCAAAGGAGGACTTAGAATACCTCTTTGTTCGTTACTATGTAGGAAAAACTGGACATTCAGGCTTGGGACTATCAGCTGCAAAGAGTGCCGCAGAATATATGGGCTGCTCGATAAAGGGTGCAAATGCAAGCGATTTGCCGCAGGAGCATCCCTGCTATTGCCAAGACGGTGCAGTATTTACATTGACTCTGCCAAAATATAATTAAGACAAAGGTCCCCCAAGCGGGGACTTTTTTGCTTGACTAATCGTTTTTATTGTGATAGCTTATAAGCGAAATTCTAGTGGAGGAATTACAATGGATATAGAGATTATAAGAAAAAGAATTTGTGAAAGTCTGTTAAATCCCGATATAGATATAACAGAAATTGCTGAGGATTTAGACGAACAGGGCGAATTTAAAAGTATAGATTACAATTCGAGAGAAAATCAAGTTTGGCATCCTATAAAGCACCTTGAAAATGTGCAAAAAATGCAGATTGCCTTGCATAGTAACGGTAATAGATTCTTTAATGACTCGGATTTAAGAGAAAAGATTACAAGGGCAATGAAGTATTGGAATGAGAAAAAGTATCATTGCGATTGGAACAACTGGTTTAATAATATCGGAATAGGCAAGTATATCCCTGATATTCTTCTTTTTGGAATAGAGGGCTTTACGAAGCAGGATAATGAGCAGCTTATAAAGAACTACAAGCCTACGCTGCTTCAATACGAGAAGATAAAGAAAAAGGTGTATGAAAGAGAGGTTGACTCAATCGGGGCGAATCTTTTGGATCAAGTACTTTCAACAATGAAGATTGCAGTACTTGAAAATGATGCTCAGACAATGGATTTTATTAAAAGGGTAATGGAAAATGAATTGCGCTTCTTTCCTGCATTTAAAAAGCCGATGTTCCCCTATGACGCAGAGGGTATAAAGTCTGATTGGTCATTCTTGCAGCATTTCCAGATGATTTATTTTGGAGGCTATGGCGAGGTTTTCGTTGAGGACATGACTAAGTATTTGAGTTATACAAAGGATACCAAATATGCTTTGAGCGACAGAGCTATAAATTTCTATACAAACTTTCTTTTAGAGGGTATGCAATTTGCAGTGAGAAATGGCTACAGAGATTTTAACGCTTCCGGCAGAGGTGCAACAAGAGTTGACGGACTGCGAGGTATCGCCGACGTATTAAAGGATACTGCACAAGAGCTTTTGGAATACGACTGCGTTGAGAGAAGGGACGAGCTTATAGCCATGCTCGACAAAAGGCTCAGCGGAAAAAGCGATGTGGGAGCGGGCGGACACAGATATTTTCATGAGGCGGATTATTCGGTTATGAATAATGAAAATTATTGTGCGTCTGTTCGTCATGCAGGCTGCAGAACAAGAATTTATGAGTATTTAAATGATGAAAATTTTTACGGCTTTTATTCAGGCTTAGGCGGACTTCAGCTCTGCGTTGATGGAGATGAATACTATAATATACCTCCTGTACTTAACTGGAATCTTTTCCCAGGAACAACCTCAAGGCTCGGATATGTTCCTACAATGGATCAGTTCAAGAGCTATGGTCTTTACGGTAATACAAAATATGTAAACGGCGTTACAAATAAAAAGGTAGGCTGCAGCTATATTAAGCTTCATCAAAAGGGTGTAAATGCGAAAAAGGCATATTTTATGTTTGATGATGCAGTTGTATGCATGGGTACAGGCATAAGCTCGCTTACAAATAATCAAATTGTTACAAATATGAATCAAACTCTTATTAAGGGCGACATCACAGTTGGTACAGACGAAACAAGAGTTATGCAGTTGGGTGAAATGGCTTATGGAGTTTTTAAATATATTCACCATAATAAAATTGCATATATCACAGCTTCGCCTGTTGCAATCACAGCTCAGACGGCGCAGGGCGATTGGCATATCTGCCAAAATCAGATAAAATCACGACCGGTCTTTGCTGATACCTTGACTATGAATATTTATCACGGCAAGCGACCTTTAAACGATAAATATTGCTATACTGCTTTGATGAATGTATCATTGGCGGATACACAAAGCTACTTCAAAAATCCTTATATCGAGCCTATAATGAACAATTCAAAGGTTCAAGCCGCCTATGATAAAAAGAAAAAGATATTAATGGCTGTATTTCATAAGGGTGCAAAATTAAGCTATGAAAATAACAGCGTTAAAGCAAGCGGAAAATGTATTGTAATTATTGAAAATAAGGACGGTAAGAGCATAGTAACAGCGTCATCAAGCGATTGCGAAAACAAGAATGTAGTGCTGGAAATAAATAAAAAAAGGGTAAAGCTTGAACTTGACAGAACATCAAGGAAATTTGAGATATAGTTATATTTTTTAAAAGGAACTCCTCTAGGGGAGTTCTTTTTTTATAAAGAAGATTTTATATAATGAAAAGTACATAATAGAAAAGAATATTTTTTATTATAAATAAAACCAATACAAATACATTCTGAATCGTTAATATATGGGAGGTGATAATATGATGAAAAATACTTTAAATCCTCTTATACTAAAAATAGCTGATGGGGATAAAGAGGCGTTTGAAGAGCTTTATAATGAAATGAGCAAGCCTGTATATTACTATTTATTACATTTTTGCTCAAATTACGCTATAGCAGAGGATATTATGCAGGACACCTTTATTACAATATGGAATAAAAGCAGTACATTCATCCCAAAAGGTGATGGCAGGGCGTGGATTTTATCTATCGCAAAAAATAAAGTCTTATATTTACTTAAAAGGGAGAATCGGATTTGCAGTATTGATGACGTAGGAAATGTTGCACGAGAGGAAGGCATGATAAGCTTATTTGAAAATAAAACGCTATTGGATGAAATGCTGCGGGTACTAAACAATAGAGAGTTAGACATCGTTATATTAAGGCATATTGTCGGCTTGACGCTTACAGAAATTTCAAAGGAGAAGAATATTAAAAAGGGTACGGTTTTCTGGTTATATAATCGTGCAATCAAGAAACTTAGAATTGAGGCAGAAAGGATTGGTCTTTTATGAAAAAGAATATATTTAATCTTTTAGATGAAGCGACAGATAAGTATGTACCGAATAATTTTAATGAGATTATGGACGGCATAGAATTTACTTCCGACAATAAAGATTTGTCTGAGATAAAAACAAAGACTAATCAGATTAAAAATAGAAGAGTAATGAAATATTCTGCTGTATCGGCTGCTGCCTGTATAATTGTTTCTCTTTGTGTTTTTATGCTTAAGGATGATTTTATGACGCCAAGCATGGATACAACAGTGCAGGAGGAGGTTCAAACGAGCTTAGCTGAGAAAGAAGAGGTGCCGATTAACACAGCAAATGGTTTATTTATACCGGCGATAATAGTATACAGCAATAAGCTTTATGTTGGTGCGGAAGATACAGTGTATTATTCAGATTTAGACAAGGAATATTTAGCCGAGATAAATGGAAGACAGCAGACTATTTACTCTCTAAAGGGTAAGTCCCTTGATTCAATAGTACTTAAAATAGGTCAGGCTTATTATGGATATTATAAATGTGTGTATGAGGGGACTTTTAGATACCAAGATAAGGAATACGGATTAAAAGAGCCTTTGCCTCAAGAGATGAAAAAGGGAAGGTATATTGGCAAGTCTAACGGCTTTAGCATATATGAAGTCGTTGGTGAGGATAGTGCAATAATAGTTGATATTGCGCCATTATTTAAGCTTGACTGCGCAGAGCAGCTGTATATTGCTCAAGAGCTTTGATGATTAATTTTGATTTTTAGGAGCGAAAGTAATATGAAAAAAGTTGTCTTGAGCATTTTTGCGGCTATTATTTGCGTTGCCATATCACTTAACATTTTTTGTTTAATTGATTCAAAGAAAAATAATGAGATTGGAATAGTTGAAAGCTTTCAAGGAGAGGTGACATATTATGATAGAGTTGTTAACGATGAGAATAATTATCTTTTAAAGCTTAAACAGGGCAATACTGAAATTTCATTCTGCGTTTTGCCGCAAACAAGCATTACTGGAAAAACAATAATAGCAGTTGGGGACAAAGTGAGGATTAAAAGCAAAAGAGAAGATAATAATTCTACATATAGAGAGGTGATTGAGGCGAAAATATTATAAGATAAAAAATGCATAAGTTAATAACTTCAAAATAGCTTAAAAATAACTATGCTAAATCCAAAATAGAGTTAAGCTTCAATGAAAGCACTTGATATTTATCTAAATCGACATATTTTTCTAACAAAGTCACTAAAAGAAATAGCCCGATTTTGTTATTTTAAATGATTGAAAAATTAACTTGACAGACATATAATATAGTCAAGGAGAACAAGAAAGCTTCTTAAAATAATGAATCTAGAATAGGTGATTCCAATGGCACAGTCAGTGAGGACAACTGAATATTGCTAATTGATTTTTAGTCGATAATCGAATCGACCGGAGCTTTGAAAAAAGCGAAGCCTTATAAGAATAATGCAAATATCTGTTAACAGTACTAACAACTGCGATGAACAGTGCAAGCATTAGACTTAGCAGACAGGTGGTCTGTTTAAGGATATAAAACGTAGATAAAGCTCCAACTTGAATTTAGAACTAAGACGCTTCGAAAAGCGCAGAAATAAATTCGTGTTTAGTGTTCATAATTAATTTGCGATTGTTATTGATACTAAAAGTGCTAAGTCAAAATAAATAAGCCCTGTCTTCTAATTGAAGGCAGGGCTTTTGTCTGTCCAGATTGATTGTTCGCTCTTGACAAATTCTTAAATGAGGCTATAATTATAATTGTTATAGAACAAATGTTCGATATAATTTCAAGGCGGGATTAGAAAAAATAATGTGATAAGCCTTTAATAAAAGGTACTCTCTGCAACAGAAAAATTCTGCTAAAGCTTTTCTAAATTAAAAAGAATTAAAGGAGCGAAAAGGTATGAAGTATAAAAATAATTGGCGAATACATGAAATATGCAAGACGTGTATTTACCGTGAAACTGCGGGCTGGTCTGTGAATGTTTCAAACGATTGGGCGAATACATGCTGTACATATGCCCTTGTAACTGATGCATTTATTGACAGGAAGCTTGTTACAGACAGCTTTTGTCCGTGCTTTTGCAAGGCGTCAAAAAAGCCTAAAAAATATGCGTTAAAAAGCGCAGGCTATAATTAAATGAGCCGAGGAAATAATCCTCGGCTTATTTTTAATGTACGCAGGTTCCGCAGGGTTTATAACTGTTTTTTACATCGTCAAAATTCTTTTCGATAGCATTTTTTCCTGCACATTGCTTGTCATAATGGTAGCATTTTCCGTTGGGCGTTATATAAACTCTTTTATTACTTTGAGAAGAGGGCTTGTTAACGGAGCTATCAGGCTTTTTATTAGGCGATTTTTTGTCTGATGATGGCTTGTGAGGCTTTAACATTGCACCATTAGGACCGGAGCTTTCACCATTTGCGTAGTTGATTTTTATGTTGGGCTGGACGTTGAAGCAATATACATTAAAGCAGATTCCGTCACCGTTATCCTCTATTGAATATGCTTCAATTTGAACACCGCTTGCAACAAGATTATTGCCTATATAGATAGGCGTAACTCTGTAAGCAACATGATTTTTTGTTTCTTTTATGTAGTCGGCAACCATATTTTCAAATGGAAGCATACCGTCTACATTCATATACCTTGTGCCAGTAATGAGATTAGAGGGATTAGCATTTTCTGCGGATAATTGCCAGCCAATCAAATGACATCTGTTATATAAATCCTTAGATGAAATTCCATCATACCTTGCCTGTCGCCAGCCTGATGGGTATACACTGCTTATGCTGCCTCTTTTTTCGCCATCTTTTGGCATAGTTTCTGTTCCGAGTGAAGCAATAGCAGCTTGACATCTGCCGAGAGAATCTAAAGGACTGTATTTTTCATAAGCTTTAGTTGTCAGCTGAGCTTTTGTAAAGTAAGGCTTGCCAGAATTAATTACTGCATAGGGCTGACCTTTATATTGGGGAAGCTTTGATTCAGAAGGGGTTGAAGAGCTGCCGCTTAAACCGTTTGAGGTCTGATTATTATGAGCTTCATTGTTTAAAATTGAGTTGCTTTGTACTGAGCTGGAGCCTTCACTATCTTGCGATGACTCTTGTGAAGAGTGTGCAGAGCCTTGAACCTCGTCATCAGTTTGGAAATGGTCGGCATTAGTGCCAAAAGCTGTAAAAAATAAAACTAAGGATAAGAACATAGCTAATCCATTTTTTATTTTTAACTTGCTCAAAAGCCTTCTCACAGGTTTAATTGGTGCCATTAGTACGGCGGAAATGATCAGCACAATACTTGACCAGTGTAGGCGTGTTTGAAAGAGGAAAAGCATAAATAAAATGCTCAAGAACCATTGTGTAATTTGAACTTTCTTTTTCTTACTTAGTTTTTTCATTATTTATCTCCTATAATTTCGTATATGTATTTAAGGTTATTTTTTCGTGAGATGAACCCTTGAATTTTTGCGTGCCGATAAGCTTAAAACCGCTGAGTTTAGGATTAAAGGAGAAGAAAAAATCCGATGGATAATCTCTATTCCAATTAAAAATATAAAGCTCACTAATTTTTTCAGGCTGAGCGTTTACATTTTCAATAAAGCAAAAATCATCATCCTCAGCAATGCTTAAAAAATCTTCATCGACAGTAATATTAGAAAAATCTTTGAAAAGATTTGCGGAATAAGAATTCATTAATAATCTATGTCCTTTACTTAAATCCAAGATTTTTTCTAGTAAAATCGAATCTTTGCTCAATCTTTTTCCCAAAAAGGTCAATCCGTTATTTTTTGCAACGCATGCGATTAGCTTCATTTCTATCCTCCCGAGAATTTTTATGTTTCTATAGTAGCATACAAAAAAAGCTATGGCAATAAAAAAAGAAGAAAAAGTAAACAAATGTTCTAATTTTTTGTAATATACAAAATGTGATAGATGTGTAAATAGTCCGTTTTTATATGCTGATATTATGACAGACTATAGTTAAAAGGCCTTGTAACCTTGAAAAGACAGCAGAGGTCCGCAAAAGTAAAAAGAAATTAATTTTATAGTAAAGCAGGAGTCAATAGAGAATAAAAAATACCACCGATACTATATGACCTCGAAAGTTAAAGCTTTTACTCTAACAAAATAAAAAAGACACTGATTAAAAAAGGACTTGAAGTGCTTCGCACCCCCTCAGAAATATAGTCGTCTTGCTCCCTTGGAGCGGTCGCAATACTCGTTATTTCTTCACCTCACATAACCGCCTTTATCTGCCACAGGCAGCGGCGGATATGTTCGCCCCGTCACGCTGCGCGTGCCTCGAAAGTTAAAGCTTTTACTCTAACAAAATAAAAAAGACACTGATTAAAAAAGGACTTGAAGTGCTTCGCACCCCCTCAGAAATATAGTCGTCTTGCTCCCTTGGAGCGGTCGCAATACTCGTTATTTCTTCACCTCACATAACCGCCTTTATCTGCCACAGGCAGCGGCGGATATGTTCGCCCCGTCACGCTGCGCGTGCCTCGAAAGTTAAAGCTTTTACTCTAACAAAATAAAAAAGACACTGATTAAAAAAGGACTTGAAGTGCTTCGCACCCCCTCAGAAATATAGTCGTCTTGCTCCCTTGGAGCGGTCGCAATACTCGTTATTTCTTCACCTCACATAACCGCCTTTATCTGCCACAGGCAGCGGCGGATATGTTCGCCCCGTCACGCTGCGCGTGCCTCGAAAGTTAAAGCTTTTACTCTAACAAAATAAAAAAGACACTGATTAAAAATCAGTGTCTTTTTTATTTGGCAGGGGCAGAAGGACTTGAACCCTCGGCACGCGGTTTTGGAGGGCGAATAGCACAAGGCTGAAAGCCTTATGTATCAACGACTTTGAGCATCGTCTGACTTGAATCTGACTTGAATTTTTCTTGGAGACTTGAATTAAGCTTGGATATATCTGATTCTTTCTTTTGCTGGTCTAAGTGGGTATATATCTCAAGAGTTGTCTTTACATCGCTGTGTCCCATTTGCTGTTGAGCTGTGAGCACATCAACGCCTGCGTTGTACATCATCGAGCAAAATGTATGTCTGAGGCAGTGCAAGGTGAAAGGCTTAATTATAAACGGTGCTTTCTCGGGAGCGTACTTTTTAGGCTTATCTATAAAAGCTCCGTATTGTAAGTTCATGTCATAAAGATAGGATTCTAACATTCTTTTCCAAGAACTGTCTGTCATCATTTTTCCCTGTGAGTTTGTAATTACAAGTGCAGAATCGTGGGGGACTGTTTTTAAATAATCGATTAAAATATCGGGGACAAATACTATTCTCGATTTTCCGTTCTTAGGTGTTTTTATTTTGTTTTGTTTAAAGTCGTATGATTTATTTACTGCTATTGTGTTGTGCTCAAGATCTACATCATTCCATGTTAATGCAGTAGCTTCACCTCTGCGAAGACCCGAAAACATGAGCAGCATTATAGCTCTTTTGCCTCTATGCTCAAATTCAATTACTCGCTTTTGTTCTTCACTTGTCAGAGATCTCCTTTGTACTTGGGGCTTTGCCTGCGGAAGTTCTATTCTCGATGCGGGGTTAAAATCTATTATGCGGTTATCAAGAGCAAAATCATATACAGAGTTTAGAATCTGCATATAGGATTTTAAAGTATTCTTTGAGGTAGGCTTGCCTGTGTAAGGATTACATTTTACAAGAGCATTAAGAGACATTTCAATATCAATCGGCTTGATAGAATCGATGCGATATATGCCGAGCTCGTCTTTCCAGTATCGCAGACGACTTTCAATCAGCTTGGCTTGATTTTCACTTACTTTGAGCGACTTAGAGGAAAAGAAGTAGTCAGCCCATGCACCGAAGCTGTCTCGCCCGCTTGCAATAGTCATTCCTTTTCGGAGCTGTGCTTTTATTGCGTCGGCTTTTTCGTCTGCTTCTTTTTGAGTTTTTCCGTAAACTGTCTTAACCTTTCGCTTACCGTCTACTGAGCCGAGATAAACCTGAACTGCTATTCTTCCGTCTGATCGTTTGGTGTTTGACTTCTTAGACATAAAAAATCCGCTCCTTTAGTTGTACTTTAACAGAGCGGTATGCTATAATATTATAGTCAAATCGCTCATGTGGTAGTGTGTGTTTTGATGCTTTGCCCGTTCTCTGCGCCAACAGGGAGCGGGCGTTTTTTATTTATTATTTTTATCGGTTTTACAGGTCTTAGGAATATTATTTATACTATAAATTTTTTTAATCTCGCTTAAAGTCAAATCTTCAAAAACTAATTGATTGTAAGCTTTTTCTTCATAGTACATATATCTTTCTCTATCCTTTATGAAATTCTCTTTGTTTTTGTGAGAATTATCAAGTTGACTTTTTAAAGCTGTTGAGTCAGGGTTATTCTCTTTTATTAATGTTTCTAAGACTGTTTTTGCAGCACTGTAGAAAAGATAGGCAGACATTCTAATTTCATTAACATCTACAGCTCGGTCAACGCTAATAATATCAATCAAATTAAAAAATGCTTGGTCTGCTTCAGAACCTTTTTTCCTAAAAGCAGCTTTCCTTAAATGGTCATCATCATAGTACTCTGAAAATAAAAATGTTACTTCTTCCATATCACAAGCAACGTAAAACTTGTCTAATGCCGCTCTAACATTTTCTATATGATTACTTTCTATATCAATTAATTGATTTTTTAATGATATTTCATTTGCATACTTTGTTAATTCTTCCATACGTTCTTGAGCTTCATCATTTGCTTTTTTAAATCTCTTATTCTGCCAAAGAGCAAGAAGACCGAGAGCAACCGTACTTGTATATGTGAGAATCTCACCTGCGGTCCATTCAGCACCGAGCCATTCGGTAGGAGCTTCTTTTGAGAATAAGCAGTGAATTACAAAAGCGAATAATACACTTGCAAAAGTCCAAGATAAGAATTCATGTTTCATAATCCATGATTTAATTGATGAAAATATCTTGCAAATTAGTTTGCATTTCAATTTTGAATCACCTCTTGACAAAATCCATTTCGCCCTCTACAATGAAAATCAAACAAATGTTCGATACAGGAGGAACGCAGAAATGGAAACTGATGAACTTAGGACAAAAATTAAAAAGCTTTCACCGCAAAATCTTAATTGTCTTTATCTTGCTGCTCAAGCATTGATTCTAAAAGAGTATCAAGCACAGCCTGATTCTGCGGGGTCAAACGTGAGTACATATCAATAATATGACTTTCTTTAGTCTCTGCTTCGGCAGGGACTTTTTCATTTATATTCTCATTTTCTTCAATCTTCTCGCCGATTATGAGTGATACGGGATTGAGCTTTAAAGCCTTTGCAACAAGAGCGATTTTATCCCTCTTCATATTTGATATATAGCCTGTTTCCCATTTTCTGACAGTACTCTTTCCGACACCTACTAAATCTCCAAGTTCTTCGAGAGTGAGGCCGAGTTCTTTTCTTCTATCTCTAATAATAATGCCGATATTCATTAGTTGCACCTCTTTCTGTTTCCTATATTAGCATAGAGTGTCACTAAAAGCAACATTTTTATCTGAAAATGACAAAAAAGTGTCTTTTAGGGGTTGACAATGAAACAAAAGCTATTATAATTAAAAGTGTCCTAAAAGATACAAAAGGAGCGTGAAAAGAAATGAATAAAGTCGAATTTCAGTACGAGCTTAACCGTCAGGGACTTAATGTTGAAAAGGTAGCAGGCTTAATCGGTATGCCTACAACTTCACTTTATAAGCGTATCGCAGGCAAAGTTGCCTTTAAACAGAATGAAATTGTTTCAATCAGTAAGGTGTTACATTTATCGGGTGAAAGAATTCTCGCAATTTTTTTTAGTGGTCAAGTGTCCTAAAAGATACTTGATGCAGAAAGGAGTACAACATGAGCGGTAAAGTCAGATCATTCAAAGTTTTTCATCCGTACACATCAGAGGATGAGATCCCGATGCTTTGCGGCATCACAGAGATGTGCAGGTTCTTTCAGTGTGCCGAGCCGACTATGAGAGCTAGGTGCAAGAATCAGCAGATTCCTGCTTTTAAGGTGGATGGCACTTGGTATGTACATAAAGAGGATTTACTTAACCTCGGAAGAAATAAGCAGGAGGTGAGCTGAATGTTTAAGTGTAAGGCAGTATATGTTGACGGCGGCACAAAAGAAAAAGCAGAGCTTATGGCGAAGCAGTATAACAAGGGCTATTAAGTCTGTATCAGTTAAGCGAGCAGTCTGTTTGTACTCCTCAAACAGAAAAGGGATAAATCCCTTAAACCTTTTATGAGGGGCAGCAGTGAGAATTATAAATATTTTTAGAGAGGTGATACAGATGAAAATATCAATAAATCTTGTAGAGGATGAGAAAGCGTCTTTTGTAACACATGAGCTCGCTTCTCTTCTCTCAAAGGTCAACCCGTCAATAGTGTATGTTGAGTACGTTCTCAACAGCGAAACACGTCAGGAATATGTAAAGGTTCATTTGGCAAACGGCTGCACAGTCAGCAAGTGCATTACAGATGATTCTTTAGGAACGCTTACAGCGGATGTGCTTAAAGCTCTCGGCTATGTGAGCCTTTAAGGAGAAAGAGCATGAAGAAATTATTCTTAATCGCTGAAGTTATTATTTCAGTCATAGCAATATTCGGTCTTATGGAGGAGTACCCTTTTACATTACTTGCACCGATTATCCTTTTAGGTTTTTATAATGAGAACAAGCTCATTGCTTTTGAAGAAAAGATTATAAGGAAGTGGAAGTGTGGCAAAAGATAAGAAGTGGAGAATCCATGAAATCTGTAAAACTTGTGCATATCGTGAGACTATCGGGTGGACGGTTAACGTGATGAACGATTGGTCGAATACTTGCTGTACATATATGCTCGAAACAGATACTTTTCCCGACAGGAAAGAGCTTACCGACACTTACTGTCCTTATTACATCGAGTGCAAAAAGAGAAAGTCCAAGAAATATGATGCCGCAATAGAGAGGATGAAGAATAAATGAAAAAGAAGAATGTCATTTTAAAGCATCCCGAGATTGTAGCAGCTGTTCTTTCGGTGGATGATGAGATGTTCTTAAAGAAGAATCCTTACGGCTATCTTGCAAATTTAAAACATCCCGATATTCATACAGATTACATTGAATTTTGCAGGATAAGAAATCACGCAAAGATTCTCTCTGATGAAGAGAGATTTCACTTTGACAATCAGTGCATAAAAAAATACCGCCCGGGACTTAAAAAGGCGGTAGAAGAAATCGAAATTAAGGAGGGAAGCGGATTGATAAAGATAATATCGACTGATTCTTCAACAGGCACTCACCTTTATTGGGATGAGGGCAGGAAGAACGAAAAAGGCGAGATTGAGGAATGGCTTATAAAATCTCCCAACAGGGAAAAGCCGACAGACTTCGTCTTTGAATGGATAGCAGACCCCGAGCAGGCTGTTATGCGATACACAGATACAATCTATGCGGCACTTTTTAGCCGTGTACACAGGTTCTTTAAAAAGAATACCCCCATGTCATAAAAATATGACACAGGGATATAGTTTGAAAATGCACCGATTTGGCACATTTATTTAGGCAAGAAATATTATGTCATTTATCGGTGCATTTGTCAAATAAGAGTACGAAACCGAGCGGGAAAGGCCCGTATTAATAAGCTCGAAATTAGTAGTATCTTATCAACGAGATTGAGATTAAAAGTCTTGATTCTCTAGGGAAGTGCAATTTTCAATGGAACGAGAAAAAAGAATAAAGTCAGGCGGTCTGTTGGAGATAGACTTCTATCCTGTTAAAGAGGGTGGGCAAAGAATCCCGACAAGAGCTCCCAAGAGTGAACCCTCAAGACAGGAACAGACAGAATATAATCAGCGACAGGCCACAAAGAAGATGATAAGACTTGTTAACTGTAATTTTGATTCATCTGATTATTACATAGCTTTAACTTATCCCTCTTCGAGTTCTCCTCAGACTGAGGACGAAGCAAGGAAAGATATGGTTAATTTCCTGCGCAGAGTGAAAACAAGAAGAGAGCGAGAGGTGAAAGCCTTAAATAAAAAGCTAAAGCAGGCACAGGAAGCTTTAAAGGCTCTTGACAATAACAGCTTTATCGAAAGTGAAATCATAAAGCTTAAAGCGGATATAAAAAAGCTTAAAGCGGATTTCAAATATATCTATGTTCTTGAATGTGTGACATACAAGAGCGGGCGATATGCAGGAAAAAAGAATTTCCATTTCCATATGTTTATGACAGGCGGCTTATCTCCCAAAGTCATAGAGGATATTTGGGGACACGGAGGAATCAAGTGTGAGAACTTCGCTCCCGATAAATACGGACTTGAATCAGCTGCCGCTTACATGTGTAAAGATCCTAAAGGCAGAAAGCGATTTGTATATAGTCGAAACCTTAAAAAGCCGATTGAAAGCAAGCCAAAGGACGGGCATATATCCCCAAATACAGTGGCTAAAATGGCAACGCAGAGAGTTGATGATGCAGGCTACTGGGAACGCAGATACCGAGGCTATAGATTTGTGCGTTGCTATTCAAGATTTAATAACTATAACGGACAGTGGTATGTTTCGGTCGTTATGTACAAAAAGACGGACAGCCCTTCATATTGTACCGAGTGGAACATAGACGACTGGATAACAAGTGACTACATAGAAAGGCGAAAAAATGCAAGGCAGAATTGTTGAGTATATCTGCCCTCAATGCGGTAATAAATCCAACCGATACGAGAGGAAAGGAATTAAGGAGCATTGCAGAAAATGCGGTGCAGAGTTAATCGAAAATAAAGCACATTCCTTTAGTGAATCGGGAGAGTGGGAGAGTACCGAAAAGTCAGATACAAAAAGAATCTGCGTTCAGCGAGAAGCCGAACAGCAGGAACTGCTCTTCGAGTGGGCTAAGCTTGCAGGAGGTAAGTATCCCGAGCTTAATCTGATGTACCACATCCCAAACGGAGGAAGCCGAAACAGCTTAGAAGCGGCTAACCTTAAAAAACAGGGAGTGAAATCAGGTGTGCCTGATGTTCTTTTACCTGTAGCTAGAGGTCAGTTCCACAGCCTTTATATTGAGATGAAGGTACACCCGAATAAACCGACTAAAAAGCAGCTTAAATGGATTGAAGCTTTAAATGCACAGGGTAATAGAGCGATAGTCTGTTACTCATGGATTGATGCCAAAAACGAAATAGAAAAATATTTAAGCCTATAGAAAGAAGGAAGTACAATGTCAGAATTAATTGAAAGGGCAATAGATAAGATTGATAAGCAAGCTGAAAAGGGCGAAACGCTCACAAAGGCTCTTGCACAGTACATCATCGATAATCTTATCTGCGATGATGAAAAGGCTCAAAAGATTTTAGACGAAAAGAAAACACTCAAAGAGTGTACAAGCAATATAATGGCAAAAGCCAAAAAGGAAGCCACAGACGGCATGGCGGTTATCCCGGATAACGATGTGTTCTCATGGGTTGAGGATTACTTCGGGATTCATAAAAATACAGAAGTTAAGACACAAAAGCCTAAGAAATCAAACATCATCGATGTTGACTTTGATTCTTTTATGTAAGGAGCGGGCGATATGAAAGCTAAAAGCATTAATGCAGAGCAATACGAGCAAGCGAGAAAAGCTCTCTTTGAAACACTACCGCCAATATCGCAGGATGTTGTTAACTGGGTAGAGAATTATGTTCTCGGACTTAGCAGATATATGTTTGCGTACAGAGAAAAGTATAACGATTACGGCTACTGTACGCACTGTAAGAAAGAAGTCTTTTTAAACTTCGGTGAAAGATTAAGGCATAACGAGGTGGGAAGCTGTCCGAACTGCGGGAGCAGAGTTGTGTTTAAGGACGCAGGCAGAGGTCACAAAAGGCTCTTTGATAAAGAATATATAATTATCGCTCAGCCTTTAACGGACAGAGGAATAGCAGTCAGAGCATTTGAGGTCTTTAAGGACTTCACAAATGAGTATAAGGGCGTTGATACGCTCTACAGGGAAACCTACAGAATCTATTTTAACAAGGGTATCGACTGCGCATTTAAGTCTTACTGCGAGCATTACAGAAGTGATGAGCTGACTGTGAAAGCTTTAAACGAAAATTATAATTCAAATTTCATAAGATGGGCAAGAATGAAAGCCATACCTAATCCTGCACTTCCTACAGCATTCTATGTGAGCAACAGATATGAGCCTAAGTTTTACGGCTTTGAAGATTGGAATCTCGAAAACACTTATTTTAAATATGCACAGGTTAAAGAGTACAAGAATCTATGCATTAAAACAGATCCCGTAAATGTAACACTCTGCTCATTCCTCGATATGTATGTAAAGCACCCTGAGATAACCGAGAAGCTTATGAAAGAAGGCTTCGGGAAAATAATATGGCAGAGATTAAGCCCTTATTACAGCTGCACGCCTAAGATAGATTTAAGAAAGAAAACGGTATCAAAGGCTTTAGGACTTAATAAAGCACAGGTGAGAGAATGCAGGGATAAATGGTGGCAGGAAATAGAGGAGTATATGTTCTGCCAAAAATACAACCTCAAAAGCAAGAGAGAACTAAGCTTTGTAAAAGACGCTAATTCAAGAAGCACCCTCTTAGATATAGAAAAATATGTGCCTGTAAGAAAGGCGATAAAGTATCTGATCAATCAAAATAAGGGTTCTTATATCTACAGGGATTATTTGAGCGAATGTAAAAAGCTCAATTTGAATCTCGAATCAAAGGATGTCCTTTTCCCCGAAAGCTTAATTAAAGCACATGAGCATAATATCGAGGCTCTTCAAATAATATCAGACAGAGAAAAAGCAAAGAGTAAAAAAGAGCAAAATGAGAACTTCAAAAATAAGTTCCTTAAAAAGTGGAATAAGCTTTATCAATACGAAGATGAAAGCTTACTAATCCGTCCTGCACAGGGCTATGCCGATTTATTAAAAGAGGGCAGAGAGCTGCATCATTGTGTAGCTCATTGCTACTCTGACGATTACTTAAACGGCAGGACTATTATTCTTTTCATAAGGCAGAAGTCAGATCCTAATAAGCCGTATTACACAATGGAATTAGGTCTCAATGAGCGTATGATTCAGTGCCGAGGATATAAGAATGCAGGCATGACAGAAGAGGTTAAAGCATTCACAAATCACTTTTTAGAGCATATTAAGAATCAACATAAAAAAGTAAACGCAGCATAAGGAGGAAGAACAATGAGTGAAAATAAAATAAGTTTTTGGAGTGGGCAGTTAACAGATAAGCAGGAGGAAGCCTTGAAGCTTCACTATGAGATTAAGAATAACGGCGAGCTTGCCGCATCCGCAATGGTGGACTTTGCAAAAGGTCTTAAAACCATGAGGGATAAAAGAATGTACCTCGATTTAGGCTTTGAGAGCTTCGAGGAATACGTTGAAAGCGCAATCGGCATTAAGCAAAGACAGGCATACAACTACATCAACGCTCTTGAATCCTTCGGAGAAAAGGCTTTGCAGTCGAATGCAAAATTAGGCATAACAAAGCTTAGTATCTTATCACAGCTTGAAAGATTTGAAAGACAGGACTTCATGGAGAATAACGATGCCGAGAATATGAGCGTAAGAGAGCTTAAAGAGGCGACTGAAAAGCTCCATGAAGCAGAGGAACAGCTTTCATTTATGAGCGAGGAAAACGATAAGCTCAAAGAGGAGAACGAAAGGCTCAATGCACAGCAGGATATGGTTACCCTTGCAAACGGTACTGTCGAAGAGTTACAGGATGAAATCTCACGCTTAAAGAAAGATTTAAAACAGGAGCGGGCAAAGCCTAAGCCTGCGGCGATTGAAACAAGAGAGCCGACAGAGGACGAGATTAGAGAGCTTACTCAAAAGGCTGTTGATGAAGCTAAAAGAGCGGCTATGAGAAGAGAGCAAAAGGCAGTAGAAAGAGTTAGAGAAGAGGAAAGAAAAAGGGTAACAAGAGAACTCGAAGAAAAGTACATGAGTTCAATCTCACAGGCAGAGGACGAAAAGGAAGAAGCTCTTTTAAGACTTTCGGAGATTGAAAAGCAGGCGAAGCTCTCAGCCTCACCCGAGGTTCTTAAATTCAAGTTCTATTTTGAAGAGTGTCAGCGAAATTTAAATTCAATGCTCTCTATCCTTGCAGATGATGACGGCACAAATGAGAAGATGTATAAATCAGCGATTCAGGCTATCGCTAATAATCTTTTGGAGGTCGAGAACAATGGCTAAATACAGGAAATGCGATATTTGTGGGAAGTATGTTAAAGAGAGTGAGGCTGTGGAACTTGAGTATAAGAGCAAAAGGCTTTTTGAAAAAGAATTTGTCAAATTTGCGTCTGACGATTTGTGTAAGGAATGCGCCCAAAAGTTTTATGATTTGAGTGTAAAACTAAAGAAAGAGAAAGGAACTGTGAGATATGAAGATTAAAATATTAGCTCTTATAATCGCTCTTTTAACTCTCACAGCCTGCAAAGCAGAAGCAGAGCCCAAGCTGACAGAGTTAACCGAGTCTGAAACAGTTACACAAGCAGAAACAGCACCCGAGAATGATAACTGCTGGGCATATAACGCAGTCTATGACGGGGCTATAACAATCACATATGTAGATGAAGAATCCTGTTTTATAGCTGCTGAGGATGAATATAACGAAGATTTATTTTTCTTGGCAGTTACAGCCCCGTTTAAAGTCGGCAAGGAGTTTGAAGCAGTGATATTTGAGGACGGCTATATCGCAGTCTACGAGGGCGAGGAGTATGTCGGAACATACGAAGTCCACAGGTCATTCAACACAGATGAAGCACTCGAAAGTATCGAGGGTGCGATTGGAAATGCGTAAAACGGAGGTACAAAGATGAAAGATGATAAGTTAGAGGAGTTGTTCGCAGAATATAAGTATGCAACGAATTTATCAACAGCTCCAACCGATATTAAAAAGTTAAAAGCTAACCACATTGAGGATGATAATAAGTCTGTAAAGTGGAATCGTGAATTTGTAGAAGATAACAATAATAAATATTGGAAATCAGTATCAAGGCTTCAAAGACAAAGAAGCCTGCAAATGAATAAAGCAAAGAGCAAGATTGTTAAGTACATCCAAAAGAAAAGCGGAACAAATGAAGAATGTGCAAAAGCAGCATTGGAGCTTGCAACATATTTAGGGCATAGGGTAAGCATTGATTATGTGGCTTTAATAACATCTCATCTAATTGATGTTATATCTCTCTGCGGAGGTGCGAGATGAAAGACTTAAACTGTAAAATAAAAGCTCCCTGCGGAGATAAGCTCTGCTGCTATTCCTGCAAGATAAGAGAAAACTGCAAGAAAGCTTGTCTGAACAGCCCCGACAGATGCAGCTGCTCGATAGTTAAAGAAATTAAGAAAAAGGAGGGAGTGGGCGATGCCAAATGAAAGAGATCTGCCGAAAAAGTACGGCATATCTAAAGCGAGATACCGAGAGCTTCTCTACTTTGTCAGACAGTACGATGAAAAGAAAGCACTTGTTAACTCATCATATGGCTTAACGGCAACAGCGTATAGCGGTATGCCGGATGCACATAATAATTCTTCACCGACCGAGGGCGCAGCTCTTCGATATGAAGCCGAAAAGTCAGATGTTGAAATAATTGAGAAGTGTGCAAAAAAAGCCTGCGATAATAATTATGCTCCCGGACTTTACGGACTTCTTATGTTAAACCTTGCACAGGGCGTTTCCTATATTCACATGAATGCGCCGTGCGGAAAAGTTCAGTTTTATAACATCAGAACCGAATTCTTTTTGATTCTTGATGATGAACTCAAAAATCGAAGAACAAAAGGACAGGAAAGTATCTATAATTAGTAGTGAGGAGAATGTAAAATCTCCATAAACTAAACAGCAACGGCTAATGCTGTACTTCCTTTCCTAAATACCGCTCTTCTCGGCGGCGGAGTGCAAAAGCCGAGAAAAAAGAACCTTCTCGCTTGGTCAGGTGGGAGGGTTCTTTGTTATAAAAGTGTAAATATATAATGATTTTTTGCATACAATATGTTGTATGAGAAATAACAAATAAGCACAAAAAAGTATTTTTGTCAATGCATTTAATGTGACGATTTGTGGAATACACCCGGTAAAGTGTTAATATTTTGTAAATGTTGTGGACACAATTTGCTAGAAGTGCTATACTAACTATACAAAAGGTACACTATATGTTCTGAGAAAGTGCATACAGTGTACTTTCGTATTATACATAAACCAAAGCAAAAAGGAAAACTAAAAAGAGAAAACAAACAAAGAAAGGGGCGTTGTTTTATGTATAAAGCAGTTGATTTAGCAAAGTATATTGTAACAAAATGCGTAAATGATAAATGTCCCATAAGCAACTTACAGTTGCAGAAAATTTTGTACTACATCCAAAAGAAATTCCTTGATGACGAAAACAATACTATTTTCCTTGACGATATTGAAGCTTGGCAATTTGGTCCAGTAGTACCGAAAGTTTATTATATGTTCTGCGCATTTGGCTCTATGCCCATTAGGTTTGAATATGAAAATGCGCCTATAGATGAACATGACAGAATTGTAATTGATACTGTTGTTGAAGAAAAAAGAATTCTTGATCCGTGGGCTTTAGTTGATGATACACATGAACAAGGAAAAGCGTGGTCTATAATTTATAATGACGGAGCGGGAAATAAAAAAATTATTCCTCCTGATTTAATCAAAAAAGTGGGATAACATATGAATCTAAAAAAAGAGGAAGAAAAAAGGCAAGAATTTGTTGATATACTTTTATATTTAGCCAATATATCTCCAACTAAAGCAACTAAAGAGGATAGAGCTAAAATTTATAGAAGATTAGAAAATTTGTATTATAATGAGGAAGATGGGACGTTATTCAGACATTTCTATTCTGATATTTTCATTGTTATGACACAAATGAAAGATAATCATCAAGCAGGAGACTCTGATAGACTGTTGCGAAATCTTGAAATAATAAGAAAAGGATATCATCCTCAAAATCCAGCTCAAAATGGAAAAATCATTGATATAAGTAGTTCTTTGAGAAAATTATACGACCATGTTAACTTGGATCGTGCTAGGATTGACTATTCTGAAGGCTTGGATGTTGATTATTCGGGAGAAGATTCAGTTATTGGTTTGAAAAACCAAATCAAAGATATAAATGATCAAACAACAAAAAATCTTAATGATACAAATAATAAAATCTTAGAATACGAAAGTAAGTATCAAAAATCGCAAAAGGCTTTAGTAGAAACTCAAGACGATATAAATAAGGTGAAAAAAGAAGTAGAGAGTACTCAAAAGAAGTATATAACAGTTTTAGGTATATTTTCTACTTTGGTGCTAGCTTTTACAAGTGGAATTGCCTTTTCAACATCTGTATTTCAAAATATGCATTTAGCAAGTTCTTACAGAGTAGTTGTTGTATGTTTACTTATTGCTTTTGCCCTTATAAATCCTTTCTTTATTCTTGTATTCTATTTAAGAGATGTTTGGGGTAAGAATGCAAAAAAAGAAACTGAAATAAAATTTGTAGTTGTGTTTAATGCGATAATTATAATTTCTATAATATTAACAACAATATTTTGGGGATTTGGTCTTGTTGAAAAACGAAATGCAGCTGTAGAAAAAGAACTTGAATCGACGACTTCTATAGTGACCGAAGCCCAAACAGAAAGCACAACGCAGGCACTTGAAACGCTTATTGAAACAACGGGCGTTACAGTTCCTAAAAAGTAAAACTTACATACTAAACCACAACCCAATCGGGCTGTGGTTTTTTAATATTCAAATATATGCCTTTCGGTCGTCCGAAGGGCATTATTTATATAATCTTTAAAGCTTTAAGCCCTGCTTGCACCTCTCCCCGGCGGTGATGTGACAAAGAAGCGGGGCGAAAATATTAATTTGAGGTGGTGACAGTGGCAAAGCTTACCCAGAGACAGGAAAAATTTTGCAGAGAATATGTCGTTTCATATAACGCTACTCAGGCAGCAATTAAAGCAGGTTACTCAGAAAAAACAGCCCGATCTATGGGAAGCGAGAACCTGACAAAACCTGACATCCTCGCGCGCGTGCGTGAGCTGCAGGAGGATTCTCTTAAAGCACTGGGACTAAGTGAGGCACGAATAGTCACTGAAATATATTCAACATATGAGGGCGCAAAGGCGGCTGGAAACTTTAAGGCTGCACTTAAAGCACTGGAATTATTAGGCAAAAGAGCGGGCATATTCAACGGCTCGGGTGCAAGTGCGCAGCAGGATGAGTCAGAGCTTTACAAGGTTTTGGCAGGTGGTAAGTAATGAGATTTTCTATACTTTCACCTAAGCAGAAAGAAATTTTTACATGGGCTCACCAACACGGCAATGAATATGACGGCATAGCAGCAGACGGTGCGATAAGAAGCGGTAAGACAGTCTGCATGAGCTGCTCTTATATCATGTGGGCTATGTCTGTTTTTGATGATAAGAACTTTGCTATTTGCGGCAAGACTGTGCGCTCGGCTAAGAGAAATATTATAAAGCCTATTCAAGCATCGGTCGATTTAAAGGCTTATTATAAGCTCGATTATAACAACTCAGAGAATCTTTTAACTGTAACCAGCAAGAAGACAAGGCATAAGAATTATTTTTATGTATTCGGCGGCAAGGATGAAAGCTCAGCAGACCTTATACAGGGTATTACCCTTGCAGGCGTTCTTCTTGATGAGGTTGCACTTATGCCGCAGAGCTTCGTAGAACAGGCTATAGCGAGATGCTCGGAGGAGGGTTCCAAGTTTTGGTTTAACTGTAACCCGAAGTCGCCCGAGCATTGGTTCTATAAAGAGTGGATATTAAAAGCAAATGAAAAAAAGCTTTATCATCTGCATTTTACTTTTGACGATAATCCTGTAATGCCCGAAGAGATGAAGCAGAGATATAAAAATCTCTACATCGATTCACCGATATTCTATAAGCGTTTTATCTTGGGACTGTGGGTTGCGGCTGACGGTCTCGTATATGATGTTGATTTAAAATCGATTATAGTTGATAGCGTCCCCGATAAGAAAAAGGGACGTTATTTTATATCAATAGACTATGGTACTTTAAATGCATTTTCAGCAGGTCTTTGGTGCGTCAATGGCAAGACTGCGACAAGAGTTAAGGAGTATTACTATTCGGGCAGAGAAGAAGGAAAGCTCAAAACTGACGAGGAATATTATAAAGAAGTTGAAAAGCTTGCAGACGGCTGCGACATAGAAAAAATCATCGTTGATCCGTCGGCTGCATCCTTTATCGCTTGCATTAAAAAGCATAAAAAGTTCAGAGTTAAAAAGGCAAAGAACAATGTCATTGACGGAATCAGAGTGACTGCTGAAATGATTAATCACGGAGCGATTAAAATACATTCTTCGTGCGAATCAATTATAAAGGAGTTTGGTCTTTATCACTGGGATCAAAAGAAAACAGATGAAGATGCAGTCGTTAAAGAGAACGATCACGCAATGGATGATATGAGATATTTCTGCTATACCGTTTTAACAAAGCTTTTCAAGTGGGAGAATTACGAATGAGTATTTTTAAACGACTAAAGAACTATATGAGAAACGAGTTCCTTCCCGGCTGGGCAAAGGATGATTTAATAAGAGAGAACGAAAAGCTCAAAGAAAAGATTGTTGAGCAGAGTATCATCATCAAGGAGCGGGACGCATATATTGAGGGCTTGGAGTGCGGACTTAAAGCCATGAGGAGAATTAAGATAATTAACAGGGCAGGTGATAATTAATGAGCTTATTTGAAGCTAATAAAAAGGGATTTGAGGAAGCTTTCAAGGCTAAGGATATAACAACCGAGAGCATGAAAAAGGCGATTGACGGCTGGCTCAAATTGTATTTTTCATCTTTGGGACATGAGGATAACGAAGATGATTGTCAGAGGCTTCCTGTCTTAATTGTCAAAAGGCTTGAAAAAGCCATGTTCTCCGAGTATTCGGCAGACAGCGATAATAATTTTGAAAAGAGTATTCTTAAAGCTCTTAACAGGGTTAAAAAGAAATCTGTACAGAGAATGTTCATAGGCGGAGAGTGCCTTTTAAAGCCTATAATCACAAAGAATAAAGACGGCTTTAGTTTCTTAGTGATAAGGCGAGACTGCTTCATGCCGCTTGCAAGAGACAGCGAGGATAATTTAACAAGCGTCGGCACAATGGAATATACTGAGATTAACGGTATGTATTACACGCTTTTTGAAAAGAGAACAGCAGGCGAACAGCTTGAAATCGAATACAAGCTTTATCGCTCAAACGAAAAGGGAAACTACGGCAGACAAGTGCCGTTAAAAACTCTCACAAAATATGCGGATCTCCCCGATAAGATGTATCTCAATGTTAAAGGCTTGGGACTTATCAGCATGAGAGTACCACTAGAAAACACTGTTGATGATTCAGCCGATGCCGTTTCAATTTACGGCCCTGCTGAGAAGCTCATACACAGAATCTATGAGAATGAACACCAGCTTTCAAGGGAATTTGAACTCGGCAGATTCAGAATGGTTGTACCCGATGACATGCTTATTATCGGTGACGACAAGGGCAATAAGAAACGTGTTAAGGATGATATTTTCGCAGCTGTTGACGGCGATGAAGAAATGGGCATAAGTACTTTCAATCCTGCTTTGAGATATGAAAGCTATCAGGGCAGAGAAGAAAAATACCTTAGAAACATCGAGAACGCAATAGGCCTTAAAAGAGGTCTGCTCTCACAGGTTGAAGCCGTTGAGCGAACCGCAAAGGAAATTACATCCTCTGAGGGCGACTACAGCCTTACAATAACAGACGTTCAAGATGTTTGGACTAATGCCGTTAAGGAATCGATAACACTTTGCGAGGAGCTAGGCAGAGCCTACTTAATGCCCGGTGTTGAGAATACAGATGTCGAAAAGGTTAAAATCGATTACGGCAACGGCATTTTATACGACAGAGCCGAAACCTTAAAGCAGATGCTTATGCAGGTACAGGCAGGAATCCTCACTGCTGAGGTGTATTTGGGCGAGTACTACGGTTTGCCTTACGAAACAGAGGAAGACAAAAAGAAGATAAGAGAAAAGTATATGCCTAAAATTGATTCTCTTATGGGTGAAGAGTAATGCTGCCACCCGAGGATATAGATGCCCTCAACATCTTAGTGCAAAGTGCTGTTGAACCTGCGACTGAATTTTTGATTAAAGATATAGCCCGAAGAATAAGCGAGGCAGGTAAGTTTACATCAACGGCGGCATATCAGATGTTTAAGGCACAGGAACTCGGCAAGAGCCAAAAGAAAATCATAAAAAGATTAAGCAAGATTCTTGATATGAGCGAAAAGGATATTAAAAAGCTAATTGAGAAGTCAGCCCAAGAGGGCTACTCTTATGACGTTTCAAGGCTCGGCAAAAAGGGTATTCCATTTAAGGATAACGAGAGCTTACAGCAGATATTAAAAGCCGCCTTAAAGCTCGCAGAGGATGATTTTAAGAACATAACGCAAACTCTCGGCATGATTGATCCTTTCGGAAATCCTATGCCGTTAAAGGACGCTTATAACTCCTACTGTGATTATGCTTTTAATCTTGTTTCAACGGGTGCGGCCGATTATAACACCGCAATAGCGAGAGCCTGTAAAGCTTTAGCAGATAAGAGTGTACGCTTCATAGATTATGAGAGCGGGATAAGCACATCTTTAGAAGCGGCAGTTCGCAGAAATATAATGGGCGGTCTCGGACTTATGCAGGAAAAGATAAGTCAAGAGAATCACGATTCTTTAGGAGCTGACGGCTGGGAAATCTCAGCTCATGCGATGTGTGCGCCCGATCACGAGCCTATACAGGGCAAGCAGTACACAGATGAAGAATACAGAAAGCTCAATGAATCCTTAACAAGACGCATAGGCACTCTTAATTGCGGCCATGCAGCATTCCCTATTAAGATAGGAGTTTCAAAGCCCGTATATACGGATGAACAGCTCGAAAAATTTAAGAGCGACAATAAAGAGGGCATAACTTATGAGGGCAGGCACTATTCACTTTATGAAGCTACGCAAAAGCAAAGAAGAATAGAACGCACAATACGCACTCAAAAACGCCGTATATTAGCTTTAGAATCTGCGGGAATAAAAGATGATTTACAGATAGCACAGATTAAATACAGGCGATTAAATGAAGAATATGAGAGGTTCTCAAAATCAGTAGGACTTAAAACAAAGTGGGAGCGCAGCTATGTGGAGGGCTTTACACCTAAGCATGGCAAGGCAGCAGCTAAAACAGAGCTTGAGCATATAGTTTAAAATTCGTTTTGCAGTCGAATGCAAGACGTTTTTTCATATCTAAATAATTAAAAGCATCCTAGAGGGGTGCTTTTTTTATATCTATTTTAAAGCGGCAGGACCGCAGAAAGGGGATTGAGCCAGATGCTTAATTTCAAAAGAAAGACAACACTTCCGATTAATATTCAGATGTTCGCAGAGCCTAACAACGGCGATGACAACAACGACGGAGATCAGAATACAAATAATCACAGCGGACAGGGTTCGCAGGGTAATGTATTCTCGGCTGAATATGTCGGAGCATTGAGAAGTGAGAGTGCAGGTCACAGAACAAGAGCTGTCAAGGCAGAAGATACATTGCGCAAAATCTTTGGCTTAAAAGACGGTGAAGCACTCGGCGATCTCGATTCACGCTTAACAGCGTATCAGACAGATGAACAAAACAAGCTCAACGAGGCACAGAGCAAGGTTAATGAAAGACTTATTAATTCTGCTCTTGATTCACTCGAAGGCTACGACAACAAGCTTGTTAAAAAGCTTATTGAACGCTCCGAAATCACTGTAGGCGATGACGGAAAGGTAGACTTTAAGTCAGCTCTCGAAAAGCTTTGCAAGGAATATCCGTCAGTTAAACAGACGGGGACTCCTGCCTATGCCGCAAATACAGGTTCATCCTCAATGGGCAGCGGCAAGTACAGTTCCGAGGACGCTAAGATGCGCCGTATAATGGGACTTAAAATCGATTAAAAGGAGATTTAATAATGGCAAATGATATTAAAAAGGTGGGTACTTTTGTTCCTTTCCTTGATGAAGTCTATAAAGAAGCATCATTAACAACAGACCTTGAGGGTGCAAATGACCTTGTACGACCGGGCGCAAATCCGGGTGAACTTGTTGTCCCGAAAATCAGCATGTCAGGTCTTGCGGACTATGACAGAGCCGTAGGCTATGAAACGGGCGATGTTACATTCGATTATGAAACAATAAAGGCTGATTATGACCGAGGTATTATGTTTCAGGTAGATAATGTAGATAATGAGGAAACAGCAAACCTCGCTTTCGGCAAGCTTGCAAGTGAGTTTGTTCGTACGCAGGTTGCGCCTGAGCAGGATGCCTATCGTTTTGCAAAATATGCAGGAAGTAATAATATCTTAAAAGTGACTGTTCCAGCAGCACTCGAAACGGGCGAAAAGGTGCTTTCGGCAATTTCAGATGCATCTGCAGAAATGGATGAAAACGAAGTACCACCAGAGGGCAGAATCCTCTATATTACCTCAACACTTTTACGCCTTGCAAGGAATGTCGACAAATATAAGTCAAAGGAAATTCTTGATACCTTCTTTAAAATTAAGCCTGTTCCTCAAAAGAGATTCTACACAGCTGTAACTCTCAATAAGAACAGAAGCGAGGGCTTCGGATTTAAGAAGGCAAGTGGTGCTGCTGATATTAACTTTGAGATTATTCATAAGTCAGCGGCAATCCAGTATCAGAAGCATATCAACACAAAGATTATTCCGCCCGAGCTTAACCAAAAGGCAGATGCATGGATTTATGGCTATCGCACTGTTGCAATAACTCAGCCTTACGAAAACAAGACAAAGGGTATTTACCTTCACCATAAGGTTGTCAGCTAAGAGAGGAGAAGATATATGAACGCAACTGTAGGTCTTGTATTTAACGAGGACAACAAAAAGGAAAAATTCATCTGCCCCCATTGCGAAAAGGAGTTTAACTCAAAATCTGCCCTTACTAAGCATATTAATAAGGAACACACAGATGTAAACGAAGAAACAGAGGAGTGATTTATATGCCCGTCAGCTTATATGCAGATGTTGAATTTTATCTCAATGATTACGGCAGAAAAGCTAATGAGGTAATCCCTACAGAGCGATTTAAATACTACGCTCAAAAGGCCTCCGCCGAGATTGACAGGTACACCTTTAGAAGAATTAAAGAGTGTACAGAGCAAATAAGCATGTGCTGCTGTGAGCTGGCGGAGCTTCTCTACAGCAACGAAGCAGAGCAGGGTAATCCGCTTATAAGCTCAGAGAGCGTGGGCGGATATTCTGTAAGCTATGCAGATTTAGAATCTGCAAGAAAAGCAGCTGCGAAGGATAAGAGAGAAATCTTAAAACGCTGGCTTTCCAATGAGCTTTTATACAGGGGGTAAGCTGAATGTATTCTAACTCCTCAATGACTGTTTTTCGATTCATAAACAAGAGGTATGAAAGAACCTTTATTCATAAAGTCTTTTGGGATGAAAGCGTAAGCTCAACAGTTTCCAAGAGCGGGCAGATGCCCGACTGCAAGGCTAGAGTTTTTATAAGGCTTACAGAGGTTGAGCCGGCCTTTACTCTTGATCCAGAGCATGATGTAGCTGTTAAGGGGCTTACTAACTTCGAGTTTGATAATACAGATGAACGCACGCAGAGCGAATCTTTCCACAGTTTGAAAAAAGAATGTGGGAAGATTTATTCTGTTCTTTCCTGCGATAAAAAAGACTTTGGAACTCTTCGTATGCGTCACTTCGATGTGCTTTTAAAGTAGGTGAATTATGGGAGAGATAAAGCAGCCTAACAATATGAATATAGGCGGACGACTTGATTTAAAGCTCATATGGAATCCCGACTTTGCAAAAACTAAGAATGCAAAATTAAAGGACATCCAAAGAAAAGTAGATTCTGAAAGCTTAAGATATATGATTCCTTATATGCCCCTTAATTCGGGAGCTTTAATTAAGAAAACAATCATTGCAACAAAAATAGGCTCAGGAGAAATTGTTTGTCCCGGACCTGAATCTCATTATCTCTATATGGGTGAAGTTTACGGCCCGAATATCCCGATAAGGGAGAACGGGCAAACGGTAGGATTCTTTTCTCCTCCTCAAAAGCATCCCACAGGCAGAAAGCTTGTATTTGATACTTCAAAAAATCCGCTTGCAGGTCCTTTTTGGTTTGAACGTATGGCGGCAGACCATAAGAGCGACATCTTAAAACAAGCACAGGAGGAGGCAGACAGATGAATATTATTGAAAAAGTAAAAGAGCTTCTCTGCGAATACCCGCAAATAAAGAACTTCTCAAACGGAATAGAGATTGATTATACGAGCAATAAGCCCGATAATTTCGGCCTTTATTCAGTCGGAGATACCCTCGTAAATGAGGATGTTGAGGGCAATCAAGATAGAAAGCACAGCTTTGTACTTAATGCAACGCATCAATCAATGAATAATTTTGAACGCCTTGCAAACAGTACATTCTTATTGGAACTCGGCTATTGGCTTGAAAAGATTAAGGATATTCCCGTTACTGTTTTAATCGGTGAAGATAAAAAGAATGCGATTATCACATCTCTTTCAAGTGCCAATGCTATGGCGTACTCAGTGCCTACAGGCAAGCTTGAGGACGGCATAACATATCAATTACAAATATATGCTGATTACAGCGTAGAAAGCGAGGAATTTTAATGGCAGACAAAAAAATACCACGTTCCTTTTTAGCTCATTATATTGATGCAGACTTTGGAACAACAACACCTAAATATGTACGATTAGGCAAGCATTTGCAGGAGTTCTCAATAGAGCTTAATCCTGAGGTGGATACAGGCTCAAATATTTGGGGAGAAAATTATGCGGATGTGGATGAATATAAGCCACAGGGCAGTATCGACCCTTACGTCGCATATGAGGGAGATCCACTCTTTGCCCGTCTTGAAAAGATCATTAATGAACGCTTAATAGGCGATGAGCTTAAAACAACAGTTGTTGACATAAGAGTTAATGAGAATAAAGAGGTAATAAGTGCTTATAGAGAGGATGTTACAGTCGTGCCTAAATCATACGGCGGCAAGGGAAGTGTTAAAATTCCATTCGATTACTACTATATAGGAAACAGGGTGAAGGGTGATTTTGATGTAGGCACAAAAACATTCACACCGGCACCATTACCGGCTTAAATAAGAATGCAGGGCTTTAATTCGCCCTTCAAATGGAGGAGTTATTATGGGAAATAGAAGCATTAATTTTGACGACGGCTTTAGAACCTATAATTTAAACGGGGACAGCAGTAGGATAATTCGAGTTGATACTGCCGACTATGCTCTTATCACGAGATTTAACCAAGCGAGTGAGCATATTAATGCGGAACTTAAAAAGTACTCGAATATAGAAATTAAGCCTGACGCAACTGCAAACACAGATAATGAAACAGCTGTAAAGGCGATAGAGCAGCTTGATTTATTTATTAAATCAGAGATTAACTATATCTTTAATTCAGACGTTTCTGAAATTGTCTTTCAAAACGCATCAGCACTCTCTACTCGCAGAGGTATTCCCTTGTATGAGCGTTTTATAAATGCCGTTATTCCTGAAATTGAAAAGGACTTTAAAACAGAGCTAATGGCAAGTGAAAAGAGAGTTAAGAACTATACGGCACAGGCACAGCAGTTTAAAAATAACGTAGGCAATAGAAAAGGTAAAAAGAAATGATTGGCTCATTACCCGAATCATTAAATATAGCAGGAAAAGATTATGCTATATGTGCAGATTTTCGCATCGCACTTCTTATATTTGAAGCTTATGAAGATCCTAATCTCAGTCAAGAGGAAAAAGCAAGCGTTATGCTTGAAAGTCTTTTTGAAGAGCCTTTTAAAATTCCCGTTAAGGATTTGGGAGAAGCACAGAAAAAGGCATCTTGGTTTCTTGACGGCGGCAATGACTATTCTAAAAATGACGAAGCAAAGGAAAAAATCATTTCATGGACGCAGGATGAGCAGATGATTTTTTCAGGCATAAATCAGACAGCAGGATATGAAGTCAGAGGTGCGGAATTTGTACATTGGTGGACCTTTTTAGGCTATCTTTGTGAAATGGGAGAATGCCTTTTCACAAGTGTAAGAAGCCTGCGGCAAAAGCTTGCACAGGGAAAGCCACTTGATAAATACGAAGAGGAATTCCTGCAAAAGCATGGAGATATAGTCATAATCAAAGAAAAGCTGACAGAGGACGAAAGAAAGAAATTAGATGAACTTAATCAGTGGCTGGGGTGATTAAATGTCAGATGGAACTATAAAATTTGATACATCAGTTGATGTGGACGGCATAAATAAAGCAGGTCCTATGGTTGAATCCAGCCTTAAAAGAATGAACTCAAAGATTAAGTCTGTATTCGGATTAAATGATACTGATAAAGCTATGCAGAAGGTTAAAAGTTTGCAGAAAAAATATGATGATGCAACCTCGGCTGTAAAGGAACATGAGGCGGAGCTGGGCAGACTTAAAATGAAATTAAAGGAACTTAAAACTCCGCAGGACTCATTCGTTGAGCCACCCGAAGCTCTGCCTCATATCGCACAGGCTGAAAGAGCAAGAGAACAGCTTTATAAGGCTAAAAAAGAACTTGCTAAAATAAACTCACAGCCTGAGCCGATGGGAAAAAATGCAATGAAGCGCTATGCCTCAGAGCAGAAACAGTGGAACAAAGAAGTCGAAAGGCTCAATGAAAAATATCAAAGTATTCTTGATAAAATTGAGCTTATAGAGATTAAATCAGCTAATGTAAATGAAAGAAAACGACTAGCAGAAATTGAGGCAGTAAATGGAAAAATCAGAAGCGTCCAAACTGCTCTTTTTCAGTCTGCCCGCAACGCATCATTCGCAAAAAGCAGTCTAGCTGCTGCTGTAGACGAAAGCAAAGCCCAAAAATTTACAAGATCCTTTAAAGAGGCGACAGCACAACTTAAAATATTCGGCACAAGATTTGCGGGAATTATAAAGTCGGCTTTAATTTTTTCTGTGCTGTATAAGGCACTTCAAAAGACTGTTGATGTTATATCTTCAATGCTTAATCAAAACAGCAGAATAACATCTTCACTTGCCAATATAAAAGGAAATCTTTTAACGGCTTTTCAACCGATTTATGAATACGCACTTCCTGCTATAGAATCGCTTTTATATGCCTTTGAAAAAGCAAGTGCATTTATTGCACAGTTTACATCGGCTCTTTTTGGCAGGTCGGTTTCTCAAATGCAGAAGAATGCACAGGCTCTTAATTCACAAGCTAAGGCAACAACGAATGCAGGAAAAGCAGCTGATAAGGCTTCAAGAAGTCTTGCAAAGTTCGATGAACTTAACAGGCTCGGAGAAGATGAAAAGGGAACGTCAGCGGAAAAGGCAGAGGGCAGCGGTCCGTCCTTTAACTCAGATATAAGTGAGCTTGATGAAAAGGCAGCAAAGATAGCGACCTACGGGCCGCTTCTTTTAGGTACGGCTCTTTTAATTTTCGGCTTAGCCACATTCAATCTTCCAGCGATATTATTAGGAATTTTAACTGTTGCCGCCGGTCTTAAAATAGGCGAAAACACAAGTACTCTTGAAAAGAATCCACCGTGGCTAAATCAAATGATAACGTGGGGTACGTCACTTGTTGGTGTAGGACTTTTAATTGCAGGTATTGTTATCGGCAATGTGCAGATGACATTGATAGGACTTTCACTTGTGGCGGTAGGTCTTTCATACGGCAATGCGAGCGGAGCTTTTGATAACATTCCCCCGTGGGTGGATCAAATTATTGTTTGGGGCGGTATTATAGCAGGTACAGCAATGCTTATCGCAGGCATTGCAACCGCTAATATTCCTCTTGTAATAACAGGCCTTGCCGCATTCGGTATAAGCGCTGCATATGGAATACACAGTGGAGCTTTTTCAGACGCATGGGAGGCTGTTAAACGCTTCGGCTCGGATGTAGCTAAAAATTTTACAACTGTTTACAATAATATAAAAACTGGTGCATCGAATACGTGGGCGAGCATCAAAGCATGGTTCTCTCAAAATGTTGCACCTAAGTTTACTGTAGCTTATTGGAAAAGTAAATTTGATACTATGAAAGAGGGCGCAAGAGCTGCCGTGAATGGTATAATATCTATCTTTGAAAGAGGTATTAATAATATAATTTCAAGGGCTAACACTATTTCGTGGCACGTCCCTGACTGGGTGCCTGCTATTGGCGGCGGCGTTTTCGGCTTTAACCTTCCTATGGTTGCCATGCCCAGACTTGCAACAGGTACAGTTGTTCCAGCAGGATTTGGTGAAACTCCCGTTATAGTCGGTGATAATAGAAGAGAGATAGAGGTTATATCTCCGCTTTCAACTATGAAACAGGCTTTAAAAGAGGTTATGGATGAAAGCGGCAGCCTTATGGAGCTTTATGTAATGCTTGATTCAGTACCTATTTTCAAGCAGTTTGTAAAATGGCATAACGGAGAGGTCATTTTAAAGGGAAAAACGCCTTTGAAGGGAACGTGATTAAATGGATTTAGTCTGTATGAAAATTAAAAAGACGGATGCTAAAGATTGGTATATTCTTCCCGATATATTAACTATAAAAACGGCAGTAAACTCACTTCACTCCCATTCATCGGGCAGAGATAACAATTTAGGAAACATGTTTATAGATAAGGTGAGCGAAAAGCAGAAGTTTACAGCGACGCTTAAAGCGGGCATTTCAAGTACTGAAATGGTAAAGATACTTGATATTATAATGTCGCCTTCTTTTGACTGCTATCTTCCAAATCCACGAACAGGAAAGCTCGGAGCAAAAACATTCTTCAATGCTACGGGAGAAGCTGAAATAAGACGTATGTATAATGACTATACATGGGATTATAAGGCTTTTACGTTTAGCTTAACAGAAATGTAGATTTTTGCAGTTTACTATGCTAGAATAAGCTTAAAAGGAGGCGTTACAATGATAGATTTCAAAAATGGTTCAGTTTTTAAGCTTAAAAAGAACGATAAGGCAGGCGCAGGAGAAGTTAAGGAGCTGCTCGTTGATGACGAATATGTTATAGGCTCATATAAGGCAGTAAGGGATTATGTGGTATTCACAAACAAAAGAATTATTGCTGTTAACATACAGGGAATGACAGGTTCTAAAAGGGATTTTACATCTCTTCCATATTCTAAGATTCAGGCGTTCTCAGTTGAAACAGCAGGCCTAGTATCTTTTGATGGCACTATAGACAGTGAGCTTGATCTGCTTTTCAGCACTCTTGGAACTGTAAGATTTGAATTTTCAAAAGAGATAGACATCAAGGAGATTTGTAAAACACTTTCAAGCTATATTTTATAATTTCCTTAAAAATTAATAAAAGCGCTTTTGCAGTCGAATGCAAGAGTGCTTTTTTATTTAGAGTGATACTTATGTATAAAATAAAAGATACAACTAAAAAAAACGCTGTTTACAGTGCTTTTGAAAAGAGAGCAAGAGAATTTAAGAACCGAGTGACATTCGGCTATTACAGAATGTCGGGAAATTCAAGAAGCTTTATACCTGAAAAAACAGTTGAATCACTGACAGCCCTAAACGTAAAGCAGGAAGCAAACGGCGGATCTGAAAGCATAAGCGTAGGCAATGCCTGCGTATCATCATTTTCTGCAAGCTTTTTCAATACGGATAAATCATACATTTATTCCAATAAGATAGCCTTTGTGGAATGTGGCATAAAGCTTTCTGACAACAGCTTCCATTATATCCCTTTGGGATATTTCAACTGTGATAAATCCAAAACAGATGATGACGGACAGACTGTAAGCATAGAGGGCTATGATGAAATAGCCAATATGAAAGAGAAGTGGAGCTATTCTAAGGTTATAGATGATACAACAACACTTTATGATATGGTTGAAAACATTGCACAGTCTTTCGGGCTGCAGACTGAGTATGAGTATAGTATTGTACAGACAAGACTTAAAAATATAAAACTCAATAATGCAGGAATTCTTCAAGGCTATACCTTTAGAGAAGTACTCGGCTTTTGCGCAGGATGTGTCGGCAGAAATGCAAGGATAAATACAGAGGGCAAGCTTAGAATCGGTTGGTATAACGGTGATTCTTATTATAAAATCGGAACTGACGTTCAATATCAAAACGGCTTTGTTAGAGAAGATGATAAGCAAATCAAGATTGAGTCTGTTACATCGGGTATAGATGAAAGAATCTTTACCAAAGGAAGCGGTAAGGGTATTACTTTTTTGAATCCTATAATTACACAGGATCAAGTCGATCAAACATATTATGATATTGTTGAATACTTAAAGGCATCGTTTATTCCCGGGGAATGTACGTGGCGAGGAAATCCATGTATTGAAGCAGGAGATATTGTTAAAGTTGTCTCAAAGAGCGGGACAACAAGTCCGTTTTATATAGCATCACAGGATTTGGACCTTGCAGGAGGGCTAATATCAACGATAGTTTGTTTGAATATAGATGAAGAGGAAAGCTTGGAAACAATAGATACTTCTACTAAGCATTTTGTTGAGCGTGTGAGGAGTGACTTGCAGAAAGCTCTTTTAGAAGCTGCAGGTGCAATTAACGGAGCAAACGGCGGATATTTTAGAGTTCTTGAAAACAGTATGCAGCCCTATGGTTGGGAATGCTTTGATACAAGAGGCTTAGAAGGGATTAGATGCACCTACGGCGGAATAGGCTGTACAGCAGACGGAGGCAGGACTTATAAATCAGCTATGACTGGTAGAGGATTCGTAGGCGATGCAATCACAGTCGGCAGAATCAACGGGGCTAATGAACGCTTCTTTCTCGATCTTGAAACAGGTGAGACATCATTTTCGGATATTAAAATCACTGGCGGAAGTATCGATATGTATGGAGGATCTTCACAAAAGCTTCGTATCAGGACAGAAGATGGCTTCGGCATTGATCTTTCAAATGCGAATATAAGCATGTATGCAGGAATAGGTCAAAGTTGGGGAGAACCTTCAAAAATATACGATGTTCTTCCAACGGCGATGATATACCCGCTTGAGAACAAAATGGATTGGTATGCAACCCATTGTGTTCGCAATAAGTGCTTAGGCTTTAGATTTGGCAAGAATTGTTCAAACGAACAGGTTGTTGGGCTTACTGTAAGCGATAAAAAATACTGGCAAACAGATTATGCACAAATAACTGAGAATGCGGGATATTTTAAAAGGCAGATAATCACTAATGATTATCGGTTAAATCAATACGCCGCATTAACTCACGGCAGAGGTGCTATAATTAACAATCAATTAACACAATGGGCTATCAAGGTTGGTGCTGGCGTTAATTCAAATTGTCCGACAATATCTTTTGAAGTAAGAGATGATAAATTAGCAGACGGATATAATTTCGATGCAAGAATGGATATGTATAACAGGCATTCTGCTGTTATCTTGGATTTTTCGAGCTGGAAAGGCGGACAAGGTGCATTGAAATTTGAGAATAACATATTGTATGTCTGGAATGGCTCAGCATGGAGGCAAGTGGTCATTAAATAATAAAGTGAGGTGCATTATGGATTTAAAAGATAAATATAAGCAGGAGAGGGAAAGCTTTGAAAATACAGTGAAGAAAAGAGACTTTCTTGAAAATGAACTTCAAAATATTTTAGCTGATATTCTCGAACGCAAAGGAAGACTTGAACTGCTTGAGGAACTTATTGCGGCAGAATCAGATAAGAAACAGGACGACACCCGAGAGGATGCCGTCCTTAATTTATAAGGAGTTGAAGAAAATGAAAATTGCAGTTTTAATCGGTCATGGCAAGAGTGAGAACGGCGGCTATGATCCGGGTGCAAAAAGCGAAGGTGTACACGAATTTAGAGTAGCAAAGGAAATCGGCAAGTTCATAGATGAAATCCTTGACGGCTACGAATGTGCGCATGAGCTTATCAATTATAAAGGGGATATTTACCTTTATGACAGAGCAGCTTATGTCCGCAGAAAGAAGTTTGACCTCTGCATAGAGCTGCACCTCAATGCTTTCAACAATAAGGCGAGCGGTACAGAAACATACTATATGTTTGAATCCAACAAAGGAAAAAGTCTTGCAGCTTCAATCTCGAATAACATCGCAAAGTATCTCGGCGTTAAAAACAGAGGCGCAAAGGTTCGTACATATAAGGATAAGAAAACAGGTAAGACAAGGGACTATTTCTGTATCGTAAGAGAGGCAGGCTGTGAATCACTTTTAATCGAAACTGTGTTTGTAGATTCCAAATCAGACAGAGAAAAGATTGTGATTCCCGAAAATCAGAAAGAGTGCGCACAGGCGATTGTAGATGCAATAGCAAAGATGTATAAAATCAAGAAGAAAAATGTCGCTCCTAATCCTGTAAAGCCTGTACCCGTAAAGCCCAATGATAAGACTAAGTTCAAAAAGGGTGACAAGGTTAATATAATCGGCACATACTATGCGACAGGTCAGAAGATTCCAGATTGGGTAAAGGGCGATAAAGATAAGCCCACAGTTTACACGATTAAAAACAATCCCGATGAAGATTTAAGAGGCTGGGTTCTCCTTAAAGAGATTAACTCATATGTTAAGCCCTCTGATATTGTACACGTAAAGCCGAAGCCCTCAAAGCCTAAGAAAATTGATGTCGGCGATACGGTAACAATTAAGTCCGGTGCAGTTTACGGCGGACTTGCATCTGCAAGAGGTAAGAAGGTCGGTAAGAGTTATCTTGCACCGAGAAAATACAAGGTCACAAAGATTCAGACAAATCTTGGAGTTAAGGAAGCTCTTCTCGGTGGTATTAACAGCTGGGTAGCACTCGACTATCTTACAGAGGTGAATTGATGTGACAGAATCAGAAAAGGCACTCTCTGACAGAATTAAAAAGTGCGAGAATCAGATTGAAGCACTAAGAAATGATTTAACAAAGGTTGATAAGTCACAGGTTGAATCTGCAACTAAGCTTGATAACGTACTCCTCGAGCTTGGAAGATTAAGAGAATCAATCGAGGCACTTAAAAGCCGTCCTGCTAAGATGTGGGAGAAGCTTGTCTATGCTCTCATAGGAGCTGCCGCCGCAGGCTTTATGACGTTCATTATGAATTAAAAGGAGAATCGATATGACAGAATTTAAGAATAAACTCGAATTACTTTCAAAGGTTAAAAAAGAAGTATGGCTTCGTCTTGCAGCGTTGCTTATGGCTTTCGTAGCATTAGGCTTTGCCTTCTATGTTTCACCCACAGCACCCTACAGAGATGTAATTGTGGGTATTTGCTTCGTGGTGGCTGTAATTGCCGCTGTCGTTGCGTTTTGGAAGAATAACCCTTTCAATGAAGACGCAGAAAAAGCAAATGAATTTATGCACGATTTAAAGAATACTAACAAATATAATATTACAGATGTTCTCGAAGCCTTGACGAGCGTCGAGGTCGGCGTGTGGGTTAGACTTATCCTTTTAGTCGTAACGCTTCTTAATCTCGGACTTTCAGCTTATGGTAAGCCCTTAATTAAGATTGATAACAGAGAGCTTTACACAGTAGTCAGCTATATAGCAGCATTTGCAGTCGGCTTACTTAACTACTTTAAAGATAACTCAATCACAAAGGCGGCACAGCTTGCAACAGCTTACAGAAAGAAGCAGGGCTTTGCAGATGAAGAATCAATGCTCGATTTTGAGGAAAAGTTTGATTCAGAATACGGCATCGATGATACTGTTAAATTGATTGAACAGCTCATGCCCGAGAGTGATAATAAAGAAAAGCTTTCAGATGCACTATTTACATTTGAAGCATGGGTTAAGGCTAATCCCGATAAGGTAAAAGCACTCGAAGAGAGACTGCATGAAAGCGTACAGAGCTTTATCGAAAGAGTTAAGACTAAAATCAATGAGTGAGATTTATAAGTCAGAGCAAAACCAACTAGAAAATTATCAGCTAGTTATAAGCAAATTAAAATCTTATGTTAATTGAAATAGCATAAGACAAAACTAAAATAACATCTCAAATAATTAAAGGGCAGGGGACTAAAATCCCTTGCCCTTGTTTTTATATGTATCGAAAATTTGTTCTGACTTGAATTTGACTTGAACTTTTTTAAAAGAATACGTTAGGATACGTTAGAAAACGTAAAAATAGCAAAATTAAATCACTTAAAAATAGATAGAAAAAAGACCTGAAAGCCTTATGTATCAACGCTTTCAGGTCTTTTTTATTTGGCAGGGGCAGAAGGACTTGAACCCTCGGCACGCGGTTTTGGAGACCGCTGCTCTACCAACTGAGCTATACCCCTATATGAAATTGGTGGGCCATCAGGGACTCGAACCCCGGACCAACCGGTTATGAGCCGGTTGCTCTAACCAACTGAGCTAATGGCCCGTTGCATTCAGCTGAGTGCGTCAACCGAACAAACAATACTATAACAGAAGAGAGTGACATTGTCAATATTTTTTTAAAATATTTTTATATTTTTTATAGTCCGATTTTATTTTGCTTTTAATTTTGTGATTTATAGAAATACTAAACTTAAGGAGATGATTTTATGAATGAAGATACAATAAAGCTTTTAAGCGCATTGAGCTATGGTGCAAAAATGTGTACAGAGTCACTCGACGAGATTTTAAAGCATATCGAGGATACTCAGATGCGTGAGGCTGTTTGTCAATGCAAAAAAGGGCATGAACTTCTCAATGCAAAGCTCGAAGGCATGCTTGAAGCTAACTCGAAAGAGCCGAAAGCCCCAAATATTATGGCTAAGGGCATGACTTGGATGAAGATTAACACAGAGCTTATTATGGAAAAAGACGATTCAAAGGCGTCAGCAGGCTTAATCACGGATGGATGCAATATGGGAATTAAGCTTTTAAATCATTATTTAAATGATTATGAGGACGCAGATGAGAGTGCAAAAGTTATGGCATACGACATGATTGAGCTTCAAAAATCATGTATAGAAAAGGTTAAAATTTATCTTTGAGTTTATTCCGCAGTAATTATGCTGCGGAAATTTTTATATTGATACTCTGATTAAGGCAGCAATGTAATCTCTTAGCATTTATTTTTGCAGATAATTATTTGTAGATATTTATTTATAGATTTTTATATTATAGTAAAAATACTGTTTAAAAATGAAAATATTAGTTCAATATAAGCTTTTTAGTTTACATTTGTATATTAAACTGATATGATATAAAAGGAAGATTTTGATAAATAAAGATATTTTTAAATAAAGTAATTTTATACACAGATATATAAAAAATATGTGACTTTGTAAAAAAATCAAATGAATTTTTTGACTATTTAACCTTAAAACGTGCATGAGTGTGAGATGATTACGAATTAAGGAAAAGATAGATAAAAAAACCGTGATAGACCGGTTCTTAGGAGGACTGATTTATGAACATGACAAACATTCTGTCGCTTGCAGGAGGCATAGGACTTTTTCTCTTCGGCATCAGAATCATGGGTGACGGACTTGAAAACGCAGCAGGCTCAAAGCTCAAAAAGCTTTTGGAGGTACTGACTAAAAACAGATTTATGGCTGTTCTTGTCGGCTTCATAGTTACAGCTGTCATTCAATCCTCATCGGCGACAACAGTTATGGTCGTTGGATTTGTAAACGCAGGTATAATGAATCTTGTACAGGCAGTTGGCGTTATTATGGGTGCTAATATCGGTACAACTGTAACGTCCATACTTATTGCACTTAATTTTTCAGCAATAGCACCTGCGGCAGTACTTATTGGTATCATAATGCTTATGGCAGCGAAGAAAACAGTATCGAAGAATGTCGGCAATATATTTATCGGCTTCGGACTTCTTTTCGTCGGCATGAATATGATGAGTGATGCGATGGCTCCGCTTCGTGATTTTGAGCCTTTCCAAACATTCATTATAAAGGCGTCAAATCCGCTTGCAGGCATTGCAATCGGTATGGTAATGACAGCTCTTATTCAGTCATCATCAGCTTCAATCGGTATTTTGCAGGCTCTCGCAATGCAGGGACTTGTACCGCTTAAATTCTCAATATTTGTTCTTTTTGGACAGAATATAGGTACATGCATTACAGCTCTTATATCTACAATAGGCACAAAGAAAAACTCAAAGCGTGCTGCTATTATGCACCTGCTTTTCAACGTTCTCGGAACAGGAATCTTTGTCGCAATAGCAATGCTCACGCCGTATGTCAGCTGGGTTGAGATGATGACGGATGATCCGGTTTCTCAAATTGCAATAGCACATATTATCTTCAATATTATTTCAACACTTATCATGCTGCCAATGGGCAATCTTCTCGTAAAGCTCTCCTGCATGATTATCCCCGGCTCAGATGAAAGCGAGAGCGAGCTTCATCTTAAATATATCAACGACCAGCTTCTCAACACACCTCCCTTCGCAGTTATGCAGGTATCAAATGAGGTAGCGAGAATGGCTCAGCTTGCAAGAGATAATCTATGCATAGCAGCAAGAGCGCTTATCAATCATAATGATAAGGACTTAGATAAGGTTTTTGAAACGGAAGAGGCAGTCAACTTCCTCAACCACAATATTACATCCTATCTTGTCAAGCTCAATGCACTCGACATCACGGATAATGACTCAAAATATATAGCTAATGTTTTCCATGTAATTAACGATATTGAGCGTATAGGTGACCACGCTGTTAACCTAGCCGAGGCTGCAAAGCACAATTACGAAGAGGGACTTACAATTTCGGAGGTCGCTAAGAATGAGCTTAAGGACTTGTTTAATAATGTAATAACTCTTGTTGACCGTTCAATACTTGCATTTAACGAGCATCAGCTTTCTGATGAGGACGCCAATGAGCTGTCTGCACTTGAGGAGCATATTGATGATCTCACAGCAAAGTGTCAGGATGCACATATCTTCCGCCTTAACAGGAAGGAATGCAATACAGAATCGGGTATGCTCTATCTTAATACAATTATCGACTTCGAGCGTGTCGGTGACCATGCTATAAATATCGCTTTCTTAAGCCGCTTTAAATAAATTACTTTTGTAAATAAGATTTAATTTTATACTTGATTTTTCTATATCGGTGCTGTACAATATGACTAGAACATTTGTACGGCATCGATATAGTCATTTAGAAAGGAATGATATTTTATGGCAGATAAGCAGAAGGCACTTGAAACTGCTTTGGCACAGATAGAAAAGGCGTATGGCAAGGGTTCTATTATGCGTCTTGGCGAGAATACAGGAATGAATGTTGAGGCGATTTCAACAGGCTCTGTAACGCTTGATGCAGCAACAGGCATAGGCGGACTTCCGCGAGGCAGAATTATTGAAATATACGGACCTGAATCATCAGGTAAAACTACTCTTGCACTCCACGTTGTAGCTGAGGCCCAGAAAATGGGCGGAGAAGCTGCCTTTATCGATGCTGAGCATGCACTCGATCCTGTTTATGCTGCAAATTTAGGTGTAGATGTTGACTCACTTTTAGTGTCACAGCCAGATAACGGTGAACAGGCACTTGAAATTACAGAGGCACTCACACGTTCAGGTGCAATTGATGTTATTATTGTTGACTCTGTTGCAGCTCTTGTCCCTCGTTCAGAAATTGAGGGCGATATGGGTGACTCCCACGTCGGTCTTCATGCAAGACTTATGTCACAGGCTTTGAGAAAGCTTGCAGGTGCAATCGCAAAATCAAATACAATTATTATATTTATAAATCAGCTTCGTGAAAAGGTCGGAGTTGTATACGGCAATCCAGAGGTTACAACGGGCGGCAGAGCTTTGAAATTCTATGCTTCAATTAGAATTGATGTCAGAAAGATTGAACAGCTCAAAGGTCCCGGAAATGAATTCGTCGGCTCAAGAACAAGAGCAAAGATTGTCAAAAATAAGGTATCACCGCCATTTAAAGAAGCTGAATTTGATATTATCTACGGCAGAGGAATTGCTAAAGAGGGCGAGATCCTCGACCTTGCCGTTAAATACGATATTATCAAAAAGAGCGGTGCATGGTTCTCTTATGGTGACAGCCGCTTAGGTCAGGGACGTGAAAATGTTAAACAGTATCTGCTTGCTAATCCCGATTTCCTTGATGATCTTGAAAAGCAGGTTAGACAGAAGCTTAAGGATGAAACAGCAAAGCTTCAGCAGGCAAGAGCAGAGGCAATAGCAGCTAAAAAGGCAGCTCCAGTGGAAGCTCCTGCAGCCGCTGCTGCACCAGCTAAAAGAGCAACAAGGGCAAGTGCAAAGGCAAAGATTGATATAGTTGTTGATGATGACTAATGATTATTAAGGCACAAAAAGGCAGAGGAAAAAAGATTCATATATTAATCGATGATGAATACAAATTGACTGTATCACAGGATTTTTGGTTCGGTCAAAGTATTCTTTCAGGCGATGAAATCACTGATGAGGAGTTTGCGGCTTTTGAGGAGGCTGCAAGCTCCAATCGTGCGTTAACAAGAGCTGTAGGCATACTTTCAAACAGGGATCACTGTGCAAAGGAATTAGAACGCAAGGTTGCAAGAACAAATGCCCCTGAATATGCACATGAAGCTGTTGAGCGATTAAAGGAATTAGGCTATCTTGACGATGAAAGATATGCGAGAAATTTATCCGAGGAGCTTTATCAAAGACGCCGTATGAGTCCTAGAAGAATCGAGCAGGAGCTGATTGCCAGAGGCGTTGACAGGGATACAGCGTCACTTTGCGCACAGGAGCTTGAGGGCGATGAAAAAAAGATAATAATTGAGCTTTTACAGACTAAGTTTAAAGGGAAGTTCTCTGATGAAAAGAGTAAGAGAAGAACTTACAACGCCCTTTTAAGGCTCGGCTATTCATCTTCTGATATTTTCGGTGCTATGCGTGAAGTTGACGATTGCTTAGAGGATGATTATATTTATACAGATTATTAATTTTGACTAAACGCTTTATCTTTAATTTTATTTAGTGTATAATAAATTAAATAGGCTCGAAAGGATTTGAGAACATGAATAAGGATAGAGTGCTTGTTGTAACTCTCGGCTGCCCTAAAAATCAGGTGGACAGTGAGTTTATGCTTGCAAGACTTGAAGATGCAGGATATGAAATTGCAGATACATTTGAAGAACTTGACGCTGTAATAGTTAATACTTGCGGCTTTATTGATTCAGCTAAAAAGGAAGCTATTGATACTATTTTAGAAATGGTTGATTTAAAGCAGGACGGCATTGTAAAGCGTGTTATTGTTGCAGGCTGTCTGCCGGAGAGATACCAAGCTGAGATTGCAGACGAATTCCCCGAGGTTGACGGATTTGTTGGAATCGGTGCAAATGGTGAAATTGCAGATATAGTAAGACGTGTATTAGATGGTGAAAGAGTAGTTATCTTCCCGCCAAAGAGAAATCTCCCAATGTGTGGAAAGAGAATTTTGACAACTCCTAATTATTGGGCATATCTTAAAATCTCGGAGGGCTGCTCTAATGGCTGTTCATACTGTGCAATTCCAGGCATAAGAGGCGGTCTTCGCAGCCGTCCTATTGAGGAGATTGTTCAGGAGGCAGAGGTTCTTGCACAAAACGGAGCAAAGGAAATTATCGTTATAGGTCAGGACGTTACAAGCTACGGAATCGATATATATAAAGATTATAAGCTTCATGAGCTTTTAGACAGACTTTGCGAAATTGATGGAATAGAATGGATTAGACTTCTTTATTGCTATCCCGATAAGTTTACAGATGAATTAATCGAAACAATGGCAAGACAGCCGAAAATTTTACACTATGTTGACCTTCCTCTTCAGCACGCCGATAATGGAATTTTAAAGGCGATGAGGAGAAATTCCAGTAGGGAAGAAGCGACAAGCGTTATTGCAAAGCTCCGTGCTGCAATGCCTGATGTTGTCATAAGAACAACATTTATTACAGGCTTTCCCGGCGAGGGTGAAAAGGAATTTGAACACCTTGCAGAATTTGTAAATGAGATTGAATTTGATCGTTTGGGATGCTTCGAGTTCTCAGCACAGGAGGGTACTCTTGCCTATAAGATGGACGATGATGTACCAGAGGATGTTAAGCAGAGAAGAGCAGAGGTTATTATGCTCGATCAGGTGAGAATAAACGAAAAGAAAAATAATGCAAGAATCGGCAAAACGATGAGGGTTCTTGTTGAAGAATACGATGCGTATACAGATTCATATGTCGGACGTACATATATGGATGCCCCCGATATAGACGGTAGGATTACATTTACTTCAGAAAAGCCCATGTATGAGGGTGAATTTGCAGATGTCGAGATCCTTGATTTTGAGGATTATGATTTAGTCGGCAGAGTAAAAAAGTAAACGAAAGGATAAGTTAAAATGAATTTACCTAATAAGCTTACAATAGTCAGAATGGTTTTAGCTCCGATTTATCTTGTCTTAATGCTTGTTGAATTTCCTTATCACTATCTTGCAGCTCTAATTGTTTTCGCATTAGCAGCTGTTACAGACGCACTTGACGGTCATATTGCAAGAAAAAATAACCTTATAACTGCGTTTGGCAAGCTGACAGATCCTCTTGCAGATAAGATGCTCACTACAGCAGCTCTTTTAGCATTTATGGATCAGGGACTTTGCTCAATTTGGATTGTAATGATTGTTTTAACAAGAGAATTTGCTGTTACATCTGTTAGACTTGTCGCCTCAGCTCAGGGTGTTGTAATCCCCGCAAATATCTGGGGTAAGGCTAAAACTGTGAGTCAGATGGTATCAACAATCATCATTATGCTCTTAGCACAGCTTGAAGCTTCACTTAATATATTCCAATATACTGGCTGGTTAACACTTGCAAGAACTTCAAACATTTTACTTTGGTTTACTGCAATTATGACAGTTATTTCAGGCGTCACATATCTTATAGACGGAAAAAAATATATTGACTTTTCAAAGTAATCTGAATATAATAAAGTATAAATTGAATTATATAATAGTTTAAATGCGATTAGCAGGAGAAGTACTTGAAATGAAAACGCAGCAGAGAGGGAATGGGAAGCTGAAAACGTTCCTTGCGGATTCTTCAAAGAAATGCACCTGTCAGCACACAGGGGGAATAAAGTATCTCTGTGCGGATGGCTCCGTTAAATGCCAATGCACGCATCGACGTGCTGAGTTATAAACAGGAGTGGAACCGCGTTTACGCCTCCGTTGTCTTAAGGCAACGGAGGTTTTTTACTTTTTATAGGGGGAATAGATTATGTTTAGTCGCTTAAAGGAAGATATAGAAACCTTTAAACAACGAGATCCTGCTGCAAAAAGCTCTTTGGAGGTGTTCTTCCTCTATCCTGGACTTAAGGCTATAAGAATGCATCGCAGGGCAAATTTTTTCTACAGACATAAGATGTTTTTCATTGCCCGTGCAATATCTCAAAGAGCTGTGAGAAAAACAGGAATTGAGATTCATCCGGCGGCAACAATCGGCAGACGATTTTTTATTGACCACGGAACAGGCGTCGTAATTGGTGAAACAGCTGTTATCGGTGACGATGTGACGCTTTATCAGGGTGTTACCCTGGGAGGTACAGGAAAAGATACAGGAAAGCGACACCCAACAATAGGCAATAATGTTATGATTGGCTCGGGTGCAAAGGTTTTAGGACCTTTTAAAGTAGGAGATAACACAAATATAGCGGCGGGTGCAGTTGTAATAAACGAAATACCCTCAAATTGTACTGCAGTCGGTGTACCTGCAAGAATTGTCAGACGAAATGGCATTCGCTGTGATTATCTAGATCAGGTTCATATCCCCGATCCGGTTTCACAGGAATTTGCAAAGCTTGAGCAGAAGGTTTACCTGCTGGAAAAAAAGCTTGCAGAGCTTGAAAATAATGAAAATTAACCGAAAGGAAGCAAAATAATGAAAATTTACAACACTTTGACAAGAAAAAAAGAAGAGCTTATTCCAATTACACCCGGTGAGTATAAAATATATGCTTGCGGACCGACAGTATATAATTTTATCCATATCGGAAATGCTAGACCTCTTTGCATCTTTGATGTTTTCAGAAATTACCTCGAATACAGAGGCAATAAGGTAACATTTGTTCAAAACTTTACCGATATTGATGATAAAATCATTAGACGTGCAAATGAAGAGGGTACTGACTACAAGACTATATCAGAAAAATATATAGAAGAATTCTGGACAGATGCAAAGGGCTTAAACGTCCGTCCTGCAACAGTTCACCCCAAGGCAACAGAGAATATTGATAATATCATTAAGCTTATTTCAACACTTGTTGAAAAAGGTTATGCATATGAGTCACAGGGTGATGTATATTTCAGCACAAAGAAGTTTAAGGAATACGGCAAGCTCTCGCATCAGCCTCTAGAGGATTTAGAGGCAGGTGCAAGAATTATGGTAGGCGAATTAAAGAGAGAGCCTATGGACTTCGCAGTTTGGAAAAACGCAAAACCCGGTGAGCCGTCATGGGATTCACCGTGGGGCAAGGGCAGACCGGGCTGGCATATTGAATGCTCTGCAATGGTCGGAAGATATTTAGGCGAAACAATCGACGTTCACTGCGGCGGTCAGGATCTCATCTTCCCTCACCATGAAAACGAAATAGCACAAAGCGAATGCTGCACAGGAAAGCCATTTGCAAATTACTGGATGCACAACGGCTATATAAATGTCGACAACGTAAAGATGTCAAAGTCATTAAACAATTTCTTTACAGTTCGTGATGTAGCTAATATGTATGGTTATGAGCCTATCAGATACCTGCTTATTACATCTCAGTACAGAAGCCCGATTAACTACTCAAAGGATATTATTGAGCAGTGTTCAGCAGCATTGAATAGACTTTACACCTGCCGTGATTCACTCGATTTTGCACTTGAAAAGGCAAGCACAGCAGTTACAGAGGAAGAAAAGACACACATCGAGGGCTTAAAGCAGTACAGAGAGAAGTTCATCAATGCTATGGATGATGACCTCAACACAGCTGACGCTATCGCAGCAATCTTCGACCTTGTCAGAGATATTAATACAAATGTAATCGGCAAGGAAGTATCAAAGGAGCTTGTTGAGGCTGCTATTGCTATGTTCGATGAGCTGACAGGTGTTCTCGGACTTGTCTATAATCGTAAAAAGGAGGACCTTGACGAGGAGGTCGAAAAGCTCATTGAAGCTCGTACACAGGCTAGAAAAGATAGAAACTGGGCTGAAGCAGACAGAATCAGGGATGAATTAAAGGCAATGGGAATTGTTCTTGAGGACACAGCACAGGGCGTTAAGTGGCACAAAGAATAATATTTTACTTTAATAAAATAAATTAACAAACAATAAGACCTTTATATATAGACAAAACAGGCACAGGAGATTATAATATTTACTAAAGTATTATTTTCTTATAATAAAAATTTGTGCAAAAATTCGTCTGTATATGGAGGTCTTACCAATGAGCGGATTAAAAACAAGATGGACAGACAGCGTAGATAAAAGCTGTCCCTTAAACGAATATCCACGTCCTCAGCTTAAAAGAGATGATTGGCTTTGCCTCAACGGAGAATGGGATTATGCCGTAACACCGTTTGGACAAGATTGCCCCGATAGCTTTACAGAGAAGATAACTGTACCTTTTGCAATAGAGAGCCTGCTTTCAGGTGTGCAGAGAACCTTTCGCCCTGATGAAAGACTATGGTACAGAAGATATTTCTATATCCCCGAAAACTTAAAGGATAAAAGATGCATAATGCATTTTGAGGCGGTAGATTGGCAATGTGAGATTTTCGTCAACAGAAAATCAGTAGGCAAGCATACGGGCGGATACTGTCCGTTTGAATTTGACATAACAGATTATTTAAATGAAAACGGAAATGAAATCATAGTCAAGGTTTATGATCCTACCGATACAGGCTGGCAGCAGAGAGGCAAGCAGGTATTAAAGTCCAAGGGCTTTTGGTATACAGCGACATCTGGAATATGGCAGAGTGTATGGATGGAGTTTGTAAATGAACGCCATATTACAAAGCTGCATATGACGCCTGATATAGATAAGGGCAGGCTTCATTTGGAATGCGTAGGTACGGGAATAACGCATTGCAAGGTTATAGCAAGAGTATTGGAAAACGAAAAAGAAATATTTAACGGAGAAGTTCCGCTTGTAGGCTTTATAGATGTTGATAATGCTCATCTTTGGTCGCCAGAAGATCCGTTCTTATACACCCTTTATTTAGATGTATATAACGACGATGTCCTTGTAGATAATGTTGAGAGCTATTTTGGAATGCGTAAATTTTCAGTTGACAAGGACGATAAGGGCGTACCGAGGCTCATGCTCAATAATAAGCCGTATTTCATGCGAGGACTTCTCGATCAGGGCTACTGGCCTGACGGTGGACTGACTCCGCCATGCGATGAGGCAATGATTTTTGATATACAGAAGATGAAGGATTTAGGCTTTAATATGCTTAGAAAGCATATTAAAACAGAGAATCTTCGTTGGTACTATCATTGTGACAGATTGGGCATGATTGTTTGGCAGGATATGATTTCCGGCGGTGACTATATCGGAAATATCCTTGCAGGAGTTCTTCCAAACCTCAATATCCCGGTAGATGACAAGCATTATACTTGGTTTAAAAGAACAGAGGACGAGTGGCGCGACGACTACGAGAGAGAGCTTTTAGAGGTTATAGATAATCTTTATAACTGCGTTAGCATCGGCTGCTGGGTACCATTTAATGAGGGCTGGGGACAGTTTGATGCAAAGAGAATCGCAGAAAAAGTAAAAGAGATAGATTCAAGCAGATTTGTTGACCATGCGAGCGGCTGGTACGACCAAAAGGGCGGTGACTTTAAAAGCGAGCATAGATATATTTTGCCTGTCTACAGACCTAAGGATAAAAAGTTAAATCGTCCGTTTGTATTGAGCGAGTACGGCGGATACAGCCAAATTATAGACAGTCATGTTTGGAATAAGCCAAAAAGCTTCGGCTATGTTATGTATAATTCTAAGGACAAGCTTTCAAAAGCTTATAAAAAGCTGCACGAAAAACAGGTCATTCCGCTTATTGAAAAGGGACTTTGTGCAACTGTTTATACACAGGTCAGTGATGTCGAGTTTGAAGTAAACGGTATGTATACCTATGACAGAGAGATTTTGAAGCTTGATCCACAGACAGTAAAAGAGGTTAATTCCTTGCTCACATATTAATGAAGAAGAAGTGATTTTTTAAAATGTTTTTATTAACAAAGCTTAAAAAGTGCATCGGTGTTTTAAGAAGAAAAGTTTTATGCTATTATATTTGGCCATATTTCTTCAAAAAGGCATCGAAGGAGCCAATAGATGAGAAAAAAGCAATTTTAATTGCAGGTAATTTTAATCCCTTGCCTGATAACCTTGCTTGCATTAAAGAGGAGCTTGACAAAAAAGGTTATCACTGTGTAGTTGTATATCCTCCGGAGGGCGATAATTTCTTAAAGAAAAAGATTCATGAGTTCAAGAGAAATATCCAATTCCAAAAGGATTTTGCAACGGCGAAGCTTGTTTTTTTAGAGGATGTTTTTCTCCCTCTTTATTCAAATCAGCCAAGAGAGGGAACGAAGGTTATACAGCTCTGGCACGCTTGCGGAGCATTTAAAAAATGGGGCTATTCAACAGCGGAGCTTGCATGGGGGGCAAATGCCAAGAGCCTTAAAATGTTCCCGCTTCATAATAATTACACAGATGTAACAGTTTCATCACCCAAGTGCATTGAGTTTTACGCAGAAGCATTCAACTGCGACGAGAGCATAATTAAGCCCGTAGGTGTACCGAGAACAGACGTTTATTTTGACGCTGATTTTGTATCAGGTGCAAGGGATGAAATATTAAAGCTTCACCCCGAAATCGGCGACAGAAAGATTCTTCTCTATGCTCCGACATTTAGAGGAAATTCAGTTATAGAATCCTATATGGATTTAAAGCTTGATTTAGACAGAATGCAGGAGGAATTTAGCGACGAATATGTTCTTCTATATAAGCTTCATCCGCAGACAGCTAAATCATTTAAGTTAAGTGATGAGGAAAAGGCAAAGTATAAGGACTTCTTATTCGATGTCTCACATGAAGTTAGAGTTGATACAGCTCTTTGCGCAGCAGATATGCTCATCACTGACTATTCATCTGTTATATTTGAGTATGGCTTGCTTCTTCGACCGATGATATTCTTTGCATATGACCTTGAGGAGTATGACGAGGCAAGAAGCTTCTACAATAAGTATGAGGATTTTGTCCCAGGAAATATCGTAAGGGATACGCAGGGCATTGTTGACAGCATTAAGCAGTATGCAAAGGGCGCAGATATTAAGAAGCTGGAAAAATTCAAGGATGACTATATGAGTTCATGCGATGGTCACTCAACTCAAAGAATATCCGAGCTTTACATAAAATAATCCAGTACAGGAGAGTCAAAATGAGAGGTAAGTTTATTGTAGTAGAGGGTTTAGACGGTTCAGGAAAGGGTACGCAGATTAATCTTTTACTCGAATATTTAAAGAGCAAGGGACGCAAGGTTTATCAGACCGCAGAACCCACACAATCCGTCACAGGCGGGCTTATAAGAGACGTTTTGAGCGGAGCAAGAAATCGAACCTCAGCAGAGCTTGCGGCACTATTTATGGCGGATAGAGTAAACCATAATGTAAACCCTGTAAACGGAATTCAAAAGACACTTGAATTAGGCGTCGATGTTGTATGTGACAGATATTATTATTCGTCAATAGCATATCAGGCAGTGGGTGAGGACAAGCAGTGGGTGCTTGATATGAACCTAAACTGTAGTTCTATATTAAAGCCTGATATGTGCATTTTCTTCGACGTTGATCCAGATTCATGCCACGAAAGAATCGAAAAGGGCAGAGTGTACACAGAAATTTTTGAGAGGGATTTAAGTGAGGTCCAAAGGATTCGCCAACGCTATTATGATGCTTTTGATTATCTAAAGGACAGCGATAATATAAAGATAATTGATGCAGTCAGAACGCCGGAGGAAATTTTTGAAAGTGTAAAGTTAGCTGTGGACGAGCTATACAAATAGGACATAAGAAAAAAGAGCTTCGGTACTGACCGAGGCTCTTTAGTTCTAATATGATTTTTTCTATAAAACAGAAAAAGGAACTGCCTCATAAGACAATTCCTTGAAATCTGTTCGGTTTTAAAATTAAACAGCACGTGTAACTTTGCCTGAACGAAGGCAACGAGTACATGCATAAACTCTCTTGGGAGAACCGTTTACGATAGCCTTAACCTTCTTTACGTTGGGCTTCCAAGTTCTGTTTGAACGTCTGTGTGAGTGAGAAACTTTAATGCCGAAAGACACATCTTTACCGCAGAATTCGCATTTTGCCATGTGCCGCACCTCCTTTGTTATCATTAACAGATGATATGATAACAGATAATATGATAAAAATCAATACCTTTTGCAATATTTTCTTAAAATTATGAAAAAAACTTGCATTAGTTAAAAATGTTTGCTATAATACTAAAGCAGGCAAAAATGAATATGCGGATATGGCGGAATTGGCAGACGCGCTAGATTTAGGATCTAGTGGTAACCCCGTGCAGGTTCGACCCCTGTTATCCGCACCAGAAACCTCTTGTCGATTGACAGGAGGTTTTTGCTTTTATAAATACATTAATCTTCACTAAATAAGAAAGGCTTTAAAGCTCGATAACCTCTAAATCATCGGGGACAAATATTTTTGAAGTAAAGGCTGTTTTAGCTTCGTTAGTGTATCTTTCCTTTCTAGTGTCGAGAGTTTTATCCTCTGTGTGATAGAGCAAAAGATTTTTTACATTGAGGCTCTGTGCTGTTTTTGCAGCGTCTAAAGCTGTGCTGTGGTGCTTTTCATATGGCTTGAATCTATCCCTATCTTCATACAGGCAAAAAGCCTCCGTCAAGAGCCAATCTGCATTTTGTGCATATATCCTGCAGCTGTCAGAACACGGCTCATCGCCTAAACAAACAAGCTTTTTACCGTCTGGAAGAATTGCTTTAAAGCCGTATTGCTTTTTCTTTGTAGAATGTATATCAAAGGCAGTTAAATCCATTTGACACGCTTTAAAGCTCTGTGCGTCTTGAAGAAGATTAAAATGTATTCTTGTACCAAGATTTACTAGCTGCTTTTTTCCGAGCGTAGCTCTGCAGAGAATTTCTAATGTCTGCTTGCATTCGTCGTGTGTCCAAACAGTGAAATCACCATCGTATTTTTGATTATTCATAAGCTGCGAAATAGCACGGATAACCCAGATTACACCTAAAATATGGTCGGTATGAGCATGGGTTAAAAATAAATTATGCGTATTTTCAAGCTCAAGCCCAGCTTTCTGGCATTGGCTCAAAATTCCGTTGCCGCCGCCTGCATCAACTAGTAAAAACTCATTTGTGACTTCATCTGTAATGGCAAAGCAGGTGTTGTAGCATCTTGTAACCATAGCATTGCCTGTTCCTAAAATAATAAGCTTCATGCAGTCCTCTCCTTTTCGCTTTAGTATACCATATTTAAGCTTAGAGGTAAACTTTAAGAGAATATATCTAATTTATTATAAAGAACTTTGATATTATTCTGCTTGTATCTAATATAGTAAAATAGCAAAGCTATTACAAATATAAAAGTAATTCAGAGCTTATCTTCTAATGAACAATCATAATGCTAAATATATCTTAGAATATATTGACAAAATTAAATTAGAGTGTTAACATATTTTATGTAAAATAACTTAAAAAGGATGAATTCCAATGGAGCAGTCAATTTAGAGTCGGCAGTCAAAGCCCTTTTGAAGGGATTATATAAGGAGGCATCTCAAAATGAAGAGGTCTTATAAAAAATTTGCTAAATTGATTTCATTGCTTTTGGTGACAGCTCTTGCTTTTTCACTCGTATCCTGCGCTGGCACAGTCGAGGAGAAAAAGACAATCGCCGTTATAGCAAAGGGTGAATCCCATGCTTTCTGGCAGGAAGTTAAAAGGGGCGCACAGGCAGCAGCCGATAAATACGGATATGAAATTGAATTCTCAGCTCCTGTAAATGAAAATAAAGAGCTTTTGAATGTTCAAGCGGCAGCAATGGAAAAGGCTGTTAAGGGCGAATACAGTGCAATAGTTGTTGCAGCTGTAAATGAGGGACTTGTCCCACAGCTTAAGGCAGCGTACGATAAGAAAATTCCCGTTGTTGAATTCGACAGCGGCTTATTCCCCAAGGATTTGGAAAAGCTCAATGAGGATAATACAAATCCTGTAGTTTCAAAGGTTGCAACAAGCAATATTATGGCATCGGAGATTGCAGCAGAAAACTTCTTCAATGCTATCAAGGATGATATTATAAAAGCCGAGGATGAGTATGTAGTTGGCGTTATTCAGCACGATCAAACGCAAACAGGACTTAACAGAGCGGTCGGCTTTATTTCAAAGCTTGAAACACTTGCAGAAAAGGATCCCGCAACTAAGGGCAAGCTCGAGATAGAAAAGGTTGTCAAGCACGGCGAACTTGGAGATAATGCATATAAGGATGCACTCGAGGAGCTGTATGACGAAGAGGCTGATGCAATCTTTATGACTAACGAGGGCGTTGTAAAGCAGGTTTTCAATACAATTAAGGCGGATAAAAAATACGATAAGATTAAATTCTGCGGTTTTGACTCAGGCTCAGCACAGCTAGAGTGGATGAGAATGCCTACAGGAGCAAAGCTCATAGGCTCAGTGGCACAGAATTCATATCAAATCGGTTTCCAAGCAGTCGAGCAGGCTGTATTTGCAGCAGAGGGCAAGACGGTTAACAGCAATGTTATGCTTTCAGGCACTTGGTGGAACGCAGACAGTGTAGACACCATGCTTGCAGACGGCTTAGTTTATGAGGGATAAAAGTTTTTCCCCGCAGTGGCAGAGAATGTCAATTTCTCCTCCCTGCGGGGACTTTTTTATTTTAGGTTAAGTTGAAAAGAAAATATAATAGGTATATACTAATATTTAGTTTATTAAAGGGAGAATTTTTAATGGCGATTTATGAAATCTATTGGAGTCCGACTGGCGGTACTGAAAAGGTGTCGGATTATGTGTGCGAAAAGCTATGCAGAGATGTAATAAGGCTTGATCTTATCAAAAGACCGAATGCGGTTGAGGACTTAGTTTTAAATGAAGATGATATTTGCTTTATCTCAGCACCATCATTTGGAGGAAGAGTACCTGAACCCGAGATTAAGCTTTTAAAAATGCTCAAGCCCAACGGCGCAAGAGCCGTTTTGATTGCTGTTTACGGAAATCGTCACATAGATGACACCTTGACAGAGCTGTCAGATGAATTGAAAAAAATTGGCTTTAGATGCGCTGCTGCCTTGGAGGCGGTTGCAGAGCATTCACTTGCCAGAGTTTATGGTGCAGGACGTCCCGATGATGAGGATAGAAAAGAATTAAATTCATTCGGCAGTGAAATAATAAAGGCTATAGAGGAAAATAAAGCATCAGATGATGTAGAGGTTCCGGGCAGTCATGATTATAAGGTTTTCAACAGCCCACCCGCAAAGCCAATAGTCAGCGACAAGTGTGTAGGCTGCTGCAGGTGTGCCAATGAGTGTCCGACAGGTGCAATACCGCTAGAGAAGCCCAATACAACTAATTTTGACAAGTGCATAGCTTGTATGCACTGCGTATCGATTTGTCCCGAGAAAGCAAGAAGCGTTGCACCGGAGATAGCAAAAGCAATGGAGGAACGACTTTTCACACGCTGTCAAGGAAGAAAAGAAAATAAGCTATATATAATGTATAAGGAGGGGCAGTATGCTCGCTTATAAATATGTATCCAAAGGCGATTTTCGCTTGGTACAAACGCACAAACCGCAATTAATAGAAAAAAGAGATGCCATAGTAAAGGTAACTCTTGCAAGCATATGCTCAAGTGACCTGCATATTAAGCACGGCTCAGTACCTAGAGCGAAAGAGGGCATAACGGTTGGTCACGAGATGGTAGGAATGGTTGAAGAGGTTGGCGAGGATGTAAAAAATATAAAAGCGGGGGATAGAGTAACCGTAAATGTAGAAACCTTTTGCGGAGAATGCTTCTTCTGCAAGCACGGCTATGTCAACAACTGCACAGATGACAACGGCGGCTGGGCTATGGGCTGCAGAATAGACGGTGGCCAAGCTCAATATGTGAGAGTTCCATTTGCAGATACAGGGTTAAATAAGATACCTGATGCTGTCACAGATGAGCAGGCACTTTTTACGGGCGATATTTTAGCAACAGGCTTTTGGGCAGCGAGAATATCGGAGATTAAAAGCGATGATACGGTATTGATTATCGGAGCTGGGCCGACTGGAATATGTACTCTTTTATGCGTAATGCTCAAAAAGCCGAAACGAATTATTATGTGTGAAAAGGACGAAAACAGAATAAAGTTTATCAATTCTCATTATCCTGAGGTGTTGACAGTAAGCCCCAATGATGTGGAAGAATTTACAATGAAAAATTCTGATCATGGCGGAGCAGATGTTGTTATAGAGGTAGCAGGAACTGAAAATACATTCCAAACGGCGTGGAAATGCGCAAGAGCAAATGCGATTGTAACAGTTGTCGCACTTTACGATAAGCCGCAGACGCTCCCTCTTCCTCTTATGTACGGCAAAAACTTGACGTTTAAAACTGGCGGTGTTGACGGCTGCGACTGTGAGGAAATCTTGAAACTTATCGAGAATGGCTCAATAGACACCACGCCCTTAATTACTCATACAGTCACTTTAAGTGACATAGAAAAGGGCTATGATATTTTTGAAAACAGAAAAGATAATGTTATAAAGGTTGCAGTTAAATGCAATTAAAATAATTGATTTTAAGAGAGTGGACGTATCAAAAGCGTTCGCTCTTTTTACTTTATATTTTGAAAAAGATATTATAAATTCACATATAAATATATAAATACCGATACAAATATATCGTGAAATGATCTAATTTGGAAAATAAAATTCTTTAAAATAATAAGTAAAAGAATATCTATATTTCTATGTTGAAAAATAGACAAACTTTTATAATAAAATAGACTTAAAAGCTATGAAACGTAAAAAATAATTAACAGTTGCTTAATAAAATGCTTTTACCCTTTTAAAAGATATTCTATTGTGATATTATTATCATACAATATTATAAGGAGGGATATATCCTATGGCAACCACAACTAAGCTCAGCAGGGCTGCAGCGTTTATCTTAGCACTTGTTATGATTTTCTCAATCGTACCTATGCAGATTTTCGCAGCAGCACCTGTTGCAGCTACAGATCTTCAGCTCAAGGACTCAGTGACAGTAGCTATATCTGAGGACATGACTGATGATCAAATCAAAAAGGCTCTTTTCGAGCAGCTCGTAACAAACCCCGAAGGCGCATCCTATAAGGACTATGACTGGGAGTACTATGCACCAGTTCATACAGCTGATCCTTTCCCAAAGGTTAAGTATCTTTGGTCTGATGTGCTTTTAGGCAACAAAGAACCAGATTATATGCTTTATCATTATGATTATTATCCGATAAAGCAGGAAGCTGATGCTTCTTATCAGATTCGTCTTAAGGGTACAGACAAGGCAGTAAAAATCACAAAGGTTTCAACTGCTGATGTAGCTTATCATTGGGATAGCTTCATGGGTACAGTTAATGTTAACGGCAAAACAGCTGTTAACGGCAAGGTTAACCCTGCAAATGACGTAGTACTCGATATTGTTCCCAACGAGGGCTATAAGATTGCTTCTGTTAAGATGAATGGTACAGAGCTTGCAGGCGAAAAGACAATCTACAGCTTTACACCTGTAGCAAGTACAAAGATTGAAGTTACTTTTGCAGAAGACGGTGTTTTCCATAACGTAGCACTTAACATTGGTAAGGGTGCATCAGTTACAGTTAATGGCGTTTCAAAGGCAAATGGTGAAACAATCCGTGTAAAGGAAGGCGTTGACTACACATTCGTAGTTACACCCGACGCTTCAACAAGCGTTAAGGCAGTTGCAGTTAACGGTCAGGATATGACATCCGACGTTAATTTTGCAAAGTATGTCGGCACATTTACAAAGACTTTCACAGCAAACGATTCAATCGAATTCGTAACTGTAGATGTTAAGGACACTCTTGTTCTTAACAATAAGTTAGAAGCAGGCTTCGCTGTTAATGCACAGGGCAAGCCCGATTGGAAAGCAATCCATGAAAATTATGTAAATGGTTTTGTTGACAACTCAAAGAGTGCATTAAAGATGACAGCTTCTAATACTGAAATTCAGGAGTGGAAGCAGCTCAGACTTGCAGGCGGCGGATACGGTGACTGGTTCTGGACAGCACTTGAAGGTGAAAATAAGGAGTTTGGTACATATTTCGAGCCTTCAAAGTCTGGCGATAACCTTAAGTTCCACATTCGTTTCCTCGGCAATGAGCAGTTCCGTCCCACAGAGTTTATCGAATTCCACGGTAATGTTAAGGACGTACAGAAAGCTAACATTGCACTCAAATCTAACCCCGTAGTTGAGATTGTTGAAACTGCAGTAGGCGTTTACGACTACACAAACCTCAACGAAAAGGTTTTCAACGCAGCTATTGATGCCTCAGCATCAATGCCTGCAAACATCACTCTTAAAGATATTGTACTCACAGTTCCACAGAACATCACAAAGACAGGCTCTTACAAGGTAAAGGCTTCTATCGCAGGTACAACAAGCTACTATGCTGCATCTGTTGAATTTGATGTTCAGTTCAACATCGTTAAAAGACCTACAGCTAACATTGTTCTTATTGCAGACACTGTTAATGTAGAGCTTAACGAAACTAAGGTTGGCGTTTACGATAACGCAAAGCTTAGAGAAAACGCTAAGGCAGCAGCTATCAACCGTGCAGCTTGTGAAGCTAACGGACTTGACTATGACAAGATCACAATCAAGATGGCTGATGTTAAGGCAGACGGCACTTATAAGGCAACATTATCATATCCCACAACAGATATGATTTACGGCGCATCTAAGGACGTCAATGTTGTTGTTAAGGTTAACAAGGCTCCTAAGGCTCACTTTGAAGCTAAGAATAACCAGACAACAACACTCTTTAAAAACTTTGACGGATCATTTGATTACGCAGAGTTAAAGAATCAGATCTTTAACCTCATCACTGTAACAGGTGTTGAAGGCATTAAGGCTGAAAATTGCAGATTCGAGTATTACCTCACAACTAATGGTGCTGTATTCATAGGTCAGGATAAATTCTATGACTTCTCAGTAACTTCAGTTAAGGATGATATTACAAACCAAGGTCACTATCTCTATCAGGGCGGCAGCTTTACAATTAAGGTTACACTTCCCTCATCAGAGAGCTACTACGGTACAGCTATCGATATTAAGGTTAACGTAGCAGTTAAGGATAACCACACAGCTGATGTTGTTCTTAACGAGGGCGCACCTTATAAGGTAGTTCTTAACAAGAACAAGAACGGCACATTCAACTATGATGAGCTTAAGGCTTCTGTATTCGCAGCAGCTGTTAAGGAAATCAAGAATGTTCCCGGCACAGTACGCTACACAGATGTAAACTTCCAGTATAAGCCTTGGGGCGCAAAGGAGTTCCACAACTTCGAGGAAGAAATCATCAATGGTGATAACGAGCATATCATCTATACTCGTCTTTGCGACAGTAAGAATCAGGATTTCGACGTAACTCTTAATGTTCCCAGTGGCCATGACTATCACGGCACAACAGTTGCATTTAAGATTAACGTTGAAGTTAAGGATCCTCATAAGGCAGCAATCGCAATCAATGAAACAGTTGCTCCTGTAACTCTTACAGAAACAACAGTTGGTACATTCGATTACGATACACTCAAGAAGGATATTTATGCAGCAGCAGTTAATGCAGCAGCATCAACACCTTCAACAGTAAAGTTCGAGGATTTCACAATCGTAGTTCCTGAGATTACAAAGAGCGGTGACTACACAGTTACACTCAAGTACTTAGGCGATTACAATTACAACGGATATGATATTTCTATCCTTGTACATGTTGACGTAAAGTATCTTCCTACAGCAAAGATTGTTCTTAAGTCAAATCACATCAACTTAACTATCAGAGAAACTCAGACAGGTATGTATGATGTTGAAGCTCTTAAGGCAGAAATTTTAGCTCAGATTGATACTGAAAAGTCATTCCCTGCACTCACAGCTAAGGATGTAACAGTTACATTCGACAGAGATGTTGATAAGACAGGCAAGTACATTGCTACCATTAAGTATGCAGGTACAGACAAGATTCACGGCACAGAAGCTAAGGTTGATGCTGATGTTACATTGGTATCACTTCCTAAGGTAGAGCTTGCATTCAAGAATGCTGACTTAACACTTAATAAGCTTCAAGATGGCAGCTGGGGTTATGAAGACCTCAAAAAGGCTATCTTTGAAAACTGCATCAAGGTAACAGGCGTTGATGGACTTTCATATGATAAGTTCGTTTACGAGTATAAGCCTTGGGGCCTTAACATGGGCTGGACAGCTTTCGATACTCAGGATGTAACACTTGCTGAAAAGTACCTTCGTGACGGCGGTGAATTTGACTTTAGAGTTTCTATTCCCACATCATCAACATATTATGGTGCTAGTGTAGAGTTTAAGCTCACAATTAAAACAGCTGATCCTTATAAGCATGACATTGTCTTAAAGCAGGACTATCAAAATGTTTATGAGCTTAGCTATAACAATATGGGCGAGTACAACTACGAAAAGCTTGAAAAGGCAATCTTTGACGCTATCGTAGACACAACTAAGTCACCTGCTCATATGACTTATGAAAATGCAACAGTAGCCTACAAGCCCCACACAAGAGGCATTGACGGTGCAACTATTGATTCTGTGGACTTCCACCCCATCAATACAACAGCACTTCCCGAGGATAATAAAGCAACATTCCTTTATCTTCGTGACGGCGGCACATTCACTTTCAAGATTTCATTTGAAGCAACTGAGGATTGCCGTGCAGCAGAGGCTATTGTAAAGCTCACAATCAATCCTGAAAAGAGAAATTACTCAGCAATCGTTCTTAAGAATGTTGATATTGAGTACATTCCTGACTTTGCAGCTATTGAGCAGATAATCCTTGATAATGTTGATATTGAAGCATCCAAGCTTCCTGCAGACATCACAAGAGATAATCTCATTGTTGAGTACTACAGAGATGTAACATTAGCAGGCGGCGGTTCAGGCGCATGGTTCTGGACAAGCATTGCAGGCGAGAATAAGGAAGCAGGCTCTTACTTCAAGCACATTGAGGTAGGTACATGGAAAATCCGTGTTCGCTTCACAGGTAATGAAAATTACCTTCCCTGCACATCAAATGAAGCTAAAATCAATGTTAGATACAACGACCTTAAGGTTGAAATTACAAATGATTCAAAGTTCATCGACACTAAGATTCCTGCAGACTTAATTAAGCTTAGCATGGAGGATGACTTCAACGAGTATTACATCTTCACAAGACTTGATAAGGATACAGCAGTTATCAGCATCGATGATAAGAATGGTATGGTAAAGGATGACTTTACTGCTTATATCGCATTCAACCAGCTTCTTCTTGACATCTTAGGCATTGATAACATTCTCTCAGCAGAAGAAATCTATACAAATAGAGGTCTTACAAGAGAGCAGCTTATCAGCGTTCTTTCAGATTCAAGATTTGTTAAGTTCGTTTCTACACGTCACGACATTGACGAAGCTGCATGTGCAAAGCTTCTCGAGGCAGCAAACAACCTTCCTGAGAACATTAAGCACTTCAGATTCAATATGGGCCAGCCTGAACAGGGCGGCAAGTACCAGTTCATCGTAATGGCTGGTAAGGCTAACTATAAGACAGCCTTTGCAGTTAAGGAACCCTTCTTCATAAAGTACCATTCAAGAGGTGCTAAGCTTAAGTGGGTTCAGGAAATCGACAGACTTAACTCTATCACAGCTAAGTTCTTCGATTTCGATGCTGTTCTCACAAGAGATGGTATCCCCTCAGAGGGCAAAATCAAGTATATTTACACAGGCTTTAGAGCTAACGGCATGTTCTATGGTTCAACTAAGAATCCGCCCAGAGAGCCTGGTATTTATACTCAGACTGCATGGACTGCTATAGGCACAAAGTATGCATTCCCCAAGACAAGAACATTCGTAATTCACGTTCTGTAATTGGCTTTAGGGATAAGGTGAAATTAATCTTTTAAAAGTTAATATAACCTAAAAAAGGCAGGCAGTATCGAAAGGTGCTGTCTGCCGATTTTTTTTAAACGGCGTAATTTAGGTTAAGATAAGCATTGAAGCTAAATTTAAAGACAATATTATAATGTTCATTTTTTCTGCAGTGTATTGACTATGCTAAATACTGCTGATATGATTTATATATGAGCATATAATATATAAAGTAAAGGTGATTGCCGTGAGAAAAGTAGTAAATATAAACAGAGCTTGGAAATTCAGCAAAGAGCCTTGCAAGAATGGTAAGCCTCCTAAGAGATTTCCAAAGAAATGGCAAAGTGTAGATTTACCTCATACATGGAATAATTTGGATGGACAAGACGGAAATAATGATTTTTACAGAGGAATTTGTGTCTACTGCAAGGAAGTGGAAAGCGGCAGTATCATAGATACACTTGCTAATATTGACAAGACTGTCTACCTCGAATTAAAAGGAGCAAATTCATCTGCAAAGATTTTTGTTAATGGTTGTCTTGCCGGCTGCCATGAAGGAGGTTTTTCAACCTATCGCTGTGATATATCGCATCTTATTAAAAAGGGAAGAGCGCTTATTACAATAGAGGTTGATAATTCTAAAAATGACTATATATATCCACAAATGGCAGATTTTACATTTTTCGGAGGACTTTACAGAGATGTAAATCTTATAATTGTTGAGAAAACACATTTTTCACTTGAATATTTTGGCTCAAACGGCATTAAGGTAACACCTATACTGAATGAGGACGGCAGCGCAGATGTTGAGTGCGAGGCATATGTTCAGCGAGCAGAGCAAAACGACAAGGTGAAATTCACTATTGGTCAGGAGTCTAAAATAGTTTCTGCGAATGATGCGAGGGCTTCTTTCCACATAGAAAATCCCATACTTTGGAATGGTAGAATTGATCCGCATCTTTATACTCTTAAATCACAGCTGATGAGAAAAGCTACCTGCCTTGATGAAGTTGATACTAGCTTCGGCATACGCTCATTTAAGGTGGATCCCGAAAAGGGCTTTATATTAAACGGTAAGCCCTATGCATTAAGAGGCGTTTCCAGACATCAAGACAGACTAAATAAAGGCTGGGCTATAAGTCAAAGGGATCACAGGGAGGATATGGATTTAATACGCGACCTCGGTGCGAATACAATAAGATTGGCACATTATCAGCATGACCAATATTTTTACGATTTGTGCGACGAATATGGCATGGTTGTATGGGCTGAAATTCCATTTATCTCAACATTTATGAAGGGCGAAAAGGCGGAGGAAAATACACTTTCACAGATGAAGGAATTAATCATTCAAAATTATAACCATCCTTCAATCGCCTGTTGGGGAATTGCAAACGAGATTACAATCGGCGGTGAAAGCCCTGAATTAAAGGAAAATTTAATTAAGCTAAACAATATGTGCCACGAGCTTGATAAAACAAGGCTTACAACAATCGCCAGTCTTTCAATGCTCGAAATGGACAGCGAATTAAACAAAATCACAGATATTTTATCCTACAATCACTACTTTGGCTGGTATTTGGGTGAAACAAAGGATAATGAGGTTTGGCTCGATGAATTTCACAAAAAATACCCAAACAGATGCATCGGCCTTTCTGAATATGGCTGTGAGGGCGTAACTGCTTACCATACAGATGAACCTAGGATTCAGGATTACACAGAGGAATATCAGGCTTATTACCACGAGAAAATGCTTGAAATTATACAGGCACGTCCCTATCTTTGGGCGACTCATGTTTGGAATATGTTTGACTTTGCAAGCGATATTCGCGATGAGGGCGGCATGAAGGGCAGAAATAACAAGGGACTAGTAACCTATGACAGGAAAATTAAAAAGGACTCATACTATATATATAAGGCATATTGGTCAGACAAACCATTTGTCCATATCTGCTCAAAGAGATATATCGACAGAACATCAAAAACTATTGATATAAAGGTATATTCAAACTGTAAAGAGGTAACTCTTTTTGTAAACTCAAAGGAATATGCAACTTTGGAGGGTAATAAAATCTTTATATTTAATAATGTACCTCTAGACAGACTTGAAAACAGCATAGTTGCAAGAAGCGAAGAGCAGAGCGATGCTGCAAGATTCAGAGTGGTCGAAAAGGAAAATGAAGCCTATAAGCTTGAAAACGCTCAGACTGATGAAAATGCCAAAAACTGGTTTGTTGATAAAGCTCCCGACGGCAGAAAACTAAAATTCAATGATGACTGCTTCTCAATTAAGGATAAGCTTGGCGATATAATGAAATGTCCCGAGGGCAGGGAGCTTATAAATGATTGGATTAAGCGAGTCGGTGATGAAACGGGAGTGACGCTGAGCAAGGGCATGCTTAATATGATTAAGAATTTTACAATCGAAAAGGCATTTCAAATGGCAGGCGACAGAGTTCCCGTATCGCTGATGTTTGATATAAATGAAAAGCTCATTGAAATAAGAAAGCCTAAATGACAAAAAAGCTTTATAAATAAGGCTTTTTAGCAAAAAAATATTAACTAAGCTCTTGAAAAAGGATATTTACTATGTTATAATATCCGAGCATTACGCACGCAGAGGATATTTCTGCTCGGTTCAGCGTATGAATCGCTGTTGCAGGTTAAAGAATCTGCGGAGGTAAAAACCAAAGGAGGACAAACAAATGTCAGTAGTATCAATGAAACAGCTTCTCGAAGCAGGTGTACACTTCGGTCACCAGACAAGAAGATGGAACCCCAAAATGGCTCCCTACATCTTCACAGAGCGTAACGGAATTTACATCATCGACCTTCAGAAGACAGTAAAGAAGCTTGAGGAAGCTTACATGGCAGTTAGAGAAATCGCTGCTAACGGCGACGAAATCCTTTTCGTCGGTACAAAGAAGCAGGCTCAGGATTCAATCCGTGAGGAAGCAGCACGCTGCGGTATGCCTTATGTTAACGCAAGATGGCTCGGCGGTATGCTCACAAACTTCAGCACAATCCAGAAGAGAATTAAGAGACTCGAGCAGCTCAAGACAATGAAGGAAGACGGCACATTCGATCTTCTTCCCAAGAAGGAAGTTGCAAAGCACCTTCTCGAGATCGAAAAGCTTGAAAAGTTCATGGGTGGTATCACAAACATGAAGAAGCAGCCCGCTGCTATGTTCATCGTTGACCCCCGCAAGGAAAAGATTGCTGTTCTTGAAGCACATAAGCTCGGTATTCCGATTATCGCTATCGTAGATACAAACTGCGATCCCGATGAAGTAGATTATGTTATCCCCGGTAACGATGATGCTATCCGTGCAGTACGTCTTATCGCAGGCGCTATGGCAGATGCAGTTATCGAAGGCAGACAGGGCGAACAGAACGAGGCTCAGGAGGTTGAGGAATAATGGCAATCACAGCTAAAGACGTTCAGGCTCTCAGAGAAAAGACAGGCGTAGGTATGATGGACTGTAAGAAGGCTCTTATGGCTTCTGACGGTGACGTAGAAAAGGCAATCGATTTCCTTCGTGAGAAGGGCCTTGCTGCAGCTACAAAGAAGGCTGGCAGAATCGCTGCTGAGGGCGTAGTTCTTGCATACAACGATGATAAGGTTGGCGTACTTGTAGAGGTTAACGCTGAAACAGACTTCGTTGCTAAGAATGATGTTTTCAAGGCATTCGTATTAGACGTTGCTAAGACAATCGCAGCAGAGAATCCTGCTGATGTTGACGCTCTTCTCAACGTTAAGCTTGCTGGTTCAGACAGAACAGTTCAGGAAAACCTTCAGGATAAGGTTCTTGCTATCGGCGAGAACATGAAGATTCGTCGTTTCGTAAGACACGAGGGCGTTGTATCTTCATACATCCACATGGGTGGTTCAGTTGGCGTTATGGTATTCTTTGACGTTGACGAAGCTACAGCAGCTAACGACGCATTCAAGGTAATGGGTAAGGACGTAGCTATGCAGATTGCAGCTATGGAACCCCAGTATCTCTGCGACTCAGAGATTCCTGCAGAGGTTATCGAGCATGAGAAGTCAATCCTTCTCCAGCAGATGCAGGAAGATGAGAAGATGAAGAATAAGCCCGCAAAGGTTCTTGAGAACATTGTTAAGGGCAAGATTGCAAAGTTCTGCAAGGAAGTTTGCCTTCTTGATCAGCCTTTCGTTAAGGACGGCGATCTCACAGTTAATAAGTACATCGAGAAGACTGCAAAGGAAATCGGTGCAGATATTAAGGCAACAGGCTTTGTTCGTTATGCAAAGGGTGAAGGCCTCGAGAAGAAGGAAGAGGACTTTGCTGCTGAAATCGCAAGCATGACAAAGTAAGAAAAATTTAAATTAAATATTTTCGCAGGAGAATGTCTAACGATGTTCTCCTGTTTTTTTATTTTCAAAGATAATCATATACCTTTCTCTTTTTGAATATATTTAATTGAACTTAAACTTTAAGGAGAGAAAATAAATGCAGCTCAATGTTATAAAGCAGGAAATAGGATTAGATGAAAGTATAAACAAATCCACTCTAGAGCAAAATATCGATGCGGATATTACACTGCCTGACTATTGTGCGGATATACAGAGGATTTTAAAATGTGCAGTTATTCCTAAAGTAAATTCAGTCAATGTATCAGCGGGCAGAGCAACTGCGGATGCAAATGCACAGATAAAAATAATTTATGTGGGTTCAGACGGACAGGTAAGCTGCTTTGAGCAGAATTCGGCATTTTCAAAATATATTGAACTAAAGGATGACAGTGAGGATATATGCGTCAATGTAAAGGCTAGACCGGATTATGTAAATTGCAGAGCTGTCAGCTCAAGGAGAATAGATGTACATTCCTGCGTCAGTGTAAGCTTCAGCTGCTCAAGGCTCGAAAAGCAGGAGGTCATAACAGGAGTTCAAGAAAGCTATTTGCAGATGAAAAAATGCGATACTGATTATGTCAGTGTGCAGGGCTTGAGTCAAAGAAACTTTCCAATGAGTGAAACAGCTGTAATAGATGACGATAAACCCGCTATTAAAAGCATAATTAATTCGTCTGCGTGTACGATTATATCTGATATAAAGGTTATAAATAATAAGCTTCTTATTAAGGGCGAGCTTATAACTGATATTATATATTGCTGCGAGGACGAGCAAGACGCTTTTACAACGTTTGAGCATAGTATGCCTATAAGCCAGATAATTGAAATAAACGGCATTAATGAGGACAACAGATGCAGTGTCGATTTGGATATTATATCATTAAACACAGACTTAAAATCGGATTCTTCCGGCGAAAACAGGCTGATAGATATTTCTGCTTTGGTTAGTGCTAACGTAACAGCCACAAGTGACCAGAGGCTTTGTGCAGCAGTTGACGCATATTCAACCTTGGGCGAGGTGGAGCTTGAATGTAAAAATATGTGTTTTTATCTGCACGAAAAAAGCTTCAATGAAGCCTTCTTGTGTCATACGCAATTAGACTTAAGCAGTATGGGAGTTCGCAAAATACTTGCCTTTTGGTGTTCGGATATAACGAAGTCTTGCTCACTCGACGGAGCTTATTTTATTGTTGACGGTACATTTACAGCACATTTTATCTATGCTGATGCAAACGAGAATAAGGGATATACTGAGAAAACAGTAGATTTCCAATTTAAGCGTGAATTAAACGATAATTTAGCAAGCTTTAAGGCTAATCCCAATATTCAAATATCTGCGGCAAGTGCATCCTGCAGCTCTCAAGGGGAAGCGGATGTTAAGGTGGAGATTAAAATAAGCTGTGAGGTATATTCGTGCAGGGATATGAAGATAATTTCATCTATTGAACCCGACGAGAGCAAAAGTGAGGCTAAAAAAAGCTCTTCTATTGTTATATATTTTGCGGACAGCGGTGAAAGCTTGTGGGATATTGCAAGAAAATACAAAACAAGCATTGAGGCTATCGCTCGCGAAAATTCTTTAAATGAAGAAATAATGGAAGAGAAGCGTATGCTATTAATTCCGGAAGCTTAAGGAGGACAAAATGGAAGAACACAGCATTTACAGTGACATCGCCAAAAGAACGCAGGGGGATATTTATATCGGAGTTGTAGGACCGGTAAGAACGGGAAAATCAACATTTATAAAGAAGTTCATGCAGACTCTTGTAATGCCCAATATAGATGGAGAATATCAAAAGGGCAGGGCGCTCGACGAGCTTCCGCAATCTGCTGCAGGCAGAACAATAATGACTACTGAACCTAAATTTATACCGGAGAATGCGGTGGAAATTAACCTTGAAAATCAAGCAAGCTTTAAGGTTAGACTTATAGACTGTGTGGGCTATATTGTACCAAGCTCACTGGGCTATATCGAGGGAGAACAGCCGAGAATGGTCAAAACCCCTTGGTTTGAGCAGGAGATTCCTTTTAATATGGCAGCGGAGATAGGCACGCAGAAGGTTATCAGTGAACACTCTACAATCGGCTTAGTTGTGACAACAGATGGCTCTATAAGCGAAATTCCAAGAGAGGAGTATGCACAGGCTGAGGAGAGGGTAATAACAGAGTTAAGGGAGCTAAAAAAGCCGTTTGTTGTACTTTTGAACTGTGTAAATCCAAAGTCGGCTGATTCAGTAAAGCTTGCAAAAGAGCTGACGGATAAATATAGCGTTCCGGTGATAGCAGTTAATTGTATGGAGCTTGACGAGGACGAAATAAAGGATATTTTAGGTGCAGTCTTATTTAGATTTCCTATTAAGGAGATAGAAATAAATCTGCCGAGTTGGATTACAGGGCTAGGTACTGATCATTGGCTGAAAAACGGGGTATATAAGGCTGTTAACGAGCAGGCAATGAAACTGCATACCGTAAGTGATATAGCGAATTTTGCCCAAAATTTAGGCGATTGTGAGTACATAGAATTCGCCGAATTAAAAGAGATGGACTTATCTTGCGGAAGTGCTAGAATAAATGTAAATATGGATGCTTCACTGCTCTATAAAATACTTTCAGAGCAAACAGATTTACAGATAAACAACGAGCAGGATCTGATGAGGTCCATGAGAGAACTGTCACAGATAAAGTTAAAATATGATAGATTAAAGGGGGCAATAGATGAGGTTGAGGCGACAGGCTACGGAATAGTAATGCCGACACTCGACGAATTGAGCTTGGAGGAGCCGGAGATTATGAAGCAGGGCGGAAGATACGGGGTTAGGCTTCGTGCATCGGCACCGTCAATACACATGATGAAGGCAAATATTACAACGGAAGTTGCACCGATTGTAGGCAGTGAATCACAGTCTGAGGACTTAGTAAATTATATGCTAAAGGAATTTGAGGAGGATCCTAAAAAAATTTGGGATTCAAACATATTCGGCAAATCCTTAAATGATTTAGTCAATGAGGGACTGCATAATAAACTTTATAAAATGCCCTCGACTGCGAGGATGAAGATTCAAGAAACGCTTGAGAAAATAATCAATGAGGGCTGCAGCGGCTTAATATGCATAATACTTTAGAATAAAAAACTCCCACAGGTTTTAGCCTGTGGGAGAATATTTGTATATATTTTATCTGTATTTTAATTTTAAAAGCTCGGCATATTCAATGACCTTTAAAACGTCATCCTTGGGAAGCTCATTAAAAAGGTTGAGTATTGCGCTCTGCTCAAGTGAAAGGTAGTCATCAGATTTTGTCTGCTGTGACTGCCTTGCTAATAAATAGTCAACGCTCACGCTGAAGAAATCAGCAATCTTAATCTTAATATCATCACTTGGATTTCTTGCTCCGCTCTCATATTGGGCGAGTGCAGAGGGACTTATAGAAAGCATATCTGCAAGCTCAATTTGAGTAAGCTCTGCATGCTCTCTCAAGCCTTTAATTCTCTCTCCAATAATATTGTTGATAAAAATGTCACTTTCTCTTTCAACGAGCTTATCAGGGGACAAAAGAGCTGCTTTTGCATTTTTTAATTCATCCTCGAGCATATAATAAAGACTGACATTAAAATATGCTGCAAGCAGTATCAAAGAAGATATATCCGGTGTGCTGATATTTCTCTCATATGAGCTGTAAGTCTGCCTTTTAATTTTTAAAAGCTTTGCAAGCTCACTTTGAGTTGCACCTTTTTGTATTCTCAAATCCTTTAATATATCGCCTAACAATTCAATTACCTCATTTTTTATTCTCTTAAGCTTAATTATAAGGCTATGTGACAAAATTAGCAATACAAAAAATATAATAAAAGCTATGCTAAAAGCAAATTATTGTTTTTGATTTTATTTTTAGCACAATTTGTTTGCGACCGTAAAAAAATTACGCAGCTTGTGGGAGAGTTTAAGCTAAAACAAAAATAAAAAAAGCACTGAAACCCTAGATGAATAAGGAAATCAGTGCTTTTATTGGTGAGCCATCGGGGACTCGAACCCCGGACACCTTGATTAAAAGTCAAGTGCTCTACCGCCTGAGCTAATGGCTCGTTTTGCTTGTCATCGCTGACAGCTCTATTATAATATAACATTATAAGCTGAATGTCAATACTTTTTTTGGATTTTTTTGAAAAAATTCAAAATTTTATATTTTAAGAGTTTTTCGAGGAAAAGGCGGCACAAATGCACCGCCTTTTTATAATTATTGCTATGAAAGGGCTATATCGTTTTCAGCGGCATATTCTGCAGCTGGTGAACCCTCTTTTGCATGAATTGTAAGCTTTGTGTCGTTTGTGAAAGCGTCAGCTTCAATTTCGTTTGTGTTCTCACCGATTGCAACATCTGTAAGAGCGGGGCAGTTGTAGAAAGCATATTTGCCCAGTGTATTTAATGAATCGGGGAGCTTTACGCTTTTAAGCGATGAGCATTCCTCGAAAGCACCCTTTTCAAGAACCTCAATGCCCTCAGAGAGTGTGAGCTTCTCTATTGCAGAGCATCTGTAGAAAGCACTTGTGCCTATTGCCTTTACATTGCCTGCGATAAATACTTCTTTAGCTGAGGTGCATTTTAAAAATGCGTGGTCAGATATTTCCTTTACTGTTGACGGAAGAATAATCTTGTCAGCACTAAAGTTTTTAGCAAAAGCCCAGTCGCCTATTACCTCCACACCCTCGGGAAGATTAATCTCTACGAGCTTATCACAAAAGTAAAAAGCCTTTTCTGAGATTGTTTTCGGAGCGCCGTTCCAAACTATAGTCTTTAGTGAACCATTACTTGTAGTGGGGGTACTTTTAGCTGATTCGAAGGCACTTGTGCCTATGTATTCAATATCTCTTCCGAAAGTAACCTTTTCTAGGTTTTTTGAATGCATTACGGCATAGTTGCCAACATATTTGAGTGTGTCCGGCAGAATTAATTGTGTTATTGTTTCGTTCTTGAAAAGAGCCTTATTTTCAAGTCCTATAACTGTCATGCCCTCAATTTGTTCAGGAATGCAAAGTATGGGGCTGCTGCCCTCATAGCCTGTTACGCAAACAGTATTGTCAGTGTAAACGCTGTATATAATGCCGTCCTTAGTTTTTTGCTTTTCTGTTTTAACAGTTTTATCCGCAAGATCTGCGACCATAACAAGGGCAGGATCATCTAGCTCAATATCAAGTGAAAGCATGGACATTATTTTGGAGCCAGCACCTTCACATCCTGCGAAGAAAATGCACATTACTAATGAGAGGGTGAGAAGTACTGCTAATTTTTTAAATTTTTTCATCTTTACTCTTTCCTCACTTATTCTTCTTTTCTGCACGCTTTTGCTTGCGGCGTTCAACGTCAGCCTTGCGCTGAGCCTCGAGTCTTTCAATTTCCTTTTTATGCTCCTCAAAAGCAGCGTCAGTTCTTTTCTTGGCCTCGTTATAATTTTTGCGTATATCTTCAAGATGTGTGAAGTTTTCTTTTTCTTTAAGCATACGCTTAGAGTCGAGAAGCGGCTTAGTGCCTCTTACATATTTTGATTTTCTGTTAACGAGATTTTTCATAGCCTTTTTCTTCTTTAACTGCTGAGCAAGTGAAGCTGAGGGCATATTTTCGACCTCTTTAAATTCCTCAGGTGTAGGTGCTATAACCTCATCAACAGATTTATAAAATTTCTTAAGATTCTTATGAGCTGTATTTAAGGCACGAGCTTCAACTATGGCATCACCGCGCATAATACGCTCATCATGAGTGCTTTTAGGCATAGCCTTAGCCTCTCTCATTGCATAGCCGTCATAATTAAAGATACCCTCGATACCATTTTTTATAATTACTTTTGAACGATCAACCTTTTTCTGCATAGCAAGAGTTTCATATTTATTCATTTCATCTATAACGAAATGGCATACAGAAACATCCTTTAAATGCTTTTTCCTTGCGGAATTCTTCTTGTGAGCAGCCTTTATTGCAGCTTTTCTAGCAGCTTTTTGCTCATCTGTTGAGTTTGGCATACTCTTTGCTTGATCAGTGCAGGCTTTAAGCTCTGCCTTTAGATTACTAACAAATTCCTTGTGAGCGGCTGAAAGACGTGCAATTTCAGCTTTTTTGAAGGCTTTCTCCTGAGCAGTACGGTCGGGCAGGTGCTTAGCTGCCTTAACATCATCCTTGGTTGTCATTGTAAGGCTTTCAGTATAAAGCGCATTAGCCTCATCTATAATATCAATAGTCTCAACAAGGTTTTTGTCCTTGAGGAAGCCGTTGCCGTAGTCCTCAAATAATGCACGAATTTTAAGAACCTTAACAATTCCCTGCTGCTTAGCCTCTGTTAAGTCATAGAAGAAATAGGGCAGAACGTTGAGTGCAGCACCGATAACAGCTGCAATGATAAGCACCTCGAACAGGTCCTCACGGAATGATGCAACCTCAAGAACGTCGTAATTGTCCTCAAGACCGAGTCTTTGATAGATTGTCGGAAGAACCATTCCTGTAAACATGCCGATGAAAGAACCGATAATACCCACGGCACCGAACATACCGTCGATTCGTTCTCCTGTATAATATTGCTGATAGTCACGAATGTCTGCATTGATGCCGGGATTGTAAACAATAGCAAAGTTTGTAACGAAGCCGTTGAGATAATAGATTGCAATAAGTGCAAAGAGGTTATCATATAGATTATAAAGTGAACCGATAAGCACTATGTTGGCAAGATTACACCAGATAAGAAGATTTCTCTTACCTATTTTCCTTATCGCTATAGGACAAATGAGCATCGACCAAAGTGAAGCGTTGCCTATAAGCGTTGTTGCGATGCCGTAAAGCGGCATTCTATCAGGATAAGCATAGATGAAGGTCCAGCCGATAATTACTGTAACAGCTGATTCAAGGAAGCCGAGCCAGCCTGCAAGCGATGTAATCCAGAAATACTTGTTTCTTGCTACTGAACGAAATGCGTCGGTAAATTTAAAGGTGGAAACATGGCTTTCAGCTACTATGATACGTTCCTTTGTGCCGAAAACTGCAATGTAGGACATCAAAAGACCGATTATAGCAATAATCGGATGTATTACACGGTAAGTGTTGATATTGTTAAGTCCACCGGTAAAGGTTGAGAGCATGGGGACAAACATACCTGTAAGAGTGGGTGCGAGCGAGTAGATAATAGATGCGAATGAAACTATATCTGTACGCTCGTGCGAGTTTGGAGAAATAACATTTGCAAGGTCTGTGTGTGCTTGGGTAAAGAATGGGTAGAACATCTGAAGTGATATATAGCACACAAATACAGCTATTAGCTTCTGCATATAAGACATAGTTTCATATGGAAGCCAAACAAATATAATTGTGATTGCAACTGCTGGTATACCCATAATTGCAAGCCACGGTCTGAATTTACCCATTTTAAAGTGCGAGCAGTCAATTATATAGGATCGGCTGATTGTAATGCCGAAGCCAATTATAGTTGCGATAATTGACATATACTGCAGGTGCATAGGCTTTATGCCGATAGTGTTACCGACAAGGAAGCTTGTTGCGTTTAGTGAAATGAGTGTAGCAAAGAACATAACAAACTGAACACCCATACCTCCAAAGCCGTAAGCAAGGATTTCCTTATATGGAACATACTTGCCCAGCGGGGGAGTTTTCCAATGCAGAACCAGTGTATTGACTGCGTTGCTGACTTTTTCTTTTAAGCCGTTATTCAATTTAGACTCTCCTCATACATCGTTTTCTCTTTCGCTCCAATATGCTCAAATTTTTAATTCTATATGACATAACATAAGAACATACTGTCACAAATATGAAGTCATTATATCAAATACAAGGATGCAATGCAATAGATTTGTCCTATATATGATTCGATTATAACAAAACTAACAAACAATGATATGTAATTTTGTATATATTTTACAGCATATTTGCTTTAAAAAATCATTTTTTCTAATTTTGTTGGATTCGTTCATATTTAGGTGATATAATATTTAAAAATAATGTTTAAAACAAAACAGGAGTGACCACAGTGAAAAAAGTAAAGGTTATTGCCCACAGAGGTGCGAACCATTACGCTCCGCAGAATACCGTACCTGCTTTTAAAAAGGCAATAGAAATCGGTGTTGACGGAACAGAAACAGACGTTCACGCAACTAAGGATGGGTATATTGTTATCTGCCACAATGATACAGTGGATGAAACATCAAACGGAACTGGAAAAATAACAGACTTTACCTTTGATGAAATCAGAAAGCTTGATTTTGGTACAAAGTTCAGCGATAAGTTTATCGGTACAACCCTGCCGACACTTGAGGAATATCTCGAGGTTATGGCAGCTGACGAAAGCCTCACAACTATAAATGTAGAAATTAAGCCTTCTAAAAAGGAAAGACAGCTTTTAGTCACTAAGACCATTGAATGTGCTAAGAAAATGGGACTTTTTGATAAGCTTTTAATTTCAAGCTTTGATTATAAAATGCTCATTGAAGCAAAGCGAGTAGATCCAAATTGCAAAACTGCATTTTTATACCCAACCTATAAGCAAGCCTTAATGGGCGAGGAGTATTTCCCAATTCACAAAGCCCACAGAATAAAGTGTGATGCGATTCATCCCCACAAAAGCTTTATCACAAAGCGAGGAGTTAAGCTTGCACATAAATTCAATATGGATGTTAATGTCTGGACAGTTGATGAAGAAAAGGATGTTAAGAAATTACTCGAAAAGGATGTTGACGGACTTATAACAAATGTTCCTGATAAAATTAAAGAGATGATTAAATAAGCTTTTAAAGCTAGAATATAATGTATAGAAGAAAGCACCGTTATCAAAGTTGATAGCGGTGCTTTTGTGCTATTTGGAGCTGTCTAAATCACAATTTTAAGCTGTTGCTTACTCTAAATTAACTCTGCCTGACGGGACATACATAATAGTTCTTTCGCCGTTTTGACGTGTGAATTCAACGATGTAAGCGCTCTCTCCGTCTGTGTCGAGGTAAAGTCCGTAAGCGTTCTTTAAGAGGGATTCAATAACATTTTTGTCTGTAACAGTCTTTGCGTTTTTCGGCATGAATCCGCCTGCTGTGTATTCGGAGCTTGCAATGTCATTATTTTTAAACGGCTCTGCGTCGCCCTTCTCCCAAAATTCAATGAATAAGGGAGAAGCAGAATCTATGGGCTGAGTATTTGAAGTTGCAGAAACAGCCTTGATATATTTTGCACTTACAATGGGTGAAGCGTCAAAAAGCTCATTGTAGAGCTCATTGTCCTTTAAGAACTTAACTGTGTTCTTCATCTCACTTGTAATCGGTATAACTACAGCTTCATAATCAAAGAAAATGCTGAAGTATTCAAACTTAGAATCCTTTATCCACATTCTTCTTATCATCTCGTCAGCTGGGATAATTTCCATCTGCTTATCAAGCTCTGATTGAATCTTTATATCGTCAGAGCCTTCAAAATAAGGATCGTTGTGAATCGAAATTGTGCCGAGATACTGTGCATCTGATTTCCAAAAGCTTTCATAGCCCAATTCCTTGATGTCGTCAGCAAGTGCAGTCAATAAAGACTTATTGAGATTTCTGTCAATAAAGGTTTTCTTTTCCATCTGCTTTGAGAGGAGGAGCGGAACAGTATTTTCTGTATCTCTGTTTTTAAGACTGTCATCAATATATTTGTTCCAAGTCTTTGAATCCTCAAGCTTTAAGAGCTTTTCGATATTACTGTTGGAAATTCTCTCATAATATCTTGCAAACTCTGTGCCGTCCTTTAATTTATAAACGATTGCAACGTAAACATCGCTTGTACGCTTGGAATAATCTGTTCTCTGTGTGTCTTCCTCCTTGTAAAGCTTGCCCTCATCAATTATCGCCTTGTGAATATCGAGAACTGATTTTATATCGTTTTTGTCCACCATTTCTGGCATAAGGTGAGAGGATGCAGCTTCAAAATAGAAATAATTGTAAATATCTGAATCGTCCTTGTGTTGTCTGAACTCGAAGTCATTATATCTGTCAAAACTGTTTGTCTTTTTAGCACCTGTTAGTGTAAACGGCATACTGATTCTAACACTTTCGATTTCTTCTATGTCGGGTATTCTCTTAGAGTAGCCGAAGAATCCTGTTGCGAGAGTGGAGATTAAAAGAATTACCAAAACTGCGTGAACAGGTGCAATTTTTAGAGCCTTCACATAGTCCTTTAAGCTCCTCGTTAAGATAAGCTCAATAATTGAGAAGAATATAAAGCTTATTAAAATACCCAATAAAGTTAAAACGAAAACATTTTCAATTTTAACTGAGATTATTGAAATTACAAAGAATGAAATGAGAGCGGATGCAACTGAATTTAAAAGCTTGTTTTTGCCTGTAAAGCCGCAGATTTCAGCCTTTCTCTTCTTGAACATGAATACGCCCAATACAAATATCACAGCGATTAAAGCAATCCAAAGAAGATAGGGCGAAATTGAGGGGAATGCCCAACTTTTGAGGTCATTCTTTTCTAGCACCTGCCCCATCTTAAAGAACCTATCGTTATTCAGCTGGAAGAGATTTACGTTAGCTAAAAACTTTCCGAGAGGTGTTTTATCTAATGACATAGTCAAAGAATGATTTGCTTTATCGATATAATCGAAGGTCAAATATTTTGATGGCATGCCGTGCAGAAGAGCGGGGCAAATGTTTTTAAAGCAGCTTTCTGCAACTGTCGGGAAAATTAAAAGAATAGCTGTGAAGCCTACAGATTCAACCATTGTGCCGATACAGCCGGAAACTGCCGCCGCTATTGTAAAGCTTGCAAGGCAAACAACAAGATAATGGAAAATGTAGAAGAATGCAGTCTTCCAAAGTATAGCGGATGAACCGAACCAAGCGATATTTACAAATACTGTGACTAAAACGGGGATAGAAACCGCAATTAAAATCATAACTGCGCCTGCTAAATATCGAGAAATGAAAAGGTCTGTTCTCTTAATACCTAAGCTGTAGTAAACGTTAACAGTCTTTTTGTTTGTTACAAATTTGAAAAGCATAATGCCTAAAAGAGCAGAGAGAATAATTGAAATCATCAAAAATACGAGCAGCTGATCTGCACTTGAGCTCCAGCCGTCGGGCGGAACAAAGGTAAAAATATATCTTGCGTCCTTAATGAGGCTCTCGAAGCTTACGCCCGAAGTGAGTGCTTTTTTCTGCATCTCCATGATAAACTGATGATAGGCTTCTGTGAGATTCATCGCATGGCCAGCCATGAGTGAAGCAAAAATCATAAGCGGCAGGAAAAAGTATTTCTTCATTGTATGCAAGAATGTGAAAAGAAAAGTATTTTTAGTTTTCATTATTTTTTCTCTCCTTTCTTTTCGTCGGGGTTAGAGAATATGTCGTCAAAATTATAATCGTTAGTTTTCATTTCTTCTAAGAAAATTTCCTCCAAGGTGAGCGGGAACTTTTCAAGCATTAACGGATTCATAGCCTGTAATTTCTTTTCATTTTCAGCAATGTTGCCGTTTAAGCTGATTGTTATAATCTTTCCGTCACGATTAAATGATTTAATTTCAAAGTCCTTGAAATCCTCATCGCTCTTTTCTTCGTTAAAGATAAGTCTGAATTTACATCTTGAGCCGCTCATCTCGTCAACGGAGCAGTCCATAACAATATTCTTGCCGTTGATAAGACCGATGTGGTCGCATAAATCTGCAAGCTCGTGAAGATTGTGGGAGGAGATGATAACTGAGCATTCCTTTTCTGCCATGTAGTCTAAAAGAAGATTCTTAACAAGATTTCTTTTGGCAGGGTCCAGTCCGTCAAAGCTCTCATCGAGTAAAAGAATATCGGGCTTTGCAGAGAGCGCTAAAACAAGCTCAGCCTGTCTTTGCATACCTTTTGAAAATCCATGGATTCTCTTTTTAGTATCAAGACCGAAAACCTCAGATAATTTTCTCATTGCGTGCTTGTCAAAATCGGGATAATAGCCTGCATAGAATTTTCCCATGCTCTCGATTGTTGCGCCCTGTTCAAAGTAGATGTCATCAGGAACGTAGAAAACCTTTTGTTTAATTTTAGGATTGTCGAAAACATTCTCACCAAAAATTTTTACCTGACCGCCGTCGGCCTTGTAAACGCCTGCGACTGTTTTCAAAAGTGTTGTTTTACCTGCACCGTTGTAGCCGACAAGTCCGTAGATAGAAGAGCTGTCTACAGTAAATGAAAGCTTGTCGATAGCAGTAAAATCACCGAATTTTTTAGTGACACCGAGTATCTCAATCATTTTTGCTAACCTCCTCATATAATTCATCAATTAAATTTGTAATTTCATCTTTTGTGATTCCCTTGGCTATGGCAGTTTTTAGTGCTGCCTTTAAATCACAAACCGCGTTTTGCTTAACAGTATTGTTGGAGAAAGCCTTATCGCTTACAAAGCAGCCTTTGCCGGGTACTGTGTAAATTATTCCGTAGGATTCGAGATCAGCAAACGCTTTTTTAACAGTGTTGATATTAACTCCCGAATCCGAAGCGACCGAACGAATGGACGGCAGCTTACAGTGTGGCTCGTATGTACCGACTAGAATGAGCGTCATCAGCTGATTTTTTATCTGCTCATATGCGGGTACACGGCTCTGCTTGTCTATCGTTATCATTTTTCTCCTCCCTTCACTGTGTTAACTGTGCCATACTATGTAGCACAGTTGTATAATAACACTCTTTTGAATACATTGTCAATAACTTTTATGTCCGCAAAATAAACAAAAAAGAACTGCGTTTTTTGTCACAGTTCTTTTCCTATAAAGCATATTAAATTATATCTCTGAATTTAAAAAATCCTCTTTAATTGCACTTACAGCGTCGTTTATATCCCCGTCATTTGAAACTTCAAAATCACAAGATGTTGCATAGAGCGGATTTCTCTTGTAATACATTTTGCGAAGCTCGTCTAAACTCTTTGAGAGCGGGCGACCGTCAGTCGAGAGTTTTTCTACGCTTCTTTTGATGTAATAAATTCTGCCGTTTAAAGCTAAAAGCTTCATATTTTGTGAGTTTAAAACAGCACCGCCGCCCGTTGCAATTATGAGATTTTTTTCTTTAGAAAAGTCAGCGATAACCTCGCTTTCAAGCTGCCTAAAGTGCTTTTCCCCGTATTTTTTAAAGATTTCGGGGATAAAAATTCCTGCTCTTTTTTCGATTTCTTCGTCCGTATCAATGAATTTTCTATTTAACATTTCTGCTAAAAGCTTGCCGATTGTACTCTTTCCGCAGCCGGGCATACCGATTAAAACAATGTTTTGAACTTCGAGTGCAAGGGCTTTAAAAACTTTTTCGATTTCTTCATCAGCTATATCTTCACCGCTGAAATATTCGCCCGATTTTGCAGCTTGTGCGACAAGCATATAAAGTCCGCCCGAGCATTTAAGCCCTTTTTTTCGAGCTTCAAATAAAATCGAAGTTCTAAGCGGATTGTAAATGACATCCAAAACCGCTTCACAGTTGGGGAATGAATCAAGATTTACAAGAAAATCGCTGTTGTTGGGGTACATGCCTACGGGTGTTGTGTTAATTAAAATCTCACAGTCAGAAACTTTGTCTAACTCATTAAAATTAATATCGCCCTTTCTCGATACAATTTTTATGCTCTTAGCACCCTCGTCCTTGCAAACAGTTCTCGCAGTCAAGGATGTTCCTCCGTCACCTAAAATCACAACATTTTTATCCTTAAAGCTTATTCTTTTTCTTTTAGCCATAGATAAAAATCCGTAATAGTCGGTGTTGTAGCCCTCAATTCCGTTTTGAGTTTTAACTAGAGTATTCACGCAGCCGATTCTTTTTGCATCTTCGCTTATTAGTGAGCAGTAGGGCATAACAGTTTTTTTATATGGAATCGTCACATTGAGTCCGTCAAACGGCAGGCTCTTTAAAAATGCGTCTAAATCCCATTCATCAATGCTTTTTAAGCTGTAATCGTAGAGATTAAAAGCATCGTGAATAATTTTAGAATAGCTGTGACCGAGCCTTGCGCCAATAAGAGCGCAGCTTTTATTTTTCATCTTAAAACCTACTTATTTAAAGTGTCCTTTTGCAAATCTCTGCTTATCTTCATTATCTCAGAAAAAAGCTCCTTTGCATATGGAGCAAGTTCTTCTCCAGCTTTATTTTCAATACGCTGCAAGACTTCATTTTCTCTGTCCTGCTGGAGAATGGGCAGATTATTTTCCTTTTTATACTCGGCTATACCCTTTACTACATTGAGCCTTTTAATAAAAAGCTTCAATATTTCATCGTCGATATAATCGAGATTCTTTCTGCTTTCGTTTAAATCCATAACATAAACCTCCTAGATATTATTTTCGAGTATCAAATCCAATATTGTAACAGCTGCTGCTGCTTCAACGCAGGGGACAGCTCTGGGAACAATACACGGATCATGTCGGCCACTGATTTTAATTTTTGTATTTTGCATTTTAATTAAATCGACAGAATCCTGTTCAATTCCGATTGATGGTGTCGGTTTAAAGGCAACCCTAAAAATAATTGGCATTGAGGTGGTAAGTCCGCCCAAGATACCGCCGTGATTGTTTGTCTTAGTCTTGATTTCGTTTTCCTCTATATAGTATGAGTCGTTGTGAATAGAGCCTCTGATTTTAGTCGCATCAAAGCCCAAGCCGAACTCGATGCCCCTAACAGCCCCGATACCGAAGATATTTGCACTTATACGGCTCTCTAATGAGTTAAACATAGGTTCGCCTAATCCAGCTTTAAGTCCTGTCACGGCACATTCGACTATTCCGCCTACAGAATCTAAATCATTTTTAGCCTTTAATATTTCATCCTGCATGAGTTTGCCTTTTTCATCGTCAATTACAGGGAAGTCTTTTTTGCAAATATCAGAAAATTCTGGATTGCACATATCAAAAGGGACATCATTAATATTTGAAATAGAATATATATGAGCGGCAACTTCTATATTTCTCCTTTTTAAAATCTGCTTGCAAATTCCTCCTGCAATGCATAGAGGCGCTGTCAGTCTGCCGGAAAAATGACCGCCTCCTGACAAATCACAAAATCCGTTATATTTAACAAATGCAGGATAATCTGCATGTGATGGGCGAGGGGTGAAGAAAAGTGCTTCGTAGTCACTTTTTTTAAAATTTTTATTCTCGATTATTGCACAAAGCGGTGAGCCGGTTGTTTTTCCGTTTAATACACCAGATAGAAAAATCGGTTCATCAGCTTCCCTTCGAGAGGTCGAAAAGCTTTTGCCGCCTGCACGCCTGTGCATGAAAAATCTAAGCTCGTTTTCATCAAGCTCCTCACCTGCGGGAAGACCGTTTATTAAAACGCCTACAGCCTTGCCGTGGGATTCACCAAAAATATCGATTTTTAATTTATTGCCCATTGTCGATGACATCAATATTTCCTCCGAGTGATAAGAAATCTTCAAAAAATTTAGGGTATGATTTATTTATTGCCTGAGCATTTTTAATTATAATTTTTCCCTTGCATATAAGAGATGCCAAGGTCGCAGCCATAACTATTCTATGGTCGTCAAAGCAATCAATTTCACCGCCTAAAAGATAACCCTTGCCTTTTATAATCAAGCTGTCATCATTTTCGACAGCCTCACCTCCCAAGGAATTTATAAGACAGGCTGTGGAGCTTATTCTGTCACTTTCCTTAAATCTTAAGCGCTTTGCGTTATATAGAATACTTTCACCATCTGCTGCACATGCACAAACTGCCAAAACAGGGAATAAATCGGGGCATTGAGAAACATCAATTTTTACTGTTTTGAGCTTGCTGGGTGCATTTATTTTAATACCCCTAGCATAAGAAGCTTTAGCACCAAAGCAATCAGTTAAAAGCTTTAAAATAACCTTGTCCGCCTGCAGGGAATTTAAATCTAAATTTAAAACGTCAATCTGAGCGCCCAAGGCGTCCATAGCGAGAAATACACCTGCATTCGACCAGTCACCCTGCGACTTAATGCCGTGTGTTTTGATATATTTTTGATTTCCCTTTATAAAATATCCGTTGTCAATTTTCTCTGCTGTAATATTAAAATTCTTAAGCATATTGATTGTCATATCAATATACGCTTTAGACTGAATTTCACCGTCAATTAAAATTTTGCTGTCACCGTGCAAAATCGGCAGAGCAAATAAAAGCCCAGAAATAAATTGTGAGCTGATATTTCCGGGGAGAGTATATACTCCGCTTTTAAGGCAGCCTTTTAACTCAAAGGGGAGAGTCGAGCTTGAAAAAATTGCACCATGACGTGATAATTCCTCGATAAAAGTGCAAATCGGTCTTTGAGGAAGTCTGCCCTCGCCGATAACAGTAACAGTCTTGCCTAAGGCTAGAATAACAGGCAGTAAAAAGCGAAGTGTTGAGCCGCTTTGTCTGCAATTTATAATTGCTTTGTTCGCTTTTAAATCATTTAAGCAGTCAAAGGTCGCCTTTATGTCAGCTGAAATGTCTAAGTCGTCAATGCTGAGATTTTCCCCCGAAAGAAATTCGCAAATTAAAGCTCTGTGAGCTTGAGATTTTGAACTTACAGCTTTTATTTTACCGCTTAATTTAGCTGGAGAGATTATAATATCCATAGTAATCCTAACTTAGTATTTCTTTTAGTTCTTTTATGTTTACCTTTATTACTTCAACATTTCCTATTCGAGTGGGCAAAATAAGATTTATAAAGTCACCGCTTCGTTTTTTGTCATTGAGCATCACAGTGATTAAATCGTCAATTTTAAAGCTTGTTGAAGTAGGAAGATTATACTTTTTTAAGCAGTCGCAAACATCTTTTTCAATGTTAGTGCAAAGTCCTAATTTAAAAGCTGCGCGGCAGGCGATAACAGTGCCGATTGCAACAGCGTGACCGTGTGAAATTTCAAAATTACTGCATTTTTCAATCGCATGACCGACCGTATGACCTAAATTTAACTTCTGCCGCTCGCCTGTATCAAATTCATCACGGCAAACGATGTCCGCCTTGATACTGACACATATTTTTATAATTTCTTCTATATTGTTCCTTGCATTGCTTTTTTCCAATAGCTCAAATAATTTTAAATCTGTTATGATGGCATATTTTATGCACTCTGCGATTCCGTCAGCGTAGATTTCGTCGCTTAAATAGTCGAAGCATTGAGTGTCAATTAAAACTAAGCTAGGCTGATGAAAAGCACCTGCTAAATTCTTCCCCTCTGGGAGATTTACTCCAGTCTTGCCGCCTACAGATGAATCAACACAAGCCAAAAGGGTAGTAGGAATTTGAATAAAGTCAATCCCTCTTAAATAAATGCTTGAAGCGAAGCCTGCGGCGTCACCGACTATTCCTCCTCCTAGAGCAACAATTATATCAGAGCGGGTGAGTTTATTTTTTGCTAAAAATGAGAGTATATCAGAAATTGTTTTTAAACTCTTGTTCTCTTCACCATGTGTAAAGACAAATTTAACCACCTTGAAGCCATTTTTTAAAAGAGAACTTTTAACAGTATCAAAATATAATTTATCCACATTGTCATCTGTGATAACAGCGGCAGTTTTAGCGTTTGTAATATCCCTTATATATTCACCGCAATTATTTAAAATTCCTTTTTCGATTAAAATATCATAGCATTTTGATGCCTTAACACTTATCTTTTCCATTTTTTCTCCAAGTCTTAGCTGTGCTTTTAAATTTTATTTTTTGCCTGAATATCAATTAAAATCGTTGTGAAAAGCTTTATAGTATCTTTGCTTTCAACCCTTAAAAGCGTAGGGAAGAACAGAGTTTACACAATTAACAATATCTGAAAATTCCTCCGGAGTGACCGCCTGTTCAGAGTCGCTTAGGGCGTGTGCAGGATCGTTGTGAACCTCAATCATAAGTCCGTCTGCACCTGCAGCAGCACCTGCCAACGCCATGGGCTTAACAAATCTTGCAACACCGGTAGCGTGGCTAGGATCAACTATTATCGGCAGATGTGAAAGCTCCTTTATAACGGGTACTGCGCTTAAGTCCAAGGTATTTCTGGTTGTTGTTTCAAAGGTTCTTATCCCTCTTTCGCAGAGAATTACATTTTCATTTCCGCCTGCTAAAATATATTCAGCACTCATTAAAAATTCATTTACAGTGCTTGAAAGACCACGCTTTAAAAGCACGGGCTTGTCAAGCTTTCCAAGCTCCTTTAAAAGCTCAAAGTTTTGCATATTTCGAGCGCCGACTTGAATAATATCAACATCGTCGAATAAGTCAAGCTGGGATAAATCCATAATTTCGGTTACAATAGGCAGCTTAGAAACCTCTTTAGCCTTTAATAAGAGCTTGATTCCGTCAGCACGAAGGCCCTGAAAGGTATAGGGAGAGGTTCTCGGCTTAAATGCACCGCCCCTTAATATTTTAGCACCTGCAGACTTAACCTTTAGTGCGATTTGACATATTTGCTCCTCGGATTCAACAGAGCATGGACCAGCGATGAATTGAAAATTATCAGCACCCAATTTTACATTTTCATCAATAGAAATAATACTGCTTTTTGTGATGAAGCTTCTGGAGGCGAGCTTATACGGCTCTTTAACAATACGCACATCCTTAATACATGAAAATTCCTTGAGAAAATCCATATTTATCTTTGATATATCGCCGGTAAGAGCTAGAATATAACTCGAAGAGTCAATATGCTCGTGAATATCTATTTTAGAGCTTTTTATATAATCCTTTAATTTAAAAAGTTCAGCCTTATCAAATTGGCTCTTTAAAGCAATAATCATTTTTTGAATCCTCCGAAACGAATTTAAATAAAAAATCCCACAGTGGCAACTGCGGGGTGAAGTTATCAGTGTTTTGTGCGTAAAAATAATAAAAAGTACTAAATAAATTCTTGTAGAATAACCTCGCACAATTAATTCTTATGATGATATGATAACAGTATAAAGCTAATTTGTAAAGAAAAAGAAAGAAAAATCCTGCAATCTAAAAATACAGGAGCTTTAAAAGCTGACGTTTTTATGATATATTTAAAATATAATTATTTTAAAGGGAGCGGTAATATGTATGAGGAGCTTCAAAGAATAGTAGATGAATCTAATAAAATAGTATTCTTTGGCGGAGCGGGTGTATCCACCGAAAGCGGAATACCTGACTTTAGATCTGTCGATGGACTTTATAATCAAAAATATGATTATCCGCCCGAAGCAATTTTAAGCCATACATTCTATAAAAGAAAGCCTAAAGAGTTTTTTAGATTTTATAGAGAGAAAATTCTCGATGCGAGCTTTGATGCTCAGCCGAATGATGCACATTATAAATTGGCAGAATTAGAAAGAGCAGGCAAATTGACGGCAGTAGTAACTCAAAATATAGACGGACTTCATCAAAAGGCAGGCAGCAGGACGGTTTTTGAGCTTCACGGAAGCATACACAGAAATTACTGCGAAAAATGCGGACAGTTCTATAATTTAGACGAGATGAGAAAATTTGATGGTATCCCTATTTGCTCCTGCGGCGGCAGAATTAAGCCGGATGTAGTTTTATATGAGGAGATGCTCGACAATGACTGCGTTACGGGTGCAGTCAATGCGATAGCAAATGCAGATACATTAATAATTGCAGGCACAAGCATGACAGTTTATCCTGCGGCAGGTCTTATACAATATTTTAGAGGTAAAAGCTTAGTAGTTATAAACATGAGTCCGACAGGTGCAGATGAAAAGGCTGATTTGTTAATTTCTGATAAGGTCGGAAAGGTTCTTTCAAATATAAAGGTGTGAAATAAAAATGACAGAAAACATAAACTTATTAAAGGCGTTAAACGTATTAGAGGGTGTGACGCCGCTTAAAAATAAAAACTGCGGTAAAATTTGTGGAGCTAAATGCTGCAAGGGCAGTACAAATGACGGAATGTGCCTCTTCCCATATGAAAAGGAGCTTTTAAAGGGCGAAGATAATTTTTCCTTTTGTAAAACTGAGGGGAATTTCGGATATGATATTTTAGTTTGTGACTCAAGCTGTAACAGACATAAAAGACCTCTTGCTTGCAGAATATTCCCACTTTTTCCCCTTGCAGTCGAAAGGGACGGAAAAATAAAAATAGTCCCGATTCCAGATCCGAGAGCATTTAATTGTCCTTTGATTTGTGAGAATATGAAAATATCTAGAAAGTTTAAAAGAGCAGTTAAAATTGCAGGTAAATATCTTTTAAGAGATGAAAAAACTAAAAACTATCTTTTGGATATGAGCAGAGAGCTTTTGGAGATTGCAGATTTTGCAAGCTTAATTTAAGATTTCCTGTGTGATGGAAATAATTTTGTTTATATAAAAAGCCGAGTAAGGAAAATTCCCTGCTCGGCTTAATTTTATTAAGTTAAAGATTAATACTTAACGTGTGAATTAATCTCTGTGTAAAGCTCTTCTCTGATTGCCTTAACTCTGTCGATAACTTCATTGATTGCAACCTTTTCATTGATGCTCTTTGTTCTTGTCATAACCTCGCATACGCCTTCCTTAAGGTTTCTGGGGCTTACAACAACTCTGATAGGTGAGCCTAAAAGGTCAGCGTCAGAGAACATAACGCCGGGGCGTACGTTTCTGTCATCGTAGAGAACCTCTAAGCCGTTTGCCTGCATCTTCTTGTAGAAATCATCAGCGAGAGCCTTAGCCTCTGCATCGTCTGAACGAAGGCAGCAAAGCTCGACTTCCCACGGAGCGATTGAAATCGGCCAGATAGGACCGTAGTTGTCGTGAGAAACCTCACAAACAGAAGCAGCAAGTCTGCCGACACCGATGCCGTAGCAGCCCATGATGGGATTTTGCTCCTTGCCGTCCTTGTCGAGGTAAGTCATACCCATTGACTTTGTGTACTTTGTGCCGAGCTGGAAGATGTTGCCGACCTCAATGCCTCTTGAAATGTTGATTGAGTGGTGACCGCACTGCGGGCAGATGCCGCCCTGCTTAATCTTTGCAAAGTCGTGGAACTGGGCGTCGGGAATGTCACGCTCAATATTAAGACCTGTAAAGTGGTAATCCTCTTCGTTAGCACCGCAGGAAAGATTGGTAGCACCCTTTAAGGATGAATCTAAAAGAACTGTTACATTCTCAGGAAGACCAACGGGACCTATAAAGCCAGCGTGGATTCCGCTCTCCTCTGTGATAACGCCGGGGTGAATCTCCTCACCTAAGAAGTTTGTAAGCTTTGTTTCGTTAACGTCGAGATCGCCTCTAATAAATACGATAACAAATTCATCTGTCATATTCTTCTGATAAACAACAGCCTTGCATGACTTTTCAAGCGGAGTCTTTAAGAAATCGCATATTTCCTCGATTGTGTGAATGTTGGGAGTGTGAACCTTTGTAAGCTCCTCAAGCTTTTCGTCAGCAACATTTTCAATTATTGACTGAGCTGCTTCCATGTTAGCTCTGTAGTCGCAGTCTGAACAAACAGCGATTGAGTCCTCACCAACGGGAGTTAAGAGCATATATTCGTGTGAAATGCTGCCGCCCATCATGCCTGAGTCAGACTTAACTGTGATAACCTCAGGGATACCTGCACGAGCAAAGATTCTGTTATATGCGTCGAAGCATACATCATAATACTTTTCAAGATCCTCCTGTGATGTGTGGAAGGAATATCCGTCTGTCATTGTGAACTCACGAACACGGATAAGACCTGCTCTCGGACGTCCCTCATCACGGAACTTAGTCTGGAGCTGATAAATCATAAAGGGATACTTTGCATATGTGTTAGCATAGTCACGAACGAGCTGAACAGCAGCTTCCTCGTGTGTCATGCCAAGAACCATGCGAGCATTGTTTCTGTCTGTGAATCTTAATAATTCGCTGCCGACAGATTCATATCTGCCTGATTCATCCCAAAGAGAAGCGGGCAGAGCTACGGGGAAGAGAACCTCCTGACCGTCGATAGCGTCCATCTCCTCACGGATAATTCTTTCAATCTTATCTGTGATTCTCTTAAGGGGAGTAAACTGTGAATAAATGCCGTTTGCAACGTTTTTCATATAGCCGCCTCTTAACATAAGAGCGTGGCTGTCAATAACGCAATCAGAGGGCTTTTCCTTAAATCTTTCGCCTACAAGCTTGTCAATTTTCATCTTGTAATTTCATCCTTTCAAAAAAATAAGTCCCGAAACACTTTTAATGCTTCGGGACAAACAAAAGTCTGCGGTACCACCCGAGTTCAGATTAGTTAAAATCTGCTCTCCAAATCCTTTAACGCAGGAATACGCGATTTGTTAAATCGTAGCTCCGAGACGGGTTGGGCTTTCATCCACTAAGACTTGCACCAACCGTCTTATCTCTTCGCAGGATAAAAAGCTTAATATTTCTCTTCATAGCCTAGTATTAATTTTACTAATATATTTTAGCAAGCACAATAAAAAAAGTCAACGGAAATTAGGCTAATAATAAATTTTTGTGATTTTTTGTGATTTATTGAGCTAATTAAGATAGAAAAACGCAGAAAAATGTGATATAATCTTAAAGTGCATGATTATAATTAATATAAATATGCTTACTTATTGATTTTTATAAAATCTTTTGGTATCATAAAATGCAGAAAATAAATAAAGGAGACCTAAACATGGAAAGGCTTGAAATTTCAAAGCTTTACGCTTCAATGGAAGAGCTTGGCTCACAGAAAATCACTGTTTGCGGTTGGGTTAAAACAATCAGAGACTCAAAGGCAATAGGCTTTATGGAAATCAACGACGGTACAAGCTTCAAGGGCTTACAGGTCGTTTTTGAAAGCGCAAAAATAGATAATTATAAGGATATAGCAAAGCTCAACGTAGGTGCTGCTGTTAAGGTAACAGGTGAGTTTATTTTAACTCCCACAGCTAACCAGCCGTTTGAATTAAATGCTGATTTAATCGAGGTTGAGGGTACATCAACTCCCGATTATCCTCTTCAAAAGAAAAGACATACTCTTGAGTATCTTCGTACAATCTCACATCTTCGCCCGAGAGCTAATATTTACTCAGCAGGCTTTAGAGTTCGTTCTGTAGCAGCTTATGCAATCCATAAGTTCTTCAACGACCGTGGCTTTATATATGCACATACACCCTTAATCTCTTGCTCAGACTGTGAGGGCGCAGGCGAGATGTTTAAGGTAACAACACTTGATTTAGATAACGTTCCCAAGACTGAGGACGGCGAGGTAGACTTCAAGGAGGATTTCTTTGAGAAGCCCGCATACTTAACAGTTTCAGGTCAGCTTCAGGCTGAGGCTATGGCAATGGCATTCGGCAATGTTTATACATTTGGCCCGACATTTAGAGCAGAGAAGTCCTACACACAGCGCCACGCTGCAGAGTTTTGGATGATTGAGCCTGAAATCGCTTTTGCAGATCTTAACGACGATATGAATCTTGCAGAGGCAATGATGAAGTACGTCATTAAATATGTAATGGATAACTGTAAGCAGGAATTAGAATTCCTCAATAAGTTTGTTGATAAGGGACTTATCGAAAGACTTTCAGCAGTTGTAAGCTCAGACTTTGCAAGAGTTCCCTATACAGAGGCTGTCGCCGAGCTTGAAAAGTATAACGATCAGTTTGAATACAAGGTATCTTGGGGCTGCGACCTCCAGACAGAGCATGAACGCTGCCTCACAGAGAAAATCTATAAGCGTCCCGTATTCGTAACAGATTATCCCAAGGAAATTAAGGCATTCTATATGCGTTTAAATGATGACGGAAAGACTGTTGCTGCGGTTGACCTTCTCGTTATGGGTATCGGCGAAATCATCGGCGGTTCACAGAGAGAGGAAAGACTTGATGTTCTCGAAGAGAGAATCAAGGAATTAGGTCTTAATGTAGAGGATTACTCATGGTATCTTGATCTTCGCCGTTACGGCGGCTGTAAGCATGCAGGCTTCGGCCTCGGCTTTGAAAGACTTGTTATGTACTTAACAGGTATTTCAAATATCCGTGACGTTCTTCCTTTCCCGAGAACAACAGGTTCAGCAGACCTTTAATTTGAAAATATTTGTTGAAGACCTCAGGGCTTTTTGCTCTGAGGTCTTTTTAATATTGCAGATAGCAACTACTTTTTATATTTTAGTACTTGACAATACAAGGTAGTAGATGTAATATAATAGCAGTACAAGGGAGGAACACTATGAATACACAATTTAAAAAGGGTGTTTTGGAAATGCTTGTCATGGTAGCCGTAGGAAAAAAGGATATGTATGGCTACGAGCTTGTAGAGGAAGTGTCTAAGACTATAGATGTTAAGGAAGGCACAATTTATCCGCTTTTAAAGCGTATGACAAACGAACATTACTTTGAAACATATTTAAAAGAGTCTAGCGAAGGTCCGCCGAGAAAGTACTATCACATTACAGCAACAGGAATTATGCAGCTTAATAGCCTGCGTGAGGAGTGGCGTGATTTTTCAGACAGAGTTAATAAGTTCTTGGAGGAAACAAAATGAGACAGGATGAATTTTTTAGAATCTTAAATCGCAGACTGTCAGTTATAGAGGACAGCGAGAGAAACGATATTTTAAATGAATATCGTCAGCATATAGCTATGAAAATGAGCGAGGGCGGAATTTCAGAGGAAAAGGCTATAGAGGATTTCGGCGATGTAAATGCACTTGCAGATGATATATTAAGTGCTTATCATGTTAGAATCGACGCATCTCAGTCATCAAACGCAATAGAAAAGAGCAAGGAGCTTTTAAAAAACGTAAAGAAAGAAAGCGAACCTGTTTATGAACAAACAAAATCTTTTCTTAGTCGCTGCAAGGAGAAAATTTCAAAACCTTTTATAATTATAAAAAATAAGATAAGCAGTACTTTATTTAATAATAAAGGAAAAGACAAGCATAGAGGGGAAAGTAAAGTGAAAAGATTTTTTAACACGATTGCATTTGTGATTTTAACGCTTTTGCGTTGGTGCAGAAACATAATCTGTGGTACAATGGCGACTATATCTGCTTTCTTCTGTTCAATATTTTTAGTTGCATTAGGAGGCTGCCTTGTGTTGGTCTTCAGCGGCTATCCGCTCATAGGTGCAGTGATAATTACTTTTGGTTTACTTTTGATATTCGGCTGCGTCACTGTGATTTTCTTTGACCTTGTAAAAAGAAAGTCTAAGGCGTCAAATAACATGGAAGGGGAAGAAAAATAATGCGTAAGAAATCATTAACCTTATTAAGTCTTATTTTAGCAGGACTTCTTCTTTGCGGAATAGGCGCGGGAATTATGCTCAATGAAATATCCTCACTCGAATACGAGGGCGAATATGTTTACAACAGCGGCAATAATATAACCAATGAAAAGATTTTGTCTGTCAAAGAAATTCCGCAAGAAAAAATAAAAATTGAGTTATCATCTAATGGTAATCCGGATAGTATAACTAAGAAATTAGTTGTAGATGATACTATAGAGGAGGGCTACATAAAGATTGTTTCTAAATTTGATGAGAATTATATACAGCCGTCTTATTATGTAGAGAAGATGGATTTAGATGGAGAAATATTACATACGGGTAATTTAATAATCTTTTTTCATGAGTACATCAGCTCATTTGATGAGTTCTTCAATCTAAAGGATGTCATACTTGATGATTTGAAAAATAAAAAGCTTCGTTCATATAGATGTGATTTAAGTGTTGATGTGGTTATTTCAGCAGCACCTCAAACAGCAGAAAGAATTAAGTTTTAATATAATTCCTCCATTATAGAAAGTGCGTAAAAAAGCAGCGTAGTGTATCACCGATACACTACGCTGTTTTTACTTTTCATATTTACTTAAAAGCTCTTCTAAATTCTTGTGAAGTATCTTTTCTCTATCCTCATCCGAGAGCGGGAGTGTGTTAAATATTTTTAATTCCTCGCCTACATCCCACATAGGGTAGTCAGAGCCGAAAAGAACTCTGTCCGTGCCGAAAATATTAATCATTTCCATAATTCTCTGCGGTGTCATGGCATAAAAGCTGCTAGAACAGTCAACGTAGATTCTCTTTTCGGAAAGCTCCTTTGCACCGTTTCCCCATTCGCTCCATGCACCGAAGTGTGCGGCAATTATATCCAAATCGGGGAACATATCAGAAATCTTTAGGAGTCTTTGCGGCTTTGAATATTGAGTTCTCCAATCGCCTGTGTGGAAGAGAATCGGCAATCTGCCCTCTGCTGCCTTATAGATTCTCAAGGCATTTTCGCAGTCAATGTTAAATTTTTGAAAATCGGGGTGAAGCTTAATTCCCTTTAAGCCTAGAGCTATAATCTCATCGACGATGTCCTCAATGTCCTCACAGTCGGGGTGAAGTGTGCCGAAGCCTATAAAGCGTTTGGGATGAGCTTTCACAGAATCACTTATAAATGTATTGATTGATTTTACCTGTTTAGCTGTAGTTGCTACGGAATGAACCAAGAACTTGTCAACGCCTGCACGGTCACCTACTTCAAGAAGGTTCTTGATTGTTCCGTCCATAGTCATATTTAAATTATAAAAGCTTCCGATTGAATCAGAAGCCTTGTGTGCAATTTTATCGGGGTAAATGTGAACATGGCTGTCAATTATCATTTAATATCATCTCTTTATTTAATTCTTGTAAGAGTACCCTTGATTGCATGGTAATTTTCTTCTCCCAATGCAAAAATAGGAGCGTCGCTTTTTAGAGAATCTGAAAATACCTTTACAAAATGAGCGTCGGGCATCTGCTCTTTTAAACGCTTAACTTTCTCCTCTCCCTTGCAGTTAAGACCGGTTAATTTGCCTGTCTTTGGATCAAGCCTTGTTGCAATAAGAGTGTGAACCTTGTATTTTTTGCAGATAGGCTCTAAAAGAAATTCGGGTGAAGCAGAGCATACAACTGCATCTAAATCTCTGTTTTCAGGCTTGAAAATCGGATATATATATTTCTCGTTCTTCTCCCAAAACTTATTAACCATTTTTTCAGTATCAATAAGTCTTAGAAAATAGAAAAATCGAGCCTTCATTTTATCTCCGCCTATCTTTAAAGAAAAGCATAAAATGCAAAATAGCTGAAATGGGAGCATAATAATAATCCATGGTCTGCGTATAAGGCAGAAAAGATAAAAAACACTTTCTGAGTCAACAGGGAAAACGGTTTTGTCGAAGTCGTAGAGATCAAATTTCATTTTGTGCCTCCATATATATGTGTATTGTTCCATCTTTTTTGAGTACTTTTGACTATAATAATATAATATATTATGCTGCTAAGTCAAGATTTTTGGCAAAATGCAAGATTCCTTGCAAAAAGCACCTTTTGCTATTGATTTATAATGTCATATTGTGATAGAATTTACATTTGAAAGAAGAAAAACGAATTGCTCTAAAGGGTTTATACGAGGTGCGATGTGAAAAAGCTGCTGATACATAAAATAGAAGAATGTTATTCTTCACTTTCAAAGGGACATAAAAAAATTGCAGATTTTATACTTGCAAATTATGATAAGGCAGCTTTTATGACTGCTTCAAAGCTCGGAAAAAAGGTAGGAGTGAGCGAATCTACAGTTGTTCGCTTTGCATCAGAACTTGGTTATGACGGCTACCCTGAATTGCAGAAAAATCTCCAAGAGGTTGTAAAAAGCAGGCTGACGAGCGTTCAGCGTATGGAAGTAACAAATACGGATGTGAGCGGCGGCGATATATTGGAGCATGCACTTAGCTGCGACATAGATACAATCAAGGCTACGAGGGATTTGATTTCCAGAGAAGCGTTTAACGCGAGCGTTGAAGCTATCAACAACGCAAGACATATCTATATTTTAGGAGTGAGAAGCTCTGCATCGCTTGCAAGCTTTGCTGCGTTTTATTTAAATTTTGTATATGACCATGTGACCTTGATTGAACCTACCGGCACAGGAGAGAGCTTCGAGCAGGCGTTTAGAATAAATGCGGACGATGTCTGCATCGCTATAAGTTTTCCGAGATATTCAAAGCAGACAATCAATATGCTGCAGTTTATCTCAGACCGAGGAGCAACAATTATTTCTATAACAGATAGTGAAAATTCACCCATTGCGAGATTTGCGACGCATATTCTTTTAGCTAGAAGCAATATGGTGTCGTTTGTCGATTCCCTAGTAGCACCCTTGAGCCTTATAAATGCACTCATAGCGGCTGCTGCAAAGGGCAAGAGCGAGGAGGTTTACAATAATCTTTCAACGCTTGAAAACATATGGGATGAATATCAGATATATCAAACACACGAGGATGAATAAGAGTTCTTGTTCTATTAAGAGAGGTAGATTATGTCCAAAGTACTAGTTATTGGCGGCGGTGCCGCAGGACTTATGGCGGCGATAACAGCTGCTAAGAATAATGCACAGGTTATTCTTTTAGAAAGAAATGAAAAAGTCGGCAGAAAGATTATGATTACAGGTAAGGGACGCTGTAATGTCACAAATAACTGCAGTGATTTAAATGAGCTTATAGCGGCAGTTCCGGTAAACGGCAGATTCCTTTACAGCGCATTTTCACGCTATATGCCTAGCGATACAATGAATTTTTTTGAGGAGCAGAATGTTCCGCTTAAAACTGAGCGTGGCAACAGAGTTTTCCCTGTATCAGATAAATCAATGGATATTGTAGATGCTTTATTCTTTGCAGCAAAGCATGCAGGCGTGGATTTCGTCGAGGGCAGAGCAAAGGAATTAATCATAGAAGATGGAAGAGCTGCAGGTGCTGTCACATTTGACGGCGATGTAATATATGCAGATAAGGTAATTGTCGCAACAGGCGGCAAGTCATATCCCAGAACAGGCTCAACTGGTGACGGCTATAAGCTTGCACAGCAGGCAGGACATACAATAATTGAACCTAAGCCTTCACTTTGCGCACTTGAAATTCACGAGGGCTTTTGTACAAAGCTGCAGGGCTTGGCTCTTCGCAATGTTGCTATAAGAGTTGAGGATACACAGAAGAAAAATAAGAAAATCTATTCCGATTTCGGCGAGATGCTCTTTACGCACTTCGGTGTTTCAGGTCCTATGATTTTAAGTGCAAGCTCACATATGAGAGATATGAAGCGAGGCAGATATAAAATATTTATCGACTTAAAGCCTGCACTTTCAATAGAACAGCTTGACGCAAGAGTCTTAAGAGATTTCGAGGAGAACGTAAACCGCAACTTTATAAATGCACTTAACTTCCTTTTGCCTAAGACTTTAGTTCCGGTAATTGTTAAGCTTTCGGGCATACCGATGGATGAAAAGGTAAATCAAGTTACGAAGGAGCAGCGAGCAACACTTGTACATCTTTTAAAGAATATGCAGTTAACTGTTACAGACTTTAGACCTATAGAGGAAGCAGTTGTAACCTCAGGCGGCGTAAAGGTCAATGAAATAGATCCTAAAACAATGCAGTCAAAAAAGCTTGCGGACCTTTATTTCGCAGGTGAAGTGATTGACGTTGACGCTTATACAGGCGGCTATAACCTACAGATTGCCTTTTCAACAGGTCATCTTGCAGGCGAAAGTGCTGCCCTGTAAAATATAAATATAAGGAGAGATTGAAATGGCAATTAATGTAGCTATTGACGGACCTGCAGGAGCAGGGAAAAGCACAATTTCAAGAAGTGCAGCAAAACAGCTCGGTTATATCTATGTTGATACAGGAGCGCTTTACCGCACAGTAGGTCTTAACGCAGTTAGAAAGGGTGTTGACCTTGAAAATGAAGATAGTATAGCAAAATCAATCGAGGAAATCACTGTAGATTTAACATATGAAAATGGTGAGCAGGCAGTTTTATTAAATGGCGAAAATGTTTCTGAATTTATTAGAACTCCTGAAGCTTCAATGGCAGCTTCAAAGGTTTCTGCAGTTCCCGCAGTAAGAGAATTCCTCTTCTCACTTCAGCAGGATATTGCAAAGCGCAGCGACTGCGTTATGGACGGCAGGGACATAGGAACAGTTGTACTTCCCAACGCACAGGTTAAAATCTTTTTAACAGCTTCAGCCGAGGCTAGAGCCGAGAGAAGATATAAGGAGCTTGTCGAAAAAGGTCAGCAAGTTAAGTTTGAAGAAGTGTTAGCTGATATGAATCAGCGTGACTATAACGATTCACACAGAGCGATAGCACCCTTGAAGCAGGCGGATGACGCTATATTAGTAGATACAAGCGAGCTTAATTTAGCCGAGTCGATAGAGGCAGTAGTTAATACAATAAAAGAGAGAATATAAATAAAGCTAAAAATATTTATAAAGAGAAATAAAGAGAGAAAAAGGGAGAAAATAAAGATGGAAGAGAAAATAGTCAATGCACAAGCAGCTGTTATAAGTTCAAGCATTAGTGCATCAGACGATCCGAGAACAGGCGATAAAATCGTCACGAGAGAGGGCGCAAGAGTTAAAGGCAAGGCTTTTGATTACAGCGTTACAAGAGACAGAAAATTCTGCAAGGTACTTGTACATGTTTTAGGACCTTTTATAAGACAACATTTTAAGGCTCAATATTTTGGCATTGAAAATGTTCCTGCAGACGGAAAGCTAATTATTGCATGCAACCATAGAAGCTATTTTGATCCGTTTCTTCTTTGTGCAGGAAAAACAAGAAGTATACATTACATGGCTAAGCTGGAGCTTTTTTCTGTACATCCGGTTGTATCATGGTTTTTACGCCATTGCAACGCTTTCCCTATTAAGCGCGGTCAGCACGATACAGACGCCATGAATTATGCAGTGAGGGTTGTCAATGACGACAAGGTTCTAGGCATATTCCCAGAGGGTACACGTTCAATCGAGGGCGAAAGATTAAGACCTAAACTCGGTGTAGCAAGAATTGCTAATGCAACACATTGCGACGTTTTGCCTGCATCTATATATTATGAGGGTGATGAGTGCGGCAAAAACGGAATTACAACTATTCGTTTCGGTGAGGTCATCCACTATGAGGATCTCAAGATGAGCGATGAAGCTGATAAAGAGGAGCTTATAAACGCAGCTACATATATCATGGAGAAAATAGGTGATCTTCTTGACAAAAAACACAGCAAGGATTGAGCTTGCCAAAACAGCAGGATTTTGCTTCGGCGTAGACAGAGCAGTTAAAATGACCTATGAGCTTGTTGATAAGGGACAAAGGGCTTCTACTCTCGGCGCACTTATACATAATCCAATCGTGGTTGAGGATTTACAGAGTAAGGGAGTAAACATAATCGAAACGCCCGAACAAGCAAAACCTGATTCAACAGTTGTTGTCAGAGCGCATGGAATCGCAAGGGACGTTATGCTAAAGCTTGAAAAAACTGGTGCTGAAATCTGCGATGCAACATGCCCATTTGTAAAAAAGATACATAGGATAGTTGAAAAAAATTCATCTGCGGACATCCCTGTTTTAATAGCAGGCGACAGCAACCACCCAGAGGTCAAGGGTATTATGGGCTATTGCAACGGTGATTGCTTCACGTTCAAAAATACAGATGAATTGAAAAAAATTATAGAAAATCATCCCGAATTTACTAAAAAAGAAATAATTATGGTGTCCCAAACAACATTTAGTGTAAAAGAGTGGAATGAATCTGTAAAAATAGTAAATTTACTATGTACAAATGCAAATGTTTTTGATACAATATGTAATGCTACACATGATAGACAGCAGGAAGCACTGGAGCTTTCAAAAAAAGCTGACCTCATGATTATTATCGGAGGCAAGCAAAGCTCCAACACAGTAAAGCTTAAGGGCGTATGTGAAGCTAACTGCAAAACATATCTTGTTGAGCGAGCAGCACAGGTTAATGATATTGACCTTACGGGCTGTAAATTTATCGGTGTTACCGCAGGAGCCTCAACTCCTGCATGTATAATAAAGGAGGTACTTTTAAACATGACCGAAAATTTAAAACCTATTGAGCTTGAGGAAGGCGCAGTCGAGCAGAACGATGTCGCTGAAAATGCAGCTGCAGTCGAGCTCGAAAAGAACGCACCTGCCAATGAGCCGAAGGAGGTGCCTTCTGAAGAAAACGATTTCGCACAGCTTCTCGAAGAAAGCCTCAACGCAATGAGCACTGACCAGAAGGTTAAGGGCGTAGTAATGGGCTTTTCTCCCACAGAGATTCAGGTAGACATCGGAAGAAAGCATGCCGGCTACATCCCCATGAGCGAGTACAGTGCAGATCCCGCAGCAGATCCTCAGAAGGATCTCAAGATTGGTGACGAGATTGATCTTATCATCATGAAGACAAATGATGTTGAGGGTACAGTAATGCTTTCTAAGAAGCGTTACGATGCTTCTAAGGCTTGGACTGAAATCGCTGACGCAGCAGAATCAGACAAGATCTTTGAAGGCGTTGTTACAGACGTTGTTAAGGGCGGCGTAATCGTTGTTGCTAACGGTGTTCGTGTATTCATCCCCGGTTCTCTCGCAACAGCATCAAGAAGCGAATCTCTTGACTCTCTGCTTAGAAAGAACGTAAAGTTCCGTATCATCGAAGTTAACCGCTTCAAGAGAAGAGCTGTCGGTTCAATCCGTGACGTTCTTAAGGAAGAGAGAAAGGCTTCAGAAGAAAAGTTCTGGGCACAGGCAGAAGAGGGCCAGAAGTACACAGGTACTGTTAAATCTCTTACAAACTATGGCGCATTCGTAGACATCGGCGGTGTTGACGGTATGGTTCACATCTCTGAGCTTTCATGGAAGCGCATTAAGCATCCCTCAGAGGTTCTCTCTGTTGGCGATGAAATCGAAGTATACATCAAGGCTCTTGACGCTGAAAAGAAGAAAATTTCTCTCGGCTACAAGAAGGCTGAGGACAATCCGTGGGAAATCCTTAAGAGAGATTATCCTGAGGGAACAGTTCTCGAGGCTGAAATCGTAAACCTTACAGATTTTGGTGCTTTCGCAAGAGTTATCCCCGGTATTGATGGTCTTATCCACATTTCTCAGATTGCAGACCGTCGTATTGAGAAGCCCGCTGACGTACTTAAGGTAGGCGACAAGGTTAACGTAAAGGTTATCGGCATTGACTTCGATAAGAAGCGTGTTAGCCTTTCAATCAGAGCTATCCTTGCTGACGACGCTGATGAAGCAGCAGAGGATGCAGAGGATGCTGAATAATTAAAAATTTATATTAGATTTTTAACCCACAGATTTTCTGTGGGTTTTTTTCTATTTCTAAAAAATTAACAGTCTATAAACAATGTAATATTTGATTTTATTTGTTTGCTATAGACTTTTATTTAGTGTAAAATAAATACTACAGTTGTAATTATTCTAATTGCATAAAGGTGATTTATATGGAAAAGCTAACAGTTAAAAAGAACGCAACATCTATTACACTTTTAAACAACGGTCTTGACTATGAGGTTGAGGCAGACGGATTTAAATGGGTGACACAGGGCAGAAAAGCTCATTTTACATTCCAAAGGAAGCTTTTTAATAAGTATTCTTGGGAGCGTATACACTTTTCCTGCGCACTTCATAAAAGTCATAAGATTGAGGGAAACAGCATTGTAAGCACATTTAAGGGCTTCAATGTCTACGGCAAAAATATAAAGGCGACCTTCATCGCAACTGCTACAGTTAGAGATAACGGCAGAGTTGATTTTACTATCAAGGCACAAAACGAAGAGGGACTTAACTTAAAGGCAGTTGAATATCCCGCAGCCTTTAATGCAAAGCAATATGATAAAAATGAAGCTTACTCAGTCGATCCCTACAGGCAGGGCATGATGCTGCCCGACACATATAAGGGACCGAGAAAAGAAATTTTCCAAATGACTAAGTATTGGAGAAAGGTCAATACAGGTGCTGCCTATATGCCGGTTTGGGGCAGAGTTTGCGGCGACTACGGCTATAGCGCATTTATGGATGAGAGCTGGGACGGCACTCTTTACTCGTGCTTTGGCAAGGATAAAGCTTTCTTGACTGCACCAAATTGGATTGGCTCACTTGGCAAGCTTTCGTATGCAAGAACTCTTCATATGAGATTCTATAAGGGCTGCAGCTATGTTACAATCGCTAAGGATTTTAAAAATCACGAGAAGAAAAAGGGCAATCTTTTAACTATCGATGATAAGATTAATTCAAATCCGAATGTTGCAAAGCTAATCGGCACACCAGTAATTCACTGGAGGCTTTTAACTCATAACGTGCCAACATCTCAGATTTATAAGCAGACTAAGGTTCTCGATGAGGTTACAAATACATTTGATACAACAATCGAGAAGTTTAAGCTCTATAAGGAGAACGGACTTGATAAGGCTTATGTCCATATGGACGGCTGGGGCAACAGAGGCTATGATAATCTTCATCCCTACATTCTTCCGCCCAGTGATAAAATCGGCGGCTTCGACGGCATGAAGAGACTCAGCGATACATGTCAGGAGATAGGCTTTATGTTCGGTTTGCACGATCAATATAGAGATTATTATCAGGACAGCCCTGTATATGATAAGGAAAAGTGCGTAATCGATGTTAACGGCAAGGCTTCGTATTGTGACATTTGGGCAGGCGGCGCACATAATTGGCTTTGCAGCAAGTTTGCAAAGCAGTTTGTTAAGCGTACATATGATGAACTTGAGGAGCATAAAATCCATGTTGACGGCACATATCTTGATGTTTTCGGCATAATGTGGGGCGATGAGTGCTATCATCCCGACCATATGATAACAAGAAAAGAGAGCATCCATTACAGAGGACAGTGCTTCGATATGCTAAGACGCCGCGGCATGATTGTAAGCTCTGAGGAGCTTGGCTGTCAGATGGTTAAATATCTCGACTTAATACACCACGCACCCTACGGTGTTACTCCGCAGGAGAGAGGTGTTCAGGTCGGTATCCCGATTCCGTTTGCTAACCTTGTATACCACGAATGTGTATTCGTTCCGTGGAACTGGGGCGGCAAGGGCGGCTGGGGTATCCCCGATACAGATAACGGCAAGATGCACTGTATCTTAAACGCTCAAACACCTTATTTCAACACCTCCATGCGCGATGATAAGGACGATGAAACTGTAGAGCAGCTTAGAGAAAGAATCTCTGAGGTTAACAAAATGGCAAAAATCAATGAGGAGCTTTATAATTATGAGCTTGTTAACCATGAATTTTTGTCCGACGATTACAGAATCCAGAGAACAACCTTTAAAAAAGATAACAAGACAGCCTACATCACAGTTGATTTTGATAAGGAAACTTACAATATATCAAAAGAAGCTTTGATTCACGGCAAAGGCTGATTGAATAAATCTTAAAGATTATCATAAGCTAAATAGCAGATACGGCACTGTGAGAAAGATTCTTGCAGTGCTGTTGTAAAATATATTTTGGAGGGACATAAAATGGCAAAAATTTATAAGAGCGCAGAACAGCTCATAGGTCATACACCTCTTTTAGAGCTTACAAAGATTGAAAAGGAATTTTCACTCGATGCGAAAATTTTAGCAAAGCTTGAGTACTTCAACACAGCAGGCTCAGTTAAGGACAGAGTTGCAAAGATGATGCTCGACGAAGCTGAAAAGGACGGAAGATTAACTCACGATTCAGTTATAATTGAGCCGACCTCTGGCAATACAGGCATAGGTCTTTGCTCGGTTGCAGCAGCAAGAGGCTATAAAATTATTATCGTTATGCCCGAAACAATGTCAGTTGAACGCAGAATGCTCATGTCAGCATACGGTGCAGAATTAGTTTTAAGTGACGGCAAGCTCGGTATGTCGGGAGCTATTGCAAAGGCTGATGAATTAGCAAAGGAGATTCCCAACAGCTTCATCCCCGGTCAGTTCGTAAACCCTGCAAACCCCAAGGCACATATGGAAACTACAGGCCCCGAAATCTATGAAGATACAGACGGACAGGTAGATATTTTCGTAGCAGGAGTCGGCACAGGCGGAACAATCACAGGTGTGGGCAAATATTTAAAATCAAAGAATCCTAATGTTAAGATTGTGGCAGTAGAACCCGCAGCATCTGCTGTTTTATCAGGGGAGAACGCAGGTCCACACGGCTTGCAGGGCATCGGTGCAGGCTTTATACCTGAGGTTTTAGATACAAAAGTATACGATGAAATCATAAAGGTTACAAACGAACAGGCTTATGAAATCGGCAGATTAATAGGCAAGAGAGAGGGCGTACTAGTTGGTATTTCCTCAGGCGCAGCAGCATTTGCAGCAATAGAGCTTGCAAAGCGTCCCGAAAATAGGGGAAAGAACATTGTAGTTCTCCTGCCCGATACAGGCGACAGATACCTTTCAACACCACTTTTTTGCAGTGAAGGCTGATATTTTCAAAGAATTTAGAAGAAAAGCTCAATGCAAAAAAACTTAGCTTCAAATACTCACTGTACTAAAACAGCGATGTAAAAATCAAAATAAAAGCAAAGCTCTGCAAAATATTCTTTATTGAATATTAATTGCGGAGCTGTAATTTTTTATATAATTTTATATTTTTTCTATTGTATTTATAAAAGCTTTGGTTTATAATTGCGTTGGTTAGAAAAGGCTAACTACGTTTTTCTTTACAATCTTTATTTTTGAGATTTTTAGAAGCTTTTGGCAAGCCTTGGCAAATCATTGGAAATTCATTGCTTGTGTCGGCAGTTTTTTGAATGTTATAGGTGCCGTACATATTTACAATATCAAAAACTGATTCCACATCATCTGTACATTGGTTTAAATCTAAAGTAGATTTAGCTGTTTCTTTAGTTATTTCTTTTTCCATAATAAAAAATCCTTTCAATGGGTTATTTAATAATATTATTTGCGTTTTTAATAATAAAAATCAAAAATAATTAATTATTTTCAACAAGTTGTTGAATTTATTTTGATAAAGTGTTAAAATCTCATTACAATGTTAAAGGAGTGGATTATGAAATGAAAGAAGAGCATAGAAAATATGCGCAGGAGGCGTATGATATATTATCGCACGCCGCCAAAAATATCGGCCCCAGACTTCCCGGCTCTGAGGGCGAGAAAAAGTTCTCTGTTTATATGGAGAATAAATTAAGAGAACTCGGTATTGAACCTGTTACAGAGGAGTTTGCTGTAACACCCAGATCATCAATCGGCGGTATCCCATATACAGGCTGGATTGGAATTATAATGAGTGTTCTTGTATATTTTGCACTTGAAATCAATACCCTTTGGTTCCCTATGGCGTTCATATTTGTTGCATCAATCGTATGGCTTGTATGCAGCGTGTTCCTCTATAAGACTTGGTTCGACCTTTTCTTTAAGCAGGAAATATCAGAAAATGTCTACGGTGAGCTTTTGCCTGAGGATGGCGAGTATGATTACACTATCGTTCTTTCAGGTCATCTTGACACAAGCTGGAGCTGGCGTCATGCTGAGCATACCTACAGATACAGAAATGGTCAGCAGTGGAAGGGAATGGTTGCTACATACGGCAAAATGGGCTTTGGCGTTGTATGCTATTTCTTGCTTGCTGCAATCTCTATTTTTATGGCTGCAGTTTATGGCGCAGCAGCATTTAAGGCTCCATGGGCATTGACAATGGTTTCTTCAGCAGGCTTTGCGATTTTCCAAAAGGTTCTTCTTTTCCTGCCTATGATTACAGCATTCGGCTGTTCATTCATTGTTATGTGGGCAGACTTTACACCAAGAAACGCATCACGTGGTGCTATGGATAATGCTTCAGGTATCGCACTTAGCTACGAAGTTACAAAGTACTTTAAGGAACATCCCGAAAAGATGCCCAAGAGATGCCGTATAATTGATATGAGCGTCGGCTCAGAGGAAGCAGGTCTTCGAGGCTCCATGGCTTTTGCCCGTGAGCATAAGGGCGAGGAAATTCTTAACAATACATGGAACATCAACATTGACTCCATCGCAGATGAGGAATACTTTGAGGTTGTTGTTAAGGACGTTTGGCAGTTCTGCCGTTTCGATAAGGACCTTGAAAAGATGTTTAAGGATACCTTTAACGAAATGGGAATTGTAAGTAAAACAGGCGGCTGTATAAGCAACCCTGTAGGTGGCTGTGACTCAACACCTCTTACAAGAGCAGGTATGAAGTCAGTAACCTTCGCAGCACAGAATCCGGTTACAACCTACTATTATCACACATGGCGTGATATGCCTGCACGCTTTACTGTCGATACAATCGGCACAGGCTTTGACGTTGTTCTCGGAGTTATTGATAAAATCGAAAAGTTCCAGACAGAAAACGGCTTTACAGGTCCTAGAACAAAATAAAATTAATCAATATTTGCCGCAGCTGACATAGTTCTCCTGCGGCATTTTTATATATAAAAATAAGAGCAATTATAATACGATTGTTAGATAATACTAAAAAAATAAAGTTATACATAATAATTATGTTGATTTATTATATAAAATGTGGTAATCTAAAGAAGACATAATTTTAGTATTTTAAAGCTTTACTTTACAAGTAGGAAGCTAATTTATAATTATTTTTTTAGGAGGCTTTTTTGTGAATCTAAATTCGATAATCAAGAAGAAGGACGAAGCGGCCAAATATATGGTCGAGGAAATTACGCACATCATAAAGACCTTTGAAAAGCGTTCTCCCGGCACTAAGGGTGAGCATCAGGCAGCAGAGTATATGGCAGATGTACTCAAAAAGGACTGCGGCTGCGACAGGGTTTGTGTAGAGGCATTTGACGAGCATCCCGGCTCGTTCTTTGGTTGGATTTACATAACAATGTCACTTGTTATCGCAGCAGTAGCATGTATGTTCTTCGCACCTATAGTTTCGATAATTTTCATCTGCTTAGGCTTGCTAATTGCATTTATGCAGTTTGGTATCTATAAGAAATTTGTCGATTTCCTTTTCCCGAAGAAAACAGGTCATAACGTATTGGCACTTAAAAAGCCCACAGGCGAAGTTAAGCGTCGTATCGTATTCAATGGTCATATTGACGCTGCATGGGAATGGCCGGTAAACTATGCATTAGGCGGAGCTTTCTTTGAGGCTCACGCAGTTATATGTGCTGTAGGTGCAGTTTACTATTGTGTGCTTGCAATTATTACAGCTGTGAGATATGGAGCTGTTTCATCGGTTACAAGTGATCCCACACTTTTAAAATATGCGCTTTGGGGCTTACTTTTTGTACCGTTTTTCATAGGCTTTTACTTCATGTGGAATGAAAGAAGAATTGTTGACGGCGCAAACGACAACCTTTCAGGCTGTTATATGGGCATTGCAATTCTCAAGTACTTACAAGATGAAGGCATTGAGCTTGAAAATACAGAGTTGGGCGTTCTTTTAACAGGTTCAGAGGAAGCTGGACTCAGAGGTGCAAAGGCTTGGTCAGAGAAGCATAAGGGTGAATTTGACGATGTTCCCACCTTTATTTATTCATATGATACAATTCACGATCCCAAGTTCTTGATGGCAAATTATCGTGACTTAAACGGTACTGTAAAAGCTGATAAGGATGCATCAGACCTCTTTATGGAGGCAGCTGACGCATTGCAGATAAAGTGTAAAAAGGGTTGGGTTCCACCTCTCGGCGGTGCTACGGATTCAGCTGCTTTTGCACAAAACGGCTTTAGAGCAGCAGGCATAACAGGTCTTAATCATAAGCTCGAAAGATATTATCACACAAGACGTGATACATATGATAATATGAACGAAGAGGGCTTAGCAGGCTGCTTCGCAGTTTCCGTTAAAACTCTTGAAATGTTTGATGAGGGTGCAAAACAGTAATTGTTTTTAGAAAAAGCAATAATTAGCTTTTTATTGAATAATCCGATAAGATTTTATTTCTTGTCGGATTTTTCTTTATTTAATTACTTTAATGGTTTAAAACGCTTGCAATTTAGTGTAGCAAATGATATAATCATAAGAAGATTTTAATAAAAAATTTTGTGAGGGAATTACAATGAAAGAAATCAAAAAAGGCACGATAATTAAATTCTGCCTTCCACAGTTCGCAGTTGGCTTGTTTACGACAATGCTCAACAACTACCTGATATATTTCTATCAGCCGACAGAGGCATCAGGTCTTCCGGTTCTGATAACTCAGGGCTATGTGTTTTTAGGAATATTAACAGTTATAGGACTTATTAAGGCAGTCGGCCATGTTATAGACGCATTCTCTGATCCTATTGTTGCAGGTATCAGTGACAAGTGCAGAAATAAAAACGGCAGAAGAATTCCATTCTTGAAATGGTTCTCAATTCCGTTTGCACTCAGTGCGCTGTTAATTTTCTGGTCACCGTCAGAAAACCCGATGTTTAATAATATTTGGCTCGCAGTATTTATCTGGGCATATTATATTTTCTATACACTTTATATGATTCCGCACAACGCTCTTTTACCCGAAATGGTAACAAATGAGGGCAAGCTTGTCGATGCTTACACATGGCATTCACTTTTCTTTGTAACGGGCAGTATGCTTGGCTACGCAACACCAGCTATTGTAGGCGTTATGAAAAAGGCAGCAGGATTAGAGCCTATCATGGCATGGAGAATGACATTCTTAGTATTCACTGTATTGGGAACAATCCTTCTTTTAATCCCTGCATTTACAATTAAAGAAAAGGATTATGTAAATTCAGTAAGACCGACAACTCCATTAATGGAATCCTTAAAGCACGCATTTTCAAACAAGCACTTTGTTATTGTTACATTAGGTCAGCTCTTCGAGGGTACAGGCATGAGCTTCTTCCAAGCCTGCATTATGTACTACATAACAGAATTAATGGGAATACCTGAAGAAAAGTCAATTATAATCATGGCAACATCGATTGTTGGTTCACTTGTACTTTATCCTTTGATAAATAAGTGGTCAAAGGCAAAGGGCAAGAGAATCCCGATGATTGTCGGATGTGTTATCTTTACTGTTGCCGAATTTATCATTTGCTTTGCAGACCTGTTCCCGAAGGATTATAAATTAGTTACAGCTATAGTATTCGCACTCTTTGTTTCACTTCCATTCGCTGTTCTTAATATTCTTCCTTCTTCAATTATGGCTGACGTTATCCAGTACGATACAATTAAGAGTGGTATCAACCAAGAGGGTACATTCTCAGCTGCAAAGAGCTTCGTAACAAAGATGGGTATATCACTTGCTATAATGATAGTTCCGTCACTTGTAGTAATCGGTGCAGCAAACGGTGAGGGTGTCGGCAAAACAGGCCTCTTCTTAACAGCTATTGTCGGCGGCTTATTCACCTTAGTATCTGTAGTAATCTATTGCTTCTATAATGAAAAAGAGATTTTGACAGTTATTAGAAGTGCTAACAAAAATAAAGATTAATAGGAAAATCTCTCAAGCCAAGCTATGGTTTGAGAGATTTTTTATTGTGTTTTTTTAATGATTATTATAGAATATAGTTGTATCAGTTAGATTGATTTTTATTTAGAGGTATAAAATGAAGAGTTGTATATTGAGCGGTTATGTTTTAGATAATCATAGCAAAAAGGGTATAGCTGACGTTTCTGTGACAAATGGCAGGGACGTTGTAAAGACTGATAAAAATGGATTTTATGAAATTTCCAAATGGGAAAAGGGCAGCTTTATAACAGTAACCACAGCGAGCGGATATGTGTGTAAAAGCTTCTATCATGTTATAAAAGAAAATGTTAAGCAATACAATTTCTATTTTGAAGAATCAAAAATAAAAAAGGCTCAAGCGCATAGCTTTATTCAAATTTCAGATACAGAAATAGGCACTGAATCTGAAACTGGCTGGTTGGATGAAGTAAAAGAGCTGATTGAAGAAAATGAACCCGCATTCTTGATTCATACGGGCGATATTTGCTATGAATATGGGCTTAAAAATCATCTAGAGCTTATGAACAGTGAAAATATGGGCTGTCCTGTCTATTATGTAATCGGCAATCACGATTATGTTGATGGTGACTATGGTGAACAGCTCTATGAGCAGATATACGGTCCTGTTTGCTATTCTTTTGAGGTAGGGGATACGCACTACGCAGTTACACCTATTCACTATGGTGATTTTTCGTCAAAATTTAGCTCAAGGGATAGATGGCAGTGGCTTAAAAATGATTTGAAAAATACAAATCCATATATGAAGCTAGTCATATTCAATCACACTAAATCACCCACAGAGGACTATGTTCTGCCGCTTGATTTTGGCAGTCTGGATCTTAAAAAATACAATTTGAAAGCGTGGATTTTCGGCCATTATCATTATAATTACATAGACGAAAAGCATGGCGTATTAAACATAAGCACTGCAAGACCTGATTGTGGAGGTATAGACTCTTCACCTGCAGGAATAAGGCTTATAAACGTAAATAAAGATGGCATTACAACAAAAATGTACTATAGGGATTTGGGATGTTCGACAAAGCCCGAGGGTGCAGACAAATATATAAAGCTATCCGGTAATGCACTCTTTTGCGATACCATACTCGATGATTCTAAGCTCTATACTGCGACCTCATGCGACGACAGACCTGTCAGCTGTGGTGTATACTGTGTAAATCCAGAGAATATGGATATAATCTGGTTTTATAAAACAAAAAATTCTATAAAAAATAATCTTGTGATTTCTGGAAATAAAATAATTGCGATGGATACGCAGGGCAGACTTTATTGCCTTGATAAAAATAGCGGTGAGTTAATATGGGAGCAAAGTGTGGGAGTCGGAGAGGCACTTGGTACATCTAGTGCAATGACGATAGGTGAAGAAACGTTGTTTGCCGGTTCCTCTATGAAAATATCAGCAGTTGATATGAGAAATGGCAATGTCAAATGGAGTCTAAACACGGATAGAGGTGAGAATTCACCTGCCGAATTTGTATTGGACAGAGAAAAGCTATTAGTATCATCACATTGGAATGCTTTAGCCTGCATAGACGCAGCAAAGGGCAAGCTCAAATGGACAAATGACGATGAAAATCTGAGATTTCGTTCATCAACGCCTACGTTCATAAATTCTAAAACTATTCTCGCTGCGGACTCAAATGCAATTATGATGATTAATTCTCAAAACGGAAATATTGAATTTAAAAAAGTATTTGAAAATATAGATTTTTCGTCAAGCGCAAAGCCTGCTATTTATAATAACATCGCTTATATTGCAACTGCGAGCAGCGGTGTATTAGGCTTTGACATAGTGGAAAAAAAGCTCGTTTGCAAAATTGAAACGGGTAGTAGTATTCTCTTTACAGCTCCGTATTCAGGTATTGATAGCATGACGGTTGAAGCGACGCCGACTGTATTTGAGGATGAGCTTTATTTTGGCGCAAATGACGGCTTTATTTACTCGGTAGATTTAAAAACTAATAGGATTAAAAAGAAATATAATGCAGGCTCAGCTGTTTTGGGCAAGGTGGCTGTGACGAAAACGCAAATTTATGCCTGCGCCTTTAATGGATACTTAATATCCTTTAAAAAGTAAAATTCAATAATTTATCCGACTGATTTATTCGGTCGGATTATTATTTTATGCAAAAAACGTTGGACAAATTCTGCTTTAAACCTTTATATAGATTGACATAAAAGTGCTGAGATTATATAATTAATTATTATTTGTTAACATGAAATAATTATTTCAATTAGCCGTACCATAAAAAAGCTAATTTTAACAAAAAAAGGAGAGATTAATAAAAGTGAAAAATAAAAAACTCAACGGTAAGGCGCTTGCAATAGCATCGACCGTATTTTTATTTGCGATTTTTTATATTTCTTTTCAGCTTTATTTTATAACGGGCTATTATTATTTGTATTTCTTCATCGCGTTAAATGCACTTATGTTTACAGCGACAAATCTTTTCTTCATGGCTGTAAAATATGAAGATACAAGAAATAAAATGAGCCTTTTAGAGCAAAAGGAATATGTGAAGCCAAAAAAGCATGAAAAGAACAAAAGGCATCATTTTAGACATAAAAATAACGACAAGGAGGAATCCTTGCAAGAGCCGTCTGAGGAGAAACAGAGCATTCTTCAAAAGCTCAATGATTTTATAAATAAGAATCCATTTATTGCAAGGTATTTAAAACTTCATAATTTTATACTTCTGCTCTGTGCAGCCTCATTAATCTGTGTACTGTATTTTTGTATACATGAAATTATACTTGTAATTAAAATTTCGGGCGACAGAATGGTTTTCCCAAATGTATCAATAGCAAATATTTTCCTATTTATATTGATGTTTGTAGGCGTTTTGATAGTTGATAAACTCTGTGCGTATAGTGAAAATAATACTCCATTTGTAAAAGCTATACTTAATAATTCACGAATATTTTGCAAGGCACTTTTTGTTCAATTTATATTTAGTGCAGTATGCTTAATATTGGAATTATATACTCAATATAAAATTCAAAAGCTCATAATTTATATCTCTGCCGCATACTTTTTCTTCTATCTTTTCTTCATAGTAATTTCATTTTTAATTATTGGGATAAGAAAAGAATTTGCAATTAATCCGCAGATAAATGTTGCATCAATTCATCTGTTTAAAAACAGCAGTGAAAATTCAGAGAGCTTTTTTGACTATTTGGAAAAGAATACAGGCATTTCAATGAGAAGCTTGTGGAGCGTAAAGTATATCAAAAGGATAGCTCCTACAGCCATTCTCATTTGTGCATTGCTTCTTTGGCTTTCAACGAGCATTGTTGTAGTTGGTCCATATCAGGAGGCGGCAGTGTACAGAATAGGTGTGCTACAAGATGAGCTGCTGCAGCCTGGATTGCACTTTGTGCTTCCATATCCATTTGATAAGGCGGAAACTTATAACACAAAAACTGTTGAAAAAGTTACAATCGGCTATAAATCAAATGAATCGACTGATAATATTTGGACATCGAGCCACGGTGAGGATGAATACAAGCTGCTTTTAGGCGGCGGTGACGAATTAGTTTCGATTAATTTAAGGCTTGAATATAAGATAACAGATTTAAAACAGTATCTGAAATCATCTAAATCTCCAGAAAGCATAATGGAGGCTCTTGCATATGAGCTTGTGATGGAGCAAACAATTTCGACTGACCTGTCATCGCTTCTGTCAGTCAATAGATACGAGTTCGCAAAGAATTTCAGAGATGAGCTGTCACGCAAGCTAGAAGAAAAGAATATCGGTATTGAAGTGGTGAGCGTTGTGCTTGAAAGCATACATCCTCCCGTAGAGATTGCAGACGTCTATCAAGAGCTTATCAGTGCAGAAATCACAGCGGAAAAATATATATTAGACGCACAAGCTCAAGCGGCTGTTTGGAAAGCGGACGCACAGACATCATATGATACCATAGTGTGCGAGGCGAATGCACAGCAGGCGACAAAGGTGTCAAAGGCTAAAGCGAGCGTAGAGGAATTTATGGCAAGTGTTGAAGCCAACAAGAAAAATCCAAGTGCATACCACTATCAGAAATATCTAGCGGCAGTCAGTGAGGCTTATTCAAATGCAAATCTTGTTATACTAGGCTCTGGTATAGATCAGTCAGCAATTATTTTTGGCAATTTTGGTGAAAAGCACAGTGCAGCTTCTGACAAGAATACGCAAAAGCCTGATAGCACTACAAATAATGCACAGGAAAAGTCATCTGAGAAAACAAATTAACTCAAAAAGCAAGGATAGGTGAAAATAAAAATGAATGAAGAGAAAGTGACTAAAAAGTTTTCCTTTAAGAATTTATCATATATAAAAATCATTATTGCAATAGCGGCACTTGCACTTCTTGCGTTTTTCGGCTTTACAACTCAAGTCAGAGAGGGTAACGGTGCAATTATTCTGCGATTCGGTGCGCCCAGAGAGGTTATAACAGATGCAGGGCTTTACTTTAAGCTTCCGTGGCCTTTTGAAAGTGTAGTTGATTTTGACGGCAGACAGCAATATCTTGAATCTAATTTTCTGGAAACTACAACAAAGGATAATAGAAATATTATTTTGCAATCATATGCAGTTTGGTCTGTGGAAGATCCTCTTTTATATTACAACAGTGTCGGAAGCGAAAAGAAAGCCGATTCATATATAAAGGATCAAATTTTCTCTGCGACTAATAGTACTATGGGTTCGTATGAGCTGTCAGCACTTGTTTCACTCGATGAAAAGAAGATAAACACGCAGGAGATACAAGATAAGATTTTTGAACAGGTCAGCGAAAACTGCAGAAAGAATTATGGAATAAAGATTTCAGATGTTAATATTTTAAGAATCTCACTTCCAAATACAAATCTTCAAAGTGTATTTGAGCAGATGACAGCGGACAGACAGAAGGAAATAGATACAATACTTGCAAATGCAAAAAGAGATGCAAATAAGATTAAATCAGAGGCAGAGGCAGAGGCAGCACAGATTGTTGCAGACGGAGAGATAGAGGCTGCAAAGATAAAGGCAAAGACTGAAAAGGAAGTGGCTGAGATTTACGCAAAGGCGCAGTCAGCCAATATTGAGCTTTATAAATTCCTGCAGGAGCTTGATACACTTGTCGCTTCAGTAAATGAGGGAAGCGTACTTGTTGTAACTGCCGATTCATATCCATTTAATGTATTATTAAACTATAGCCATATGACACATACAGGTACTTCTGATGAGGTTATTATTGAGGATTTAAACTATATCATGTCACAGATGAGCGAGAAGGACAGAAACGCACTTAGTGAATCTATAGTAGTTTTATTGGAAGAAGCGAAGGGGATATAACTATGGCAAGAAAAAGCAAGAAAAATGTAATTTTTTCCGATATTCTTCAATCTCTTTCAAAGTATTTTAAAATTGCTGTAGTGATTATGACAGTCGCAATTTGTCTTTCCGGCGTTAGATTCGTAAAGAGCGGAAATGTTGCTCTTATTTTGCGATTTGGCAATCTTGTCGGAGATACCTATGATGAGCAGGTACATGAGCCTGGTCTGCTTTTGGCTTTCCCATATATTATAGATGAGGTAGTAATTGTGCCTACTGGAAGTATTATAGAGCAGAAGATTACAACTCACTATACAGCGGGAGAGATGAAGAATCTTAATAAAAACGGCTATGTAATAACAGGCGATCAAAATATCGCAGTCATCAGTGCTACGGTAAAATATCAAATCAAGGATCCGGTTGCTTATGCTCTAAATGTGAGCGATGCCCAAGCTGTGATAAACGCTACAGTATCAAATGCAATGGTTGAGAGTGCAGCTTGTATGCCCGTCGATGCTATTCTTACATCCGGAAAGGATGAATTTTCAAAAAGAGCAGTTAAAATAGCGCAGGAAAAGCTCGATGTTGTAGGTATAGGAATAGAGGTTAGAAATTTAGAGCTTACAAAGGTCAGCATGCCCAAGGAGATTGTTGATATTTACAACGAGGTAAATGCGGCGTCTGTAAAGGCAAGCACAATGCTTGAAGAAGCCTATAATTACAGAGATACGACGATTCCTGCTGCACAGGCTCAGGCACAAAAGATTATAGCACAGGCTAATACGCAATATTCCACCTCGGTATCTGCCGCTAATAAGGCACTTGCAGAGTTTAGAGGAGTGCAGAGCGAATTTGAGATAAATAAAGAGGCTGTTAAGACAAGAATCTATAATGAAAAGGTTGCAGAAATTCTTGAAAAAATCGGCACAGTAAAAATCGTTCAAGACGGCGACAGCAAGATAATAATTAATTAAGGAGTGATTTTATGGAAAATATAGATAATATGGCAAAAAACAGCCTTACATCTTTTTCTAAGGATCTCCTAACGCAGGACGAAAAAAAGAGAATAAAAAGTGATGTTGTAAAGGCTGTAACAGCTCTTTGCTGTGTCGCAATCGGTCTTGCATATACATTTATTTTCCCCGAAAATGATATAGTTCCCGCTTTATTTTATACGGTGGGCTTTATCATTGAGGGCATACCGATTATATTTGTCGCATTAAAGGGCGTTATGAAAAAAGAGCTTAATAATGCGATGGAGATGCTTGTAGCAATGGCGATTTTAGCCTGCTATTTTACAGGTGAATTAATCCTTGCAATATTAATTCCAGTCATATTAAATGTAGCTCACTTTTTAGAGGAGAGAAGCATAGTAGGCGGCAGAGAGGTTATTGAGGGACTCAGAAAGCTAAACAAAAATACTGCTATTCTTTTAGAGAACGGCGAAGAGAAGGAAGTCAGTGCAAAGAGCCTTAAAAAAGGTCAATTAATTGTTGTTAAGCCCGGTGCAGGTGTGCCGATTGACGGAACGGTTGTAAAGGGAAAAACAAGCATTGACCAAAAATCGCTGACAGGTGAGCCGATTCCAGCCTTCGCTCAAGAAGGCTCAACGGTCTATGCAGGCACAGTAAATATAGAGGGACAAATTATTGTTAGGGTGGATAAGGAATATGTGGACACTTCCTTTTCAAAGATTTTAAATCTGTTGGAGGAGGCAGAAAATATTTCCACGCCGGAATCACGCCTTATTGATAGATTTATGAAATATTATATACCCTTTGTACTTGTCATGGCTGTTGCAGTAGCTCTTTTTTCCTCTGATATTTCCAAGGCCATAGCAATTTTGGTGGTTTCCTGCCCGTGTGGACAGATGCTCGTTTCATCTGCACCTATGATTGCTGCGCTTTCAGTCGCAATCAAGAGGGGAATCCTTATAAAGAACTCTAAGTTCATCGAGGAGTTAACAGATGTCGATGCAGTTGTATTTGATAAGACAGGTACTATTACAAAGGGTGAGCTATCAATAACTAATATCAAAGTTGCAAATGGAGTCAGTGAAAAGGAGCTTTTAAAGGCAGCAATGGCAGTATCTTATGGCTCGAATCATCCAATTTCAAGAACCTTAAAAGCAAATGTACAGGATTTAGACTTTATCAAGACGCTGCAGGTCAGCGAGGTTTCAGGAGCGGGACTTGTAGGCAAGAGTGAGGATGAGTTGACAACTGTACTTTTTGGCAATATGAAGCTAATGCAGGATAATTTTATATCTATCCCTGATGATTTTATCGATGATTTAGCAGGAACTGTCAGCTTTATTTGTGTTAATAAAAAGCTTTTAGGATATATTTGTTTTAACGATACTCCGAGAGAAGAAGCAAAGCAGAGCATATCAGAGCTTAAAAAGCTTGGTACGCAAAAGGTTGTTGTTTTAACAGGTGATACACAGGAATCAGCAAACGCCATATGCGAAAATATGGGTGTAGATGAAGTGAATGCACAGCTTATGCCTATTGATAAGCTCAACACTATAAAGCAGATAAAAAAAGATTATACAGTGCTAGCAGTGGGCGACGGCATAAATGATGCACTAGCACTTAAGGATGCTGATGTAGGCATTGCAATGGGTGCAATGGGTTCTGACTTGGCGATTCAGTCAGCAGATATAGCTCTTATGAATAATAATCTTGAGAATATACCATTTGCTGTTAAGCTTGCAAATCAAACTAAAAATGTAATTTATCAAAATCTGACTCTTTCGTGCTTGATAAGTCTTACTATGATTGTACTTTCTGCTGTGGGTGCTATAAGCGTTCTAGCAGGTAGCATTCTTCATAATTTAGGTGCATTTACAGTATTGCTAAACAGCTCTAGAATTTTGAAAACAGAGCTTTGGTATAAAAAGGAAAGCTGAGTGCTTTAAATAAATAAAGGCGGAGTGTGTAATTTTAGCACTCCGTCTTTTTCATATAAAAACAGCCCCGACAAAAATTAATTGTCGGAGCTATTTTACTTTAATTATTCAGCTGCATTAACCTGATCGATGAGAGATTCAAGCTTTTCCTGTGTAAGGTGAAGCTGCTCGATTGAGGGGAGCTTACTTAAGGGGAGGTTCTTGAACATCTTAATAAGCGGATGCTTTGTGATACCGGGCTTAATTTCCTCGATAGCTGCAACTGCACGCTCATTCTTAAGTGCCTCGCTGATAGTTGTTGAAAGTGTGATTTTTTCCATGATGATTATCTCCTTTGATAATAAATTATTTATTGTTTATAAAAATATGATTTAAGCTGCGATAAAGCTTAACAAGCTTTCTGAAAATCTTGCTATATACCTTAGCATAAATCTTTTCATATAACTCATGATTTTCCTTGTTGGGATTAAAATGATCTTTTTCGTGAACCATATTTTTAATAGCCTCATCAGTGCTATTATATACACCCATTGTCACAAATGCAAGCATTGAACTGCCAAGACCACAAGCTTCATCAGTCTGGATTCTGTAAATCGGTATACCGAGAACATCGCATATAATTTGGCAGATGTCTTTGTTGGTACTGCCGCCGCCTGCAATAAATGCTTTTTCAACCTGAGTTTTGCCTTTCTTTTCCATAGTCTTAAGACCTTCATAAAGAGTAAATCCAATACCCTCGATGATTGCTCTAAAGAAGTGGAATCGTGTATGCATATCTGTAATTCCAAGGAAAACACCTCTTGCGTGCGGAGTTACAGCGTCAGGAGTTAGAGTTGGCTGCATAATAAGACCATCGCAGCCGACAGGGATTTCTTTGAGATGGGCATCCATAAGCTCCTCTGCGCAGGTGCCGAGTACCTTAGCCTCTTCAACTTCCTTTTGGCAGAATTCATTTTTAAACCATGATACAAGCCAAAATCCTCTGTAGGTTTGAATTTCATTAAGGAATTCACCTGTGAGTGACGGGAAGGGCGGAAGAACCATCTGCAATGTAAAGAACTTCTTGCTGGGAACTTGAATTGATGAAAGAGTTCCCAAGCTGATAGCTGCTCTATCATTTGATGTGCAGGAAAGACCGAAGGTTTCACACATTTTGTCAGAGCCAGTAACGATGAAGGGAAGACCTGCTGTTACACCTGTTTCTAGTGCCGCTTTCTTTGTGATTTCACCGATAATTGTACCAGGCTCAACTAAGTCGATGAGCTGAGAGTCTTCAATCATATAAAGCTCACGGTGGAAGTCACGCTTTGGATACCATCTTTTATTTTTTGTGTCATAGGGGACAATGCCGCACATATTAGCGGTTGAATCCTTAATAACACCTGTAAACTTAACATTAAAGTATGTAGAGAGCAGACCGTATTTCTTTGTCTTTGACCATGTGTCAGGCTCATTGACTGCCAGCCAGTTGCAGGTCATATGAGTTCTTAAGGTATCGATTGCCTCTGTAAGACCTGCAATTTTAAACAGTGCTTTAGATTTTAAGGTCAAGGGCGGAAGATTCTTTTCTTGACGCTTGTCGAGCCAAACAACAGCATCTCTTACGGGCTTGCCTTGATTGTCCATACAAACTGTTGTTGCACGGATACATGTGCAGGTTACAGCGATGATGTCCTTCCAGTCCTTCTCGTGGCGAGCCTTAAGTTCTAAAGAAGCCGCACACATTTCGTCCCAATATTTCTGTGGATCTCTTTCAGCCCAGTTTGGATTCAAAGAATAATATGGCTCGGCGTACACCTTTTTCACCTTGTCGAGAACATTGCCGTTTTTGTCGACTAAAACTACACGCGCACTCTGCGTACCTACATCAAACGTAAGTATCAAAGGATTTTCTGCGGTGATGTTGTTCGTTTGCATTACCATTCCTCCAATAATATTTATCTTTCTTTCATTTTTTGAACTTATATAATTGTTTCTCTATATAATTTATTCGATAAAACTAAATCAATAATTGATTATTTAAAGGAAACAGAATATTTCTGATAATGTGAAGAATTTTTGTGCATAATTACTTTTGTCATTTCGACTGATATAATACAATATTCTGTACATAAAATCAATGGCAAATCATCAATTTATAATAATTTTCTTAAAATATTGAAAAAATTTATATAAATTTACGATTTTTTTGATAAAAAACTATAGACAAGAGCATTTTTTGAGGCTATAATACATAAATGTACAGTGGAGTGTACAAAAGAGAGGAGATAACAGATGCTTCAATCGCCATACAGAAAAGAATGGTCGGTAGGCACGAGCATAGCAAAGGGCTTTATCGGAATGAAGGTAGGAAGCAGGATTCCTACAATCTCAGAATATGTTTCATCCTTCTCATGCTCAAGAGGAATTGTTCAAAATGCATTAGCTTATTTAGAAGAGAGAGAAGTTATAACACTTGATAAGCAGGGCAAGAAAGGAACATATTTATTAGATAAAAAAGAGAATGAGCTTTTCTATTATTCAGGCTTAACTCATTTAACGGCTTCTATGCCGCCTCCAGCAAATCTTCATTTAGCAGGACTTGCGACGGGCATTTGTCAAGGCATGAGCAAATGCGAAATACCATTTACGTTTGCATTTGTTCAAGGCTCAAAGAACCGTGTCGAGGCTCTGCTTAACAGATCATACGATTTTATAGTAACTACAAAATATGCAGCTGAGCTAAACTTAATAAAGCATCCCGAATTGGAGATAGCTTTTGCGTTTGATGGCTGCGAATATTCATTGCCTTATAAGCTTTATATAAATCAGCCCAATAAAACGGAGATAGAGGACGGAATGACAATCGCAGTTGATCCGACAAGCTCTGATCAGGTTGAGATTACAAATTATATATGCTGCAATAAGGATATAAAAATTAAGGAAATGCCTTTAATCAGTGCAAGCTACGCATTTTATACAGGACAGGTTGATTGCATTGTTTTTCGTGACGGAATAGAAAACAGCCACGACAATCTTTTAAATTTTGTCCTTAAAAATGAAAAATGCATTAATCCAGAAAATATAAGCCGTATAACTATAGATACTGCTTTAAATAAGGATATACAGCTTCCGGTAGCACTTATAAATAAAGACAACTACGGAATGAAGGGTATACTTAAAAATTATCTCGGAGGAGAGCTTGCAGGCTTTATCCAAAAGAGAGTAATCAGCGGACAAATGGCACCGCAATTTTATTAATTAAAGTTTATTATTAACGTTTATTTATAAGATATGAACTTTAGGAGGATCGAAATGTCGATTGAAAAGAAATTAAGAAAGGAATTCCCAAATGCGACAATCAATGTGAGTATGGATAAAAGAGGTATTCTCACATTGACAGGTGAGTGCGACAGCTGGGCAGAGCTTGTCAAAATTGGTCACAAGGCCGCTAAGGATAAATCAGTTCACAACGTTGTTAACCATATGACAGCAAAGGGAGTTGTGATTCCACAAAAGGATTACTCACCTTATAAAGAGGCGGGCGAAAAGCTCGGAGTTGTAGATGAAGCTGACGTTGTTATTATCGGCGCAGGTATTTCAGGCTGCGGTATTGCAAGAGAGCTTTCAAAGTATGATTTAAAGATTGTGCTTGTAGAAAAGGACAGCGATGTTGCAACAGGTGCAACAAAGTGCAATAACGGCAATATTCATCCCGGATATGCAGCAAAGCCCGGTACATTAAAGGCAAAGCTAAATGTAGAGGGCAATGCAATGTATACAAAGTGGGCTGAGGAGCTTCACTTTGACTTAAAGCGTGTAGGTGCTATGGGCTTTATCACAGATTCAAAATTAAAGCCTGCACTTCATGCGGTTAGAATGGTTACAAGAATAAACAAGGTTCCTGCAAAGCTTGTTAACGGAAAAGAAGCAGCAGAGATTGAACCCGGATTAATCAAAAACGGACTTGCAAAAGACGTTAAAATGGCAATTTGGATGCCTACAATGGGTATTGTAGAACCCTATCAGGTAGCAGTTGCACTTGCAGAAAATGCAGCTGATAACGGAGTTAAATTTGTATTCGACTGCACTGTAGCTGATGTTTTAAGAGAAAACAACAAGGTAACAGGCATAGTTACAAATAAGGGTATTATAAAAACAAAATACATCATCAACTGCGCAGGCGTTTATGCTGATGAGATTTCCAAAATGGCAGGCGATGAGTGCTATACAATACATCCGAGAAAGGGCGTTATCGCAATTCTCGATAAGGCTAAAAAGCCTGAATACGATGCACTTTGCGATCACATCACAGTAGACGGACTTAAATTAACAATTAAGAATATGAAGTCAGAAACCAAGGGCGGCGGCATGTGCCACACACCTGAGGGAAATATCCTTATGGGACCTTCTGCTATTGAAATTCCCGATAAGGAGGATAAGTCAACGGACGCAAAGAGCCTTTCATATGCTATGGGCAGAGGCGATGATCAGATTCACTACGGCGACGTTATCAGATTCTTTGCATCATCACGACCTGCTGACTATAAGGAGGACTTCTTCATTGAGATGTCCCCGATTACAGACGGCTTTATAAATGTCGGTGCTATTCAGTCACCCGGACTTGCATCAGCTCCTGCAATCGCAAAGATGGTTGAGGGTATTTTAGCTGACCACGCAGGCAGAAACGGACATCCTATTCTTAAAAAGTCAGATTGGAACCCGATAAGAGAGGCTAAGCCTGAGTTTAGACGAATGAGCAGAGAAGAGCAGGATGAGCTTATCAAAAAGAATCCTGCATACGGCAAGATTATCTGCCGCTGTGAGAGCATCACAGAGGGCGAGATTCTCGATGCCATACATTCTTCGGTTCCACCAACCTCAGTTGACGGCATTAAACGCCGCACAAGAGCTGGTATGGGACGCTGTCAGGGAGGCTTCTGCCAGCCAAGAGTTCTCGAAATTCTTGCTCGTGAGCAGAACAGAGAGTGGACAGATATTACTTTAAAGGGCAAGGGTTCAAACATCTTGATTAAGAATAACAGAGATGCTGACGCAGAGGAGGCACAGTCATGATTTCAATAAGTGCTGATGTTGTAGTAGTAGGCGGCGGCCCAGCAGGCTTAGCGGCAGCTTTAAAGGCACGCAATGAAGGCGTAGAAAAGGTAATGATTATCGAAAGAGATCAGGAACTCGGCGGTATTTTACAGCAGTGTATACACGACGGCTTCGGTCTACAGCGCTTCAAAAAGCGTATGAGCGGTACACAGTATGCTCAATCATTTATAGATGATGTGGAGAAAACCGATATTGAGGTTAAGCTCGATACAATGGTTCTCGAAATTACACAGGATAAAAAGATTTACGCCTGCAATAAAAAAGAGGGTATGCTCGAAATTCAAGCAAAGGCTATAATCCTAACAATGGGATGCAGAGAGCGTACAGCAAGTCAGGTGTTTATTTATGGTGAACGTCCCACAGGCGTTTTAACAGCGGGTTCAGTTCAGCGTTACATAAATATGGAGGGTTACCTCCCTGGTAAAAGAGCAGTTATCTTAGGCTCAGGCGATATTGGTCTTATAATGGCAAGAAGAATGACACTTGAGGGAATGTCGGTTGAGGGCGTATACGAGGTTATGCAGAATCCCGGCGGACTTAAAAGAAACATTGTTCAGTGCCTTGAGGATTTTGATATTCCTCTTCACCTTGCAACAACAGTTACAAAGGTTCACGGTCAGCAGAGAGTTGAGGCTGTTACAGTCGCAGCAGTTGATGAGAAGCGACAGCCTATTGCAGGCACAGAGAGAACAATCCCCTGCGATCTTCTTGTTCTTGCAGTCGGACTTATCCCAGAAAACGAGCTTTCACGACAGGCGGGAATTGAGATTGATCCTAAGACTAAGGGACCAGTACTTGATAACTCCTTTATGACAAGCGTTCCTGGTATCTTTGCAGCTGGCAACGTAGGCGTTGTGTTTGACCTTGTAGACTATGTTTCAAAGAGCGGTGAAATTGCAGCACAGGGTGCAGTTGATTATCTAAACGGCACACTCGATATGGAAACTCCTTATAGCAAGGTAGAATGCGGCGAAAATGTAAACTTTGCAGTTCCACAAAGAATCCGTCCCAACGGTCATAAGAGTACTTTCTTCTTAAGAGTTAAAGCTCCAAAGGATTTAGCTGAGCTTACCTGCGAGGAGGCAGGCGAAAAGGTATTTTCAAAAAAATGCCAATTTGTAGCACCTCCCGAAATGCTCACTCTTGATACCGATAAATTAACGGGCAAGGATATTAAAATTTCAGTTAAAGAGGTGGAAGCAAAATGACAAAGGAATATGTTTGTATAGTTTGTCCGAGAGGCTGCCATCTTAAGGTTTCAGACGACAGCGGTGAGGTTTTAGTAACAGGCAACAGCTGTCTTAGAGGTAAAAAGCATGGCGAGGCTGAATTTACAAATCCCATGCGAATGATTACAAGTACAGTGAAAATTGAAAATGGTATGCTCCCAAGACTTTCCGTAGTCAGTACACAGGAGGTACCGAAGAGCCTATTGAATGAATGTATTGCAGATATTTACAAGGTATCTGTTAAAGCTCCCATAAAGTGCGGAGACGTTATAATTGAAAATATTCAAAATACTGGAGCAGATATTGTCGCATCCAGATCTATGAAAGAAAAGGAGTCAAATTAATCATGGAAAAGAAGGAAATTATCGCAGGCTTAGAGGCTATCGTAGACGCAGACAGAGTACTCACAGATGAAGCATCAGTTTTAGAGGGCGCTAAGGATTACATAGGCTTTAGAGTCTATCAGAGAGCGGACGGCAAGAATTTTGCTCCTCGTGCAGCAGCAGTTGTAAAGGTAAATTCAACAGAGGAAGCATCAAAGGTATTAAAGTACTTAAACGAAAATAACCTTGATGTTGTTCCCCGTACAGGCGGATCAAGCGTTACCTTAGGCGTTGAGCCTCAGGAGGGCGGCGTTATTCTTGACGGCAGCCTTATGAATAAGATTCTTGAGGTTAACGAGGAGAATATGACAGTTACATGTCTTTGTGGTACTCCTCTTGAATATCTTGAAAATTACCTCAACGAGAGAGGCTATACAACAGGCCATTTCCCGCAGTCACTTCCCATGGCAAGTATGGGTGGTCTTGTAGCTACAAGAAGTATCGGTCAGTTCTCAACACTTTACGGCGGTATCGAGGATCTTCTAGTAGGTCTTGAGGCTGTTATGGCTGACGGCGAGGTTGTTAGAATTAAGAATGTTCCGAGAAGAAGCTGCGGTCCCGACCTCAGACATCTCTTTATCGGCAACGAGGGACTTTTAGGCTTTGTAACAGAGGTTACAGTTAAGATCTTCAAGTATCGTCCTGATGAAAGATGGATGTGTGCATACGGCATTAAGGATATGCAGACAGGTCTTGACATGATTCACGACATCGTAACAGACGGCTACAAGCCCGCAGTTATCCGTCTTCATGACGCAGCTGAGGCTATGATTATTCTTAACATTGAGGATGAAAGACTCGATCCTACATCAGCTATTATGCTCTTCCTCTGCGAAGGACCTAAGGCTATTGCAGACGCAACAGGCGCAGCAATCGACGCTTATGCAGAGAAGTACGGCGCTGTTTCACTCGGCGATAAGCATGTTAAATCATGGCTCAAAACAAGAAACAATGTCTGCTATGAGATGGATGCAGGCAAATATTATAAGATGGGTGCAGTTGCTGATACATGTGAAATCTCAGCTAACTGGGATTCAATCGGCAAGGTATATGAGGGCGTCACAACAAGACTTCAGGATGAATTTGATAAGCTCATGTATGTAGGCGGTCACTCATCACACAGCTATATGCAGGGTACAAATATCTACTTCACATTCTGCTTCATGGAGGATGATGTAAATCTTTCACAGGAAGACTATATGAAGGTTATTTCAATTATCCTTGAAGAAACACTCAAGTACGGCGGCTCAATCGCTCACCACCACGGCAGCGGTAAGTATCGCACAAAGTGGATGCCTCAGGAGCATGGCTCAAGCTATCCTCTTATGTATAAGCTCAAGGATGCACTTGATCCTAAGCATATTCTTAATAAGGGAGTTCTCTTAGTAGATAATAAATAAGATATGAAAATTTTAGTATGTTTCAAGGTTCTGCCGAATCCCGACGGAATTTTAGATGAGGATTGGGAAAACTTCTCACTCACAAGCGACATATCGTATGCAGGACTTGATTATAACTGTTTTGATGCGTCTGCTCTTGAAATAGGACTGAAATTGAAGGAACAGGCGGCAGTGCAGGGGGCTGGAGTCTCTTGCACTGCCCTTAGTGTTTGTTCTAAAATCACACCGAAATTTGCTCAAAGCCTCTACTCAGTGGGCTTTGATGACGTGATAGCCTTAAGCCTTCAAAATCGAGAGTTTAAAAGCAGAGAGGTCGCAAGGCTTATAAGCGATTATGCTAAAAAAATCGGTGCTGATATAGTCTTAACAGGAGCGCAGGCGGGTTTTGCAGAAACTGGTTTAGTGCCGTATTATATAAGTGAGTTCTTAAATTATCCAATGCTTGCAAATATAGAAACAGCGAGCTTTGGAGATGATTGTCTGATATGCTTGTGCCGTGAAAACACAGCACTTATTGAAAAAAAAGTGGATTGTCCGCTTGTTCTGTGCGTAAATAACAGCCCTGAGGTTTTAAGATTTGCAACGCTCAAGGCGAGAATGGCTTGCAGAACAAAGCAGGCAGAAAATATTATTGCAGAAGATGCGGATGAGAGCCTTTTTAACCCCACACTCATTAGACCAAAATCAGGCAGAGTATGTGAGATGCTTGAAAAAGACAGCGAAGAGAGTGCTGAAAAGGTTTTAGAAATTTTAAAAAAATATTCGACTGACGAAAGCGAAAATAAGCAAATGGCTCAAGGCAAGGAGAGCTGGGAGAAATTTCTTAAGGAAAAAGCTGTCTTTGTTAAGTCTAATTGCTTCTGTGGTGAAGATAAAAACGAACTTTTAAAGCTATATGAAAAATTAGACAAGAAGCTTATTGTTTTGCCTGATAGTCAAGAGGGCAGGGCATTAGCTGTCTTTTTAAGCGAGAAAAAGGGCTTGGATATTTTCATTAATGCAAAGATAGAAGATATAAAACCTGACTCAATCGATGTAAAAAAGCACGTATGTGGTGCTAATCTCGAATGGAAAAAGACCTTAAATTATCCGTGCGTAATCACAGTTCAAAAAAGCGAAGAGGAAAAGTTAAAATCAATAAATGAAGCTTTGCTAGACAGCTCAAGCTGTGATAAAATGAAGTGTATAAAGAGTGAAAGAGTCATTGAAAAGCCTCAGCCGACCTCTTTAGACTTTGCACCGCTTGTAATTGCCTGCGGAGCTGGTATGGGCAGCAAGGAGGCTTTTGACAGAGCAAGAATTCTAGCTCAAAAGCTAAATGCAGGCTTCGGTTTAACAAGGCCTTCTGCATTAAACGCATGGGGCAGTCCGACCGAAATTATAGGTCAGTCAGGCTCAATAATCAGCCCTAAATGCGTGCTTGTTCTAGGTGCGGCAGGTGCGGGTGCATTTATGCTTGGCATTGAAAATTCTAAAAAAATAATTGCAGTCAATACAGATTGCAATGCGCTTATTTTTAAAAATTCAGACATCGGTATCGAATGCGATGCAAATAACTTTGTAGAAAAGTTAATTTCTTTATTAGAACGGGAGGATTAAAGATGATTGTAGAACCAATCAGTTCAAAATATACAAGCTTTTTAACTGACGAATCCCATGTTAAAGGTGATTGTGAAGAAATTATCTTCCCTCAAACGCAGGATGATATTTTACAGTGCATAAAATTAGCCTTAAAGGATAATAAGCGAATAACCCTGCAGGGAGCGAGAACGGGCTTGAATGGCGCTTGTGTTCCTAAAGGACACACTGTTATTAATCTTTCTAAAATGAATGAAATAGGCGAGGTTGAGCAGTGTGAAGACGGAGCCGAAATTTTTGTTCAATGCGGTGCAGCTTTGGGGGATATTTCAAAGCTTGCACAGAGCAAAGGTTACATTTTTCCTGTAAATGCTACGGAGGAAACAGCAAGTGCAGGCGGTATGTTCTCTACGAATGCACAAGGCCCAAATTCACTTTGTTATTCATCTTTTTCTTCATATGTAAAGAGCGTAAGCTTTACGTTTTTTAGCGGCGAAAACTATGAGATAAACAGGGGAGATTATGTAATTAAGGATAAGAAGCTGACTTTGCCGAACGGAAAGGTTATTGATTTTTCTAATCTTTCAGAATTTCTTCCCATATCATTTTATAAGGATAATACAGATTTAATCGATTTTCTTGCAGGTAAGGAGGGCTTTTTTGGCATTGCAGATTCATTTAAGCTAAAGCTTTTAAAAAAACCTGAGGACCTATGGGGCATAGTCTTGTTTTTTGACTGTCAAGACAAGGCTTTGGACTTTTCAAATTTACTTTATAAATATAAAAATGAGAGTGCAAGGCTTACAACAGCTGAATATTTTAATGAAGAAACAATCGAGCTTATAAAGGCTAATTTAAAAAATCCTCTTTTGTCAAAGCTTCCCGAGCTTCCACAAACAGCGAAGGCTGCCATCTATGTTGAGATTGAAAGCGAAAGCGAGGACGAGAGTGAAATTGCACTTATGGATATACTCGATATGTTTGCTCAGGTTGGTGCAAATGAAGATGACACTTGGGCTCAAAATGGTGAAAATGCCGTGAAATGCTTTAGGGATATGCGCCATGCAGTTGTTTCAATCTTAAATGAGGATATGAATATACATTCAAAATTAACGGGTGAGAGAATTGAAACAGATATAAAGGCAAACCCTCAAAAATATGAAGATTATTTAGAACTATATAATGAAAGGTTAGAAAAATATTCTTTAAAAGCTTCAATTTACGGCTGTATTTTGAATAATCATCTTCATGCTGCAATTTTGGCGGACAGCGAAGAAAAGTTCAAAGACGCCAAACTTTTTGAGAGTGAAATCTGCAAAAAAGCGTCGGAGGATAATGCCTTAATCGGTGCTAAATACGGCATAGGAAAGGTTAAAAGAGATATTTTAATAAATTTATTAAATGAAAGCGATAAGACGAAAATTAAACGGATAAGGGATATTTTCGATCCTAATCATTTAGTTAATCCGTAAGGAGAAAAAATATGAAGGTTCTCGTGTGTATAAAACAGGTTCCAGCGAAAAGCGTACCTATGGATAAGGCAAACGGAGTTCTCGACCGAAGCAAGGCAGGCGGCAGAATGAATCCGTGGGACAGCTATGCACTCGAAGCGGGGCTGCGAATTGCAGAACAAACAGGCGGCAGTGTGACTGCATTTTCTATGGGACCGAGGACTGCTGAGCAGAGCCTTAGAGAGGCTCTTTCAATGGGTGCAGATGATGCAGTTCTGCTTTGTGACAAGGCTTTTGCAGGAGCCGATGTATTTGCTACAGCTTATGCGATTTCTCAGGGCATAAAGGCAGCAGGAAGCTTTGACATTGTTATTTGCGGACAGCAGACAACTGACGGGGATACGGCACAGCTGCCATTTTCACTTGCAGTAAGGCTCAATGTTCCTGCTGTCGGTTGGGTTAAGAAAATCGAAGAAGTGGACGAGAACAGTATAACTGTTTTGCAGGAGCTGAGCTGCGGCACACAAAGAATAAAGGCAAAATCACCATTCTTAATGGCTGTAGGCGACGGTATAGGCAGAGTGAGAATCCCGACTTTAAGAGAACAGCTAAAGGCTAAAAGAAAAGAAGTTAAAATTTTAACTCTTGCTGATTTAGAGGATACAAGAAGCGATTCCTATGGACTTAAGGCTTCACCGACAAGGGTTGTAAAAGTACATGAAGCGGAGCATGAGCAAAAATGCGAGCTGATTGAGCTTGATGCACAAAGGACGGCACAATTAATTTTAAATGAAATTTCGGGAGGGGATAATTGATGATAAGAAATACACTTTCGGTTTTGATTCAAGCTTTTCCCGAGAATATTCATCCGATAAGCAAAAAGGTTATTTCAACAGCTGTTTTTTTAGGCAGACAAAAGGGCTATCGTACAGCGGGTGCAATTTTTATTTCCTCCTTGAGTGATGAATTAAAGGCGGAACTCGAAGAAGGTCAGCTCGATGAGATTTTTGTTTTTGAGGATGAGTGCTACAATGCGTTTATCCCTGAAAATGAGGCTAAAAACTTTTGCAGAGTTTTGGGCGAAAAATCAGATGTTGTTTTAGTCCCTGCAACACCCGAGGGCAGAACGCTCTCTTCACAGATTGCGGCGATGTTAAAAACAGGCGTCACAGCAGATTGTACTGAGCTAAGGTTTGACGAGGAGGGACTGCTTGTTCAAACAAGACCTGCCTTTTCAGGAAACATAATGGCGAGCATAATAACAAAAGAAAAACGGCCGCAGATAGCTTCACTTCGCTTTGGAGAAAAAATCGAAAAAGAGCAAAAGAAAACGAAGCTCATTTTTGAAAAGAGCGAAGCTTGTGAATTTCCATATGAGGCCTCTTGGCTTGACAGAGTACGAGGTGAAGAGCTTAAGCAAAGTGATATTATAATTGCAATCGGCGGCGGCATTAAACAAAAGGAAGATATTGAAAAATTTTATGCCCTTGCACAAAAACTGGGAGCTAAGCTCTATTCATCAAGAATGCTTGTTGACAGAGGTTTTATGCAGAGGAAAAATCAGATAGGCTTGAGCGGAAACAGCGTAAGAGCTAAAACGCTTATAACGTTCGGCATTTCCGGCTCACTTCAGTTTAGAGCAGGACTTGAAAATATTGAAAAGCTTATAAGTGTAAATACAGATGCTGAGGCACCGATTATGAAAATCGCTGATGTTGCGTTAATCGGTGATATGTATGAGATTTGCGATGCTATGCTTAAAATATGAATTAGATTGAAAATAGCCTAAAACGCCTTGCAAAAAAGCAGGGCGTTTATTCTTTTAAATCAAAATAACAAGCATAAAAAAGTCTATATTTTTATGCTTGATATTTAAACATTTTCTGCTATAATTATTTTAATTCAAAGCAATTTGATTACTGGAGAATTAAAATGAAAAAGAAAGGATTTAAAGCTCATGTTTGATTTGCATCCCAATTATTATGTACTTAAATCACGTCAGGAAAAGCTTTTGCAGGAAAAGAATAGAAAAACAGATTTTTATAACGGAATATATGACCGTTGGGAAAATCCTGTTTTAACTCGTGAACACATACCTGTTGAATGGTGCTATGACTTAAACCCTAAAACAAATCCCTATTTTATTGAACGACTCGGTGTTAACGCTGTTTTTAATGCCGGCGCAATAGAATTAAACGGTAAATATTATCTTGTCGCACGTATTGAGGGCAACGACAGAAAGAGCTTTTTCGGTGTTGCAGAGAGCGACAGTCCCGTAGATGGCTTTAGATTTTGGGAAAAGCCAATTCTTCTTCCCGATACCTGCCCCGAGGAAACAAACGTATACGATATGCGCTTGACAAAGCATGAGGACGGATATATTTATGGTATCTTCTGCTCAGAGAGCAAGGATACAAAGAATCCCGACCTTTCAGCCGCAGTTGCAGCAGCAGGTATAGTTAGAACAAAGGATTTAAAGACTTGGGAAAGACTTCCAAACCTTGTAACACTCAAAAGCCCCCAGCAGAGAAATGTTGATTTGCTTCCTGAATTTGTAGACGGCAAGTATGCTTTTTATACAAGACCTATGGATGATTTCATTGATACCGGCTCAGGCGGAGGTATAGGCTTTGGTCTTTGCGACGACATCACACACGCAGTTCTTGATGAGGAAATTATCACAAGCAAGCGTAAATATCACACAATCACAGAGGCTAAGAACGGACAGGGTGCGACACCTATAAAGACTGATAAGGGCTGGCTTCACATAGCTCACGGTGTCAGAAATACTGCGGCAGGTCTTCGCTATGTTATCTATGTATATGTGACAGCTCTTGACGATCCCTCAAGGGTTATCGCAGAGCCGTCAGGCTTTCTTATAGCTCCCAGAGATTGGGAGAGAGTCGGTGACGTATCTAACGTAGTATTCACAAATGGTGCTATAGCAACAGATGACGGCAAGCTCTATATCTATTATGCAGCATCAGACACAAGACTTCACGTCGCTACATCAACAATCGATAAGATGCTTGACTATGCATTTAATAACCCTGAAGATCCAATGAGAAGCCGTGACTGCGTAAAGCAGCGCTGCGACCTCATTGATGCTAATATGGCATACCTTGATTCTTTAAAAAAGTAATATAAATAATTTTTCCCCTTGCAGATTATGATATGCAAGGGGATTTTTCCTTTTAAGTTAAAAATAAAGTCGGATAAGATTTCTCTTACCCGACATTTTGCTTTTTATTTATACGAGATACTTAGCCTTGATTTCTTCGAGAGCTGAGTCGTTCATTGCCTTAGCAGTTGCCATATCCTTAGCACGAGCTGAAAGGTAAAGCTTAATCTTAGGCTCTGTGCCAGAGGGGCGAACAATGAGCTTGCCGACCTCTGTGTTAAACTCAAGAACGTTTGACTTAGGAAGTCCATTGATGCCTTCGTTGTAGTCAACAATCTTTGTAACAGTGTTGCCGTTAATCTCCTTAGGCCCATTAGCTCTTAAATTATCCATGATGCTCTGCATCTTGGTCATTCCGTCTGAGCCTTCAAAGGTAAAGGAAGCAAGGTCATTTCTATAAAATCCGTATTTTTCATAAAGAGCGTCAATGCCCTGTGCAAGTGTCATGCCCTTTTTCTTGTACCAAGCAGTCATTTCACAGCAGAGCATACTTGCGTTGACAGCATCCTTATCACGGACGTATCCGCCGGAAAGGTAGCCGTAGCTCTCCTCAAAGCCTAGGATATATCTTTCAATATGTCCCTCTTTTTCAAGCTTTGCAATTTGCTCACCTATGAATTTAAAGCCTGTGAGAACTCTTCTTAATTCAACACCGTAATCTTTAGCTATAGCATCAACCATGTCTGTAGAAACTATAGTTGTGACAGCTACAGGATTTTCAGGCATTGTACCGCTTGCAATTCTTCTTTGGCAGATGTAGTCAAGCAGAAGAATACCCATTTCATTGCCGGTTATAAGTCTGTAATCGTCACCCTCAGCGACTGCGACTCCCATTCTGTCACAGTCTGGATCTGTGCCGAGAAGAAGATCGGGATGAAGCTTATTGCAAAGCTCAAGTCCTTTTTGCATTGCCTCACGGATTTCAGGATTCGGATATGGGCAGGTCGGAAAATGTCCGTCGGGTTTTTCCTGCTCTGGGACGACTGTTACATCCTTAATGCCGATTCTTGTTAAAATTTTCTTAACGCATTCAAGACCTGAACCGTTTAAGGGAGTATAAACTACCTTAAGATCAAGCTCACCCTTTTCTGCAACGCTCTGAGCTTCGCAGGCATCGAGAAACTTTTCAAGACAATCCTCATCTATGATATGAATAAGCTCACTGTCGTCACAGGTTTTAACATCGTCAAACATATCGAGCTTTTCAATTTCTGCAAGAACAGCGTCAGCAACCTCCAAGGTAATCTGACAGCCGTCTGCGCCGTAAACCTTATAGCCGTTGTATTTTGCGGGGTTGTGGCTTGCAGTTACGCATATGCCTGCACCGCATCCTAAATATCTTACAGCCCAGCTAAGAGCGGGTGTCGGCTCAAGACGGGGATAGAGCCAAGCTTCAATTCCGTTAGCTGCGATAACCTTTGCAGCTTCTTTTGCGAAAAGGTCACTTTTGATACGGCTGTCAAATCCGATAGCTATTTTCTTAGGATCGTTTGTTTTTAAAAGATAGTTGCAAAGGCCCTGAGTGGCACGTCTGATAACATATATATTCATTCTGTTTGTGCCTGCGCCGAGAGCGCCTCTGAGTCCGCCTGTTCCAAATTCAAGATTGCGGTAGAAACGCTCGAAAATCTCGTCTGCGTCAGTTAAAGGATTTAAAGAGTCAAGCTCTGCCTTTATGTCCTCATCAGCATCAGCTTTCTCTTTCCAAAGTTTATATAAAGCTATTGTGTCCATTGATACAACCTCCGTTTAATAGATTTTTTTGCAAGATAATCGTAGCAAATTAGAGCTTTAAAATCAAGTAATTGTAATACTATTATTTGATTTTAAATATCGATTATGGAATAAAGAACAAAAATTTTTTATTATGGAGAAAAAGCCCTCCTATTACTCTTAATTATTCTATAAAATAAATAAGATATGTAATAATAAATTTACATTTGTATATTGCTTTATGGATGTATAACAGGTAAAATTATAAATGTAAAATTATGCCCTAAAATAATTTGTAATGGAGAGTTATTTATGAAGTATAGCATTCATACAGGACACTATAATGACTTCAATATTTTTGAAGAGAACAAGGAGAAAGCAAGAGCATATTTTATTCCGCATAAAAATGCACAGGAGCTTTCAACTACCGACTATTTAACAGAGCGTTATAAAAGCTCAATGATTTTAATGTTAAATGGTGATTGGCAGTTTAAGTATTACGATAAGATTTCCAATGTCCCAGAGTCCTTCGATACAGACAAGGAGAGCTTTGATACAGTTAAGGTACCCTCAACATGGCAGAGAACAGGTTATGAAAATCCGTGGTACATAAATTCAAGATACCAGTTCCCCTTAAATCCTCCCAAGATTCCCAAAGATATTCCCGTGGCAATATATAAGAAGAGCTTCAATGCAGAGGATATGGATAAAACATATCTTATTAACTTTTTAGGCGTTTGTGCCTGCTTCGATTTATTTGTAAACGGTGAGTATGCAGGCTACAGTGAGGGCAGCCATAATACAGCTGAATTTAATATCACAAAGCTTCTTAAAAAAGGCGAAAATGAAATTTTAGTAGCTGTTTATAAGTGGTGCAACGGCTCATATCTTGAATGTCAGGATATGTTCAGAGAAAATGGTATTTTCAGAGATGTATTTGTAATAGTAGAAAATAAAACATACATAAGAGATTTCAAGGTTAGAACTAAGTTTACAGACGGCACATATACCTTAAAAACTAAGTTCAAGGTTGAAAATGCTCAGGAAAATACAAAGATTGCACTCGTCGTCAAGAACGGCGACAAGGAGCTTATCAATGACGTTTTAAGCGGCGAAAAGCTCAAGGCAAAGTATAAGGATTTAAATGTTTTGGAATGGTCAGCAGAAATTCCGAATCTCTATGAAGTGACTGTAAGACTTCTTGACGGCGAAGAGGAAATTTCAGCACTGAGAACATATATAGGCTTTAAGCATATTGAAATTAAGGGTAATGTATTTTATTTTAACGGCAAAAAGCTTAAGATGAAGGGCATAAACCACCACGAAACAGATCCGGATACAGGATTTTGCGAAACTCTTACCGATTTAGTAAGAGATGTAAAAGTTATAAAGTCGTATAACTGCAACACAGTCAGACTTTCACACTATCCCCACGATCCGGTATTCTTAACAATATGTGACATCTACGGACTCTATGCTATAGATGAAATGGATTTGGAGGCTCACGGTGTATATTCAAATCCCTTATATCAAAGAAGAGAGCTTATCAGCGGCAATTTAAAGTGGGAAGATCACTTTATGGATAGAGCAAAGCGTATGTTCTACAGAGATAGAGTTCATCCCTCAGTTACAATGTGGTCACTGGGCAATGAGGCAGGCGGTGATGCTTGTCAGGATAAGTGCTATGAGTTCTTTAAGTCAAAGACATCTGTTCCTGTACACTATGAAAACGCTTGTCACGGCAAGAGATTCGCATACGATGTAATAGGCTTCTTCTATCCTCAGTTCAGCCTATTAGAGGGCATTGCAGATGGTTCTGCAAAGGATAAGCGCTTCTTAGAAAAGCCATTCTTTATGAGTGAATATGCACATTCAATGGGTGTAGGCCCCGGTGAATTAGAGCGATATGTTGACTTCATTGTAAATAACGATAACTTCATGGGCGGCTGTATTTGGGAGTTCTGTGATCATGTCGTACACGATGAAAATGCAAAATATAAGTTTACCTACGGCGGTGACCACGGCGAGAAGCGTCACGATAAGAATTTCTGCGTAGACGGAATGTTCTTCCCTGACAGAACACCATCAACAGGCGCTTTAAATATGAGAGAATGCTACAGACCGATTAGAATTTCTAAAAAGTCAGATACAGTATATACAATTTGGAATACAAATCTCTTTATAGATTCAGCTTGCTACGATATCACATATAGAATTCTCAAAAACGGAGAAGAAATTTCAAACGGCAGGGTGGATTTAACTATTCCTGCAAGCTCAAGCATCGATTATGAAATTGCTATTGCTGAAATGGTCGAAAATTCCGATTATACAGTAGACTTCCTTTGTCAGAGAGATGGCGAGTATGTTTCAAGACAGCAGTTTGAGTTAAAGAGAGCTGAGAATACACCAGCTGCTGAAGCGGGCAAACCGGAATACAGCATCGATAATAATATCGTAAATATTAAGTTTGAAAATGGCGGCACAATGGCATTTGATTTAAAGAGCGGTGAAATTACATCATATAAGCCTCTCGGCACAGAGCTTATAAATCAAAATCCCATTGAAAAGCACAGAGGATTCATGCCCAATATGTTCAGAGCTCCGATTGATAATGAAATGTTTATTAAAATCGGCTGGAATATATTAGGTCTTTTAAAGGCAAAATCTGTTCACGTTAAGTCAAAGCTAGAGGATGACGGCAGATTAACTCTTGTAAGCAAGTATAAGATCAAGGGCTATGGCACTCTCGCAGTAAGTACAATTAAAATTACTGTCGAAAAGGATGGCAAACTTTTAGTCCAAGCGGATATTAAAAAGGCATTGAAGCTTATCTTCTACTCAAGCATTACACGCTTTGGCGTAACACTCGAAATGCCCAAGGACTTTACAAATGTTAAGTGGTACGGCTTAGGTCCGAGAGAGAATTTCTCAGACTTCAATTCTCATGCATTTTTAGGAAACTACGAAGCAACAGTTGACAATATGCACGAGAGATATATTAAGCCGCAGGAGAGCGGAAACAGAAGTGAGGTTCGTTCATTCTCAGTAACAAATGATAATGGCGACGGAATCAAGGTCGAATGTGACTCAAGCCTTATCAATTTCAATGCGAATAATTATACACGCACCGAGCTTGAAAACGCTAACCATATGGAGGACTTAAAGGCACTTGATACAGTCAATGTTCAAATAGATGGCTTTATGAGAGGAATCGGTTCAAATTCCTGCGGACCACTTCCGACTCAGGAGAATCTTGTTGACCTTAAAAAGCCTCTTACTTACAAATTTGTATTGACACCTATTACAAAGTAAATAATTCAGCTAAAGCCGACTGGATATATGTCCAATCGGCTTTTTTCTGTAAAATATAATTAAAGAGCAGATTTTTTTGTATTTTTTGCTTATGTTTTACTATAATTTATTTTCTAATATAAAATAAAAGATCAAGTATTAACAAATAATTTAATAAAAAATTTATGTTAATTTAGTAAAATTACAAAAAGTTACAATTAATTCGATGATTTTTTACTTTTTGAGAATATTATTCTTTAAAAGAATATAAACTGCGAATAAATATGCTATTATAGGGTGAAGTTAAAAGCTATTGGAGGTAATTATAATGGCACAGAAAAAGACCGTTTTCCTTACCGGTTCATCAGGCAACATGGGCTGGGCAGGATTCAAAGAGCTTTACAAAGATGAAAATGTTAACCTTGTACTTCTTAACAGAGGCAGCGAAAAGAACAGAAAGAAATTCGCAGCATATGAGAATGATCCTCGCGTTAAGCTTGTTTGGGGTGACCTTAAGAAGTATGAAGATGTTCTTGAGTGCGTAAATGGTGCAGACTATGTTCTTCACGTAGGCGGCATGGTTTCTCCCTCAGCTGACTATTATCCGAAGGCAACTCTTCAGACAAATACAGCAGCAGCTAGAAACATTGTTAACGCTGTTAAGGCACAGCCCGATCCGGACGCTGTAAAGGTTGTTTACATCGGTACTGTTGCAGAAACAGGCGAAAGAGATGATCCGATCCATTGGGGCAGAACTGGTGACCCGATTAAGATCAGCGTATATGACCACTATGCAAACTCAAAGGTTCTTGCTGAAGAGATTTTCGCAGAGTCAGGTCTTAAGCACTGGGTATCAATGCGTCAGTCAGGTATCCTTTATCCCGCAATCCTCAAGAACATGGATCCCATTATGTACCATGTACCGCTTAACGGCGTTCTTGAGTGGGCAACAATCGAAGACTCAGGCCGTCTTCTTGAGAGAGTTACTCGTGACGACGTTCCCGAGGAGTTCTGGAGAAACTTCTACAACATCGGTTCAGGTAAGGAATACAGACTTACAAACCTTGAGTTTGAGGATCTTCTTCTTGATACTCTTGGCCTTGGCCAGACAAAGAAGCTCTTCAAGGCTAATTGGTTCACACTTCGCAACTTCCACGGTCAGTGGTATGCAGACTCAGACAGACTTGAAAACTATCTTCACTTCAGAGCAAATACTCCTGTTAAGCAGTATTTCAAGGATATGAAGAAGAATGTTGAGTGGTTCTACAAGCTTGCATTTATGGCAAAGCCCTTCTCATCAATCCTTAGAGATACATGGATGAAGAGCATTGCTTACACACCTCTCTATGGTACACAGTGGTGGATTGAGAACAACGCTGAAGACAGAATCCATGCTTTCTATGGTTCAAAGAAGGCTTGGGAAGAGATCGGCGATTGGAACACATTCAAGACATATCGTCCTTCAGAGGATGCAGATGCTCATAAGCTTGACCATGGTTATGATGAGTCTAAGTCAAATGACGAGATTACTCTTGATGACCTCAAGAAGGCAGCAGCATTCCGCGGCGGTGAGTGCCTTGCAACAGAAGAAGAGTATGTTGATTTCTATACACCCATCAAGTGGAAGAGCGCACAGGGCAATGAGTTCATGATGTCAGCTAACCTTGTACTTAAGGGTGGTCACTGGGATCCCGCAACTCTTCCTGCAGACGCAACAGGCGAGCATTTCAAGTGGAACTATGATGAAGAGGCTAAGGTTAACCCCTTCTTCGCACAGGTATGGTATCCTCTCCACGACAAGAGCGAGAACAACGTTTATACAGAGAAGATCTTCAAGGGCTACAAGGGCTTCGAGAATATCTAATCGCATAAACGCTTGTAATAAAGAATTTAAGAGCCATATACCCTCGGGTATATGGCTCTTTTACTTTTTTAATCCCGCTTTGAGTTGACAAGAAAGCATATAAAGATTACAATTATTCTATACTTTTATTAATGTTAGGTAAAAAGAACAGGAGAAAAAATATATGCTTCTTCAAAAATTAGTAGAGGGTACAACTGTTAACGCAAGAGTACCACAAATAGATGTTAAGGATATAATCTATGATTCAAGAAAAGCTTCAGAGGGAACAATTTTTGTATGCATTAAGGGCGAGGTTACAGATGGCCATAAATACGCAAAAAATGCATACGATTTAGGCTGCAGAATTTTTTTAGTCGAGGATGAAATTTCAGTCCCTGAAGATGCGATTATTTTAAAAAGTACTGATGCGAGGCACGACCTTGCACAGATGAGCTGTAATTTCTTCAATCATCCAGCAGATGAGATGAAAATAATCGGTATCACAGGCACAAAGGGAAAAACAACAGTAACCTATATTATGCGTTCAGCCCTAGAAAAATGCAAAATTAAAACAGGCGTAATCGGCACAATAGGTGCTTTTTATGGTGATAAGAAATACCCTACAGCAAACACTACTCCAGAATCCTACGAGCTTCAAAAGATTCTTCGCATGATGGCGGATGAGGGCTGCAAGGTTGTTGTTATGGAGGTTTCATCACTCGGACTTAAGATGAATAGAGTTGATGGCATAAACTTCTATGCTGGAATATTCACTAATCTTTCTCCCGACCATATCGGAGGAAATGAGCATAGCAGCTATGAGGAATACGCATATTGGAAAAAACAGCTATATAAGCAGTGCAGTGTGACAATCGCAAATACAGATGACGCTTTTTTTGAAGATGTAAAGGAAGCTTCAAGGGGAGAAACAATCAGCTACGGCTTATCCCCTAAGGCGGACTATTATGCAGACAATATAGAATATTTAAGAGATAAAGGATTCTTGGGAATAGCCTTCGACTGTGAAAATAAAATGGACGGCAAATGGAGAGCTAAGCTTAGTATGCCGGGCTTTTTCAGCGTATACAATGCACTTTCATCAATAGCGCTTCTCCGACATATGGGAGTGCCTATTGAGGCTATTGAGCAGGCACTTCAAAATGTCAGCATTCCAGGAAGAGTTGAAATTTTTAAGGCGAGTGATGATTTTGATATTATAATAGACTATGCACACAATGGCTTGAGTTTTGAGAGCATAATCGACACCATGAGAGCATATAAGCCCAACAGGATTATAACTCTGTTTGGCTCAACGGGCAGCAGAGGAATTAACCGACGCAAGGAAATGGGACTTGTAAGCGGAAGAATGAGCGACTTTTCAATTATTACAAGCGATGATCCTGAGGACGAGGAGCCGATGAAGATTATCGATGAAATAGCTTCATATGTCGAAGAGGCAGGCGGCAAGGGCAAATATGTAAAAATAGAGGACAGAGAAGAGGCAATCTGCTACGCACTCGACCATATAGAAAAGGGCGATATTCTGCTTTTGCTAGGCAAGGGAAATGAGCAGTTTATGAAGATTAAGGGTAAAAAGCTTCATTTCAGCGAGGCTGAGTGTATAAAACGTTATATGGAAAGACACAAAAATTAAATTAAAGCAAAAGTAAAAGAGTATGGATTCTTCCATACTCTTTTTTATATAATAAATTACATTTTTAAGATTATTCCTAAGACAGCACCGATTAAAATAAATACAATCGGGTGGAGCTTTTTAGTCTTTTTAAATTGCGTAAAGAAAACAAAAACAGCGAAAATTAAAAGTGCTGTAAAGTTAACGGCTTTATATGGAGCAGTAATTGAAAAAGCCTCTGGAATAAGAATAGAAAGCTTAATTACACTAAAGCCTGCAGCTGCGATAAGACCGGTGACAGCAGGACGCAAGCCCTTAAATACAGATTGAATATATTTATTCTTCATATATCTGTCAAGTACCTTAGCAATAGCGATAATTATTATGAGCGAGGGCAGAACGAGAGCTAAAGTTGCAAGCACAGCACCGCCGATTCCGCCGACTGTGTAGCCGACATATGTTGCCATATTGATTCCTATAGGACCTGGAGTGGATTCAGAAACAGCAATCATATTAGCTAACATCTCGTGGGAGAACCATTCAGGATGTGCGTTAGACATTTCGGTTAAAAATGGGAGAGTTGCAAGTCCGCCGCCCACAGCAAAAAGACCTGTTTTAAAAAATTCCCAGAATAAAAGTAAATAAGTCATGATTCTTTCTTACCCCACTTTCCGAGAGCTAAGCCTGCAAGAGCAGCACCGATTACAACGTAAACGGGATTTGTACCCAAAAAGCCCACTAAAACAAAGGCTAAAACAGCAATAATAATCTGAACGGTATTTTTTACATTAGACTTTGCAAGCTTAATAACAGATGAAGTTATAAGCGCACATACCGCTATTCTAATACCTGCAAATGCGTGTTGAACTATTGCTATTTCAGCAAAATTTTTAAGTACAGCTGCAATAATAGTTATGATTATAACAGATGGCAGCACTACTCCGATTGTTGCAAAAACAGCACCGACAGCTTTTCTTCTTTTGTAGCCTACAAATGTGGCAGTATTAACGGCGATAATGCCGGGCGTACATTGACCGATAGCAAAATAATTGAGAATTTCTTCCTCAGTAACCCAGTGTTTTTTTTCAATCAGCTCTCTTTGAAGCATAGGAAGCATGGCGTAGCCGCCCCCAAAGGTCATAATACCAATCTTAAAAAAAGAAACAACGAGTGAAAATAAGTCCTTAAACATTAAGACACCTCAATTTTAGTTGATTTTATATTTAATCCAGCGCTTGCCTTTATATCTAATTGTAAAGCAGACAGCACGGAAAATCCAGTCGGTAATCATTGCAAACCAAACACCGATAACGCCAAAGCCAAGTACATGGCCTATAATGTAGCTCAAAACAAGACGGCAGGCAAACATTGAAAACATAGATATAAGCATAACGAAGGTTACGTCGTTTGCAGCCTTTAGTACATTAGGCATTAAAAATGACGGCGGCCAGATAAGCATTGCTGATATGCTGTGAATAAAAACAAGAATTACAGCAAGATTGTATGCGTCAGCTGAAATGTTATAGAGCTTTAGTGTAAGAGGCAACGTCAAAATTATAACTATATTTGAAATTGCCATAGCTAAATATGCTAGTTTTATTAGTTTTTTTGTATATAGTCTGATTTGATATTCATTTTTAGCACCAACGCATTGACCAATTACAGTTATTGATGCAAGAGCTATCGCCTGACCAGGGATGACACCCAAGGCATCGATGCTGTTTGCAACTGCGTTAGCTGCTATATGCATTGTTCCAAAGGGCGTAATGACGCCGACTACTAAAATTCTTCCGAAATTGAAAAGAGAGCTTTCAATACTGGTTGGAACTGCAATATTTAAAATATTTTTTATCATTTTAAAATCGGGCTTGAATCTTTCCTTAAAGGAAATGTATATTGTGTTACTTTTAGAGCAGATTAAAGTCAAAAGGAAAACCATGCAAATGAATCTCGAAAAGGTAGAGGCGGCAGCTGCACCTGCAACACCCTTTTTGAACCCAAAAATCATAATTGAGTTGCCAATGATATTTAATACATTTGTAATGAGAGCTGCAAACATGGAGATTTTTGAGTTGCCCATTGTTCTAAAAAGAGCCGCACAACAGTTGTAAACTGCTATAAATGGGAATGAGAGGGAGGAAATCCAAAAATAGCTGACTGCTGAAGCCATAACATCACTTTCAAGGCTTTTGAAACAGAAAAGCAGAATTGGCTTTTTAAATGCAATAAAAATTCCCATTATTATAACAGATATTGTAAATGCAATAAAAATTAGCTGCGAAGCGCTTTTTCTTGCATTTTTTGTGTCACCTGCACCGATATATTGTGCGGCTATAACTGCGCCGCCTGTTGCCATTGCGGCAAAGAGATCTATTATGAGTGCAACAATCATGTCAACGAGAGAAACGCCGGAAATAGCGGCATCACCTAAGGATGAAATCATAATTGTATCAATTAACCCTATCGAAAGTGCCAGCATTTGTTCAATTATAAGTGGGAATATGAGCCTTCTTAAAGCTCTTTTAGAAAACATAAGTTTATTATTTTGTTCCAAAATCAGTCCTCCAATCATACAAGCATAGATTCTAACATATTTAAAATAATGGTTCAACTAATATTGCTTTTTATTTAAAAAATTAAAAAGATTACGGTATTAACTGCATTTTTTATGGGAATAATTTTTATAGATAAAGAAAACGGGGAGTGTATAAATGCAGTATAACCGTGTTGAAATATGTGGAGTTAGCACAGCAAAGCTTAAGGTCTTAAAAGAAAAGGAAAAAATCGCTTTGCTAAAGAAAATAAGACAGGGCGACACCTATGCAAGGGATGAGCTGATAAAAGGAAATTTAAGGCTTGTTTTAAGTGTCGTACAAAGATTTTCAAATAGAGGAGAGAATCCTGATGATCTCTTTCAAGTTGGCTGCATAGGTCTAATTAAATCAATAGACAATTTTGATGTGAATCAAAACGTTAGATTTTCCACCTACGCTGTACCTATGATAATAGGAGAGATAAGAAGATATTTAAGGGATAATAATTCAATTAGAGTTTCACGCTCAATTAGAGATACAGCCTATCACGCTATGCAGGAAAAGGAAAAATTAACAGCATCACTCGGTAGAGATCCGACTGTTGAGGAGCTGTCGAAAAAAATGAAGCTAAAAAAAGAGGAGGTCGTATTGGCACTCGAAGCGATAGTAGAGCCGGTGTCTTTATACGAGCCTGTTTATTCAGATGGTGGAGATACTATTTATGTTATGGATCAGCTTGGTGATAATACGGATGATGAAAGTATGATAGATGAGCTTTTAATTAAAGAATCTGTTTCAAATCTCTCTAAGAGAGAAAAGAATATATTAAATTTACGCTTTATGAAGGGCAGAACTCAAATGGAGGTTGCCGAGGAGATTGGCATATCACAGGCACAGGTTTCAAGGCTTGAAAAGAATGCAATTAAAACTATAAAGCAGAGTACAAAAAGCTGAAAAAAGCCCCGTATATACGGGGCGAATTTTAGTTATATTTTAATCTGATGGATTATCTCCCGCAAAGGTTAATTGCTTTATCCATTTGCGGCTTTTGAATCTAAAGATACAAAGGATAATTTTCAAGCTGTCCTCTGCGATATACATTGCAGCTATGAGCGATGTAAAGGCAATATCTGTAAAGAAGCCTAAATATGAAACAACAGGAATACTAATCATAAAAAGAGCGCCGATGTCTAAGAGCATACCGGTTTTAGTGTCACCGCCTGCGCGGAATATTCCGACTATGCAGACATACGGGATATTCCTCAATGGAATCCAAAGAGAGTAGATTAAAAGAATTTTTGCAGCAGTATTCAAGGTGTCTTGAGTTTCAATAGGAAGAAGATTTAACAGTGGATAACGAACAAAAATCAAGATAGAGCCTATTAAAAGCCCCATTAGAGGGACAAGGAAAATAAATCGCTTGCCCATTGAATAAGCTTCCTTCGTCTTTCCTGCACCGACGGATTTTCCAATCATAATTGAACACGCAGAGCAAATGCCGACAAAGAAAACGAAAGCTATCTGCTGAATGGAATCTGAGATTGTGTATGCGGCATAATTTTCACTGCCCTGCCTTGCATAAACCATTGAATATACGTTCGTTCCAACGCCCCACATCAATTCGTTTATTGTAACAGGAATACAGACCTTCAAAAACTTTTGAATAAAGATTTTGTCAAATGAAAAAATTCCGTTGAGATTTGAAAATAGGATGTTTTTCTTAATATAGCCGATTGCAAACAGCAGTATTACCTGTAAAAGCATAGAGGTAGTTGTAGCTATTGCTGCACCCTTAAGACCGAGAGCGGGAAAGCCTAAATGACCGGAAATAAGGAGATAATTAAGCCCAGTATTTGTTAAAACAGAAGCTGCCGCACATACCAGCGGAGTGTGTACATCCTCAGTTGAACGCATGGAGGTTGATGTGACTAGAGATATGGAAAGGAAAATTCCATAGAAGGAAACATTTTGAAGATAAGAAACGCCTTGCTCAATAACAGCTTTTTCATCTGTGAAAACCATCATCATTTTATCAGGGATTGTAAAGGTACAAATGCCGTAGATAATACCTATTATAAGAGCGATAAAAAGACCGAAGCCATATGCACGATGAATACTTTTGACGTCCTTTATTCCCCAGTGCTGAGCTGTCATAGTTGCAACGCCTGAGCTGACGCCGAAAAGGGCAAGATTAATAAGAAAGCCCCATCTGCCCGCAACACCGATAGCAGCAGTGCTGGCGTTTCCAAGACCTACGACCATAGCTGTGTCAACTAGCTGAGCGCAGGAGGTTAAGAGCTGTTGAAGTGCAATCGGAATAGCAAGAGCGAGCATTCTTTTGTAAAAGTTGGCCTTGTTGCCCAAAGACATATGTTATTCTCCTTAATATAAATTTACTTAAACAATTATACACAGTAATAAATATATGGTCAATTGGATAAAATGCCAAACTAGGATAAGAATATAATAGGATGATTGACAAGGAGAGAATTTGTATGGCACTAACAGCAGTAAGAATTTTTTTACTTTATATTTTAGCAAGTCTTGCAGTGAGAATAATGGGTAAAAGGCAGATAGGCGAGCTTCAGCCGTTAGAATTAGTTGTCACTATTCTATTATCTGAAATTGCGGTAATACCTATGCAGGATACAGATATTCCGATTCTTAATTCAGTTATAGCTGTGATGCTTTTAGTATCGTTTGAGTTGATTTTATCTGTTGTTACAATGAAAAGTCCAAGCTTTAGAAAGCTCTTAGACGGCAACCCCGTTACAATTATAAGAAATGGAAAATTAGACCAAAAGGAGCTTAAAAGACTGCGTTTTACAGTCGATGATTTAATGGCAGCCTTAAGACAAAAGGATATTTTTGATATAACAAAGGTCAGCTATGCAGTGATAGAAACCAACGGAAGCTTAAGCATTAATTTAAAAAATGGTGAAAATCCGATAACAGCAAAGATGCTTAATTTAAAATCGAGCGAAGCTATACCGTTTATTGTTGTAAGCGATGGCGAATATATAAGACATTATTACAGTGACTGTCAAATGAGTGACAAAGAAGTAGATAAAATTTTAAAGAACAATAAAACGGCTTTAAATGATGTGCTTATTATGACGGTCGATAAAAATAAGAAAAGCATGATTATTAAAAAGGAGAAATAAGATGAAAAGATTTGCATTGGGAATAGTAATTTTAATATTGACTGTGTCTGTCAGTGCCGTATCGCAGAGAATGCTTTTAAACGATGCTCAAATGCTTATAGATAAAACTCAAGGCGTACTTGCTTCAACAGATGAAAATTCCAAGGAAAAGCTAAATGTTAAGGTTAAGGATTTAGACGACAGCTTTAAGAAAGTAGAAAAGAAGCTCAATATAATTCTTTGCCACAGCGATATGGAGGGGATAGAAAACGACATATCAGCACTTAAAAGTTATCTTAAAATAAATGATATAAATGCATTTAAGCTTTGCTGTATTCAAATAATAGCTCAAATAGAAAATTTAATAGATTCATTGAAATTAAGCATTGAAAATATTCTCTAATAGTTATTTTGTATGAAATGGTTGTAAAATAAGCTCGTATTCTGTTATAATAGCGGTAACATAAGAAGTTTTCTTATGAATATAATCTAGGAGGAGAGCTTATGCCGGAAATTAGTGCAATGCTTTTGACTTGGATAGTCCTGCTCATAGTTTTCGTTATACTAGAGGCCCTCACAACCCAGCTTACAACCATTTGGTTTGCTTTAGGAGCAGTTGCGGCAATTATTGCATATATGTTTGGCGCTCAGATATGGATTCAGTGGGTGGTATTTACGCTGGTATCACTGGCTGCCCTTGCGCTTACAAGACCTCTTGTAAAGAAAATTACATCCAAAGCAAAAACTAGGACAAATGCCGATATGGTTATTGGAAAGTCTGCTATTGTGGAGAATACCATAGATAATTCACAGGCACAGGGTACTGTAAGGGTAAACGGAAATGTCTGGACAGCAAGAAGCGAAAAGGGTGAAGTGATTCCCCAAGGCAGTAAAGTTGTTGTAATGAGGATTGACGGTGTAAAATTAATAGTAAATAAAATTTAGGAGGATACATAATGATCTATGTACTTATCGCACTCATAGTCGCTGCACTTGTAGTTGTAGCACTAAACATTAAGATAGTTCCACAGTCAAAGAACTATGTCGTTGAGCGTCTTGGCGCTTATTCAGACACTTGGGAAACAGGTTTGCATATTAAGATTCCTTTTATTGAGAAGGTTGCAAAGATTGTATCGCTAAAGGAGCAGGTTGTAGATTTCCCACCCCAGCCCGTTATCACAAAGGATAATGTAACAATGCAGATTGATACAGTTGTTTTCTTCCAGATAACAGATCCCAAGCTTTACGCATATGGTGTTGAGAGACCGATTGCTGCTATTGAAAATCTTTCAGCAACAACACTTCGTAACATAATCGGTGAGATGGAGCTTGACCATACTCTTACATCAAGAGATGTTATCAACGCTAAAATCAGAGCTATACTTGATGAAGCAACAGATGCATGGGGCATCAAGGTCAACAGAGTTGAGCTTAAAAACATTCTTCCTCCACCTGAAATTCAGGATGCGATGGAGAAGCAGATGAAGGCTGAACGTCAGCGCAGAGAATCTATTCTTCGTGCTGAGGGTGAAAAGGCAAGCAAAATCCTTGTTGCAGAAGGTCAAAAGGAAAGCTTAATCCTTGCAGCAGAGGGTGATAAGCAGGCTGCAATTCTTCACGCAGAAGCTGTTAAGGAAGCAAAGATCCGTGAAGCAGAGGGTGAAGCAGAGGCTATTATTGCAATTCAAAATGCACAGGCAAAGGCTATTGAGCTTATAAATGCTGCTGATCCTAAGAACGGCTATCTCACAATTAAGGGCCTTGAGGCATTTGCAAAGGCTGCAGACGGCAAGGCTACAAAGCTCATTATCCCCAGCGAAATTCAGTCGCTCGCTTCACTTGCAGCGAGTGCTAAGGAAGTTTTTAATAGTGATTCAGCTGAGTCATAAAGCTTAAAACTACATAATAAAAATAGCGAAGAACTAAAATGTTCTTCGCTATTTGTCATTTTACAATTACTTTGCAAATGTAATTTCTACGTCCATTTTCTTTCCGTTGTCAGTGGGCTGCCACTTCTTTTGAAGCTCAATGTCTTTTTCACTCTTTAAAATATTTACCTTTTTTAGATTTGTACAGTTGTAAAAGGCGTATGTTCCAATCGTTTTAATAGAGGCAGGAATAGTAATCTCGGTAAAAGAGGTGCAGTATGAAAATGCATCCTTGCCTATATATTCCAAGCCGTCTGGCAGTGTTACGTTTTGAAGAGCTGAGCATCTAAAGAATGCCTTCTCCTCTAAAACTTTAACTGAGTCAGGGATAGTAATGCTTCTTAGCAGCGGGCATTTGTAGAATGCCTTAGTTCTTACAGTTTCAACTGTGTCGGGAATTACATATTCACTAAAGGTGACAGTGGATTGCTTGCCCGATTCATCTGTTACAGTCTGCGTTTGGACGCCCTTAGCGTTAGGATAGAATAAAAGCGTCTTCATATCCTTAGTGAAAAGAACGCCGTCAACGTCGCAGAAATACGGGTTATCCTTATCTACAATAAATTTTTCAAGCTTTTGGTTGTTTTCAAAAGCCCACGGTCCGATTTCCTTAACGTTCTTGCCGATTGTTATCGTTGTTGCAGCTTCAAGGTTGCAGGCTGCGAAATCGTCAACCTTAGTGACCTTTTTTCCCTCGAATTCGTCGGGAATGATAATATCTGTAACTGTAGATTCTGTTGGAACCTCCGTTAAAATTGCTTCGTTGCCCTCAATTTTATATTTATTTTCAGGCTCTTTTACAATCGAGCTTTCACAGCCCGACAGCAGGAGGACAACCGAAAGAAGAGCCAAAAATAAGCTTAATATTCTTTTCATTTTTCCACCTCTTCAACTGCTTCGACTTGTAGCTGCTCGTCCTGCTCCTCGATTTTCTTAACACGCTCCTGCATCTCTCTAACGCAAATATCGTGCTTTTCTCTTGTTAAATCATAGAAGAAGAAGGGGACAGTTATAAGAATAAGACCTATAACGCTCATCCAAGTATGAATGCTGAAAACCTCGGATAAAATGTGTGAATCGAAAAGGACGTCCCAGTCAGATGTGAAGCCGACTGTTTTTAGCATCCAAGGAACAACAGCACCTATAGCCATGTTAACAGGAGTTAAGAACCAGCCGAATATGCCCTGCATAGCATCAGCACGTTCACCATACTTCCACTGGTGATAGTCGAGAATATCTGCACCCAAACCGACGCTTATTCCGTCAACAACAGGACTTATTGTATTCTTTAAAAGCATCGAAATCAAGAATATGTAGATATTGGAGGTTTTTACAGCCCATAGAATACCGAAAACAGTTGCTATTGTAACAACTCTTGCTGAGATTAATATATCTCTTTTCTGGAATCTTTTTGTAAGTATAGGGGTTAAAATATTGCCGACTGTCATTCCAAGAACGACAATGTTTGCGGCAATGCCGGAGAACCATTCCATTCTTAATGAGTAAACGAACCACCAAGTTAAAAGTGCATTTACAAGACCAATCCACTGCCCCATAATGTTTGAGGTATTGAGAATCCAAAAATACTTATTCTTTAATACGTTTTTAGCGCCCTTGAAGAAAGTGACCTTTTTTCTCTTGGCAGCGGGGGGTTCAATGATTCTTTCGTGACATTGACAGATTGCAAGTGCAACTACAGCACCTAGGAACGTGAATATCGGAACAAATATTTGATATGTTCTAAGGCTTAAGTAGCCGCCTGTAATACCAATTAATATAGGGAAGAACATATTAATAATTGACGGGAAAAGACCTGTTATTATTGGTACGATTGAGTGAAGTCGCTGTCTTTCCTGTGAGTTGGGAGTCATAAAGGTAACAAGACCGTTAACGCCTACCCAGTTATTTAAGAAATAGTTAAGCATTGTAAATGCAAAATGCGTTATAACGAGCTTTACTGTGTAGCTGAGTCCTTGTACGGGAAGGTAGGGGATTATTGAATATAAAATCGCACAGGGGATACCATAAAGCACCAAGAAGGGCTTTAGGCGTCCGTGCTTAGCACAGAACTTTTTACGTATTGCCCAGTTTAAATATCCGGTCAAGCCATTAGTGACTAGAATGTTTGCGATAATCTGCGGTACACCCTTCATAATAAACTCAAAGCCCTGCGAAGGTACAAAGTAGAACATACAGCCTACTATAATCTGACCGAGATAACAGATGTGAGCGAATCTTCTCATCTTAGGCGACAGCTCACCATGATTTTCATAGATTAAAACGCCTACAGGATTCACAAACATAAGTATGTAGCCGATAATCTGTGTAATAAGACCGATTATGTAGAAGTCCATTGCGGCGATACCTAAGATTGCACCGCAGAAGTATGAAGCTGAGAATGTCATAATTCCCGAAGCCGTCATAAAAATATAAGTACCTGCCTGAGCAACAGTGTAGGCAGTAACCTCCTTTAAGGGCAAAAATTCGCCCTCGTTAGGAGTGTTCCAGTGTGTTTTGACATATGAGGGAATGCCCTTAACAGTTTCAACAATTTTTAGTTTCCCCATAGTCCCGAGCCTCCTTAATTATTTTACATGTTGCATATAATTATACAGCTAGTAAAGCGATAAAGGAATACTTTTGTCTAAAATATATAAATATTGTTAGAATGTACATAAATATAATATAAAATTTAACATAATGTACAATATAAAATTACTAAAAAGAAAAAACCGCAAGGGTGTAGTCCTTGCGGTAATTTTTATGTATTGAGTTTATTTTCCACAAACAGTTACGCCGTCAAATTCGCACCAAGGCATAAAGGTTAAGCCGTCGCTCATCTGTTCAGAGGATATAGCAACAATATTGTTGAGCATATCTGCTATATTGCCGCTAATCATTGTTTCACTCACAGCTGAACCGATTTTTCCGTTTTCGATTAAGAAGCTGTTTTTTGCAACACCCGAAAAATCGCCGTTAGTTGAGGGCTGACCACCTGAAAATCTGTTTATAATAAGTCCACGATCAATATCCTTAATCATATCGCAAAGCTTAGTGTCACCTGGGATAACCTCAAGATTTCTGCCGGAATTAAGACTTCTCTTAAAGCCTGTCTTTTTACTGCCGTACTGGGAAAGGATAAAGGTTTTTAAGACACCGTCCTTGATAATGTCCATATTTTCGGTTTCGTATCCGTCTGAGGTGAACTGCTCGCCCACAACTGTTCTTTCATCGAGAGGAATTGAACGAAGATTTAGCTTTTTGCTTGCAACCGCTGAATTTAGCTTATCCTTCCACGGCGAAGTGCCGTCAATCAAAACTCCGTCAGATGCAAAGTTTGCAAGAGCTGTTTCAATAAGCTCATTAAAACAGTCAGGTGAATAGATTACCTTACCGACAAACTTTTCACCGCTTGAAACAGTGTCGAGCTGATTTTGTGCATCCTCTAAAAGGGATTTTTGCATACCAATATCTAAAAACGGCTTGTCAAGATTATCTGTAACGCAGAAATATCCATTAAAAGATGAGGATTTTTCTCCCTCGTGAGCAGAGAACATTGTGTTGAAAGCGTATTCGCCATGTTCATATGAAAAAACAGTTCCGTTAGTGTTCATATAAACCTTTTCGCTCGCTTCAAAGTTTGAAATGAGCTGCTCTAACATGATTTTGGGGAACTGCTCCTTAGTCTGCTTTAAAAACTCTTCGATTCTGTCGAAAAGCTTATCTCTGTCAGCTTGCATAATTCCTGTTTTAAAGTTTTTCTTACCGTTAAAAGGAGCGATTACTTCATTTTCATCCTCAACAGAAGATTCAGCAGCTGCAAGACATTCTAAAGCAGCCTTATCTATAGCCTCTTTAGTTGCCTGATTTATTCCTATTGTACCCTTTTTATGGTTCTTAATAGCCTTCATAGATATGTTTGTATTAAAGGTTGAACGTATTAAGCTGAATTTACCGCCGTCAACATTTAATTCATCTGTCTTGCCCGAATATACGACACATTGTGCCTCATCTGCCCCCGCTCTTTTGAGAGCCTCAAGTACATATTGTGCTGTTTCAAAATTGTTTTTCATTTAAATAAGGCTCCTTTCTCAGCGTCCGCCGATTGTTACTTTACATTTAACAGCGGGACCACCCATACCAACAGGCATAGGCTGTTTTTTACCGCACATACCCGAGCAGGTCCAAACCATATCGTCTGAAAGCATATCAACAGTTTTGAGCATATCGAAAGCGATTCCCGAGATTGTGGTATCACGGATAGCTCTGCCAATTTTACCATTTTTAATTTCATAGCCCATGCAAACACCGAACATAAACTCGCCTGTAGTATCAGCCTGTCCGTTGTTTGTACCTGTGAGATAATATCCGTCGTCAATAGAGGCTATCATATCTTCAAGCTTATCGTGGCCGGGAAGAATGGCTGTGTTTCTCATCCTTATTAAAGGCTCGTCAGAGAAGAGGTAAGCTCTTGCATTGCCTTGAGGCTTAACACCGAAATGCTCTGCAGATTCCCTGTTATTCATATATCCCTTTAATATGCCGTTTTCTATTAATATTGCATCCTCTGCGGGAGTACCCTCATCGTCAACTAGAACGGGGAGGGGAGCGGGAGAGCCGTCTATAAAGGTGTGAGCGAAGTCAACCATTGTTATAAGGTCGCTTGCAACAACCTTGTTTAAGTTGTGAGCTGCGACAGAGCCGCCTAAAACGAGGTCAGCTTCAACAGTGTGACCTACAGCCTCGTGGGCTAAAATGCCTGCTAAGTCGGGATGCATAACAACATCCTTGTAGCCTGCATCAGCATAGACGCCCTCAGCCTTTTTCATAATGTCGTCATAGAGCTTGTCAATTCCTGCGAAAAGCTTGTCAGGGGTTGAAAAGACGTCACAGAAATAGCCGTAGCCGCCAAAAATCTTGTAAAGCTCTACGTTTGTTCCGTCGTTAGCCTCAGCTGTCATGAAAACATATATAAAGCTTCTCGGTACTAATGAATAGGAATCAAAGCCGTCGTTAACTCTCAATAATTTTTCCATTGAGTCACAGCGAAGATTTATAGCACGAGATACGAGCTTTGGAAATTTTTTAGCTATGTAGTTGTCAATTTCCTTGATGAAATCGATATAGATTTTCTGCTCAACATCCTTAACATTTCCATCCATCTCAATATGACCGCCGCCGATTTTTGGGAGCGGACCTTTAGAGAAATTTACTCTTTTAGCTAGAAATGAAGCGTTGTCGCTTGCGGCATCGATAACCTTTTTGATACTTTCATCGGAATATTCAGCAGCTGAAGAAAAGCCGTAAACTCCGTTTTTATAAACTCTTGCACTCACTCCGCTTTCTTCACACCTTGAGTTGCCCACAAGATTGCCTGAGAGCATGGCAACAGTGCGTGCTGTATTGACCTGAGCGCGCAGCTCTGTGTGATCGCAGAGGAAGCCTTTATAGGGCGTAATTAAATCTTTAATCATTGTATTTTCCTCCTACGTTAATAAGAATATTATACATCTTATACTAAATAAATTCAATATTCAGCCTACCTTTTAAATAAAAATGTATCAATCCTAATAATACAATAAAATATGCTCGACTTTATCAAAAATCTATAATATTTATGTTTCTAAAATGTAAATAGTTGAAGATGAAGTAAAATGCAGTATAATAAATTTAAAATAAGTAAAATGACACATGGAATACATACAGCTCAATTAATATAAATTTGGAGGTGGAAGCAATGTATAAAATATTGTTTGCGGATGATGAAGAAAAAATTAGAGAAACAACATTTGACTATTTAACCGCAAAGGGATTTGAGGTGTTGCTTGCAAAGGACGGAAACGATGCAGTTACAAAAGCTAATGAAAATAACGTGGATTTAATTATTCTCGATATTATGATGCCGCATAAAAATGGCTTCGAGGCGTGCAGTGAGATTAGACAAAGACATGATACACCTATACTTTTTCTCTCAGCCTTGGGCGATGAGGAAAATCTTTTATCGGGCTATATGAGCGGAGCTGATGACTATATCACAAAGCCGTTTCCTCTGTCTGTTTTAGCACAAAAATGCAAGAAGATAATAGACAGAGCTAAAGGCACAACAGGACAAAATATAATAACTCTAAATGGCATTACATTAGACAGCGATAAATGCAAGGTGTTTATCGAAAACGAAGAAATCAATTTAACCAGCAAGGATTTTCTTCTCTTAGAGTACCTTATGCAGAACAAAAATATAGTACTCAACAGGAACATAATTTTATCCCGCATTTGGGGTTACGATTTCGAGGGCGACGAAAGAGTAGTCGATACCCATATTAAAAGATTGAGAAAAGCCTTGGGAGAAAAGTCAGAGTGCATTAAAACAAAAATCAATGTCGGATATTATTTCGAGGTGAAATAAAATGAGTAAAAAGAAGGTTATGAGCTTGTCGGCTCTTTGCGTTTTGGCAATTTTTATAGTTTGCTCGTACATTTCATATATTGCGGCAAATAATGAAGATGCAAAAGATTTTATGCGAACTGTGCAAAACTACAATCTCATATCATTTGTTCCTAGTTCCTTTGAAGATTATGGGGAAGAACCAAGTTATGATTTTAGTCAAAAGGACATGTTTATCTATGATAATTTTTCCAATCAGAAGGAATTTCCTATAGCAGCAGGCGTGTTTGATGAAAATAAAAAGCTGATTGCAAAAGATTCTCCGTATATAAAATTAACAGGTACATATAAAGAAGAGGATATTGAGCTTTATTGCTCATTAAGCGAGTACTTAAAGGATGATGATATAAAAGACATTTTAGACAAGCTTAAAAAAGTAAGCTGGGATAGCAGAAACGTAAATAATGATGGTCTTTGTTTTAAAGTACTTTCACTTGATTATAATCTCGACAAAAATAGAATAATTCCCGTTGAAATGGAGATATCGGGAGCGGGAGTTACTAAAAGCTTTCACTTTTCTGATGATGAGGCGATGTATCATTATGAAAATACAATGGGCTCGGATGACTTTTCAAAAAATGATTTCGGAATAGAGATTTCATATATAAATTTCGATGAAGCTTTAAGAACGGACTATAGAAAAAGAACATATGATAAGCTTACTCAAGAATTATTGTCTTTTGAGAATATGGAATATATAAATAATTATGAAGAATCTGGCGAAAGGGCTTTATTTGTAGATAAATATGATAACGGCTCCGAGACATTTTACTTTGTATTTTTAGCACAGAGAACACCTGTTTTATCTGTTCTCGCAAGTGATTATTTCAGAATACTTTTGGAAACATCAGCTTTTATTTGCTTAATAATCTTAGCAGCAGTATTGATAGCAGTATCTAAAATCTACGATAAAAATAAACGTCTTGAGGATTCGAGAAAGGCCTTTATCAATGCGGCAGCTCACGAATTAAAAACTCCGCTTGCAGTAATTTCAAATAACTGCGAATGCATAATGGAAAATGTGTCCCCCGAAAAGAACGAAAGCTATGTAGATACAATTTATAATGAATCCAAGCGCATGACAAAATTAACTCAGATGCTTATAAACTACAATAAGGTCATGCAAAGGGGCAGTTTAGAAAAAACTAAGGTTGATTTAAATTCAATCGTTTTAAAGGAATGCGAAAAGTACAGGGCAGTGTTTGAAAGTAAGAAGATGAATGTTCAATTAAATACTCAACCTGCAATCATAAAGTGCAATGAAAATTTAATCGCACTCGCAGTGGATAACTTCCTTTCAAATGCCGCAAAGTATGGCAAAGAGAACACGGATGTAATTTTATCTGTCACTAATGATAAAAATTCCGTCAAGTTCTCAATCTATAATGAATCCGATCCTATTCCTGATGAAGCCCTGCCCCATATTTGGGAAGAACTTTACAGAGTGGATAAGACTAGAAATTCAAAGGATAACAGCACAGGAATGGGACTTGCAATAAACCGCCAGATTTTTGAAATCCATAAGTTTAAATATGCTTGCAAAAATATAAATAACGGTGTTGAGTTCTCCTTTTTCACTAATTAGAATAGAAAAATAATTCTGCCCTGAATTTGGGACTGTGATTTCGAGGTGAAATAAAATGACGAAATTAAAAATTAATATGCTTGTATCGCTTTCTATATTAGGAGCATATATTTTCAGTTGCATATTCCTGTTTGCATCAGAATATAAAATGCAGGAAAAAGACTTCAATGATTCTTCAGCCTATGCACAATCAGCAGAGAGCCAAATTAAAGAATTAGCTGTAGAAAACAGGTTAAATCAGCAAGATATAGATATTCTTTTTTATGAGGAAAGTAAAGGTATTTTTGTAGGAAACGAGCATACCAGAAAAGATAATTGGAATTATCCTTCTTTTATCTCTGCTGTTTTCGATAAGAACGGAAATATAGTAGCCTCAACAACAAGCTTTTTTACAATAGAAGGTCATAATACTGAATTTGACGAATATGTAGAGAACTTTTGCATGATAGGAATTTATGTATCACAGGAAACTATAGATGAGATATATGCTTTTATGAAGGGCAGAGACGACATTGTGCTTCAAAAGCTTGATTACAACGTAAAGGACAGCAGAATAATACCTGTAAAATTAGAGATAGGCGACGGCAAAAAATACAATAAAGAAATTATTGTGTCAAACGAAAAAGCCGAGCATCACTATGAAAGAAGCGACCAATATAAAGACGGAAAAATCTGTATATTGGGCTGTGGCACAAGATATGAAAAGCTCCACAAGATGATGTATCAGCTTCTCCCGTCCTTTAAGGATGAAGCTAGAGAAACAATTATAACCCTTGCCCCGTTTGAATGGGGAGATTATGTAAGCTCAGAAAAAGAACTTTTAGAAAATACTTTAATCAGAGTGGGCAAACACATAAAAATTCACGTTAAAATTGTACCTGCAACAACCTTGCCAAATAATGAATATGCAGTCGTATCAATCAATGCAGATAATCTTTTTATCAACACTGTTTATTCAGAGGATTTCCAAAGGGCTTTAAAGCTTTCCTCTGTGTTGTTCTCAATACTTCTTATCTCAACGATTGTTGTTGCAAGCAAAATTTACGACAAAAACAAACGTCTTGAGGATTCTCGAAAAGCCTTTATCAATGCGGCCGCGCACGAATTAAAAACTCCGCTTGCAGTAATTTCAAATAACTGCGAATGTGCGCTCGAAAATGTTTCTCCCGAAAAAAATCAAGAGCATTGGGAATGCGTATATAATGAATCCAAACGCATGACAAAATTAACTCAGATGCTTGTAAATTACAATAAGGTCATGCAAAGGGGCAGTATAGAAAAGACTAAGGTTGATTTAAATTCAATCGTTTTAAAGGAATGCGAAAAGTACAGGGCAGTGTTTGAAAGTAAGAAGATGAATGTTCAATTAAATACTCAACCTGCAATCATAAAGTGCAATGAAAATTTAATCGCACTCGCAGTGGATAACTTCCTTTCAAATGCCGCAAAGTATGGCAAAGAGAACACGGATGTAATTTTATCTGTCACTAATGATAAAAATTCCGTCAAGTTCTCAATCTATAATGAATCCGATCCTATTCCTGATGAAGCCCTGCCCCATATTTGGGAAGAACTTTACAGAGTGGATAAGACTAGAAATTCAAAGGATAACAGCACAGGAATGGGACTTGCAATAAACCGCCAGATTTTTGAAATCCATAAGTTTAAGTATGCTTGCAGAAATATAAATAACGGTGTTGAGTTCTCATTTAAAAATTAAAAAATCAAAACGAAAAAAGGTGTTAAAAATGAAAAAAAGAAAGGTGCTTGGCTTTACAGCATTGGGCGTTCTTTTAGCTTATGTTGTTTGCCTTTTTGTGATATATTTCATATCAGATGCAAGAATAGAAGAATTTATACGTGCATCTACAGGTCAGGATATCTATGATATATCTATTGCCTATGATTTGCCCAAGGATTCAAACAGTATATATAAAAAAGATTGGTTCGTTTATCATTTTGGGCATAATAATCCAAATTCAGTATGTGCAGCGGGAATATATGATAAGAACGGAGAGCTTTTAGCACAAAGTCAATCATATATATCCTTGACATTTTGCGACAGCGAGCATTATGTCGAAAAGATTTACTATTGTAATTTGGATGAATACTTAACTCCTCAAATGAAAGAGGATATAGCTAATGAAACAGATGACTTTGCAACCTTTAGAATTAGAGAGCTGTATTATAATTTGGATGAAAATAAAATTATCCCGATAAAGCTTATTTATGATGCTTTTTCTGATGAAGTCTTTGAACTAAATTTTTCTCAATCAGATAAAGCAGACGAGTATTTGTTTGATGCTTCACAAGATGAAACGACAGTTGCGAGGCTTAGCTTTGTAAATCTGCCTAAAAGCAAAATGCAAACAAAAATCTATAATGAGCTTAGCACAGAGCTTAAAGGTGAAGATATGAAAGCCTTGATGGCAAGCTATAATGATGTAAAGGATACAAAAATCGACTATGAGAAAAATCACGCAAAGGCAATGGCAATTTTTGCAGACAATACGGCAGATGAGCCATACAGAATAGTAATTTTAACTCAGCGTATGCCGTTTACGACTTTAACCGATGAACTCTATCTCTCTATGCTTGCCCTTGTGACAATTATCTGCTTATGTATACTTGTTTTAACTCTTATAATCACAAATATAATCTACAATAAAAATAAACATATTGAGGATTCACGAAAAGCCTTTATCAATGCGGCTGCGCACGAATTAAAAACTCCGCTTGCAGTAATTTCAAACAACTGCGAATGTGCGCTCGAAAATGTATCGCCCGAAAAGACGCAGAATTATTTGGAATCTTCATATAAGCAAACTCAGCAGATGTCCAATCTCGTCACATCACTTTTAAACTATAACAGAATGATGAATAACGATAAAATCGATAAAAAAGAGATTGATTTAGGCACGCTTGCAAGCAGAGAATGTTATAAGTATAAAACCTTGTTCGATACTAAAAATATGAAGCTAAAGGAAAACATCGAAAGCAGTGTGGTTTCATGCGATGAAAAGCTGATGTGCTTGGCACTTGATAACTTCCTCTCAAATGCCTATAAATACGGCAGCATGGGCGGTGAGGTTGAAGTAACTGTAAAGACAGATAAAAAAACAACTATATTGAGTGTATACAACACCTGCGAGGGCATAAGTGAAGAGGATATGCCGCATATTTGGGAGGAGATGTATACTGCTGATAAATCGAGAAACTCAAACAATAAGAGTACGGGAATGGGGCTTGCAATAAATAAGAAAATATTTGAGCTTCATAAATTTAAATATTCTTGCAGCAACACTAAAAGCGGTGTTGAATTTTCAGTAATAATTAAATAAAGTTAAAACTAAAAAAATCCACAGCTCATAATATTGATATTTATGAACTGTGGATTTTTAATTTACATAAAGCATTGTTTTAGATAAGGTTCATTACATTATAATATGAATTTTATAAAGCGGTATCTCTAAATTTAATTGCCCTGTCATTTTGCTCATATAAGTCCTTTAAGGCAGGTTTGTTCCATTCGTTGTATCGGTCAATTTGATGCTTTTCTATCAAAGGCTTAATTTCATCAATATACTTTTTAATGTCTTCTTTCGATGCGTTAACATCATTTATTTGAGCATATAGGACATTGATTTTTATTTCCTCAAGCCTAGAGATAATTGCTTTGTCATCCTTTTCGGCTTTAAAAGCTTCATCGATAAGCTGTCGATATTTCTCGATTGCACCGGTGCTTAAATAGTCGCTTGCGTGATCTTTCGGGTTGTCATATAAATCAAGGTCATCAGCCTCTTGCCTTAAAATATCGTGCATGAGCTGGAGATACTGTGCTAAGTATGGGGCGGCAGCACCATAGGTCACACATAGATATTTTGCAATTAGGGAGTCCGTGTCAACTTCAATATCCCAAAGCTGACGTGACATTATGTACGAACGCAGGCACGCAAGCTCCGCTCCTTTATCCCTGCAGCCCTGATGAAAAATATGCGTGACATTGTGCTGCTTGTAAAAGCGTAAATTATCCCGCTGAACATCAAAATTTGGATAGGGGAGAAGTGCGTGCTTGAAGTTAACGACATAATCCCAAAGATATAGGTCACTTATTACCTCAGACCAGTCGCTGATTAATTTATTTGTGTCGGCAGCCTTTTTATTTGCACTAAATGCAAAAGCATATTTTTGACCAGATGAAATTGGTGCAAGCTTAACATTTATATTCTTTTCGCAAGGAATTGATCTGGGCGGCTCGGCGCTGAAAAAGTATGCGAGAGTTGAAAAGATTTTGTCGGGATGCTCCTTGGCTAATTTGTTAAGTATTAAAAGGGTGGGGGCAAAGCCTCCATATTTTTCTGATATTGCCCTGCATTTTTCACATTGACAGCCGTGAAGATTATCATTGATACTAAAATCCCAATAGACAGCCTCGGGATTACATTTTATCATCTTGTCAGCACTTTCGCTGATTATCGGATAGATGTCCTCATTGCAAAGACATAGCTGATCCTTGGTTCGCTCACCGTTGTAAAGAGAAAAATATTCAGGATGCTTTTCAAAATAAATATCAGGGTTAACGTAGTCGAAAACAGTATGACAGGAATTTCCCCATAGAGTATCGTCGGTACCGTTTGAAAGTAACTTTCTGTACCAGTTGTTCTGTGAAAGCTCATATTGATAGAATCTTCTCCATCTAAAGTCTGGATTTGAAATCTTTTTTCCTTCATATAAATAAACTGTATCGCATTGGGGAATATAATCATAGTCGGGACGAACAAACATACAGCCTAGATAATCCTCAAGAAATCTGTAAATGCCGTTTGCAGCTCCTCTTTGACTAAGAGCGAGGAATGAAATCTTATTTTTTTGAGCTTCTATGCAAAAACCGTCGTACTTTATTTTTTTATCATCCTCAAGAATTTGAAAGCTTATTGTGCGTTCGCTGTGAGATGAATAAAAGAATATTTCACTGCCCGCAATTTTATTGAGCGTCACTCTCAGAAATTCAACGGCAGATGATAGGTATTCACCGCAGCACGAAGGCTTATTTATGGAGAATTCGGTTTTTCCATTTAGAATAAGTGCAAAATCTTTAGGCTCACGCAGGTGGTCTGCGATACTTCTTTTGTCAAAGCTTTTTGTTTTTTGCAATATATCCATTTTATGTGTTGAAATCATAGCTGTCACTCCCGTATTTATAGCACATTTTTTGTGCTGCGACATTTTATGCCGTGAATATAGCACAATTTATCGAAAAAGGCAATAGTTTACAATTAGTTCATTAAAATTAGAACTTTTAATGTTATTCTTCCTTCGTAATAGGAGTGATATTTTTATGACAAATTCAATCGTATTCAGCAGCACTGGAAACACAAAGCTCTTAGCTCAGCAGGTGTGGTGCGGAATTAACCCTGAGGATAATAGGTTTTTTGGTGTTACAGATGATGAAGCACTGATGGCGGATACTATCTATGTCGGATTTTGGACAAACATGGGTACATGCGATGAAAAGACAGCAGAGTTTTTGAAAAAAGTAAAAAATAAAAATATATTTTTGTATGGTTCTGCAGGATTCGGCGGTTCACAGGAATATTTTGATAAGGTTATAAATAGCATTAAACAGCTTCTCGATCCATCAGTGAACGTTGTCGGAACATTTATGTGTCAGGGCAAGATGAGAATGAATGTAAAGCAAAGATATGAGGATAACATTGCAAAAGGCAAGGATGTACAGCGAAATCAGATGATGCTGGAAAATTTCAACAGAGCCTTAACGCATCCTGATAATAACGACCTTAGAGAACTTTTGAAGAGAGTTAAGGAAAGTCAATAAGTTCTGCTGACATATCAAAACTATAATTATGTTTTAATGATAATTAATAAAAACGATACAGATTATTTTAATAAACTGTATCGTTTTTATTGTTTTTTATGCTCTTTTGTGGTATCTTATAATTGTTGTTGCTTAATCAAATCTTAATATTGACTTTTAAAATGTACAGCCATTTAAAAATGAGTCAATAATTACTTTATTAAAGTCGCAGAAAGTTTTAAAACGCTGATCTCCGTCAATCTTAAGTCCGCCCTGCAGCCAGTCAAGAATTTGACCGAAAAGTGCGCATTTGAAATAAGTGATGAGCTGCTTCTTTATTGAGGTGTCGAGATTTGAATTTTTAAAGGCTCTGTTTATGTAGGTGGCAACAGCGTAGTGACACACCTTTAAAAGACTGTCCTCGAATGCGGAGCGGTCAACTGAATTATAAATATGATAGACTGCCTTTTTGTTTTCTGTTATAAAGTTTACAGCTACATCTAAGCATTCCTCAAAGGATTCAATTGTAGCATATTTCTTTAGGTTATTATCGATAAGCTCTTCGGTAAGTTCCTCTGCCAGCGCAGGAATAGATTCAAAATGATAATAGAAGGTATTTCTATTGATGCCACATTGAGTTACGATGTCCTTAACAGTTATTTTGTTTAAAGGACGATCCTGCAAAAGCTTCCAAAGGGCTTCTTTTATTCTTTCATCTGCTTTTTGAGCCATAGATATTCCTCCGTTTATTGTTCTGTAAAGATAGTTTAACATAAAATAGGCAAACTTACAATTTCAAAAAAGAAGATAGGCAAAGTAATGGTTTTGACCATTGAATAGATAAAAGGATACTGATAAAATTATTTTCTGTCAAGTCCTTTTGCGAATTTTAATAAAAAGGATGTGAAAAAAATGAAAATTGATAAGTCGGTAAAAACAGAAACACTTTATATAGCTGCGAGTGTATTAATAATGAGTATGCTAATGCAGGCGATTTTTCTCGTCAGCGGCTTTTGGAGCTTAAGTGTGCTTTGGGGAAACCTTTTAAGTGCCTCAGCAGCAGTGCTTAATTTTTTTATAATGGGCTTAACAGTTCAAAACGCCGTTAATAAGGACGAAAAGGATGCAGCGACGACAATGAAGGCTTCTCAGTCACTTCGTCTTTTCTTTCTTTTAGTTGTTGCGATTATCGGTGTAGTTTTAGATTGCTTCAATACAATCTCAGCTTTAGTACCATTATTTTTCCCGAGAATTGCAGTTGCACTAAGACCTCTTTTCTCAAAGAAAAATGCAAATAAATAAAGGTAAATACCATAAGTAAAGAAGGTGATTTTGTGAAAGAAAAGAATCTGCGCTTTAAGCTAGCAGATATTTTCCTTTTAGTGCTTATGATTGCCCCTATAGTCTTTGCGATAGCTCTTAAGGTAATATTTATACCTGCGGCTGACGGAATACAGATTACAGGTGCATATATCTTCTGCACACTTCATCTGCCATTTTTTGACCTGCCTATAACGGAGTCACAGGTTAACTCATGGTGTGTAATCGTTTCAATCTTTTTCCTCTGTCTATATATGACGCATGGAATTAGAGCAAACGTGAAAACAAGAAGACAGACGATTGCTGAGTGGGCTGTCGAAAAAACAGATGATTTAGTAAAGGAAAATATGGGCGAATACTTTAAAGGCTTCGCACCGTTTGTAGCAAGTATTCTTTTACTTTCCGCTTTTTCAAGCTTGCTTACCCTAGTGGGACTTTATCCGCCGACATCGGATATAAATGTCGTAGCGGGATGGGCCATACTCGTATTTTTCCTTATAACTTATTATAAGATGAAATGCGGACCTATACAGTATGTCAAAAGCTTCTTTGAACCTGTACCCTTCCTTGCACCGCTTAATATTATCGGTGAGGTTGCAACCCCCGTTTCAATGGCTTTTCGTCATTACGGAAACGTTCTTTCAGGTTCAATCATATCTATCCTTGTTGCGGCAGGACTTCAAAACGTATCGCATCTTCTCCTGTCATGGCTGCCTGGAAAATTAGCACAGTTCCCGCTGTTCCAAATCGGCTTGCCGGCAATACTTTCAGTTTATTTTGATGTATTCAGCGGCTGCCTGCAGGCATTCATCTTTGCAATGCTTACAATGCTCTATGTTTCAGCGGCATTCCCTGTTGAGCAGTACTTTGAGAGGAAGAAGAAAAAGCAAGATAAAAAATTAGCAAAATAAAAATAATTCGGAGGTAAGTTAAAATGTTAGAACTCGCAATAGGTATTATTTTAGGATGCTGCGCTCTTGGCGCAGGTTGTGCAATGATTGCTGGTATCGGCCCTGGTATAGGTGAAGGTAACGCAGTTGCTAAGGCTTGTGAGGCTATCGGCCGTCAGCCTGAAAGCAGAGGTCAGGTAACAACAACAATGCTCATGGGTTGTGCTGTTGCAGAAACAACAGGTCTTTATGCTCTTGTTATTGCAATCCTTTTAATCTTCGTTGCTCCTTCACGTTTTGTCGATATTTTAATGTCAACAATCGGTTAATCGTTAGGAGTGAATCGTAATGCCAACATTGGAAATCATTTCGGTTAACCTTTGGCAGATCGTGATTTCCCTAGCTAACCTTGTTATACTCTTTTTACTTATGAAAAAGTTTTTGTATAAGCCTGTCAGAAAAGCTCTCGCAAAAAGAGATGCAGAGATAGAGGGCAGATATGAAAACGCCGAAAAGGCAGAGAAAGAGGCTAACGAAAGCAAGGCTCAATGGGAAGAAAAGATGTCAGCAGCCAGAAGTGAAGCCGATGAAATGCTCAAAAATGCTAAAATCGCAGCCGATAGGCAGAGCGATAGAATTATTTCTGATGCTAAGGATAAGGCGGACGGAATAGTTAAGCAGGCAAAGAGCGATGCCGAGCTTGAAAAACGCAAGGCACAAGATGAAATCAAAACCGAGATTATCGGCGTTTCAACCCTCCTTACAGAGAAGATGCTTCCACGCAGTCTTAACGAGGAGGATCATAGGAACTTAATCAATGCGTTTATGCAGGAAATAGGTGACAGCAATGACTCAAACAAGTAGGGAATATGCCGTTGCCCTGTTCAAACTTGCAAAGGAAAGCGGACAGGAAGAGGAAATCGCAAAGTCACTTTCCAACATTTCACAGATATTTAAGGAAAATCCCGAATATGTAGAGTTTTTGCAGACACCGGGAATACCTAAAAAAGAGAGAATAAACGCGGCTGATGAGCTGCTCAGCGGCAGAGAAGCTCAATACGCTGTATCCTTTGTGCTTCTATTGATAGATAAGGGATTATTAAAGCTTTATGATAAGTGCGTATATGAGTTTAATTCTCTTTTGCAAACAGTAATTAACGTGTCGGTTGCACAGGTCACCAGTGCTGTACCGTTAACCGACAATGAAAAGGAGAGCCTTAAAGAAAAGCTTAAAAAGCTTTGTCAGCATGAGGTTGTCTTAGATTGCACAGTAGACAAATCAATAATCGGCGGCATTGTCGTAAGGATAGACGGAAAGGTCTACGATGGCAGCATTAAACAGCACTTAAATGATGTAAAGGAAGTGATGTACGAGTGAGTCAGCGACCAGAAGAAATCAGCAATATCATAAAAGAGCAGATAAAAAACTATAAGTCGCATATAGAGATGTCTGAAGTCGGCACAGTTATACTTGTCGGCGATGGTATTGCGAGAGTTTACGGATTGCGCAACTGTATGTCAAACGAACTTTTAAAATTTGAAGACGGCAGCGTAGGTATTGCACAGAACCTTGAAACAGAAACAGTTTCTGTTGCTATATTATCCGATAATAACAATATTAAGGAGGGTACAACTGTACGCCGTTCAGGTGAGGTTGTATCAGTTCCGGTAGGCGATGCAATGCTCGGCAGAATTGTTGATGCATTAGGTCAGCCTATTGACGGCAAAGGCCCGATAAACTATACCGAAACACGTCCTGTCGAGTCAGAAGCACCCGGAATTATTGAAAGAAAGAGTGTATCTGTTCCGCTTCAGACAGGTATTAAGGCTATAGACAGCATGATTCCTATCGGTCGTGGTCAGCGTGAGCTTATCATAGGTGACAGGCAGACAGGTAAAACAGAAATTGTAACAGATACTATTATAAATCAGAAGAATACTGACGTTATCTGTATTTATGTAGCAATCGGTCAGAAGAATACATCAGTAGTTCAGCTTGCAAATGAGCTTGAAAGAGCTGGTGCAATGGAATATACAATCATCGTTTCAGCATCTGCGTCAGAGAGCGCACCGCTTCAGTATATCGCACCGTATTCAGGCTGCGCTATGGCTGAATATTTTAGATCCCTCGGCAAAGATGTACTCATTATATACGATGACTTATCAAAGCACGCAGTAGCATACCGCGCACTTTCTCTTCTTATCAGAAGACCGCCCGGACGTGAGGCTTACCCAGGCGATGTTTTCTATCTCCACTCAAGACTTCTCGAAAGAGCAGCTTGCGTAGCTCCCGAATACGGCGGAGGCTCAATCACAGCTCTCCCGATTATTGAAACACAGGCAGGCGACGTTTCTGCATATATCCCGACTAATGTTATCTCAATCACAGACGGTCAGATATTCCTTGAAACAGAGCTTTTCCACGCAGGTATTATGCCCGCTATAAACCCTGGTATTTCAGTATCTCGAGTCGGCGGTTCAGCACAGCTCAAGGGCATGAAAAAGGTTTCAGGCGAGTTGAAGCTTCTGTATTCTCAGTACAGAGAGCTTAAGTCCTTCGCACAGTTCGGCTCAGATCTTGATGCTGATACAAAGCAAAGACTTGCTTTGGGTGAAAGAATCGTTGAGGTCTTAAAGCAGAAGAGAAACTCACCTGTTAAGGTTGGCTGTCAGGTTGCTATTGTTTATGCTGTTATCAACGGCTATTTAAACGATATACCCGTAAATGAGGTCCACGATTACGAGCTAAGACTTTATGATAAGCTTGAAGCCGAGTATCCCGAATTCTTAAAGCGTATTGAGGATAATTACTTTGAGGATGAGGATATTAAAACTCTTGAAAAAGCACTTAGTGAAATGAAGAGGTGATAAGCGGTGGGAGCAGACACAAAAAAGCTGAGGAATAGAATTAAAAGTGTTAATTCTACTCTTCATCTTACAAAGGCAATGGGCCTTGTTGCGTCATCTAAGCTGTACCGTGCAACCTCGAATATGAATAAAAGCCGTGAATATGCAAATGCTGTGAGAGATATTGTGGGAACATTATCTTTAAGCAGTGAATGCCAAAAAAGCCCCTATATGCAAAAGCATGAGGGTGAGCGAATTAAGCTCATCGTCATTGCAGGCGACAGGGGACTTGCAGGCGGCTATAATGCGAATATATTCCGTCTTATGAAGGAATATCCACAAGCAGATATATGTGCAATAGGCAAAAGAGCATGCACTCGCTATTCAAAGGAGGATGTTTCGGTTGAAACATTTTCCTCTGCGGATGCAGTTGAGCTTTCCCGCAGACTCTGCGAGGAGTATAAGAACAATGAGTTCGACAGGCTCGGTATAGTCAGCACAAAGTACAAGTCTATGCTTACACAGACAGCACAGCTTGAATGGCTTCTTCCGATAGAAAAAAAGGAGGATGCAAAGCCGATGAGTATTTTATTTGAACCAGACGAGGAAAGTGTTTTAAATGATGCAGTTCCACGCTATGTCGCAGGAATACTCATGTCGAGCGTAAAGGAAAGCTTTGCATGTGAGGTTGCAGCAAGAAGAACTGCTATGGATTCAGCAGGCAAGAATGCACAGCAGATGATAGATGACTTACAGCTCACATATAATATGGCACGTCAGAGTGCTATTACACAGGAAATTACAGAAATTGTTGCAGGAAGCGACGTATAAAAGGAGTGATATGCTTGGAAAACTCTAATTTAGGTGTCGTCTCTCAGGTTATGGGACCTGTTGTTGACGTTCGATTTGAAACAGAAGATCTTCCGGCTATATATAACGCACTTACTATACCGATCGGGGAGCGAATTTTAACAGTCGAGGTTGCACAGCATATCGGCGATAATACAGTTCGCTGTATTGCAATGGCATCAACCGATGGATTAAAGCGCGGAACACCCGTAACAGATACGAAAAAGACTATCAATGTTCCTGTAGGTGAGAAAACTCTCGGCAGAATTTTCAACCTCTTAGGTGATACAGTTGATAATGGTCCGCAGGTTACGGACGCAGAAAGATGGGAGATTCATCGTCAGCCGCCTGAGTACGATGAGCTTTCAACATCAAAGGAAATCCTTGAAACAGGCATCAAGGTTATCGACCTCATCTGCCCCTATTCTAAGGGCGGTAAAATCGGTCTTTTAGGCGGTGCAGGTGTTGGTAAAACAGTTCTTATCATGGAACTTATCGATAATATCGCAAAGGAGCATGGCGGACTTTCCGTATTCTCAGGTGTTGGTGAAAGAACCCGTGAGGGCAACGACCTTTACTATGAAATGAAGGAATCCGGTGTTTTAAACAACACTGTTCTTTGCTATGGTCAGATGAACGAGCCGCCCGGAGCAAGAATGCGAGTTGCTCTTTCAGCTCTTACAATGGCTGAATATTTCAGAGACAGAGAGCATCAGGATGTTCTTCTCTTTATCGATAATATTTTCAGATTCACACAGGCCGGCTCAGAGGTTTCAGCACTTCTCGGCCGTATGCCTTCAGCAGTTGGATACCAGCCCACACTTGCTAATGAGATGGGTGCTTTACAGGAGAGAATTACATCTACAAAGAACGGCTCAATCACCTCAATTCAGGCGATTTACGTTCCTGCCGATGACCTTACAGACCCTGCACCTGCAACAACATTCGCACATCTCGACGCTACAACAGTTCTTTCACGTGATATAGCTTCACAGGGTATTTATCCCGCAGTTGATCCGCTTGACTCAACAAGCCGTATCCTAGCACCAGAAGTTGTCGGTGAGGAGCATTACGCAGTAGCAAAAGAGGTTCAGCGTATCCTTCAAAGGTATCAGGAACTTATGGATATTATCGCTATCATGGGTATGGATGAACTTTCAGACGAAGATAAGCTTTTGGTTCAGCGTGCAAGAAAGATTCAAAGATTCTTATCTCAGCCCTTCCATGTTTCAGAGAAGTTCACAGGTAAGCCCGGCGTATATGTTCCGTTAAAGGAAACAATCCGCGGCTTCAAGGAAATCATTGAAGGTAAGCACGACGATTTACCCGAATCTGCATTCCTCTTTGCAGGTACAATAGACGATGTTGTTGAAAGAGCAAAGAAGGTACAGTGATGAACAGCTTCAAACTCAAAATAGTTGATCCGGAAAGCTGCGTATTTTCTGATGATATTTATTCATTGAGCGTTAGAGGCAGTGAGGGCGACCTCGCTGTTATGGCAGGACATATTCCCTTTATTACAGGCGTAAAAGAGGGCGAATGCTCTGTTACACTCAAGGATGAAACAGTCAAAAATGCCCATACAAAGGGTGGTCTCCTTGTGGTTTCAAATGAGGATACAACCTTTTTGTCAGACGGCTTTACATTCGATTAACCCAAAATAAAAAAAGAAAGCTTCTCGATTGATTGTTTGATCGGGAAGCTTTCCTTATTATAAAAAATATGTATAGTTTATATAATTTCTATGCTCTCTATTTCATTTTCGAATATTTCAATATGGTTTATTGTTATGCTCGCAGGATCAGGCTCATTGTCATTAGCCGATGTGTAGTCATAGGCAAAGCCGCAAAAAATTTCGCCGTCCTTGCATTTTATCATAACTCGCTTATTATTAAAGAAGCTTAAATTCATTCCTTGATTCTCCTAGATATATCTTAAAACTAATCTCATTATAAACTTTTTTACAGGTATGTCAATATAAGTATAGAGAAAAATCCCCGATCAGATTTAATCTGGTTGAGGATTTTTCTTTAAACAATGTAAAAAAATAAAGAGGTATATAAATAAAAGTAGGTGAACTAATTTAAGCGTGGCGCCTATGATGAACAAAGCCCTTGCCTGCGAATATACCGCAGATTGCTAAAATAACGATCAAACCTATGAAAAGGATAATCGGGATTGTCCAAGATAAAGTTAAATCATAAATAAAGCCTGTTATAACGGGACCGATTGCAGCTAAAAGATAGCCTGCCGACTGGCTCATGCCCGAAAGCTCCGCTGCTGTGTGAGAATTTGGTGAGCGAAGAGAAATAAAAGCGATTGATAGGCTTATGCTGCCGCCCATGCCGATTGAAAGTAAAATAACCGAAATAGTCATAAGCACGGGTGAAGCTGCGAAGATGAAAAGAATCATGCCGATTGCATAAATTGCAGCTACGCAGACTGATAAAATTCTTTGATCCTTAAACTTATCGCAAAGAGTGGGTATAACGAGTGTAGCAGGGATAGCCATGAGCTGGAATAAAAGAGCCATGCTGCTTGCGAAGGACTGCGAAAGACCTCTTGAAATAATGATTGTCGTAAGCCAAGCGACTAATGAGTAGAAAAGTAATGACTGAACACCCATGAAAAGTGTTACCCACCATGCAAGGGGAGAAGTCCAGATTGATTTGTGGTCGTGTTCAATATTTCTGTCAGAATGCCTTTTCTTTAATATAAATAACTGGGGAAGCCAAATGAAAATTGTTAAAGATGTGAGTATGAACCAAACACATAAGGTGTTCTGCCAGCCTAAGCCTAAGCCCGTTGCAAGCGGAATGCTTACACCTGCACCGATTGCCGCAAAGATGCACATACCGGATGTGTAAATGCTTGTGATGAGTCCTGCTCTGTGAGAAAAGTATCTTTTTATAATACCGGGGACAATAACATTGCCGATTGCAATGCCAATGCCGATTATGGCAGTTCCTGCGAATAAGCCGTAAACGCCTGTGTATGATCGTATTGCCTCGCCTATAAGAATAAGTATAAGTCCCGTGAACATGGTATTTGCCTGACCTAACTTATTTGCAAGTGTTGAAACGAATGGTGAAACTATTGCAAATGCTATGAGAGGAAGAGTTGTAATGAAGCCTGCCGCCGCAGAGCCTAAAGCATATTCCTCCTGTATCATTTTAACTACCGATCCCACAGCGGTTATCGGAGCTCTTAAATTGAAGGAAATAAAAAGTATTCCTAATACTAAAAACAATGATTTTGATTTTTTCATACAGTCATCCTTTCTCCGTTTTCTTTAATGGTAGAATCATCCTACCACTACGCTGAGAATTCTATCACCATTCAATTTATATGTCAATAAGAAGTTTTGCATATTTTAATACAATAAAATTCTTTTGTATACATATTATATGCTGGCGAACAAAAGATTTTTTTCTAAAGCATTAATAATTTTTAAGAGAAATATAAACACCTTATATGTATTTGCAAAATGGCAGAAACTTTGTAACGTTATGTTGACCTCTTTGAATATAAATGGTAGAATGTATTATATTAAAGCAGTAAATAGACATTAAGCTCATGTGAGTTTAATAAATGGAGGACTCATAGATGTCAGAAAATAAAATGGTCAAAAGATGTTCACTTTCAAAACAGGTTGCAGATTCACTTGAGCAAATGATAGAATCGGGGCAATATCCTGTAGACCATAAAATTCCAACAGAGGTTGAACTTATGAATATGTTCAGCGTCAGCAGAAATACAGTCAGAGAGGCTGTAAGATCCTTAGCATCAAGCGGCTTTTTGGAAGTTATACAAGGCGACGGAACGTATGTCAGAAGTGCGAATCGTTTCAATGCAAACATGAACCTTAAATACGCACAAGAGTCAATCGATGATATTCAGCAAGCCAGAAATTGCCTTGAGGTTACAATTTCACGTCTTGCATCAGAAAGAAGAACCGATGAAGACTTAAAAGAAATTGAAGAGGCACTCAAAAAAAGACAAATTCTCAACGAAGCCTCCAAGGAGAATACAATGGCGGATCTTGAGTTCCATATGGCGATTGCAAGAGCTTGCCATAACCATATTCTTTTAGATTTTTATACGTCGATGTCTGAATATCTTGTGGACCATATCTGTGAAAGACAGAATACAACACAGCTGAATATCGCTCAAATTGATGAGCTTCACGAGAAGCTTTTTATTGCGATTAAGAATTCAGACAGACACGCAGCAGGTGTGTGCGTAATGAACATACTTGCTATTTAGTCGCATTTATATGACGATTTATTGAAGTTATTTAATTTTTATTGTTTAAAATTCATAGTGAAACTGCACATATCAGCTCATGGTATGTGCAGTTTGTTTATTTTTATAAAAACGAAGGAATTCTTCTTGACTAAAAGGTTAGTATATGCTAACTTATAAACGTAGGATGTAGGACGTAGAATGTATGAATAAAATATGTATCTTTTATGTCCTAACTATTATAAGCTTAACCGGTTGCTTAATTGAAAATGAAAGGACAGAAATATGCCGATTTATTTGAAAGCTTTAGATTTAAAAATCAGTTAAGGCTTTAATGCGATGAAAATATGCTTGAAATTTTAAGATTTTTTAAATATGGCTTTTATGAAGAATCGACAAAATGTTGCTATAAAAATTAAAGGAATATCATTAGCAGATTAGAAATAATTTGCAAAGGATATTGGTGTAAAGGATAACAAATGAAAACTTTAAAAGATTTAAAGATTGGCGAAACTGGCAGGATTGTTAAGATAGGCGCAGTCGGGGACGTAAAAAGACGCTTCATGGATATGGGAATTACAAAGGGTACATCAGTCAAAATAATTAAGATTGCACCCTTGGGTGATCCTATTGAAATCGAGGTCCGCGGATACAATCTCAGTGTCAGAAAAGATGATGCAAGCAAAATTGATATAGAGGTGCAGGCATGAAGACAATAGCTTTAGCAGGTAACCCCAACAGTGGTAAAAGTACACTTTTCAATGCGCTGACAGGTTCAACACAGTTCGTAGGCAACTGGCCGGGCGTTACAGTTGAAAAGAAAGAGGGTAAAACCAAAATAAATAATGAACACGTTAAGGTGGTGGACCTTCCGGGTATCTATTCACTTTCACCGTATTCAAACGAAGAAATAATCTCAAGAGATTTTATTCTTGATGAGCATCCTGATGTTGTTATTGACATCGTAGACGCTTCAAACCTAGAGAGAAACCTTTATCTTACAACGCAGCTTATAGAGATAGGAGTTCGTGTAGTTGTAGCTCTTAATATGATGGACGTTGTTGAGAAAAAAGGCGAAAAGCTTTCCTCAAAAACACTCTCAAAGGAATTGGGCTGTCCAGTTTGCGAAATTTCTGCAATTTCTAAAAAAGGCATAAATGAGCTTAAGGAGGCAGTGTGGGAAGAACTGTCGACAGATAAAAAGCCGAGCTTAAAGCATGGCTTCAAGCATTCAGAGGAAATTGAAAAAGCTGTAAGCGAGATTGAAGAAATTTATGCAAAGCAAGCACCGCAGAGCGAGAACACACGATTCGTAGCTTTAAAGCTTCTTAGCGGCGATAAAAATATTATTGCAAAGAGAAAAGTTAACGACGAATCAGTGAAAAAGGCACAGCAGGTTAGAAATGCTTTAGAAGAAAAGCTCGAGGACGATATAGACAGTGTTATTGCAGAGTCGAGATATTCATGGATAAGCAGTGTAATAGACTCTGTTATTGTAAAAAAGAGAAAGAACAAGATTTCTCTTTCTGATAAGATAGATAAGGTGCTGACGAATAAGTGGCTGGGCTTTCCAATATTCTTCCTTATTATCTACGGTATCTATTTTATATGCTTAAATCCCAACGGCTTGGGCAAAAAGCTTGTAGGCTTAACCTTCGGCGTCGTAATTAAATGTATGGTTGCAGCGTCAACTTTCCTTTCGGGACACGGCGTATCACCATGGCTAACATCGCTTGTTTCAGACGGCGTCATATTCGGCGTAGGCATAGTTGTAGCGTTTATACCGTATCTTATGATACTTTTTGTATTCCTTGCAATTCTTGAAGAATGCGGTTATATGGCTCGAGTCACATTTATTATGGATCGTCTTTTCCGTCGATTTGGACTTTCAGGAAAGTCGTTTATACCAATGCTCTTAGGCACAGGCTGTACAGTTCAGGCAGTAGCCTCAACTCGTACAATCGAGGATGAAAACGACAGAAAGATGACAATATTCTTAACTCCGTTTATGCCTTGCGCAACAAAGATGCCTACAATCCTTTTAGTTGTCAGCCTTTTTGGCGGTGCGGCATACATAGCGCCACTTTGTTACCTCGTGGCAATCGTATTTATTATCTTAGGCGGTATCTTCTTAAAGCATACATTCCTAAAAGGCAAGCCGGCACCATTTGTAATGGAACTGCCTGAATATAAGCTGCCAAGACTTAAAAATATTTGTCACTTCGTATGGGAAAAGACTGTTTCATTCTTTAAAAAGGCATCAACAATTATTCTTATTACAACAGTAATAATTTGGTTCTTAAAATATTTCACACCTCACTTCGAGGTAGCAGAGTCAATAGATAAGAGCATTCTTGCTTCTATAGGCAGAGCGCTGGCACCGATATTTGCACCTCTGGGCTTCGGTGATTGGAGAATCGTTTCAGCTCTTATCACTGGCTATGTAGCAAAGGATAACGTTATCGCAACATTTGGTCTTATCTTTGGCGAAGATCTTATTGCACAGGGACTTGCACCGATATTCAATCCTGCAAATGCAATTTCATTTATTCTCTTCTTCATTCTTTCTTCACCCTGCTTTGCAGCTATGGGTGCGATGAGAAAGGAGCTTGGCTCAAGAAAACTTGCAGGCGGCGCAATAGCATTCCAAATTACAACGGCATACATTTCAGCAATGCTCGCATATTGGATTGCTTTTGGGGTAATGACACTTATTGGTGCATAAGCCATATTAATTTTCCTATCCATATTTGCCGAGGGATTATCCACCCTTAGGCAAACTCTCTCAAAAGAGCAAGAACAACTTCTCCTGTCTGTTCTTGCTCTTATTTTCTTATTATAAAATAGATAGAATTTATAGGGATTTTTTAATTGACTTTGTATTTTTTAAATGATAATATATCAGCATTGACAAAAGAAATATATTTAAGAGCTTAGCTTTATCAATACGCTTTACTAGGATGGGAGGATTTTTTATGGAAATTAAAGAAACGAATTTTGCTTTTGTAGGTGTCAGTGCAAGAGGCAGTTCAATGCTTGCAGAGCTTGCTGCAGTACCGGGCGTAAATGTTGTTGCAGTATGCGATGCATATGAGGACAGAGCGAAAAAAGGCGTTGAAATCGTAAAGGAAAAATCTGGCAAGGAGCCTCAAATGTATCTCGATTATAAAGAGATGATTAAAAGGGACGACATCAAGGCTGTTATGATTTGCACAACATGGATTACACATTCCAGAATTGCAATCGATTGTATGAACGCAGGCAAGCACGTCGGCATGGAAGTTGGCGGTGCAGCCTCAATAGAGGAGTGCTGGCAGCTTGTAAGAACCAGTGAGCAAACAGGAAAATTCTGTATGCTGCTTGAAAACTGCTGCTACGATAGAAATGAAATGGCAGTTCTTCGCATGGTTAGAGAAGGCTTGTTCGGTGAGATTGTCCATATGGAGGGCGGATACAGACATGACCTGCGTGATGAAATCTGCTTAGGCAGAGAGAACAGACACGGCAGGCTTGTAAACTTCAAAAATAGAAACGGCGAGCTGTATCCCACACATCAGTTAGGCCCTATCTCAAAGCTTCTGCACATTAACCGCGGCAATAGACTTTTAACTCTTACATCAATGGCAAGCAAGGCAAGAGGCCTCAACACTTGGGCAAAGGAGCATAAGGGTGAGGATTATGACCTTGCACATTATAACTTCGAGGAGGGCGACGTTGTCACAACGATGATAAAGTGCGCTCATGGCGAAACAATCACCTTAACACACGATTGCTCACTGCCAAGACCTTATTCAAGAAATTATGTTGTACAGGGTACAAAGGGTATTTACAGTGAGGACAAGGCAGGCATATTCCTTGACGGAATCAGCCCCGTAGATGAAAATGAATGGGATCATAAGTGGGAGGATTTTGAAAAGTATCGTCAAAAGTACGAGCATCCGCTTTGGGCTAAGTATTCAGAAGACGGTATCCACGCAAACGGCCACGGCGGTATGGATTATCTTGTTATTTCAGCATTCGTTGAGAGTGCCATGTTTGATTTAGAGCCTCCTATTGATGTCTATGATACAGCAACATGGATGGCTATTACCTGCCTTTCAGAGCAGTCTGTGGCGATGGGCAGTATGCCTGTTGCAATTCCTGATTTTACAAACGGCAGATGGATTGCAAGAGAAGAGCCAAGACGCTCAATCTTCTGCACAGAGGAAGTTTGCACAGAGCTTTTTGAGGATAAAGCTGAAAAATAAATTTTATTTAATTGAAGAAAAGTCGGCATGAAAATTGTCGGCTTTTTGTTTATCTAACATTCAATTTATATTCATTGAATTAAAGCTTAAAGTGTGATAAAATATATAAGTAAATTTTATTTTAAAGAAGGTAGAAAATGAAGCTTTCATTAGTAGTTCCCTGTTATAACGAGCAGGATAACGTAGAACTCTTTTATGATGCAGTAAAAAACGCATTTGAAAATAAGAATTTTGATTATGAGATAATTTTTGTAAATGACGGCAGTCAGGATGATACAATGAAGCGTCTTAAAGGGATTTATGAAAGAACAGATAATGTAAAGGTTATCGGCTTTTCAAGAAATTTCGGCAAGGAATCCGCTATGTATGCAGGCCTCAAGGAGAGCAGGGGAGATTATGTTTCAATAATTGATGCTGATTTACAGCAAAGACCTGAGCTTGTAGTTGAAATGCTTAATATTCTCGAAAATAACGAAGAATATGATGCGGTTGCGTGCTATCAGGAGGATAGGAAGGAGTCCAAAATTTTATCAGCCTTTAAAAATTGCTTCTATGCTCTTATAAATAAAATGTCTGAAATTGAGTTTAGAAGCGGAGCAAGTGACTTTAGACTCTTGAGAAGAACAGTTGTTGAAGCGGTTCTTAGCATGGGCGAATATAAACGTTTTTCAAAGGGCATTTTCTCATGGGTGGGCTTTAATACCTATTATATGCCCTATACAGTAGAAGAAAGAGCGAATGGTACATCAAAGTGGAGCTTTTGGAAGCTGTTTAAATATGCTATGGAGGGTATAATTGCTTTCACAACTCTTCCGTTAAGGCTTGCGACAGTTATAGGTCTTGCAACGTCAGCACTTTCAATACTATATATGATAGTTGTAATAATTCAAAAGCTTTGCTTCTCTATAGCTGTTCCGGGCTATGCAACTATAGTTGTATTAATACTTCTTTTGGGCGGACTTCAGCTCTTTTGCATCGGCGTTTTGGGTGAATATCTTTCAAAGACATATGTCGAATCAAAGCATAGACCGATTTATATTGCACGTCAGATTCTTGATTACAAGGATAAAAACAAGGATGAATAAGGAGAATTGGCAGATGATTTTTTCGTCTGTCAATTTTATTTTCATAAACTTTATAAAAAGACTTGATTTTTTATCAGCAATTAGTTATAATAATCTAGCGTTGTAAAAACGCATAAGATATGGAGAGTTGTCCGAGCTGGTCGAAGGAGCACGATTGGAAATCGTGTAAGCCGCTAAAACGGCTTCGAGGGTTCGAATCCCTTGCTCTCCGCCAGATAACCGATAGATTAATAATCTGTCGGTTTTTTTATTTTTTATAACTTATTTTTGCTTTGAAGTATTGATGTGAAAAAGATATTATTTTATAATAAAACCAATGTGCGTTTAACCGCATTATTTTAAATACAACCGAAAGGATGATAATATGAAGATTGCAATTTATGGCTATGGCAATTTAGGCAGAGGTGTGGAGTGTGCAGTCAATGCTGCCCCCGATGCTCAATTAGTTGGTATTTTCACAAGGAGAGATCCAAAAACAGTTAAGACAAAATCAAATGCACCTGTTTATAACAGCGATGATATTTTAAAGTTTAAGGATGAAATAGATGTTCTTATTATCTGTGCAGGCAGTGCAACTGATCTGCCGAAGATGACACCTTCACTTGCTGAAAATTTTAATGTGCTAGATTCCTTCGATACTCATGCTGCTATTCCCGAGCATTTTGAAAGAGTTAATAAGGCTTGTGAAGAAAACGGACACATAGCTTTAATTTCAGCGGGCTGGGACCCCGGTATGTTTTCACTCAATCGTCTTTATGCATCAGCTATTCTCCCAAATGGCAAGGATTACACCTTCTGGGGCAGAGGCGTCAGTCAGGGACATTCAGATGCTATAAGAAGAATTGACGGCGTTATTGACGCAAGACAGTACACAGTTCCTGTACCCGAAGCACTCGAAAGAGTAAGAAACGGCGAGAATCCCGAGCTGACAGTTAGACAAAAGCATACTAGAGAGTGCTATGTTGTAGCCGAGGAGGGTGCGGATTTAGCTCGTATTGAGAAGGAAATTAAGACTATGCCTAATTACTTCGCCGATTATGATACAACTGTAAACTTCATTTCAATGGAGGAGCTTAAGCGTGATCACGCAGGAATTCCACACGGCGGCAGTGTAATACGCACAGGTTCAACTGGCTGGAACAACGAAAATCAGCATGTTATTGAATATAAACTAAACTTAGCTTCAAATCCAGAATTTACCTCGAGCATCCTTTTAGCATTTGCAAGAGCTATAAATAAGATGCATAAAAGAGGTATAGACGGCTGTAAAACTGTATTCGATATTGCACCTGCAGATTTATCACCCCTATCTGCCGAGCAGTTAAGAGCTAAAATGCTTTAATAATTTTGTAGAATTCCCCTTTGTGATTTTCATGTTACTAAGGGGATTTTTCAATTTTTAAAGAAAAATAGTTAATATTGGACATTATATTGTAAATTTTTTTCTATATGATTTGACATAAGCGTATTTTTGAATTAAAATAAATAAATGCGAGTAGACTGGGCAACTGCGGGAATCGCAAGATTAATGAGGAAAGTCCGGGCTTCATAGAGCAGGATAACGGCTAACGGCCGCCGAGGGTGACCTTAGGGAAAGTGCAACAGAGATATACCGCCTGATTTTTTCAGGTAAGGGTGGAAAGGCGAGGTAAGAGCTCACCGGCGTACAGGGAACTGTATGGCCCTGCAAACCCTATCCGGAGCAACATCGACTGGGGAGGAACACTATGTGTTCCGCGTCTGCTCGGCGTAATATATCCCCGACAGCATGGCTAGAGCAGTACGGCAACGTACTGAGTAGATAGATAGTTGCCTTAAATGACAAAACTCGGCTTACAGGTCTGCTCGCATTATTATTTTAAAATGTAACATAGCTAAAATAATCAGCATATAATGCTGCTGAGGTGAGAAAAATGCTAAAGACAGCAATCCTCAGTGTATTTACAGTGCTGATTTTTTTAGGTATAGTGGGTATTTGCTTTTATTTTTCGATTAAGGTTCTCCATTCAAGAGATGAGGGAAAATACATAGTTTTCATTGAGGCGGACGAAAATAAGCACCATGTCAGTGAGCTTATGAAAAGTGAAAAGCTGCGATTGGAGCTTCTCAATGAAAAGGGAAGCGTAGTAGTTGTGGATTTTGGCATGGACGAAAAGGAAAAGCAGCTTTGCACCGATTTGTGCAGAATTTCTTCGGGAATGTATGTGGTTGCACCCGATAAAATAAATGAGCTTTATTTAAAAGAGGGTTTATAGATGCAGGAACATGAAAAAATCCGTATAAGCGGAGTTGTCAGTCATGTCACCTTCTCAAACTCTGAAAACGGATTCACCGTAATGGAATTGGAAAGTGAAGATGAGCTGATAACGGCTGTCGGCATAATGCCAGAGCTCAAAGAGGGCGAGCTTTTGGAGCTTTACGGCTACTGGGATTTTCACGCTTCCTTCGGCAGACAGTTTAAGGCTGATACCTGCGAAAGAAGAATGCCAACGAGTGCAGGGGATATTTTAAGATATTTAAGCTCTGGTGCCGTTAAAGGAATCGGACCTGCAACGGCCGCTAAAATCGTGCAGAAGTTCGGTGAAGAAACCTTTGATGTTATAGAGAATTCCCCCGAAAGGCTTGCACAGATTAGGGGAATATCTCAAAATAAGGCGGAGGAAATCTCAAAGGAATTTAAAAAGCAGTTTGCTGTAAGAGAGATAATGATAAGCCTTGAAAAATATGGTATGTCACCGAATGAATGTATCACAGCTTATAAGCTTTTCGGTGTAAGAGCAGTGGATGTTTTAACAAGAAATCCATATGCAATGTGTTCTGAGGGCGTGGGCTTCAGCTTTACTAGAGCTGAAATATTGGCAGCTTCTCTGCCCAATCCTCCCGATAACAGCTTTAGGCTTCAAGCGGGCATAATGCACGTTATGAATCATAATCTTTCTAACGGCCATACTTGTTTGCCCAGAGAAAAGATGATTGGTCCTTGCAGAGATTTACTTTCAGCGGATGAGGACAGCATAAATATAACAATAGACAGCTTAACAGGTATCGGCAGACTTGTGAGCGAATTTATAGATGATAGGGAATTTTTATTCTTGCCTCAGATTTACAGAGCGGAAAAGAATATCGCCGCGAATATGAAAATGTTTAGAAAATTCCCTCCGGCAGGCAGAAAAGCTCCCGAAAAGGAAGTCTTGAAGCTTGAAAGGGAGAGCGGCATAAAGTACGGAGAATTGCAGCGAAAGGCAATTATAACTGCTGTTGAAAAGGGCATACTTATATTGACAGGCGGCCCCGGTACAGGTAAAACAACAACATTAAACGGTATTTTGAAGGCGTTTCAAAACGACGGCTTGAAGGTTCTCTTAGCAGCTCCAACAGGCAGAGCAGCAAAGAGAATGAGCGATATTACAGGTATAGAAGCTAAAACTATACACAGACTTCTAGAGGTTGAGTGGGATAAAAATGACCGCCCGCGGTTTTCGAGAAATGCACAGAATCCGCTCGATGCAAACGCTGTAATCTTAGATGAGCTTTCTATGGTTGATGTCTGCGTATTTTCAAGCTTTTTAGAAGCCCTTCCGATAGGCTGCCGCCTTGTGATGGTTGGCGATTCAGACCAGCTTCCGCCAGTGGGTGCAGGCAATGTACTTCACGATTTAATAGAATCTAACGAGGTTCCGGTAATTGAGCTCAAAGAGGTTTTTCGTCAAGCTATGGAGAGCTTGATAGTAGAAAATGCACATAAGATTGTCAAGGGGGAAAACCCCAGACTCGATGTAAATGATAAGGATTTCTTCTTTATTCAAAATACATCTCCATTTTTAACAGCTAAAACTGTTAGTGATTTGTGCTGCGTCAGATTAAGACGAGCATATGGCTATTCACCTATTGACGATATTCAAATTATCTGTCCTTCAAGAATGGGCGAAACGGGCGTAAATAACATAAACAGAATCATGCAGGAAAATTTGAATCCTCATGACAGCTTTAAAAATGAAGTAACAGTTGCAGGCACTGTCTTTCGTGAGGGTGACAAGGTCATGCAGACTAAAAATAATTATGATATTGAGTGGCAAAGCTCATCGACAGAGGGTACAGGTATATTCAACGGCGATATTGGTATTTTAAAGCGTGTTGACAAAAACTCAAGAACAGTCGATATACTTTTTGATGATGATAAAAAAGCTGTTTTCCCATTTGAATCTCTGCAGGAGCTGGAGCTTGCATATGCTATTACAGTGCATAAGAGTCAGGGTAATGAGTTTACAGCTGTAGTTATGCCGATATGTGGCGTGCCTAATCGCCTTGCATACAGGAATCTTCTTTATACAGGCGTTACCAGAGCTAAAAAAATGATTGTATTAGTCGGAGATAAAAGGCAGCTGTGCCAGATGGCAGCTAATAACAAAAAAGCTAAAAGATATTCCGCACTTGTACATTTTATGAGAGATAATGCAGATGAAGGCTTCCCTTTTAATTAATCAATTTTTGTATATTCTTTTTCCACGCAGATGTAAATTTTGTGGTGAAGTGATTTTGCCAACGCAGGAAATTTGCGAAGAGTGTAAAAAGAGTGTAGAATATGTTTTAGAGGATATAGATTTTAATCTCGATGCAGATAAATTTTTTGAAGCTTCAACGGCGCCCTTTTATTATTGCGGCGGAATTAAAAAGTGCATTTTAGACTTGAAATATGCACAGGAAGCCGAAAATGCAAGGGTACTTTCAAAATATATGAGCGACAGTGTAAAATATAGCTTTAATGATGTATCATTTGATGTTATAATAAGCGTACCGCTTACAAGAAGGAAGAAACGCAAAAGAGGCTTTAATCAAAGTGATCTTTTGGCTAAGGGAATTTCAAAGGATTTAAATATCCCATATGAAGAAAAAGTACTGTCTAGAGCGTTTGAAAGAATAGAGCAGAAGAAGCTCTCAAGAGAAGAACGCCTTGTTAACGTGATAGATGTCTTTGAATTAAAAAAAGGCGATAGAATAAAAAATAAAACAGTTCTGCTATGTGACGATGTGGCAACAACAGGTGCAACTCTTAACGAATGTGCGAAGCTTTTGATTGAGGGCGGTGCAAAAAAGGTTTTCTGCGTCACGGCAGCTGCAGCTAAAGGAAGGTGATATAATGCTCGGAACGAATGTTGGCGTCGATTTAGGAACGGCTTCAATTCTTATATATGTTGAAGGTAAGGGAATAGTTCTTGATGAACCGAGTGTTGTTGCCTTCGATACAGCTACACAAAAATTAATTGCAATAGGCGAAAAGGCAGACAGCATGATTGGCAGAAATCCCGATTCGATAACGGTTGTAAAGCCTATGAAGGACGGCGTAATTTCTGATTTTATCGCGACGAAGCATATATTGGAGGCTATGCTTTACAGGGTATGTAAAAACATGGTCTTTAAACCCAATATAGTTGTATGTATGCCCTCAACTGTTACTAATCTTGAAAAGCGTACAATTCTTGATTTAGTAACTTCAGCAGGAGCGGGCAAGGCTTGTCTTATAGAGGAACCACTCGCTGCTGCAATCGGCGCAGGGCTTGATGTTACAAAGCCTATGGGTACTCTCGTTGTCGATATTGGCGGTGGAACAACGGATATTGCAGTTGTTACTATGGGCAGCATATCTGTTTCAAAGTCCGTTAAAATTGCAGGAAATAAATTAGATGAGGATATAATAAGATATTTAAGAAGAGAAAGAAATATTGTAATAGGCGAAAAAACCGCTGAAAAAATAAAAAGAGAGATAGGCTGTGCCAATTATAAGCAAAATGAAAAAACAATGCTTATAAAGGGTAAGCATTACATTACAGGTATGCCTATTGCAACTGAGATTAATTCAACTGAAATATATTTGGCGATGCGTGAGCATCTTGAAAATATCGTTGAGGGAATAAGGAGCGTTTTAGAGGTTACTCCTCCGGAGCTTGCGGGTGATATATCTCAGACAGGAATAATCTTGACAGGCGGCGGAGCAATGCTCGACGGCATTGACAGACTCATAAATAAAAAAACAGGTATAAGGGTAATTCTTCCCGACAATCCTCTCGAATGTGTCGCACTCGGCACGGGATATGCCTTAACTCATCTTGGTATATTGGAAAATAACGGAGGCATATTTAAAACAAGGGAAGAAATTACAGGATTTAATGATTAATTGAATAAAATTAAAATAACCGTCCATAATTGTGTTATCAAAAACATATTAAGGACGGTTTATTTTTATGAAAAAGTCGATATTAAGGTTGATAAAAGCACAGCTTGTGCTGGTGGCTCTTTGCTTTAGCTTTGTATTTCTTTCTGTAGTAGGATTTTCAAAAAGCTGTGAGGGCGTCAGAGAAAATGTACTTAGAATGCACGTCATAGCAAATTCTGATTCAAAGGAGGATCAGGCTTTAAAGCTAAAGGTCAGAGATGCGATTCTTGAAAGGGGTAAGGAGCTTTTTGACGGCAGCTTAAGAGCGCAGGAGGCTAAGGCAAGGCTAGAGCCTAAAAGGGACGAACTTATAAAAACAGCCCAAGATGTAATTAAAAATGAGGGCTATGACTATCCGGTAACGGTTGAAGTTGTGAATGAATATTTTGCGACGAGGGCATATGGAGAGATGACGATGCCGGCTGGTAAATATAATGCTATAAAGGTTATAATTGGCAAAGGCGAGGGTAAAAACTGGTGGTGCGTAATGTTTCCGCCGATGTGTCTGCCGGCAGCCCAAAATAGGACGAGAGAAAATATAGATATTTTTCTTGACGAGGGTGAAGCAAGGGTTGTAAAAAGCAATATTAAATATGAGCCGAGATTTAAAATAGTAGAGCTTATAGAAGAATATCGAAATAAATAAAAAAGAGCCGTGGGAATAATCCTGCGGCTCTAAAGCTTTATTGAAGTTATCTGTTTACTATATTTTGTGGGTGACCGTCGAGAAAGGCCTTTATATTATCCTCTAAAATACCGAGCAGTCGCTGTCTTGTTTCAAAGCCTGCCCATGCAATGTGAGGAGTATTAAGGCAGTGTTCACTCTTTATAAGGGGATTGTTTTCTTCAGGAGGCTCACAGGTTAAAACATCAACGGCTGCGCCTGCAATCCTGCCCTGCTCTAAAGCCTCTGCGAGTGCATCATCATCAATGACTGGACCTCTTGAGGTATTTACTATAAATGCGTTCTTCTTCATCTTTTCGATAAAAGCTTTATCTATCATTTTTTCTGTCTGTGCATTTAGCGGACAGTGAAGTGAGAGAAAATCGCTGTTTTTGGCAATATCATCAAGTGACACGAATAAAACGCCGTTTTCACTGTCACCGATTTTTGCAGAGCGTGAATATGCGATAACATTCATGTGAAAGGCTTTTGCAATAGCTGCAGTTTCGTGACCAATCTGACCGTAGCCTATAATTCCCATCGTCTTGCCTGCAAGCTCCATGAGAGGTGCCTTCCAAAAGCAGAAGTCACGGCAGCTGCTCCACTGACCGTCCTTAACAGCCTGATTGTGGAGTGCAACCTTGTTTGTATGCTCTAAAATGAAAGCAAAAACGAGCTGTGCCACTGCTGTTGAGCTATATGAGGGAACATTTGCGACGAGTATATTATGCTCCTTAGCCCACTCAACATCAATTACATTAAAGCCGGTAGACAGCAGAGCAATTAATTTAAGCTTTGGAAGCTGTGCCATAGTTTCTGCAGTGATTACAGCCTTGTTGACAATTAAAATATCGCAGTCCTCAGCTCTTTCTACAATCTCCTCAGGTCGAGTGTAGTCATAAACTGTATATTCTCCGAATTGACTTAAAAAGTTCCAGCTTAAATCTCCGGGATTGGCTGTATAGCCGTCAAGAATTACTGTTTTCATTTAAAAATGTTCCTTTCATATTGGTTTTAAGCTCTTCCTCTTTCTTTATCGTTGCATAGCAGAAAAGAGAAGCACAGAATATTTCAGACTTAATTGCCGCAATGAGCCATAGTCGTCTTTTATCGTTGGCGTCAAGGCTTGGCTTGAGCATGGTCTTTAAGCAGCACGCTAAAAGGAATTTTTTATCCAAATTTTCAAGCAGTAATTTAGCAGCGGAAAGCTTAGTGCCCTCATCGAGTCTTTTGGAAAGCTCCGTCATCTGTGCAGCATATTCCTTAGTTACAATTTCTATACATGAATCAAGGATTAGCTTGTTGAACTTATCAAAGAGGTAAACCTTTCGTTCGTTAATATCAAAAATTTTTCCTGCCGCCTCTGCACAATAGAGAATATTGCAGTTAAATGAAAAAGGTCCGCACTCGAAGCTTCTAAAATAGTCGAGTACACTTTCACGTCCGTTACGCTCAAAGATACTTACATTCGGAAATGATGAAAATATTGAATTATAAATCTGATTAAATTGACGCTCATATGAGGAGGTTTTGTATTTTTCTCCGGCTTCAAAGCTGTAGAAATATCCGTCTAGAAGATCAAATGCCTTATAGGTGTCAATTTCTCCCTGCATCATATTTTTAAGCGAAGAATCTTTATCAAACATCAGCATTCCGCCGAAAGTGTCATTCAAAGGCTTCTTGCTTGAAACATAGCGTATTTTGACATTGTCAGCGTTCTTGAGCTTGCTGCCTAAGTTCTTGCTGATATTCACAACAACAATATCGTCAGCACCTGCGTCGATAGCCATTTGAATAGGCATATTGTCTGAATAACCGCCGTCTACAAAAACATCCTCGCCTATTTTATAGGATTTTAGAAACGGGAAAGCAGCGGCACTTGCTAATACGAAGTCAGCAGCCTTGCCCTCTGGAATATCCTCAATGAACATTTGAACAGGCTTGATTTTTGGAAATGTAGTCGTGACCAAGCCGAATTTTACACGAGAATTTCTAAGTGCGTTTTCATCCATAAGTCCTTTTACAAGATTTTGTAAAGGCGTGTAGTCAGCACCGCCGTTTAAAATAGCGTCCTTAGCTAGTGTTATAATTCTGTTTGAATGCTCGGGATTTTCTTCGTCAGATACATTTACAAATTTTTCAAAAACACTGTCCATGCTCATGTTCTGCCAAATATTTAGTGCATCCTCAAACTTATTAAGTGCCATAAGTGCGCCATTTAAAGCACCCACGGACGTGCCGGTTACAATATCGGGGAAAAATCCCAATCGTCTTAATGCCTTCCAAGCACCGATTTGGTATCCGCCCTTAGCACCGCCGCCGCTTAAAACAACTGCTTTTTTACCCATAGTCATTCCTCCAATAAGGGGTAAAGTATCTTTTAAGTTAATTTTGTATGAAATATAAGTGATGAACTACGGATTATTATAACATAAGCTCAAATTTAATTAAAGATAGATAAATATATTTTAATAAAATCTGTTTTTGAAGGCATTTTCGGTTGAAAAGATTTTAGTTTTGTTATAAAATTAATTAGATACAGAGGTGAAGCTTTGAAAAAGATTTGGAACAGAAATCGCATTATGAATGCTGCGGGCATTGTACTATTTTTAGCGGCTATGCTTTTATCTATGCTTGTATATCTGCTAAAGTACGATGAGCTTTGGGTTTGGTATGCTGTCTATAAAGAGAAACTCTATGAGGTGGAGCAGTATATTGAATCGCTCGGCATAAGTATAAGCTTTGTAATTGCAATGCTTATAATGTTCACCGTCAGATCCTTTATTCCGTTTCTTTCTATTTCGGCTGTCTGCGTTTTAACAGGTGCAGTGCTGCCGTCGTATTGGGCAATTCTCGTAAACATGATAGGAATTATAATAATGATGACTGTCAAATATTTTTGGGGAAAGCTGCGCGGAAGCGGAAATGCATGGCGGCTAGTTACAAAAAATGAAAAGGTAAGAGGAATTCTCGAAAGCTCTGGAAATGCAAATAAATGGCTGCTCGTGGTATTGAGATTAGTTCCCATGTTTTCTGTAAACGGAGTAAGTAAGGTTTACGGTTCAATCGGTTTTAAATTTTGGGAATTTTTACTGCTCTCTGTTGCGGGTTATTTTCCCAAGCTTGTTTCCTATACCATAATCGGCAGAAACGTATACGATCCGCTTTCACCCCAATTTTTAGTGCCGTTAATTTTAATGCTTTTGTTGAGCAGCTTCTCCCTGCTTTCAATAAATGCAATATGGACATTTGTAGCAAAAAATATTCACATAAAAAAGAATCTGCACGCATTTGCCGATTCCTTAAAGGGAATTATCAAAAAAGCAAAAGCAGAGCATCACACATAAAAGAGAGGTAATAACATGAACACAACCGAAAATATTAAGAAAGACATATTCGAAGGCAAGTATAACGCAAGATTTGAGGAGCTTTATCCCAGCGATCTTCAATCTTATCAGAAGGAGCGTTACATAAAGGTTATTTCTTCTTTTGAAGAAGCATTCGGCAAGGACAGTGAAATAGGCGTATACAGCGCACCTGGCAGAACAGAAATTTGCGGCAATCATACAGACCATAACTTTGGCTGTGTACTTGCAGCAAGCGTAAATCTTGATGCTATTGCAGCAGCAGCACCTAACGGCACAGATATTGTTGATGTTAAAAGCGATGTTTACACAATAGATAACGTAGACCTCAACTCATTAGAGCCTAATGAAAGTGAATATTCAACCTCAGCAGCTCTTATTAAGGGCGTATGTGCAGAATTTAAGGCAAGAGGCTATAAGGTCGGCGGCTTTAATGCCATGACAACATCAGATGTCCTTTCAGGCTCAGGACTTTCATCCTCAGCAGCTTTTGAGGTCTTAATCGGAGCTATACTTAACTTTATGTTTAATGACGGCAAGGTAAGCGATGTTGAAATTGCACAGATTTCTCAGATTGCAGAAAATAAGTATTTCGGCAAGCCCTGCGGACTTCTCGATCAGATGACAAGTTCAGTAGGCTCATTTGTTGAAATCGATTTTAAGGATCCATCAAAGCCCTTAATTGAAAAGCTCGATTTTGACTTTGCATCCTGCGGACATTCACTTTGCATTGTTGATACAGGTGCAGACCACTCAGACCTCACAGACGACTATGCAGCAGTTAGACGTGAAATGGAGTCAGTTGCAGAGCATTTCGGAAAGAATGTTCTTCGTGAAGTTGACGAGGATACATTCTTGAACGATTTAGCAGGCGTAAGAGCAGATTGCAATGACAGAGCAATCCTTCGTGCAATGCATTTCTACAATGAAAATAAGAGAGTTGAGGCACAGGCAGAGGCTCTTAAGACAAATGATTTTGAAACATTTAAGAAGCTTGTTATTGATTCAGGCCGCTCATCATATATGTATAATCAAAATGTCTATACCTGCAAGAAGCCCACAGAGCAGGCAGTTTCACTTGCACTTGCAATGAGTGAAAATATCTTAAAGGGCTTTGGCGCATGGAGAGTTCACGGAGGCGGCTTCGCAGGTACAATTCAGGCATTCGTTCCCAACGAAAAGCTTGCAGAGTATAAGGAGAAGATGGAGAAGGTATTCGGCGAGGGTTCTTGCTATGTACTTTCAATCCGTCCTGTAGGCGGTACAGAGCTTTAATTTAAAACTAAAAATGACCTATTTGAGCCTCAGGATTTTTCCTGGGGCTCAATCGAGGATAAGATTTTAGATAAATATACACTTGAAAGGAAAAAGCTTTAAATGTTAAACAGCAAAGAAGCTATTAAAGAAGCTATATTTGAGCTTTCATGTCTTGACGGTACATCAGGAGATGAAATGGCGGCAAGTGAAATGGCAGCAAAAATGCTAGAGAACTATATGCCTGTAAGAATCGATACATTGGGCAATGTAAGAGGCGAGCTTAATGGCGAAGGAGCTCATATTCTTCTCGATGCTCACATAGATAGAATCGGTATGATTGTTACAGCGATAGAGGATAACGGCTTTGTAAGGTTTACTCGCTGCGGAGGACTTGATGCAAGAGTGCTTGCAGCAGAAGAGGTCACAATTTGGGGCAGAGAGCCTATCTATGGAGTAATTACGTCAACACCGCCTCATCTTTCAACAGATGACGGAAAAAAAGCTAAGGATTTCGATGAGCTTTCAATAGATACAGGAATAAATTCAGAGAAGCTAAAGGCTATCGTGTCACCTGGTGACAGAGTAACTGTAAACTCAAAGCCCTTGACACTTTTGGGCGATAGAATTTCTTGTGCTGCCCTCGATGACAGATGCGGTGTAGCAGCCGTTTTAAGATGTCTTGATATTTTAAAAGATAAGAAGCATAATCTTAAAATAAGCGTACTTTTTGCAGTTCAGGAGGAAACAACAGGAAGTGGTGCGGCAACAGGAGCATTCGACGCAAATGCTGATGAGGCTATCGCAGTCGACGTTAGCTTTGCAACAGCACCTGGACTTAAAAAGGAAGATTGCGGAGTAATGGGCAAGGGTGCTATGATAGGCATTTCGCCCACACTCGATTATAATATGAGCCGTGAGTTTGAAGAGCTTGCAAAGAAATACAATATTCCTTACCAATTTGAGGTTATGGATGGTTCAACAGGTACAGATGCAGATGAAATTCAAATTGCAGGTCACGGCACAAAAATGGGACTTATTTCAATTCCTCAAAGGAATATGCATACAGCGGCTGAAATTATTGACTTAAATGATATAGAGGCAGTAGCACAGCTGATGGCTGCCTATATTATGGAAAGGGGGGCAGAGAATGTTTAATTTAATTGAAAATCTCTGCTCATTGAGAGGAATTTCAGGCAGAGAAAAGGAAGTTAGAGATTACATTATAGATGAAATTAAGGACTATGCACACTATGAAGTAGATCCTCTTGGAAATCTTCTCGTATTTAAGCAGGGACAAAGAAGAAGCAAAAACAAGGTCATGTTCGCAGCGCATATGGACGAGGTCGGCATGATTGTAACGTATATCACAGACGATGGCTTTTTAAAGTTTTCAACTGTCGGCGGTGTAGATACAAGAGTATTTTTAGGCAGAAGCGTTATTATAGGCGAAAATAAGGTCAACGGAGTAGTCGGCTTAAAGCCTATTCATATGCTCACTAGGGCGGATAAGCTCAATATGCCTGAAAAGGATGAGCTTTATATAGACATCGGTGCGAAGGATAAGCAAGAGGCAATGACAATGGTTAAGCTCGGTGATTCAATCACCTTCAATTCTGACATTGTTTACTTTGGTGACGGCTATTTAAAGGGCAGAGCGCTCGATGACCGAGTAGGCTGTGCAGTAATGATAAATATGATTAAGTCAAATCTCCTTTATGATACGTATTTTGCTTTTACAGTGCAGGAGGAGGTCGGCACAAGAGGCGCTGCTGCTGCGGCATTCACAATCGCACCGGATTATGCAATAGTAATAGAAACTACAACGGCGGCTGACATTCCCTCTGTTGAGGGGCAAAAAAAGGTTTGTTCACTCGGAGAGGGTGCAGTTGTCGGCTTTATGGATAACGGCACAATCTATGACAGAGATTTATATAATCTTGCATTTAGCTTGGGCGAGAGATACGGCATAAAGGTACAGACTAAAACAATGGTTGCGGGCGGCAACGATGCAAGAGCAATTCATAAAAGCGGCAAGGGCGTAAAGACTATCGCAATGTCACTTCCTTGCAGATACCTCCATTCGCCCTCTTGTGTGATTAAATTAAGCGATGCTGAATATGTAAAGCAGCTGGCGAGAGTAATGGGCGAGGAGCTGTGTCATGCTTAAGCTCTTCGAGGGTAAGGCTCAGGAGCTTTACGATTTTTGCAAAAGAGATTCGTTCGGCACAAAGATAGCAGGCAGCTATAAAACATATGAGAATAACTTCCAGTTTGCAATGTTTTATGTTCAGATAAACGAAGAAAATGAAATCACAGCGGCGGCTTCAAAAATCTACGGCTCGGTCATCTTAAGCGTGAATGACAATGCAGATTTTGAAGAAATAAGAGAGTTCTTAAATGTTGTTGGCTACAGTACAGTTTCGTGTGAATTTGAGGTTTGCAAAAAATTAAATCTCGACGCAACAAGAAATGGCAATATAGTTGAATTTAGACATAACGAAAGAGAACCGCAAAAAGCTAAAATTGACTATTTCCCGTCACTTCCGAAAATTTATGATTTATTAAAAAGCGTAGATTTTGATTTGGGCGAAAAATCCGATTGGATGGCAGATATAAGTATGAGAATGCGAAAAGACGTATCTGTCTGGAGTACAGTCGAGGAGGAAAAGCTAAAGGCTTGTGCGTGTGCCTTGTATGTGACGGACGATGCAGCCTTCTTGGGCTGTGTAGCGTGTGACAATGGTACAAGGGGAGCTGGATTAGGCTCAGAGGTCGTACTTAGGCTAATTAAAACAATAGGACAGAACAAAAGGATAAATCTGTTTTGCAAAAATGGCAAAATAGTAGAATTTTATAAAAAACTCGGCTTTGATGTCGTTGGCAAATGGGCTGAGTCAGAATATACAGGATAAGGATAGAATAAAGAATAATGGAACAGAACTTTTTTAAATTTGACAAAAGAATTTTAGACGCATCAGAAAAGGCACTTGAAAAGTGCAGTGATAAGTTTAAAGAGATAGAAGAGATTACAGAGTATAATCAGCAAAAGGTACTTCATGCCTTTATTGAAAACCACGTCAGTGAAAGCCATTTCGTAGAAACAACAGGCTATGGCTATGGTGACAGAGGACGTGAGGCTCTTGACGCTATCTATGCAATGACCTTCGGTACAGAGGATGCACTTGTTCGCCACAGCTTTGCCTGCGGCACACATACTTTAGGCGTAGCACTCTTCGGTGTACTTCGTCCGGGTGATACAATGCTTTCTGTAACAGGCACACCATATGATACAATTCATCCAGTAATCGGTCTAAACGGTGAGGGAATGGGTTCATTAAAGGAGTTCGGCGTTAAGTACGAGGAGGTAGAATTACTCGAAAACGGTATGCCCGATATGGAAAATATCGAAAAGTCTATCAAGGAGAAAAAGCCGGCACTCGTATATATTCAGCGTTCAAGAGGCTATTCCTTAAGACCTAGCTATTCAGCAGAAAAAATCGGTGAGATAGCACAGCTTGCACACTCAATCGATAAGGATATAATCGTATTTGTAGATAACTGCTATGGTGAATTCGTTCAGACTAAGGAGCCTACAGAATACGGTGCAGATATTATCGCAGGCTCACTCATTAAGAATGCAGGCGGCGGAATCGCAAAGAATGGCGGCTATATCGCAGGACGTGCAGACTTAATAGAAAAGTGTTCATATAGAATGACAGTTCCGGGCTTAGGCCGTGAGGTCGGCGCTACTCTCGGACAAAATAGAGAGCTTTTCATGGGCTTTTTCAACGCCCCTCACATAGTAGGAGAGGCTGTAAAGGCAGCAGTATTTACTGCGGCACTCTTCGAGGAGTTCGGCTTTGACGTAACACCCAGAAGTGATGAACAAAGATGCGACATCATTCAGGCTGTTCAGTTAAGAGAGGCTGATGCGCTTATCGCATTTTGTCAGGGTATGCAGTCAGGCGCACCAGTAGACTCATTCGTTGTTCCGGAGCCATGGGATATGCCCGGCTATGACAGCAAGGTTATCATGGCAGCAGGTGCTTTCACAATGGGTTCATCAATCGAGCTTTCAGCAGATGCACCGCTTCGTGAGCCATATGCCGCATGGATGCAGGGCGGCTTTAATTTCCACAGTGCAAAGATGGGTATTATGCTTGCAGCGCAGAAGATGATTGACAAGGGAGTCCTTTAATATGGGCGACTATCACGGAATATCACAGGATTCACTCTTTTTGCTGTCAATGAACAGATTCAACGACTCAAAGCCTTTTTATGAGGAGCATAAGGAGGAAATAAAGCAGGGCGTCACAGTACCGCTTCGCCAGATTGCTGCGGAACTGTCTGATGATATGCTTGACCTTGACGCAAATATGAACACGAACCCCGTCTATCAGGTTTCAAGAGTAAGGCGAGATACAAGATACACCAAGGATAAAAGGCTTTACAGAGAGAATATGTGGGTGATGTTCATGCGTCCTAAAAAGGAGACGAGAGTATATCCCTGCATGTGGTTTGAGGTAAAGCCCGATTCATGGTATTGCGGAGTAGGTCACTATGATGCACCAGCCGATTTAATGGCTTTAACAAGGAAAAATCTGATCGAGAGAAAGGACGAATTCCTAAGGGCAGTAAATAGCGTAACGAAAACAGGCGCACAGTACTGCGCACAGCTCTATAAAAGACCTAAGGAAAATTGCCCCGAGGGTTTGGAGCAGTATTATAATGCTAAATATTTCTGCTTTATATATGAAAGCCATGATATGGCAAAATTGGAAAGCTCTGAAATTATAGATGAGCTTAGAAAAATTTATAAAAAGTTCGCACCTATGTATGACTTTCTCAGAACTATTTCGGATGAATATACTGCGAAGGGTGCTGAAGAATAAAACGATTCTTGATTTAAAATAAATTGTCCCCACTCTGCTGAAAAATAACAGAGCGGGGATGAATTTTTAACTTAAGAGCTAAATAAATAAAAAAGGCTTGAAGATTTTTCTTCAAGCCTTTTTATATGGTCGGAGTGACGGGATTCGAACCCATGGCCTCTTGGTCCCGAACCAAGCGCGATACCAAACTTCGCCACACCCCGAGGACTTTTAAAAGTATATACTATATTTCAAAAAAAATCAAGTCATTTTAGAATAAAAGTTTAAAATTTTTGTCATAAGCCCAAATTACTGCGTTTAAATATGAAAATTAACTTAAATTCACAAATAAAAATTATAATATCAGCAAATAAAAGGACTAATAATATAATAAAAGCTTAAAAGAGCTAAAAAAGATTGACAATTATAATTAAAGATAGTAAACTATAAAAGTAATTGTAAATATTATTTTTAGCTGAGAAGAGCAGAGTTATGCTTAACTGCGGGCAGAGAGATGCACCGGTTTTTAACCGCTGTGAGGTGCGTTGCGTAAGTGGTATGACAGCCGGCTTGGAGCTACCCGCGTTGAGCGGGCGTGGCCTGCGTTAAGGGCAACTATGAGGGGTGCATTTTGCGCAATACAGGTGGTACCGCGGTTACTAATCGTCCTGTATGGTGTATAAACGCATCTATTTTTATTTTTAAGGAGTTGTTTTAATGGAATGGACAGGACTTAATGAGCTCAGAGAAAAATATTTGAGCTTTTATGAGAGCAAGGGACATTTAAGAATGCCCAGCTTTTCACTTGTACCTCAGAACGATAAGAGCTTACTTTTAATAAATGCAGGTATGGCTCCGCTTAAGAAGTATTTTACAGGTGAATTAACACCCCCGAGAAAGAGAGTTACAACATGCCAAAAGTGCATTAGAACTCCTGACATTGAAAGAGTTGGAATTACAGCTCGTCATGGTACATTTTTTGAGATGCTCGGAAACTTCTCATTTGGTGACTACTTTAAGCGTGAAGCTATCAACTGGGCTTGGGAATTCTGCACAAAGGTAATTGAGCTTCCTGCAGAAAGAATATATATAAGCGTTTACGAAGAGGACGACGAGGCATACGATATTTGGACTAAGGAAATCGGCATAAACCCTGCAAACATGGTTCGCTTCGGCAAGGAGGACAATTTCTGGGAGCATGGCGCAGGTCCCTGCGGTCCCTGCTCAGAGCTGTATTTTGACAGAGGAGAAAAGTATGGCTGCGGCTCACCTGATTGTAAGGTTGGATGTGAGTGCGACAGATTCGTTGAATTCTGGAACCTTGTTTTCACACAGTTCGAAAACGACGGCAACAATAATTATACAAAGCTCAAAAACTGCAATATCGATACAGGTATGGGACTCGAAAGACTTGCATGTATTATGCAGGACGTTGATAATCTCTTCGAGGTTGATACAGTTCAAAATATCATGAAGCACATCATGAAGCTTGCTAATGTAAAATATCACGAGGACGAAAAGACAGACGTTTCTCTTCGTGTTATCACTGACCATATCAGATCAACAACATTTATGATAGGCGACGGTGTAATGCCTTCAAATGAGGGCAGAGGCTATGTTCTTAGAAGACTTTTAAGACGAGCTGCACGTCACGGCAGATTGTTAGGCATCGAGGGAACATTCCTTTCAGACGTCTGCGAAACAGTTATCAAGGAAAATGAAACAGCATATCCGAACCTTGTTGAAAAGCACGACCTCATTGTTAAGGTCATCAAGGCAGAGGAGGAGAGCTTCAATAAGACAATCGATACAGGTCTTGCTCTTCTTGAAAATATCATCAAGGATATGGACGGCACAGTATTGAGCGGTGCTGACGCATTTAAACTTCAGGATACCTTCGGCTTCCCGATTGACTTAACAAAGGAGCTTCTTGAAGAGAGAAATATGAGCGTTGACATTGACGAATATCACAGACTTTATGCCGAGAGCCGTGCAGCAGCAAGAGCAGCTCGCAAGGACGCAGGCGCACAGGCTTGGAAGGATTCTAACATCTCCTTTAAGGATATCGAAAAGACAGAGTTTTTGGGCTATACAGATTATAGTGCAGAGGCAGAGATTAAAGCACTTGCAGCAAATGGTGAAAGAGTTGACGTTGTAAGCGGCGACGATGAGTTTATGCTCGTTCTCGACAGAACTCCTTTCTACGGTGAAAGCGGCGGACAGGCTGGCGATACAGGTATCATTAAGACTGCTAACGCAATCGTAAAGGTAACAGCAACAACAAAGACACCCGATGGTGTATTTCTTCATATCGGCAAGATTATCGACGGCGACAGTGTTTCAATCGGCGATAAGGCAACAGCAGAAATCGACGCAGACAAGCGTGAGGCAACACGCCGCAATCATACAGCAGCTCACTTAATGCAGGCAGCGTTAAGAAAGGTACTCGGCAGCCATGTTGAGCAGGCAGGTCAGCTTGTAAACAGCGATGAAATGCGTTTTGACTTCACACATTTCTCAGCTTTAACAACTGAGGAATTAAAGGCGGTTGAAGATGAGGTTAATGCAGTAATCCTCAAGGGTATCCCCGTTGAAACTCGTGAAATGCCCATAGAGGAAGCTAAGAAGCTAGGCGCAATGGCTCTGTTTGGAGAAAAGTACGGTGACGTAGTTCGTGTTGTATCAGCAGGCGACTTCTCAGTAGAGCTTTGCGGCGGTACACACGCTGATAATACAGGCAAGCTGGGCTTATTCAAGATTACATCTGAAACATCAGTTGCATCAGGCGTAAGACGTATTACAGCTGTAACAGGCTTAGGCGTTCTTGATTATATTAAGGCTAATGAGGAGCTTATGCTCAAGGCAGCAGCTAATATGAAGCTTTCAAACGTTAAGGAGCTTGATAAGCGTGCATTAGCTCTCACAGCAGAAGCAAAGGCTAAGGATAAGGAGATTGAGGCACTTCGTGCAGAGATTTCTTCACTCAAGGCAGGCTCACTTATGGATAATGCACAGGAATTCGGCGGCATAAAGCTTATTACAGCACTTGTTGAGGTTTCTAACGCTGGTGAGCTTCGCTCAATGTGCGATACAGCTCGTGAAAACGGCGACAATATTGTTGCAGTATTTGCAGGCGTTAATAAGGAAAAGGGTTCTCTCAACTTCTCTTGTGCTTGTGCTAAGGAGGCTGTTAAGCTTGGCGCACACGCAGGCAACATATTAAGAGAAACAGCTAAGATTGCAGGCGGCGCAGGCGGCGGAAGACCGGACAGCGCAATGGCAGGTGCAAAGGATGCTTCAAAGGCTGAGGAGGCACTTGCAGCTGTTAAGGCAATCGTTGAGGGAATGTTAAAGTAATTTTTAAAAATATTAGGGGGCTTTTAAAGTGTCGGATTGTATTTTTTGTAAGATAGCTAACGGCGAAATTCCCGCAAAAAAGGCTTATGAGGACGAGAATGTTTTAGCATTTTACGACCTCGAGCCTCAGGCACCTGTACACATTCTTATAATTCCCAAAAATCACATTGCAAGTGTTGATGAGGTTACAGATAAGAACAGTGCAGTTATCTCAAAGGTTTTTGAAGCAGCGGCTAAAATCGCTAAGGAATTAAACCTTAAGGACGGCTACAGAATCGTTACAAACTGCGGACCTTGCGCAGGACAGACTGTTATGCACCTTCATTTCCACATGATGGGCGGCAGAGATTTTGGCTGGCCGGCAGGCTGATAAAAAATATAGGAGATGCAATTATAATGTCAAAGTCATATGAGATGGAAATTGCAGGACTTAAAAGAGAGCTTCCTCTTTGCCCTGTAAGTGATAGTCTTGACATCGCAGCGTTTGTTATTTTCGGCGATGTAGAAATAACAGTAAAGGCATCAGAGGAGCTTTTAAAGAAGGTTCCCGAGTTTGATTATATTCTCACTCCTGAAGCTAAGAGCATCCCTCTTGCATATGAGCTTTCAAGGCAGAGCGGCAAGAGATATATAGTAGCTCGCAAAAGAGCAAAGGTTTATATGCAGGAGCCGGTATCTGTAAATGTTCGTTCAATCACAACAGATGCTTTACAGACACTTCTTCTCGGCAAGGATGAGGGAGAGCTTATGAGAAATAAGCGTGTCCTAATTGTTGACGATGTAATAAGCACAGGTGAGTCACTCAAGGCAGTCGAGGAGCTTGCAAACGAATTTGGTGCAAATATCGTTGGCAAGGCAGCAATTCTTGCAGAAGGTGATGCAGCTTCCAGAGAGGATATTATTTATCTCAATGAGCTGCCGGTATTCCCCAAATAAAGAAGATGGTGGTTTTATAATATGGTACGCCCGTTCGCACTCATTGGGTTTACTGTTTTTATTGTATTAAGTATCATCTTTACAAATGTAAAAGCGGCAATTTTTCTGATAATAACAGCGATTGCCGCTTTTATTATATCTATGTGTATCCCTAAGGCAAGGCGGGAATTTGTGATACCGACAGTATCAATGAGCGTAGTGCTTGCAGTACTTTTATCGCTTGGCGTATGTGGTGAGGCGAAGAGAACAGATGAGCTTTTCGACTCTAAAACAGCATTGGTGCAAGCTCGATTCATAGATAACGAATCTAAAATACAAGACAGATACTATAATACGGTTGAAACTATAAAGATAGGAAATGTACCCTACAAGACAAAAATAAAGCTAAAAAGTAAAGAATCGCTGCACGCCCAGCCCTATGACTTGATTGAATGCCGATTAAAGCTTAAATCGACTGCAGAGAGTAAATATTATGTTTCAGATAACATTTATCTTAGTGCGAATGTGGGGAATGATGCTAGGATTAAAGCACAGTTAAAAAAGCCTCTTCATTTTTATATACTCAACGCAAGGAAAAATATAATAGCCTCGCTTGAAAATAATCTTCCACAGCGTGATAGCTCACTTGCAAAGGCACTTTTAATAGGCGATAAGTCGGATTTAAATGAAGATGTGAAAACTGATTTTTCAAATGTCGGAATAGCGCATATGACGGCAGTATCGGGGCTTCATCTTTCAATTTGGTGCTTATTCGCTCTGCAAATGCTCAAAAAAGCAGGGCTTAGGGGCAGAATGCCTTATGCTATATCTGCAGTTCTTGTAATTTTTATTATGGGTGTGACGGGTTTTACAAAGTCTGTAGTCAGAGCAGGTATTATGATGCTGCTTGTACTTATCGGCAGAATAATAGCTCATCGTGCAGATGCGATGAATTCATTGGGCTTTGCGGTACTTTTAATGTGCTTTTACAATCCGTTTTGTGTTTTAGATACAGGACTTTTGCTGTCGCTGTTAGCGACACTCGGCTTAATTTTGGGATATAAAGCCTTCAAAGTACCATATAAAGAGGATTTAAAGAATACGAGCAGAATTAGAGCAGGCATAAACAAATTATATAATTATCTTTTGGGAATTATTATCAGCTCGGTATTTGCCTGCGTTTTTACACTTCCTATAACTGTTTTGAGCTTTAAAAAGATTCCGCTTTTTATGTTAAGTGTAAATCTGCTTTTAAGCCTGCCGGCAGTAGTGTGCATGATAAGTGCTGGATTGTTGTCACTTGCTTGCAACATAGGATTTTTAAGCTTTACACTTCCCTTGTTAAAATTTTTGACAATTAAATCGGCTGACTTTATTCTTTATACAGCACAGACGTTTTCAAGTATAAAATATTCTTATATAAAGACAGAGGACGATATTTTCTTTTTCTTCTTTTACATTATTTCATTTATATTGATGATTGGGTGCGTGGTTAAATATTTAAAGCCAAAATTTAATTTTAAAATTCCTGTTGCGGCGTGTGCTGCCTTGATTGCTGTATTTTGTGGCGTTTGCTTTTATGATGAGATGTCTAAGGTGACGCTGACTGTCTGTGACGTGGGCAACGGCACGGCAGTGGTTGTAGAGAATCGGCGGGAAACTGCATTAATAGGCTGCGGCGGAACAGCAATAAACGGTTATTCAAGTATTCAAAGGACTATAGATAAATCAGGCTGTGAGAATATTCGCTTTATGTATTTGCCGAGAACTAAGAAATCACAAAGCGGCTATATGAAGTCTGTTCTTTATAGAAATGAGGTTGAATATTTACTTTTAGGCGAGGATAATAAGGAACTGAAAAAGACATTTCCACAATTAAAATATAAAGTAAATGCAAATTCTAGCATAAATCTATGGAAAAACATATCACTAAAGTGTTATACTTCTAATAATGAGAGCTATGCGATTTTAGACGTGAACAGCTCAAGGGTTTTGATTAATTTTCTGCCGAGTGCAAAAATAGATGAAAACGATAAGGATGTAATAATCTTTGCAGAAAAGCTGCCAAAGGGTGCAACGCTCAGCGATGCATACTGTGCAATAGCTTCAACAGACTATACAAATGGTATCTATGCCCAAAGACACAATGAAAATGCTGCGGCAACAGCAGGTCAAGGGAATATAGAAATTGAGCTTTATAAAAACGGCAAGATAAAAGTTGAAAGGGTTTGATAAGTTGCCTTTAATGACAGAAAAAGATATAAAAGTACATTTGAGGGGCGAAAATTTAGGCGGCTTATACCTATTTTGCGGAACAGAGAGCTACTTAAAGGAATTCTATGCGCAAAAGCTAAAGACAAAGGCAGTCAGCGATGATTTTGCAGATTTCAACTATCATTTTTTTGACGGAACAAAATGCAGTCTCGATCAAATTGAACAAGCTGTAGAAGCGTTCCCAATGATGAGCCAGACAAGCTGCGTATTTGTCAAGGATATGCCTGTAGACACCTTTAATGCGGCAGACGCTAAAAATTTGGAAGCCTTTATAAAGGACGTTCCTCAGTATTGTGCATTAATATTTTATATAAGTAAAACAGATACTAATATAAGAAAAGGCGAAAAGGCAAGACGCGTATTCTCCTTGTTTGAGAAATACGGTATGGTTGTTGAGCTGAATAAAAGAACTGCTATGGAGCTTTCAAAGCTCACAGTGAATGCTGCACAAAAGAGGGGAGCTATTTTAAGCCCTAAAAATGCAGATTACCTTGTCGACACAGTCGGAGATGATATGACAACGCTTTTCAATGAGATTGAAAAGCTGTGTGCTTATGCTAAGGGCAGGGAGATTACAAGAGCGGATATAGATTTGCTATGTATAAAAACTATAGAGGCATCTGCGTTTGACTTAGCAAAGTATATTGTCGCTGATAATTTTGAAAAGGCATATTCGGCGCTTAATATTCTGCTCAATCAAAGGGCGGATGAAATGCTTATTATGGGTGCTGTCATATCAGCATTCGTAGATTTATACAGAGTAAAGGTTTCACTTGCAGCTGGCTGCAGAGCAGAAAAGCCTGCAGAAATCTTTTCTTACAGGGGCAGAGAATTTAGGCTCAGAAACGCCCAGAGAAGCTCAGCAAGTCTTAGCATTAATGCACTGCGCCGCTGCCTTGATGAGCTGCATGAGGCTGATATGAAGCTAAAAGGCTCTGCTGTGGATAAAAGACTTGTCCTAGAGGAGCTTATAGTTAAGCTCATTTTGGTTATTGAGTCTGAAAAGAGATGAAAAAATGTTAAAAATTAAACAGGCAGTAATTGTTGAGGGCAAATATGATAAAATAAAGCTATCAACAATTATCGATACAGTTATTGTGCAAACAGACGGCTTTTCCATATTTAAGGATAAGCAAAAGCTAAAGCTCATTAAAGAACTTGCTAAAACAAGAGGTATAGTAATTTTAACCGACAGCGATTCAGCGGGCTTTAAAATACGCTCATATATTGGAGGCAGCGTGCCTAAGGAGCAGGTTTACCATGCGTATGTTCCTGATATTTACGGTAAGGAAAGACGCAAGGATTCTCCATCTAAGGAAGGAAAATTAGGCGTAGAGGGAATAAATACAGACATTATTTTAGACGCTCTCAATAAGGCGGGAGTGACATGTGAGCATACATTAGAAAAATCTAAGCAGGTAACTGTTACAGATTTGTATGAAGCAGGGCTAACAGGCTCTAATGACAGTGCAAGCAGAAGAAAAGAATTTTTAAGAAGCATATCCCTGCCTGAAAGGCTGTCAACGAGCAGTCTTGTGCAGATGATAAATACATTTATGACCTATGATCAGTTCCAAGAAAAAATAAAAGATTTTAATAACGGAGATGAAAGCAATGCTTAGAATAGGTAATGGATACGATGTACATAAGCTTGTAGAAAACAGAAAGCTCATATTAGGCGGAGTTGAAATTCCCCACGAAAAAGGACTTTTGGGCCATTCAGATGCCGATGTGCTTCTCCACGCAATAAGCGATTCAATTTTGGGTGCTGCAGCAATGGGCGATATTGGATGTCTTTTCCCTGATACAGATATGAGCTTTAAGGATGCAGATAGCCTTGTACTATTGCACGAATGTGTTAAGGCAGTTGAAAAAGAGGGCTGGCATATAGTGAACATAGATGCGATTATAGTGGCACAGGCACCCAAGCTTAGACCTTATATTGATGCTATGAGAGAGAATATAGCTGGGGCTTGCAATGTTGACAGAGATTGTATAAGCGTTAAGGCTACAACAGAAGAAGGAATGGGCTTTACAGGTGAAAAACTCGGTATGAGTTCATATGCAGTTTGCCTTCTTGAAAAGTAAAGGAAATTGATTTTTAACCGATTCTGTGTTATTATAAAGAACGAAATGGGGGTTGCTTATGGGTATTATAAAGGGATTATCGCCCTTTTGGGATCAGTTAAAGGTAGTATTTTCTGATTTTGCCGTAACAGATCTTTTAGATATACTTTTTGTAGCATTTATTCTTTACAATGTAATTAAGCTTATAAGAGAAACGAGAGCTATCCAATTAGCCAAGGGACTTCTCCTTTTCGGGGTAGTCTATCTAATTATATATATGCTTGATATGCAGGCGACGGAGTATATATTCTCTAATATCTTTAAGGATGCTATAATAGTACTCATTATTCTTTTCCAGCCTGAGCTGAGGCACGCTCTTGAAAGTGTGGGCAGAAGTAATTTTGCAAAATTAGGAATTTTCAGCTCTAAGAATCAAGAAAAAGAGAAAAACGATAAAATAAAAGCTTCAATTTATGCTATAAGCAAGGCATGTCAAACAATGAGCGAATCACATACAGGCTCGCTTATCGTCTTTGAGCATGAAACACTTTTGGGCGATGTCATAAAGACCGGCACGCATCTTGATGCAATAGTTTCAAAGGAGCTTATCGGAAATATATTCTTTGTAAATTCACCTCTTCACGATGGTGCTATTATAGTCAGAGATGGCAGAATAGTTTCTGCAGGCTGTGTTTTGCCTCTTACACACAATGAAAATCTTGATAGCCAGCTGGGTACCCGTCACAGAGCTGCTATAGGTATGAGTGAGCAGAGTGACGCTATGATTGTTGTAACGAGTGAGGAAACGGGTTATATTTCAATCGCATATAAGGGCGAATTAACAAGAGATATTTCTGAATCGGATATGCGTGAGCGTCTTGTTCACTATCTTTGTGCAGATAAGAACACAGCTGTTAAGGATGCACAGAACAAAATTCGCAAGCTTTTTGGAGGCTTCAAAAAATGAAAAAGAAAAAATTGACCTTCCAAAATTTAATTTATGATAACAGAATAGTTTTAGCATTTTCACTTGTGACAGCACTTATAATTTGGCTCGTTGTAGCTATACAGTTCAGCCCTGAGGATGACAGGGTAGTGGAGGGCGTTCCGGTTAAAATTGAAGTTTCTAATAATGTAATGAATTTAGGACTTGAGATGTTCGGAAAAACAGATTATAAGGTCGATGTTAAGGTACACGGCAAGCGTTATGAGGTTGCAGAAAGCGTACTGTCTGCTGATGATATTGTCGTTACAGCAAAGACGAACTATGTCGATTCGGCTGGCAGCCACGTTTTAAAGCTTGAAGTAAATGCGAAGGATCCGCAGAGCATGGATTATGATATTATATCAGTTTCCAGAAGCTCGATAACTGTTTATTTTGACTATTACAAGGAGGGTGAATATGCCCTCGAGCCGGATATAGAAATGTCAGACAACATGGATATTGTATCTGAGGGCTATGTAACAGATACACCTCTGCTTTCAGAGAATGTTGTTCATCTCTCAGGTCCTGCAACAGAAATGGATAAAATCAAAAAGGTTGTAGCTAGAACAAAGCTTCAAGACACCTTGAAGTCAACGACAACCTTTGAAACGGATATTGTTCCTTTAACTGAATATGGTTCACGACTTCAATATATCACTGCAAACGACGGTACACCTGATATTACGATGACTGTACCAGTTTATAAAAAAGTAAAAATGCCCACAACTGTAACATTCAGAAATGTTCCTGATGCATATAAGAATAAACATCCTAACTTTACTTGTGAACCTGCTGAGCTTGAATTTGCTATGGAAGAAAAATCTCTTGCAGATATCAAGGCACTTTCAATAGCGGATATTGATTTCTATATGCTCGATGAGGGTATGAATACAATCAAGGTCGATTTAACAAAGCTTCCGGGTGTTAAGATTTTGGGTGATGAAAAGGAAGCTACTATAAAGATTAATATCAAGGATTCACAGACTAAATGGCTAGGAATTCCAAAGGAGAATATTAGCTTTAAAAATGTTCCGGAGGGCTACAGAGCTGTTCTTGACCAAAATGGAATAAATTCAGTAAAGATTATAGGACCGAAGAACGATATAAACAATATAAACCCCAACAATGTAATGGCAGAGGTTGACTTGAGCCGTGCAAATGTAAATGTTCCCAATAATAAAGCACTTGCAAGGGGATACATTAAGGGCAATCCTAATTGCTGGGTTTATGATAGGTATACTGTTAGCTATAGATTAGAGAGAATAGGTTAAAAAAACAGCAGCTGGCTTTTTAGCCAACTGCTGTTTTTATTTCAAAAAGTCGAAAACCCACTGTTTATTAACAGTGGGTTTTATTTTTAGTTTTGAGCGGGTTTGCTGAGGGTTCTTTCAAGCCAAATTGAACCGATGTCAAGAGCGTTGTAAAGACCTCTGCGCTCAGCCTTTTTTAGGACTCTATCTCTCATGCTGAGTTTTTCATCCATGCTGAGAAGTTGAACAAGAACTTTGTCTGCAAGTTCAACACCGTTAAGCTCTTTTGTAGAAAGAATCTGCATCATAACGACACAGCCCTCATCAACAAAGCCATAGTAGATGGTGTTGTCTTTTCTTACTAAGGGTTTGCCCTTATACATAAGAATGGAATTCTTGTCTGCCATTTTCCGTTCACTCCAATCTCTAGTATTTAGTTGTCGGACTTATTTTTTGGTTACACCGAGATAATCCTCAACCATGCATTTTAAAAGCTCATCTCTGTCTAATTTACGGACGAGACTTCTAGCATTATTGTGGGTGGTGATATATGTCGGGTCCTCTGTAAGAATGTATCCAACAATCTGGCTTACAGAGTTATATCCCTTTTCGTTGAGTGCGTTGTAAACCTCACGAAGTATTCTTTTCATCTCTTCGTCATTTTTATCCTTGATAGAAAACTGAATGGTCTGATTCTGGTCTGCCATAGTTTTACCACCTCCATAAATGATATTATACACTAAAAACCAATATAAAACAATGGCTTTTTAGATATTTTTTATTAAGCTCTAAGAGATACGCCTATTTTTGAAAGTCTTGCGAGAATTTCATTGATCCAGCCCTGAACCTCATCCATTTCAAGTGTTCTGTCGTGTGATGAGAAGCTAAAGCGAATAGTAATGCTCTTTATGCCAAGCTTTTCAAAGGTATCGATAAGCTTTACGCTTTCAAGCTCAGCTATTTCCATGCTCTTCCATGTGTTTTCAATCTCAGCAAAGGTTACGCCCTTCTTTAAGATGAGTGAAAGGTCATAGTATGTGCCTTGCTTAGTTGAAGGCTCTGTGAAGGCTACATCTGAATTCTTGCATGAGCTGAAATCATCCATATCAATCTCAATGCATACTGCGTGACCTGTCTTGTCAAGCTTAGAAGCGTTTGTGGGATGAAGAGCGCATAAATAGCCGATGCTCTTATTGTCAGCAAGAATAGCTGCTGTGTTCTTCGGATGCTGCCAAGCGTGGATAGGTTCAATCTTAGAGAACTTAGGAGCATAGTGCTTAATCTCACTGAACATGGAAGAAACTACCTCAACTGCCTTATAGTAAAGGTCACGTTCAGACATTGACTTAGAGAACATAACAATGCCAAGATGTCTCTTTTCATCACAGTAGCCGTTTTCCTTAACGCCTGCGATAACTCTGCCAATTTCAAAAATGCCGTAGGTGTCAGCGTAATCCTTATTTTCGTAAGCGGCTGAAAGAAGAGTCGGAATCATGGAGTTGCGAAGAACGCCGTTGTCTGATGACTCAATGTTTAAAATCTTTACGTTGTCCTCAACCTCAATGCCAAGTCTTTTATACTTCTTTTTGTCGCACCAAATGTATGAGTGAACCTCGTGCATTGAGTACTTCTTAACAAGAATATCCTTTGCTTCCTCACTCTCAAGTCTAACAGAGGAGTTATGAACAGGCTTTAAGGGGCTGCGTGTCGTTGTGATTTCAAAGTTGTCGTAGCCGTAGATTCTGGTGATTTCCTCAATAATGTCAGCCTTGATTGTAACATCCTTAGTTGCTCTCCAAGAGGGTACACAAACTGTGAATTCATCATCTTGCTCCTTTACGTCAAAGCCGAGCAGAGTTAAGGTTCTGTTAATTCTTTCGTTGCTGATATAAATTCCTGTATAACGGTCAACATAAGCCTTATCAAAGGTAAGTGTGATTTCGGGATAATGCTTTACATATTCATCTGTAAGCTGAGAGTCAATAACAGCGCCGTTGTCAATATCCTTTAAGAGCTTAACAAAACGCTTAACAGCGAGAATTGTGAGCTCAGGATCGAGCATCTTTTCATATCTTGCACTGGCATCTGTACGAAGACCGAGTCTTGATGAAGACTTTCTGACGCATACGCCGTCAAAGTTTGCAGATTCAAGAACGACGCTCTGAGTATCGCCTACGATTTCAGAATCAAGGCCGCCCATTATGCCGGCAACAGCTACAGGCTCGTCATTATTGTAGATTAAAAGTGTATTCTCGTCGATATCACGCTCTGTTTCATCAAGAGTTGTGAACTTGAGAGGAGTTTTAGGCATGTCAACCTTAATGTGGTCAATCTTATTAGCGTCAAAAGCGTGTGTGGGCTGACCAAGCTCAAGCATAATGTAGTTTGTAAGGTCAGCTAAAAGGTTGATAGGACGCATACCGCAGTAGGTAAGACGAATCTTAATTTCCATCGGGCTTACGTTCTTTGTAATGTTAGCCATTCTAAGGCATGAGTAACGATAAACATGCTCCTTGTCTGCGATTGTAACAGGAATCTTATTTTCACTGTCTGTTGAAATATCAGCTAAATCTAAGGGCTTTAATTCACGGCCTACAAGAGCTGCAAATTCACGGGCAATACCGTAATGTCCCCAAAGGTCGGGACGGTTTGTAAGTGACTTGTTGTCAACTTCAAAAACTATATCGTCAATGGGGTAAATATCCTTTAAGTTTGTACCATTTTTGAAAGATGCGTCAAGCTCCATAATACCTGAATGGTCATCGCTTAAGCCGAGTTCCTTTTCAGAGCAGCACATACCGCAGCTTGCATAGCCTGCGACAGTGGCATTTTTAATTTCTCCGCCTAAAACAGAGCCGCCTGCCTTAGCAAAAGCAGTCTTCATTCCGAGGCGAGCATTTGGAGCGCCGCAGACACAGTCGACAACTGAGTCGCCTGTATCAACCTTTAAAAGGTGAAGCTTTTTAGAATCAGGATGATTTTCAAGTGAAACGATTTCACCGACAACAACATCCTTTATATCTTTACCCATATCATAAATATCCTCAACCTCAGCGGTTGCAAGGGTAAACTTTGAGATGAGCTGCTTTATATCATATCCGTCTAAATCGACGTAATCTTTAATCCAGTTAATTGAAACAAGCATTATTTATCCTCCTTATCTTCGGGAACGGTGAAGGACGCATTGTTGAACTGAGAGAGTGATTTAAGATTGCATGAGTTAAATACACGAATGTCCTTAATACCGTATTTCATCATTGCAAGACGTGTAAGACCTAAGCCGAAAGCGAAGCCTGAATACTTTTCGGGATCGATTCCGCCTGCCTTTAATACGTTTGGATGAATCATGCCGCAGGGGCAAAGCTCAAGCCAGCCTGAATCCTTGCATGAGGAGCAGCCCTCACCATCGCAGATAAGGCACTTGATGTCAAGCTCAAAGCCGGGTTCAACGAAGGGGAAGAAGCCGGGACGAAGACGAACTGTAACGTCCTTTTGGAAAACCTCTGAAAGCATTGTCTTCATGAAGTAGATGAGATTGGAGATTGAAATATCCTTGTCAACCATCATACCCTCCATCTGGAAGAAGGTGTTTTCGTGGCAGGCGTCAATCTTTTCATTTCTAAAGCAGCGGCCGGGGAAGATAGCACGGATTGGCTGACCGTTTTCAAGGTTCTGTGCGTACTTTCTTAAAATTGTATTCTGAGCTGCTGAGGTGTGAGTTTTAAGCAGCTGACCGTTTGAAAGATAGTAAGTATCCTGCATATCTCTTGCGGGATGATGCTTGGGGATGTTAAGAGCCTCAAAGCAGTTGTAATCATCAGTGACCTCTGAATAGTCCTCAATAGCAAAGCCCATGTTAAGGAAAATATCCTCAACTTCACGCTGAACGAGAGTGATAGGGCTGTAGGAGCCTTCATTTGTGTCAACAGGGAAGGTTTCGTCATAAACCTCTGCTGACTCGATGAGAAGCTGCTCTTCAAGAGCCTTTAATTCAGCGAGCTTATCCTGAATAGATTTTTCAATGTACTGCTTCATTGAATTGATTTTCTGTCCAGCTTCCTTCTTCTGGTCGTTGGGCAGAGTACGAAGAGTTGTCATTAATTGAGCAACACGGCCCTTTTTGCCGAGGAACTCTACTCTGAGTCCTTCAAGGTCGGAGGTCTGCTTGATTTCGTTAATCTTTTCAGAGAATTGCTCTTTAAGATTTTCGGTGTTTAAGTTCATACCGTTCTTCCTTTCAATACTTTTGTCTTTAATATGTGGGGTAAAAAGGGTATAAAAAAAGCCCCTTAGCCCCTGTGAGGGACGAAGGAGACTCCGTGGTACCACCCTGCATTCGTGTCAAAGACACCTCATTTCCGCACGATGGCGGAATACACTTTTTAACGGTAGTGAACCGTCACAGCCTACAACAAAAAGCTTCAGCCGTGCCGCTCCGAAGTGAACTTCAATGTATAAAATCACAAAATCCTTTCAGCCTTGGGACTTTTCTCTTTAGAGCTTTAAATACATTTACTCTCTTCATCTCAGCGTTATAATGATTACTAAAATAATATCACAAAGTTTATTTTTTTGCAAGACTAAAAACAATATTTAAATGTGCTTTATACCATTTATAAATAATTTAATAATAAAATTTTATAGAAACAGAAGCATTAAAGTCTGCAGCTTGTATTAGAGCTTGAATTTCTTAATTTGTCTTTAATTAATAAGCTCTAAAAATTTATTATATGCAATAATAAGAATGAATAATACAAGCTTGTAAATTTATTGTTAACATGTCGAAATGCGCTATAAACTCAGCTTTTAGAGTATTGGGATTCTTTACAATTTAATTGTACTATGGTACAATATATGATAATTTTGAGAACAAAAAATAAAGTAAAAGGAGCTTTTAAGATGAATAAGACAGTTAGAAAAGTCGTAAATAAAGTTGTTAATTTCTTTATCAACGTCGGCACAAAGTTCGTAAGCGGTGTTTCTCAAAAAGAAGCAGAAGCAGCACTCGGAGAGGTAACAATCACAGAGGGTATGCCCGAGCTTTTAAGAAGTGCAGCTGCTGAGGGTGCAGTCTTAATTAAGAATACAGGAGTTCTTCCCTATAAGCAGGATGAAAAGGTTTCTGTATTTTCAAGATTACAGACAGATTGGTTTTTTACAGGCTATGGCTCAGGCGGAGATGTTAAAAAGCCTTACGGTGTTTCTCCCTTAGAAGGACTTAGAAACAGCGGTGTTGTAAAGGTTAATGAGGAGCTTGCAAAAGTCTATGCAGACTGGATTGAAGAGAATCCTGTTGACCACGGCTTTTGGGGACATTGGCCTCGTTTCTATCCCGATATGCCATTAACAGATGAAATCGTTAAGGCAGCAGCAGAAAAGTCAGATTCAGCTATCTATGCAATCGGCAGATCATCAGGTGAGGATAGAGAGAATGCGCTTGCAAAGGGAAGCTTTTATTTAACAGATGATGAGAGAAACAGCCTTAATCTTTTAACAAAGCACTTTAAGAGCGTAACAGTTCTTTTAAATATCGGAAGCATGATTGATATGTCATGGCTTGAGGAGTACGGCGACAAGATTGGCGCAGTTCTCCTTGTATGGATGGGCGGTATGGAGAGCGGCAACGCTGTAGCAGATTTACTTTGCGGCAAGCAGAACCCCTCAGGTAAGCTTTCAGATACAATCGCAAGACATTATGAGGATTATTCAACCGCAGCTAATTTCGGCAAAAAGGAATACAATGAATATCAGGAAGATATTTATGTAGGCTACAGATATTTTGAAACATTCAAAAAGGACGCAGTTCTTTATCCCTTCGGATTCGGTCTTTCATATACAAAGTTCGATGTTAAGTTTGATTCTGCAAATAAAACAGAGGACGGCATCGATTTCGTATGTACAGTTAAGAACATCGGTGACGTAGCTGGTAAGGAAGTTGCACAGGTATATATATCTAAGCCAAACGGCAAGCTCGGCAATCCCGCTAGAGAATTAGTAGGATTTGAAAAGACCAAGCTATTAGCTCCCAATGAGAGCGAAACTCTTACTATTTCAGTTCCCAAGTCATTCTTTAATTCATATGATGACTGCGGCAAAACAGGCTTTGAATTCTCCTACGTTATGGAGCAGGGCGAATATGCTTTCTATCTCGGCACAGATGTAAGAAGCGCACAGAAGGTTTATTCCTTTAATCAGGATGAAACAGTTTGTATCGAAAAGTTAAAGCAGGCAGCAGCACCTCTTGAAGGCTTCGAGAGAATGGTTAACGATAACGGCACAATCAAGAAAGAACTCTGCAAGGGCCGTGAATACGATTTAAAGAAGGTTATCTTAGATAAGCTTCCTAAGGATATTGCACAGACAGGCGATAAGGGCTACAAGCTCATCGATGTAAAAACTGGCAAGGTAAGCATGGATGATTTCGTTGCACAGCTTTCACTTGAGGAATTAGAAGCAATTTCTCGCGGTGACTATGTAATGGACAGCTCACTCGGTGCAAAGGGCAATGCAGGCGCATTAGGCGGAGTATTACCCTCACTTCGTGAAAAGGGCGTTCCTGCTGTTACAACAACAGACGGCCCCTCAGGTATCAGACTTCTTTCATACTGTTCATTAATCCCGATTGGTTCACTCTTCGCTTGCTCCTTTGATAAGGAAATGGTAGAGGCTGTTTACACAGCAATGGGTGATGAAATGGCAGAAAAGGGCAGCGACATTCTTTTAGCACCCGGTATGAATATCCATAGAAATCCCCTCTGCGGCAGAAACTTTGAATATTTCTCAGAAGATCCCGTACTTTCAGGCCGTATGGCAGCTGCAACAGTTAACGGTATTCAAAAGCACGGCAAGTCAGCTTGCCCCAAGCACTTTGCCTGCAACAATCAGGAATATAACAGACTTCATAATGACGCAAGAGTTTCAGAGAGAGCACTTCGTGAAATCTACTTAAAGGGCTTTGAAATCTGCGTTAAGGAGTCTAAGCCCAACACATTGATGACCTCATATAACAGAATCAACAGCGTTTGGGGACATTATAACTATGACCTCTGCGAGAGAATTCTCCGCAATGAGTGGGGCTACGAGGGTATGGTTATGACTGACTGGTGGATGAGATACAAGAAGTCACCCGAATTCCCGCAGATTTGTGATAACGGCTATCGTGTAAGAGCTACAGTTGACGTATTGATGCCCGGCGGCAAGCGTGTCGGTCCTCATAAGCCTGACGGCACTCTCCTCAAGACCTATGGTAAAGAAGAGGGCATCACACTCGGTGAAATGCAGTATGTTGCAAAGCACGTTTTAAATCTCTGCATGCACTACATAGACGAAAAGTAATAGCAATAAAATAAAATTTCCTCCTCGATTTTTCGGGGAGGATTTTGCATTTAATCTACTTTTGTACTTTGCGATGATAGCTTAGTTCTTTTGAATTTTAAAGCACGTATTAAAGGCTTTGTCTAAATTTAATTCATAAAATAAAAAAACCTCTTGAAATTAATCAAGAGGTTGGTGCCGGTGGCGGGGGTCGAACCCGCACGGTGTCGCCACCATTGGATTTTGAATCCAACACGTCTGCCTATTCCATCACACCGGCAAAATTGCTCTATTATTATAACAGAGGTATATAAAAAAATCAAGTATATAAATAATATTTTTTAAAAATTTGGGCAGACACTATCTTTTATAATAATGCCTGCCCTTAGTACAGCAAACGCAGTACTAGAATTTAATTAAAGTGCGATAAGGAACGTACGAGCCTTCGGGAATGCGAATCTTCCGCCAAATCCGGTATAAGCAGTCTGAATATAGAAGCCTGCTTCTCTGGGAGGATTCTTCGCACTGAGGTAAATACCTCTTGAAAGGCTAAAGCCAACATAAGTGTATTTTACATGGTCACTTTTAATCGGTATACCGTTCTTTGTAACAACAGCAGAGAAGTCAAAGTTCTTTGCGTTGAATACACTTATCTCATTTGCATTCTGCATCCACTGGAGCTTAACGCCCTTAGAATGGAACTTTACATAGAAGGTATCGTTTACAGCAACAGCAGTCTTGTAGTTCTGCTTAGCTGTAATAGCCACAAACGAGTAAGTGCCAGCCTTTGTGGGCTGTCCCATCTGGAACATGAAGTGGTCGACATGAGCGGGCAAACGATTGAGCATATTAAGCATCTCTGCACAAACATCTGCACTTATGTTGTGATATGACTGCATATAGCCTATGAATCTTGAATCTGAAAGGAGTGTTTCCATTTGCTGTCTTGAAAGACCTCTTCTTTGATAGATTTCATCAGCTGAAAGAATAGCATCAATTCCAAAAATTTTTAAAAGGACATCATTAAACGGAATATTAGCTGTAAAGTCAGTCATTTTAAGACCAAGTGTTGAATCGATATAGATTGTTGCGGTGGGCTGCTGAGCGTCTACCATGATATAGTAATGCTCAAAACTGTCCTCAACGCTTGTTTTTACTAAATCCTTAGTGAGCTTTTCGTCAACGAACTTATAATCTCTTGTTAAGGAGATTGAAAGGTCAGAAAGCTCTATTGTAAAGGTGGCTGAGTTTGAATAAGCTTCCTTGTTAAGCTCATCGCCGTTATAAATCACTCTGACTGAGTGAGTTCCTGTGCTGATAGGCTTGAAGTATGAGCCTAAAACGTGATTCATACCCTCAAGAGGTACCCATTTTGTTTCTACACCGGGTACATCGCCTGCTGTGTAGTTCTTTGTAAGATATTCAAATCTAAAGTTGTCCTTTGTTAAACCATCGGGTAGATTAGAAGCCTCAAAGTCAATTAGATTGAATATAGCTGTTTTAATATCATCAAGGTTTGATGAATACTTAGTTGAGCCGTCTTTAAGTACTACATTTGTGGTAGCACGCTGTGCAGGAGTTACGTTAAGTCTAACAACAACTTCAGCATATCTGCTGCCCTCAATAGCGGGAACAGAGATTTTAAAGTTAAATGTGCCACCCTTGTAGAGATACTTGTAAGTACCTGCTGCGTCAGCGCCGAGCCATTCTTGCTCAAGCTCATAGTAGTCGCCTGCACCAATGCCCGTGTGGGAATCCATTGCATCAACTATTTGATATGTGACCTTTGAATTTTCATAGGTTACTCTTGCAGGTGACTTTTCAGTATCGATAACTGCATCAAAGATTTCCTTGCGAAGTCTTTCGTAGTTATACTCACCGTTTATATCGTAGTTAAGTGTAAAGTCAACTTCGTGGTTCTCCTTAACTATAATTGGCTCGTAATAGGGATCGGCTGTCTTAACATTTATAGTAAATACTGCCTCTGAGCCGTAGTAGCTTGAAGAATCGGGGATTGAAACCCTAATTGTAAATGTGCCGCCCTTATAGAGATACTTGTAAGTACCTGCTGCGTCAGCGCTGATCCAGCCCTGCTCAAACGGATAATAATTGCCTGAGAGGATACCGTCATCAATTCCAAGACCGTTTAAGAGCTTGTACTCATACTTAAACTTGTCATAGGTGAGATTGTCAACACCGGTTACCTTTAAAGCCTCATTGAAAATATCCTGCTTTAAGCGGTCGTAGTCCCAGTTACCCTTAATATCCTTGTTAAGAATTAAATCCTTGTTAATGGCTGTAATCTTAACCTGAGGAAGAGCGTTAACTGTTACGTCAACGTTAACTGTAACCTCTGTGCCGTGAAGTACGCTTGTACCTAAATACTTAACAGTTGCTAAGTATTTTCCAGACTTATTAATAGTTTTATCGAATGTAATTATAAGCTCCTCAGCCTTGAGAGCGGGCTGTGAGCCTGCTAAATCAATAGCCTCTGTTAAAATTGCATTCTTAACCTTTTCAACATCGTAAATGCCTGTTCTTAATTCGTCAATCACAACTGAAACAGACTGATTCTTTACGTTGATTTTTGCTGTGGGCAGGTTAACTACATTAATTCTAATGTTTGTTGAAACACTTGAACCATTGTGGTCAAAGTTGCCTAAGAACTTAATTGTAACTGTGTAATCACCGCTTCCCTTAATATCGGGAACAATAACTTCAAAGTCAGAATATGAAAGATTTGAAGGAATTGATTTCTCAAGGTCTACACAATTTTCAAAAATTGCTTTCTTGAGCGAATCTAAATCAAATGAGTTAACAGTTACTTCCTTTAACTGAGCGGGTGAAATTGAATCCTTAAGAACAATTTTTGAAGCAAACGGATCTTCTACTGTTACATTAACCTTAAAGTCAACGTAATTATAGTGATAGCTGCCGCTTTCAGGAATTGAAATGCGTATTGTAAATTCTCCGCCGTTTCTAAGATAGTGGTACATATTGGTGAGGTCGCCGTCAACATACCAAACATCGAAGTTGTTAAATGCACCTGTTAAGCCGACTGAATACTGATAGTTTACATCTGTCCATTTAACTTCACCAGGAACATTTTCAACACCCTTGATAGCTGCATTGAAGATTGTCTGCTTAAGCTGCTCGTAATTATAATTTCCGTCCTTAGTCTTATTGAGAACGACATTGTAGGGCTGACCATCGTTTAATACGAACTTAGCTGTATGTTCATCGCCGATTGAAACGTTTAATGTAAATACAGCACTTGTACCGTAATAGTCGCTGCCGTTGGGGATTGAAACTCTGATTGTGAATGAACCGCCCTTGTAGAGATACTTGTATGTACCTGCTGCGTCAGCACCAATCCAGCCCTGCTCAAACGGATAGTAATTGCCTGACAGAATACCGTCATCAATTCCAAGACCGTTTAAAAGCTTGTATTCAAACTTAAAATTGTCGGCTGTGAGACTTTTTACGTTTGAAATGGAAAGAAGCTTGAAAACGTCTTGCTTTAATCTGTCATAGTTGTATGAGCCGTCGAAGTTCTTATAAAGCACAGCACTAGCACCCTCGGGGGCTGTAATGCCGACTGTAGGAAGTCTTGTGAGCTTAACATTGACTGTAATCACATAGGAAACTCCGTGGAGCTTTTCAGTGTCAGGATAAGAAACTTTAGCTGTATACTTGCCCTCAGTTGTGATGTTGTCCTGAATTTCAAGTGTGATTAAGTCTCTGTTAAGTCCGTTGTCAACGCTTGCCTGTAAGTCAACAGCCTTTGTTAAAACGTCCTCTGCGAGCTTTGAATTATCATAAACGCCTATTGATGTTTCCTTGATGAAAACTTCAACTTCGTTATTTTTGATAACAAGCTTAGCAGAATCGAGGTTCTTAACATTAACTGTTACATCGAAAGTGACGGATGATTCATAATAGCTTGTTGTACCGAGAAACTTAATTGTTACAGGATACTTGCCGCTTTTGTTGATGTCGTGAGAAACTGTGACCTCAACATCGGAAAACTTTACATTAGAAGGATTTGATGCACTTGCATCAATAGCAGCATTGAAGATTTTTTCTTCAAAACCGTTAAAGTCAAACTTTCCGAGATCTGTTTCAACAAGCTCAACTGTCGGGTTTTCCTTAAGTGTGAGCTGCGCTTTTGCAACGTCAACAATCTTTAAGTCAAATTCAACGAAATCTGTGGGCCTAAACTGCTCGTTGCCTTTAAAACGGATTCTCAAATGGTTTTGACCGATTGAAATAGCATAGTAGAAAGTAGCGGGCAAGGGACCGTGATCCTGACCTTCGATTGAAACCCAGTCAGATGAAATACCGGGAACATTGCCTGCAGAAAAATATTTTGTGTATTGCTCAATCTCGATATTTTCAGGAGTAAAATTAATCTCAACACTCTTTTGACTATCGATTGCAGCACCGATAATATTTTTTCTTATGCTTGTCCAATCCCATTTACCGTCTTGGAAGATAGCGATAGAAGCTGTCTTGACTGAATCTAAAACGAGAATGTCATTCTTGCCGATAGTATCAACTGTAATTGTTGAGGAACTCTTAAAGGATAAATCTGTATAACCAACGTAGTTTTCAAATTTAACATCCTTTGTAACATCCTTTCCGTCAAGCTGTACAGCTTTAACGCTTGTGGAGCTGTTTGGGATGAATTCAAACTTGTAGTTAGTATCAGCTTTAACTCTTATTGAATTCTTAACTGATGTGCCGTTAACCTTAACGTCAACGCCTGCACCTGCGTTAATATTAACATCAAAGAATGTGCCGTCTTCTTTAAATATAATCTCAACGCTTGTATTTGCAAATGGAGTGTAGGTGTAAACACCGTTTTTCTCATTTACAACTTCGTTGTTTACCTTAACGCTCTCAACTGTGTAGCCCTCAGCGGGAACAACCTTAAAGGAAATTTCCTGTGAAGGATTAAGATTTGTTACATTCTCAGCAACCTTCTGATCATTTACAAGAACAGTACCTTTTAAATTGTCGTAGATGTAATTTACAGAAGCCTTAGAGATTTTGTTGATAGTAACTTCCTGCTGACCGCCTGCAAGACGTACTTTGTAAGCGGCATCACCACTGTCTTTTACAGGCTTAATGTCAAAATGATGAGTGCTTAAAAAGATTTTTTCTGTCCAAGTTTCACCCTTTGTAAAGCTAACCCATTTTTCTCTTTGAAAAGCAGGTCCAAACTCTGATTGAGTCCAACCATATACTTCCCATTCATAGTCCTTGTAAGAAGCACCCTTAGAGTTCTCTACGACTGCATCAAACATGGCTTTGTTGATTTGATCATCGCTCATATCAGACGAAATTGCTACAGCTGCGTTGTCCTTAAGAACGATGTCAGCAGCAGGCACTTTATTAGCTGCAAAGCTCTGGAACGGCACTATTGTAAATATCATAACCAGTGCTAAGAGCAAAGAAAATACTCTGCTGACTTTCTTTGTGGTTGCCATTGGAATCCCTCCTTAATTTTGGTAAACCTATGATAGCATGTAATTATCTAATTACAATATAAATTATCGATATTTACTTATTTGTTAATAAACTATTTATTTTTACTTTATAATTAATTACATAAAAATAAAAAAGTAAAAATAAGGGTAGAATATACTTGCCTAAATATATTCTTGAATAAAATACTTAATAAAAATATATCTGTGATATTTTCAATTTATAATTCTTATATGAATAAAACTATATCTAAATGGTGATTGTGAAATAAAATAAAAACAAATTTATAATCTTAAAGAAAAATGATATTGTTACTTCCGCTATAGAAATAAAGATAAATTAAATATTTTTGAAAATCTCGATATATTGGAAAATATTAATCTATTATCTGCATATATTGATAATTATTTATCCAAACTTAAAAAGTACCCGCAAAATTAATTGCAGGTACTTTATCATATATAGCTTTTATCAAAGCGAATTGACACAGTCTTTAAATATGTTTCCTCTTTGCTGATAGCTTTTAAACATTCCCCAGCTTGCGCAGGCGGGGGAGAGAAGAACGCAGTCGCCACTTTGAGCGTGTTCGCTTGCAATTTTAACTGCATTCTCAAGCGTGTCGACAAATTGGTAGTGCTTAAAACCTAATTTATCACAGGCAGCAGCAATATCTTGTGCAGTCTGACCGATTAAAAGAAGCTCCTTAACTCTGCCATCAAAGGTTGAAACCCATTGCTCATAATTTGACTTTTTGTTGTAGCCTCCGCCGATTAAAATTGTGGGTGAGGGCATAGCACAAACAGCTTTTATAGCTGCATCAGGGTTTGTACCCTTGGAATCGTTGTAGTATTTAACGCCATTCTTTTCTGTGACAAATTCAATTCTGTGTTCGACAGCATGAAAGTGCATAATGCCATCTCTTATAATTTCAACAGGCACACCCAGATAGTATGTCATACCGACGGCTGCCATAATGTTTTCAAAATTGTGAACACCGACAAGATTTGATTCGCTTGTCTTGCAGATAATTTTTTCAATGCCATTTTCACTTAAAATGATGTCATCACCACGCAGGAAGATACCATTTTTTAATTCGTGTGCTGATGAGAAGAATACATAGTGGCAATTTGTGGATTCTTCACCAAATTTACGAAGAACGCTATCCTCATAGTTGAGAATGCAAAAATCATTTTCATCCTGATTTTTTGAGATAGACTTTTTGAGCATCTCATAATTTTCCATTGTCTTATGTCTGTCAAGATGGTCAGGGGTTATATTTAAAATTGCAGAAACGTGGGGCTTGAAATCTACCATAGTTTCAAGCTGAAAAGAACTAATCTCTGCAACGGTTACGCTTTGCTCGTCTGATTTTAAGGCATAGCCGGTATAAGGAATTTCAATATTACCCACAAGCAGAGCATTGTGTGCAAATCTTTTAACAATTTCATAGACTAATGAGGTTGTAGTTGTTTTGCCGTTTGTGCCTGTAATTGCAGCGACAGTACCCTTATCATGTCTAAAGGCAAGCTCAATTTCACCCCAAATTGGGATATTATGCTCCTTTACAGCCTCCATAATAGGAACATAGAGAGGAACACCTGGGCTGACTACGCAAATATCAACCTTGGAAAAGTCAAAATTACTAAAATCGCCTAAAACAAACTCAATATTTTCACAGCCGATTTTTTCTTCGGCAGCTTTAATATCGAAATTCTCGTTTGCGTCGTAGATAATGAAATTTTCATTTAGCTCTAAGAGCATCTGTGCTGCGTTTATGCCGCTTCTTCCGGCACCGACTATAAGATAAGTACTCATCTAGCTTTCCTCCGATTACTTGTTTTTGCTCATAAAAAGACAGCTGTTTACTATACATTATTATATATAATAAAAAATATCTCAATTTTTTCTTTTTATTTGCTATATTTTTCGCTCTGAATTACAGCGAGTCTATCACATCTTTCATTTTCGGGATGACCTGCGTGTCCTTTAACCCAGTTGAACTTATACTGATGAGGGCCGAGTGCCTTGAGCAAATCTTCCCAAAGCTCAGAATTCAGAACAGGTTTCTTATCTGATTTTTTCCATCCGTTTTTCTTCCAATTCCATATCCAGCCCTTTAAAAAAGCATTTGCAACATACTGCGAGTCTGTATAAATTTCAATCTCACAGGGGTATTTGAGCTTTTGTACAGCCTTTATTACAGCTGTTAATTCCATTCTATTGTTAGTGGTGTTTTTATCCCCGCCCGAAATTTCAATTTCATTTTCATTGTAGCGAAGTACTGCACCCCAGCCGCCAGGACCTGGATTTCCCGAGCAAGCCCCGTCTGTATAAATTTGAACCTTTTTTAATTCACTCATATTTTACTCCGAATCCTTAAATAATATTATTATTTTATCACCTAAAAAAGTTAAAAACAAGCTTTGAAAATAAAACTTTGAGCTATATGTTTATAAATCTCGTCTAAGTCAATAATAGTTATAAAAAGCAGGAGATTATTGTATGAGTATAGAATACGGCATAAGGTCAAGTGAATTTATTAAGGGAGAGGTGTCACAGCTCGATATAATGCAGAGTGTAGAGCTGGGTACAAATCTGGGTGATGCTTTAAAAGCGGGCAGAGTGGGGATAGGCTATGCTGATGACTCAAAATCAAAAGCGAACGCAATGGCGGTTATGGCAGCATTGAGTTCTAAAAACATAAATGTATGGAGCTTCGGAGCTTCTTTTTTAGCTAAGCTTTCATATTTGACATGCTATTCATGCTTGAATGCGGGAATATTCATCGACTCAAAAAGGGGAGCAATTATTTTAGTTGGACCGGACGGGGTAAGCGTCAGCGAGAGCCTTAAAAATAAAATTTCAGAAAATATTGAACATGAAAAATCAGACAAAAATGAATATTCTAATATATTTGATATGAAATCATTAAATGGCTTATATTCAAAAGCACTCCAAAGAGAGCTTTATGGTGAGGATGGCTTTAACTGCGTAATAAAAAGCTCGAATCCTCAAATTGAAATGCTTTTAAATGATGTGCTTAAAAATAAAGAGAATGAAAAGCTTGTGCTGAGGGTTAATAAATTTGGCACGGGAGTCAGCGCCTATACAAAGCAAACAGGTCTAGTGCCGTATTCAAGGCTTCAATTAATCTGTGAGTCGTGGGAAAAATCGCATTGTGAGGTATTTTTATCAAACAAAGATAGCGAATACCTGAAGATAGCCTATAAAAATGACGGTCTTTTTACAGCAGTAAGGCTTTTGCGTATTTTAAAATATGAGGATTTGAATTTTGAAAGTATTAATGAAGCTGTACCCGAAAATTATGTAAAAAGAAGAGTTCTTAATATTGAGATGAACAAAGATTTATATAAAAATTTAAAAAATAACGGATATGATATAAAATATGACAAGGAAAATATCTTTCAATTAAATACAGGCACAGCAGTCGCTTCAATTTTACCTCTAGATGGTGGAAAAACTGGGGTATTATCCCAATCAAGCAGTATAAAGGGAGCTAGAAGCCTCGACGAGCAAATAGAAAAAATATTAGAAAAACAGTGCTTTTAACCCGCAACGCAATATGCTCTTATCTTGACATAATGCCCCTTTAATAGTAAAATGAATAATAGAGTTTTTATGCAACAATGGAGATTTGCTGCGATATTTAAGAAGTATTGGACTGCCGTAATAAACGGCAGAGAACATATAGTACGGATTAAATTACAGTCAACGACTTTGTTCACGGTTTGGAAAATCGTGTTTTAATTTGTTCGAAAAAAATTTAGAAAAGGAGATTCTTATGCAAAACAGCAACGCAAATGCAGCGGCTTCAAATAAAAAGAAGCCATACGGCCGTAAGGGCTATCGCTCATATGGTCAAATTAAGCAAAAAAAGAAAACAGATAATAAAAAAGGCAATTCTATGCCTATTAAGATTTCATTTTTAGGCGGTCTTACAGAGGTCGGCAAGAACATGACTCTTTTTGAGTACGGAAATGATATGTTTTTAGTAGACTGCGGCCTTGCCTTCCCCGACGCTGATATGCTCGGTGTTGATATTGTTATTCCCGATTTTACATGGGTGGAAAAGAATAAGGATAAGATTAAGGGTATTGTCATTACCCACGGCCACGAGGACCATATCGGCGGTCTGCCGTATCTTATGAAAACAGTCAATATTCCTATCTATGGCACAAAGCTTGCAATCGGTCTTATCAGAGGCAAATTCCGTGAGCATGGACTCTTAAATTCAACCTCATTAAATGTTGTTAAGCCGGGCGACAGCATAAAGCTTGGCGGCTTTACAGTGGAGTTTATTCATGTCAACCACTCAATTCCCGACTCACTCGGACTTGCAATAACATGTGCTGAGGGAACAATCGTACACACAGGTGACTTTAAGATAGACAGTACACCGATTGACGGTGATATTATTGATCTTGCAAGATTTTCACAGCTCGGAAATAAGGGCGTGCTTGCTCTTATGTCAGACTCAACAAATGCAGAACGCCCAGGCTTTACAGAGAGCGAACGCAAGGTGGGCGAATCGTTTGAAAATCTTTTCCGCAAGGCTGGAAACAACAGAATAATAGTTGCAACCTTCTCATCAAATATCCATAGAGTTCAGCAGATTATGAATGTCGCATCAAGCCTCGGCAGAAAGGTAGCATTAGTCGGCAGAAGCCTCGAAAATGTTGTTTCAATAAGTGCTGAGCTTGGGTATTTAAAGGTTCCTGAAAATACCTTAATTGATATTAATATGATTAACAGATACCCTGCAGAAAAGGTTGTAATCATTACAACCGGCAGTCAGGGTGAGCCTATGAGTGCATTGACAAGAATGGCATTTTCAGATCACCGCAAGGTTGAAATTCATCCCGGTGACTATGTTATTATTTCGGCAACTCCCATTCCGGGAAATGAAAAGACGGTTTCCAAGGTAGTAAATGAGCTTATGAAGCTCGGTGCAGATGTCGTATATGAAAAAATGTATGAGGTTCATGTATCTGGTCATGCCTGCCAAGAGGAATTAAAGCTTATGATGGGTGTAGTAAAGCCTAAGTACTTTATCCCAGTTCACGGCGAATTAAAGCATTTGAGAAAGCACGCAGGACTTGCTCTTTCAATGGGTATCCCTCCAGAGAATATTATAGTTGCAGATAACGGCAAGGTTGTGGAGGTCAGCCGAAAGGGTATTAAGTGTACAGGCTGCGTTCCCGCAGGCAGAGTCTTTGTTGACGGCTATGGCGTAGGCGATGTCGGCAGTGTAGTTTTAAGAGATAGAAAGCATCTTGCACAGGACGGTCTTGTAATAGTTGCAGTATGTATTGAAAAGGGTACAAATACAATAATATCAGGTCCAGACGTTGTCACAAGAGGCTTTGTATATGTAAAGGAATCCGAAGAACTTATCGCAGATGCGCGCAAGGTAGCACAAAATGCAATCGAAGCTCAGATTTCAAACGGCTATTCAGATTGGAACAGCATCAAGTCAAGCATCAGAGATGAAATCTCTCACTTGATGTATGAGCGAACAAAGCGCAGCCCTATGATTCTTCCTATAATTATGGAGGTTTAAGATGAAAGCAAAGGATTTTTTCAAAGAGCTCATTTTAGAAATATTCGCATTTTTGGTTTCAATTATATTTATAATAATAACAGGCTTTAAATACAGCTTGTGGATGGCGCTCGCAGAAACTATCCTTTTGATTCTTTTCACCTCTCTTCAAGTTGTAAAGCTTTTTAACAGCAAGGGAAAATGTATAAAAGTGGAGAAAATGCTTTATGAGGAACTCGACGCATCAGACGAGGACAGTATTAAAGCATTTCCTCTGCCGATTCTTGTTTGCTCAACAGACGGCATTATAAGTATGATAAACACAAAGTTCTATCATACATTTATAAATGATGAGAATATGCAGACAAATAATGCAAGAGATTTTTTAGGCGGCTGCACACCGCAGGAAATTGCTGATTCAGACGGTACTATCGTAAAAATTAAGGATAATTATTATACTCTGTATGCGTCAATTCTTGACTCAAAGGGACAAAAGAGCTTTGCTTTTTATTATATAGATGTTACGGAAATGCGCAGGACTCAGCTCGAATACATAAAGAGCAGACCTATTATAATATTGATTCAAACTGATGATATATCGGATTTAAAAGGCGGCTATAGAGATAGTGAGCGAGCAGAAATCCGAGGCGGCATTGAGGCTGCTATTGAAAATTGGGCAGGCAGATATTCCTGCATTATGCGCAAAATCGCAGAGGACAGATTTATGGTTATCGCAGACAGCGATGAACTCGATTCCATGCGAAAGGATAAGTTCAGTGTCCTTGACGATGTAAGAAATTATAAGTATAAGGACAGAACCCTCGGTATAACCTTAGCCATAGGAGCGGGTGCAGGCAAAACAATTACAGATTGTGAAGCTGAAGCGGAAAGATCACTTGAAATGGCACTCGGCAGAGGCGGCGATCAGGCAGCAGTTAAAACTAAGGATGATTATGAATTCTTTGGCGGAGTATCAAAGAGCATTGAAACAATGAATAAGTTTCAGGCACGAGTTGCAGCATCGTCACTTCTAAGTCTTATAACAGCAAGCAACAACGTCATAATAATGGGACATTTTTATCCCGATATGGACGCTTTCGGAGCAGCGGTCGGCATAAATGCCATTGCAAGAAGCAAGGGAATAGACTGTGCTATTGCACTCGACAGGGAGAGAAACTTTGTAAATCCTGTCATCGAAATGCTCGAGGAGGATGGCTGGGACGGAATTATACTAAACGAGGAGGAGGCACTTGAGCAAATCAACAAAAAGACATTATTGGTAATTGTTGATACTCACAGAAGCTCACTTGTAAACTTTAAATCGGTATATAAAAAGGCAAATGCGGTAGTTGTAATTGACCACCACAGAAAGGCCGTAGATTATATAAATAATGCACTTATTTTCTACCATGATCCGAATTCATCCTCAACGTGTGAAATAGTATCAGAGCTTTTAAGATATATTTCACCCGAGCCTTATTTAAGCGTGACGGAAGCACAGACTATGCTCTCAGGCATAATGCTTGATACAAAGGAATTTATCTTAAATACAGGCGTCAGAACCTTTGAAGCAGCAGCATTCTTAAAGGCTAAGGGAGCTGATACCATAAAGGTAAAAAGGCTCTTTGCAACATCTATGGAAATCAATCAAGAGCGAAATAAGATTATTGCAGCTGCCAAGCTCTATAACGGCTGTGCAATATCTTGTGCGGACGATGATGTGAAGAACGCAAGGCTTGTATCCTCACAGGCAGCGGATGAGCTTTTAGAAATTGAAAATGTTAAGGCATCTTTTGTATTATTCACTACGCAGGACGGCGGCGTAAATATTTCTGCCCGTTCCTACGGCGATAGAAATGTTCAAATTATAATGGAATATTTAGGCGGCGGCGGACATAGGACAATGGCTGCTGTTCAGCTTAAAAATATAAAGATGGAGAATGCTCAAAAGCTTTTAAAGGAAGCTATTGATGCAAAATATCCCCATTCATAAATTAGGCATAGGCCACGAAAGGAAAGACATATAAATGAAAGTAATTTTAACTCAGGATGTAAAGAGCTTAGGCAAAAAGGGCGAGCTTGTAAATACTTCAGATGGATACGCAAGAAACTTCCTTTTCCCCAGAAAGCTTGCAGTTGAAGCTAATGTACAGGCTATGAATGAGCTTAGAAACAGAGAGGCATCTGCTAAGTACAAGCATGATACAGAGGTTAAGAATGCTCAGGAAACTGCAAAAAAGCTTGAGGGCAAGTCAATAAATCTTAAGGCTAAGGCTGGCAAGGGCGGCAAGCTCTTCGGTTCAGTAACCTCTAAGGAGGTCGCTGCTTCTCTCAAGGCAGAATTAGGAGTAGATGTTGACAAAAGAAAAATTTCGATGTCAGATATTAAGGCTTTCGGTACATTTAATGCAGAAATAAAGCTTTATAATGGTGTAACTGCAACAGTTAAGGTTGTTGTAAGCGAAGAGTAAGACCTTTTAGGAGGATTAAGATTGGACGACAAGAACCTCATTTTACCTGAGGGTTATCAAATGCCGTTTAGCTTGGAGGCTGAACAGGCAGTGCTGGGCTGTGTACTTATGGAACCTGCGTGTATGCCGCAGGTTCTTGTTCACCTGAGACCTGAGCATTTTTATCTTCCGCAGCATAGAGAGATTTTCTCCTTAATGGTAAGTCTTGATGCAGTCGGCAATAAAATAGATCCTCTTGTGATACTTGAGGGACTTAAGCAGAGCGGAGTATATGATGAGGCAGGCGGAAAGAACTATCTTTTCCAGCTGGCACAGAGTGTACCTTCAACTTCTAATGTTGAATCATACGCTAAGATTGTGCGTGAAAAATATTTTATACGCACTCTAATTACAATTTCCCAAGAAACTATAGAAAACGCTGTGGGCGAAACTGAGAGTGCAGATATGCTTCTCGACTCGGCTGAGCAGCGTCTATATGATATGCGACAGGGCAAGACAACTGCCGGACCGACTAAGCTTAGCGATATTATCGTAAATCAGGTTTATGATACGCTGCAAAAGCTATCATCGGAGGGAGCAGAGGCGTTCAAGGGCATATCAACTGGTTATCAGGACCTAGATGATGTTATATCAGGACTAAATAAATCAGACCTTATACTCATCGGCGCCCGACCTGCAATGGGTAAAACCAGCTTTGCGTTAAACCTTGCGAGAAATGTCGCTGTTAAGGCTAAGAGAAAGGTACTTTTCTTCTCCCTTGAAATGACAAAGGAACAGCTTGCTCAAAGAGTACTTTCTACAGAGGCAAGAGTACTTTCAACTAAAATGCGAAGCGGTCAGCTCGATACGGACGACTGGACAAGACTTGGACTTGCAACAGCAACCTTAAATGACGCAGAGCTGTATTTTGATGATACAAGTAATATTACAGTAGCGGAGATGAAGGCGAGAGCAAGACGTCTTAAGGATGTAGACTGTATTATTATCGACTACTTGGGACTTGTAAAGTCGGGTACAAAGGTAGAGAGCCGAGTTCAGGAGGTTACAGAGATAACCAGAAGCTTGAAGCTTATGGCAAAGGACTTAAATATTCCAGTTGTCTGCTGCGCTCAGCTGTCAAGAGGCACAGAGGGACGAGGCAAGTCGCATAAGCCCCAGCTTTCAGACCTTCGTGAATCAGGCTCAATCGAGCAGGATGCCGATATTGTTCTTATGCTCTACCGTGAGGAATACTATAAGAACGAGAAGGACGATGATCCCGACATTGACGATGAACCGCAGGAAGCACCGACAGCAAATAAAACGGAGCTTATTATTGCAAAAAACAGACACGGTCCTACAAAGACAGTTGAATTTATATTCGATGCCGACCATACTCTCTTTTTGGGAATCGAGAGGATGAAGGATGTTTAATAAGGCTAAAGATACAGTTAAAAGATTTAATATGCTAAAGTCCGGCGACAATGTAGTTGCCGGAGTTTCCGGCGGAGCTGACTCAATGGCAATGCTCAATTTTCTCATGCAGATTAAGGATGAATATAAGCTTAATATTACTGTTGCTCATATTAATCATGGATTGCGTGGAGCGGAAGCCGAGAGAGATGAGAATTACGTTTTAAATTTCTGCAGAGAAAATAACATTGAATGTAAGGTTCTTCATGCAGATATTAATAAATTAGCTAAAGAGTCAGGCGAGGGAACAGAGGAATGCGGAAGAAGAGTAAGATACGAATTTTTTAATTCACTTTGTGAGGATGCAAAGATTGCTACTGCACATACGGCGAGCGACAATGCTGAAACGGTTCTCTTTAATTTAACAAGAGGCTCTTCTATAAAGGGTATATGTGGAATTCCTCCGGTTAGGGATAATATTATTAGACCTTTGATTTTCTGTACAAGAGAAGAAATTGAAGATTATTGCAAAGAAAATAATCTTTATTTTGTGACGGACAGCACTAATTTAGGCACTGATTATACAAGAAATAAGTTTAGACACATTGTTGTTCCGCAATTAGAAAAAATTAATCCCTCATTTGTGGAATCGGTTTCAAGACTTTCTCAGTCCGCAATGCTCGATGAAGCACTTTTAGAAGATTTGACGAATAAGCTTTTATTATCTGCTAAAGTTGATGGCGGCTTTAGAGCGGACATAATTTTATCATCACACGAGGCGCTTGCACAAAGGGCAGTAATGAAATTATTAAAGGAAAAAGCACCCCAGCAGGCTGATAATAAAAGAGTATTGATGATATTGGATATTTTAAAAACAGGCGGCAAACTTCAACTGACAAAGGAACTTTTTGCCGTGTGTGAAAATAATATCTTTAATATAATAGAGGATTCTGGGGCGTTTGAGCCATGGAGTGAAGAAATTAAGAATTTGGACTCATTTGCAATAAAAATTGGTTCAAAAGATATAGGTATAAAAGAAATCAGCACGAAAATTCTTTTAAATACACAAAAAATTCACAAAGAGTTGTTGGAAAATTCTATAGACTGTGATACAATTAAGGGCAAAGTTTACATTTCAAGCAGAAAGGACGGAGATAGAATATCTCTGCCGCGCAGAAAATGTACAAAAACCTTGAAAAAACTTTTTAACGAAATGCATATTCCTGCAAAATTGAGAAACAGTGTTGCAGTTTTACGCGACAGCGAAGGAGTTTTGTGGGTTGAGGGCTTGGGCGCAGATAAGCGTGCGATGGTCACTCAAAGCACAAGGCGGCTGCTGCAAATTAATCTCGGAGGCAAAGATAATGAAAAATGACATTGCAAAGGTTTTATTAACAGAAGAAGACATCAAAAAAATAGTTAACAACTTAGGTGAGCAGATAAGCCGTGACTATTCGGGCAAAAAGCTGCTTTTAGTCAGTATCTTAAAAGGCTCAGTTGTATTTATGGCTGACCTTATGAGAGCGATAACTATACCATGTCAGATAGATTTTATGTCTGTTTCAAGCTATGGAAAAGGCACAAAAACATCCGGTACTGTTAAAATTATAAAGGACCTTGATATTGATATTAAGGACTATGACCTTTTAATCGTAGAGGATATTCTTGACTCAGGTATGACCTTAAGCTATATCTCAAGGCTTCTTGACGGCAGAAAGCCCAACAGCATAAAGATCTGCACCTTCCTCGATAAGCCTGAACGCCGTGTAGCAGATATAAAGGCTGACTATGTCGGTACACGTGTTCCCGATGAATTTGTAGTAGGCTATGGTCTTGACTATGCAGAGAAATATCGTAATTTACCTTATCTCGGTGTGCTTAAGCCAGAAATATACGAGAATAATTGAAATTAAAGCTATATAAAATATAAGCAAAGGAGTGAATCGCCACTTGAAGAAAGATAAAAAGAAAAACAATGCCAAAATAACAACGCTTATCCTGTATCTCCTCATACCTACGATGATAATTTTAGGTATGACTTATTATGCAAGCACAGCAAAGCAGGAGAAGCTTGAGTACTATCAGGTAGTTCAGCTCTTTGACGACCATAAGGTTGAGGAGTACAAGCTGAATATGTCAAGCGGAGCGCTTGATTTCAAGGTTAAGGGAGAGGAAAAGCCAAGAAGATTCTCAATCCCTAATGTTGCTCTTTTCCAAGAGGATATTCATAACGGAGTTATTGAGTATAACAGAGAGCATCCCGATGCACCTATAAAGGCACAGTATGTAACAGGCTCTACAGGCGCACTTTTCTTAAATCTTATCCCAACACTTTTAATGTTCTTAATTCTTGGAGGATCATTCTTCTTCCTATTTAAGAAGATGAATCAGACAATGTCAGGCGATGCCAACAGAACACTTTCCTTTGGTAAGGCAAGAGTTAAAAAGGCTGATGACGAGAAGAGAAAGACTACATTTGATGATGTTGCAGGTGCAGATGAGGAAAAAGCAGAGCTTGAGGAAATCGTACAATTCCTTAAAGATCCTGCAAAGTTTAATGCATTAGGCGCAAGAATCCCCAGAGGCGTACTTTTAGTAGGCCCTCCCGGTACAGGTAAAACTCTTATAGCAAGAGCAACTGCAGGCGAGGCTAATGTACCATTCTTATCAATTTCAGGCTCTGATTTTGTTGAAATGTATGTCGGTGTCGGTGCATCTCGAGTAAGAGATTTATTTAATGAGGCTAAAAAGAATTCACCGTCTATTATATTTATAGATGAAATTGATGCCGTAGGCCGTCACAGAGGTGCAGGTATGGGCGGCGGACATGATGAACGTGAGCAGACACTTAACCAGCTCCTTGTTGAAATGGACGGCTTTGGTGCAAATGAGGGCGTCATCGTAATCGCAGCTACAAACCGACCTGATATTCTTGATCCGGCTCTTTTAAGACCTGGCAGATTCGACCGTCAGATAACAGTTGGCTATCCCGACTTAAAGGGCAGAGAAGCTATTCTTAAAGTTCATGCAAAGAATAAGCCCTTAGGCCCCGATGTAAAGCTTGATGTTATCGCTAAGACAACAATGGGCTTTACAGGTGCTGACCTTTCAAACCTTCTTAACGAGGCGGCTCTGTTAGCTGCAAGAAGAGATAAAAAGGCTATCACAATGCCCGAAATTGAAGAGGCAATGATAAAGGTTGTAGTTGGTACAGAGAAGAAGTCACACAAGATGAACGATAAGGAAAAGAAATTAACAGCTTACCACGAGGCAGGTCACGCAGTTTCATCATATTATCTTGAAAATGAGGATCCGGTTCATCAGATTTCTATTATACCCAGAGGTCAGGCAGGCGGATACACTATGTATCTTCCCAAGGACGATTCTACCTACAGATCAAAGAATCAGATGCTTGACTCACTTGTAGGTCTTTTAGGCGGACGTGTTGCAGAAGCTATAATTATGGGTGACATCTCAACAGGTGCGTCAAATGATATTGAGCGTGCAACAGATATTGCAAGAAGCATGGTAACTAAGTACGGTATGAGTGATAAGCTCGGACCGATTACCTACGGCTCAGGCAATGATGAGGTATTCCTCGGCAGAGATTACAACCATATGCGTAACTACTCAGAGGAAACAGCTGCAGAGATTGATGAAGAAATCAATTCAATCATGCGCAACGCTTATGACAGAACTCACGATATTCTCACAGAGCATATTGATAACCTTCATGCAGTCGCTCAGGCTCTTATTGAGCGTGAAAAGATTGACGGTGAGCAGTTCAAAACTCTTATGGAGGGCGGCACACTCGAACCCATAAAGTCAAAGGACGAAGATAAGGCTATCGAGGAGAAAAATGAAGCAGAAGCTCCTGCTATTGAAGCCTCCGCAGAGGAAAAAATAGTTGTAGAAGATATTATCGATGCTGAAAATATCGAGGACTATAAGTCAAAGTACTCAGATGATGAGGATAAGGACTAATAAAAAGTAATTTTATATCGGGAATCGAAAAAAGTCGGTTCCCGATTTTTTTGGGCAAAAATAAAATTTTAATGTCATAAAATCGAACAAAAGTACTATTTTATTGACATTTGAAGCTTCATTAGTGTATAATCGTTTAGTGTTATGCTAAATTTTCAAAATTTATGGGGGTTTAGAAGAATGGCGAATAAAGCTGCCTATAATAATGACAGTATTGAAGTCCTCAAGGGAGAGGACAGAGTTAGAAAAAAACCTGCTGTTATATTTGGTTCAGATGGTATTGAGGGCTGTGAGCATGCCGTCTTTGAAATTATTTCAAACTCCGTCGATGAAGCGAGGGAGGGCTACGGAGATACAGTTGTAGTTACTCGCTTTGAGGACAGGTCTGTAGAGGTACAGGATTTTGGCAGAGGTCTTCCGGTAGGCTATAACCAAAAGGAAAAGAAATTCAACTGGGAGCTTCTTTTCTGCGAGATGTATGCAGGCGGTAAATATAAGACGAACGACGGCGGAAGCTATCAATATTCACTAGGTACAAATGGATTAGGTCTTTGTGCAACGCAGTATGCGTCAGAGTATATGGAGGCTGAGATTCATTCAAACGGCAACTGCTACAAATTGGATTTCAAAAAAGGACGTCCAATAGGTGAAATGAAGCAGGAACCATACAACAAAAAAGATACAGGTACAAGAATTAAGTGGCGTCCTGACTTGGACGTATTCACTGATATAAATATTCCGCTCGAATATTTTCAGGACATTATGCGCCGTCAGGCTATTGTCAATGCAGGAATTAAGTTTGTACTTAAAAATCAGAAGGATTCAAAGTTTGAAACCTTTGAATATCTCTATGAAGAGGGTATCGTTGACCATGTTAAGGAAACAGTCGGCGATAAAGCAATGAGCTCAATCAATTTCTGGACTGCGGAGAGAACAGGACGTGACCGTGCTGATCAGCCGGATTATAACCTTAAAATAAATGCAGCACTCTGCTTTTCAAATAAGGTTCAGCTAAAGGAGTTCTATCACAACTCAAGCTATCTTGAGCATGGCGGATCTCCAGAAAGAGCAGTCAGAAGTGCGTTCGTTTCACAGATAGATTCCTACTTAAAGCAAAACGGCAAGTATCTTAAAAACGATTCTAAAATTAACTTTCAGGATGTTGAGGATTGCTTAGTTCTTGTAATCTCATCATTCTCAACCAATACTTCCTACGAAAACCAGACTAAAAAGGCTATAAACAATAAGTTTATACAGGAAGCTATGACGGAATTCTTCAAGCATCAGCTTGAAATTTATTTTATTGAAAATAAGCTTGACGCAGATAAAATCTGTGAGCAGGTCTTAATAAATATGAGAAGCCGCATAAAGGCAGAATCCACAAGGCTCAATATTAAGCGTACGCTTCAAAGCAGCAATGATATGGCAAACAGAGTTCAAAAGTTTGTCGACTGCCGCAGCCGTGATGTTTCAATAAGAGAAATTTTCATCGTTGAGGGTGATTCAGCTCTCGGTGCATGTAAGCAGGCAAGGGATTCAACCTTCCAAGCTATTATCCCGATTCGAGGTAAAATACTCAACTGCTTAAAGGCTGAGTATAACAGAATCTTTGCAAATGACATCATCACAGACTTAATCAAAGTTTTAGGCTGTGGTGTTGAGGTTAAGGCAAAGGGCATGAAGGATATGGTGGAATTTAATATCGATAACCTTCGTTGGAATAAGGTCATAATATGTACCGATGCCGATGTTGACGGCTTCCAGATTAGAACACTCATACTTGCAATGATTTATAAGCTAATGCCTACGCTTATCGAGATGGGCAAGGTGTATATCGCAGAGTCACCGCTTTATGAAATTAATTCTAAAAACGAAACTTGGTTTGCATATACAGAGAGCGAAAAGCAGCAGATTCTCGATGAAATCGGCAATAATAAGTTTACGATTCAGCGTTCAAAAGGTCTTGGTGAAAATGATGCCGATATGATGTCACTTACAACCATGAATCCTGATACAAGACGTCTTATAAAGATAGATCCCACAGATGCACAAAAAACAGCAGATATGTTTGATTTGTGGCTCGGTGATAATTTGGCAGGACGTAAAGCTCATATCGCACAAAACGGTGCAGCCTATGTGGAAATGGCTGATGTTTCGTAATTAGGAAAGGATTTTGATATAGAATGGCTCCTAGAAAAGGCAGCAAAAAAACAGCTAAACAAAAGAGCAATCCACTCGAGAGCGGAGTTCATATTATCGGTGCGGGCGATGTTGTTGAGCAGCCTATAACAGAAACTATAGAAACGAACTATTTCCCATATGCTATGAGCGTCATTATGTCGCGAGCAATTCCGGAAATAGACGGCTTCAAGCCTTCACACAGAAAAATTCTCTACACTATGTATAAGATGGGACTTTTGACAGGTTCAAGATCTAAGTCAGCTAACATAGTTGGACGTACAATGCAGTTAAACCCACACGGTGACGCCGCTATATATGAAACAATGGTTAGACTTTCAAGCGGCTATGAGGCACTTCTCCATCCGTTTGTAGATTCAAAGGGTAACTTTGGTAAGGCCTATTCAAGAGATATGATGTGGGCTGCTTCAAGATATACAGAGGCAAAGCTTGCAGCAATCAGCGCAGAGCTTTTTAAGGATATAGACAAGGACACAGTTGACTTTGTAGATAACTACGACAGCACCATGAAGGAACCGACACTTTTGCCTGTAACCTTCCCGACTGTACTTGTAAATTCAAACACAGGTATCGCAGTCGGTATGGCTTCTTCAATTTGTTCATTCAATTTGGAGGAGGTCTGCAAAACAACTATAGAGCTAATTAAAAATCCTGACCACTGTATCGCAGATACACTTAAAGCTCCTGATTTTGCAGGCGGTGCAAGAATACTCTATGACAGAGCTAAAACAGAGGAAATTTACCGCACAGGCAGAGGCTCATTTAAGCTCTATGCAAAGTATAATTATGATAAGGCTAATAACTGTATTGATATTACAGAAATTCCGATGACCTCAACGTCAACCTGCGAATCAATTATCGAGAAGGTTATTGATAGAGTTAAGGCTGGAGTTATCAGAGAGATAAGCGATATTAGAGATGAAACAGACAGAGATGGTCTTAAAATTACAATCGATTTAAAGCGTGGCGCAGATCCCGAAAAGCTAATGCAGAAGCTTTATAAAATCACACCGCTTAGTGATTCCTTCTCATGCAACTTCAATGTTCTCATCGCAGGCGCACCTAAGGTTATGGGCGTCGCAGAGCTTTTAACTCAGTGGATTAAATTTAGAACTGAGTGCGTAAGACGCAGAACTAACTTCGATTTAACTAAGGCTAAGGAAAAGCTTCACTTATTAGAGGGACTTCAAAAAATCCTTGTTGATATTGATAAGGCAATCAAAATTGTCAGAGAAACAGACGAGGAGAGTGAGGTTGTCCCAAACCTTATGATTGGCTTTGGAATCGATAAGATTCAGGCTGAATTCGTGGCTGAAATTAAGCTTCGCCACTTAAACAGAGAATATATCCTAAAGAGAACACAGGATATAGAGGAGCTAAGAGCTAAAATTGCAGACCTAGAGGACATCCTTTTAAAGAAGGGAAGAATAGGCTCAATTATAATTTCTGAATTAAAGGAAGTTATAAAGAAGTATGCACAGCCCAGAAAAACAGAGATTATCTATGAAGCAGATATTCCGTCAGAGGATGAGGAGGACGAGGTTCCCAACTATCCCGTCCATGTATTTTTCTCTAAGGAGGGCTACTTTAAAAAGATTACTCCTCAGTCACTTCGCATGAGCAATGAGCAAAAGCTCAAGGACGGCGATGAGATAGCACAGACAATGCTCACTGATAATGCAAAGGAGGTTCTCTTCTTTACAAATAAGTGTCAGGTGTACAAGGCAAAGCTCAATGATTTCAAGGATACAAAGGCGAGCGTATTCGGTGATTATATCCCGTCGAAGCTTGAAATGGATGAGGATGAAATACCGATTTATATGGTCATTACATCAGACTATTCAGGCTATATGATGTTCTTCTTTGAAAATGGCAAGGCAGCAAAGGTAGAGCTTTCAGCATACCAGACAAAGACGAACCGCAAAAAGCTTGTCAATGCATATTCTGATAAAGCACAGCTTTCACAGATTATCTACTCTGAGGGCGACAGTGATTTGGTGCTTATTTCTTCAGCTGGAAGACATCTGCTTATAAACACTGGTGCAATAGCTCCAAAAACTACAAAAAGCACACAGGGCGTTGCTGTAATGAGTCTTAAAAAGGGGCAAACCCTAGCAACTGTCAGAGCCTACTCTGAGGGCGAATTTAAAAAAGCATATCGCTATAAGACAAAGAATTTGCCTGCAGCAGGAATGCTCTTAAGCGCAGAGGATAAGGGCGACCAGCTAACGCTTGATATATAAAAGAACCGCCTGCATCTTTAAGATACAGACGGAACAGCGCATAAAGCTTTGCAAACGCTCATAAAGCTTTTGGTGCTGACAATAGTTTGTGCAAATTATTTCATATAATACTATTGTTTCAATAATTTAAAAATAAAATATAACTTTATTAAAAAAACTATTGAATTTATAGAATAACTATGTTAACATAGTTTAGTAAATTATGTTTGGAGGTCATTTTCATGGCAGTTCATGAGATTATATTGGGTGTAATTCTTATCCTTTTATCTATTGCTATCATCGCTCTTGTTCTTCTTCAGGAAGGCAAGTCAGCAGGTCTCTCCGGTGCTATCGCAGGCGGTGCGGACACATTCTTTGGCAAGAATAAGGGTAGAACAATGGAGTCCAAGCTTGTACTTATTACAAAGATTGTTGCAATTTCATTCTTTGTACTTGCACTTGTAGCAACACTCCTTCTTCTTTTCCTTTAATTTTTAAAGCGAATGATTTATACGGTACGGATTTAGTATCCGCACCGTATTTTTCATTTATAAGAAGTTTTATCGCACTCTTTAAAGAGTGCGTATTTTAAAGAGAAAAATATCACTTTAAGAGCTATTCTCCTCTAATATTTATTATATGAAGCTTTCAAGCAATAATTCAGGTTTTAAGTTAAGCTTATTTTGTAACTATTTGTAAGGAGGGTAATATCTTGTCTTTTTAGGTTAGTAGTGATAAAATAATAAGGATAAAATAAAAAGAATTAGGTTATTGACGTTTAGAAGAAATCATATATTGTAATTTAAGAGGATTTGTAATATATGATATTTTATTATAACTATATAAAACAGATAGAAGGCGATGAACTTGAATAAATCTAAATTTGAAAGTATCAGGGAAAAATTAGAACCTGTTTTAATTTCTGATGCTTTTATATGGCTGTCGTTTGTGATTGCCTGTATTGTTACAACCTTCAGAATAGAGGTCGCAGGACTTGTTATTTTTACCTTGCTAATTTCATTTATTCTTGTTTTTTGTGAGGATATAATTGCAACTCTGGCACCATTCTTGCTGCTTTGTGTATCTCTTATTAAGTGCCACGATTCATACGACACGTTTATAAAAATGTGGTGGATTGCAATTCCTGCATTTCCGTCCCTTGTATTCCATTTCCAGTATTACAAGCACAAATATATTAAGTCGGATTTATTAAAGCCCATGATTGCAGTGTCGGTTGCAGTAACCTTGGGAGGCCTTTTTGAAATTTCAGCTAAGGAATATTTTAGCCTCGTTTCAGTTTTCTACACCTTAGGGTTAGGCTTTGGAATGCTTCTTTTCTATATGCTTATGAACGATAACATATTGCTCAGGAAAAACTATTCCCTCTCTGAAAAGATTACAAAGATATTTATAATAATGGGACTTTTCTGCTGCTTTATGATTATTGAGCATTATTTGTTCAATCTTGATAAGGTGCTTGAAACCCACAAGAATCTTGAATTCCAGTGGAGAAATAATGTTTCAACATTTCTTTTATTCTCTATTCCATTTGTATTTTTGCATTCATATAAAGGAAATCATGCGTGGATTTGGGCAGGCTTCCTCTTCTATGGCTGCGTGCTTCTCACAGGCTCAAGGGGTGGCATGGTAACAGGTACTGCAGAGGTTATCGTCAGCATGATAGCTCTTTTGTATCTTGATAAAAGGCACAGAAAATATAATATAATAATCATTTTCGCAGGAATAGGAATCTGCCTATTCTTCTTCTGGGATATAATCTATTTCTTTAGAGGAATGCTAATGAGATTATTAAACTACGATGAATATAAGATTCGAGTTGGACTTTTCGCAAGAGCTATTGAAGATTTTAAATCCAACCCTCTCTTCGGCAGAGGTCTTGCATATTTTGGCAACAGAGATCTTCACCATTCCGTTAAGTTCGCTCTTTGCTGGTATCATTCATCACCATTCCAGATTATCGGAAGCTTTGGACTTTTGGGCGTTGCGGCTTATCTTTACCAATTCGTTGAAAGAATTAGGTTCTACTTAAAGCGTCAGACAGTAACAAATGCTTTTATACTTATAATTTATTTGTCACTTGAAATGATGTCGCTTGTAAATCCGGGACTGTTTAGTCCGCCATATCTAATGATTATGATGATTCTGTTTGTCGTTATGGATAGGATGAATGACGACGAGAACGCCAATAGGATTGAGAAGATAAAGGCAAAACGCAAAAAAGAAAAGCTTGAGAAAAAAGAGTTTAAAAAAAGCAAGGTATAAAAAATCCCGCAGGAGCTAACAGTAAAAAGCTCTTGCGGCTTTTGCTTTTATATTTTAAGTGTTTTGGTAAGAAATATAAATATCTTGATAAAAAACAACTAAAATGTTACAATAATCTAATCGAAAGGAATGGTAGGACAATGCGAAAAAGATGGGTAACAGCTTCATATGATAAGGATAGAGCTGCAGAAATTGCAGAAAAATACAACTTAAATCCAATAGCGGCACTTTTGGCAGTTATCAGAGGATTGAAAACTGATGAGGAAATAACATCTTTTTTCGCACCCGAGCCGCAGTTTACCTTGCCACCGCTTTCAATGCCTGATATGCAAAAGGCAGCGGACAGAATTAACAGGGCGATAGACGATTTTGAATGTATCGCTATTTTCGGCGACTATGACGCTGATGGCGTAACGTCAACTTCAATTTTATATACATATTTTGAGTCCAGAGGCGCAAATGTAATTTGGTATATTCCAGACAGACATAATGAGGGATATGGCTTAACCGTCGAAGCTGCGGATAAGCTTCACGAAATGGGTGTTCAGCTCATTGTAACTGTCGATAACGGTGTTAGTGCAAACGATGCGTGTCAAAGGGCATACGAATTGGGCATGGAGGTAGTTATAACGGACCACCATAAGGTACCCGATGTAATGCCCAGAGCTGAGGCGATTGTTGACCTGCATAGACCGGATTGGCATGGATATAAGGAGCTTTGCGGCGCAGGCGTTGCTTTTAAACTTGTGTGTGCAATGGAGGGCGCAAGCGAGGAAGAGCTTGCAGATGATTTTGCAGATTTGGCGGCAATCGGAACAATTAGCGATGTAATGCTTTTGAGGGGCGAGAACAGAGCCATCGTAAGAGCAGGACTTGATGTGATAAACAAACGAACAAGAGCAGGCGTGAATGAGCTTTTGGACGCTGCGGGAGCTAAGGATAAATATATGGATGCAGTGTCAGTTGCATTTACAATTTCTCCTAGAATTAATGCGGCGGGCAGAATGGGCTGGGCAGGCAGAGCAGTCGATTTGCTTTTGAGCGAGGATCCCTACGATGCTCACGATTTGGCTCTTGAAATAAACGAAGCTAATATCGAAAGACAGAGTATAGAAGCAAAAATAATCGAAGAAGTGGATGCACAGTTAAATGAAAATCCGAACAGACGCTTTGATCCTGTAATTGTAGTTGATTCAGAAAATTGGCATCCTGGTGTAATCGGTATTGTGTCGTCTAGAATTGTAGATAGATATGCTAAGCCGTGTATAATTATATCGAGAATGGGCGATGGTACAGCGAGAGGCTCAGGAAGAAGTGTTGAGGGCTTTTCATTATATGAAGCTATAAAAAACAGCGAGCATCTTTTAAATCGCTATGGCGGACATACCTTAGCTGCAGGACTCGAAATCAATGAGGATAAAATTGATGAATTCAGACATGAAATAAATGAATATGCCAAGACTAAGGATATACCATATCAAATTCAAGATATAGATTTAAAGCTTAATCCTAAGCATATTACCACAGATATTCTTGATGCTATAGCAAGCTTAGAACCATTTGGAGCAGGAAATCCTCAGCCTGTATTCGGACTTTATTCAATGGTTATTGAGGATATTCGCCCATTGAGCGGAGGCAAGCATATTAAGCTGACTGTTTCAAAGGACGGAACAAGAATATTTGCAATGTACTTCGGTATGCCCGAAAAATCATTCTTCTACAGCGTCGGAGATACAGTTGACCTTGCCGTAAATCTTGATAGGAACGAGTATATGGGGCAGGTTAGAATAGGCGTTTACATTAGAAATATCAGACCTTCAGCAAGTGATGATGTGGAAGTATTAGACGGCTTAAGGCTGTTTGAAAAAATCTTAAGACGTGAAAGAATAACAAGGGAGGAAGCTGCAAAGGCACTTCCTCAAAGAAGCATATGCGTACCCGTTTTTAGAGAAATCAAAAAACGAGGCTCGTGGGGAAATGAGTTCGAGCTTCTCTGCCTTAAAAGCGGCTTTAGCAGCGATAAGCTCTGTGCAGTTGCTTGTGCTGTTGAAGTCATGGTGGAAAAGGGCGTGCTTGAGCGAAGCCCGACAGGAAAAGTTATGGTAAATGAGCATAGCCCTAAGGTAAACTTAGAGGATGCCGAATTAATGCATTATATAAGAAGCTTTATTTAAATATAATATTATTATTTATTTTATAGACCGGAGGGGAACGTTATGAGATCATGGGAAGAAAGACTAAATGATAAAGATGAGAAAAAAATAACACATAAGAGTAATTATGAAGACAAGAGCGATAGCTTCTCTGACGGCTTTGAGAAGCTTTATGATACAGCTAAAAAGCTCTACTCACAAGAGGATCTCGAGGTAATAAAAAAAGCATATGATCTTGCAAAAAGGTCACATAAAAATCAGCTTAGGCGTTCAGGAGAGCCGTATATAATACATCCTATTGCAGTTGCAAAGATTCTTGCCGATTTAGGCATGGATGCACAGTCAATCGCAGCGGCACTTCTCCATGATACAGTAGAGGATACAGAGGTCACCTATAGCGACATCGAAAAGATGTTTGGCGATGAGATTGCTCACCTTGTTGACGGTGTAACAAAGCTTGCAAAGGTTCCCACTAAAACAAAGGCGGAGGCACAGGCTGAAAATATCAGAAAAATGCTTCTTGCAATGTCGAACGATATTCGAGTTATCATAATTAAGCTTGCAGACAGGCTTCATAATATGCGTACTATAGGCTTTGTGCGTCCAGACAAAAGAAGAGATACAGCGAGAGAAACGCTCGAAATCTATGCTCCTATCGCCCACAGATTAGGTATCAGAGCTGTCAAGGAGGAGCTTGAGGACTTAGCTATAATTTGTCTTGATCCGATTGCTTATAAGGAGATTGAAGACCATTTAAGCGAGGATAAAAACGGCAAGGAATTCTTGAATGGTACAATAGAAAAAATCACGCAGAGAATCGAACCCTTAGTTTCCGGCTCACAGGTGGACGGCAGAATTAAAAGTGTACACGGAATCTATCGCAAGATGTATCTGCGCGGCAAGGAATACAATCAAATTTATGATATTTATGCAGTTAGAATTATTGTTGAATCAACGATCGACTGCTATAACTGCCTTGGCGTAATTCACGATATGTATACACCGCTTCCGAATAGATTCAAGGACTATATTCAAACTCCCAAGGCAAACGGCTACCAGTCCCTCCATACTACAGTTATAGGCAAGGAGGGAATTCCGTTTGAGGTTCAGATTAGAACATGGGATATGCACCAAACAGCGGAGTATGGTATTGCGGCACACTGGAAGTATAAGCTTGATAATAAGGTCAGCAAGGATAAGTTTGAAGAAAGACTTGTCTGGATTCGCCAGATGCTCGAAAATCAGGATGACTCTGATGTTGAGGATATTGTGCGTACAATCAAGAGCGACCTTGCACCCGAAGAGGTTTTTGTATTTACCCCAAACGGCGATGTTATCAATCTTCCGGTAGGCTCAACCGTAATTGACTTTGCATATGCTATTCATTCTGCAGTAGGCAACAGGATGATGGGAGCAAAGGTAGACGGCAGAATTGTACCTATTGATTATAAGGTTAAAACAGGCGAAATAGTTGATATTATCACCTCATCTCAGCAGGGAAAAGGACCGAGCAGAGATTGGCTTAAAATTGTAAAGACCAGTCAAGCAAGGAGCAAAATTCGCAACTGGTTTAAAAAAGAATGCAGAGAAGAAAATATTGCTGCAGGTAAGGACGAGCTTGAAAGAGAATTTAGACACAACTCCATACGTCTGCCCGACGATGAAATGAAGCTTTTCCTTGCTAGACTTGCAGAGCATCAGCACCTTTCAAGTGTTGAAGATTTCTATGCAGCTATCGGCTACGGCGGACTGTCTGTAAACAGAATGATGCCGCATATAAAGGACGATTATATAAGAATTAAAAAAGCTGAAGCACCCGCTGAGGTCGTTAAGCAGCAGCCTAAAAAACGAGTTAAGAGCAGTGAGGGCGTTATAGTTGAAGGCGTTGATAACTGTCTTGTCAAATTTTCAAGATGCTGCAATCCATTACCTGGCGATGATATAATTGGCTTTATTACAAGAGGTCATGGCGTTTCAATTCATACAAAGGACTGCGTAAATGTACCTAAGAATATTGATAGCTGTGAAGAAAAGGAACGCTGGGTAAATGCGTGCTGGGATACAAATATTAGTGAGGATTTCAGAGCTTCACTTATGATTTCTTGCCTTAACAGAGTTGGTATGCTTGCAGATATAACTGTTCAGCTTGCGAATATGAGCGTTATGATTAACGAGGTAAACACAAGAAACTTCAAGGACGGAAGAAGTACTTTTGCGTTAACTATAACCGTTTCAGGCACCGCACACTTAAAGAGCGTTATTGCAAGACTTCAAAAAATCGATGGTGTTCTTCAAGTTGAAAGAGCTGCAATCTAAATTTAAATAAATCGAAAGGTGATTTCTTAATGAGAGCTGTAATTCAGCGAGTAACCTCATCGTGCGTAAGAGTGAACGATGAAATAGTAGGACAGATTAACAAGGGTTTCAATATATTAGTGGGCGTTGTAGAGGGTGATACTCAAGAGGAAGCTGTGCTTATGGCTAAAAAGGTTTCTAAGCTTAGAGTATTCGAGGATGAAAACGGCAAGATGAACAAGAGCATTCTTGATGTTGACGGCGAGGTTTTGGCTATCTCTCAGTTCACGCTCTGCGCAGATTGCAAAAAGGGCAACCGACCGTCCTTTACATCCTCTGCAGAGCCGAGTGAAGCAAAAAGACTTTACGAGCTTTTCTGTACGGAGCTTTTAAAAAATGGTATCAAAAAGGTGGATACGGGTATTTTTGGCGCTGATATGGCAGTGTCGATAGAAAACGATGGCCCTGTAACTATTTTATATGATACGGATATTTGGAAGGCAGGCAAATAAAATGAAAATTTATTGTATGCCTATGGGACCTATCGAAGCAAACTGCTATGTCTTAATCGATGAGAATACAAAAAAGGCAGCAGTAGTTGATCCGGGCGATTACACAACGGAGCTTAAGGGGCTTCTCAATAGCGATGAGATAGAGGCTGTTGATTATATACTTTTAACACACGGACATTTTGACCATATTTTAGGCGTGCCGAGAGTTAAGGCAGATTTCCCAGATGCAAAAATTTGTATTCATAACGCTGATACGCAGCTTTTGCTCAATGATAAGCTCAGTCTTGCATATCAAAGCGGTGTGCAGCAGACTTATGTAAACTGTGATATTACTTTAAAGGACGGCTCAATAATAGCTTTGGGTGACACGCAGATAAAGGTTCTTCACACTCCGGGACACACAAAGGGAGGCGTATGCTATATCTGTCAGGAGCAAAGAGTTATTTTAACAGGAGATACTCTATTTTGCAGGACAGTGGGCAGAACGGACTTTCCGGGCGGGGATTCACAGGAGCTTTTAGATAGTATCATCAAGCTAAGAAATTTGGATGGTGACTATGATATTTTACCGGGACACCACAGAGCAACAAAATTAAGCGTTGAGCGTGACCATAACAGATATATGAGAAAACTTAAATAAAAGGCGGATATAAACAGATGATTCTTTATACTGTAAATCACTCCTTCCATTATGAGATGGAAAATTTATGCAGAGTGTTTTTCCCAAACGAGAAGATTAAGGTAACATCGGATTTAAGCGAAAAAGAGGAAACTTTTGTATTAACTGAGCTTAAGGAAGAAAACGGAGAGTACTATGCCTCTGTCAAAGCTGATGCATTTGGAAAAGAAGAGAGTGCTGACGAATTGGTTGTTGCGTCGCAGGAGCCTTTAAAGGATGAGTGCGAGAGGACAATGGCAAGAGTGCTTTTTGCAGTTCTTGCAAGACTAACAGGCTATACACCGCCGTGGGGAATTTTAACAGGCGTTAGACCGTCAAAGCTGATGATGAAGCTCAGCGAAAAATACGGCGAAGAGGGTGCGTATGCTTATTTTAAGAAAAATCTTTTAGTAACAGACAAAAAGGCGAAGCTTGCCTTGAATGTTGCAAGAGCGGAGAAAAAGATTATAGCTTTAGGCGATGAAAAATCAATAAGTTTATATATTTCCATACCTTTTTGTCCCTCAAGATGCAGCTACTGTTCATTTGTTTCACATTCAATTACAAGTGCAAATGCAAGAAAGCTTTTACCGCTGTATGTTGAAAAGCTTTGCGATGAAATTAAGCTGACAGGAGAGCTTGCACAGAGTTTAGGACTTCATCTTGAAAGCGTATATATGGGCGGCGGCACACCCGGAATACTTTCTGCTTCACAGATGGACGATGTCTGCTCAGCTGTAGAAAAGAGCTTTGATTTAAGCAGTCTGCGTGAATATACAGTGGAGGTTGGCAGACCTGAAACAGCGCAGGAAGAAAAGTTCGAGGTTCTAAAGAGCCATAATGTTGGCAGAGTCAGCATAAATCCTCAAACTCTTATTGATTCGGTGCTTGAAACAATCGGCAGAAAGCACTCGGTTGAGGAATTTTTCAAGGCATATGAGATGGCAGAGAAATGTGGCTTTGATGATATAAATGTAGACTTAATCGCAGGACTTCCGTCGGATACATATGAGGGCTTCAAGTACTCAGTAGATGGTATCGCAGAATTAAATCCTGCAAATGTAACGGTTCATGCACTTGCTTTAAAGTCTGCTTCAACGTTAAAGGAGCATGGACACGTTGTCACAGAGGGTGAAACAGCTGGAAGAATGGTGGATTACTCTCAAAATGTGTTTTCATCCTTGGGATATATTCCATATTATATGTATCGCCAGTCAAAATGTGTTGGAAACCTTGAAAATGTAGGCTTTTGCAAGCCGCAGAAGGAATGCCTTTACAATGTATTTATGATGGAGGAAACACATTCTGTGCTTGCAGTCGGTGCAGGAGCGGTAACAAAGCTTAAAAGACCTCACGAGGAGTATATTGAACGTATTTTTAACTATAAATATCCATATGAATATAATAATGGCTTCGATACCCTAATGCAGAGGAAAAATCGAATTAAAGAGTTCTATATGGAGGAAATGGAAAAATAAAGGGCAGGTGACTATATGAAGAGTGTACTTAAAATTAATGAGCTGGCAAGGGAAATGCCGCATCAATTAATAGAATATTCAGAGAAGCAATATCACGATAGGCTCGATGAGGTTGCAAAGAAGATTTTTGATGATGAAGACAAGCGTATAATCATGCTTGCAGGTCCCAGCGCTTCGGGAAAAACAACAAGTGCTAAGCTTATTTCAAAAAAGCTCTCTGCACTCGGTGCGCAAACATATACAATTTCTCTTGACGATTTTTACAGAAATAGAAGCGAAACTGTGGATGAAAACGGAGAACCTGATTTTGAATCGGTAAATGCACTCGATATAGACCTGATAAAATTATGTATTACAGAGCTTCTTACAAAAGGCGAAACAGAGCTTCCGCTTTTTGACTTTGTCGATGGAGTCAGAATGGACGAGAGAAAGCATATATCTCTTAAAAGAAACGATATAGTAATATTTGAGGGTATACATGCTTTAAATCCTGTGATTACTCAGTCACTGCCGAGTGAGAATCTTTTAAGGCTGTATGTCAGCGTATCGTCGAGAATAAGTGCGTCAAACGGTGAAATTATAATGTCAAAGAGGGATTTGCGCTTTGTCAGACGACTTGTCAGAGATTTCTATCACAGAGCGTGTCCGGCTCAACGCACATTTGAACTTTGGGGTGCAGTTTTAGAGGGTGAGGATAAATACATATTCCCGTTTAGCAAAACTGCCGATGTGAGAATAGATTCCTTTCATTCCTATGAGCCGTGTATATTCAAGGCTCTCGCACAGCCATTGCTTGAGGGCATAGGCACAGATAGTGAATTCTATGTCGATGCACAGCGTATGATAAAGAAGCTGAGCCTTTTTGAAGTTATGGACACATCCTTAATACCTGAAACTTCACTGCTGAATGAATTTTTAAGATAAGCTATAATTCTTTTATTTCTATTATTATATTGCAATAAAGAGAATTTTGGATATAATTAAAAGGATATGGCTTTAAGCGTCTATAAAAATATAGGCTTTTATAATACAAAAGGAGGATTTTAATGTCTCAGAGAAAGAAACAATCCTTGCTCAATGGTGCTATGATTCTTGTTATTTCAACGCTTATTGTTAAGGTAATTGGCGTTTGTTTCAAGATGCCCTTGGGTAATATGCTCGGCATGGTCGGTGTCGGCTATTTTAACTCTGTCTATGTAATCTATACACCCATCTATGCAATTTCAATGGCAGGACTGCCCATTGCCGTTTCAAGAATGGTAGCAGAGAGTGTAGCACTCAATCGCCATAAGGAAGCCAGAGCTATTCTTCATACAGCAAGAAAAATCTTCTTCATTATGGGACTCGCAGGAACTATTTTAATGCTCATAATCTCTGTTCCATATGCGATGTTCATTTCAGGTGTAAAAACCTTCCCCGTACTTCTTGCAGTAACTCCTTCAATTTTCCTTTGCTGCTTCCTCTCATCCTATAGGGGCTATTATGAGGGACTGCGCAACATGATTCCCACTGCAGTTTCACAGATTATCGAAGCACTTGGCAAGCTTATATTAGGACTTGTATTTGCAGGAGCTATTATGAACTACGGCGAAAGTGCATATAATTCAGCAGCTGCAGCAGGCACAACAGTTATAAAGCTTTTTGGAGTACAGGTATCATCCTTGAGCGAGGCTTATTCCGCAACATATCCGTGGGCGGCAGCCGGCGCAATGCTTGGCGTAACACTAGGCTCACTTGTAAGTCTTATTTATCTTGCAATTATGCACAGAGTAAAGGGCGACCAATTTACACGTGAGGAGCTTGTAAATTCTCCCGAGCCTCCAAAAAATAAGGAAATCGGAAAAACAATGTTTAAAATTGCAATCCCGATTCTTTTATCTTCACTTGTCTTAAATGCAACTAATCTAATTGATGCTGTTACGATTCAGGGAAGACTTATCAATGCTATTGAAGCAGGCCCTGATATTATTCACAATATGTTCAGAGCATCAATCGATGCAGATATTGCAAATAAGCTTTTAGACATCACAAATTTAAACGACTTTAAAACCTTCCTTTACAGTGCATATAATACATCAGTAGATTTTAAAAATCTTGTACCGATGATAACAGTGTCACTCGGTGTCAGCGCACTTCCGGCAGTTTCAGCAGCTTGGGCTGTAAAGGACAGAACAGCTATTAAAAGCTCTGTTAACACAGTTATTAGAGCGTCGATGATGATAGCTTTGCCTGCAGGTATAGGCATGGGTGTTCTTGCACAGCCAATCCTCAACTTAATCTATGGCAGAGGACTTCTCGCAGACGATGTTCAGATGATGGCTCCGTTAGTAGCCATATTCGGCTTTACAACAGCTATTGTGTCACTTTCGACTCCTCTCACAAATGTTTTGCAGGCGATTGGCAGAACAGATATACCTGTAAAGTCAATGATTGTTGCAGCGATTATTAAGATTATATGCAACTTTGTTTTAGTTGGTAATCCGAGATTTAATATCTACGGCGCAGTCATAGGTACAGTTCTTTTCTATGCAGTAAGCGTAATTATTAATTTGATCTTTGTAATAAAGGAAACACACGTTAAGCTTGATATAATGGCAGATTTTATAAAGCCTCTTGTTGCGTCTGTTCTTTGTGCAGGTGGTGCATTTGCAACACACTATTTCTTAGCAAATAAGGTTTTCTCTAATACAGGAGATTCAATTCTTGCACTCTGCGTTGCGATTGTAGTAGCTGTTGTGATTTATGCAGCTGTTCTTCTTTTAATAAAAGGTCTTGTAAAAGAAGATGTAGAATCCCTTCCAATGGGCAAAAAGATTGCAAAAGTACTTGAAAAGTGCAAGCTTTTAGGATAAAATAAACTTCCACGGCAAAATAAGGAAAAAATATTATGAATAACTTTAATGCTAAAGAAAAATATAATATAAATGATTTGATAGAAGTTATGGCGATACTTAGAAGTGAGAACGGCTGTCCGTGGGACGCAGAGCAAACACATAAGAGTATACGCAAGAATTTTATCGAAGAAACTTATGAAGCCGTAGAGGCTATTGATAATGACGATAAGCTTTTGTTAAAGGAAGAACTCGGAGATGTGCTTTTGCAGGTGGTTTTTCACTCACAGATGGAGGCGGAGCAGGGTACATTTGATTTTTCCGATGTTGCAGACGGCATTACAAAAAAGCTTATTGAGCGTCATCCTCATATTTTCGGCGATGTCAAGGCAGAAAGCTCAGCTGAGGTACATGAAATATGGGAAGAGGTTAAGCGAAGAACAAAGCATAGAAAAAAAGGCAGCGGACAAATGCTTAGCGTTCCGAGGCAGCTTCCAGCACTGATGAGAGCTAATAAGCTTCAAGATAAGGCTCAAAATATCGGATTCTTTTATGATAACGCAGCTGATGCGATTATTGATTTAAAGCAGAGGGTTCAAAAGCTTGAAGAGGCTTTAGAAAATAGCGATACGACTAATATCAGTGAGAATATTGGTGAGCTGCTTTTTGCTGGGGCTAATCTTTCAAGGCTTATGGGCGAGGATGCCGAGGAGGCACTGACAAAAGCAAATGATAACTTTATAAATCGCTTCGTGATTATGGAAAAGCTTTTGGAGAAAAAAGATTCGACTGTTGAAGCTGCCGATGCTTCAGAGCTTTGTGAGCTTTGGGAAAAAGCCAAAGATATAGAATTATAAGATGATATTTGCCTAGTGCATTTTCATATAAAGCAAAACAAAAGGAGATTCGTAAATGAATAAGTCAGATTTTATTGCTGCAGTTGCAGAAAAAGAAGGTTTCGATAAGAAGACAGCAGAGAAGGCAGTTAACGCTGTTATAGCATGTGTAGGCGACGCTCTTGCAAATGGCGAGAAGATTCAGATTGCAGGCTTCGGTACATTCGAGGTTAGAGATCGTGCAGAGAAGACAGCTCGTAACCCCAGAACAGGCGAAACAATCAATGTTCCTGCTTGCAAGGTTCCTGCATTCAAGGCAGGTAAGGGCCTCAAGGATAAGGTTGCTCAGTAAGCAAAAGAAAACTTTTCAGGGGCAGATATGTCCCTGATTTTTTTATAAGGAGAAATTCTTATGAGATTGGATAAATATTTAAAGGTTTCGAGAATTATTAAACGCCGTACAGTTGCAAATGAGGTTTGCGATGCAAAGCACGTTTTAGTAAACGGCAAGGTTGCAAGGGCATCTTATGATGTCAAGGTAGGCGATGTTTTAGAAATTACAATGGGAGCTAATACCACAAAGTATCAGGTTCTAAACGTTGTTGAAACTGTCAGAAAAGAAGACGCAGCAGCGATGTATAAAACTTTATAATTTTGGAATAATTGAGAGCCTCCTGCCGTATTCTTATATTAGATTCGGTGGGAGGTTTTTATTATGAGCGAAGAAAAAAACACGCAGCTTGTAAATCAAAATGTGATAATGGAAAACAGAAGGAGCTTGACTGTAACGGGAGTTAAGGATGTTGATTCCTTTGATGAGCAGACAGTTGTAGCATTCACAATTTTAGGGGAGCTGACAATAAGGGGAGAAGAACTTCATATCACGAGCCTGAATTTAGATATTGGAGAAATATCGATGCAGGGAAATATAGAATCCCTCACCTACAGCGACGTAGAACCCAGAGCGGGAGGAATATTTTCGAGGATTTTTAAATGAGCTATCTTCAAGGGCTGGATGAACAGTTTAAGATATTCTTCTATTCTCTGGGTGCAGGTGCTGTTATATGTATTATCTATGAGTGCATTAAACAAATTAGAAATATTTTTGGCATGAGTAATATTTTAGTGTTTTTTATGGATTTGATTTTTTCTTTTATAGCTGCAATAGTTACATTTATCTATATGCTTATTATGAATAGCGGCAGAGTTAGGCTATACATATTAATAGGCGAGCTTTTTGGCTTTTTAATCTATTACTTTACATTTGGAAAGCTTTTGTCAAACGCATTTAGCAATATAAAAAGGAAAGTTCAAAAATTAAAAAAGAAGATTTTTGAGAAGCTCTCGAAGCTTTGCCTAAAAAATAAACAGATAAAATTCTTTAACTTGCTAAAATCTAAAGTAGGTGTAAAAAAAGGTTCATAAAATGCAAAATAAATCACAAAATGCACTTGAAAACGATTCATATTTGCTATATACTTTTAATCATAATAATATGCTTTTGAGGGCGTGAAGCCTAATTCTAGTGAAAGGGAAGTTGAGAATGTCTAAAACAGGAACCCGAAAAAAACACAGCTTTATAATGTGGACACTTTTAAGCGTCTTCGTCTGTTATTGTATAATTTCTTTCGCAGGCAACTGTGTAGACATTAAAGAAGGAAGAGATAATCTTAAGGAACTTGAAGCTCAGGTACAAATCAAGGAAGCTGAAAACAAAAAGCTAGAGGATATGCTTAAAAATTCAGACCTTGACTCCTATGTTGCAAAGATTGCTCACGATGAACTCGGCTATGTTTTCCCTGATGAACGAGTATATTATGATCAGCAGTTAGCGGATAATTAATGAAGGGGAGCAAAAATTTTATGCAAATTGAGCAGGGCAGTGTTGTTAAAGGTAAGGTAACAGGTCTTACTGATTTCGGCGCATTTGTTGAGTTAGAAGGCGGAAAGACAGGTATGATTCATATTTCCGAAGTCTCAACATCATACGTAAAGGACATTAAAGAGCATTTACAGCTTAATCAGGAGGTTACTGCAATGGTAATTTCCGTAAGTCCGGAGGGTAAGATTGCACTGTCAATCAAAAAGCTTGCAGCTGGACAGGAGCAGCGTCAGCAGCGTCGTCCTCGTCAGGGCGGAAGCTTTGATAAAAACGACAGAAAACCACAGGGTGATCGCGGCCCCAGACGTCAAGGCACAGATAGAAGACCGCAGTCATCAGCACCGAGAAAGCCGATGAATAACAGCCGTAATATTCCCGATCCTATGGTTCGTGAAACATCAGGCAATCAGTCTTTTGAGGATATGATGGCTAAGTTTAAGCAGGTCAGCGATGAAAAGATGTCAGATCTTAAGAGATCATCAGATTCAAAAAGAAGCGGTGGATATTCACGCCGCAGCAGCAAACAGTAATCGCTTTTAAGGCGGGCTAAAAAATAGCCCGTCTTATTTTGTGTACAAGAGGTGAAAATATGATTATAAAGAATGCCAAAATCTATACAATGGCAGGGCAGATTATCGAAAACGGCTATATAGAGTTTACAGATAAAATTAAAAGTCTTGGTGATATGAGAAATTGTCCTGAGGGTGAAGCATTTGATGCAAAGGGAAAAAGAATTTATCCGGGCTTTATCGATGCTCATTGCCATTTGGGAATAATTGAGGACTCAATAGCAGATGAGGGCGATGACTGCAACGAGATGACAGATCCCGTAACACCACAGCTGAGAGCTATTGATGCTATTAATTCACTGGATAATTGCTTTATAGATGCAAAGCAGGCGGGCGTTACTACTGTATTGACAGGTCCGGGAAGCTCGAACCCCATTGCAGGGCAGATCGCTGCGATTAAAACTCACGGAATATGTATTGATGATATGATAATCAAGGCACCAGCTGCGATTAAATTTGCTCTGGGAGAAAATCCAAAAAGAATATATTCAGATAAGCAGGCTTCACCGAGTACAAGAATGGCTATTGCCGCAATAATAAGAGATGAGCTTATAAAAGCGAGAGAATATGCGCAAAAGGATCCGAAAACAAGGGTGTACGATTCAAAGCTCGAGGCACTTTCACTTCTATTTACAAAGAAGATTCCTGCCCATGTTCACGCACACAGAGCCGATGATATTTTCACAGCAATTAGAATTTTCGAGGAATTTGGTATAGATTATTGTATTCTTCATTGTACACAGGGACATTTGATAGCTCAAAGGCTTGGGGAAAAGGGTGTGACGGTATGTGCAGGCCCAATGATTGCAGACAGAACAAAGCCTGAACTTGCACATGCATCTCTAAAAAATCCAGCTATATTGAGCGACAGCGGAGTGATGACAGCCATAGTTACAGACCATCCTGAGCTTCCAATTCAATATCTTCCAATAAGTGCAGGACTGGCAGTCAGAGAAGGAATGGATTATGAGCAGGCACTTAAGGCAATAACGATAAATGCTGCAAAAATTTGTAAGCTTGACGATCGTATAGGCTCATTAGAGGTGGGAAAGGATGCAGATATGTGTCTTTTTGACTGTGATCCAATAACTCTAATGGCAAAGCCGAAAATGGTTATATGTGACGGTGAAATTGCTTTTGAGGAGGCAGAATTATGCGCGAGATAGACGTAAGTGAAATTACTAAAGCTGTTAAGGATGCATGCATAAAGGCAAATAAGATTTTACCGCAGGATTTAGCGGACTTAATTCAAAAGGGTGCGCAGCTTGAAACAGAGGATATGCCTAAGGATATTATGTGCAGACTCTGCGATAATCTCTGTGCTGCAAAGCAGATGGATATTCCAATCTGTCAGGATACCGGAATGGCTGTTATCTTTGCTAATATTGGACAGGATGTACACTTTGTAGGCGGCAGCTTTAGAGATGCCGTAAACGAGGGCGTAGCTCAAGGCTATACAGAGGGCTATTTGAGAAAATCAATAGTTGCAGATCCATTAAGAAGAGTAAATACAGGTGATAATACACCGGCCATGCTTCATATAGATATTGTTGACGGAGAAAATGTTGAGCTTATTGTTGCCCCCAAGGGCTTCGGCAGTGAGAATATGAGCAAGCTTCGTATGTTTACTCCGTCTGCGTCAAAGGAAGACATAATAGATTATGTAGTTGACGTTGCGAGAACAGCAGGTGCAAATCCATGTCCGCCTATGGTGATCGGCGTCGGAATAGGCTCAGATTTTGAGGGCAGTGCAATTCTTTCTAAAAAAGCACTTTGCAGAAACGTTTCACAGCACAACGCTGATGAATTTTATGCGGATATGGAAAAAGAAATCTTAAATAAATGCAACGAGCTTGGAATTGGACCGCAGGGCTTTGGAGGCAAAACTACAGCGTTGAGCGTAGCTGTTGAAGCGATGCCTACACACATTGCTGGTCTGCCCGTAGCTGTCAATATCGGCTGCCATGTAACACGTCATGTTTCGGTAATCGTATAATAAAAGCATAATTTTTCTTTCAAGGTTATTGATTGAAATAAAAATCTTGCGATTTTGTAAACAAATGTAAAAAAAGCGAACTCACATCTTTATTTTTTTAGCCATATATGCTATAATGCAGATAAGGTTAAAGACCTTAATAATTCTAAGGGGCTGACATTATGAAGATAGTCATTACAGGACGAAAGTGTTCGCCAAGAGAATCATTCAAGGAAAGAGCTGAAAAGAAACTCGCTAAGGTTGAAAGATTTTTCGGTGAAGAGGCGGAAGCAAAAATCACAGCTACTGTTGAAAAGTCAAGTCAGACAGTAGAGATTACTGTTATCAATAACGGTATGATTTTCCGCGCTCAAGAGCGTGCAGAGAATATGAACGATGCACTTGATAAGTGCGTAGATTTACTTGTACGCCAGATAAGGAAAAATAAGACCAAGCTTGAGAAGAAACTTCGCTCAGGTGCCTTTACAGATTTAATCGAAGATAGTTCAGTAGTTGAAGAGAAAAATTACGATGTTGTCAGAACAAAGACAGTCGCAATGAAACCCCAGTCAATTGATGAAGCAATCCTTCAGATGAATATGTTGGGACATCAGTTTTATATGTTCCTTAATGATGACACAGGTTTAATCAATGTAGTATATCGCCGTACAGACGGAGGATATGGTGTGCTTGAACCTGAGCGTCAATAAATATTACCTATAAAAAGGTGAGGGACGCGAAAGCGTCCCTCTATTATATATTAGAATTTATTAAAGAAAGGTCACACTGATGAATATTAATTTTGTTGTACCATGTCTGCTCGGTCTTGAAGCGCCCATAGCGGATGAACTTAGAAAGATGGAAGCACAGGACGTTAAGGCTGAAAACGGACGAGTACTTTTCAGCGGTGACGAGAATATTCTTGCCCGTGCAAATATCAATTCTCGTTTTGCAGAGAGAGTGCTAATTCTTGTAGGAAGCTTCGAGGCACACAGCTTTGAGGAGCTTTTCCAAGGCACAAAGTCACTCCCATGGGAGGAATGGATTGGCGAGTATGATGCGTTTCCTGTAAAAGGATATTCTATCGACTCCGATCTCTTTAGCGTAAGAGATTGCCAGTCAATTATTAAGAAAGCTGTTGTCGAAAGACTTAAATCAAAATATAAAACACAGTGGTTTGAAGAAAGCGGCCCGACATATCAAATCCAATTTTCTGTTATGAAGAATAAAGTATCACTTATGATTGATACATCTGGTATTGGCCTTCACAAAAGAGGCTATCGCCGCAGTGCAAATGATGCTCCGATTAAGGAAACGCTTGCAGCGTCACTTTGCTATTTTTCACGCCTGCAGCCATATCATTCACTTTATGATCCAATGTGCGGCTCAGGTACAATTTTAATAGAGGGTGCATTAATGGCTATCAATCGTGCGCCCGGAATAAACAGAAATTTCTCAGCAGAGCGTTGGGAAAATATACCTCGCAAAGTTTGGAGCGAGGAAAGAGAGAGAGCTAGAGATTTAGAAAGAGTTGCCAATGGATTTTTTGCCTATGGCTCAGATATAAGTCCTATGGCTAAAGAGCTTGCATCAGCTAACGCACGTGCAGCAGGCGTTGCTGATTTAATAAGCGTTGAAACAAGACCATTGAGGGATTTTAAACCACAGTCAGAGAGAGGAACACTTATTTGTAATCCCCCCTATGGTGAAAGAATGCTTGATATGGAGCAGGCAAATGCACTGTATCGCGATATGGGCAGAGTATTTAGCAGGCAGAAAGGCTGGTCATACAGTATAATTACGCCGTCCGATACTTTTGAGGAGGAGTTTGGACGCAAGGCGGATAAAAGGAGAAAACTCTATAACGGCATGATTAAATGTCAGTTATTTATGTATTTTAAATAATTATAGAGAAATGCACGAAAAAATAAGGGGAGAGAAAATTTGAAACATGTATTTTTGGTCAACCCCACTGCTGGTAAGGGCAAACAAGCCCTTATGATTGAGCCTAAGATTAAGGAGTATTTCTCGGGAAAAGCTTATGACTGGGAGATATACAAGACTAGGTCGCAGGGAGATGCACAGCATTATTGCAATGAATGTGCGAAGTCAGGCGAGAGTTATCGCTTCTATGCATGCGGAGGAGACGGAACTCTCTATGAAGTTGTAAATGGTGTATTTGGTTATCCTAATTGTGAAGTTGCTGTTATTCCTCTAGGTTCGGGCAATGATTTCGTAAGACTTTTCGGCGAAAGAGAAAGGTTTATTGACATTGATGCTCAGGTGACGGGTATTCCCGTTGAACTCGATGCTATTAAATGTGGAGAGCAAATAGCCATTAACCAATGCTCAATGGGACTTGATGCTGAGGTATGTGCAAATCAGGCAAGATTCAAGAAGCTGCCAGGCATCAGCGGAGAAGCAGCGTATGCGGCAGCATCTGTCTACTGCCTTTTTAAAGATGCAGGTCAGCAATTTACAATGCAGATTGATGATAATGAGCCGTTTACGGATAAGGTTCTTTTTTGCTTTGCTGGAAATTCACGCTGGTATGGCGGTGGCTTTATGGCTGCACCATTAGCTTGGCCTGATGACGGCGTGCTTGATTTTTCAATCGTGCGAAAGGATAGATCAAGACTTCGCCTTTTACCGCTTATCAAAATTTACAAACAGGGAAAGCACCTTGATATGCCCTTTACACATTATCAAAAGGGAAAAAGGCTAAAGGTTCATTCCGATGTACCTGTAACTGTTAATGTAGATGGTGAGTGCAAGCAGGTTACTGATTGCGAGTTTGAGATTGTACCCAAAGCTATTAAATTCGTTGTTCCACGATTTTCAGATTTTCATAAGCATGTAGCCGAGATGAAGGCTAAAAATGCAAATTAACTACATAATAAAAACGCTGTTCGAGCTATACTCGGGCAGCGTTTAAGTCTTAAAAGCTTAATGCGAGAAACAATTTAAAAATCATCTCTTTGTTAAAACTATCATAATATTAATATGTTATAATAACACTAGCATAAATTTTTAAAACTGCGTAGAAACGGAGAAAACATGAAGAACTACTCACTTATTATATGGGATTTCAACGGTACACTCTTAGATGATGTCAAGGCGGCACTTAGCTGCGTTAATGATATGCTTGAAAGAAGAAAAAGAAGTCCGATGACTATAGAAGAATATAGAGAGCATATAGACGTTCCGATAAGATGCTTTTACGAGCATTTTTTTGATTTGGAAAATGAGGTTTATGAGGAACTTTTACCCGAATATCAAAAGGGATATGAATATCACTTGAAGCAGTGCGGCTTAACAGAATATGCATTAGAAGCATTAGAGCTTGCAAAAAGCAAGAATATACCGCAGATAATTTTATCCTCCAGTCAGCAGTCACAGATTGAGAGACTTTTAGATAAATATAATATCTTAGACTATTTTGACGCAGTTTTAGGTGCAGATAATCTTCTAGCGGGAAGCAAGCTTGAAAGAGCAAAGGATTATATAAGCGAACATGGCATTGATTCGTCCAATACGCTGGTAGTTGGCGATCTTATCCACGACTATGAGGTCGCAGAGGCAATTTCAGCAGCCTGCCTCTTGATAACGAGTGGTCATCAGGATAGAAAAAAGCTGGAAACAGTCGCTGCGAGGGTTGAAGATAGCCTTAAGGGCCTTATTGATGAATAATACAGTTGAAGATAATTTGATTTTATGGTATCATATAAAATTGTAATTCTATAGAAAAAAGAGCCGTATAAGCGGCAATATGAGTAGGAGAAAATAAATGATTACAGTTTCAGATCTTAGCTTTAATTTTGGTACACAAACACTTTTCAAAAACGTTGATTTAAAGTTCACAAATGGCAACTGCTATGGTATTATCGGTGCTAACGGTGCAGGCAAATCAACCTTCTTGAAGATTCTTTGCGGTGAGCTTGAGCCATCACACGGCTCTGTTGTAATTCCTGCAACAGTCAGAATGTCTGTACTTAAGCAGAACCATTATGCTTTTGATGAATTTACAGTACTCGATACAATTATAATGGGCAACAAACGACTCTATGATATAATGAAGGAAAAAGATGAGCTGTATGCAAAGCCTGATTTTAATGATGAGGACGGCATGAAGGTTGCTGAGCTTGAAACAGAATTTGCTGAGATGGACGGTTGGGAGGCAGAGTCAAACGCTTCACAGCTTATTCAGGGCTTGGGACTTGAGGAGAGTATTCTCTATACACAGATGTCACTTCTTTCAGGTTCAGAGAAGGTTAAGGTTCTTTTGGCTCAGGCACTTTTCGGCAATCCCGATATTATTCTTCTTGATGAGCCTACAAATGACCTCGACATCGCAGCTGTTAAGTGGCTCGAGGATTTCTTGAGCGAGTATTTCGGTACTGTCATAGTTGTTTCTCATGACAGACATTTCTTAAACAACGTATGTACAAGAATTGTTGATATTGATTACAACGAGATTAAGATGTACGTCGGCAACTACGAATTTTGGTATGAGTCAAGCCAGCTTCAGCAAAGACTTATTAAGCAGCAGAATAAGAAAAATGAGGAAAAGGCAAAGGAATTGCAGGCGTTCATTGAGCGATTCTCAGCTAATAAGTCAAAATCAAGACAGGCTACATCAAGAAAGAAGCTTCTCGATAAATTAACAATAGAGGAATTACCCGCATCAAGCAGAAGGTATCCCTTCGTAGGCTTCACAATGGATAGAGAGGTCGGAAAGGATATTCTCACAGTAGACGGAATCACAAAGACTGTTGACGGCGTAAAGCTTTTAAATAATGTCAGCTTCAATGTTCGCAAGGGGGATAAAATTGCATTTGTTGCAAAGACAGAACAGGCAATAACAATGCTCTTTAAGATTCTTATGGGCGAGGAAGAGGTAGACGAGGGCAGATACAAGTGGGGACTTAGCACATCACAGTCCTATTTCCCTGCTGACAATTCAGCTTATTTTAATTCAAATGATAATCTCATCGATTGGATGCGCCAGTATTCCAGCGACCAAACAGAAACCTATATAAGAGGCTTCTTGGGCAGAATGCTGTTCTCAGGAGATAATGTATTAAAGCCGGTTAACGTTCTTTCAGGCGGTGAAAAGGTTAGATGTATGCTTTCACGCATGATGCTTTTCGGCTCAAATGTACTCGTATTAGATCAGCCTACTAACCATCTTGACCTTGAATCAATTACAGCTGTAAATACAGGACTCAAGGACTTCAAGGGAAATGTACTTTTCGCTTCCCATGACTATGAGATTGTAAATACAGTTGCCAACAGAATAATTGAGATTACAGATGACGGTATTGTAGACCGTCCGGGCAACTATGATGATTTTGTTGCCTTCAAGCAAAGCAAGGGCTTAGAAGTGGTAACTCTTTAATATTGCTCGATATTTTAAAAGGTGATATAATATATACATTATATTGAGGAAGAGAAAGGCGGTTATTTATGGAAAAAATTAAATCTGCCAAATGGGAATTTTTCGATTTAAAAAGCAAGGAGGGCATACTGTATTTTATAGCCTGCATAGCTGTAGCTGTACAGCCGATTATTGATATTGTATCATCATCAATAATCAATGCGGGACACGAGTGGTCAATTAGCTTTTCAAGTGCAATAAGGCTAGTAATGCTTGTTATGATACTTGCCTTTTCTTGGATTATCTACAACGGCAAGTATAAAAAGCTGTTCTCGATTTATTTGAGCGTTTCAACAGGTTATATTGCTGTTGTTGCATTGATGACAGCGATTAACGGTTCATTTTCAGCAGTTCTTTATATGCTGGGACTTCTTGCAGATACAATGTTCTTGCAGTTTATGTTTGTATTTTTAACTGAGATATTCTTTATGGCAAGAAAAAGAGTACACCCATTTGTAATAAGCATAACAGCGTTGATTTATGCGCTGACGATTGGCTTAAACTATATGTTTAAGGATAAGATTTCATTTAAGTTTACTAGTGCGTTCGCATCAGTGCTAGCAATATTATTGCCATTTGTGCTTGTTTATCTTTCAGCAAAATTCGGCAATGCGCAAAAGGGCAATAGGCTGCAGGACTTCTTGTCATCATTTGTTCCGATTATTTGGGTTGGACTTGTGATTTTCGGAGCAGTTTATTCAAATTCAAAGGCAGTCCTTTTCTCAAGTGCTGCGTTTGCTGTGGTATATTTTGTTTGGGCCTTCTCTAATTGGAGAAATTCCACATTAAAAGCGAGAAAGACACCTCTTTTAAAGGGCTGGATATCTGCTGTACTTTTCGGTGCAATAATATTGAGCCTTATTCCAATTTCTCCTGTTAAAAATCAATTTGACGGCACATTCAACATAAAGGATATTTTCTACACATATCAGGGCGTCGGAGCTGCTGATACAGATTCAAATGGCAAGCCCGTGCTTCCTATGTTTGGTGACGAGGACAGTGATGACGAAGAGGAGAATGACTATGTTCCCCACCTCGATTCAGGCTACAGACCTGGACAGGATAAGGACAAGGACAAAGATAAGGACGAAAGCGATACTTCAGATTCAGAAATTGCTTCTGATGAATTGACATCGGAGCCTGCAGGTGATGAATCAACGTCGCAGACACAAACTGAAACTCAAACACAAACCGAAACTCAAACAGAGAATCCATACTTGACAAAGCCGGATGGCTCAATAGTGACTCTCCCTGGCGGTAAGCCTGTTCCCAAGCCTCCAAAGGTTGATCAGTCAGAGCTTGACAAGTGGGAATCGCAGTTTGGGGATCAAATTGGTGGAATTATAGATAAGCTTCCTACCAATATAATACCCACTAAGCCCAAGCCTAAGCCGTCAACACCCGTTGAGAGTGAAACTGACGATACACAGGGATCAAAGCCTGAAACTTCTAGTCAAGCAAGCTCTCCCAATGCTCAAAACGAGGAATATGCAGAGGTTCCGGTCGGTGCAATCGGTGTAGGTTCACTCAAGGCCCCGCTTCCTATTCCAAATAATTTTGCTGCAATCAATATTGACAGAACAAAGTTCTATTCAGAGGTTATGTTTGACGGAAATATGCAGACAATTCTTTTTGGACTTCGTTTTGCAAGTCTTTTTGACGAGAATTTGACACCCGCTGTAAAGATTCATTCAGATCCAATTACAGTTATGCTCAACTATGGCATTTTAGGTCTTATAATATATCTTTTACCGTTATTGTTCATACTGTATAGTGTATTTAAGTTTATATTTACACATCTGGGAGTTGTATCCACGTCAATAGGCTATGTTGCGAACTTGTTTGCAGCGTTTATGATTGTTGCTATGTCAATACTTGACGGAGGAGTTTTAGCAACGGCCAGTGTCAGCTGTGCTGCTGCACTTGTTCTTTCAAACCTCTTTACTATGGGCGAAGAGGCTAGTGAAAAGGACAGCAAATAAATTACTTAAAATTAATATTAAAGCCAACGAGTATATACTTGTTGGCTTTAGTTATTGGTTATTTCTATTGTGATTTGATTTTTTTGGTTCAAATGGTATATAATTATAGTATTGTAATCTTAAAACTAATACTGAAAGGAAACACAGTCATGAAATGCTTAGGATACTATAATGGCAAATACGGCAAGCTTGAAGATATGTATGTGCCTATGAACGACAGAGCCAGCTATTTCGGAGATGGCGTCTATGATGCCACCTACAGCCGCAACGGAATAATTTATACACTGGATGAACACGTTGACAGGTTTTATAACAGTGCGGGACTTTTAAAAATAAATATTCCATATACTAAAGATGAATTAAAGGGAATCTTAAACGATATGGTGTCAAAGGTTGAGCAAGGCGACAACTTTGTATATTGGCAGGCAACACGAGGAACAGGCATTAGAGATCATGTATTCCCTCAGGACAATAAGGCTAATATTTGGATTACAATTAAACCCTCACCTATTCAAGATATGTCAAAGCATATTAAGCTCATAACAGCAGAGGATACAAGATTTTTGCATTGCAATATTAAAACACTAAATTTGATTCCGTCTGTTATGGCATCGCAGAAAGCTAAGGAGGCGGGCTGTCAGGAATGTGTGTTCCACAGAGGTGACAGGGTTACTGAATGCGCGCACAGCAATGTACATATTATAAAAGATGGGGTATTCAAAACAGCTCCGACAGACCATTATATTTTACCCGGTATTGCCAGAGCTCATCTTATTAGAGCCTGCAAAAAGAATAACATTGTTGTCGATGAAACACCCTTTACAATCGACGAATTAATGGATGCAGATGAGGTAATTGTTTCATCTGCAGGTTCATTCTGCTTGGTTGCAGATGAAATTGACGGAAAAAAGGTTGGAAATAAAGCACCCCAATTAATTAAAATACTTCAGGATTTTCTCATGGATGAGTTCTTAGAGGAAACCAGCGTAAAATAATTTGGTATAGAAAATGCGTTAAAAAGCAATGTGTAATTTCATGCCTTGAAAGGAAGAACAAAAAATGCAGTATCATCGCGTTTTTGCAAGAGTAGACATAGATGCGATAATTCACAATTTAAAAGAATGTAAAAAGAGAATACCGCAGGGGACAAAGCTTTTATGTGTGATAAAGGCAGACGCATACGGACACGGTGCGGCGGTATTGGCACAGGAATTAGAGAGCGAGGCTGATTATTTTGGCGTCGCTATACTTGAAGAAGCAATAGAACTTCGTAAAAGCGGAATAAAAAAGCCTATTCTTATTTTAGGCTATACATCTCCGTCACAGGATGAACTATTAATAAAATACGATATAACACAAAATGTATATACATTGGAAATGGCAAAAAGGCTTTCAAAGCTTGCACAGCAATTAAATAGGACTGTTAAAATCCATATAGGCTTGGATACAGGAATGTCAAGAGTAGGCTTTAAGGATAATGATGAGAGCATTGAGCTTATCAAAGAGATTTCAACACTTCCCAATATTTATCTTGAGGGCTTGTTCAGCCACTATGCAAGAGCTGACGAAAGGGATAAGACCTGCGCATATGAGCAGAAAAGACGCTTCGATGAGTTTGCACAAAAGCTCGAAAGGGAAAACATAAAAATCCCGATAAAGCATCTTAGCAACTCTGCAGCTGTCGGTGAGTTTAATGAGCATTATGATATGGTTAGATTCGGCATCTCACTCTATGGTCTTTACCCCTCAGATGAAGTTGATAAATCTACCTTGAGCTTAATCCCTGCGATGGAGCTTAGAACAAAGATTGTAAACTTAAAAACTGTTGAAAAGGGCTGCGGAGTGAGCTACGGACATACATTTATAACCAGTAGAAGAACAAGGATTGCAACAATACCCGTAGGCTATGCCGATGGGTATCCAAGAGCGCTTTCTTCACAGGGAAGAGTGATTGTAAATAATCAATATGCGCCAATTATTGGTAGAATTTGTATGGATCAATTTATGATAGACGTGACTGACATTGAGGGCGAAATAAAGCTAGAGGATGAAGTTATTCTCATGGGTAAATCAAAGGATTGCTCAATCACAGCTCAAGAGATAGGAGAAATGTCAGCAAGCTTTAATTATGAGGTCATATGCAATGTGGCAAGGCGTGTACCCAGAGTTTATTATAAAAATAATGAGCTTTATAAAGAAGTATCGTATATCTAAAAATAAAATTAAATATTTTGTCGCTGTAGAGGTTAAACCCTTTACAGCGATTTTTTTATTTGTGGTTCTATTCGGGGACAAGTGGTCATAAATATTTTAAAGAAGGAAAGTTAAAAGGAGAGTTAAGGATGAAAAGCTTAGATGATTTTTATAAGGTTATATCATATTTGCCCCAAAGTCTGGCACAGAGCCTCAAGGGGCTAAATGATGAGTTTAAAAAGACGATTTTTGAAATTAGATTGAGAGCAGAGATGCCGATTATATTGGTGAACAAATGTGGGAGCAATTTTCTGTACAACAATTCGCGTGTGAGTCTTATTTATAATGAAAATGCTCAAAAGGTAAGCCTAAGCCAGCTAAACGAATGCTTTAATAGGCTATGCGGCTTCTCGGTGCATTCTAATTCTAATAATATTTCACAGGGTTTTATAAGCTTGGAGGGGGGACATAGGGCAGGAATTTGTGCAACTGCAGTTTGTGACAGCGATAAAAATGTTGTGTCACTGAGGGATATAAGCTCAATAAATCTGAGAATTGCCCATGAATACAGAGGCGTCGCAGATAAAATTTATGAGGAGCTTTTTCTTAATGATATAAGCTCAATCATAATAGGGGGACCGCCATCTAGTGGAAAAACGACGGTTCTGCGTGATTTAGCAAGACAGCTGTCAGGCAAGCAGCGAGCGAGGTTTTTGAGGACGGTTATAGCAGATGAGAGAGGCGAAATAGCGGCGGTGTATGATTCAGTACCGCAAAAGGATGTTGGCTTTAGTGACGTGATAAACGCTATGAAAAAAGAAAAAGCGGTGCTAATGGCACTGCGTTCAATGTCACCGCAGGTTATTATATGTGATGAAATTGGAACACTTGAAGAGGTAAATGCGATACGAGAGGGCTTGAATTCCGGCGTGAATTTTGTCCTTAGCGCCCACATGCAGAGTAAAGAGGATTTATTTTTACGTCCTGCGTTAAGAGAACTGGTAAAAAGCGGAGCATTTTCGCATCTTGTAATGCTCAGTGGGACGCAGCCGTCGAAAATAGAGCAAATATACAATATCAAGGAGCTAATAAATGAAAACGGCAGGAGCAATATTCCTAATGCTGACATTCTTCCTATCGGGAAGCTACCTTTCACAGATTCTCACAATGCGAGTTAAAACACTAAAGGAGCTTTCAATGATGCTTAGCGATATGAAAAATCTTTTTGAATATTCTTGTCCCGCACTTAATGATATGATAATTGCACTGTCACAGAAGAGAAGTCTTGATAATTTATCATTTTTAAAGGATTGTGCCATAAGACTAAAAAATAAAGAACCATTTCCCAGTGCATGGAGCTGTGCGTTAATTAATAACAGAGCGAGGCTTAAAATAAAGAGTGATGACTTTAACCTTCTTTTATCCTTCGGCGAGGATTTAGGCACAACTGCACTTGAGGGACAAATATCAATCTGTGAAATGCATAAAAAGCTAATTGACGAAAGCCTCAATTATGCACAGACAAATGCTCAAAAATATTCAAAGCTTTTGGCACCGTTGGGACTTCTTCTGGGAGCTGCAGCGGCAGTGATGCTAATTTGATACGGAGAGGAAAATAAAATGGAAGTTGAGATAATAATAAAAATTGCAGCGGTTGGCATTATTGTAGCTGTATTAAATCAAGTTCTATCAAAAGCGGGCAGAGATGATTATGCACTTATCACGGCACTTGCAGGTGTTGTTGTAGTTATAATAATGCTTGTCCCATATTTAGAAAAGCTGACGCAGACGGTTGAGTCAGTTTTCGGTATATAAAATGGAGTTTGCATTTAAGCTTGCGGCAATAGGCGTTATCTGTACAACAGCATCATTGATTCTGCGTCAGTATAAAAGCGAATATGCACTTTTTCTAGAGCTTGCAGGAATATGTGTTATTACATTTTTTGCAATAAATAGTGCGCATGATGTAATAGCGAGTATAAAGCCAATGCTGGAATTTACAAATATTGGTGAGCAAACAGCAGAAATTCTAATTAAAGCATTGGCAATAGCGACCTTTACAGCAATCGCAGCTGATATTTGCAGGGATAATTCAAATCAAGCACTTGCATCAGTGTTGGAATTTTTTGGGAAAGCGGCAGTCATAGTGCTTTGCGTTCCGCTTTTAAAGGCGGTTGCAGAAATTGCCGCAGGATTTATCAATTCATAGGTAAAATGAAAAAAATAAAAATAATTTTATTGTCAATTCTTATAATTTTATCCTTTCAAGAAATCGCATTTGCACAAGAGGCTGTGACTGAGGATACATATGAAAAGCTATATTGGCACAGCGGAGCGGGAGGCCTAGAGGACAGTCTGACGAGCGAAGCTCAGGAGATACTCAACCAGCTGGACATAGATAATGCAGATTTTAACTCTATTTTCAAAGCTGATTTTAAAAGTATATTGAGGCTTTTTTATAAAATAGCTTGTAAAAATATTGACGGACCGCTGAAGCTTCTTTTTAAGGTTATAGGAGTTTTAATTCTTACATCAATAGTTAAAATTCTTATACCTGAAAGCAGCGGACAAAGTACAGGGGTAAATATATTACTGTCAAGTGTGATAGTATTGAGCGTGCTTGCACCTATTTCTAATGCTATTGTAAGGTCAGTAACTGCAATAGAGTCGAGCTGTGATTTTATGAAGCTTTTAATTCCGGTGTTTGCAGGAATAATTGCGATGAGCGGAAACCCACTTATGGCCTTTTCATACAACAGCTTGACGCTTTTTATGGCAGAGGGGATATGCACACTTTCGAGCAATACAGTAATATCTCTAATGGGTGCATATACGGCACTATGCGCTGTAACAGGTGTGGCGTCAGAGCTTAATCTAAATGGCGTAGCTGATTTATTTAAAAAAACAGCTATAACGGTATTGTCGGTGTGTGCAGCGTTATTTTCAGCAGCTCTTTCATTAAAAGGGATTATGGCAGGCGCAGCAGATAACTTGATGTCGAGAGGAATTAAGCTTGCAATAAGTACAGCAATTCCGATAGTTGGAGGCGCATTAAGTGAAGCCTATTCCTCAATAATAGGCAGCTTGGCACTTTTAAAAAGTGCAGTGGGTATGTTTTGCATAATGTCAGTATTAGCTATAAATATTCCAGTAATAATTGAACTTGCAAGCTACATAGCCTGCTTTAAAATATCAAGCGCAGTCGCAGCACTTTTTAATAATCACAGCGCAGCAAGGATAATTGACAATATTTGTTCAACCTTTACAATTCTTAATGTGACGGTGATTTTTGAAGGAGTAGTTTTTATTATTTCTTCGGCAATAATTCTTTCACTAAGGACTTTGATATAATGACAGAATTTTTAAAACAGTGGCTTTTAGGCTTGTGCATGACAGCACTTTTTTGTGCGGTTATATTTGCACTTGTACCTAAAAGCAGTATGAAAAAGAGCATGAGCTTAGCGTGTACGGCGGCAATAACTGCGGCAATTTTTTTGCCATTTGCAAATAGCTCAGTAAATTTGAACTTAGACGACAGTATAGAGGACGCTGATTTTAATAAGCTGCAAAGTGATGCCGCATACAATCTGTCAGCAGCTTTAAGTGATGAAATAACAGAAAAAATAGACATACTTTTAACTAAAAACGGCTACAATGACAGTGAAATAAATATACTTACAGGACAAGAGGATAGCGGCTTAATTACAGTTAAAAGGGTGGATATAAGGCTTGCAGACTCTAAAAAGGTGGATGAGTTAACGCAGACAAAGCTGTATGAGCTGCTCGGTGATAACGTGATTATTATTTTTTCATGAGGATTTGTTATGGATGAAAATAGTATTAAAAATCTTAAAAAGGCACTCAAAAAAGATAAAAAGCTTTTGATAATTGTGATTGCTGCAGTTATTGCACTTGTACTTTTGATAATTCCCGAATTTGGCTTGGATTCAGCTAAGCAGGAGAAAACGAATAGCTCAGAGGAAAAAGAAGTCACTTATTTAGAAAATACAGAAAAAAGGCTCAAGGATATTATAGGTTCAATCGAGGGCGCAGGGAATGCGAAGGTGATGGTAACTCTAGAAAATTCAGCTGAGCAGGTTTATGCACAAAATGAAAAGCATAAGTCGGATTCCGATTCAGGACTGCAAAGACCTAAAAGCTCAAATACAAATGAACATGAATATGTTCTTATAAAGTCAAGCTCCAAGGGTGAGGAGGGGCTTATTATAAAGCTTGTTGAGCCGAAGATTAGGGGCGTTGCTATAGTCTGTGAAGGAGGTGGAAGCGATAGGGTAAAGCAGGAGATAATTGAAACTGTAACAGCAGTTCTAGACATCAGTGCATCGAGAGTATATGTTGCGAAAATGGGATAATTTCAGAAAGGAAGCCAAGATGAAGATAAAGAAAAGACAAATTATCGCTGCTGCGCTTATTTTAGCATTAGGCACAGCTGTATTTTTAAACTATAACCATTCTAAGCCCGAGGCTAAGAAAACAAATGGAGCTGTCAGCAGTGAATCGACAGTAAATTTAGGCGATGCCCAGTTTGTAAACGGAACGTCGGTCAGTGAACAAAAGGATGACAAAGATTATTTTGCTGCAGTAAAAACGAAAAGAAAAACAGCACACGATGAGTCATTTGAAATTCAAAAAAAGATAATTGATGATAAAAATGCGGATGAAAAAGCCAAAAAGCAGGCGAGTGACACACTCACAGAGCTTTCTAATGCTGTAAAGGCGGAAAATGATACGCAGGCACTCATCACGGCGAAGATAAAAAAAGAGTGTGCAGTGTTTATCAATAATAATAAGGTTCAGGTAGTGGTGGGAAAAGATATACTCAATGAAAATACAATTTTGAAAATTCAAGAAATTGTCACAAATCAAACGGGTATTTCAGCTAAAAATATAACAATTATTGAATTAAATAGTTGAGAATTTTGAACTTTGTGGTATAATAAAGGGCAGAAGGAGGAATGCCCTGTGGAAGAAAACAGACCAATAGATAATATCGGTAATCTTATCGTATCCGATGAAGTGGTCGCTTCAATTGCACTAAATGCAGCAAAAGATGTAGAAGGTGTAAGCGGATTTGCAGTCGGAACTCCCGATGTCCATTCCATACTTAAGCTTGACGAAGGTCCGCTCAAGGTTGTACATGTTGCATCTAAGGATAACGACATGAAAATTTATATCCATGTACTTATTGAGCCGGGCAAAAAGATTCCGAATGTAGCAGCTGAGATTCAAAAGAATGTCAAGGATGCTATTCAGAATATGACAGGCCAAATGGTTTCTAAAGTCAATGTCATCATAGAAGGCATGGGCGAAGCATCAAAGCAAAGCGAAGATTGATTTCTTTAAGCCCTCTCTAAGGGGAGGGCTTACTTTGATTTTATTTAGGATATTGAATTTAATAGGGGGTAGCGCAGTATTTGCGCGGATAATTTATGCGTAGGACAAGAAGTGAATCAAGAGAACAGGCTTTTACTCTTATTTTTGAAAAATCTTTTAATCCCGGAACAGAGATGGAAGATATTATCGATTTAAGCGTTGAACATGAGCTTATTGAGGAGGACGATTTTGCGAGAAACCTTGCACAAATGGTCTGGGATAAGCTGTATTCTATAGATACAATAATTGAAAAATATTCTAGTAATTGGAAAATGCATCGAATTTCTAAGGTTGCTCTTTCTGTTATGCGACTTTCAATTTGTGAAATGCTCTATATGCCAGAGGTTCCCGTAGGCGTATCAATTAACGAGGCTGTTATGCTGTGTAAGAAATATGCAACTCAAGAGGATGCCTCATTCGTAAATGGTATTTTAGGTGCAGTTGCAAGAAACGAAGAGCTTGCACAAAGAGAAGCTGACAAAGCTTCGGCTGAAGAAACTGTTGGAGAATAAAGATGGCAGTTTATCTCGGCATAGATACCAGCAATTATACAACATCCGCCGCAGCCTTTGATGATGTGAGCGGATTTGTTTTTCAAAAGAAAAAGCTTCTTCCTGTAAAGCAGGGAGAGAGGGGACTTCGCCAAAGCGATGCAGTTTTTCATCATACTGTTCAATTAAGCGATATGGTTACGGGCGTTATTGAGCATTGCGGCAGACCTGATTGCATAGGCGTGTCAAAATCTCCCAGAGATGCAGAGGGTTCATATATGCCCTGCTTTTTGGTGGGAGAGAATACCGCTAAATGCATGGCGAGTGTTCTTAATGTAAATCTTTATAAGTTTTCCCATCAAGCGGGACATGTTGCGGCTGCTGTTTATTCAAGCGGCCATTTAGAGCTTTTTAAAAAGAGGTTTATAGCATTTCATGTTTCGGGAGGCACAACCGAGGCTTTATTAGTAGAGCCTGATCCCGAAAAAATATTTAAAATCACAATTATCGGTGAAACATTAGACTTAAATGCAGGGCAGGCGGTTGATCGTGTCGGTGTAGCTATGGGACTTCACTTTCCCGCAGGAAAAGAGATAGAAAAGTTAGCTCTGCAGAGTAAAAATACATATTCCCCAAAGACATGTGTACGAGGAACAAATTGCTCACTTTCAGGTATAGAAAATCAATGCAAGGCAATGATTGAAAAAGGGGAAGAAAAATGTGATGTCGCACGCTTTTGCCTAGATGCAGTAGCAGGTGCGCTTAATAAGATGACAAAGAATATCATCAGCGAATACGGCAGGCTTCCGCTCATTTTTGCAGGCGGAGTTATGTCAAATTCTATAATTAGAGAACGCTTTACAAAACAGTTTGGCGCATATTTTGCTGAGCCTGAATTTTCAGCGGATAACGCTGCAGGAATTGCGTATCTCACATATTTAAAGGAGACTTCAAATGCTCCAGAATTTAAGCATAACTGTTAGTCAGTTAAACAGATATATAAAATCGATTGTCGATTCAGATTCCAATCTGCGTACAATATTTGTAAGCGGAGAGATTTCTAATTTTACAAATCATTATAGAACAGGTCATTACTACTTAACATTAAAGGACGAAAATTCTTGTGTTAAAGCTGTTATGTTCTCATCTGCAAATTCAAGGCTGGGCTTTACTCCCGAAAACGGAATGAAGGTCATCGTTAGAGGCAGGGTGAGTGTTTTTGAGCGAGATGGTCAATATCAGCTGTATATCGACGATATGCAGCCGGATGGAGCGGGTGCGCTTAATATTGCATTTGAGCAGCTCAAAAGAAAGCTTGAAAGAGAGGGCCTGTTTTCAGACGAAAATAAAAAGCCGATTCCTAGGTATCCGAAGACAGTCGGTGTCGTCACGTCACCGACAGGAGCGGCTGTAAGAGATATAATAAATGTAATAACAAGGAGAAATCCAGCAACTGAGATTGTACTTTGTCCGGTACAGGTTCAAGGCTCATCTGCTGCAGGTCAAATAGAGGATGCAATACGACGCTTTAATAAAGGCAATTATGCGGATGTTTTAATTGTCGGCAGAGGCGGCGGCTCTCTGGAGGAGCTTTGGGCATTCAATGAAGAACGAGTTGCGAGAGCAGTAGCGGCAAGTGAAATCCCTGTTATTTCAGCGGTCGGCCATGAAACAGATTTTACAATTTGTGACTTCGCAGCCGATTTAAGAGCGCCCACACCGTCAGCTGCTGCGGAGCTTGCTGTGAGGGATAAGGAGGAGTTAAAGCTCTTTTTAGAAAATTTGCAGAGCAGGTGCGTAAACGCACTTAAAAATCAAGCTGAATATAAAGAAAATGAATTAAAAAGACTTTCAGCCCAGCTTTTAGCATACAGCCCGAATATGCAGATAAGCTCTATGCGTCAAACCTTGGATATTTATTATGGCGAGATGTATTCAGCACTTTTAAGAGCTTATGACAGGCAAAGGCATAATATTTCTGCCCTTGCAGGAAAACTCGATGCACTAAGTCCTTTAAGAATTTTGTCAGGCGGTTATGCAGCCGTAGAATTTAATGATAAGCTTATTTCACGTGATAATCTCCCAAAAGTCGGGGAAGAAATTACTGTTACTACAGCGAATACAAAAATGACTGCGCAGGTTAAATCTCTGCGTAAGCTCCAAAACGGAGGAAAAACTAATGGCTAAGAAAAATTATGAGGATTCAGTTAAAAGACTTGAGCAAATAGTTTCTCTTTTAGAAAGCGGCGATTGCTCACTCGATGAATCTATGAAGCTTTTCGAGGAGGGAACAAAGCTTGTTGCTTCTTGCAATGCAAGCCTTGATAAAGCACAGACCAAAATAAAAGATCTGACAGAAATCGAAAAGGGAGTTGATTTGGATGTCTGAATATACCTACAACGAGTATACTAAACTCATTGAAGATGCGCTATTCTCATATTTAAAGGTCGAAAGCAAGTCACTCGGTGAAGAGAAGATGCACGAAGCTATGCTATACAGTGTAGAAAATGGCGGCAAAAGAATCCGACCTATGCTTGTATTGGAGTTTTGCCGTATCTGCGGCGGCGATGTAAGGGCAGCACTTCCTCTTGCATGTGCGATTGAATTTATCCATACCTATTCATTAATTCATGATGATTTGCCTTGCATGGACGATGACGATATGAGAAGAGGCAAGCCTTCAAATCATATAAAATTCGGTGAAGCAAATGCACTTTTGGCAGGCGATTCACTTTTGACATTCGCATTCCAGACTGCTGCAGGCGCAAAGGATTTAAGCGCAGAGGCTATTGTTGAGGCTGTTGCACTTTTGTCAGAGGCAGCAGGCTGTGCAGGCATGATAGGCGGTCAGGTTCTCGACCTCTTTAATGAAAACAGAGAAAATGTTACAATCGAGGATTTAAGACAGGTTGATGACCTTAAAACAGCTGAGCTTATAAGAGCGTCATGTACTTTAGGCTGTATTGCTGCGAGAGCTGATGAAGAAAAACGTGAGGCTGCAAGAATATTTGCGGTAAATTTAGGAATAGCATTTCAAGTGGTCGATGATATATTAGATGTAACAAGTGATGAGGCTACCTTGGGTAAGCCTATCGGCAGTGATGCCCAGAAAAATAAGAATACTTATGTTTCACTTTTAGGCCTTGAAGCAGCAAAGGAAAAAGCAGCAGAGCTTACTGATAGAGCTATAAAGGCTCTTGACGTTTTTGGTCAGGATGCCAATTACTTAAAAGCGCTTGCTCAAAAGCTTCTTTGCAGGAGTAATTGATTATGGACGATACAAAATATTTAAAGAATATAAAGTCACCATCAGATTTAAAAAAATTAAATTATGATCAGCTCGAAGTTCTTGCAAAAGAGGTTAGAGCAACATTAATTGAAACAGTTTCAAAAACTGGCGGACATTTGGCATCAAATTTGGGAGTTGTTGAATTAACACTTGCAATTCATAAGGAATTTGATTCGCCCAATGACAAAATTGTATGGGATGTAAGTCATCAGGCGTACACACATAAGCTTCTGACTGGCAGACAGGATATTTTCCCGACTCTTCGTCAAGAGGATGGCATGTCAGGCTTTACAAGACCTGATGAAAGTGAGCATGATATGTTCTATAGCGGACATTCAAGCACTGCAGCGTCGTCAGCATTAGGTCTTGCTGCTGCTAATTCAATGCGTCACGATCCGCACAGAGTAATTGCAGTCGTAGGTGATGGCGCAATGACTGGCGGTATGTTCTACGAAGCACTTAATAATGCGGGCAGAACAAAGGATAGACTTATAATCGTATTAAATGATAATGAAATGTCAATATCCCAAAATGTTGGCTCAATGGCTAAATATTTAGCTTCAGTCAGAGCCAAGCCCGAATATTATCGCATGAAAGCTAAGACGGATTTATTTTTGAATAAGATTCCGTTTTGCGGTCATAAGCTGTCAAAGATTGCCTTTGACTTGAAGACTGCATTAAAAAGGCTGATGTATTCAAGCTCGTGGTTTGAGGATTTGGGACTTCATTATATCGGACCTGTTGACGGCCACAATATAAAGCAGCTTTGTGAAAGTTTTGAAACTGCTAAAAAATACGATAAGCCGGTTCTTCTCCACGTTAATACTAAAAAGGGCAAGGGCTATGAACACGCAGAAAAGTCACCAGAGCAGTTCCATGGAATTTCACAGTTTGATATAAATACAGGCGAGCCTATCTCATCTGGAACAAGCTTTTCAAATGTTTTCGGTGACATAATGTGTGATTTCGCAGATCATGATGACAGACTTTGTGCTATAACTGCGGCAATGTCTATAGGAACAGGGCTTAACAGGTTTTCAGTTGAGCATAAGAATAGATTTTTCGATGTTGGTATTGCTGAGGAACACGCAGTAGCGTTTGCGTTGGGACTTTCAAAAAATGGATTTATACCGGTGTTCGCAGTATATTCAACATTTTTACAGCGCAGCTTTGACCAGCTGATACACGATGCCTCTTTACAAAATCAAAAGATAGTTATAGCTATTGATAGAGCGGGCTTTGTGGGTGCTGACGGCGAAACACATAACGGCGTATTTGATGTTTCAATGCTTCGAAGTGTACCGAATATCACAGTTTATTCACCTGCAACCTATGATGAACTGCGTCACGCTATGCAAAGAGCAGTTTATTCTGAAAATAAGCTTGTTGCTGTCAGGTATCCCAGAGGTTCTCAAAAGACTGTCCCAGAATGCATAACTCTTTCAAATTCAGATTTTGATATTATCGGACAAGACGATTGCGAGCTTGCAGTTGTAACCTATGGCAGAACATTTTATTCGTGTGCTAATGCTTATGAAAGACTTATGGCAGAGGGAATTAATATAAAGCTTATTAAGCTCAATAGAATTATTCCTGTACCGCATGAAGCGATAGCTGCAGCGGCAAAGTGCAAAAAAGTTGTATTTATTGAAGAGGGCATAAAGAACGGCGGCGTAGGCGAGGGCTTTTTACAATCTCTTTATGAAAAGGGATTTAGAGGGGATTATACTTTAAAAGCTCTTGATAACGGATTTTGCCGACAGGCTTCTGTATCCTCTCTTATGCATAAATATGGTTATGACGAAGAGGGCGTATATGAGCTTTTGAAGTCAGTTATGTAAAAATACAGTATATACAATGTATATTTACATTCCTTTAATTGTTAAATAACTAGACATATGACTAACAAATGTGATATAATCGCACTTAGAGGGTAATTATTTGTTTAATTATCGAAAAAAGTTGATATATTATTGTATTTTAATACTCAGTTAGACGGATGATTAAAAATACTGCATCTGCATAAAAATGCGGATGCAGATTTAATACTTTTATCCTTTAATGATGGATAAAAAATAAAGTTAGAGCAGCTAATGGGGGTGACTGTCATTAAATTTGCAATAATTCCAAATCTTACCAGAAAAAACGCACTCGTTGTAACAAGAAATATTTGCGACACGCTTGATAAGCTTGGAGCTTCATATATGTTTCCTAAGGAGTATGAAAAAAGCTTTAAGGATACAGCAGCAGAGTTCATTCAGGAGAACGATGCGATACGATTTTGCGACATAGTGGTTACAGTAGGCGGAGACGGCACAATATTACATTCTGCTAAAAAAGCTGCGATGCATTCAAAGCCTGTATTGGGCGTAAATGCCGGCAGACTTGCATTTATGGCAGGCTTGGAAAAAGAAGAAATCTCAATGATGACAGAGCTTATTGAGGGTAACTATAGAGTGGATGAAAGAATTATGCTTAAAACAACAGTTAAGCATGATGGAATTATAGAAAATTGTGGTTACAGCATAAATGATACGACTGTAATGCGTGGAGGAGAGCCGAGAATCTGCGAATTAAAGGTGGATTTAGACGGTAAATCGTTTAATAATTATTTGGGCGATGGCTTGATTTTTGCAACACCTACAGGTTCAACAGCATATTCCCTATCTGCAGGCGGTCCGGTAGTAGATCCGCAGCTTGAAGGTATAATTTTAACGCCTGTTTGTTCGCACTCACTTTTTTCCAGACCGCTTGTGTTTAAGGATACCGCACATCTCGGAGTTAAATCAGCAGATGGTGAAGATATATTTATTTCCTGCGATGGTGAAAAACCAATGAGGGTTTCTTCTAATGCGAAGGTCACAATAGAGAAAGCTGATATATGCGCTAAGTTCATTAGAATTAAGCCTGAAAATTTTTTAGACGTACTCAATTATAAATTTTTATAATTTCTCGTAATAATAGGTTTGTTATCAGGGGGTTATCAGATGAAAAAGAAAAGACAGGAAACAATACTCGAAATAATTGATCAGTATAAATTATCAACGCAGGAGGAGCTTCTCCAAAAGCTCAAGGAATGTGGCTTTGAGGCAACGCAGGCAACAGTTTCGAGAGATATTAAAGAGCTTAGACTTGTTAAGACAATGAGTGATACAGGCGAATATAGATACACTGTTACAAAGACGGAATCGGATGAACTTGTATCAAAGTACCGCAGTATATTTATCCATTCAGTTATAAGTGCTGACTATGCGGGCAACATGATGGCAATACGCTGCTATACAGGAATGGCTAATGCAGCATGTGCGGCTTTTGATTCAATGCATTGGGAAGGCCTTGTAGGCACACTTGCAGGAGATGATACAATTTTTGCACTTTGCAGAAATGAGCAGTATGCAGCACAGATGAAAGATTCCATAAAGAGACTTATTGAAAAATGAGGTTTCATAAATGCTTCTTAGTTTAAAAATTGAGAATATAGCGATTATTGAAAGCGCACAGATAGAGCTTGATTCAGGCTTAAATGTCTTGACAGGTGAAACGGGTGCAGGTAAATCAATAATAATCGACTCTATCAATGCGGTGTTGGGTGAAAGAACATCGAAAGATCTTATAAGAACGGGCGCACAGTCTGCGAAGGTGACAGCCCTTTTTTCCGATGTCTCACAGGCAGCTTTAAAAAGATTAGAAGAATATGATATTGAAGCAGACGAGGATGGCAACATTGTTCTTCAAAGAACATTGAGCCTCAGCGGAAAAAACACGTGCAGAGTAAATGGTACGCCTGTTACAGTTTCAACACTTCGCGAGATAGGTCATGAGCTTATAGATATTCATGGTCAGCACGACAATCAGTCACTTTTATCACCAGAAAAGCATTTTGAATATATTGATTCAATGGCAGATAATAGCGAGCTTCTCTCAAAATACAGAGAGAGGTTTAAGGTTTTGCTGTCATATATAAAGGAAAGGGAAGCCTTAAGTACAGATGAAGCTGAAAAATTAAGACAGCTTGATTTGCTTGACTTCCAGATAAATGAGCTGGAAATGGCTGATATAAAACTCGGTGAAAGAGAAGAGCTTACAAATACAAAAGCATTGATGCAAAACTGTGAAAAGGTTACTCAGTCGCTTCGCAGTGCCTATGAGCTTTTAAAGGGCGGCGAGGAAGGCATGAATGTAGTTTCAGCTATAAATGATTCAGCAGATTACGTGGATAGTGCAGCCCAATACTATGAGGAGGTTGCACAGTCAGCTCAAACTATAAGAGGAGCAGGATATGAAATAGAGGAGTGTGCAGACGAAATAAGGCGCGCACTTGATGAATTTACGTATGAGCCTGAGGAGCTTGCCGAGGTTGAAGAGAGGCTGGATATGATATTCAGGCTTAGCGTTAAATATGGCAGCACAGAGGAAGAGATGCTCGAATTCTTAGAAAAAGCCAAGGCTCAAAGGGATAAGATAAATTTATCCGATGAGAGAATTGGTCAGCTCGATGAGCTTATAAGAAGTACTAAGGATGAAGTGAGAGCGCTGTCTTTAAAGCTCACAGAGTCAAGAGAAAAAGCTTCAAGAATGTTTGAGAAGAATGTTATGCAGCAGCTGACGTTCCTTGATATGCCAAACGTTAAATTTATAGTTAACAGAGAAAAAACTGCATTTACTGTAAATGGTGCAGATAATATAGAATTCCTTATATCTGCAAATGCGGGCGAAACACCGAAGCCCCTTGTTAAAATTGCATCTGGCGGTGAGCTTTCTAGAATAATGCTCTCAATAAAGAGCGTGCTTGCAGGTAAGGATGAAATGGATACTATGATATTCGATGAAATCGATGTCGGTGTAAGCGGCAGAGCAGCGCAGAAAATTGCTATGAAGCTAAAAGAGGTTTCAAACGGCAGACAGGTTATATGCGTAACACATCTGTCACAGATTGCAGCACAGGCAGACAGGCACATGAAAATAAGCAAATCTGTTAAAAACGATAAGACTTATACAAGAGTTGAACCGCTCGATATTGAGGGAAGAAAATATGAACTTGCAAGAATTACAGGCGGCCTCGATATAACAGAGCTTCAGCTTCAAAATGCCGAGGAGATGCTCAAGAGCGCAGGAGTTTTGGATTAAAGCTTAAAGAGCTGTCTTAAAAGATAGCTCTTTTTATTTTTAAAACAAGAAAGGAATAAAAATCATGGCTAAAAACAAGGATGTCAAGGATAATGGGGCTAAAAAAGAAAGCTTGATGCAAGCGTTGAAATTTGGATTGTTCTCAATTTCTGCCGGAATAATCGAAGCTGTATCGTATACCATTATAGTGGCTCTTCTTCCAAAGGAAAACGGTGTGGTGAAGTTTGCGGCAGCAGCACAGCTCATATCTCTTGCGTTGTCGGTTATTTGGAACTTTACAGTAAACAGAAAGTTTACTTTTAAATCAGCTACAAACATTCCGATTGCAATGCTTAAGGTTGCGGCCTTCTATTTAATATTTACACCGCTTTCAGGCTGGTTCACAGCTTATGCAACAGGCACATTATTATGGAATGAATTTCTTGTAAAGGCAATTTGCATGCTGACGAACTTTGTTTTAGAGTTCTTCTTCTGCAAATATGTAGTTTTTAGAGATTCACTTGATAATTCAAACGAAAACGAAAAGGAAAATAATAAGAAATAATGGAAGAAAAAGCATTAAAATGTCCACTTTATAAAAAATGCGGAGGCTGTCAGCTTCAAAATTTAAGCTATGAAGAGCAGCTAAAATGGAAGCAGAGAAGAGCAGAGAGATTACTCGGCGAATTTGGCAGGGTAAATCCAATAATAGGCATGGAGAAGCCTTATCATTACAGGAATAAGGTTCAAGCAGCATTCTCGACAGACAGAAACGGAAAAATAATTTCAGGCGTGTATCAGTCAGGTACGCACAGCATAGTCTGCGTAGATTCATGCTTAACAGAGGATGTCAAGGCAGACAGCATAATTGTTACTGTAAGAAAGCTTTTAAAAAGCTTTAAGATACCTGCATATAATGAGAGAACAGGCAGCGGAATCCTTCGCCATGTGCTTGTTAAAAGGGGCTTTAAAACAAATCAAATAATGGTTGTGCTTGTTACAAGCGGACCTATATTCCCAGCAAAAAACAACTTTGTTAAGGCACTTTTAAAGCAACATCCAGAAATTACAACCGTTATACATAACATAAATCCATACAGAACAAGCCTTGTACTCGGTGACAGAGAGCAGGTTCTCTATGGCAAGGGCAAGATAGAGGATGTCTTGTGCGGGCTTACATTTAGAATTTCAGCACGCTCATTTTATCAGATTAATCCCGTACAGACTGAGGTTCTCTATAATACAGCTATGAAGTATGCACAGTTTACAGGCAAGGAAAAGGTAATCGATGCATATTGTGGAATTGGTACAATAGGAATGGTAGCTTCTAAAACTGCGGGCGAGGTAATCGGCGTTGAACTTAATAAGGACGCAGTAAGGGATGCTATTTCAAATGCAAAGCGAAACGAAGTTAAGAATATCAGCTTTTTCTGTGCGGATGCAGGTGATTTTATGCGTGCAATGGCAGATGAAAACGAAAAGGCAGATGTCGTTTTAATGGATCCGCCAAGAGCGGGCAGCGATGAGCAGTTCCTGTCATCACTCTTGACCTTGAGTCCCAACAGAGTTGTATATATATCATGCAACCCCGAAACACAGCAGCGAGATTTAAGATACCTCTCAAAGCATGGCTATAAGGTGGATAATATCCAGCCCGTCGATATGTTCCCTCATACAAACCATATCGAAACAGTTGTTTCACTTTATAAAAAGAATAAATAATTAAAACGGACTTTTAAGTTAATCTTGAAAGTCCGTTTTGTTGTCACTAAATACCGACACCTCCAACACATATGTTGATAGATATTTTGTGATATGTTAAAATTAAAGGTATCGAAAAAAGATTAGGAGAGATAAAATGAAATTCATTCATCTTTCAGATTTGCACTTAGGTAAAAAGCTTCATGAAAGCTCTTTGATTGAGGATCAAGAATATATATTAAACGAGATCCTTCAAATTATAGATGAAGAAAAGCCCGACGGAGTTATTCTTGCGGGTGATATATATGATAAGTCAATTCCGCCAGTTGACGCAGTTGAGCTTTTCGATAGCTTTTTAGTATCACTTTCAAAAAGAAATATTAATACATTTGTAATAAGCGGCAATCACGACTCACCAGAAAGAGTTTCATGCGGCGGCAAGCTTATGGAAAAAAGCAATGTATATATGGCACCTGTCTATTCCGGCGAGGTAAAGCCTATTAGCTTTGAGGACGAATACGGCAAAATAAATGTATATCTTCTGCCGTTTGTAAAGCCATCACATATAAGAAGATTCTATCCCGATGAAAAGATAGAGTCATATTCAGATGCAATGCGAGTTGCAGTTGAAAATATGAATGTGGATTCAACAGTTCGCAATGTACTTGTTACACACCAATTCGTAACAGGAGCTGAGCTTTCAACCTCTGAGGATATTGCAGTTGGAGGCACAGATAATATAGACGGCACAATATTTAAAAGCTTTGATTATGTTGCACTTGGCCATATACATCGCCCGCAGAATGTTGGCAGCGAAAGAATAAGATATTGTGGAACACCATTAAAATACAGCTTTTCTGAGGTCAAGCAAGAGAAGTCTGTGACTGCTGTACAACTAGATGAAAAGGGTTCTCTAAAGGTAGAAACAATCCCGTTAGAGCCGCTTTATGATATGGCAGAGCTAAAGGGTACCTTTGACGAAGTTACAAGCTCAGATTGTATTGGCAGAAAAGAACATAAAAACGATTATGTACATATAATTTTGACTGATGAAGAGGATGTCCCAAACGCAATGGGCAGACTTAGAAATTATTATAATAAATTACTGTGGCTCAGCTATGATAATAAGCGTACAAGTCAAGAACAACTTGTTGAAGCGGACGAAAACGCAGATAAAAAAGATCCTCTTGATGTGTTTGCAGATTTTTATGAACAGAGGAATAATAAGCCTATGACTCAAGAGCAGACTAAGTATATGAAAAGCCTTATAGATAAGATTTGGGGGGAGAATCGATGAGACCTGTTAAATTAATAATAAGTGCGTTCGGTCCGTATGCAGGCAGGGAGGAAATCGATTTTGATAAGCTCGGAACAAGGGGACTTTACCTCATAACAGGTGATACCGGAGCAGGAAAGACAACGATTTTCGATGCGATAACATACGCACTTTTTAACGTGGCAAGCGGAACAATTAGAGATGCGTCAATGTTTCGCTCTAATTATGCTAATGAGGATACGCCAACCTTTGTCGAGCTGACTTTTTCTTATGCTGATAAGCTTTATACGGTCAGAAGAAATCCATCATATATGAGGGCTAGCAAAAGAGGAAACGGATACACCGAACAAAAAGCGGATGCAGAGCTTCATATGCCGGATGGTAAAGTGATAAATAAGATGAGTGATGTAAATAGCGAAATTAAGAATATAATCGGCGTCGACGCTGACCAATTCAGACAGATTGCAATGATTGCTCAGGGCGATTTTTTAAAGCTTTTAACGTCTGATACTAAAGACAGACAAAAAATATTCAGACAGATTTTTAAAACAGAAAAGTTCAAGCTTCTTCAAGAGGAGCTTAAGTCTGCATCGTCCGAGCTTTCAAAGCAAAGCGAAGTGCTGACAAATAGCATGGCTCAGTATATAGGCGGGATAAGCTGTGAAGCACAAAGCGTATTCAGCACAAGGGTTGAGGAGGCGAAAAACAGCGAGATAACACCGAATGAAGCTGCAGAGCTTTTAAACGAACTCATAGCTTCTGACAGCAAAGCTGACGATGATATAGTAGATGAGCTTGAAAGGCTTAATTCTCAAATTGATGAAGTAACACAGCTTATAGCAAAGGCGAAAGAACTTGAAAATGACAAGAGAAACTTTCAAGAGAATTGTGTAAAGCTCGATGCACTTACAAAAGAAAAGCGAGAGCTTAAAAAAGCGCTTGAAGAAGAGATTGCAAAGCAGCCGCAAAGAGATGCACTTGATGCTGCTGCGGCAAGTATAAATTCACAAATGACAGAGTATGACGAGCTTGAAGATAAGAAAGCAGCTGCGCAGAGCTTGAGAAAATCAATAGACAGTATTGGTGAAAATCTTTTTAAATTAAATACAGAGGATGAAAGGCTTGAAAAAAAGCTTATAGCTATGAAAGAAGAGCTTTCGGGACTAAAGAATGCAGGTGAGGAAGTAGAGAAGCTTCAAGCGAGGCTTAAAGAAATAAAATCTACGGGAGAAAAGCTCAGAGTGCTTAACAATAAGCTTATAGCTTTTAAAAGCGAGAAAATAAAGCTTGAGACACTTCAGGATAGTTATTTAAAGCTATTGGAGATTGCAGATGCTTGTACAGCAGATTACGAACTAAAGCATAAGCTTTATCTAAATGCTCAAGCAGGAATATTGGCAGCTGAGCTTAAGGATAATGAACCATGTCCGGTCTGCGGCTCGTGCAATCATCCTCAAAAGGCACACATTAGCGAAAAAGCGCCAACGAAGCAGGAACTTCAACAAGCAAAGCAGTCAGCAGATTCTCAAATGAAAAAAGCAAGTCAGGCAGCACAGAATGCAGGCAATCAAAAAGGCTATTTAGAAAGTATGCAAAAGCAGCTTGAGTCTGATATAAAGGAGCTTGTAGGCGAGTGTGACTTGTTATCCGCAAGCGAAAAAGCTCAAAGCATTATTAATGAGCTGGTAGAGGAATATAAGAATGTAAATGAGCAAAGGCTTTTAGAGGAGGAAAAAAGGAGCAGGAGAAAGACTCTCGAAAAAGATATTCCTAAAGAGGAAAACAGCAAAGTTGAGCTGAATTTACAGATAAATGCAAATAAAGAGAAGCGCGCAAGCAATCAAGCGGATTTAAACAATGCAGAGCAAAGAGTAGATGAGCTTTCTAAAAAGCTTATTTATAAATCTAAAGAAGAAGCAAAGGCTGAGCTTGATAAGATAATTAGCAAAAAGAACTTGATGAATGCAGAGCTTGAAAGACACAAAAACCTTTTTAATCAGTGCAATTCAAATATTGCAGCATTAAATGGTGAACAGAAAATCTTGGATGCGAGAATTAAATCAATGCCAAGTATCGATATTAAAGAGCAAGCACAAAAGCAGGAGGAGCTTATACAAGAAAAAAGTAAGCTTACAGATAAGCATATTGCTTTTAGCACGAGATTAGCAGGCAACAAAGAAATTCTAAAAAATCTAAAAGAGAAGATTAAGAATTTTTCAAGCGTAAGTGAAAAATATAAAATGGTAAAGTCGCTATATGATACTGCAAGCGGAAATATGGACAAGAAAGAGAAGGTTATGCTCGAAACCTATGTTCAAATGACTTATTTTGACAGAATTATATTGAGGGCTAATAAAAGACTTCAAAAGATGTCGAGCGGGCAGTATCAGCTCATAAGGAAAGAAGAGGCTGACAACAGACAGAGCCAAAGCGGCTTAGAGCTAGACGTTATTGACCATAACAACACAACGCAGAGAAGCGCAAAGAGCCTCTCAGGAGGCGAATCCTTTATGGCTTCATTGTCTTTAGCTCTCGGACTTTCTGATGAAATACAAATGACGTCAGGCGGAATCAGATTTGATACTATGTTTGTTGATGAGGGCTTCGGTTCACTTTCTGAGGGAGTGCTGGATTTAGCAATAAAAACGCTTCAAGGCTTGACAGAGGGAAACAGGCTGGTAGGCATAATTTCTCACATAGGAGAGCTTAAAAATAAGATTGATAAGCAAATTGTTGTGACTAAGGACAGAACAGGCGGCAGCAAGGCGAAGATTATAGTTGAATAGAGAGTAAAATAACAACAGGACTGGAAAATATTGCTTTTTGATAACAAGCATACTTTTCAGTCCTTTTTACATATGTGATTGTTGAGTTTTGACTTTCTTCATGATATAATTTATAAGATAAAAATAATTATAAGGGGGTGTAGTGCATGAAGTCGATAAAGGAAATATACAGAGTAGGAAGAGGACCTTCAAGCTCACATACTATGGGACCTGAATTTGCGGCTAGAATGTTTATACATGAAAACCCAGATTGCGATAGCTATAAGGTGGTTCTTTATGGCTCGCTTGCGCTGACAGGCGTGGGGCATGGTACAGACAGGATTATCAGGGAAACCTTTGAACCCAGACAGCTTGAGCTAATTCTCGATATGGAAACTACAGATTTTGAACATCCGAACACGATGGATATTTTCGGATATAAAAATGGTGAGCAGGTTGCATATGAACGAGCATTCAGCGTTGGCGGCGGAGCTGTTAAGATTAAGGGCAGAGCGGATGTTGATCCACCTGAAATATATCCCTTTAAAAGCTTTGAGGAGATAAAGGAATATTGTCAAAACAACAATGTTAGAATCCCTGATTTAGTAGAAGAATTTGAAGGTGCGGGAATATGGCATTATCTCGATCAAGTTTGGACTACTATGACAAACTGCATTAAAAGAGGATTGAGGACCTCGGGCGAGCTTCCGGGCGGGCTTCATCTTCAAAGAAAGGCAAGCTATCTTTTTAATCAGCATCATATGGATGAAAGTCCAGAAACGAGAGAAAACAGACTTGTCTGCTCGTACGCATTTGCAGTCAGTGAGGAAAATGCGTCAGGCGGTGAGATAGCAACAGCTCCAACATGCGGCTCTTGCGGTGTATTGCCTGCAGTTTTAAAATATATAGGAGATAAGAGGAGCTTTTCCGACAACGAAATATTAAAAGCACTTGCTACAGCGGGTGTTATCGGTAATGTTATCAAAACAAATGCCTCAATCAGCGGTGCAGAGTGCGGCTGTCAGGCTGAGGTCGGCTCAGCCTGCTCTATGGCGTCAGCAGCCCTTGCAGAGCTTTATGGCATGAATATTGACCAAATAGAGTATGCTGCAGAGGTTGCAATGGAACATCATTTGGGGCTTACCTGCGATCCGGTTTTAGGTCTTGTTCAGCTGCCATGCATTGAAAGAAATGCAGTTGCAGCGATGAGAGCTATCAACGCAGTTAGCCTTGCTAACTTTTTAACACATACCAGAATAGTATCTTTTGATACAATAGTGGAAACGATGTATGAAACAGGCAAGGATTTGTCAAGCATATATCGTGAAACGAGTGAAGGCGGCTTAGCAAAGCTTTATAAGCCTGAGCTTAATAAAAAATAAACGGAGGATCAATTTTTATGAGCAAGCAGATTAGAGAGCCTCAGCAGGGCGATATTATTGCTTCAGTTAAAACAACAATGGGAGATATAAAGATTATTCTTTTCCCCGACGCAGCACCGAAGGCTGTTGAAAACTTCACAACTCACGCCAAAAATGGCTATTATAACGGAATTATATTCCATAGAGTTATTCCGGGCTTCATGATTCAAGGCGGCGATCCTTTAGGCAAGGGCTTCGGCGGCGAGAGCATCTGGGGCAGAGCATTTAAGGATGAATTCAGCAAAGAATACCACAACTTAAGAGGCGCACTTTGCATGGCAAACTCTGGACCTAACACAAACGGCAGCCAGTTCTTTATTGTACAGGCAGATCAATGTGATCCCAGATTCTACCCTCAGATGGAAGATCTTCCTGAAATGTTTACAGAGGAGTCAATCGAGGATTATAAAAAGCTTGGAGGTACACCGTGGCTCGACTTCCGTCACACAGTATTTGGACAGACAGTAGAGGGAATGGATGTTGTTGACGCTATAGCTAATGCAGAGCGTAATTCAAGCGATAAGCCTTTAGAGGACATCTCAATTATTAACGTCGAAATAGAAAAATTATAATCTTTTTTAAATTTCTCTTTACTTTCTGAGTTTAGTGTGCTAAAATATCAATCGCAAGGAGTGATTATTTTGAGCGAAAAAATTAAAGACAATAATGTTGATTTTCTTTTTAAAGCGATTTTAGCACTTAAGGATTTAGATGAATGCTATGACTTCTTCGAGGATCTTTGCACAATTACAGAGCTTAAGGCTCTTTCTCAGAGAATTGTTGTTGCAAAGATGCTTAGTGAGAAGCAGGTCTACAGTGAAATAGTTAATCGTACAGGAGCAAGCACTGCTACTATCAGCCGTGTTAACCGCTCTCTTAACTATGGCTGTGACGGCTATGAAAAGATTTTTGCACGCATAGACGATGCAGACAAGGAAGAGGACTAATATAATAAAATGAGTGCCTATTCTTTTTTTGCAAAGTATTATGATGAATTGACACAGAATGTAGAGTATAGCAGAAGAGCAGAATATATTTCTGGTCTTCTGCTTTCTTATGGTATAAAGGAAGGAACGGTCCTCGATTTAGCTTGCGGAACAGGAAGCCTATCTTTAGAGCTTCAAAAGCATGGCTATGATATGATTGGTGTCGATGCAAGTGTTGATATGCTTTCAATCGCACAGAATAAGGCTTATGAGCAAAACGCCGACATTATGTTCCTATGCCAGTATATGCAGGAATTGGAGCTTTATAGCACTGTAAATGCTGCTGTATGCTCATTAGACAGCATCAATCATATGATTGAGCAAGAGGACGTTCAGGAAACTTTTTGCCGCTTAGGCGATTATATCGAACGCGGGGGATTGTTTATCTTTGACGTCAATACAGTTTATAAGCATAAATGTGTATTGGGGGACAATACGTTTGTATATGAATATCCTGATGTATTCTGTGTGTGGCAAAATAGCTTTAATGATGAAGACAATACAGTTGATATTTCACTCGACTTTTTTGAAAACTGCGGCAGCAGCTATCAAAGACATTCAGAGAGCTTTACAGAAAGAGCCTATGAGATTTCACAATTAGAAGAAATGCTCAATGAGGCTCAATTTGAGATTTTGGATATTTTTGAGGAGCTTTCACGAAGGCCCTTGAAAAATGATACACAGCGTGCTGTTATAATTGCACGGCGCAAATGATGAAAGGAAAAATAATATGGGAAATCTTGTTCGCTGTATATCAACAGATGGTGTATTAACCATCATGGCAGTCGATACAACAGATATAGTAAATACTGCGCAGGAGATTCACAAGACCTCAGCAGTAGTTTCTGCTGCGTTAGGAAGACTTTTAACAGGCGCTTGCCTCATGGGAAGTGCGTTAAAAGGTCAAGACGACTCAGTGACATTGCGTATTAACGGAGGTGGACCGGCAGGCTCTGTCCTTGCTGTTTCAGACAGCGAAGGCAACGTACGAGGATATTCGGTTAATCCCGTTGTAGAGATACCTCTTAATAAAAAGGGCAAATTAGATGTTTCAGGTGCAGTTGGTACTGATGGCACATTAACAGTTATAAAGGATTTAGGCATGAAAGAACCATATGTCGGTCAGGTCCCGATTGTAAGCGGTGAAATAGCAGAGGATTTAACAAGCTATTTTGCAATAAGCGAGCAGATTCCAACAGTATGTGCATTGGGCGTACTTGTAAACCCTGATTTAACAATACGAAAAGCTGGAGGCTTTATTATTCAGCTGCTTCCTACAGCAGGGGACAGCGAGATTGATAAGGTTGAAAGCTGCATAGAAAATGTAGAGCCAATAACCAAAATGCTCGATAGCGGCATGACGCCTGAAGAGATATGCCGAAAGGTATTGAATGAATTTGAGTTAGAGGTTCTAGATACAGCTCAGCCACAATATAAATGTAACTGTTCGAGAGAAAGAGTAATAAATGCTCTTTCAAGTATGGGCAAGGAAGCATTAGCAGAAATAAGCGAGGATCCTCAAACTGAGGTTAACTGTCAGTTCTGCGACAAAAAGTATATCTTTACATCTGATGATATTAAGAAAATTTTAAGGCAAAGCACCGAAAACTAAAAGTTTTTTTGAAATATTAAAAAACTTCAAAAAAAGTGTTGACAAAAGCCCAAAAATATAGTAATATAATGAGCGTCGTCACAGGAGATAACAAATCCGAGTGAAGACGCCCAGTTCGTGGGAGCATAGCTCAGCTGGGAGAGCACCTGCCTTACAAGCAGGGG